>JAESFZ010000055.1_pt1 | contig 413858 bp, 397 predicted proteins | sample 9269561 | NCBI WGS metagenome assembly JAESFZ01 (sample SAMN14515552, study PRJNA621657) | algae metagenome | isolation source: Tildeniella nuda ZEHNDER 1965/U140 and co-occurring heterotrophs from wet... | place: Switzerland: Stansstaad, Zurih | collected 1965-01-01
AGCGCCGCCATGATCGCGGTCATCGACGCGCACGACGCCTGATGGCCGCCGACCTTCAGCCCGTCGCGGCTGTCGCGCAGCTGGTTCGCGTTGTGGATCGTCCAGGCGCTGAGCCAGCGCAGCCGCGCATCGAGCGCCTCGATCGCGGCGACAATTTCGGGGTCGATGGCGGGCTTGGTCATGTGTCGAGGTGTCTCGTTCATATCGCGAGCTTACCCCAGCCGGACGCCGCAGGTCCTTGCGAAGTCGGTCAATCTGGACGATAAATTTGGCAGAACTCGGCAACTTAGATGAATATAATGAAAGATAATGCCAAATGAGACTATTTGACGACCTCGATCTGCGAATCCTCGAACATATTCAGCAGGACGGTCGAATCACCAACCAGGAACTCGCGGACAAGATCGGGCTTTCGCCTAGTCCCTGCCTCCGCCGATTGAGGCAATTGGAGGCCGAAGGCGTGGTGTCCCGGTACGTGGCGCTGATAAACCCGCAGAAACTAGGCCTCACGGTCACGGCGTTTGTCCGGGTCCGTCTATCGAGGCAGGACGATAAGCACCTCGCCATGTTCGAAGCCAAGATCGCTGGGTTCCCAGAGGTGATGGAATGCTACCTGATGACGGGCGATTGCGACTAGCGAGCATCGCTTTCAAGTTTGCCACTCGATCGCCATTCTCGAGTGGATGCGCGTGCATATCGTTGTATCCCGGAACGACGAACGCCCCCTTGCCATCCACACGCTGCGCCAGATTGCGGCGCGCAAACGATCGCGCCGGTCCCACTTCAGCGATAGTGTCATCGTTGATAAGGATGGCCATGTTACGCGACAGTTTGCCGGTGCCGGTGTCGACGACGACGACATTCTCAAGCAGCCAGCTCGATCCGGCCGGGCTGACCTTTACCGGGTCCTGCACCTTCGCTGCCGTGGTTGCAGCAATCGTCGCCAGAGCGACAGCGGGCAATATGCAGGTGGCACCACGTCGTGAGAAAAGCGCCATTTCAATCCTCCCCATAGTTTGGAGAGATTCAGCCCGCCGAGACCATCAACTCACAATGGTGCGCTGCGACCTGAGACTGTCTCTCCCGGTCCTTCTCACAGATAGCGGTAGGTCCTGGAGAGGGGCGCGGCGAGATATCAGCCCTTACCTTGCGATGCCGAATTCTTAGCAGCCGTCTCGCTACCCCGGTGGGCGATGGGCGGGAGGCGAAGGTGGTGCCTGTAGCCTGCTGCAGCTCCTGCTGTCCTTCAGCCATGGAGCTCGCGGCCGCGAGCGTAGTTCATCCCTGCTTTTTGCATCTGATCATAAAGATACTCGGCCATCGGCGTCAGAGGAAGATCGCGTCGCCGCACCATGCAGATCGGAGCGGCCCGTATGGGCTCCGCAAAGGGCAGGGCTTCGAGCAAGTCAGCAGAGGGCGAGAACTCGAGATATTGCGGGGGGAGAATAGTGAGAAGGTCGGTGCCTGCGATGGCCAGCACGGTCATGAACGCAGACCGCACATGCATGGTGATGTCGGGCACCGGAAGGCCGGCGCGCTCGAACCACATATCAAAATCCGCCTCGCTGTTTCGGGCCGTCAAGGTCGGGCGCAACCACTGTGCGCCTTGGAGGTCGTTGATTGACTGGGCGCCCGCAAGCGGGTGGCCCTTACGCCCTACCACCACGCGGCGGTTGTCAAAGAGCTTTTCCACTTCCAGCTGCGTTGAGGAGATTTCGTCGTCGAACGGACCCACGTAGAAGTCCGCCTGGCCCTCGGAAATCTGCGATTCCACCTCCTGGAACAGGCCTTCGGAAAGCAGGACCAGCGCCTTCGGAAAGCGCTTGCGGAACGCGCGCAGAGCGGTGGGCATGATAGCGAGCGCAACGGTGGCTGACAGCGCCATCGTGACCTGCCCGGTCCCCTTGCCCTTGAGTTGATCGATTTCCTCGCGGGCCCGACGAACTTCGGTCTGGATGGCGATGGCGCGACGAATGAAGGCTTCGCCCATCTTGGTGAGCGACGTTCCCTTGGCGTGCCGATCGAACAGCGTCACTTCGAGCTCATGCTCGATTTCACGGATGCTGCGCGTGATCGCCGGCTGGGCGATGCCCAAATGACGGCCCGCGGCGCGCAGGCTTCCACACTCCGCAACCGCGAGCACGTCTCGCAATTGGCTAAGTTTCATCTCCGTCCCCTCGGTGCGGCGGGCGCCATCGCTGTGACGCTTCAGCCGCGCCGATACTCATCGCGTATCGGCACAACCTCGATGATAGGGATATCGAGGCGCTCAGCGCAACGGGTACATCGCGCCGCCGAACGGATTTTCGTCGAGCGCGCTTGATACATGGCGAGCATCGCCACGCCGATCTTTCCATCGTCCAAGCCGCGCGACGCCTTTCTAGAACGGCTCATCAAATCGATCCGGACCGCTAGCGGCGGCTCACACGCATGTCGCCAGTGGGGGGCGCGAACATGCGCCTTATCGTCAGGGAGAAGGGGCTCGATAATGGGGCGTAAAATCATCCTTACAGTCGCGCCGACGGGTGGAATGGCGAGGCGCGGCCAGAGTGCGAACATTCCGATGACGCCGCAGGAGATCGCCGACGACGTCGCCGCCTGCTGCGCTGCGGGCGCCAGCGTCGCAGCGATCCACGCACGCCGGCCCGACGGCGAAGCGACCTGCGATCCTGCGATCTACCGCGATATCAACACGCGCATCCGCGAGCGCTGCGACATCGTCATCAACAACTCCACCGGGGGCGGCGTGCATGGCGATATGATCGGGCAGGGCGGAAACGGCTATTGGGAGATTCTCTGGGACGAACGCCTGAAGGGGATGGAAGCGGGTGCAGAGATGTGCACGCTCGACGCCACCACTGTCGTGCTGACGTTCGACAACCGAGAAATCCTGATGCACACGTCGCCCCGGCGCTCGCGCGAGCTCGCCGAGGCGATGAAGGCCCGCGGGATCAAGCCCGAATGGGAGGTCTTCACCCATTCGCAGATCGTCCAGGATACCACCACGCTGATCGCCGACGGCTTGGACAATGATCCGCCGTTCATCAACATCGTGTTGGGCACGCACAAGGCGTTCCAGAACGCGATGCCCTATTCACCCCATGTGCTGCAGCAGATGGTCGACATGCTGCCGCCCAATGCCGTCTTCTGCGTCACCGGCATCGGTCCGGCGCAGCTGCCGTGCATCGCCAATTCGCTGCTCTTGGGCGGGCATGTCCGCGTCGGCCTCGAGGACAATCTCTACTATCGCTCGGGTGAGCTCGCGACCAACCTTCAGCTGGTCGAGCGCGCCGTACGGATCATCACAGAACTCGGCCACGAAATAGCGACGCCGGCGGAAGCGCGCGAGATCCTGTCGCTGCCCCCTCTTTCGCGATGACGGAGAGTCGACGGCTCAGGACCTGTGCACCCTGAGCCATCGCTCAATCCATCCGTGGGTGCCGTGCGAAGCCGGTGCCTGCTCCTGCGGTCCGTATCCGCCAGCGCACCGGCCGTTAGCGGCCGGGCGCCGTACCTGCAGGCGCGAAGCGGTTCTCGATCCGGAACAGGCTCTGGGCGTTCCGATAGTGAATGCGCTCGGCGTCGCGGGTCGAAAGTCGGGCGCTGCGAATGAACATCGCAGCTTCGTCCGTGCGCTCGTAGGGATAGTCGATCGCGAACATGATGCGGTCGGCCCCCATAACGGCGATGCAATATTCCAGGACCTTGTGCGAGAAGACGCCGCTCGTCGTGATGTGGATGTTGGTCCTGAAATATTCGCTCGGCGCCTGGCGCAATGCGCGCAGCCCGAGCTTGGCGCCGGTTCGGCGCAGGACATTGCGATAGCGGTTGTCGATCCGAGAGAAATAATAGGGAATGCCCTCGCCCATGTGGCCCAGCACCAGCTGGAGCCGCGGGAAGTCGTCGAACACGCCGCCAAGGATCATGCGGAGGACATGGAGACTCGTGTCCGCGGCAAAGCCCCAAAGCGCCCCGCTGAGACCATAGGGTTCGTAGGGCCCGCTCATTGCTTCCGACGGCGAGCGGGGATGCAGATACAAGGGCAGGTCACGCGCCTCGAGCTCGGCGAGGATGCTGCGAAATTTCGGCTCGTCGAGATATTCGCCAAAGGTGTGCGAGTTGATGATGACGCCGCTCAGTCCGAGCTCACGCGCTCGCCTGATTTCGGCTACCGCCGAAGCGGGTTCGTGGGGCGCCACGGCCGCCAGGCCCGCGAAGCGGGTCGGGTGCGCCCGCACGATCGCCGACAGCCCGTCGTTCAATTGCCGCGCGACGCGGGCCCCCTCCGGCGCGCCGAATGCCTGAGGGCCGGGCGCCGTGATGCTGAGGAGATGCATGTCGATGCCGTTGGCATCCATTTCCGCAAGGCGGACCTCGATATCGATGAGCTTGCGGTTCGATTCCGACGCAGACGAACTGCCGGCGGCACCTCGCATCAGCGTGGAGTAGATCTTCTCGGCTCCCGTCATGCCGGGTGGCCCCGCCTCGAGCGCCGCCATAAGCTCAGGCGTCGCATAGGCTTCTTCCGTCGCAATCAACGGGATCCATGGCATTGGCGTTGCTACGGCGCGCCTGCCGGCGCCAAAAAGCGAGGCAGCCATCGAGCCGGCAAGCACCGCGCGGCGTGGAAACATCGGCATCCTTTTTCTCCTCCGATCTTGCAGTCCCAGGTGACCCGCCCCGTCACAGCGCCCAGCGCTCGCGGCGAAATCGGCGTACGCCATGCATTGCGTCCCGGCGGCTCAGGCTCGGCAGCTAGTCAGGTGTCGAAGGGGGTACGTTCCGCGGGAGAACGGTGCCAAACTGGTCGGCCATGTCCTTTCCGGTGAACCCGCCGGTGCGCGCGTCCGGATTGAGCGGCAGCATGGCGGCGTTCCAGCTGTCGAAGGCCGACTTCAGTTCCTTGTATTTGTCCGGGTAGCGGCCCTTCAGGTTGGCGCGCTCCAGCGGGTCGGCGACGACGTTGAACAGAAAGCTGTTGCCCAGGATCTTCAGGTACTTCCAATCACCGCGGCGGCAGGCTTGCTGGTGCATGTTGAGGTAACGCCAGCACAAGGTCCGCTGGACGGCGGGCTGGCCCGTCAGAATGTCGAGAAGATTGATCCCATCGGGCGGATAGGCCGGGTCGTGTGCCGCTCCCGCGGCCGCAAGCAATGTCGGCAACCAGTCCATGGAGATCATCACCTGGTCGCTCACCACGCCAGCGGGGATTTTTCCGGGCCACCGGACGATTGCCGGTATCCGGATTCCGCCTTCGAGCAGCTGGGTCTTCTTCCCTGAGAACGGCCATGTGTCGGAGAAGCGCTCGCCGCCATTGTCGCTGGTGAAGACGATGATCGTGTCGTCTTCCAGGCCAAGTCGCTTGATGACGCCAAGCAGCCGGCCGACCTGATGATCCATTCGAGTGACCATCTCGGCGTAAGTCTTCAGTGAGCCGCCGTCATGATGCGCAAGAGCGGTCGGCGACGCGCTTCGGGACAGGCGTTCCGCCTCAACGCCGTCATTGGGTCCCTCCCATGGCCAATGCGGCGCCGTGAAATGCACGCTGGCAAAAAACGGCCGCGCAGACGCGGCCTGCCGTTCGATGAAGGCGACGGCCTTGTCTCCGATCAGGTTGGTGAGATAGCCCGCCTGTTCGACCGGTTGCTCATTGTCCCACAGGTCCGGGGCCCCCTTCGCCCTGTGCGTGAAGTAGTCGACGCCGCCGCCCCGAATTCCCCAGAAATGATCGTAGCCACTCTGTTTCGGTCCGAAATCGGGGAGCGCTCCGAGATGCCATTTCCCGATCAACGACGTGACATATCCGGCTTGCCGAAGCAGCGAAGGAAGCGTGGGGTGTGTCGGAGGCAGACCAGGACCAGCGGAAACGAGGGGCTCTTCGAGACCGACCGCCAGCCGGTTCTGGTAGCGGCCGGTGATGAGCCCCACACGGGTTGCCGAGCAGACGGCGGAGTTGGCGTAGCCGTGGGTAAAGCGCACGCCGTCGGCCGCCAGCATATCGATGGCCGGAGTGCGATAATCGCGGCGACCGTAGCAGCTGAGATCGGCATAGCCGAGGTCGTCGGCGAGAATGAAGACGATGTTCGGCTGCGGTCGCGCCACCGCGCGAGCCGGGTTCGGGAACCAGGTCGCCGCGGCGAAGGCGACGCTCGCCAGGAGCAGGCTTCGACGCTGCTGACACGCTTCATGTCGAATGCCGAACGGCGAGCGCTGCGATTTCATGCGTTCCCACTCCGTTGGTTGGCGCTGCCTCACGCGGGGCGGCGGGCTGCGTCGGGACGATCAGCCGACGACATTCTCGATGAAGCCGATTCCTTCGGCCTCGCACCGAACCACGTCGCCCTTTGTCAGAAAGCGTGGCGGATTCATCGCGATTCCGACGCCCTCGGGCGTGCCCGTGGCGAGCAGATCGCCCGGCTCGAGGGTGAAGGCGGCGGACAGATACGCGATCTGCGCCCAGATGTCGTAAATGAGATCGCTCGTATTGCTGTCTTGCCGGACCTCGCCGTTGACCCAGCAGCGAATTCGCAGATTGTGGGGATCCTCGATCTCGTCGGCCGTGACGATCCACGGGCCGATGGGGCCGTGTGTGTCGAACGATTTACCGACTGTGAAAGTCGGTGAGTGGAATTGCCAGTCCCGGGCGGAAACGTCGTTCGCGACGAGATAACCGAACACATGGTCCCGGGCATCGGCTTCCGCCACGCTCTTGGCAGCCTTGCCGATCACCACCCCGAGCTCGACTTCATAGTCCAGCTTCTCGGTAACCCCGGGGAGGATCGGATCATAGGGGCCCGACAGGCAGGTAGTCTGCTTGTTGAACCAGAATTGCTGCGCAGGTGCGCTGATCCCGTGGCGTAGGGCCTCCTCGAGATGCCGGCCATAGTTCATGCCGATGGCGAGGTATTTCCCCGGTCGCTCGATCGGGCACAGAAGCTCGACGTCGCCAAGCGGACGGCCAGCGTCGGCTGTTTCCAGGAACGCGGCGATGCGCTCCAGTGCGGGCTCGCCCGTGCCGATGATCGACAACATGGTTGGAAACTCGCCCGACAAGGGAGCAAGCGATACCACCCGGTCGCCGTCGAGCACGCCAAGTTCGATGGCGCCGGCCGTACGATATCGCAGAAGCTTCATATCGGTCTCCCCGTATAGGCTCGCGCCCTTGGCGCCCGCTCCCGCTCGCGGCGCAGAAGCATCGCGGGCGAGGGGGCGCCGACCGGGCGATTTAGGCGTCGGTTCCGGTCGGCCGCGAGATGGCAAACAGCTTCGGATGATCCGGTTTTCAGATCGCGTCGACCGTGCCGCCTTGCAGTGGCGGCGTTGGCGATGCCGACCATTACCGCCGGGGCTAGCTGGCCGTCGCCTCGCAGTCGCTCGTCGTGACCGCGGCGACGCTTCGCCCGGAAACGAAGCCCAGCAGGTCGCCATCAGGCCAGCGGTCGCCGCGCCATGCCACATGCTGGTCGGGTCGCACCAAGACCATCTTCCGTTCGTATCGCGCCGCAATGGCGGGATCGACGATATCGAGCACCTTCAGCGGGACGCCGCTCTCGGCAGCAGCGCGCCGGGCCGGGGCAGTGTCCGCTCCGGCGAAGGCCAGGAGGGTGAATCCCGGACCGAAATGGTCGTAGAGCGATGATCCGTCGTCGAGCCAGGCATGCGGGGCGATGCAGCCCGGCGCGGCACTCGGCACATAGTCGAGCGACCGTTCCCATGCGGCCTCGCTGCCGTCCGGCGAAATGACCGGCGAATTCCGATAGCGCAGGCCCAAGGTAATCCCCAGCGAATAGAACTCGCGCGCCTTGAGCTGATTGATGAGCGCGCCAACCTCGTGGCGGAGCGCGTCGCCCGCGGGACTTTCGTCTTCGAGCCCCGGCCTGGAAAGGCTGCTGGGCTGCGCGACGTGATTGGCCTCGGCTTCGTCGAGCACGATCTCATGAACCTGCCGCCGTTCGATCTCGTAGCTGTCGAGCAGCCGTGGTCCGCCCCAGCCCGCGATCGCGGCGGCGAGCTTCCAGCCCAGATCGACGCCGTCGGCGACCCCCATGTTCATGCCGTAGCCGCCGTAGGGCGGGTGAAGGTGACAGGCATCGCCGGCGAGGAATGTGCGGCCCACGCGATACGCGCTCGCGAGCAGCCGATTGGCGGTCCAGAGGTCGGCGCTGAGGATTCGGTATGGCAGGTCGATGCCGGTGGCCCGCTTGATCAGCGCGACCGCCTCTGCGTCGGAGACGACGGCATCGGCGGGCAGGTCGAGCGGCATGAAGAACCACAGGTCGCCCTGGTCCATCGGGCCGACCACGCTCGGCGAGTCCTCGTTCACCTGCCAGTACATGACGCCGGGACCGTGCGGATGGGCTTCCGCCAAACCCGGCGCCTGGAAGATGATGTTGTAGTTGCGGGAGAGCCCGTGTCGCCCCTCCATCGCGACGCCGATGGCCTCCCGAACCGCGCTTCGCGCCCCGTCCGCGCCGACGAGATAGTCGGCGACGATCGTCCGCTCTGCGCCGGTCTCGACCGACCGGACGGCGACGCGGACCGAGTCCGCATCCTGTTCGCAGGAGACGAACTCGGTGCCATATTCCAGCGCCACGCCGTCAAGCTCGAGCGCGCCTTCGCGGAGCACCGCCTCGAGCTTGTATTGCGGGATCCACTGCCCGTGCTCGGAATAGCGCTCGTCGCGCCCGGGCGCGCATTGGAGCGCGTCGCGGAACTGCGCCAGCGGGTAGCCGCTGAGCCGGGTGACAAAATGGACATCGGTCGGGTAGGCGAGGCCAAAGGGGGCGGCCGCCGCCAGCCGGTCGGCCAAGCCCCATCGGCGCAGCAGTTCCCGGGTACGAGCGTGCGTCGTCTTGGCCCGCGGTGCATGCCCTCGGCTGGGATTGCGCTCGACGACCAGGCAGTCGATCGACCGGGAGCCGAGCTCGAGCGCGGTGGCAAGGCCGGTCGGGCCGCTTCCCACGACGACGACGAGAGGTTTGCGGATCGCTCGATCCACGTCCGGTTCTGGCGTGCTCATGCGGCAGTCGTACTAACTGCCGGCAGCGCCTCGGATATGGCAGAACACGACGAGCGATACCTAACCAGCATTGACGGCAAGCGACCGAAGCGTGCCCGGCTCGGCGCTGTCGCGCCCGGAGGGGCTATGTCGTTCGGGTATTGCTCCCGAGAATTTGTCATCGCGCCGGCGAACGGCGGCGCGTCCACCAAGCAGTTGGGCTGCGAGGCGGCGCTTGCAACATCTCCGCGTCGGACAGCGTGGTCTTCGCGAGGCGCGCGCATCCGCGAACTGGGACAGGAGGGCTTGGATGGCCGATGACGACCAGATCAGCGATATCCTTGACTGCGAAGGCCGGCGCTGCGCGGCCTTGACCGCCGGCGATGTCGAGACGCTGGCCGAACTCGTTTCGGACGATCTCGTTCATATCCACGGCAGCGGACAGGTCGACGGCAAGCAAGCCTATCTCGACGGCGTGCGCTCCAAGTACATCTTCCACCAGCTGACGCGCGGCGAGCTCAATATCCGCCTCTATGGCGACATCGCGGTCGTGGTCGGTCCCGTCAGCCAGATCGTCGAACTGCGCGCGACAGGCCAGCGGGTCGACGTCAACGGGATCGCGAGCCAGACGTGGGTTCGCGATGGGGGCAGGTGGCGGCAGAATACCTGCCACATGCACTTTCTCAGCTAAGCAGCACGCATAGGTCGCGATGACGCCCTCGACGATGCTGGCTGTGCATCGCATCGAAGCATATCGCATCTGCTCTCCGTCGGTCGGCCTCGTCTATGACGACGCTAGAATGTTCGTCAGGATGGGAGCGACCATGAGCACGGCGGTAACAGCGGAAGCCGAGCAGAGCGCCGGGGCGATCGTCTCGCCCGCCAGGCTTGCGCATGTCGTGCTGCGCACGTCGCGGTTCGCCGAAATGATCGCTTGGTACAAGAAGGTGTTCAACGCGCATGCCGCGTTCGAAAATGACCAGGTTGCCTTCCTGACCTACGACGAAGAGCACCATCGCATCGCGCTGGCCAATATTCCGGACCTCGCACCCCAGCCGATCGGCGCCGCCGGGGTTCATCACTTCGCATTCACTTACGACTCGCTCGAGAGCCTGCTCGGCAATTACGAGCAGCTGCGCGCGGCGGGCATCGAGCCGGTCTGGACCGTCAATCACGGCCCGACGACCTCCTTCTATTATGCGGATCCGGACGGCAACCAGATCGAGCTGCAGGTCGATAATTTCGACACGGTCGAGGAGGCCGGGGCCTTCTTCTTCACCGACGCCTTTGCCGCCAACCCCCTGGGCGTGGACGTCGACCCGCAGGACCTTCGCCGCCGTCTCCTCGCGGGCGAGGACGAGAAGTCGTTGAAGGCGCGGCCCGCGGGCGGGCCACGAGGGCTGCAGGACATTCCGCTTCACTGAGCTTGGGGTGCTTCCCCGTTTTGCCGCGAGACGACGGCTGCCATGGCTCGGCGCGAATATGGTTCGTTGGCTCCGATATTCTCGTCGCGAGCTGGTATCGGCCGCGCTGTCAGTGAATTTCGCGCGGACGAGGCGTTCGCGGTAGTGGCGATGATCGCGGCGCGTGGCCCGGGCATCCTGCGATGGAAGCTGAACGTGAACACCGGCGCATCCGCGCCGGGTCACCCAATGGTCGAACGGAACTAAGCGGGGGGACGACATGAAAATCGACGGTACGGCGGCGATCGTTACCGGCGGGGCGTCTGGCCTCGGCCATGCGACCGCCGGCCTTCTCGCTGCCCGCGGCGCCAAGGTGGCGATTTTCGACATGAACGAGGAAGCCGGCAGGGCCGCGGCCGATGCGATCGGCGGGTTATTCTGCAAGGTCGATGTCGCCGACGAAGCCAGCGTTGCAGCTGGCCTCACCGCCGCTGAAGCTCAACACGGTACCGCTCGCATTCTCATCAACTGCGCCGGCGTCGCGCCCGCCGTGAAGACCGTCGGACGCGGTAACGTCCGACATCCGCTCGAGACCTTTCGCCGAACCATCGAGATCAATCTGATCGGCACATTCAACGTGCTGGCCGAATTCGCGGCCCGCCTCGCCATGATCGATCCCATCGGCGAAGAACGCGGTGTCATCGTCAATACCGCTTCAGTAGCGGCATATGATGGCCAGATCGGTCAGGCCGCCTATGCCGCTTCGAAGGGAGGGGTGGTTGCCCTCACCTTGCCGGTGGCGCGCGATCTTGCCCAGCACAACATTCGCGTGATGACGATCGCCCCCGGCATCTTCTGGACGCCGATGCTGGCAGGCCTGCCCGAAGCGGCGCAGGAGAGCCTCGGCAAGCAGGTGCCGCACCCGGCCCGTCTCGGGCGCCCCGCAGAATATGCCATGCTGGTCGAAAGTATCCTGCTCAATCCGATGCTCAACGGCGAAGTCATCCGGCTGGACGGTGCCATCCGCATGGGGCCAAAATAGCCAGGTGGCGGCAGCCACCATAATGGCAATGCTATCCACCCGCTTCGAACTCCGCCGGCTGCGTGGTCGCTCTCTGGAGCGGATTCGGTTGGCCCAGCAGCCGTTCAGGCGAAATCGCGCGGTCGCCGCAGCAACAGCAGCAGCGCCGCCGCGCATGCCGGCAACGCCATGACGATCGAAACGCCGCTCCGATCATAGCCGGACGCGAACAGCAGTCCGCCGAGAGCAGGTCCGACGGCAGCGCCGAAACGTCCGGCCCCGATCACGAAGCCCGTGCCTGAAGCGCGAGCACTGGCCGGGAAGCTGCGCGACAGGATGGCGTAGAGGTTCGACATGCCGCCGATCGTCCCGGCGCCGACGATCATCGACATCGCCACGAGCAGCGACAGTTCGGTCGGAACGATGCCGAAGAGACAGATCGCGACGGCCGTCAGCCCCATGGCGAGGACGACGACCGGCTTCAGCCCGATTCGCGCTGCAAGCGTCGCGAAGACCAGCCCGCCGACGATGCCGCTGAGGCTCATGGCAGTGGAGGCGAGCGCCGCCTTCGACGCGCTGAAGCCTGCCGTCACGATGAGCGAGGGGATCCAGCTCTGGATGTAATATAAGGACAGGCTGAACAGGAAGAAGATCGCGGTGGTCATCAGCGTGAAAGGCCACTCGCCGCGGCCCATGATCAGCGCCATCGACCGCTTCTGCCCAGCGCGTGCCACTTGGGGAAAGCTGTCGACGACCGGCTGTCCGCATCGTCGGAGAAAGGCGTTCAGCTGACCAAGCGCGCCTGGGCCCCGCCGGGCGACGATGCCGCCGATCGGCTCGGGAAGCCAGAGCAGGACGAGGAGCAGCATGGCGCACCCGAGCCCGCTCGCCGCCAGAAACAGCATGCGCCAGCCCCAGGTCGGGAGCACGTATGCGGCCACGAGTCCGCCGACGATCGCTCCGACCGGGAAGCCGAGGTTGACGATGGTCACCGAGACATCGCGGCGGGCCGTGTTGCAATATTCCGCGGCGAGCGGATTGATCACGGCAGCCATCGTGCCGACCCCGAGGCCGGTGACCAGCCGTGATGCGACGAGGTCGAAGAGTCCCGTGGACAGGAAGGTCCACAGCGTGCCGCCGATCATGAGCAGCAGGCTGGCGACAAGCAGATTTCGACGACCGTAGATATCGGCTAGCGGGGCCAACAGAAGCGATCCGAAAGCCATTCCAACCAGGGCCGCCGAGAAAATCAGGCCGAGGGCAGCCTTCCCGATTTGCATCTCCGCTTCGATGGCCGGCGCTGCGAAAGTGATCGCGAAGATGTCGAAGCCATCCAGGGCGCACATTGCAAACAGCGATGCGACCGCAAGCTTTTGCAGGCGGCTCATGGGCGCCGCTAGAAACGCTTTCCAAAAGGATGGAAGGTCTGCAGACGTTTCGCGACCCGAAATGATCAAGGCTCTTTCCTCCGGATGTCGGGGTGCTGATGGATAGGCGGACAGACGTCTCCGGATAGATGTCATTTAGGTGTCAGAGAGGCAGGCTTCGTATCACCTCGATGACACGATGCTCAGCAAAGGCTACCTCGCGAAACGTTGGTCCTTCCGGTAAAAGAATTGATGCATGGGGCTCCTCGCGAAGGAGAATGCCATGGAAAAGAGCAGCCCGTTTTACCTCTATCACCCCGACAGTATCGGTTGGCTGCACCGTCGCCACGCCGGCGGCCAGGAAATCACGAAGGCCGATATCGCCCGCCTTTTGAGAGCAGATCCGGCGAACGGCGACGACCCGCTCTGGAAGGAATACGCCCTGAAGGCGCTCGAGAGCCGTCTTCCGAAGAAGCGCGGTCGCAAGCCGATGACCCCGGAATACAAGCTTCGCCTGGGCCTTGCCGCGGCCGATGTTGAGGAACGCGCCGCGGAGACTCGGAGACTCGCGCCGCGCGGCGCTCCGGTGCAATGGAGCATTGCCGCGGTGACGTGGAGCCCTGTGTCCAGGCTGCAGACGAAGTCGGACCGCAGTGGTGGCTTGCGCGCGGCCGCACCCTCCTCAACCAGATTTCCGCACTGAATAGCGGCCGCCTTTGAAATGAATGCCAGCCCCGGTTGGGGGTGACATTTGGGTGCCTCCTGAAACCACCGAGGTATCCCGATGCAGGCCACTTTCCCTGATCGGCGTCTCGAGCAGACGCCGATCGGCGACCTGAAGCCCCACGACCTCAACCCACGCACCCACTCGAAGAAGCAGCTCGAGCAGATTGCCGCCAGCATCCGGCGCTTCGGCTTCACCAACCCGGTGCTGATCGACGAAGAGCAGCGCATCATCGCCGGCCACGGCCGCGTAGCCGCGGCGAAGATCCTTGGGCCGACGGAGGTGCCTACGGCCACGCTCTCGGGCATGAGCGAAACCGAGCGCCGCGCGAGCCTGATGGCCGAGATGAACGGGCGGTAGATTCCGGAATCCGTCATCCAAACGTCGAACAGCTGATACTGAGCGCACAGCGGACATTCGCTGGAGAGTGAGCGCTGGCCTTTGGCTTCTTATCGGCCCGAGAATATGTAGGGGCGCTCAGCGTATCCGCCGTTCGCCGCGAAGTTCTCCTGACCGAAACCAAGCTGACCAGTCACGCGCAAGCCGCCGAAATGTCGGGGCTTTCGCCCCGCCATTGCTGGCAGTTAAGTAATTGTATTTGCAGAGAATAGCTCAATGGTGCGGTCGAGAAGACTCGAACTTCCACGGCCTTTCGGCCACAGCGACCTCAACGCTGCGCGTCTACCAGTTCCGCCACGACCGCACGTGTAAGCGGGCTCAAAAAGCACCCGCCGAGCTGGTAAGGCGCGCCGTGTAGCAGAAGGGTTATGGGGCCGCAACAGCGGAACCGCGGGTTTCTTTCGCGAGCGCGGACGCAGCGTGATTTCAATAGAGAAACATCGGCATGCCCTCGATCTTCGCGAGCTTCGCCCGGTAGCATTCGCGGTCGTACAGCCCGTCGACGTCGACCGACTTGCTGCTCTCGAGCAGCGTCGCGGCGGGGACATGCGTATAGGCGCCGTCCTTCAGCGCCAGCATGCGGCCGTGGCGCTTCTCCTCGATGAGCTGGACGGCAAGGCCGCCGAAGGCGAAGCCGACCATGCGGTCGAGCGCGTCGGGTTCGCCGGCGCGCATCAGATAGGCGAGCTCCTGCAGCACGGTGCCGTGGCCGGTCTTCGCCTCGATGGCGCGCGCGAGGCGAAAGCCGATGCCGACGTCGTCGCGCGCCGTCGCCGACTTGGCGATCGTCTCGTCGGACGCCTCGCCGGCGATCCGCGCGCCCTCGGAGACCACCAGCACGGCATAGTTGGCGGGGTTGCTCGCCTTGTCCTCGTCGAGCAGCGGCAGCAACCGGTCGAGATCGACCGGCACCTCCGAAATCACCGTCCGGTCGACCTGCGCGAGGAAGCCGGCGAGCAGCGCGGTCTCGCCGCTGCGCCGGCCGAACAGCTCGACGACGGCGATGCGCTCGTGGCTCTCGGTGGTGGTGCGCAGCCGCGAGATCGCCTCGACCGAGCGGCTCACCGCGGTGGCGAAGCCGATGCAATAGTCGGTGCCGTAGACGTCGTTGTCCATCGTCTTGGGGACCGAGATCACCGGATAGCCGAGCGCCGACAGATGCGCCGAGAAGCGCAGCGTGCCGTCGCCGCCGAGCGTCACCATCGCGTCGACGCCCATCGTCTCGAGCACGCGCAGCACATGGTCGGTGCGGTCGCCGCCCTTGACCGTCCGCGGATCGAGCCGCGAGGTGTGGAGGATGGTGCCGCCCTGCCGGTCGATGCCGCGCACGCTCTCGCGCCCGAGCGGCAGGCTGTTGCGCGCGATGCTCAGCGGATCGTCGAGGTCGATGTCGAGCAGCCCCTGCCAGCCGCGCCGGAAGCCGACGATGTCCCAGCCGCGGTCGAGCGCCGACAGCGTGATCGAGCGGATGCACGGATTGAGCCCTGGCACGTCGCCGCCGCCGGTCAGGATTCCGATACGCATGCTGTCTCCCGCTCTGCCTCGATGCGACCTTCCCACAGCGAGAGGTCGCAGATCAAACGAAGCTGGCGTGGTTGTTGTTCTCGCCGGGCGTCACGCGAATGCGGCGGCCGATCACCGGCCGGTCGATCAGCTCGTCGAGCCGATCGTGCATCTGCGCGAGGAAGCGCTCGCCGCCGGGCAGCCGGCCGATGATCGTGCCGACCGCCGGACGGCCCTTGTCGAAGATCGCGGTGAAGGTCTCGACGACGCCCTCGCCGTCGGGCCTCTCGACCAGCGGCGGCGAGGGCATCGCGTCGATCTCCGCCTGGTAGGTCGCCGGATCGGCCCGCCGCCAGCCGCCCTGTGTCGGCGCGGTCGAATAGACGCCGAAGCCATGCTTGGTCAGATAGCCGCCGTTGGCGAACACCAGGCCGAAGCTGCCCGGCGCGGCACGGCAGCGCGCGACCATCTCGGCGATGCCGTGCGTCGCGTAATTGTTGCCGGGCCCGCCGAAATAGGGGAGCCCGCCGGTCAGCGTGAGGCCGCGCGGATCGTCGTGCGCGACGCCGATCATGTCGGCGGCGATCTCGACCGCGACGGGAAAGCAGGAATAGAGTTCGATATGCGCGAGGTCGGTGACGGTCTTGCCGGCCTGCGCCAACGCGTGCGCGGCACCCAGCTTCACCGCGGGCGACGACCAATAGTCGACGCGGTCCGACACCAGCATCTTCTCGTGCGTGTCGGCGCAGCCGTGCAGGTAGACGCGCCGGTCTTGCGGCACGCCGAGCCGGTCGGCGGCCTCGGTCGACATCATCAGCAACGCGGCGGCCTGGTCGACGAACAGGTTCGAGTTCAGATATTTGGTATAGGGATAGCCGATGTAGCGGTTGGCATCGCTCGGCGTGACCAGCTCTTCGGGCGTCCGCTCGATCGGCAGCGTCGCGTAAGGGTTGGCGGCGGCGACCCTGGTGAAGGGCGCCATCAGCGTGCCGATCGCGGCGCGATGCTCCCTCGGGGTGCGACCGTAGTGATGGCCGACGGCGTTCTCGAACAGCGGATAGACGCTGACCGGCAGCGCGATGCCGTGCGCCAGCTCGTGGCGCGAGATCATCGGCTTTTCCTTTTCGGGCGCAGCGGGGGTGTCGCCCGTGTCCTCGCCCCAGGGAAGGTCGATCCCTGCCTTCTGCGCCTTCGCCTGCGTGCGCAGCGCCTCGCAGCCGGCGATCAGCGCGATGTCGGCCTCGCCATTGGCGATGCGCTCCGCGAGCCGGTTGACGATCATCTGCGGGGTGTTGCCGCCGACGGGCGGATAGATCAGCTCGCGCGGACTCGCGCCGATACGGTTGGCGAGCGAGCGCGGCAGGTTCGAATAGCTGCCGAACGGCGACGCGAACGCCGGCCCCGAATCGGCGAACAGCCGGATGACCGCGATGGTGTCGATCGCCGTCGCGACATCCGCACCGCCGCTGTCGGCGACCGCGCCGCGCGCCACTTCGGCGAGCATGTCGGCGGGCGACAGCGCCGCCAGGGGCTCGCTGTCGCGGTCGACATATTGCGAGACGCCGACGAGGACGGGGGTGCGGGGATCGACCATGCCGCCTTCCAATTTCACCAGCCGTCATTCCGGCGAAAGCCGGAACCCAGGACTCCGGATATCTGGGTTCCGGCGTTCGCCCGGACGACGATGTTGTCTGAGCGCCGCGACTAGCGCGCGCCCGGCACCTGCGTCGAGGCTTCGGCTTCGTTGGCCGCGCGCATGCTGTTGCCGGCATATTTGGCATATTCGCCACGCGCGATCGTGCGGTTGTGGACCTCGTCCGGACCGTCGGCGAGCCGCAGCGTGCGGATGCCGGCATAGGCCTTGGCGAGACCGAAGTCCTGGCTGACGCCGCCGCCGCCATGCGCCTGGATCGCGTCGTCGATGATCTTGAGCGCCATCTTGGGCGCCGCGACCTTGATCATCGCGATCTCGTTGCGCGCGACCTTGTTGCCGACGGTGTCCATCATGTGCGCCGCCTTCAGGCACAGCAGCCGCGTCATCTCGATGTCGGTGCGCGCCTCGCCGATGCGCTGCTCCCAGACGCTGTGCTCGGAGATGCGCTTGCCGAACGCCTCGCGGCTGAGCAGCCGGCGCACCATCTTCTCGAGCGCCACTTCCGCCGCGCCGATGGTGCGCATGCAGTGGTGGATGCGGCCCGGCCCGAGGCGGCCCTGCGCGATCTCGAAGCCGCGGCCCTCGCCGAGGATCATGTTGCCGACCGGCACGCGGACGTTCTTCAGCACCACCTCGGCATGGCCGTGCGGCGCGTCGTCATAGCCGAAGACATGCAGCATGCGCAGCGATTCGACGCCCGGCGCGTCGAGCGGGACGAGGATCTGCGACTGCTGGAGATGCTTGGGCGCCGACTTGTCGGTCTTGCCCATGACGATCGCCACCTTGCAGCGCGGGTCGCCGACGCCCGACGACCACCATTTGCGGCCGTTGATGACATATTCGTCGCCCTCGCGGCGGATCTCGGTCTCGATGTTGGTGGCGTCCGACGAGGCGACGGCGGGCTCGGTCATCAGGAAGGCCGAACGGATCTCGCCGTTCGACAGCGGCACCAGCCACTTGTCCTGCTGCTCCTTGGTGCCGTAGCGCGCCAGCACCTCCATGTTGCCGGTGTCGGGCGCCGAGCAGTTGAACACTTCCGACGCCCAGCTGACGCGGCCCATTTCCTCGGCGAGCGGCGCATATTCGAGATTGGTGAGCGGCGTGCCCTCGAAGTGGAACTGGTGAACCGGCGTGCCGCCATGGCTCGGCGGAACGAACATGTTCCACAGCCCCTCCTTGCGGGCCAGCGGCTTCAGTTCCTCGAGGACGGGCACCACCTTCCAGCGGTCGCCGCCGGCGTTGAGCTCCTGGTCGAAGCGTTCGACATTCGGATAGACATGCTTGTCCATGAAGGCGCGTACCCGCGCGACCAGATCCTTGGTCTTGTCCGAATATTCGAAGTCCATCTTGCGTCCTCCCGCCGAATCCATCCGTTTCGCGGCGCACCTTAAGCGTGCGACCGCACCGCGCTACTGTTAATCGCGCGGGGTCGAAAGCTCGATCTCGACCGTCCTGGCCTGCGACGGCACATCGATCGCCGCCGTGTCGAAGCCGATCGCCGACCCCGCCGGCAGCTCGGCCATCGGCGCCGGCGCCGTCCACGCCATGACCAGCGTGCCCTCGCCGTCGCGCAGGCGCGCGCGGATCGGCGGGACGGGGACCTCGCGACGCGCCGGGTTTTCGATGCGGCCGTTGATGGTGAGAACGGTGCGCCCGTCGACGATGCGGCCCCAGATCGGCTCGTAGGCCGCGACCTTCAGCGCCGTGCCCTCGTGCACCGGCTCGAGCGGCTTGGCGAGATCGACGCCGGCGAGTCCGCCGGGCCGGGTCATCAGGATCAGCGCGAGCAGCCCCAGCGCGGCGAGGATGGCGGCGGCGGTCCAGAGACGCTCGGGGTTCCGGCGCGGCGCCCGCGCCTCGGTGAAGCGCGACGGCGGACGATAGTCGAGGTCCGGCACCGCGGCACGCGGCGGCGGCGCGGCGGGCGGACGCAGCGGCTCGGCCCAGCTCGGCGGCGGGGGCGGCGGCGCGACGATGCGCTCGTCGACGGCAGGCGGGGGCGGCGGTTCGACCGGTGGCGCGGCGACGAGGTCGCGGTCGGGCACCGCCTCGGGCGGCGGCTGATGCCAGCCGTGACCGCAGGCGGCGCAGCGCACCGTCCGGCCGGCGGGGCCGATGGCGGTGTCGGCGATGAGATAGCGCTTGGCGCAGGCAGGGCAGGTAAGGATCATATCTTCGGGGCTCGATAAGCATGGCCGCCCGGCGAGCGCAACGCTGGACGCCTTCAAGGCGACATGCCAGTAAGCCGAAGCGAGGGGATCGGGTGGTGAGCAGCGTCGTTCGCTTCGAAAACGTCGGCCTGCGCTACGGCACGGGCGCCGAAGTGCTGCGCGATCTGTCCTTCGCGCTCGACCGCGGCTCGTTCCATATCCTCCTCGGCTCGTCGGGGGCGGGAAAGACCTCGCTGCTCAAGCTCATCTATCTGGCGCAGCGGCCGACGCGCGGCTTCATCTCGGCGTTCGGCGAGGAAGTGACTGGGCTGCCGCGCGAGGCGCTGCCGGCGCTGCGCCGCCGCATCGGCGTGGTCTTTCAGGATTTCCGGCTCGTCCCGCATCTCTCCGCCTTCGACAACGTCGCGCTGCCGCTGCGAATCGCCGGCCGACCCGAGGACGAGGTCCGGGCGCATGTCGAGGAGATGCTCGAATGGGTCGGGCTGACCGACCGCATGGCGGCGCGACCGGCGGTGCTGTCGGGCGGCGAGCAGCAGCGCGTCGCGGTCGCGCGCGCGGTGATCGGACGGCCCGACCTGCTCGTCGCCGACGAGCCGACGGGCAACATCGACGCCGACATGGCCGATCGGGTGCTTCATCTGTTCCAGGAGCTCAACAAGCTCGGCACCACCATCGTGATCGCGACGCACGACGCCCACCTCGTCTCGCGTCTGCCCGGCGCGCGGATGTTGCGGCTCGCCGCCGGGGCGTTGTCCGATCCGACCGGCGCGGTCCGCCATCCGCCGAGGCCCTTCCGGCCGCTGAAGGCGCGGCCATGAGGTTGCCGTTCATGCCGGCGGGCCAGCGTCACGACTTCCTGCCGCGGGGGCAGGGCTCGGGCGGGCTGGTCCCCTGGGTCATCGCGATCATGACCTTCCTCACCGCGCTGGCGCTCGCCGGCGGGATCGCGCTGGCCAGTGCCGCGGGCGGCGTCGCCGGCGATCTCGGCCGAACGGCGACCGTGCAGATCCTCCAGGCCAATCCGGAGCGCGCCGCGCCGCAGCGCCGCGCGGTGGTCGAAGCGCTCCGCCGCGAGCCCGGTGTCGCCGCGGTCCGCGAGCTTTCGCCCGCCGAGATGCGCCGGCTGCTCGAACCCTGGCTCGGCAGCGGCAACGTCACCGACGACCTGCCCGTGCCGGCGGTCGTCGACGTCCGCCTGCGTCCCGGCGCCGACGCGGCGGCGATCGACCGTCGCCTCCATTCGGTGGCTCCCGATGCGCGGCTCGACGAGCATGGTCGCTGGCTGTCGCCGCTGCTCAGCCTGGTCCGCTCGCTGCAATGGGTCGCCGCGGCGATCGTGCTGCTGGTCACCGCCGCCACCGTGGCGGTGGTGGCGCTCGGCGTCCGCTCGGGGCTCAGCCTTCACCAGCCGACGATCGAGCTGCTCCACCTGATGGGAACCGAAGATGCGGCGATCGCACGGGTTTTCCAGCACCGCTACCTGGGCTACGGACTCGCCGGCGGTTTGGCGGGGGTAGCATGCGCGTTCGGCGTCTTGATGGTCATCGGCCTGTTGGCCGGGCGGATGGGCGCCGGCGCGATCGGCGCGATCAGCCTGCCATGGGGCGGGTGGGCGGTGCTCGCCGCGCTGCCGTTCGCGGTGGCGCTGCTCGCCATGGTCGCGGCGCGGGTCAGCGTCGCGCGCGCGCTGCGGGCCCAGCTGTGATCGGGCTGCTCGGCCGGCTGGTCGGCTTCGCCATCGTGGCGATCGTCGGATGGTTCGTCTGGTTCGTGCTCGCGGCGCCGGGCCCGCTGGGCGCCGGCGTCCGCACCGACGGGATCGTCGTGCTGACCGGCGGGCCGCGGCGGGTTGCCCGCGGCATCGAGCTGATGCAGGCCCAGGCGGCGAAGCGGATGCTGATTTCGGGAGTCGACCCGGCGGTGCGGCCGGTCGAACTGGCGGTCGAGTATCGCGTGCCGCAGCAGCTGTTCGACTGCTGCGTCGACCTCGGCCGCGAGGCGGTCGACACGCGCTCCAATGCCGAGGAGACCGCCGCGTGGATCCGCCGCAACAAGTACAGGAGCGTCCGGCTGGTCACCGCCAACGATCATATGCGGCGCGCGCAGGTCGAGCTCGAGGCGCGCGTCGGCGAGGGGGTCGAGATCCTGCCCGACGGCGTGCCCGTCGACCGCCCGCTGCGGCCGATGCTGCGCGAGTTCGCCAAATATGCGCTGCGCCGCGCTGCCACCTTCGTCGGGATCTGACGCCATGGCCGTCGTCCGCTCGATCCTGTTCGCCATCCTCTTCTACCTCGGCTCGGCGATCATCGTGCCCGTCGGCGCGCTGCTGGGGCTGGTCTGGACGCCGGCGATCCGCGGCACCGCGCGCCTGTGGGCCAACTGGTTTCGCCTGCTGCTGCCGGTGCTCGGCATCCGCGTCGTCATCCGCGGCACGGTTCCCCAGCATTCGGTGATCGTCGCCTCGAAGCACCAGTCGGCATTCGAAACGATCGCCACGCTCTATCTGTGGGATGACCCGGCGGTGGTGCTCAAGGCCGAACTCATGCGCATTCCCTTCTGGGGCTATCTCGCGCGCCGTCAGGGTTCGATCCCCGTCGAGCGCGACGCGTCGACGAAGGCGATGCGAACGATGATGCGCGCCGCCGAAGCGGCGGTCGCGCAGAACCGCCCGATCATCATCTTCCCCGAAGGCTCGCGCATGCCGGTCGGCGAGGCGCCGCCGCTCAAGCCCGGCGTCGCCGGCCTCTACAAGATGCTCAAGCTGCCGGTGGTGCCGGTCGCGCTCGACAGCGGCAAGCTCTGGCCGCGCAACGCTTTCGTGAAGCGGCCGGGCACGATCACCCTCGATTTCGGCGAGGAAATCCCCGCCGGGCTCGACCGCAAGGATGCCGAAGCGCGCATCCATGCGGCAATCAACCGGCCGCTGCCATGAAGCGCCCGCCGCTCTGGACGACGCTGCTCCCGCTGGCGGCGGGACTGGCCGTCTACTGGGTATATTGGGACCGCGAACGCGCCGGGTTCGAGCGAGCGCTCGCCGCGGTGTTCGGCGACGGCGTCGCGGTCGGCGGCTTTCCCTATCGGCTCGAAGCCGACATCGCCGATCCGCGGCTGGCGCACGATGGCGCCTATGCGCTGGAGGCCCGCGCCACCCGGCTGCGCGCCAACCGCCAGCCCTGGCATCCCGAACTGACCTCGATCGGCCTGCTCGCGCCGAGCCTGTCGTGGCGGGTGCCGAGCCTCGACGCGACCGCGTTCACCGTGGCTTCGGCGACCGCGCAGACCAGCCTGCGGCTCGCGGGCGACCGCATCGCGCGGCTGTCGACCGTCCATAGCGATGCGCGGCTCGGCGTGCCGCTCGTCCCGGCACCGCTCTCCGCCACGTCGTTCGAATGGCATTTCCGCGAGACCCCCGCGGCGCCCGACCCCGCCAGCCGCGCACCGACCTTTCCCGAGCAGGCGCAGCTGGTGCTCGGCGGCGACGGCCTTCGCATCGGCGGCGGCGATCCGTTGAAGGTCGCCGCGCAGATCGGCGTGACCTCGTCGGCGCCGGTATGGGACCTGGCGGGCTGGCGCCGCGGCGGCACCGTCGAGCTGCGCAGCGTGACGCTCGCCGATGCGCACGGCGAGCTGCTGACGCTGAACGCCACCGCGTCGGCGACGCCGACCGATGCGCTGCGCATCGCCGGCACAATCGAGACGGTATGTCCGCTCACCCTGCAGGCCGCCTTCGCGGGCACCGCGGCGCCCGCCGTCGAATATCGCACGCGCCGGTCGACGCGGCTCGCCTTCGGCGGCAGCGCCGGCGACATCACGCTCGCGCCCTCGACCGACCGCCGTCCGCTGCCGGTGCGCGCGCAGGAGCCGCCCTGTCCGAAGCTCGTCGGCGCTCGCAGCCCTCAGGGCACGTAGCCGGGGATACTCGCCTCGTCGATTGCGTCGATCTGCTCGGGCGGCAGGAAGCGGTCGGCGTAGCGCGCGTAGATCTTCTCGCGGATGAACACGTCGAACAGGTCGGGGTCGATGTGGCCGTTGAGCTTGAACTTGCCGAGGATGTCGAGCGCCTCCGAGAGCGGCTTGGCTGACTTGTACGGCCTGTCGTCGGCGGTCAGCGCCTCGAAGATGTCGGCGATCGCCATGATCCGCGCCGGCACCGACATCTGCTCGCGCGTCAATCCGCGCGGATAGCCCTTGCCGTCCATCCGCTCGTGATGGCCGCCGGCGAATTCGGGGACGCGGCGCAGATGCTTGGGCCAGGGCAGCGCCTCGAGCATGTTGATCGTCGCGACGATATGGTTGTTGATGATGCTCCGCTCGGCGGCGGTCAGCGTGCCGGCGACGATCGTCAGATTTTCGACCTCGGTGGCATCGAGCAGCGGCCGCTCGGTGCCGTCGGCGGCGCGCCAGCGCCGCGCGGCGATGGCGTGGACGCGGGCAATGTCGGCCTCGCTCATGCGCTCGCCGCCGATGTTGGCAGCATGAAGGAAGGCCTCGTCGTTAGCCAGCGCGGCGAGCGTCGCGTCGCGCGTCGCCGCGTCGATACGGCCGGCGAGGCAGTCGATCTCGGCGTCGCGCCGCAGCAGCTCGAAGCGCGCGTCGACGAGCGCGATGCGGTCGAAGATCGTCTCGAGCTTGGTCGCCTTGTCGACGACATGCACCGGGGTCGTCACCTTGCCGCAGTCGTGGAGCCGCGCGGCGATCCCCAGCTCGTAGCGGTCGGCGTCGTCCATCGTGAAATCGGCGAGCGGACCGTCCGCCGCCGAGGCGGCCTCGGCGAGCATCAGCGTCAGCTCGGGGACGCGCTTGCAGTGATTGCCGGTATAGGGCGACTTCTCGTCGACCGCGGTGTTGATCGTGTCGACGAACGCCTCGAACAGGCTGCCGAGCTGGTCGATCAGCCGCCGGTTGTCGATCGACACCGCCCCCTGGCTGGCCAGCGATCGCGCGAGCGCGATGGCATCGTCCGAAAAGGGGATGATCGCGCCGCTGTGGGGATCGATGGCGTTGACGAGCTGGAGGACGCCGACGGTTTCCCCCGCGAGGTTGCGCATCGGCGTGCACAGCAGCGACGCAGTGCGGTAGCCGTTCTCGCCGTCGAAGCGTCGCGATCCTTCGAAATCGAAGTGCCGGTCCGCATAGACGTCGGCAATCGCGATCACCCGTCCCTCGCGCGCGCAGGTCGGCGCGGCGCGGCGCTCGTCATGGATCGAGAAGGGCGGGAAGTTCACCGGGACGCCGGTGCTGCCGCCGGTCGCATAGCCGAGCGAGCTGGTGTGGAGCATGCGCGCCTCGAGCTCGTCGGCGCCGTTGACCAGGAACAGGGTGCCGCCATCGGCGTGGGTCAGTTCCTTGGCCGACAGCAGGATCATCTCGAGCAGGCGATCGAGATCGCGTTCGCCCGACATGGCGGCACCAATCGCCAGCAGCCGCCTGAAGCTGTCGCTCCCGTCCATCGCCCGCCCCATCAACATCAGTGTCGATAACGGACCTTAGCCGTGAAAGCTAAGCAAGGGCTATTCATGCTCGCGGCCGAAGTCGGGGGTCGCGGTATCCTGGCCGGCATCGATGATCGCGCGGCGGACGCTGCGCGAACGGGTGAACAGCGCATGCAGCGTATCGCCGTCGTTCCAGCGGATCGCGCGCTGGAGCGCCGACAGATCTTCGGAGAAGCGCTGCAGCGTCTCGAGCACCGCATCCTTGTTCGTCAGGAACACGTCACGCCACATCGTCGGGTCGCTGGCGGCGATACGCGTGAAGTCGCGAAAGCCGCCCGCCGAATATTTGATCACCTCGGAGCTGGTGACGTCCTCGAGGTCGGAAGCGGTGGCGACGATCGTATAGGCGATGAGATGGGGGAGGTGGCTGGTCACCGCGAGCACGATGTCGTGATGCTTCGCCTCCATCACCTCGACGTTGCTGCCGAGCGCGGTCCAGAACGCCCTGACGCGCTCGACGGCGACCGGGTCGACGTCCTCGGGCGGCGTGAGGATGCACCAGCGGTTGCGGAACAGGCTGGCGAAGCCTGCATCGGGACCGCTGTTCTCGGTGCCCGCCACCGGGTGCGCCGGGACGATGGCGATGCCGGGCAGCGCGGCCGTGAGATCGGTCAGCACCTGCGCCTTCACCGATCCGACGTCGGAGATGATCGTGCCCGGGGACAGTTCGGGCGCGATCTCGGCGGCCACCGCCGCCATCGCGCCGACCGGCACGCAGAGGATGACGAGATCGGCGTCGACCACCGCGGCGCCCGCGCCGTCGGCGACGTCATCGACGAGGTCGAGGTCGCGCACGCGCTCGCGCACCGCCGGATCGGCGTCGCTGCCGGAGAGCCGCACCGTCGGCATCGCGGCGCGCACCGCGCGCGCCACCGACGATCCGATCAGTCCCAGACCGATGATCGCGACCCGGGAAAAGGGCAGCATCAGCCGGCCTGTTCGACGAAGCGGCGCAGCGCGTCGGCGACGCCGCGCGTCTCCTCCTCGGTGCCGATCGAGATGCGCAGCCCGTTGCCGAGGCCCTGCTTGGGCAGCCAGCGGGTGAGGTAGCCCTCGCGGGTCAGGAAGGCGTTCGCCGCCTCGGCGGTCGCCTTGCTGCCTTCGTCGAAGATCACCAGGACGAAGTTGGCCGCCGACGGCACCGCGCGCAGCCCGGCGTTGCCGAGCTTGGCGATCTCGTCCGCCAGCCAGCCGCGCCACTGGCTGTTGTGGTCGCGGCATTTGGCGATCCATGCCTGGTCGGCGAGCGCGGCGAGCGCGCCGGCCTGGCCGGCGCTGGTGACGTTGAACGGCCCGCGGATCTTGTTGATCGCGTCGATCACCCCCGCCGGGCCATAGGCCCAGCCGACGCGCTCGGCGGCGAGACCGTAGATCTTCGAGAAGGTGCGCGTGGTGACGACGTTGGGCAGGTGCCGCGCCATCGCGATGCCGTCCTCATAGTCGGGATCGTCGATATATTCGGCATAGGCGGCATCGAGCACCAGCAGCACGTCGGACGGCAGACCGGCGTGCAGCCGCTCGACCTCGGCGCGGCCGATCATCGTGCCGGTCGGGTTGTTGGGGTTGGCGAGGTAGAGAATGCGCGTGCGCGGCGTGACGTGCGCCAGCAGCTGGTCGACGTCGGCGGTATAGTCGACGTCGGGCGCGGCGACCGGCGTCGCGCCGGCGCGCATCGCGGCGATCGGATAGACCATGAAGCCGTGGCGGACGTAGAGCACCTCGTCGCCGGCGCCCGCATAGGCGGTGGCGAGCAGCTGCAATATCTCGTCCGAGCCGGTGCCGCAGACGACGCGGTCGAACTCGAGGCCATGGTGCGCGGCGATCGCGTCGCGCAGCTCGTTCGAGGCGCCGTCGGGATAGCGGTGCGCCTGCCCGGCAATTTCCGCCATCGCGGCGATCGCGCGAGGGCTCGGCCCCAGCGGGTTCTCGTTCGACGACAGCTTGACGACACGCTGCGCGCCGTCGGCCTTGGCCCGGCCGGGCACATAGGCATTGATGGCGGCGATCCAGGGCTTCATGACGGGTCCGTTCATGGCGGCGCTTCTGGCGGCAAGGGGCGCGGAAGGCAAGACACAGCCATCGCCGGCCGGTCATTCCGGCGACGGGCGGGACCCGGGCTTGACGATGTGCGGGGGGCCGGATTTCGCTGGAATGACGTGTTTTATTCGACGCGCTCATGGCTTAATCGGCCAGCATGCGCCTCGCTGATCTCGAAACGCCCGCCCTGATCCTCGACGCGGCGAAGATGCGCGCCAACATCGCACGGATGAACGCGGCGGCGCGGCGCCACGGCGTGGTGCTGCGGCCGCACCTGAAGACCGGCAAGAGCGTCGAGGTCGCGCGCGCGATGACCGAGGGCTGGCCCGGCGCGGTGACGGTGTCGACGCTGAAGGAAGCCGACAATTTCTTCGCCGCCGGGTTTCGCGACATCCTCTATGCGGTCGGCATCGCCCCCAACAAGCTGGCGCATGCGGCCCGGCTGACGCGCGACGGCGCCGAGCTGACGCTGATCCTCGACAGCGTCGACGCGGCGGCGATGGTCGCCGCCTTTGGTCGCGATAACGGCGTGCGGTTGCCGGTGCTGATCGAGATCGACAGCGACGACCACCGTGCCGGCGTGAAGCCCGATGATTCAGCGACGCTCGCCGCTATAGCCACGGCGCTCGGCGACGGCGCCGAACTGCGCGGGGTGATGACGCATGGCGGCGGTTCCTACAATGCGACGACCGACGAGGGCCTGGCCGCGCACGCCGAGCTCGAGCGGTCGGGCGCGGTGCGCGCCGCCGAGGCGCTGCGCGCCGCCGGCTTCGCCTGCCCGGTGGTCAGCGTCGGCTCGACGCCGACCGCGCTGTTCGCCCGCCACCTCGACGGCGTCACCGAGCTGCGCGTCGGCGTCTATGTCTTCCAGGATCTGGTGATGGCCGGGCTCGGCGTCTGCGGCGTCGACGACCTCGCGGTCGGCGTGCTCGCCAGCGTCATCGGCCATCAGGCGGCGCGCGGCCAGCTGATCATCGACGCCGGCTGGATGGCGATGTCGCGCGACCGCGGTACGCAAGGCCAGCAGCTCGACCAGGGTTTCGGGCTGGTCTGCGACGCCGCCGGCCGGACGCTCGGCGACCTCATCGTCGTCTTGGCGAACCAGGAACATGGCATCGTCGCGCGCCGCGATGGCGGGCCGCTCGACGTGGCGCGCTTCCCCGTCGGTACCTTGCTCCGTGTGCTGCCCAACCATGCCTGCGCGACCGCGGCGCAGCATGGCGAATATCGCGTGGTCGACGGCGGCGACACGATCGTCGACACGTGGCAACGTTTCGGAGGCTGGTGATGAGCGACATCGAACGGATCAGCGTCGCGGGCGCCGCGCCGCCCGCCGGCCATTATTCGCCGGCGACCGCCTGGGGCGATCTCGTCTTCGTCTCGGGGCAGCTGCCGTCGCGCCGCGACGGGACGCACACCGCCGACCAGCCGTTCGAGGTGCAGGCGCGCCAGGTGCTCGACAATCTGTTCGCGGTGCTCGCCGCCGCCGGCTCGTCGCCCGATCGCGTGCTCAAGGTCACCGTCTATGTCGCCGGCATTGCGCACTGGCCGGCGTTCAACCGCCTCTATGCCGAGGCGTTCGGCGACGCGAAGCCGGCGCGCTGCGTCGTGCCGGTGCCCGAGCTTCACCATGGCTATCTCGTCGAGGTCGAGGCGATCGCCACGCGATGACGCTTGCAGGCGCGGCGTCTCGGCAATACCGCTCGGGCGCGATGACGGAAGACGACCAGCGCTTTGGCCTCAATCGACGCGTGCGGCTCGACGCGCCGCTGCGGCTCGATTCGGGTGGCAGCCTGTCGGCGGTCGAGATCGCCTATGAAACCTACGGCCGTCTGAACGCCGACGCCTCGAACGCCGTCCTGATCTGCCATGCGCTCACCGGCGACCAGCATGTCGCGAGCCACCATCCGGTGACCGGCAAGGAGGGCTGGTGGACGCGGATGGTCGGGGCGGGCAAGCCGATCGACCCGGCACGCCACTTCATCGTCTGCGCCAATGTTCTCGGCAGCTGCATGGGCTCGAGCGGCCCGGCATCGATCGACCCGGCGACCGGCGCGCCCTTCGCGATGCGCTTTCCCGTGATCACCATCCGCGACATGGTGCGCGCGCAGGCGATGCTGCTCGACCATCTCGGCGTCGACCGGTTGCTCGCGGCGGTCGGCGGCTCGATGGGCGGCATGCAGGTGCTCGAATGGGCGGCGACCTATCCGGGTCGCGTCCGATCGGCGGTGGTGATCGCCAGCGCCGCGCGCCATTCGGCGCAGAACATCGCTTTCCACGAGGTCGGGCGGCAGGCGATCATGGCGGACCCCAATTGGCGCGCCGGCGACTATTATGCGTCGAACGATCCGCCGTCGGCGGGGCTCGCAGTGGCGCGCATGGCGGCTCACATCACCTATCTGTCGGAGGCGGGGCTGACCGCCAAGTTCGGCCGGCAGCTGCAGGCGCGCGACGCCAAGTCGTTCGGCTTCGACGCCGACTTCCAGGTGGAGAGCTACCTGCGCCACCAGGGCATCCGCTTCGTCGAGCGCTTCGACGCCAATTCCTATCTCTACATCACCCGGGCGATGGATTATTTCGACCTCGCCGAGGAATATGGCGGCAGCCTCGCCACCGCCTTCCAGGGCACCGCGACGCGCTTCTGCCTCGTGTCCTTCACCAGCGACTGGCTCTACCCGACCCCCGAATCGCGGCGCATCGTCCATGCGCTCAACGCCGCGGCGGCGCATGTCAGCTTCGTCGAGATCGACTCGAGCCTCGGGCATGACGCCTTCCTGCTCGACGTCCCCGAGATGAACCGGGTCGTCGACGGCTTTCTGCGAGCCGCCGCGTCATGAGCCTGCCTGACGGCTATCGCCTCTCCGACGACCGGGCCGAGCTGCAGATCGAGGTCATCCACGGCTTCCTCGCCGCCGATGCCTATTGGTCGCCCGGCATTCCGCGCGCCGTCGTCGAGCGCGCCATCGCCAACAGCCGCTGCGTCGGCGCCTACGGCCCCGACGGCCGCCAGGCCGCCTTCGCCCGGCTGGTCACCGATTCGGCGACCTTCGCCTATCTCTGCGACGTGTTCGTGCTGCCGGCGGCGCGGGGGCTCGGGCTGGCGAAGGCGATGGTCGGCTTCTTCATGGCGCATCCCGAGCTGCAGGATCTGCGCCGCTGGATGCTGGTGACGCGCGATGCGCACGGCCTCTATTCGCAATTCGGCTTCGAGCCGATCAGCGCCGAGCAGGTCGGGCGGCTGATGCAGCGGCTCGATCCCGACGTCTACCGGCGGATGGCATCATGACGCTGCGCCCGGATCTCGCGGCAATCGCCGATGCGGTGCCGGTCGGCGCTCGCGTGCTCGACGTCGGCTGCGGCGACGGCGCGCTGATGGCGGCGCTGCGCGACGGCAAGGGCGTCGACGCGCGCGGCATCGAGCTGTCGCGCGAAGGCGTGTCGGCAGCGGTGGCGCGCGGGCTGTCGGTGGTGCAGGGCGATGCCGACACCGATCTGCGCGACTATCCGACCGACGCCTTCGACTATGCGATCCTCAGCCAGACGCTGCAGGCGACGCGCGCCCCCGATCAGGTGCTCGATCAGCTGCTGCGCATCGGCCGTCACGCGATCGTGTCCTTCCCCAATTTCGGCTATTGGCGCGTCCGGCTGTCGCTGATGTTCGCGGGGCGCATGCCGACGACGCGCGCGCTGCCGGCGTCCTGGTACGAGACCGAGAATATCCATTTCTGCACGATCGACGATTTCCGCGCGCTGATCGACGCGAGGCGGCTGACCGTCGAGCGTGCGCGCTTCCTGTCGCACGGCCGCCCGCGTGGCGCGGCGCTGGCCAATCTGATGGCGGAGCAGGCGATCTTCGTGCTGCGGCGGTAGCCGCGCGCAGACGATCCCGAAGGACGCGAGCAGCGGTCCGCCGGCCGGCGGCGCGCCCTATTTCGGCTTCAGGCCGTTTGCGACCATCTCGCTGGCGATCGCGGCGATCTCGGCGGGATCCTCGTCCGACCAAACGGCATAGCGCAGCCCGAGGAAGACGTTCATCCCCATGATCGCCCAGGCGTGGACGTCGCCGACGTCGGCGCGGACCTCGCCGCGCGCCGCGCCCGCCTCGAGGCGCTCGCGGATGCGTTCGGCGGTGGTCTCATAATGCTGGCGATAGCTGTCGGCGTCGACGAACTCGGCCTCGTCGATGATGCGGTAGATTTCCTTGTGCTCGCGCGCGAACTCGAGGAAGGCGCGCAGCGCTTCGCGCTCGGCCACCAGTTCATCCGTCGCCCCTTGCAGTGCCGGCGCGACATGCGCCTTCACCCGGCCCGACATGTCGCGGACGAGCGCGCGGAAGATCGCGTCCTTGCTGTCGAAATAGGTGTAGAACGATCCGAGCGCCGCCCCGGCGCGCGTCGTGATCCCGCTGATTGACGCGGTGTGAAAACCCTTCTCGCCGAACTCCGCTGCCGCCGCATCGAGCAGGCTGCGCAGCGTGCGGCGGCCGCGCTCGGTACGCGGCGCTTTCGGATCTGCCTGCCCCATCGGGCCGAGACTGGCGTTCGACTTGGCCAAGCGCAAGCTCCCGAACAAAGTTGAAAGGTGGTTCAACTTTCATTATAGAGTTGAATCGTTACGGGCAAGCAGCCCGGACCAATAAGCCAATCCATGCCACTTGGGGGTTCCGACATGTCCCGCACCAGCCTCTCGACGCTGCTTCTCGGCGTTGCCTTTTCTGCCATCGCCGTTCCCGCCATCGCGCAGGACACCGCCGCCCCGAGCGTCTCGGCCGCCGAGGCGACCGACGAGATCGTCGTCACCGCACGCCGCCGCGCCGAGAATGTCCAGGACGTGCCGATCGCCGTCACCGCCTACAGCGGCGAGGCGCTCGAGAATCAGGGCGCGCTCGACATCACCGATGTCGGCGACACCACGCCGAACGTGACGCTCGAGGTGTCGCGCGGCACCAACTCGACGCTCAGCGCCTTCATTCGCGGCGTCGGTCAGCAGGACCCCGTCGCCGGCTTCGAACAGGGCGTCGGCATCTATCTCGACGACGTGTACCTCAACCGGCCGCAGGCCGCGGTGCTCGACATCTACGACGTCGAGCGCATCGAGGTGCTCCGCGGCCCGCAGGGCACGCTCTACGGCCGCAACACCATCGGCGGCGCGGTGAAATATGTCACCAAGCGGCTGTCCGACACGCCCGAGCTGCGGCTGCGCGGCAACGTCGGCACCTACAAGCAGCTCGACGGCATCGTCAGCGGCTCGGTACCGCTCGGCGACGGCCTCGTTCGCGTCGGCGGCTCGCTGGCACGGCTGACGCGGGACGGCTTCGGCGACAACCTCACCACCGGCCAGGAAAACTACAATCGCGACGTCTGGGCCGGGCGCGTCTCCGCCGAGGTCAACAACGACGACGACGTCTTCATCCGGCTGGCCGCCGACTATACCCACGACCAGTCGAACGCCCGCGGCGGCCACCGGCTGATTCCCAGCCTATTCACCAACGCGCCGGTGCTTGGCAACGTGTTCGACACGCGCGGCGGCCTCGACACGCCCGAGCAGGACGTCGAGGGCTATGGCTTCTCGGCGAACGGCGAGTTCGAGATGACCGACGCGCTGACCTTCCGCACCATCACCGCGTGGCGCAAGGACGACAGTTCGACGCCGATCGACTTCGACGCGCTCGTTACCCCCGACCTCGACGTCGCCGGCCTCTACAACAACCGCCAGTTCAGCCAGGAGCTGCAGCTGCTCGTCGACAGCGGTCCGTTCAACCTGCTGGTCGGCGGCTATTTCCTCGACGCGAAGGCGGAAACGCCCTTCGATGTGCGGCTGTTCTCGACGGTGGCGGGGTTGTCGGCGTTCACCAACGCCGTCGTCAACACCGAGACCTTCGCGGTGTTCGCCGACGGGACGTTCGACCTGAACGAGCAGTTCAGCCTGTCGGTCGGTGGCCGCTACACCTGGGACGAGCGCCAGGCGAGCATCCTGCGCCAGAATTACCTCGGCGGCGGATCGACCTTGTTCGGCGGCGCCGGCACGCCGTTCGGCGCGCCGAGCACCAACTTCAGCGGCAAGAACCGGTTCGACAAGTTCACGCCGCGCGCCTCGGTCACCTACAAGCCCAACGACGACAACACGCTCTATGCGAGCTATTCGAAGGGCTTCAAGGGCGGCGGCTTCGATCCGCGCGGCGTCGGCGCCAACGCCCCCGACCTCAACGGCAACGGCACGCGCGAGCCGAACGAGGTCGCCGCGTTCCTGAGCTTCTCGCCCGAGACGGTCGACAGCTATGAGGTCGGCTACAAGGCGCGGCTCATGGACCGGATCAACATCGCCGTCGCCGCCTTCCGCGCCGACTATCAGGACGTCCAGATCCCCGGCTCGGCCGGCTGCACCGTCGGCGGGATCCAGACCTTCTGCGGCGTCGTCACCAACGCCGGCAAGGCGCGCTTCCAGGGCTTCGAGTTCGAGGGCAACACCCGCCTCGGCGAGGACATGATGGCCGCGGGCGACGCGCTGACGCTCGCCGCCAGCCTCGGCTACATCGACGCCAAGTTCCGCGAATATATCACCAACATCGCCGGCGTCGGTCCGGTCGACGTCGCCGACTTCCGCGAGGTGCAGAACACGCCCAAGTGGACGGCGAGCGGCACGCTCGGCTACGAGCGGCCGGTCGGCACCGGCGAGCTCAGCGCCAGCACCACGCTGTCGTACCGCAGCAAGACCTACCAGTTCGAGATCCCGAACCCGTTCATCGACCAGAAGGCCTATGCGCTGCTCGACGCGAGCGTCGTGTACCGCGCCGACGGCGGCCGCTGGAGCGTCGGGCTCCACGGCAAGAACATCCTCGACAAGGAGTACAAGACCTCGGGCTACACCTTCCTCGCCGCCAACCCGACGACGGGTGCGCTGTTGACCAACGCGGCGGGACAATACATCTCGTCGCTCGGCCGCGAGGGCACGCTGACCGCCTTCTACGGCAACCCGCGGCAGGTGTTCCTCAGCCTGGGGTATAATTTCTGATCGACACCGATACGAAGACGACCGGCGCGACGCCCGATGGGAAATCCTATCGGGCGTTCGTGCTGTTCATGCTGATCGTCGTCTACACCTTCAACTTCATCGACCGTCAGATCGTCGGCATCCTCGCCGGCCCGATCAAGGCCGAGCTCGGCCTCAGCGATACGCAGCTCGGGCTGATGGGCGGGCTCGCCTTCGCGCTCTTCTACACCGCGCTCGGCGTGCCGATCGGCCTGCTCGCCGACCGCAAGAGTCGCGTCTGGATCATGACCGCGGCGCTGGCCTTGTGGAGCGGCTTCACCGCGCTCTGCGGCGTCGCTCAGAATTTCTGGCAGCTGTTCCTGGCGCGCATGGGCGTCGGCGTCGGCGAGGCGGGGGGCGTCGCGCCGGCCTATTCGCTGATCGCCGATTATTTCCCGCCCGCCGAACGCGCGCGCGCGCTCGCCGTCTATTCGTTCGGGATTCCGCTCGGCTCCGCCGCAGGCATCTTCCTCGGCGGCTGGATCGCCTCGACGGTCGACTGGCGCACCGCGTTCATCGTCGTCGGCCTGGCCGGCGTCGCGCTGGCGCCGCTCTTCCGCCTCGCCGTCCGCGATCCGGTGCGCGGCCGTTTCGACCCGCCGCGCGCCCAGGCGACCGCGCCGCCCTTCGCCGAGGTGATGCGTACGCTCGCCGCCAAGCCGAGCTTCTGGCTGCTGTCGTTCGGCGCCGGCTCCTGCTCGATCCTCGGCTACGGGCTCATCTTCTGGCTGCCGTCGTTCTTCGCGCGCACCTATGGGCTCGAGCTGCTCCAGGTGTCGCAATTCTACGGCTCGATCATCCTCGTCGGCGGCGTCATCGGCATCTGGGGCGGCGGCTGGCTCGGCGACCGGCTCGGCGGCGCCGACCGCGGCGCCTATGCGCGGATTCCGGCGGTCGCCTTCCTGATCGCCGCGCCCTGCTATGCCGTCGGCGTGATGTCGAACGCGCTGCCGCTGACCTATGCGATGTTCCTCATCCCGCAGGCGCTGGGGCTGATGTGGCTCGGTCCGGTGTTGTCGGCGGTCCAGCATATCGCGCCGGCGTCGATGCGCACGACGGCGTCGGCGAGCTTCCTGTTCATCAACAACCTGATCGGCATCGGCGTCGGCACGGTGCTGATCGGCTGGATCTCCGAGCAGCTGGCGCCGAGCTTCGGCGATCAGTCGCTGCGCTATTCGATCCTCATCGGGCTGAGCTTCTACCTGCTAAGCGCGGCGCTATTCTTTCTGGCGTCGCGACGTCTCGATCGCGACTGGGAGAGCTGAGGCCCGCGCCGTCGCGGCGCTGGCCCGGCCGATCATCGTCGGCGCCAGCCCGTCGGTCTTGCGTGCCAGCACGAAATGGATGCCGCCGAAACGCGCGGCGACGCGCATCAGCGGCTTGTCGAGCCAGCGCAGCCCGCGGACGGGCGGCGCGACCAGCGCGGTGCGGCAGGCGATCGGCTCGAACATCGCGTCGCGAAGCAGCCGCGACAGCTCACCCTTGCCCCAGGGGCGGCCCTGGCCGAACGGCGTCGCCTCGAAATGCGTCCACAGCCCCAGCCGGTTGGGCACGATCAGCACCAACTCGCCCGCCGGCGCCAGCACGCGCCACAGCTCGCGCAGCAGCTTGCGCGGCGGCTCGGCGAATTCGAGCGCGTGCGCGAGCAGCGCCTGATCGAACATCGCTTCGGCGAAGGGCAGGTTGAACTCGTCGGCGCGCACCGTGCAGCCGGGTCGGCCATAGGGCCAGCGGTGCGCGCCCATGTCCTCGGGCATCACCAGCGCCAGCCGTTCCAGCTCCGCGGGGTCGAACCCCGCCAGCAGCGGCGCGCAGTAGCCGAGCGCCAGCAGCCGCGCCGTCCGGCCGCGCCGGATCCGGGGCGCCACCGTGCCAGCCAGCTCGCGCGCCACGCGGTGACCGTCGCGGGTGGCGTAATAGGCACGAAGCTCCTCGACGGTCGGACGCATCGCAGGAAGCTGGGGGATCGAGATGCGGTTGTCGAGAGGGGGCGAGTCCCCCTTCGCCCGCTTGCGGGGAGGGGGACGGACCGGGGCGTGTCCTACCGCTCGACGCACATGGCGATGCCCATGCCGCCGCCGATGCACAGCGTCGCGAGGCCCTTTTTGGCGTCGCGGCGCTGCATCTCGTAGAGCAGGGTCGTCAGCACCCGCGCGCCCGAGGCGCCGATCGGGTGGCCGATGGCGATCGCGCCGCCGTTGACGTTCACCTTGTCGGCATCCCAGCCGAGCTCCTGCCCGACCGACAGCGCCTGCGCCGCGAACGCCTCGTTGGCCTCGATCAGGTCGAGGTCGGCGATCGTCCAGCCCGCCTTCTCGAGCGCCTTGCGCGAGGCCGGAACCGGGCCGATGCCCATGATCGACGGATCGACGCCGGCGCTCGCCCACGACGCGATCCGCGCCAGCGGCGTCAGCCCGCGCTTCTGCGCCTCGTCGGCCGACATCAGCACCAGCGCCGCGGCGCCGTCGTTGAGACCGCTGGCATTCGCCGCGGTGACGGTGCCGTCCTTCTTGAACGCCGGCTTCAGCCCCGCCATCGCCTCGATCGTCGCGCCCTCGCGGATATATTCGTCGGCGTCGACGACGGTATCGCCCTTGCGGCCCTTGATCGTGACCGGCGCGATCTCGTCGCGGAAGCGCCCGTCGCGGCGCGCCGCCTCGGCCTTGTTCTGGCTGGCGACCGCGAACGCATCCTGCCGCTCGCGCGTCACCTGATATTTCTCGGCGAGATTCTCGGCGGTGATGCCCATGTGATAGCCGTTGAAGGCGTCCCACAGCCCGTCCTTGATCATCGTGTCAACGAGTTCGACGCCGCCCATCTTGGTGCCGCCGCGCAGCTGCTGCGCATGCGGGCTAAGGCTCATCGATTCCTGGCCGCCGGCGACGACGACCTCGGCATCGCCGTTGGCGATCGCCTGACAGCCGAGCGCGACGGCGCGCAGCCCGGAGCCGCACACCTGGTTGACGCCCCACGCCGGCGTCTCCTTGGCGATGCCCGCGGCGATCGACGCCTGCCGCGCCGGGTTCTGCCCCTGGCCGGCGGTCAGCACCTGGCCGAGGATGACCTCGGAAACCTCGGACGGGTCGACCCGGGCCTGCGCGAGCGCGGCTTCGATGGCGACGCGGCCGAGCTCGTGCGCCGGCGTACCCGCGAACGCGCCGAGGAAGCTGCCGACGGGGGTGCGCTTGGCGGCGACGATGACGACGTTGGTCATGAGCGTTTCTCCACTGCTCGTTTTATAGAGCAACCTAATATTGTGCAGCTGCGAAGGGAAGGGGCTTATGCCTTCAGCCAGTCGCGCAGCGGCTCCCAGACCAGCGCGCGGGCGCGCGAGCCGACGATCATCCCGACATGCCCGGCGTCGATCTCGACGCGCTCGCCGACCGCGGGAGCGGCCGCGGCGGGGACGATGCGGTCGCGCGTCGACACGAGGTTGAGGACCGGGCCGGCGACGCGCCGCGCATCGCCGCGCCAGCGGCCGGTGCCCGGCGTGTCGGCGCCGTAGAAGTCGGCGAAACACTGCCGCGCGGCGGGCAGCGTCAGCGGCGGCCCGTCGTTCGCCCAATCCTCGAGCGCGACGAACGCCCGCGCGTCGTCGCTGTCGGCGGGCAGCCGCCCGAAGCGCTCATATTTGGCGGCGGTACCTGCCGGATCGAGCCGCCAGAACATCGGCTGGATCAGGTCCATCGGCACGGCGCCGAGCGGCGTCGCGGTGGCTTCCATCTGCGCCCAGGCCACCGCCATGTCGCGCGCCTGCGGCCCATAGCCGCCGAAATTCCAGGGGGTTGCGATGAGCGCGAGCCGTCGCGGCGGCTGCGCCAGCGCGGCGGCCAGTGCCATCGTGCCGCCAAGGCAGTAGCCGACGACCGCCGCGTCGCCGACCTCGGCGAGCAGCGGCAGCAGGCGCGTATCGACATAGGAGTCGATCGACAGCGTCCGTTCGTCCGGACCCGGGGTGCCCCAGTCGACGAGCAATGGTCGTACCCCCTGGCCGCTCAGCCAGCGCAGCAGCGAATTGTCGGGGGCGAGGTCGAGGACGCTCGGCGGATTGACGAGCGACGGCACGAACACCGCCGGACGGCCGCTGCCGCCGTAATCGAACAGCCGGACGCTGCCGATCTGCGCCACCGTCGGCGGCGGTGCCAGCGCGCGACGATAGGGATGCGCCTGATAGGCGCGAACGCCGGCCAGCACCGCGGCGACGCGTCCCCGGTCACCGCCGACGGCTTCAGTGATGAGGTGCAGGAAGCCGGGAAGCGGATGCGGACCGCGGGGCCGTTGTTGCGGCGCAACATCGCCGCGTGCTAGGCTCGGCGCTTCTCCAGTGGGTGGCGACATGGCCGAATCCGAAACCAAGCCCGAGCCGATCATCATCAAGAAATACGCCAATCGGCGTCTCTATAACACCGACAGTTCGAGCTATATCACGCTCGAGCATCTGGCGCTGCTGACGCGCGAGGGGCGCGAGTTCAAGGTGCTCGACGCCAAGAGCGGCGACGACATCACGCGGTCGGTGCTGACGCAGATCATCATGGACGAGGAAACGCGCGGCCAGACGATGCTGCCGACCTCGTTCCTCCGCCAGCTGATCTCGATGTACGGCGATTCGATGCAGGCGATGGTGCCGCCCTATCTCGAAGCGTCGATGAACGCCTTCCACCGCAACCAGGAGCAGTTCCGCACCGCGGTGTCGGGCGCGTTCGGCGCCGGCGCGTTCAAGCCGTTCGAGACGCTCGCCAAGCAGAATATGGCGATGTTCCAGGCGGCAGCCGACATGCTGACCGGCAACCGCAAGCCCGGTGACGCGCCCAAGCCGGCGAGCAGCGAGGAACTCGATGCGCTCAAGGCGCAGATGGCGGCGCTGCAGGCGCAGCTCGACAAGCTGAGCGAGCGCTAGTTACCCCATCTTCCGAACACGTCATCCCGGCGAAAGCCGGGACCCAGAACGGCGCTCGCATTGGGTCCCGGCTTTCGCCGGGATGACGGCTATGGGTGGCTGACGGCCGCTCCTCCGAGCGGCCGTCGCCGCGATCAGTTCGCCGGCTTCACGAACTTCAGCGTCATGCGGTCCGACTCGCCGATCGCCGCATATTTGGCGCGGTCGGTGTCGCCGAGCCGATAGTTGGGCGGCAGCGTCCAGACGCCGTCGGGATAGTCGGCGGTGTCCTTGGGATTGGCGTTGATCTCCGATTCGCCGGCGAGCTTGAAGCCGGCCTCTTCGGCCATCTTCACGATTGCGCTGCGCTTCATGTAGCCGCTGGTCTTCATCAGCGCGTCGTCGCGATCCTCGGGCAGGCGATGCTCGACGACGCCGAGCGTCCCGCCCGGCTTCAGCGCCGCGAAGAAGGCCTGGAAAGCCTGCGGGGCGAAATCGGCGCTGTACCAGTTGTGGACGTTGCGGAAGGTCAGCACGACGTCGGCGGTGCCGGCGGGCGCGAGCGAATCATAATGATCCTTGCCGAAGCTGGTGACCTGCGCCTTGGCGGTCGCCGGCGTCGCGGCGAGCTTCGCCTTGAAATCGGCCACCGACTTTGCGGCGCGCTCGCTCGCCGCCGGATTGGCGGCGGCGGCGTAATAGGTGCCGCCATTGGCGAGGTAGGGCGCGAGGATCTCGGTGTACCAGCCGCCGCCGGGCGAAATCTCGACGACGGTCATGTTCGGCTTCACGCCGAAGAAGGTCAGCGTTTCCTTCGGGTGGCGATACTGGTCGCGCGCGCGATTGGCCTCCGACCGATGCGCGCCGGCAATCGCCTGGTCGAGCAGCATGGCGTTATGATCGTGCGCGGCGGGCTTGGCGGCCTGCGCGACGACCGCGGACGCGGGCAGCGCCAGCGCGGTCACGGCGAGCAGCGCAACGCGAGCAAAAGTCTTCATTCACGAATCTCCCCAAAATTGTGTCTGTCATTTAGCAGCGCGGCGGCTACCAGCCTAGGCGATGGACCTTCGCACCACCGTAACGCTTATGCTGCTCGCCGCAGCGGTCGTTGGTGCCTCGCTGTGGGGCACTCGTCGAAAAGTCCGGCGGCTCGGCGATATATCCTATGTGCCGTGGCACGGGCTGCTGTTCATCGGCATCCTGGCGTTCTGCGTGCTGGCCGCCCACGTCGTGACGCTGCTGACCGGCGTGCCGCTCCAGGGCCGGTTACGCTAGGCACCGAGAAACGGCGCCGCCATCTCGCGCTGGATCCGCATCGGGCGCATACTGCTCAGCTCGACGAGTGCCCAGACCGTCCGCGCCGATACGCGCAGGCTGCCGTCGGGGCCGGTGATCTCGACGAAGCGGTCGAAGCGCGCCCCCTGCGGCTCGCCGACCCAGGTGCGCGCGGTGAGCGTCTCGCCGAGCTTGGTCGCCCGCCGATAGTCGATCTCATGTCGCGTCACGACCCAGACATAGCGATCGACGTCCTCGGCGCGGGCGACCGCGCGCCAGTGCGACGTCGCCATGTCCTGGATCCAGCGCACGTAGACGGCATTGTTGACGTGGCCGAGCTCGTCGATGTCCTCCGCCTGCGGGACGATGGTCTGCTCGAAGACCGGCCGGTCAGCCATCGCCCTTGGTATCCGCCATGCCGAACTGCTGCAGGATGAAGGCGAACTCCTCGGCGACCTCGACGAGCGAGTCCCAGCGCCCCGACTTGCCGCCGTGCCCGGCCCCCATGTTGATCTTGAGGATCAGCGGGTTGTCGTCGGTCTTGGTCGCGCGCAGCCTGGCCACCCATTTCGCCGGCTCCCAATAGGTGACGCGCGGATCGTTGAGGCCCGCGGTGACCATCAGCGGCGGATAGGCCTTGGCCTCGACATTGTCGTAGGGGCTGTAGCTGCGGATCAGCTCGAACGCAGCCGCATCCTCGATCGGATTGCCCCATTCGGGCCATTCCATCGGGGTGAGCGGCAGGCTGTCGTCGAGCATGGTGTTGAGCACATCGACGAAGGGGACGTGCGCGACCGCGGCGCCCCACAGCTCGGGGTTGCTGTTGAGCGCGACGCCCATCAGCTCGCCGCCCGCCGAGCCGCCCGAGATCGAGATGTTGCCGGCGCGCGTCAGCCCCGCGTCGATCAGATGCTTTGCGCAGTCGACGAAGTCGTTGAAGGTATTCCAGCGCTTGGTCAGTTTGCCGTCGAGATACCAGCGGTAGCCGAGGTCGTCGCCGCCGCGGATATGCGCGATGGCATAGGCGAAGCCGCGGTCGAGCAGCGACAGCCGCGCCGTCGAGAAGCCCGGCGGCATCGCCATGCCATAGGCGCCATAGCCGTAAAGGTGCAGCTTGCCGCTGCCGTCCGTGGGGAAGCCCTTCTTGTAGACGACCGAGATCGGCACCTTGGCGCCGTCGCGCGCCGTCGCCATCAGCCGCACCGTCTCATAGGCGCTGGCGTCATAGCCCGACGGGATGGTCTGGACCTTGCGCACCTCGAGCCGGCGGTCGGCGAGGTTATAGTCGTAGACGGTGCCCGGCGTGACCATCGATTCATAGGTCAGCCGGAGCGCCGCCGGATCATATTCGGGATTGTTCGCAAGCCCCGCGGCGTAGCTCGCCTCGGGGAAGGCGATGTAATGCTCGTCGCCGGCGTAGGTGCGCAGCCGCACCTGATCGAGCCCGTCGATGCGCTCGGCGATCGCCAGCACCGATTTGAACGACGCCAGCCCCCGCAGATAGTGGCGGTCGCTCGGCGCGATCAGCTCGCGCCAGTCGCCCGGTGCGTCGATCGACGCGGTGACGAGGCGAAAATTGGGGTGGGTGTCGTTGGTGCGGATGAACAGCTCGCCCTCGCGGGCATCGACCTCATATTCGCGGCCCGCCTGGCGCGGCGACACGAGGAGCGGCGCGGCGGTCGGGTCGGCGGTCGGGATCAGCCGGACCTCGCTCGTCACATGGTCGGCGGCATGGATGACGAACCACTGCCGGTCCTGGCTGCGCGATACGCCGACGAAGAAGCCGGCGTCGGGCTCCTCGTACAGCACCGCGTCCTCGCCGGTCTCGCCGAGCCGGTGCAGCCGGATGCGGTAGGGCCGCCAATTGTCGTTGACCTCGGCCCAGGCGACGGCGCGGCCGTCGGCGCTCCAGATCGCCTGGCCGAGCGCCGCGTCGGTGACGGTCTCGATGTCGGCATCCGCCGCGATGTCGCGGATGCGCAGCTTGAAGCGCTCCGATCCGTCGTCGTCGACCTGATAGGCGGCGAGGCGCCCGTCGGGGCTCACGGTCAGGCTGCCGAGGCGGAAATAGGCCTTGCCTTCCGCCAGCGCCGGCTCGTCGAGCACCAGCTCGTCGGCGCCGCCATCGACCGGCCGCCGCCACCATTTGCGATACTGACCGCCCTTTTCGAACGCCCACCAGTAGAGGTAGTCGCCGTCGCGCTGCGGGACGCTGGCGTCGTCCTCCTTCAACCGCCCCTTCATCTCCTCGAACAGCGTGTCGATCAGCGGCTTGATCGGCGCGATCGACGCTTCGAACCAGGCGTTCTCGGCCTTGAGGTGCGACAGCACCGCCTCGTCGGTGACCTGCGGATAGCCGGGATCCTTCAGCCAGGCATAGCCGTCCTCGATCGTCTGGCCGTGGTGGGTGAAGCTGTGCGGGCGGGTCGGAGCGATGGGGGGTGTCGACATGCTTCGTTCCCTAGCAGGCGGCGCGACGCTGTCCACACTGGCGTCGGCGCATCGCGAGGACTAATTCAGGCGCAACCAACAGTTGGAGGCGTCATGTCCACGCACAAGGATCGCATCGACGCGCTGCGCGCGCAGCTCGGCAACCAGAAGCTCAACGGCTTCGTCGTGCCGCTCACCGACGAGCATATGAGCGAATATGTCGGCGCCTACGCGCAGCGCCTCGCCTGGCTTACCGGCTTCGAGGGTTCGGCGGGTTCGGCGGCGGTGCTCGCCGACAAGGCGGCGATCTTCACCGACGGGCGCTATACGCTCCAGGTCCGCGACCAGGTCGACGGCAATCTCTACAGCTACCAGAGCGTTCCCGAGACGAACGTCGGCGACTGGCTGGCCGGGCAGGTCAAGGCGGGCGACCGCATCGGCTACGACCCCTGGCTGCACACCAAGGGCTGGGTCGAAGCCACGAGGAAGGCGCTCGCCGACAAGGGCGCCGAGCTGGTGGCGATCGCGGAGAATCCGATCGATCGGGTGTGGCGCGACCGGCCGGCGCCGTCGGGCGAGCGGCTGGTGCCGCACGGCGACGATCTCGCCGGCCAGTCCTCGGCCGCCAAGCGGCGCGACGTCGCCAAGTTCCTGACCGACAAGAAAGCCGACGCGGGCGTGGTGGCGGCGCTCGATTCGATCGCCTGGTTGTTCAACATGCGCGGCCGCGACGTGTCGCGCACGCCGGTCGGCCTCGCCTTCGCCATCGTCCACGCCGACGGCAAGGCCGATCTGTTCGTCGACGAAGGCAAGGTCGATGCGACGCTCGAGGCACATCTCGGCCCCGACGTCACCATCCGCCCGCACGGCGATTTCGCCGACGCGCTCGAGGCGCTCGGCGGCACCGTCCTCGCCGACCCGCAGACCTGCGTCGCTGCGATCTTCGAGGCGCTGAAGGCCGGCGGGTCGAAGATCGTCGAGGCGCGCGACCCGTGCATCCTGCCCAAGGCGAAGAAGAACGCCGTCGAGATCGAGGGCACGCGATCGGCGCATGTCCGCGACGGCGCGGCGCTGACGCGCTTCCTCCACTGGTTCGCGCAGGAGGCCCCCAAGGGCGGGCTCGACGAGATGACCGTCGCCGACCGGCTCGAGGGCTTCCGCCGCGAGACCAACATGCTGCAGGACCTGAGCTTCGACACGATTTCGGGGGCGGGCCCCAACGGCGCGATCGTCCACTATCGCGTCTCGCCCGAGACCAACCGCAAGATCGAGCCGGACAGCCTGTTCCTGATCGATTCGGGCGCGCAATATGTCGACGGCACCACCGACGTGACGCGCACGCTCGTCGTCGGCACGCCGACTGCGGAGATGCGCGACCGCTTCACCCGCGTGCTCAAGGGGCATATCGCGGTCGCCACCGCGGTCTTCCCGAAGGGAACGCGCGGCGTCCAGCTCGACACGCTGGCGCGGGCGCCGCTGTGGGAGGTCGGGCTCGACTATGCGCACGGCACCGGCCACGGCGTCGGCAGCTTCCTCGCGGTCCACGAGGGGCCGCAGCGTATCGCGCAGCCGGGCAGCAGCCAGTCGGGCGGCGACGAGCCGCTCGCCGAAGGCATGATCCTGTCGGACGAGCCGGGCTACTACAAGACCGGCGAATATGGCATCCGCGTCGAGAACCTCATCCTGACCGTGAAAAAGGATGTGCCCGGCGCCGAAAAGGAAATGCTCGGCTTCGAGACGCTGACGCTGGCGCCGATCGAGCTGGCGCTCGTCGACGTCGACATGCTGTCGGCCAAGGAGCGCGCCTGGCTCAACGATTATCATGCCCGCGTCCGCGCCGAGCTGGCGCCGCTGCTCCCCGACGACGTGCAGGGCTGGCTGGTCGAGGCGACGCGCGCGATCTGAAGACCGCTCCCGTCATTCCGGTGAAAGCCGGAAACCAGGTGTGCGTATCCCTGGCTTCCGGCTTTCACCGGAATGACGGGGGAGATAGGGTGGCGACAACTCGAGGGAGCCGCACATGTTCAAGCCAGCCTATGCCGTCGCCGCCGCCGTCGCGCTCGTCGCCGCCGCGCCGGCCGCCGTGAAATCGGCCTACGACATCAAGATGACGGCGATCGACGGCAAGCCGTTGCCGCTGGCGAAGTACAAGGGCCAGGTGATGCTGGTGGTGAACACCGCGTCGATGTGCGGCTTCACTCCGCAATATGAAGGGCTGCAGAAGGTCCACGAGACCTACAAGGCCAAGGGATTCACCGTGCTCGGCGTGCCCTCGGGCGACTTCAAGGGCCAGGAATATGGCTCGAACAAGGAAATCGCCGAATTCTGCGAATCGAAGTTCGGCATCCGCTTCCCGATGGCCGAGAAGGCGCATGTGATCGGCACCGAGGCGGCCCCCTTCTATCAATGGGCGAAGGCGAGGCTCGGCGACGACAATGTTCCCAAGTGGAATTTCCACAAATATCTCGTCGGGCGCGACGGCCAGCTGATCGCGGCGTTCGGCTCGAAGATCCGGCCCGACGGCCCCGAGGTGACGGCGGCGATCGAGAAGGCGCTGGCCGCCCGGCGCGGCTAGAGGTCGCGGATCGTAACCGGCGCTCCCTCCGCTCCGTATCTAGCAGCGAACGGAGAGACATGATGATGCCGATTTCGATCGATCGCCGCCGCCTGTTCGCCGGAATCGCCGGCCTGGCCAGCGCCTTGGCGCTGGGCGGTGCGGGCAAGGCCGCACCGAAGCGTTTCGAGATCGAGTTGAGCGAGGCGGAATGGCGTAAGCGCCTGACGCCCGATCAGTTCGCGGTGCTGCGCCGGCACGCCACCGAACGACCGGGGAGCAGTCCGCTCGACCGCGAGAAGCGGCCCGGCACCTTCGCCTGCGCCGGCTGCGCGCTGCCGCTGTTCAGCTCGAAGACCAAGTTCGACAGCGGCACCGGCTGGCCGAGCTTCTATGCGCCGCTGAAGAGCGCCGTCGGCACCAGGGTCGACCGCAGCCTGTTCATGGAGCGGACCGAGGTCCACTGCCGCCGCTGCGGCGGCCATCTCGGCCATGTCTTTGACGATGGTCCCAGGCCGACCGGGCTGCGCTACTGCATGAATGGCGACGCGATGAATTTCATCCCGGCGGAGAAGGCCTGATGCGCAAGATCTCGATCGCCGTGGCGGCGTTGCTGACGAGCATCGCCGGGCAGGCGGCGCCGGCCGCGACCGCGGTGGCGGTGTTCGCCGGCGGCTGCTTCTGGAGCACCGAGGTCGCCTTCGACAAGGTGCCCGGCGTGATCTCGACCACCTCGGGATTCAGCGGCGGCCGGGTCGGCAATCCGAGCTATGCGCAGGTGGTGTCGGGTGACACCGGCCACCTCGAGGCGGTGCGCGTGGTCTATGATCCCCGAAAGGTCAGCTATGCCCGGCTGCTCGACGCCTATTGGCGCTCGATCGATCCGACCGATCCCGACGGCCAGTTCTGCGACCAGGGCGCCAGCTACCGCACCGCCATCTTCGTGACGCCCGACCAGCGTGCCGTCGCCGAGGCATCGAAGGCGGCGCTCGCCAAAAGCGGCGTGCTGCCCGCTCCGGTGGCGACGCGCATCCTGCCCGCGGCGCCCTTCTATGCGGCCGACGCCTCGCATCAGGATTTCCACCTCCGGAACCCCGCGCGCTACCGCATGTACCGGATCGGCTGCGGGCGCGACGCGGCGCTCGCCAAGGTGTGGAAGAAGGCCGGCTAGTCGGGCCGGGCGTCGCCGGCGGGCGGCGGCTCGACCGCGGCGCGGTCGCGCGCCTTGCGGCGGGCGAGATTCGCCCGAAGCGCCTTCGCCAGCCGCTCCTCGCGGGTCTCTTTCGTCGCATCGGCCATTCGCCGTCCTTAGCGAGCCCCGGCTTTGCTTGACAAGCATTCGCGGGGTGCCCATACGCCCCCGACGCAAAATGGCCTGCTGCCGTAGCTCAGTGGTAGAGCGCATCCTTGGTAAGGCTGAGGTCGGGAGTTCAATCCTCCCCGGCAGCACCATTTTGCTGAACCATCCCCCTTCCGAACGCATTTGACCGTTGAGCCGCCCGGCTTGACGGCACAGCCCGTGCCGACCATGAGGTTCGCGGGGGGCGCAGGGTTGGGCGCTGACAGGATGCGTAGAATTTCGGATCGCCTCGGGGCAGGGCTTTCGCTGGCATGTGGGCTGGCAGTTGCGGTCGGATCGCCGGCCGCGGCCCAGGAGCAGATGGCGGCGCTCGCGCTGCCCGACCAGTTGCGCGAGCTGTCGATCGAGGAACTGACGCAGATTCAGGTGACCTCGGCGTCGAAACGCGCCGAGCCGCTGGCGCAGGTGGCCAATGCGCTGTTCGTCATCACCAACGACGATATCCGCCGCTCGGGCTATACCTCGGTGCCCGAGGTGCTACGGCTCGCGCCCAATCTCGACGTCCGCCGGATCAACGCCCGTGAATATGCGATCACCGCCCGGGGGTTCGGCGGCTACGAGACCGCGCGCCACCTGCTGGTGCTGGTCGACGGACGAAGCGTCTATTCGACGCTGTTCTCGGGCGTGTTCTGGGAGCTGCAGGAGCTGCCGCTCGAGGATATCGACCGCATCGAGGTGATCAGCGGCCCGGGCGGTACGCTTTACGGCCTCAACGCGGTCAACGGCGTGATCAACATCATCACTAGGGACGCCGGCGCGACGCAGGGCCTCACCGCGCGGGCGACCGCCGGGTCGAGCGAGCGCACCGCGATGCTGCGCTACGGCGGTCGGCTCGGCGAGACCGGCGCCTTCCGCGCCTATCTCACCGCGCATGCGCGCGACAATCTCGCCAAGGGGGCCGGGCCCGAGGTCGACGACGGCGGGGACGGGGTGCGCGCCGGCTTGCGCGCCGATTTCGGTGCCGGCGACGACCGCTTCACCGTCCAGGGCGACATCTTCACCAATGATTCAAGGCTCGCCGCAGCGAACGGCGAGGATGGCGGCAACCTCCTGGCCCGCTGGAACCAGCAGCTGAGCCCCGTCGCGACCTTCCAGCTCCAAGCCTATTATGACGTGTTCGAGCGCCGCTTCTCGCTCGTTTCCGACGAGTTGGAGATCGCCGATATCGAGGCGCAGTTCGGCTGGAGCGGCGGGCGCCACCAGCTCGTCGCCGGTGCCGGCGTGCGCACGACCAACGACAAGTTCGTCAACAACCTCGGCTTCTTCACGCTCGATCCCGAGGAAAAGCGGCTGTGGCTCGGCAATGTGTTCGTCCAGGATCGCTACGCGCTGACCGATACGCTGGCGGTCACGGCCGGTCTCAAGCTGGAGAAGACCTCGTTCACGAGCGTCGAGGTGCTGCCCAACCTCCGCCTCTCGTATCAGCCGAACGACAGGATGCTGCTGTGGACGGCGGTGTCGCGCGCGGTCCGGACGCCTTCGCGCATCGATCGCGACCTGCAGGAGCCGGGGATTCTGCTGGCCGGCACCTTCAATTCCGAGCAGCTCACGGCGTTCGAGGTCGGTTACCGCGGGCAACCGTCGGCGAAGACGTCGCTGTCGGTCTCGCTGTTCTACAACATGTACGACGGGCTGCGGACGACGCAGCCGGCCTCTTCCACCGCCTTCCTGCCGGTGCGGCTGGAGAACGGACTCGAGGGCGATACGTTCGGCATCGAGGCGTGGGGAACCGCCGAGGTCGCCTCCTGGTGGCGCCTGTCGGCGGGGATCGCGACGATCGACAAGGATTTCCGGCTCAAGCCGGGGCGCGTCGACATCGAGAACGGAATCTCGCTGGGCAACGATGCCGACGTCCAGGCGCGGTTCCGCTCGCAGATGAACCTCGCCGAAAACGTCGAGTTCGACGTCATGCTGCGCGCGGTCGACACGCTCCCCGATCCTCGGGTCGATTCCTACGTCGAGGCCGATGCGCGCATCGCCTGGCGTCCCAGCGAGGTCGTCGAGCTGTTCGTCGCGGGACGCAACCTCCTGCACGACCGGCGCGACGAGAGCGGCGACGCCGAGCGGGGTTCGCTGCTGCCGCGCAGCGTCGTTGCCGGGACGCGCCTGACCTTCTGATGCGCAGCCCGCTCACCCTGCTGCTGGTTGCCGGGGTGCTCGTCGCCACGATGGCGCATGGACGCCACGCGGCGGCGCAACCGATGGAGGCGGCGGTCAAGGCGGCCTTCCTGCCGAAGTTCGCGCCCTATGCGACGTGGCCGGCCGCGGCAGCACCCGCCGCCGGAGCGCCCTTCGTGATCTGCATCGTCGGCCGCGACCCGTTCGGCATGCTGATCGACGAGGCGGTGAAAGGCGAGCGGCGCGACGCCGCGCCGATCGTCGTTCGGCGCCTCGACCGGATCGAACGCCGGTCGGCCTGCCATATCGCCTTTCTTGGCGGATCGGCGACGCAGCCGGTCGCGGCCGCGCTCGCCGCCGTTGCCGGTGCGCCGGTGCTCACCGTCACCGACGCGCGCGTCGGCCGCGATCGCGGCATGCTGCACTTCCAGCTCGACGACGGTCGGGTGCGCTTCCATATCGACGATGCCGCGGCGGCGCGCGCCCAGCTCGGCGTCAGCTCGAAACTGCTCAGCCTGGCGCTCAGCGTCCGGCAGCGGGGCCGGCCATGAAGCCGCTCACCCGGCTCGCCGATCGCTGGCAGGCGATCCCGCGTGCGGCGTCGCTGATGGCCGGCCTGCTGCTGCTGATCGGTCTCGCCGTCATCTTCCAGAACGAACAGAGCTATCGCGCCCAGAAGCTCGACGAGACGCGCGTGCAGGCGGCGATCCTCGCCGCCAACGTCACCGCGGCGCTCGACTTCGGCGACACCGTCGCGGCACAGGAATCGGCGGACGCGCTGCGCGCCAACCCGCAGCTGCGCGCCGCCGGTGTCTATGACGGCGCGGGGCGACTGTTCGCCGGATATCGCCGGGGCGGCGGGGCGCTGCCGCAGCGGCTGCTGCCGGTGGCGGATCAGCCCGAAAACATGGTGCAGGCGATCGTGCCCGTCGAACGTGCGGGTCAGCGGATCGGCAGCGTCTATCTCTCGGCGCAGGTCGATCCGCTGTCGCGCCGCGTCGCCCGTTACGGGCTGATCGGCCTGCTGGTGGTGATGGCCTCGCTCGTCGTCGTCGTTCTCGGCGTGGCGCATACCGCCCTCCGCCGCGCCAACCGGGAGCTGTCGGATACCAACACGGCGTTGCAGACGCAGATCGTCGAGCGCGCCAATGCCGAGGAAGCGCTTCGGCAGGCGCAGAAGATGCAGGCGCTCGGTCAGCTGACCGGCGGCATCGCGCACGACTTCAACAACCTGCTGACGGTGATCCAGGGATCGGCGGACATCCTGAAGCGGCCGGCCCTTGCCGACGACAAGCGGGTGCGCTTTGCCGAAGCGATCGTCCAGACCGCCGCGCGGGCGGCGGCGCTGACCGGCCAGCTGCTCGCCTTCGCGAGACGCCAGCCGCTGCGGCCCAAGGTCGTCCACCTCAACGATCGGATCGGCGCGATGCTCGAGCTGCTCGGCCGCACGCTCGGCGCGCGCTTCGAGGTGCGCACCGCCTTGACCGACGGCCTTTGCCAGGTGGAGGTCGATCCGACGCAGCTGGAAGTCGCGGTGCTCAACATCGTCGTCAACGCCCGTGACGCGATGCCCGAGGGCGGGGACATCGTCATCCGGACGCGCGAGGCGGCGGCGACCGAGATCGCGGGCGACGGGCGCGCCGTCGCGCTATCGGTCACCGATACGGGAAGCGGGATCGATGCCGAGACGCTGGCCCGGGTGTTCGAGCCGTTCTTCACGACCAAGAACGTCGGCAAGGGCACCGGGCTCGGCCTCAGCCAGGTCTACGGCTTCGCCAAGCAGTCGGGCGGCGATGTGCAGATCGAAAGTGAGGTCGGGGCCGGCACGACCGTCACGATGCTGCTGCCCTGTACCGACAAGCCGCTCGAGGAGGCGGCCGGCCCAACGGCGGCGGCGCACCCCGAGCGGCGCGGCCGGATCCTGCTCGTCGAGGACAATGAGGAAGTCGGCGCCTTCGCCGAATCGATGCTGAGCGAGCTGGGCCACAGCGTCGTGCGTGCCCGCAATGCCGACGAAGCGATCGCGGCGATCGAGGCGGGCACGGTCTTCGACGTGATGTTCAGCGACGTGATGATGCCCGGCCTGTCGGGCATCGAACTGGCGAAGATCATTCGCGCGCGCCGCCCCGGCCTGCCGATCGTGCTGACGACGGGCTACAGCGAGCAGATCGCGCGCACCGGCTCCGAGGACCTGCCCGTCGTGCTCAAGCCCTATCGGCCCGACAATCTGGTCCGGGCGCTCGACGACGCCCTCGCGCAGTCACCGACGGATGACTGAATGCTCGGCCGCTGACTTCCTTACTGATATCGGTTAGGGCAGGGCTGATGCGGAAATCGACGCTGGCATGGACAGGTTTTGGCGCGCTGCTCGTCGCGCTCGGACAGGGGGCGACGGCTGCGCCGGCCGGGCGGCCGCCCGCGCCGGTCGGCGACGCCGCCGCGCCGGCGCCGACCCCCGGGCCCGCGGCGGCGCCCGCCGCCGTCAACGAGGCCGAAGCGCTTCAGCCCCAGCCCGAGGAATCGAAGGCCGTCGCCTTGGGCAAGCAGACCTTCATCGCGCTCAATGAAGGCGGCAACGTGCGCGAGATTGCCGGGCTGCTGCGCGATTCGGTCAACAGTCTCGGCGGGATCTGCCCCAACGTCACCCACTATCAGGTCTATCGTCAGACGATCACCGTCACGACGCTGAAGGTCGCCTGCACCAACCGGCCGCTCTACCTGCTGAGCGTCGACACCGACGGCGGGATGCTCGCCGACGGCGGCGACGGGCAGGTCGAGCCGATGAACTCGGAAGACGGGACGATCACCGCCGCGCCGCTCGCGGAACGCAGCGAAAAGACCTATGTCGACCCCAAGGCCGGCGCCGCCGCGATCGGGGCCCAACCGGCGCCGGCGGCCGGCGGCGTCGTCAGTTCGGGCCCCGCCGCGGCCGTCGCCGACGGCGATACGCCGCTCGGCTGGATGCGCTGGCTGTTCGCGCTCATCGCCATGCTCGTGGCGTTCATCGCCTACACGATCTACCGCAGCTTCACGCGGCCGGCGATGGTGCCGACACCGCGCGCCCACCTCGACCGGCGCTATTCATCCGACGACAAGGACCGGCTCGTCGACGAATCCGAGGAGATCGGCTCGAGCATGTGGGTGCACCCGTCGGGGCTGTACATCGTCCGCGGACGCCACGGGAAACGCCGGATCTTCCCCAACTGGGCCTTCGCCCAGATCTATCACGTCTGGGGCATCAAGATCCGGCAGATCCGCTAGCGGGCACCGCGCGCTCGCCGGCGCCGACCCGCTGGAACAGCAGCAGGCTGCCGATGGTCAGCGCCGCCGCCATCAGGAACGCCGCGCCGGGAAGCTGGAAAGGCGCGGTCGGGCCGGTGAAATAGCCGAACAGCTGCGTCATCAGCGGCGGGCCGATGATCGTCGCGAGGCTCAGCAGCGAGGCCACCGCGCCCTGCAGCTCGCCCTGCGCGTCGGGCTGGACCTGCTGCGACATCAGCGCGTTCATCGACGGATAGGCGAGCCCCGAGAAGGCCGCGACGACGATCCCGGCGAACATCATCCAGCCCTGCGCGGCGAAGGCGTAGACCAGGAAGCCGGCGAGCCCCGAGGCCATGCCGAGCCGCACGGCGCGCCGTTCGCCGATCCGCGGGATGATGACGCGCACCAGCCCGCCCTGGACGATCGCGGCGGTGAGGCCGACCACGGCGAGGCTCGCGCCCACCATCCCCGGCGTCCATTCGAAACGATAGATCGTGTAGAAGGCCCAGGTGGCCTGCAACGCCTGGTGGCCGAGCTGCCAGATGAACAGCGCCATCGCCAGGCTGAGCACGACGGGCTGGTAGCGGCGAAGCTGGAGCAGCGCGCCGACCGGATTGGCGCGGCGGATATCGAAGGCACGCCGGCGCTCGCGCGGCAGGCTTTCGGGGAGAATGAAATAGCCATAGGCGGCGTTCAGCAGCGCCAGCCCGCCCGCCACGAAGAACGGGGCGCGCGTCCCGAAATGCTCGCCGATCAATCCGCCGAGCGCCGGCCCGAGGATGAAGCCGAGCCCGAAGGCGAGCCCGACCATGCCGAAGTTCTGCGCGCGCTTTTCGGGCGGGCTGATGTCGGCGATATAGGCATAGGCGGTCGTGTAGGATCCGCCGGCGATCCCGGCGATCACCCTTCCGGCGAAGAGCAGCGCCAGCGTCGGCGCGACGCCCATCAGCATATAGTCGATCGCGAAGGCGAGCAGCGACGCGAGCAGCACCGGCCGGCGTCCGAAGCGATCGGACAGGTTGCCGATCACCGGACCGAAGCCGAACTGCGTGATCGCATAGGCGAAGGCGAGCCAGCCGCCGATCCGCGCCGCCTCGTTGACCGGCTGGCCGGTCAGCTCGACGATCAGCTGCGGCAGCACCGGGATCACGATGCCGAAGCCGATCGTGTCGATCAGCACCGTGATGAAGATGAAGCTGAGGGCGTGGCGCGAAAGCGGGGCTGAGGTCACCGCGGCGTCATGCCAGAGCCGAAACGGCGGCGAAAGCCTTTCACGTCGTCCGTTTCGCCCGGTCGGCGGCGTTGCTCGCCTCGATCGTCGCGCGGATCATTCCCCAGTCGCGGTCGTCGAGATTGGTGAGCGCGTGGAAGTTGCCGTTGCTCGACAGATATTGCCCGCCGTCGATCGGGATCACGGCCCCGGTCAGATATTCGCAGCCATCGGACATCAGGAAGGCGGCGAGATTGGCGAGCTCGCAATGCTTGCCCATCCGGCGCAGCGGAATGCTGCCGGCGCCGAGGCTGCTGCCGCCGCCGAGCTTGGCCATCGCCGGTTCGGGCATCAGCCGGTCCCAGGCGCCCTTGGTCGGGAAGGGACCCGGCGCGATGGCGTTGGCGCGGATGCCCTTCGGGCCCCATTCGACCGCGAGGCTCTGCGTCATCGCGGCGATCCCCGCCTTCGACATCGCCGACGGCACGGTGAAGGGGCCGCCGGTCCAGATCCAGGTGGTCACGATCGACAGGATGCTGCCCTTGTGGCTGCCCTGTATCCAGCGCTTGCCCGCCGCCACGGTGGTGTTGAAGGTGCCGTGCGCGACGATCGAGGCGATGGCGTTGAAGGCGTTCGCCGACAGATCCTCGGTGCGGCTGATGAAATTGCCCGCGGCGTTGTTGACGAGGCCGGTGAGCGGCCGCTGCGCGAAGATCTCGTCCATCGCCTCGTCGATCGCGCCGGCGTTGCGGATGTCGACCGCCATCGTCGTGCAGGCGCCCCCCGTCGCCTCGCGCATCTCCGCCGCCGCCTCGTCGAGCACCGGGCCGCGCCGGCCCCAGATCACCACCTCGGCACCGAGCCGCATGAAATGCTCCGACATCGAGCGGCCGAGGCCGGTGCCGCCGCCGGTCACCAGGATCTTGTGCCCCGCGAGCAGATCTTCCCTGAACATCGCCGCCTCCCCAATCGTGTCGGCCCCATGCTAAGCACGGAGGGTGGAAAGCCAAGCTGTCATTCGTGTCGATGCCCGCGGCCTGCGCTGCCCGCTGCCGGTGCTGCGGCTGCGCAAGATGGCGGAGCAGCGGCGCGGGATGATCGAGCTGCTGAGCGACGATCCGGCGGCCGAAGCCGACGTGCCGGCGTTCGTGCGCGAGAAGGGGTGGGCGCTCGTCGGGCGGACGATCGACGGCGCGACGACGCGCTGGCTCATCGACCTCGAGGAGCCGTCATCCTGACGGCCTGCATGGATATCAGACCGGCGACGGTCCCAGCTGCTGCCACAGCTCGACCTTCACCCCGTCGGGATCGATGATCCAGGCGAACTTGCCATAGTCCTCGTTCTGCGTGCCGACCGGCTCGACGCCCTTCGCCTTCAGCTCGACGAGGAAGGCATCGAGATCGTCGACGCGCAGGTTGATCATGAACGGTAGCTCGCTCGGCGCGAAATAGTCGGTCTCGGCCTTGAAGGGGCTGAGCAGGCTGAAGCCGTCGGCGCTGTCGGCCGCAAAGGGGAACATCGCGCCCCATTCGCCGCCGACGCCGAGCTTTTCCTGGTACCAGGCCTGCGTCGCCGCGGTGTCGCGCACCTTGTAGAAGATGCCCCCCAAACCTGTGACCTTCGCCATATTGTGTCCCCCATCCGATGCGCGCAGCATGCCCGAAACAGCCGGGGAGGGCGAGATGCGGGGGCTGATCGCGATATCGATGATGCTGGCGGCGTCGGGCGTGCAGGCGGCCGAGCCGAGCGCGGCGACGAGGGCGGCGAACGCCGCGGTGCAAAAGGCGCTGCCGTTCAAGGATAGCAGCGACTTCGAGCGCGCGCGCAAGGGCTTCATCGGCACGTTGCCCGACGGCCTCATTCGCGATGCCAAGGGCGCGGTGGTGCGCGACCTCAACCAGGTGGCCTTCCTCACCGGCGAGGCGCCGGCGAGCGTCAACCCGAGCCTGTGGCGCAACGCGCGGCTCACCGCGATGCACGGCCTTTACGAGGTGACGCCCGGCGTCTGGCAGGTGCGCGGCTTCGACCTCTCGAACATGAGCATCATCCGCGGCGCGACCGGCTATGTGATCATCGATCCGCTGACCACCGCCGAGGCGGCGCGCGCGGCGATCGGGCTGGTGCGGCGTCATCTCGGCGACAAGCCGGTGACGGCGGTCATCTACACCCACAGCCACGTCGACCATTTCGGCGGGGTGCGCGGCATCGTCGAGGAGGCCGACGTCAAGGCGGGCAAGGTGGCGATCTACGCGCCCGCCGGCTTCATGGAGCATGCGGTCAGCGAGAATGTCATCGCGGGCAACGCGATGGGCCGGCGCGCCAGCTACATGTTCGGCACGCGGTTGCCCGCCGGCCCCGAGGGCCATGTCGGCACCGGCATCGGGCCGCGCGCGGCGGGCGGCAGCATCACGCTGATCGCGCCGACGCACGAGGTGAAGGCGACCGGCGAAACCGTGACGGTCGACGGCGTCGAGATCGAGTTCCAGCTGACACCGGGGACCGAGGCGCCGGCGGAGATGAACCTCTATCTTCCCGCGCTGAAGGCGCTGTGCCTCGCCGAGAATTTCGGCGGTTCGATGCACAATGTGCTGACGCCGCGCGGCGCGCTGATCCGCGACGCCAAGGCCTGGGCCGATTATCTGACCGAGTCGCTCCGCCGCTACGGCGGGCGCACCGAGGCGCTGTTCACCTCGCATTTCTGGCCACGCTGGGGGCAGCAGGAGATCGCCGGCGCCATCGCGCTGCACCGCGACGCCTACAAGTTCGTGCACGATCAGAGCGTGCGGCTGATGAATCTCGGCTACACCGGTGTCGAGATCGGCAACCGGCTGCAGCTGCCGCCGTCGCTCGCCAACGTCTGGTTCAACCGCGGCAATTACGGCAGCGTCAGCTTCAACGCCCGCGCCGTCTACCAGCGCTACATGGGTCATTACGACGGCAACCCGTCGAACCTCGATCCGCTGCCGCCCGAGGATGTCGCCAAACGCTATGTCGCGGCGCTCGGCGGCGGGGCGAGGGTGCTGGCGCTGGCCGCCGACGCGCGTACCGCGGGCGACGATCGCTGGGCCACCGAATTGCTCAAGCAGCTCGTCTTCGCCGAGCCCGCCAATGCCGCCGCCAAAGGCGCGCTCGCCGACGCGCTCGAACAGCTCGGCTATCGCGCCGAGGCGGCGCCGTGGCGCAATATCTATCTGTCGGGCGCGCAGGAGCTTCGCGGCACGGCCGGGGTCCCGGCGGCCGGGACGGCGGCGTTCGACCTGGCGCGGGCGATGCCGCTGGCGTCGCTGCTCGATCTGCTGGCGGTGCGGCTCGATCCCGAGAAGGCGGGCGACAGCGACATGAAGATCGCCTTCGTCGCCGATGGCGAGCGCCACCTCGTCACCATCGAGAACGGCGTGCTGATCCACGAGAAGGGCGCACCCGAGAAGGCGAGCGCCACGATCACCGCGCCGACCGCGGCGATTCTGGCGCTGCTCGGCCGTCAGGCGACGGCGCGCGAGTTGATGGACAGGGGCATGATGAAGATCGACGGCAACCCGCTGGCGCTGATGAAGTTCGCCGGCTTTTTCGAGCAGCCCCCGACCGATTTCCCGCTGGTGACGCCGTAGCAGCGCGCATCAAGAGCCCCGTCATCCCCGACTTCGCGGGGATGACGGCTGGCAATGGGACTCAAGCGGCAACGCTCGTCCGCAGCTTCCTCAGCCCGACATATTCCAGCTCGGCGAGCGTCGCGATGCCGAGCGCCTGGACGACGATGACGGCGACGCCGACGCTGTTGGGCTGGAACCAGGTGCCGGCGGCGACGAGCAGGCTTTCGACGACCCACAGGACATTGAGCAGGATCACCGCCCAGACGCCCGCCGCCGGCGGCGTTTCGCGCGTGGCCAGCCAGCCGACGAAGGCGGCGAAGGGGACGAAGGCGATGCCGACGCTTTCGACCAGCGAGGCGGGCAGGCCGAGCAGCGGCGCGATCGTCGAGGAAGCGGCGATAAGTGCGACGGCGGAGACGGCGGCGCCGATCGCGTCGATCGCCAGGACGCGGCGCAGGAATGTGGCGGACATGGAAACCTCCTTCGTTGCGGCGGGCGCCTTGTCGCCCGTCCTGCTGCGCATGATCGCGAGGCCGGCGCGGCGCGTCGATTACGTGGGAGGTAATGGAAGCGCCGCAAACCGGCGGTTAGGCTGCCCACAGAATCTGCGAGGATTTCGATGACCGATCACCCCTTCGATGCCGCGGTGGCGCTCGACCGAACCGCTGACAACGCGTGGCGCGGCCGGACCAGTGATGCCTATTGGAACATGGTGGGGCCGTTCGGCGGCGTCGTCGCCGCGTCGCTGTTTCGCGCTGCCTGGGACAGTCCGGACCGGCAAGGGGAGCCGGTGGCGCTGACCGTCAATTTCTGCGCCGCGCTCACCAAGGGAGAGTTCGCGGTGGTTGCGCGGCCGGCACGGACCAACCGCTCGACGCAGCACTGGACGATGGAGATGAGCCAGGGCGACGGCGGCGCGGTCGCTACCGCCACCGCGATGTTCGGCGCGCGCCCCGACACCTTCGCGCACCGTCTGATCTCGCCACCCGACGTACCGGCGTTCGACGCCGTGCCGCGTACGCCTATCGGTGGCCTCGGCTGGACCGACCGCTACGATTTTCGCTTCATCGAGGGCGCCATCGATTGGCGCGGCGACGGGGAGGCATTGGGCGCGACGCGCTCGGTGCTGTGGATCCGCAACGATCCGCCGCGTGCGCTCGACGCCGTCGGGCTGGTCGCGCTCTGCGACGTGTTCTTCGGGCGCATCCTGCATGTCCGCAAGCAGATGGTGCCGTTCGGCACGGTGTCGATGACGGCCTTCTTCCATTCCACGCCGGCCGACCTCGCCGCCGTCGGCGATGCCGCGGTGGTCGGCGTCGCCGACAGCCGCATCTTCGAGCGCGGCTTCCACGATCAGTCGGCCGAGATCTGGTCCGCCGATGGCCGGCTGCTCGCGACCAGCCACCAGATCGTCTATTACCGCGACGAGGGAGGCGCGCGATGAACCAGCTCCGCCCGGTCGGCGACCAGCTCCGCGACTGGCGGCAGCGCCGCCGCCTCAGCCAGCTGGACCTGGCGCTCGACGCCGAGATCTCGACGCGCCACCTGAGCTTCGTCGAGACCGGGCGCGCCACGCCGAGCCGCGACCTGCTGCTCCATCTCGCCGACCAGCTCGGCGTGCCGCTGCGCGATCGCAACGCGCTGCTGCTCGCGGCGGGCTATGCGCCCGCCTATGCCGAGCGGTCGCTCGACGACCCGGCGCTGGCGGCGGCGCGCGCTGCGGTGGAGCTGGTGCTGAAGGCGCACGAGCCGTTCCCGGCGCTGGCGGTCGACCGCCATTGGAACCTCGTCGCGGCGAACGGCGCGATCGGGCCGTTTCTCGACGGCGTTGCGGCCGCGCTGCTGGCGCCGCCGGTCAACGTGCTGCGGCTGAGCCTCCACCCGCAAGGCCTGGCGCCGCGCATCCTCAACCATGCCGAATGGCATGGCCATATCCTCGAACGGCTGCGCCAGCAGATCGCCGCGACCGCCGACGCGGGGCTGATCAAGCTTCACGCCGAACTGTCGTCCTATCCGGTCCCCGACGCGAAGGCCGCGACGGTCGACTATGGCGGGGTGGTGGTGCCGCTGCGGCTGCGCACCGCGGCGGGCGACCTGTCGTTCTTCGGCACCGTCACGGTGTTCGGGACGCCGGTGGACGTGACGCTGTCCGAGCTGGCGATCGAGGCGTTCTTCCCGGCCGACGCGGCGACGGCGACGGCGCTGCGCGGGTAACCCGGTCATCAACAAAAGGCCGGTACTAGATTGAAAATCGCCTATACCGAGGCCCCGGCCCTCGCCCAGTAGCGATCCTTCAGCAGCCGCTTGTACAGCTTGCCGGTGTCGTGCCGCGGCAGCGCCTGCTCGAAATCGACCGATTTGGGGCATTTCACATGGCTCAGCCGCTCGCGCGTGAAGGCGATCAGCTCGGCCTCGAGCTCGGGCCCGGCGTCCGCCCAGTCGCGCGGCTGCACCACCGCCTTGACCGCCTCGCCCATGATCTCGTCGGGCACGCCGATCACCGCGACGTCGGCGACCTTGGGGTGCATCACCAGCACGTCCTCGGTCTCCTGCGGATAGACGTTCACCCCGCCGGTGATGATCATGTAGGCGGCGCGGTCGGTGAGGAAGAGATAGCCGTCGTCGTCGACATAGCCGATGTCGCCGAAGGTGGCGCCATGCTCGGTCATCACGCTCGCGGTCTTGTCGGGATCGCGGTGATATTCGAACTCGCCGCCGCCGTGGAAGTAGATGCGGCCCTCGCGCCCCGGCGGCAGCCGGTTGCCCTCGTCGTCGAGCACGCGGATCTCGCCGAGCAGCGACTTGCCGACGGTGCCGGGCTTCTGCAGCCACTCCTGCGGGCTGACCGCGGTGAAGCCCGCGCCCTCGGTCGCCGAATAATATTCGTAGATCACCGGCCCCCACCAGTCGATCATCTGCCGCTTGACCTCGACGGGGCAGGGCGCGGCGGCATGGACCGCGGCCTTGAGGCTCGACAGATCATATTTGCGGCGCACCTCGTCGGGCAGCTTGAGCATCCGCACGAACATCGTCGGCACCAGCTGCGTGTGGGTGATGCGGTACTTCTCGACCAGTGCCAGATAGGTTTCGGGGTCGAACTTCTCCATGACGACGATGGTGCCGCCCGCCTGCTGGACCGCCATGCAGTAGCGCAGCGGCGCGGCATGGTAGAGCGGCGCCGGCGACAGGTAGATCGTGTCGCCGTTGAAGCCGTAGAGCATCGTCACCAGCATCAGCAGCGCGTTCGGCGTGTCGATCGCGCCCTCGGGAAGCTTGCCCGACACGCCCTTCGGCCGGCCGGTGGTACCCGACGAATAGAGCATGTCGCGGCCGGGCGATTCGTCGGTGATGCGCGCGTCGGGCTGCGCGGCGATCGCCGTCTCGAAATCGTCATAGCCGGCGATCGGGCCGCCGACCGCATAGCGCGCCACCGGCGCCGCCAGCTGGCTCGCCACCGGCGCGAGCCCAGGCGAGGCGAAGATGATCTTCGCGCCCGAATCCTCGACGATGTAGCGGGCCTCCTCGAACGCGAGCTTGGTCGAGATGCAGGTGAAGATCAGTCCGGCGCGCTGCGCCGCCCAGCAGATCGGCAGATAGTGCGGGCCGTTTTCCATCAGCAATGCGATCGCGTCGCCGCGCTTCAGCCCGTGCGCGCGCAACAGCTGCGCGATGCGGTTCGATTCGGATTCGAGCTCGCCGTAGCTGATCGTCTTGCCCGATCCGGCCATGATGATCGCCGGCTTGTCGGGATGGTTCGCGGCATGAATGTACGGATGCAAGTAGGGCCTCCCCAGGTCCTGATTTTCGCCAACGCTAACATGCGGGTGCGCGGCGCGGTAGGCTGCCGCATTCGCGAGGAAGGCCCCCTTTCGGCCAGTCCGTGGTCCTGGCGGCCGTCGGGATCGCCGTGAGAGCGGTGGCAAATCGCGTCAAATCCTGACTTGCGTCAGGATGGCCGCTTGGGCTGTGATACCGATCTGGCTAAGTTCGTCGCATGAAGACCTTGCTCACCCTCGCCCTCCTCGCGCTGGCCGCTCCCGCCTTCGCTCAGACCAGCGTCCCCGCGACGCCTGCCGACGCCGTCGCGCCCGCCGCCGACGCCGCGGCGGCGCCCAAGCCGGCGACGGTGCGCGTCACCGTGACCACCGCCGAGGGGCCGATCGTGCTCGAGCTCGAGAAGGAGCGGGCGCCGGTGACCACCGCCAACTTCCTCAGATATGTCGATCAGAAGCGCTTCGACGGCGCGGTCTTCTACCGCGCGATGAAGCTGACCCCCGACGGTGCCTACGGGCTGATCCAGGGCGGGACCCGCGGCAACCCCAAGACGACGCTGCCGGCGATCAAGCATGAGCCGACCAGCACGACCGGTCTGTCGCATGTCGACGGCACCATCTCGATGGCGCGCGGCGCCCCGGGGTCGGCGACCGGCGACTTCTTCATCACCATCGGCGAGCTGACCTCGCTCGACGCCGACCTTGCCAAGCCGGGCGACAATCTCGGCTTCGCCGCCTTCGGGAGGGTCGTCGAGGGCATGGAGGTGGTGAAGAAGATCATGGTCGCGCCGACCTCGCCGACCGAGGGGGTCGGCGTGATGAAGGGGCAGATGATCGCAGCCCCGATACGCATTTCGTCCGCACGTCGTACGCCCGCGCCGTGACGAGCATGGTGCAACCGCTTGCGATCGCGATCGTTCAGGCAGATAGGTCCGGCATCAGGGCCGGAGGGGGCAAAACGGCATGATCGATCGGACTGCGGGGGCTGGTCTCACCGACGACGCGCGCTTCCGCCTGCTGGTCAATGCGGTCACCGACTATGCCATCTACATGCTCGGACCCGACGGCACGATCGCCAGCTGGAATCCGGGCGCGCAGCGTTTCAAGGGCTACACCGCCGACGAGATCATCGGCCAGAATTTCGCGCGCTTCTATACCGAGGAGGACCGGGCGACCGGCTTTCCGCAGCGGGCGCTAGCGACCGCCGCCGCCGAGGGGCGCTTCGAAGCGGAGGGCTGGCGCGTCCGCAAGGACGGGTCGCGATTCTGGGCGCATGTCGTCATCGATCCGGTGCGCGGCGACGCCGGCGAGCTGCTCGGCTATGCCAAGATCACCCGCGATCTTACCGAGCGCCGCGCCTCCGAGCAGGCATTGCGGCAGAGCGAGGAGCGGTTCCGGCTGCTCGTCCAGTCGGTCACCGACTATGCCATCTACATGCTCGATCCCGACGGCCGCGTCGCCAACTGGAACCAGGGCGCGGAGCGCATCAAGGGCTACCGCCCCGACGAGATCGTCGGCACGCATTTCTCGCACTTCTACAGCGCGGAGGACCGCGCCGCCGGCCTGCCCCAGACCGGCCTCGAGACCGCACGCCGCGAAGGGCGCTTCGAAAAGGAGGGCTGGCGGATCCGCAAGGACGGCTCGCGCTTCTGGGCGCATGTCGTCATCGATCCGGTTCGCGACGACGACGGGGAGATCATCGGCTATGCCAAGATCACCCGCGACATCACCGAGCGGATGGAGACGCAGCGCGCGCTCGAGCAGGCGCGCGAAGCCTTCTTCCAGTCGCAGAAGATGGAGGCGATCGGCCAGCTGACCGGCGGCGTCGCGCACGACTTCAACAATCTTCTCGCCGCGGTGATCGGCAGCCTCGAGCTGGCGAAGAAGCGGTTGGCGGACGGCGCCGACGTCACCCGCTTCCTCGACAACGCGATGAAGGCCGCCGAGCGTGGTGCCGCGTTGACGCAGCGCATGCTGTCGTTCGCGCGCAAGCAGGAACTCAAGCTCGAGGCGGTCGACGTCGGCACGCTGGTGCGCGGCATGGCCGACCTGCTGCAGCGGACGCTCGGCAACGGCATCGACATCCAGACGACCTTCCCGCTCAAATTGTCGCCGGCGAAGGCCGACGCCCATCAGCTCGAGCTCGTGCTGCTCAACCTCGCGGTCAACGCGCGTGACGCCATGCCCGACGGCGGGCGAATCGTCATCGCCGCCGACGAGCGGGTGGCGGCGGCGGGCGGCCCCGAGGCGCTGACCGGGGGCCGCTACGTCCGCCTGTCGGTGATCGACCACGGCGAGGGCATGGACGACGCGACGCTCGCGCGCGCCACCGAGCCCTTCTTCACCACCAAGGGCGTCGGCAAGGGGACGGGGCTCGGCCTGTCGATGGCGCACGGCCTTGCCGAGCAGAGCGGCGGGCGGCTGATCCTCAGCAGCCGCAAGGGCGAGGGGACGCGCGCCGACCTGTGGCTGCCGGTGGCGGTGCCCGATCCCGAGACCGTCGCGATGCCGGGCGAGCCCGTCGACCGGCCGGGCCGCACCGAATCGCTCACCATCCTGGCGGTCGACGACGACGGGCTGGTGATCACCAATACGGCGGCGATGCTGGAGGATCTCGGACACCGCGCGCTCGAGGCGAGCTCGGCGCGCGCAGCGCTCGAAATCCTCGACCGCGAAAGGGTCGACCTCGTCATCACCGACTATGCGATGCCGCAGATGACCGGCGGCGAACTGATCGAGGTCATCGCCGCGCGCTGGCCCGAGCTGCCGGTCATCCTCGCGACGGGCTATGCCGATATCGCCACGGACATGACGATCGCGGCGCCGCGGCTGTCCAAGCCGTTCACCGTCGCCCAGCTGGCGCAGGCGATCGCCGCCAGCGTGGCGGCACGCACCGGCAACGGGCAGATCGTGCGCTTCCCGGGGCGGCAGGCCGCCAGCTAGCCCTGAAAAGCCGCGTCTGCTTGCCCGCGTGCGTGGGGGCCGCTAGGACGCAGGCCGGATTTGTGCACTGCGAAAGAGCTTGAGTGGCCGCGCCGTCGTTCCAAGAGCTGATCCTGAGGCTGCAGCGCTATTGGGCGGCGCAGGGCTGCGTCGTCCTCCAGCCCTATGACGTCGAGATGGGCGCCGGCACCTTCCATCCGGCGACGACGCTGCGCGCGCTCGGCCCCAAGCCGTGGCGTGCCGCCTACGTCCAGCCGTCGCGCCGCCCGAGCGACGGCCGCTACGGCGAGAATCCCAACCGGCTGCAGCATTATTACCAGTTCCAGGTCATCCTGAAGCCGTCGCCCGACGACATCCTCGACCTCTATCTCGGCTCGCTGCGCGAGATCGGCATCGACACCGATAAGCATGACATCCGCTTCGTCGAAGACGATTGGGAAAGCCCGACGCTCGGCGCCTGGGGGCTCGGCTGGGAAGTCTGGTGCGACGGCATGGAGGTGACCCAGTTCACCTATTTCCAGCAGGTCGGCGGCCTCGAATGCGCGCCGGTGTCGGGCGAGATCACCTACGGGCTCGAGCGGCTGGCGACCTATATCCAGGGCAAGGACAGCGTCTACGACCTCGATTTCAACGGGCAGGGCGTCACCTACGGCGACGTCTTCCTCGAGAATGAGCGCCAGTTCTCGGCCTATAATTTCGAGCTCGCCGATACCGACCTGCTGTTCGCGCAGTTCCGCCAGGCGCAGCAGGAATGCCGCAAGCTGATCGACGCCGACAAGCCGCTACCCGCCTATGACCAGGCGATCAAGGCGAGCCACTATTTCAACCTGCTGAACGCCCGCGGCGTCATCTCGGTGGCCGAGCGCCAGGCCTATATCGGCCGCGTCCGCGAGCTCACCAAGGGCTGCTGCGAAAGCTGGATGCGCCACAACGGCTGGTCGATGGGAGCGGCGGCATGAGCCGTGCCTTCCCCCTTGTTGTCATCCCCGCGCAGGCGGGGACCCACCGGGGAACGCACTCGGACGCGTCTGGGGGCGCTCAGAAGTGGGTCCCCGCCTGCGCGGGGATGACAGTTGTGATGGGGAGCGCGGCGCGTGGCTGATTTCCTGCTCGAGCTGTTCTCCGAGGAAATCCCGGCGCGGATGCAGCCGAAGGCCGCCGACGACCTCAAGCGGCTGTTCGCCGCGGCACTTGCCGAGGCGGGGCTCGCTGCCGAGGGCATCGAGACGCACGCCACGCCGCGCCGCCTCGCGCTGATCGCGCGCGGCCTGCCGCTTGCCACCGACGATGTCCGCGAGGAACGGCGCGGCCCGCGCGCCGACGCGCCGGCGCAGGCGATCGAGGGCTTCCTCAAGTCGACCGGGCTGGCGCGCGACCAGCTCGAGGAACGCGACGATCCCAAGGGCCGCTTCCTCTATGCGGTGATCGCCAGGGCCGGCCGGCCGACGCGCGACGTGCTCGCCGCGGCGGTGCCGGCGATCGTCCGCGACTTCCCCTGGCCCAAGTCGATGCGCTGGGGATCGGGAAGCTTGCGCTGGGTGCGCCCGCTGCATTCGATCGTCGCGCTGCTCGACGGCGAGGTCGTCGACGTCGACATCGACGGCATCCGCAGCGGCCGGACGACGCGCGGCCACCGCTTCCTGAGCCGGGGCCCGGTCGAGATCGCGTCGGCGGCCGACTATGCGACGGCGCTTCGCGCCGCGTACGTCATCCTGTCCGCCGACGAGCGCGCGCGGATCATCGGCGATCGCGCCCGCGAGCTGGCGAAGAGCAAGAAGCTCGAGCTCATCGAGGACGCCGGCCTGCTTGCCGAGAATGCCGGCCTCACCGAATGGCCGGTGCCGCTGATCGGCGACTTCGATCCGTCGTTCCTCGACGTGCCGCCCGAGGTCATCCAGCTCACCATGCGGGTGAACCAGAAATATTTCGCCTGCCGCGAGCCGGCCGCCGGCAAGCTCGCGCCGGCGTTCGTCTGCGTCGCCAACATCGAGGCGTCGGACGGCGGCACCGCCATCGTCGCCGGCAACCGCAAGGTCCTCGCGGCGCGGCTGTCGGATGCGAAGTTCTTCTGGGAACAGGACAGGAAAAAGCCGCTCGACGCCTATCTCGCGAAGCTCGACGACATGCTCTTTTACGAGGGCATGGGGACGCTGCGTGAAAAGGCTGATCGCTTGTCGCGGCTGTCGGGGGAGATCGCGCGCCGCTATTTCCCCGAGCGCGATCCCGAAACCGCCGAGCGCGCCGGGCTGCTGGCCAAGGCGGATCTCGGCACCTTCATGGTCGGCGAGTTTCCCGAACTGCAGGGCATCATGGGCGGCTACTATGCCGAGCATGACGGCGAGAAGCCGGGCACGGTCGCGGCGCTCAAGCAGCAATATCTGCCGGTTGCCGAAGGCTGCATCCCGGCCTGCGTCGCCATTGCCGACCGCGCCGACACGCTCGCGGCCTTCTTCGCGCGCGGCATCAAGCCGACCGGGTCGAAGGATCCGTTCGCGCTGCGCCGCGCAGCGCTCTACATGATCCAGACCATCCTCGCGAACGGTACGCGGATCGGCCTGTCAGACCTCTTCGCTGCCGCCTATGACAATCTCGGCATCGGTCAGGCAGGCGCCGAAACAGCCCGCGAGCTCCTCGACTTCCTGGCCGACCGCCTGAAGGTCCAGCAGCGCGAGGCCGGCGTCCGCCACGACCTCATCGACGCGATCTTCGCGCTCGATGGCGAGGACGATCTCGTCCGGCTGCTGGCGCGCGTGAAGGCGCTGCAGGCGTTCGTCGCTACCGAGGACGGCGCCAATCTGCTCGCCGGCTACAAGCGCGCGGCCAACATCCTGCGCATCGAGGAGAAGAAGGACGGCGCCCGTTTCGACGGCGACGTCGATGCGGCCTTGCTGACGCTGCCCGAGGAACGGCGGCTCGCCGCCGAGATCGACGCGGTGATCCCCGACGCGCAGGCGGCGGTCGCTGCCGAGGATTTCACCGCGGCGATGTCGAGCCTCGCGCGGCTCCGCGCGCCGATCGATGCGTTCTTCAACCATGTCACGGTCAACGACGCCGACGCCGCCGTGCGTGCCAACCGGCTGCGGCTGCTCGGCCGCATCCGCGCCGCGGTGCATACCGTGGCGGATTTTTCGAAGATCGAGGGGTGAGGAAATCCGCTCCCCTTCGCTTCGTCATTCCGGCGAAAGCCGGAACCCAGGCGTGCGTCGCGGCTGGGTTCCGGCTTTCGCCGGAATGACGGGCCTGGACGAGGGAAGTATCGATGGCGAGCAAGGCGGCTGGGGCTGACGCGATGAGCACGCAGTGGGTGTACCGCTTCGGCGGGGGCGTCTCCGACGGCGGCAAGGGCATGAAGGAATTGCTCGGCGGCAAGGGCGCGAACCTTGCCGAGATGGCCTCGATCGGGCTGCCGGTCCCCCCGGGCTTCACCGTCACCACCGCGCTCTGCGCCGAATATTATGAGCGCGGCGAGAAATATCCCGCCGAGCTCGCCGAGCAGGTCACCATCGGCCTCGCGCATATCGAGGGCGTCGTCGGAAAGACCTTCGGCGACGCCGCCGACCCGCTGCTGGTGTCGGTGCGCTCCGGCGCGCGCGTGTCGATGCCCGGCATGATGGACACCGTGCTCAACCTCGGCCTCAACGACGCGACCGTCGAGGGGCTGGCGAAGGTGTCGGGCGACGAGCGCTTCGCCTGGGACAGCTATCGCCGCTTCATCCAGATGTATTCGGACGTGGTGCTCGGGCTCGACCATTATCTGTTCGAGGACGCGCTCGAGATCGCCAAGGAGGACAAGGGCGTCGCGCTCGATACCGAGCTGACCGCCGACGACTGGAAGGCGCTCGTCGCCGACTACAAGGCGAAGGTCGAGGAGGAGCTCGGCCGGCCGTTCCCGCAGGACGCGCACGAGCAATTGTGGGGCGCGATCGGCGCGGTGTTCGGCTCGTGGAAGTCGGAGCGCGCCAAGGTCTACCGCCGGCTGAACGACATTCCCGAGGCCTGGGGCACCGCGGTCAACATCCAGGCGATGGTGTTCGGCAACATGGGCGAGACCTCGGCGACCGGAGTCGCCTTCACGCGCGATCCGTCGACCGGCGAGCATGCCTATTATGGCGAATATCTGATCAACGCCCAGGGCGAGGACGTCGTCGCCGGCATCCGCACCCCGCAATATCTGACGCTCGCCGCCCGCCAGCGCGCCGGCGCCAAGGCCGCCTCGATGGAGGAGGCGATGCCCGAGACCTATGCCGAGCTCGCGCAAGTTTTCGACATCCTCGAGCGCCACTATCGCGACATGCAGGACATCGAGTTCACGGTGCAGCAGGGCAAGCTGTGGATGCTGCAGACGCGCTCGGGCAAGCGCACCGCCAAGGCAGCGCTCAAGATCGCGGTCGACATGGCCGACGACGGGCTGATCACCCCCGACGAGGCGATCCTGCGCGTCGATCCGGCCGCGCTCGACCAGCTGCTCCACCCGACGCTCGATCCGCAAGCGCCGCGCGACGTCATCACCAAGGGGCTCCCCGCCTCGCCGGGCGCCGCGAGCGGCGCCGCCGTCTTCGATTCGGACACCGCCGAGCGCCGCTCGGGGCTCGGCGAGGACGTCATCCTCATCCGCGTCGAGACTTCGCCGGAGGACATCCACGGCATGCACGCGGCGCGCGGCATCCTGACGGCGCGCGGCGGCATGACCAGCCACGCCGCCGTCGTCGCGCGCGGCATGGGCCGCCCCTGCGTCTCGGGCGCCGGATCGATCGCCATCGACATGAAGACGCGGACGATGCGCGTCGGCGGGCGCGAGGTGAAGGAGGGCGACGTCGTCACCATCGACGGCTCGACCGGCGAGGTGATGCTCGGCCGGGTGCCGACGGTGCAGCCCGAACTCGCCGGCGACTTCGCCCGGCTGATGGAATGGGCCGACATCAAGCGGCGGCTGAAGGTGCGCACCAACGCCGAGACACCCAACGACTGCCGCACCGCGCGCCAGTTCGGCGCCGAGGGCATCGGCCTCTGCCGCACCGAGCATATGTTCTTCGACGCCAGCCGGATCAGCGCGGTCAGGCAGATGATCCTCGCCGAGGACGAGGCCGGGCGGCGCGCGGCGCTCGCCAAGCTGCTGCCCGAGCAGCGCGCCGACTTCACCGAGATTTTCGAGATCATGCGCGGGCTCCCGGTGACGATCCGGCTGCTCGATCCGCCGCTCCACGAGTTCCTGCCGCACCGCGAGGAGGAATATGAAGAGGTGGCGAAGGGGTCGGGGGTCGGCGTCGAGACGCTCCGGCGCCGCACCGCCGAGCTGCACGAGTTCAACCCGATGCTCGGCCACCGCGGCTGCCGGCTCGGCGTCACCTATCCCGAGATCTACGAGATGCAGGCGCGCGCCATCTTCGAGGCGGCGATCGAGATCGACGAGCGCCACGGCGAGGCGGTGGTGCCCGAGGTGATGGTGCCGCTTGTCGCGACGGCGAAGGAACTGTCGCTGATGAAGGCGGTGATCGACCGGACGGCCGAAGCGGTGTTCGCCGAGAAGGGACGCCGGCTCGACTATCTGGTCGGCACGATGATCGAACTGCCGCGCGCCGCGCTGCGGGCCCGCGAGATCGCCGCCGAGGCCGAGTTCTTTTCCTTCGGCACCAACGACCTGACGCAGACCGCGCTCGGCATTAGCCGCGACGATGCCGGCCGCTTCCTGACCGACTATGTCGACAAGGGAATCTACGCCAAGGACCCGTTCGTGAGCATCGACGTCGACGGCGTCGGCGAACTCATCGAGATCGCGGCGCAACGGGGCCGCGGCGCCCGCGCCGATCTCAAGCTCGGCATCTGCGGCGAGCATGGCGGCGATCCGGCGTCGATCGATTTCTGCGAGGGCCTGCGGCTCGACTATATCAGCTGCTCGCCCTATCGCGTGCCGATCGCCCGGCTGGCGGCGGCACAGGCGGCGCTCAAGCGCATGGCGGCGAACGAGCCCGCCGCATGAGGGTCGCGGCGCTCGCCGGTCTGCTGCTGGTTGCCGGCTGCGGCGAGGCCGAGCGGCCGCTGCCGCCCGAGCGTCCCGATGCCGAGGGCACCTCGCGGCGCAACATCGACCATGTTCCCCCCAAGCAGCTCAACCTGCCGGGGCGCTGGGCCGCCAATATCGATCAGTGCGAGACCGATTATTATGATTTCGGCGGCGACGACATCCGCACCGGCGGCGATTTCGGCTGCTCGATCATGCAGGAGGAGCGGACCGAGAGCAGCGCCACGCTCCAGCTGACCTGCGTCGGGGAGGGCCTGCCGACGATGGAGACCTGGCTGATCGGCGGCGACGACATCAACATCAACGTCTCGCGCCCGAACCAGGCGCCCGAACTGCTCGTGCGCTGCCCCGACGCGCGGTAGGCGCGCCGGGTGAAGCCTTCCCGTTCCGGGGCGGATGGCCGGCTTTAGGCCAGCGGCCCCGGATCGCCGCCGATCCGCCCGAAGCGCGCCTCATATTCGGTGGTGCGGCCGGCAGCGAGCAGCTTGGCCTGCTCGACGAGCTGATCGCGCTCGATGCGGCCGCGGAAGCTGTCGAGCTTGGCGTCGGCGATGCCGACGTCGGCCGGCGACCAGCCGGCGATCTGGCGATAATGGAAGACGCCGATTTCGTTGAGCTTGGCGGCGAAGCGGTCGCCGACCCCCTTCATCAGCGTCAGATTGTCGGCGGGACCGCGCGGCGAATCGAGAAAGGCCGGCAGCGGCTCGGCCGGCTGGACCGCCGCGGGCTCGACCACGCCGCCCGCCATCGCCGGCGCGGTCATGTCGAGGCCGGCCGTCGGCGCGGCGGCGACGGTGGTGGTGACGCGCTTGGCGTTCTCGCGGCGCAGGCGATCGACTTCGTCGGACAGCGGGCGCACCTGGTCGCGCGCGGCGGCGACGTCGCGTTCGAGCTGCGCGATCCGCGCGTCGCGCGTCGCGATCTCGGCCCGCGCCTGACCGAGTTCGGCGACGGCGACCGCGGCGCGGCGGCGCGACGGCCCGAGCCGCGACAGCAGCAGGCCGATGACGAGGCCGACCAGCGCCCAGAGGGCGTAGGCGACTTGGGTCGAGGTCAGCGAAAGCTCCACGATGATTCTCCGGGACAAGGGGTCGTTTCAATCCCAATACAAGCGCCGGCCCAGTGTTCCATAGCGTCGTGAATCGGCTATGAGGCGCGCGACGCTGCCAGCGTCGATGGCGGAGGGTGAATGACGGGACCGCTGCAAGGCCTGAAGGTGCTCGATCTGTCGCGCGTGCTCGCCGGCCCCTGGGCGTCGCAGATGCTCGCCGACCTTGGCGCCGACGTGACCAAGCTCGAACGGCCCGGCGCCGGCGACGACACGCGCGGCTGGGGGCCGCCGTTCCTCGCCGATACGGCGGGCAACGTCGTCGATGCCGCCTATTTCCTCGCCGCCAACCGCGGCAAGCGCAGCCTGGCGCTCGACCTGTCGCGCCCCGAGGGGCAGGCGGTCGTCCGGCGGCTGGCGCTGGCGGCCGATGTCGTGATCGAGAATTTCAAGCAGGGCGATCTCGAACGCTACGGGCTCGACTATGCATCGCTCGCCGCGGTGAAGCCCGGCCTCGTCTATTGCTCGATCACCGGCTTCGGGCAGGACGGCCCGCACAAGCACCGTCCGGGCTATGACTTCATGATCCAGGGCATGGCCGGGTTCATGAGCGTGACCGGCGAGGCCGGCGGCGAGCCGCTGCGCGCCGGCGTCGCCGTCGCCGACCTCACGACCGGCATATATTCCGTGGTCGCCATCCTCGCTGCGCTGCGCCACCGCGACGCGACGGGCGAGGGGCAGCATATCGACATGGCGCTGTTCGACGTGTCGCTCGGCTGGCTGGCCAACCAGGCACAGAATTATCTGGTCAGCGGCGAGGTGCCGGGCCGCGTCGGCAATACCCACCCCAACCTCGTCCCCTATCAGCTGTTCCGCACCGCGACGAAGCCGATCATCGTTGCGGTGGGCAACGACCGCCAGTTCGCCAGCTTCGCGGCGACGCTCGGCCATGCCGAATGGGCGGACGATCCGCGTTTTCGGCGCAATCGCGACCGGATCGCCAACCGACCGGCGATGGTCGACCTGATCGCCGACGTGCTCACCGGTCAGCCGGCCGAACATTGGCTCGTGGCGATCGAGGCGGCGGGCGTGCCCGTCGGGCCGGTCAACGATCTGGCGCAGGCCTTCGCCGATCCGCAGGTGGCGGCGCGTGGCCTGCTCGTCGAGGTCGAGCACCCGCTCGCCGGGCCGATCGCGACCGTCGCGCAACCGATGAAATTCTCGGCGACGCCGCTCGAATACCGGCTGCCGCCGCCGTTGCTCGGCGAGCACAGCCGCTCGGTTCTCGCCGACGCCGGCTTCGACGCCGGCGAGATCGCCGCGCTCGAGGCGGCAGGCGTCGTGTCGCAACGCGCATGACTCGCCTTGGCGGCGCCCCGGCGCGCCGCTAAAGGAGGGGCGGCGCCGTCGCCTATCCGTCGTATCCGGCCGCGGGCCGCCTGTAGGGGGAATTGGATGGCTCAGGCCATCACCGTTTCACAGCTATCGAAGAAGTTCGGCACCCGGGAGGCGCTGAAGTCGGTCGATCTCACGATCGCGCCGGGCGAAATGGCGGCGCTCATCGGGCCGTCGGGGTCGGGAAAGTCGACGCTGCTGCGCAGTCTCGCCGGCCTCAACGTCGGCGACAGCGGCAAGGTGACGATCGGCAGCCGCACCGTCCAGTCGGCGGGCAAGGTCTCGTCGGAGATCCGCGCGGTGCGCCGCGGCCTCGGCTTCATCTTCCAGCAGTTCAACCTCGTCGGCCGGCTCAACCTGATGACCAACGTGCTCATCGGCTCGCTCGGCCGCGTGTCGGCGTGGCGCGGCACCTTCGGGTTCTTCCCGGCGCACGAACGTGAAAAGGCTGCAGCGGCGCTCGACCGGGTCGGCCTGTCCGAATATGGCGAGCGCCGCGCCTCGACGCTGTCGGGCGGCCAGCAGCAGCGCGGCGCCATCGCCCGCGCGCTGCTCCAGGGCGCCGATGTCGTGCTCGCCGACGAACCGATCGCCTCGCTCGATCCGGTGTCGGCGCGCCGCGTCATGGAGTTGCTGGCGACGCTCAATCGCGAGGAGGGGCTGACCGTGGTCGTGTCGCTCCACCAGGTCGACGCCGCCGTCACCTTCTGCAAGCGCGTGGTCGCGATGCGCGACGGCGCCGTCGTCTATGACGGCCCGCCCGCCGGACTGACGCAGGACATCCTGCAGGACATCTACGGGCCGGAGTATGAAGACTTCGCCCAGGTTGGAGTATCGCCGGCATGACGATGATGAAGCCGATCCGGCGCGCGGGCGCGCTGCTCGCGCTTGCGGCGCTCGCCGCCTGCGGCTCGAGCGAGCGGCCGGCGAACGAGGTCAATTTCTCGATCCTGTCGACCGAATCGTCGGAGAATCTGATGCCCAAGTGGCAGCCGTTCCTCGACGACATGGGCAAGGCGACCGGCCTCACCATCAAGCCCTTCTTCGCCGACGACTATGCCGGTCTGATCGAGGCGATGCGCTTCGGCCGCGTCCAGGTCGGCTGGTTCTCGAACAAGTCGGGGCTCGAGGCGGTCAACCGCGCCGACGGCGAGGTGTTCGCGCAGTCGACCTATCCCGACGGCGTTCCGGGCTATTATTCGATCGTCCTCGTCCGCAAGGACAGCCCGATCAGGAACGAGGCCGACCTGCTGAAGTGCGACAAGACGCTCGATTTCGGCATGGGCGATCCCAATTCGGGGTCGGGTTATCTCGTGCCGCTGGTCTATCTGTTCGCGCCGAAGAACATCGACCCCGAGGAATGCTTCAAGACGGTGGTCAGCCAGAATCACGAGGCCAATGCGCTGTCGATCAACAACAAGCTGATCGACGCCGCGACCAACAACACCACCAACATGACGGTGATGGAGCGCGCCCGGCCGCAGGTCGTCGCCAATCTGCGCGAGGTGTGGCGCTCGCCGCTGCTCGGCCTCGACCCGATCATCTTCCGCAAGGACCTCGAGCCGGAGACCAAGGCCAAGCTCCGCCAGTTCTTCCAGGATTACGGCCGCAAGGGGACGCCCGAGGAAGTGGCGCGGCAGCGCAAGGTGCTCGCCAGCCTCGAGTTCGGCACCTTCAACCCGGCCGACGACAGCGTGCTCAACCAGTTCCGCGAGATCGAGATCCGCAAGCAGCTCTATGACCTGCGCAAGGACAAGGGCAGCGACGTCGCCGCGCGGCGGCAGCAGCTGGAGGCCGATCTCCAGAAGCTGATCGCGGCGCAATAGCCATGACCGCCCAGGAACCCCTCGACCTGCGCCGCCCCGAGCTGGCCGAGGTCGCGATCGCCGTCGACAATCAGGGCAAGGCCGCGAAGTCGCGCACCTTCTCGGGCATGAACCTCGTGCTGATCGTCATCGTCGCCATCACGCTCGCCATCTCCTTCGGCCCGGCGGAGATGAACAAGACCGGCATGCTCTTCGCCAACGCCGGTGCGATGGGCGAATATCTGTCGGGCTTCCTGCGTCCCGACTTCACCCAGTGGGAACTCTATCTCGAACAGATCATCATCACGGTGCAGATCGCGTTGTGGGGGACCTTCCTCTCGGTGGTGCTCGCGGTGCCGTTCAGCCTGCTCGGCGCGCGCAACGTCGCGCCGGCGTGGATCGTCCAGCCGGTGCGCCGCCTGATGGACGTGTTCCGCGCCATCAACGAGCTGGTGATCGCGACGCTGTTCCTCGTCGCCGTCGGCCCGGGGCCGTTCGCCGGCGTGATGGCGCTCACCATCCACACCACCGGCGTGCTCGGGAAGCTCTTCTCCGAGGCGGTCGAGGCGATCGAGCCGGGTCCCGTCGAGGGCGTGCGCGCCACCGGCGCGACGCGGATCCAGGAGGTGGTGTGGGGCGTGATCCCGCAGGTGCTGCCGCTGTGGACGAGCTTCGCGCTCTACCGCTTCGAGAGCAACGCCCGCTCCTCGACGGTGCTCGGCATCATCGGCGCCGGCGGCATCGGTGCGCTGCTCATGCAGAACATCCGCAGCTTCAGCTACGAGCGCACCGCTGCGATCGTCATCCTGATGGTCATCGCGGTGGTCATCATCGACAATATCAGCCAGGCGATCCGCAAGCGGCTGATCTGAACGCGCAATAGCGAAAGGGGCTCGCCTCCCGGCCGGGAGACGAGCCCCTTTCTCAGTCCGGTCGGGCCTTAGGTGGCGCGGCGGATGAGCTTGACGATCGCCAGCAGAATGATGGCGCCGAGCAGCGAGAACAGGATCGACGTCAGGTTGAGCGGCGCGTTGATGATCGAGGCACCGCCGCCAAACAGGAAGCCCGCGATGAGCGCGCCGACGATGCCGACCGCGATGTCGAACAACAATCCGCCGCCGCTCTTCATGATCATGCCGGCAAGCCAGCCGACGAGCGCGCCGACGATAAGGATGATGATAAGACCCATTTGGCGTTTCCCTCCAGTAAACAGCCCCGTTCGCCGGGGCTTGGCGGAAAGACGCCCCGCTGCCGCGGATGGTTCCGGCGTCGAACCATTCGGTGCGCCGCGCGGCGCTTGCCCGGGCCGCACCGGCTCGCCCATAACGGCGGCATGACCGAGCCGATCATCATCGATTGCGATCCCGGCGTCGATGACGCGGTGGCGTTGCTGCTCGCCTTCGCCTCGCCCGAACTGGAGCTGCTGGCGGTCACCACCGTGGGCGGCAACGTCGGCGCGGCCAAGACCGCGCGCAACGCCTGCCTCGTTCGCGAACGGGCCGGGCGCGAGGCGGTGCCGGTGTTCGCCGGGGCGACGCGCCCGCTGGTGCGCGAACCCGTCGAGGCCGGCGATTTTCACGGGAGCGAAGGCCTTGGCACGCTGCCGGTGTGGGAGCCGGCGGTCGGCCTCGCCGCCGGCACCGCGTCGGACGCGATCGTCGACATCGTGATGGCGCGGCCGCCGAACAGCGTTTCGCTCGTCGTGCTCGGCCCGATGACCAACGTCGCGGCGGCGATGGCGTCCGAGCCGGCGCTCGCGCCGCGCCTGAAGCAGGTCGTCGCGATGGGCGGGGCGCGAAGCGAGGGGGGCAACATCACCGCGTCGGCCGAATTCAACATCTTCGTCGACCCGCATGCCGCCGCCGCGGTATGTGCGGCGGGCGCGCCGATCGTCTGCTTCGGGCTCGACGCGACGCACCAGGTGCGGGCCACCGAGCCGCGGATCGCGGCGATCGAGGCGCTGGGGACGCCGCGCGCCGCGATGGCGGCCGCCATGCTGCGCTTCTCGCAGCGCGTCGAGCGCGAGATCGTGCGCGGCCGCGACGCCCCGCTGCATGATCCTTGCCCGATCGTCTGGCTGCTGCGACCCGGGCTGTTCACGTTCAGGCCCTGCCGCATTGAGGTCGAAACCGGCTCGCCGTTGACGATGGGACACACCGCGGTCGAGTTCCGCAGCGCGCGACCCAACGCGCGCTGGGCGGTCTCGGCCGATGCCGACGGCGTCTTCGCGCTGATCACCGAGCGGCTGCGATGAGCGTGTCGGTCACCGTCGTCGGATCGGTCAATCTCGACTTCGTTGCGACCGCTGCCACGCTGCCGCGGCCCGGCGAGACGGTGACCGGTGCGACGCTGGCGCGCCATCCGGGCGGCAAGGGCGCCAACCAGGCGCTCGCCGCACGCCGGCTGGGCGCCGAGGTCCGGCTGGTGGCGCGGGTCGGCGCCGATGCCATGGCCGACGAGGCGCTGGCGCTGCTGCGCGCCGACGGCGTCGACCTGTCCGACTGTCGCGTCGATCCGGCCGCGCCGACCGGCGTCGCGCTGATCGCCGTCGCCGCCGACGGCGAGAATCTGATCGTGGTCGCGCCCGGCGCCAACGCCGGCTTCGCGCCCGACGGGCTGCCGCCGATCGCCGGCGAGGCGCTGATCTGCCAGCTCGAACTGCCCGTCGCGACCGTGGCGCAGGCGGTGGCCGCGGCGCGCGGGTTCGTCTGCATCAATCTCGCGCCGGCGACCGAGGTGCCGCCGGCGCTGCTCGAGCGCGCCGACCTGCTCATCGTCAACGACGGCGAGGCAGCCTTCTACGGCGACCGGCTGCGCGCCGCGGCCGGCCTGGTCGCGGTCACGCTCGGGTCGCGCGGCGCCCGGCTGCTGCGCGGTGGCGCGTTGGTCGCCGAGGCGGCACCGCCGCCGGTCCTGGCGATCGACAGCACCGGCGCGGGCGATGCCTTCGTCGGCGCGCTGACGGTGGCGCTGCTCGAAGGGCAGCCGCCTGCCGCGGCGCTCGCCTTCGCCTGCGCCGCCGGCGCGCTCGCCGCGACCCGCGCGGGGGCGCAGCCGTCGCTGCCCTGGCGCGCCGAAGTCGATGCCTGCCTGAGGAAAGCCTGACGATGTCGAACCGCGTTCCCGAACTCAGCCTCGCGCACTTCACCGCCGGCGCGCCGGCGGCGCGCGCCGCCTTCGCCGACGCGCTGATGCAGGGTCTGCAGGACTATGGCTTCGTCATCCTCAAGGACCATGGCGTGCCGGTCGAGCTGCTCGGCCGCGCCTATGGTCTCGCCGAGCAGGTGTTCGCGCTGCCCGATGCCGCCAAGCGGCGCTACGCCGCCGGGCTGCGCGGCTACACGCCGTTCGGCACCGAGCATGCCCGGGACAGCCGTCATCCCGATCTGAAGGAATTCTGGCAGATCGGCCGCGAGCCGCCGGCAGGCGTCGAGATCGACGAGGAACTGCCGGCCAACGTCTGGCCGGCAGAGCTTCCCGACTTTCGGCCGACCTTCCGGACGCTGTACGATGCCCTCGACACCACCGGCCGGACGCTGCTGCGCGCGCTCGCGCCCAAGCTCGGGCTCGCGACGGATCATTTCGACCCGCTGGTCCGCTATGGCACCTCGATCCTTCGCGTGCTGCACTATCCGCCGGTCGGCGATGAGGTCGCCGCCGGCTGCGTCCGCTCGGCGGCGCACGAGGACATCAATTTCCTGACGATCATGGTGGCGGCCAAGGGCGCCGGGCTCGAGCTGCTCGATCGCGACGGGCGCTGGCTGCCGGTCGAGACCGAGCCGACCAACCTCATCGTCGATTCGGGCGACATGCTGCAGCGGCTGACCAACGGCGTGATCCCGGCGACGACGCACCGCGTCGTCAATCCGGCCGGCCCCAACGTCAGCCGCTATTCGATGCCTTTCTTCATGCACCCGGGCTCGGCCGTGCCGCTCGACGTGCTGCCGTCGTGCATCGGCGTCGGCGCGAAATATCCGCCGATCACCGCGGGAGCGTTTCTGGCAGAACGGCTGCGCGAGATCGGGCTGGCGACGTGAGATCCACCGATCGGTCGTGGCTCTGACGGATCCCATCCGTTGCGCTCGACCCCGAGCCTGTCGAAGGGCGAGCTTGCCCGAACGGCTCGACGCGCCAACCCTGCTTCGACAAGCTCGGCATCAGCGTTGTGGGCTGGGGGCGGGGCAATGCAGCTCGAATCAAGAAGGCCCGGCGGATGCCGCCGGGCCTTCGACTTCGATGGCCGCAGCCGTCGCGCCTATTCGGCGGCGAGCTTCTGGCCCTCGATCACCGGGTGCGCGGCGAGGCCCTGGCCGATCTCGACCTTGCGGGGCTTCTTGTGCTCGGGCACCTCGCGAACCAGCTCGATGTTGAGCAGACCGTTCTCGTAGCTGGCGCCGGTCACCTTGATGGTGTCGGCGAGCTGGAAGCGGCGCTCGAACGCGCGCTTGGCGATACCGCGGTGGAGAAACTCGCGCTTCTCGGCCTCGGTCTCGGCGGCGCGGCCGGTGATGATGAGGGTGTTCTCCTGGACGGTCAGGTCGAGTTCCTCGCGGCTGAAGCCGGCGACCGCCATCGAGATGCGGTACGCGTCCTGCGTGACCTTCTCGATATTGTAGGGCGGAAACGCCTCGGCCGACGCGTCGCGCGTGGCGAGGTCAACGAGGCGGTTGAGGTTTTCGAAGCCGACCGACGAACGGAGCAGCGGGGCGAAATCGAACGTACGCATGACCATCATCCTTTCCTTCAAGCGATAGGGTCTGTTGTGGGCCCGCCGATTGGCCGGGCCGTCCGTCACGCCGGCCCATGAGGCGCCGGCGTCCGAACGCCTGCGAACTGGGAATTAATCTTTTCGGGTTCAAGAGGCGGGTGAACGGAGAAGATATTTGTGGCAGACTTCGCCGACATGACGCCCGTCGCGCATACGCCGATCACGCCGAAGCTGGTCGATACGCTCTATCTCGAGGCGATGACGCTCGCCGACGAGGCGCGCAGCTATTTCGATCGCGAAGGCGCTGCCGACCGCGGCCGGCTCGATCCGGTCGCGCGCGTCGCCTTCTCCTGTGAATCGCTGCGCGTGACCACGCGGCTGATGCACGTCGTGTCGTGGCTGCTCGTGCAGAAGGCGGTGCAGGCGGGCGAGCTCGACGAGGCCGAGGCCGGCCTGCCCGAGCGGCGGCTCGGTCGCGCCGCCGACAGCGACGATCCCTTGCGGCTCGCCTTCCTGCCGCCGCGCTCGCGCGAAATCATCGACCGCAGCCGCGATCTCTACGACCGGATCGCCCGGCTCGACACGCAGTTCGTCGCGCTGCCCGCCGAGAATGAGGGCGGCGGCGCGCGCGCGCTGCTGGACCGGCTGCGCTCGTCGCTCTAGTCAGCGGCGATGACCAGCGCGCTCTTCCACCTCGCCATTCCCGTCGACGACCTCGCCGCCGCGCGCGCCTTCTACGGCGGCGTGCTCGGCTGCGCCGAGGGGCGCTCCGACCCGCACTGGATGGACTTCGACTTCTACGGCCATCAGCTGGTCGCGCATCTCGCCCCCGGCGCCGGCGTCGCTCACCGCAACGAGGTTGACGGCGACGCCGTGCCGGTGCCGCATTTCGGGCTGGTTCTCGATTGGCCCGACTGGGAAGCGCTGGCGGAGAAGCTGAAGGCGGCGGGCACCAAGTTTGTAATCGAGCCGCACGTCCGCTTCCCCGGCCGCCCCGGCGAGCAGGCGACGCTGTTCTTCTACGACCCGGCGGGCAACGCGCTCGAATTCAAGGCCTTCCGCCGGCCGGAAGAATTGTTCGCGCGCTGGTAGGCGTCGCTTTCACTGCGGCCTGAACGCGTGACGAGCCGCCGATTCTAGATCGACCGCCCGACCACTTCCTTCATGATCTCGCTGGTGCCGCCGTAGATGCGCTGCACGCGCGCGTCGCGCCACAGGCGGGCGATCGGATATTCGTTCATGTAGCCGGCGCCGCCGTGCAGCTGCAGCGCCGCATCGCACGCCGCCCATTGCAGTTCGGTATGCCAGAGCTTGGCGGCGCTCGCCTCGGCCGCCGTCAGCTGGCCGGCGACGTGGCGGTTGATGCACCAGTCGAGATGCGCCCAGCCGACCTGCAGCTTGGCCTTGAGGTCGGCGAGCGTGAACTTGGTGTTCTGGAAGTCGAACACCGTCTTGCCGAACGCCTTCCTGTCCTTGGTGAACTTCACCGCCTCGTCGAAGGCGCGCTGCGCGCCGGCCTGCGCGGCGACGGCGATCTGCAGCCGCTCCTGCGGCAGCTGCTGCATCAGATAGACGAAGCCCTTGTTTTCCTCGCCGAGGCAGTTGGTGATCGGCACGCGCACGTCGTTGAAGAACAGTTCCGAGGTGTCGGCCGACTTCTGCCCGATCTTGTCGAGGTTGCGGCCGCGCGCGAAGCCGTCGCGGTCGCTTTCGACGAGGATCAGGCTGATCCCCTTGGCGCCCTTGTCGGGGTCGGTCTTGGCGACGACGATGATCACATCGGCGTGCTGGCCATTGGTGATATAGGTCTTCGAACCGTTGATGACGTAGTGATTGCCGTCGCGGCGCGCGCTGGTGCGCACCCCCTGCAGGTCCGAGCCGGCGCCCGGTTCGGTCATCGCGATCGCGCTGATGATCTCGCCCGACACCATGCCGGGCAGCCAGCGGCGCTTCTGCTCTTCGGAGCCGTAGTTGTTGATGTAGTCGACGGTGATGTCCGACTGCAGCGTGATCCCGGCGCTCGACCCCGCGTAGCTCAGCTCCTCGCCGACGACGGCGTTGTAGCCATAGTCGAGGCCGAGGCCGCCATATGCCTCGGGGACCTGCGGGCAGAGCACGCCCGCCTCGCCGCACGCCTTCCAGAAATCGCGGTCGACGATGCCCTCTTCCTCCCAGCGGTCGAGGTTGGGCCAGAGCGCGCGGTCGAAGAATTTCCGTACCGAATCACGAAACATTTCATGGTCTTGATTGTAGGCGCTGCGGCCGGCGGTTTCGATCATGGCAAGGCTCCGGGGATGGCGGATCGGGCCGCGACAGTGCGAGCGGGGGCAGGGGGCGTCAACCTTGGCAAATTTGACGGGCCGCCGGGTCAGGGCGCATCATGCGGGGATGAAGATGGCCCTGATAGCGCTGGCGCTGCCGGCGGCGGCGATGGCGCAGGCGGTCCCGCCGATTCCCAACATCGATGCCGCGCGCGCTGCCGCGAAGGCCGTCGACCAGAGCGTTCAGGCGCCGCGCACCGGCCAGCAATCGATGGACCGCACCGCGCCGTTGCTCACCGTCGAGCCGCACAAGGATCCCGCCACGGTCGAGGGCGACGAGGCCGCGTGGCGCAAGGCGCAGGAGGCCGCCGCGACGAAGAAGCTCGAGAAGTCCGAACCGAAGCCGAAACCCAGGCCCGATTGATCAGCTCGCCTGGGCGAGCCCGTGGCCACCGAGCGGCGTTGTCGTGACATAGTCGCCGAAGCTGGCGATCAGCGGCCGCCCCCGGGCGATCGCCGCCTGCACCGCCGGCAGCTTGAGGCTGGCGGCATGCGCGGCGGCATCCACCCACACCTCGGTGATCCAGAGCGCGTCGCCGTCCTTCGGGTCGATCGCCACGACATAGCTCAGGCAGCCGGGCATGCCGCCGACGCCATCGAGCATGATCGCGGCGAGGTCGTCGCGCTTGCCGGGGTGGGCGATCATCTTCCCGATCAGGCCGTGCATCTTCGATCCCTCCATTTCCGCTGCAGTGGCGCGGCCGATCGTGCCCGCGGCCACGGCGCCGGCGACGAACAGCCGCCGCCCGATCTTCACAGTGCCCGCACCAGCAGCCGCACGACGGCGATCCACGGCGCGTCGGCGATCACCTGCTGGCGCGCCCCGGGGGTCAGCGGCAGCAGCTGCACGCGGGCCCCCTCCTTGTCGGGCGCGGTGGCGGCGAGCCGGCCGAAGGCGAAGCGCCCGGCCGAGCGAGGCACCAGCACGTCGCGGTTGAGCGCGCGCGGATAGTCGGCCGGCTCAAGCCGCTCGAGCCAGATCTGGTCGCCCGCCCGATAGTCGCCCTGCGCGACCTCGACCTTCACACCGACCAGCGCGTTGCTCGGCGCGGGCGGCAGCAGGACCGCGGGGCGGGGCGGGGCGGACACGCCGTCGCCGCGCAGCAACGCCACGACGGGTACGTCGGCGCGGTCGGGCAGGCTGACGAGCTCCGACGGCTCGACATCGAGCGCCTTGGCGATCCGGTTGAGCCAGGACACGCTCACCGTGCGCATCCCCGTTTCGAGGCGGCCGATCGTCTGGGCGGTCGTCGGCGGAATGCAGCGTTCCGCAACTTGATGGAGCGTCAATCTTCGGGCCTTGCGGACTTCGCGGATGCGCGTGATCATGGCGAACCGATCTAAACCAGACGGGTTCCCGATAATCTTCCAAAGGTGCCGATTTGGCAATATCCTCGTCGAAGGACGATCGTCGATGAGCTGGCTGGTGTTCGCCGCGGTGCTGCTCGCGGCGCTGATGCATGCGAGCTGGAACGCGCTCGTCCGCTTCTCGACCAATCGCTTCGCCTCGATGCTGCTGCTGGCACTCACGCAGGGCGGCTTCGCGCTCCTCCTGCTGCCCCTCGTGCCGATACCGGCACGCGAGGCGTGGCCGTTCGTGGCGCTCGGAGCGCTGCTGCACACCGGCTACAAGCTTTTCCTCATCCGCGCCTATTCGCATGGCGACCTCAGCCAGGTCTATCCGCTGGCGCGCGGCAGCGCGCCGCTGCTCGTCGCGCTGGCGGGTTTGGTCTTCTTTGGCGAGCGCCTCGGCGCGCAGGCCATGTTGTCGGTCGTGATGATCGGCGTCGGCGTCGTCGTCATGACCGGCGCCGGCGGAATGGTCAGGCTGCCGGCACGCGCGATCCTCTATGCGCTGGGCACGGCGGCGTTCACCGCCGCCTACACGCTCGCCGATGCGGCGGGCGCGCGCCTGGCGGGCAGCGCGATCGGCTTTGCCGCGTGGATGTTCGTCGTCGATGGCATTGCGATGACCGGCTATGCGCTCGCGACGCGCGGCCCGGGGGTGCTATCGCAGCTGCGCCCCGGCCTGCGCGACGGCACGATCGCCGGCGGTCTGTCGCTAGGTTCGTACGCGATCGTGATCTGGGCCTTCACCCAGGCGCCGGTCGCGATGGTCGCGGCGCTGCGCGAGACCAGCGTGCTGTTCGCCGTCGCGATCGCCGCGTTGCTGTTGCGCGAGCAGGTGCCCGCCCGGCGCTGGATCGCCGCCGCCGTGATCGCCGCGGGCGTCGCGACGATGCGTCTCTGATCAGGCGTTGCGTCGCATCGACGGGTCGCGCGCCATTTCCGCATGCATCGACAGCACGCCGTAGGGGGTCAGCCGGCGCACGTCGAGCACCAGGCCGCCCGAAGCGATGCTGCACGCGGCGGCGAGTTCGCCGCCGTAGAACAGGCGCTCGAGATGGACGCGCAGCCGCTCGCGGCCGACGTCGGCGAGCATGGCGAAGCGGGGGCTTCCGTCAGGCTGCGCCGCGATCTCCAGCCGAATGCGCTGAAGCAGTTGGGGGTCGATACTCAGATACGCCACAGGATACCTCCGGCCGCTCGACGAGCCGTTGAACTCGCTTCGACAACGAGCGTCGCTGTGGTTGGTTGCGCGGCGCGGCACGGCGCGAAATCGCGCCGCGCCGCGGCGTCCGCCGGGCTACTGGCTGACGCGCCCGAAGGCCGCGCGCGCCTCCCCGATCACCGGCCGGACGAAATCCTCCGCGAGCGTGCTCTCGGGATCGAGGTTGCGCGCGAACTCGTCGAGCCAGTCGACCGCCTGCTCGGGGGCGAGGACGCCGCTGGCGCACAGCGTGCGCAACAATCCGACCTGGCCCAGGATCTGCGCCTTCCAGATGGCCAGCAACTCGGTCGTCAGCTGATCGGTATGCGGATCTTCCGGCATCGTCCTGGCTTTCGCGGCATAGCGGTGACCGGCTAGATGGCCCACGCACGCGGCCGGCGCAACCGGCGACGGGCCGACGCGATCGGCGGCGATCGACGCGCCCGCTGGCGGGTGATGCCGCGCTGCCACACCTCCCCACGACTTGCGCCGGGCTGCAAAAATGCGGCGGGCGCGCGGAACCTGCTCCGCCATGAGGCTTTGGACAGCAGAGCCGGGATCGTGCGATCCACGGGTGGCATATGGCGGGCCGACGTTCGGGCTCGTCCGGTGCTTCCCGTTCTCGCGCCATTTCGGCGATCAACGGGCAGGAGCGAAACGCCGGTCATCAGGCCCGACCGGCGCGCAAGAACTCACGTCGTTCAGCGACGACGTTTCGCGTCGGAAATTGGCGTCGGTCTTCCGTCGTTACTTAACCGGGGAGTGCGTTGTTTCTGCAACATAACAGGGTATTTCGCCGCTTGCACGCCTATGACCGCTGGGTTAGAGCGGTCTCCGGATGCCTCGTTATAGGCACGAACTTGAAGAAAGGGGAATCAGATGCGGAAATTTGCCGTTGCGCTGGCGCTGGCGACTACCGCGCTCGCAGGGCCGGCGTTCGCCCGTGATGGCGCATGGTATGTAGGCGTCGAAGGCGGCGGGATGATCGTGGAGAATATCCAGTACGACATCTTCCCGACCACCGGTGGCGTCCTCAACAATGCCGCTGAAGTGAACCACAAGGTTGGTTACGACGTCGACGCCATCGTCGGCTACGACCTCGGACCGACGCGGATCGAGTTCGAACTCGGCTACAAGAAGGCCGACGTCTCGACGATCACCACCGCTGGCCTCAACGCCACCAACGCGCTTCCGGGCGGCGTCACCGGTCGTTTCACCGGCGCTGACGGCAACACCAGCGCGCTGAGCTTCATGCTCAACAGCCTGTTCGACTTCGGCGGCGTCGACTCGCCGTGGGCCGGTGCCATCGGCGCCGGTATCGGTGTCGCTCGCGTCAAGGCGTCGAACTACGCGCTGACCGGCGCTGCCGCCGACTTCGGCGACGACAGCGACACGGGCGTTGCCTATCAGGTCGTCGCCGGCGTCCGCCGCGCGATCACCGAGAATGTCGATCTCGGCCTGAAGTACCGCTTCTTCAACGTCGAGCAGGTCGACCTCGTGTTCAACGACGGTCGTGAGGCTTCGGGCCGCTTCCGCAGCCACAGCCTGCTCGCCAGCCTGATCTACAACTTCGGCGCGCCGGAAGTCGTGGTGGCGCCGCCGCCGCCGCCGCCGGCTCCGGCCGAGCCGCCGGCTCCGCCGCCCCCGCCGCCCCCGCCGCCGGCACCGGGTCCGTTCATCGTGTTCTTCGACTGGGATCGGTCGGACATCACGCCTGAGGCGGCCTCGATCCTCGACAACGTCGCGGCGCAGTACGCCTCGACGGGTCAGGCGAGCGTCACGCTTGCCGGCCACGCCGACAAGTCGGGTTCGGACCAGTACAACATCGGTCTCTCGGAGCGTCGCGCTGCGGCCGTCCGCGATTACCTGACGGGCAAGGGCGTCCCGGGTGGCGTGATCACCAGCGAGGCGTTCGGCGAAAGCCGTCCGCTCGTCGAAACCGCCGACGGTGTGCGCGAGCCGCAGAACCGCCGCGTGGAGATCAACTTCGCCGGTTCGTCGTCGATGTAATCGACGCGTCAGCGTTCAAGATCAGGGCCGCTCCGAAAGGAGCGGCCCTTTTCTTTTGTCGGGTGGCGACGGGCGGCGGCCGACGGACCCACCTGCCAAAGAAAACGCCCGCTCTTTCGAGCGGGCGTTCGTCATTCCCGGCGGGATGCTGGACCTATCGGCATTGCTTCGACATCAGCGGGATCTGGCGGCCCTTGCGGTCGAGGCAGGGGTTGGTGAAGCCAGGCGCCTCGAGCCAGCCGAGCTGGACCAGCACCAGCGGATTCCATTGCGGGATCATCGCGGCGCGGACCTCGGGAAGCCGGGCCTCGGCGAGGTCGGCGTAGCTGCCCTTTTTGGCGGCGAGCGCCTCCCAGCCGATCTCCGACGCCTTCTGGCAGAAGCTGAGCTGCGCATCGAGCGTCGAGAAGCTGTTGTAGGTTCGCGTGGTATATTGGTCGAAGGTGCGCCGCGCCGCCTGCGGGCCGTCGAGACGCACGAAGTGATTGTTGATCGTCTTGAGGGCGCTTGCCAGCTCGGCGGAATGATGCGGGAGCATCAGGTTGTAATTCTTCACGGTGCGCAGAAACGGCGAGAACTGGCACTGCAGCGCCGCAACGTTGAGCGCGGCGCGCAGGCTCCACACCTGATGGGCCCGCTTCTCCGCCGGCGTCATCTCGCGCATCACCACCGGCGCCATCACGCCCGGCGGCAGGGCGACGGCGGCCGTCGTCGGCTCGACGGTCTGAGCCTGCACGGAAAAGCCCGCGGTCGCCGCCAGCAGCGCCGCCGAAGAACGCAAAATCCTACGCATGATCATACCCCCGCATTTCCGCCCCGTCGCGCCGGGCACGGCCTCCTATTCGCTGATTCATTAACCTTAATCACAAGGCGATGCGCTCGCCAAGAGCGCGCTGCGCCCTGAATCAAAGCGCCGCGCCGCTGCCGCCGTTCGGCGACCGCGGCGCGGCGACCTGACGGGCTCGATCAGCCGAGAATCTTGCCGAGCTGCATCGCGACCGACATGTCGCCGTCGACCTTGAGCTTGCCCATCATGAACGCCATCTGGGCGTTCTGCTTGCCCGACGCGATCTCCATGAAATCGGCCATCGTCACCTTGACGGTGCAGTCGACCGGCAGGTCCTGGTTGTCGACGACCGCCGGCTTCGCCGTGTCGTCGACGCGGACGACGCCGTCGGCGCCGAAATCGAACTTGACCGACTTGTTGAGCGTGCCGCCAGCGCCGACGCGGGTGCGCATCTGCTCGGTGATCTGATCGAGGCTCATGTCAATTCTCCCCAGTGTGAGCTGCGCGCGGACGATGCCGGAGGCGGCGCGTCCGCCCAAGCAAAAAATCGGTACGCCACCAAAAAGAAGGGGGCCTTCGCCGCAAAAAGAAAGGGCCGCCCCGGGGGGCGGCCCTTTCCGATCTGTCCGAAGACTCGTCGCTGGCTTACTGCGCCGGCGGCGGCGTCGTCTCGGTCGTGGTCGTCTCGGTCGTGACGGTGGTGCCGTCGACCGGAGCGGCGGCCGCGTCGGTGGTGCCGGCGGCCGGATCGGCCGTCATCGGATCGGCGCCCGCAGCGGCGTCCATCGCGGTGGCGTCGGCGGCAGCGGCATCGGCCGTCGCAGCGTCCGCAACAGCGGCGTCAGCAGCGGCATCGGCCGTCGCAGCGTCGGTCGCAGCTTCGTCCGAACCGCCGCAAGCGACGACGAGGAGAGCAGCGCCCGCAACCAGCGACGCCGACTTCAACTTCGTGAGAAGATCACCCATTTCCTGACTCCTTGTTAAATCTCAGTTGGATTTGGTAAGCCCTTGGTTCCCAAACCGGGCTGGACATTAGCTAAGAACCGCGCGCCCCTCAAGCGCGATTACATAGGGCTACGGGATTCCCGGCGAACCAGCTCTTGCGGCGTCTTGCACGCCGAAAGATTAACGCATGGCCCGATCAAACAACGCGACCGACACGCACAACAGGAAGACGCCGAATATACGCCGCAGATGAACGGGCGGCAACGATTTCGCCATACGCGCGCCGAGCGGGGCGAGCAAGACCATCGGCAGCAGCATCGCCGCGAGCGGCAGCAGCTGGACATAGCCGACCGACGGTCCGGCCACGGCGGGGGCGTGGCGCCCGCTCCACAGCCATCCGATCAGCGCCGGCGCGGAGACGAACACGCCGAGCAGCGCGGCGGTGCCGACGGCGCGGTGGATCGGCGCCCCTACCGCGGTGAGCGTCGGCACGCCGAGCGTCCCCGCGCCGATTCCCATCCACGACGAAAACCAGCCCACCAGCATCGCGAGCAGCCGCTGCGCGCCCGGCGCGGGCAGCGTGTCGCGCCAGCGCCACTCGCCCGGCAGCGCCATGCGCACCCCGACGACGACGGCGAACGAGGCGAAAACCAGGGTCAGGCCGGCGGTGGAGACCAGCGGCGCCACCGCGGCGGCGGCGATCGCGGCGAGCGCCATCGGCAGGGCCCAGAGGCGGACGATCCCCATGTCGACGGTGCCGTGCCGCAGATGCGCGCGCGCCGAGGAGATCGCCGTCGGCAGCACCGCGGCGGTCGAGGTCGCGACGGCGAGGTGCATCGCCTGATCGGGCGGCCAGCCGAGCGCCTCGCCGAGGAAGCGGAGCATCGGCACGACGATCACGCCGCCGCCGACGCCGAACAGGCCGGCGACCAACCCGGCGACCATGCCGGCGGCGACCAGCAGCGCCACCGCTTCTAGCGGCATGCGGGCCGCCGTCCCCCGGCGAGGCGGTCGAGAAACGCGGGAAAGGTCGTTGCCAGCGCCGAATCCATGTCGGCGAGCGTCGCCCCGATCCCCAGCGCCGCCAGGCTCGTCACCGGATAGTCGGGCAGCCCGCAGGGCACGATGCCATCGAAATGCGATAGATCGGGTGCGACGTTGAGCGCGAACCCGTGGAAGCTGACCCAGCGGCGGACGCGCACGCCGATCGCGCCGATCTTCGCCTCGCCGGCCGGCGTCGCGGTCCACACCCCGACGCGGCCGTCGGCCTTCCATGCCTCGACGCCGAACCGCGCCAGCGCCGCGATCATCCACGCCTCGAGCGAATCGACGAAGCAGCGGATGTCGCGCCCGCGCCGTTCGAGGTCGAGCATGACATAGCCGACGCGCTGGCCGGGCCCGTGGTAGGTGTATTGGCCGCCGCGCCCGGTGACGAACACCGGGAAGCGATCGGGCTCGACGAGGTCGCTTTCGACCGCGCTGGTGCCCGCAGTGTAGACCGGCGGGTGCTCGACCAGCCAGATGCGCTCGGGTGCGGCACCGTCGCGGATCGCCGCGACGCGCGCCTCCATCGCCGCGAGCGCCGCGGCATAGTCGGTGAGCCCCGGCTCGATGCGCCATTCGGGAACGGTCATGCCCGCGCTCTTAGCAGGCGCCTCAGCCTTTCGGCAGCCCCGCCACGAACCGGCGCACGTCGGCGAGGAACAGCTCGGGCTCCTCGAGGCTGGCGAAATGGCCGCCGCGCGGCATGTCGGTCCAGTGGACGACGTTGTAGCCGCGCTCGACCATGGCGCGCGGCGGGAAGGCGAGCAGGTCCCTGGGGAAAGCGGCGACGCCGGTCGGCACCTCGATGCGGCGGCCGGCAGGGATGGTGAAGCCGCCCTCGCGGAACATCCCGGCGTAGATCCAGGTCGCGGTGTGGAACGACCGCGTCGTCAGGTAGATCATGATGTTGGTGAGCATGCGGTCCATGTCGAACGGATAGTCCTCGACCGCCGGGCCGCCGCTGTCCGACCAGCCGGCGAATTTCTCGGCGAGCCACGCCGCGACGCCCATCGGCGAATCCATCATCGCATAGGCGAGGCTCTGCGGCTTGGTGCCCTGGAGCTGGAGATAGGCGGTCTCGGTGGCGCGGATCGCCTGCGCGGCGGTCAGCCATTGCTGCTCTTCGGGGGTCGTCGGCCGAATGTCGGCGGGACGCAGCCCGAAGCCGTTGAGGTGGATCGCCTCGACCGCCGCGCTGTCGAGCCCGATCCAGCCGCCGATCACGCAGCCCCAGTCGCCGCCCTGATAGAGATAGCGGTCGTAGCCGAGCGCCGGCATCAGCCGATCGTAGAGTCCGGCGACGGTGCGCGGGCCGATCGGCGTCGTCGGCTTGTCCGACCAGGCGTAGCCGGGCAGCGACGGCGCCACGACATGGAACGCCGGTGCCGCCGGATCCTCGGGCTCGGCGAGCCGCTCGATGATCGCGTCGAACTCGACGATCGAGCCCGGCCAGCCATGCGCGATCAGCAGCGGCCGCGCATCGCCGCGCGACGACCGGCGGTGGATGGCGTGGAGCCGGAAACCCGGTTCGACCTCGACGCGGACATGCGGATGGCGGTTGAGCTGCCCGACCGCCGCCGGCCAGTCGTACGTCGTCAGCCAATAGTCGCGCAGCGCCTCGAGATAGGCGCGGTTGGCGCCGTAGCGCCAGCCGGCGTCGACCGGCTCCTCGAAAAAGCGGAACTCCTCGACACGGCGGCGAATCCACGCGGTCTCTTCGGGCTCGACGGGAATGATGAAGGGTTCGATCGCCATTGATATCCCTCTCGACATCGCCATCCCCGCCTTCGCGGGGATGGCGACGATTGGTTAGGCCGCGGCGGCCAACTTCCCCTCGGTCCGGATCAAGTCGCTCGCCTTTTCGGCGATCATGATCGTCGGGGCGTTGGTGTTGCCGCTCACCAGCGTCGGCATCACCGAGGCGTCGACGACGCGCAGGCCTTCGACGCCGCGCACCCGCAGCTCGGGATCGAGCACCGAGCCGGGATCGGCGCCCATCCGGCAGGTGCCGACGGGATGATAGATCGTCTCGGCCCAGTCGCGGATCGCCGCCACCATCTCGTCGCGCGACTCGATGCCGTCGCCCGGCCAATATTCCTTGCCGCGAAACGGCGCGAGCGCCGGCGACCGTGCGATCTTGCGGGTGATCTCGATGCCGGCGAGCAGCGTCTCGAGGTCGGCGGGCGCCGACAGATAGTCGGGATCGATCAGCGGATGGGCGCTCGGGTCGGCCGACTTCAGCGCTACATGGCCGCGCGATTCGGGGCGAACCTGGCAGACGTGCATCTGGAAGCCATGCTCGGGGCTCATCGTGCCGCGGCCGTGCGGCGCGACGCGCGCGGCGACGAAATGGATCTGCACGTCGGGCGCCGCCAGCCCCGGCCGCGTCGAGAAGAAGGCGCCGGCGGGGGTCGGGATGTAGCTGCCGGGCCCGTCCTTCCTGAAGAGCCAGGCGAAGAGCGCGCCGACCTTGCGATGGAAGGCGGCGTTGCCGTTCAAGGTGACCGGTTGCCGGCACTGCCACTGCAGGATGACGTCGAGATGGTCCTGCAGGTTGCGGCCGACCTCGGGCGCGTCGTGGACGACGGCGATGCCGAGCTCCTTGAGATGCGCGGCGGGGCCGACCCCGGACAGCATCAGCAGCTGCGGGCTGTTGATCGCGCCGCCCGAAAGAATCACTTCGCGTGCGCGGACGGTCTCGCGCCGGCCGCCCTGGCGGATGTCGACGCCGGTGGCGCGGCGGCCGTCGAAGGTGACGCGTTCGACGAGGACGTCGGTACGCACCTCGAGATTGGGCCGCGACAGCACGGGGACGAGATAGCCCTTCGCCGCCGACCAGCGGCTGCCGTCCTTGGTCGTCGAATCATAGATGCCCGCGCCTTCGAGCCGGGCGCCGTTGAAATCGGCGGTGCGGCCGATGCCGGCCTGTTCGGCCGCGTCGAGGAACGCCTCCGTCAGCGGGTGCGACAGGTGGCGTGTCGAGGTATGGAGGGGGCCGTCGCCGCCGTGGAAGTCGCAGGCGCCGCGCTCGGAGGTCTCGGCGCGGCGGAAATAGGGGAGGACGTCGGCCCAGCCCCAGCCGGTGCACCCCATCTGCGACCACAGGTCATAGTCGCTCGAATGGCCGCGGATGTAGACCATGCCGTTGATCGAGGAGGAGCCGCCGAGCGCCTTGCCGCGCGGCCAGTAGAGCTTGCGGCCGTTGAGGTGCCGCTGCGGCTCGGTCCAGTAGGACCAGTTGGCCTTGCTGTTCTTCTCCGGCGGGATGATCTCGGCCAACCCGGCGGGCATGTGGAACATCAGCCCCTTGTCGCGCCCGCCGGCCTCGAGCAGCAGCACGCGCTTCGACGGGTCGGCCGACAGCCGGTTGGCGAGCACGCAGCCCGCCGAGCCGGCGCCGACGATGATATGATCGTAGATGTCCGCCATGGCCGCCCGAACTCCCCGCAGATGATGATTTTGAGCGGAGCTTAAGGCGCGGCCGCGCGCGGCGGCAAGCTATCTAAGGGAGGGATATTCCCCCTCGCCTGAAGCGAGAGCTAAGCGGTCTCGGCGACTTCCGCGCCGAGCCGCAGTTCGGCCTCGGCCTTCGCGATCAGGTGGCGATCGTCATGGTTCCAGGGGTGGAAGCCGGGACGGAAGTAGCTCAGCCACATCGGGAAGACCTTGCGGAGCGTGCCAGGACGGACGAGCAGATAGTTGAGCATGCCGACGATCGCGCGCCGGCCGGTGATGCCGTCCTGACGCAACAGCTCGAGCGCGTCCCGGCTGCGACCGTGGACGAAATTCTTCGACACGCGCCAGAACACGAGGCTGCGGATCGCCCAGCGCTTGAACGGCTTCAGCTCGCGGGTGACGTACATATAGGTGTCGAAGGCGACGGCCTTGTGCTCGACCTCCTCGATCGCATGCCAGGTCCACATCCGCTTCGCCTCTTCCGACGCGCCCGCGAACAGGTGCGGATTGGTCAGCATCTCGTGCGCGAAGATCGCCGTGAAATGCTCCAGCGCGACCGTCACGCACAGCTGTGCCACCGGATGCTGCGCGCGCGATACGCCGAGCCGCTCGCGCACCCATTCTTCCATCGGCTTGGTATCGTAGCCGGCGTCGGCGACCTGGCGGTTGAAGGCGACGTGCTCGCGGGTGTGATGGATCTCCTGCTTCACGAACAGGTCGATCTGCTCGCCCAGCTCCGCCGGCACCGCGTCGCGGAAGCGGCGGACGGTTTCGATGAAGAAGGCCTCGCCCTGTGGAAAGGTGATCGACATCGCATTGTTGAAAGCTGTCGCGAACGGATCGCCGCCGAGCCACCAGCGGTCGCGGCGCTCGTTGCGGCCAAATCGGATGTTGCGCGGAACGATGGCAAGATCGGCGGGGGTCGCGAGCGAGGCCATGGCAAGTGGATCCGATACGGCTATGGTCGGTGCACAATCACATATGAGATACTGACAACTGTGTCAATAGAACAAGCCAAGCGGGTGCGGCGCACGTCGGAAGCGGCGCGCGAAGCCGCCGTCGATGCGGCCCGAAGCCTTCTCCTCGAGTCGGGGCCGGGCGGCGTGACGCTCAAGGCGGTCGCGGCGCGGATCGGCACGGGGCACGCCAATCTGCTCCATCACTTCGGCAGCGCCGCCGGGTTGCAGGCCGCACTGATGAATCGGATGGTCCGCGACACCGTCGATCGCGTCGAACGCGCGGTCGAGCGTCTGCGCACCGGCGAGGCGGGCCCGCGCGAGATCGTCGACCTGGTGTTCGATGCCCATGGCCACGATGGCATGGGCCGGCTGACCGCCTGGCTGACGTCGACCGGCGAGGCCGAGCGGCTGCGGCCGCTGTTCATTGTGCTGCGCGACCTGATCCGGACGATCGAAGCCGGCACGACCTTGCCCGCCGACGAGGCCCACCGGCGAATCGTCGACATGACCCTGCTGCTGCTGCTCGCCGGCCTCGGCGATTCGCTGATCGGCCGGATGCTGCACGAAACTCTCGGCGAACCTGCCGGCCGTGCACGCGAGATCGTCGCGCGGTCGATGTTCGACCAGATCGTGCGGCACTGATGGCCGATGCCCCCCAGCTGGTCCGCGCGCTCACGCGGCGCGACCTCGCCGGCATCCTGCTCAACGCTATGGTCGGGGCGGGCATGCTCGCGGCGCCGGCGAAGGTGTTCGCGGTCGCTGGCGGCTGGAGCTTCGCGGTGCTGCTGGTCAGCGCGCTGGCGCTGCTGCCACTGATCCTGTGCTTCGCCGATCTCGGCAGCCGCTTCTCGGCGACGGGCGGGCCCTATCTCTACGTCAAGGAGGGCGTCGGCCCCGTCTCGGGCTATGCGGCGGGCTGGCTGCTGTGGATCGCGCAGGCGCTGTCGACGGCGACGCTCGCCAACCTGTTCGTGTCCTATCTCGCCGGCTTCGTGCCCTGGCTCGAATCGGGCGCGCCGCGACTCGCGACGATCGCGCTGCTCGGCACCGCCATGGTGGGGATCAACCTCGTCGGCATCTCGCCGTCGGCGCGCGTCAGCAACCTGCTGATCGCGGTCAAGGTCGGCTTCGTGCTGCTGTTCCTGCTCGCCGGCCTGCCGTTCGTCGACCTCGGCCGCATCGAGGCGGGCCAGCCGCCGGCGCTCAGCGATTTCGCCACCGCGATGCTCGTCTATCTGTTCGCCTACACCGGCTTCGAGCGCGGCGCGGTGCTCGCCGGCGAGGCGCGCGATCCCAAACGCGACATGCCGGCGGCGCTCGGCATCAGCATGGCCGTGGCGACGCTCGCCTATGCCGCCGTCCTGCTGGTTTGCGTCGGGACGCTCGACAACCCCGCCGCCACCGACCGGCCGCTCGCCGACGCCGGCCGGCTGCTGTACGGCAGCATCGGCGCGGTCGCCGTGTCGGCCGGGGCGATCACCGTCATTCTGGGCACGCTGTTCGTCGTCGGGCTCGGCATGCCGCGCGTGCTGCTCGCGCTCGCCGAACACCGCCAGCTTCCCGCCGGGCTCGGTGCCATCCATCCGCGCTGGCGCACCCCCTATGTCGCGATCCTGATCTCGGGGGTCATCGCCTATGGCGCGGCCATGGCGAGCGACCTGCTCACCGCGCTCACCATGTCGACCGCATCGCGGCTCGTCGCCTACATCCTCAGCTGCATCGCGCTGGTTCGGCTGCGCCGCCGCGGCGACGCGCCGCCGGCGCAGTTCACCCTGCCGGGGGGCAGCGCCATCGCCATCGTGACGGCGCTGCTGTTCACCGCCGTGATGCTGCTCGGCGCGACCGCCGAGCTGCCGGCGCTCGCGGCGGTGACGCTCGCCGGCTACGCGATCTGGATCGTCCATCGCTGGCGGGCGGCGCGCGCCGCCTGATCTCAGCCCCCCGGGGTTTCGCCGCAGCGTTCGAAGCGGCTCGCCTCGGCCAGCGGCAGCGAGCGGTAGACGAAGAACAGACAGGTCAGCGTGATCGGCGCCATCACCAGCACGCTCATGCAGGCAAGACCGAGGTCGCCGGTCAGCACGCTGACCTTGCCGACGAAATAGGGGCCGAGCGCCAGTCCGAGGAAGGTCGTGCCGAGGAAATAGGTGGCGGTCGCCGCGCCGCGCATCCGCGGCAGCACCAGATCCTGCGTCGTCGCGGCGGCGACACCCACCCACATCGAGGCGAACACGCCGTTGACGAAGGCGAGCACGTAGAACAGCGGCAGCGTGTCGGTGGTGAACTGCCAGATGACCAGCGGCGCGCTGCCGAGCATCGCGATGAAGCCGACGACGATTCGTCCCGACGGGTTGGTGCGCCGCAGCTTGTCGGCGATCGCGCCGCCCAGGATGACGCCGATGAAGCCCGAGGCGGCGCCGCCGCCGCCGAGGAACAGGCCGATCCATTTCGTCTCGGCATACCAGGGCAGCGGCTGTCCGGCGTCGAGCAGCGGCTGCGCGAACTCGCGGATCGCATAAGGGGCGCCCCAGAAGCTCAGCGCATAGGTGCCGAAGGCGATGAGGCCGAAGCCGACGACGGTCAGCACGAAGGTCGGCGTACCCCAGATCAGCCGGTAGGTCGCCAGGTCGCGCATCTTGAGCGATTGCGACCAGGAGAAGACCGCGTAGGTGCCGATGCCGATCGCGATCCACTGCAGCACGTCGCCGGTGAGCGCCACCAGCGCCCAGGCGCCCAGGGCGATCAGCGCCAGCGCGACGAGGTTGACCGCGAGCGCACGGCTGCCGTGCGTCGCGGCATGGAAGATGGTGAGCGGCGGGACGATGCTCGACAGCTCGGTGAAGAATTTGGGCCAGGGATCGGGGTCGCGCGGGGTGATGAAACCGTCGGCCATGCCGCGCACCGGCTCGCGCAGCGTCGCGACCCACAGCGCGAGCAGCAGGCCGGGCAAGCCGACCGCGAGGAATGCGGCCTGCCATCCCACCAGTCCGAGCGGCCCGCCGCCGGGATAGGCGCCGTTCCAGCTCTGGACGATCGCGCCGCCGATGAACAGCGACAGGCCGCCGCCGAGGTAGAGGCCGCTCGAATAGATCGCCAGCGCGGTGGCGCGGCGCTCCTTGGGGAAATAATCGGAGATCATCGAGAAGGCGCAGGGGGAAGCGGTGGCCTCGCCGATGCCGACGCCGACGCGCGCCGCGGCGAGCATGCCGAAGTTCTGCGCGAAGCCCGATACCGCGGTCATCGCCGACCAGACCGCCAGGCCGATCGTCATCAGCCGCCCGCGGTACCACATGTCGGCGAGCCGCCCGAGCGGGATGCCGAACAGCGAATAGAAGACGCCGAAGGCGGTGCCGTAGAGAAAGCCCATGTCGGCATCGCTGGCGCCGAGGTCGGCCTTGATGTCCTCGGCGAGGATCGAGATGATCTGCCGGTCGATGAAATTGATCATGTAGACGAGCACCAGCACGCCCAGCACGTACCAGGCATAGGGCCCGCCAACGTCGTTGGTGCGGACTTCGCGGTCGTCGGCGGCTGCGACGGGCTGCTGCACGATCATCTCCCCATGGGCGGCGCGTTATGTTTGTGATGCGCTCCCACTCTGGCTAGCAGGATGCGACGCCGCTTGGAAAGACACGCATGACGCCTTCGGTCCTGTTCGTTTGCTTAGGTAACATCTGCCGTTCGCCGCTCGCGGAGGGCATCTTCCGCGATCTCGCGGCGCGCGAAGGCGTGGCGGTCGAGGTCGATTCGGCCGGCACCGGCGACTGGCATCTTGGCCACCCGCCCGACCCGCGCGCGCAGGCGGTCGCCGGCCGGAACGGCCTCGACATCTCGGCGCTGCGGGCGCGACTGGTCACGCGCGAGGATTTCCACCGCTTCGACCATGTCGTCGCGATGGACGCGTCCAACCTCGCCGATCTTGAGGCGATGCGGCCCGCGGACGCCAGGGCGACGCTTGGCCGGCTGCTCGACTTCGCCGACGGCGTCGACTTCATCGACGTACCCGACCCCTACCAGGGCGGGCCGGAAGGCTTCGACGAGACCTACCGGCTGGTCGAGGCGGGGGCGAGGGGGTTGCTCGAGGTGGTCCGGCGGTCGGCTTAGCCCTCCGCACCGGCCCGCACGCGCCATGACGAGCGGCGTGCGCCGCCGATCATCCCAACGGGTAGCGCTCGACGATCGTGTAGATGCTGCCGTCGCGCGACAGCTGGCTCTCGTACAGGCAGAAATCGTCTACCGCGAACGGTGCGCTCGACAGCCCGCCATGTTGGCTGACGAAGCCGTCGATCGGGCCGGTTTCGCGGTTGATGCGCGCCAGCGTGATATGCGGATGATAGGCCCGCGGCTCGGGCGGCACCGCGGCGCGAACCACCGCCTGGTCGACCTTCTTGTGCAGATCGCGAAGCGGCTGATGCGGGGTGACGCCCGCCCACAGCGCATTGACCTGACCGCGCCGGTCGAAGGTGCCGGCGCCCGCCAGCCGCAGCTCGAAGCGCGGCGAATGAAGGCTCGCCAGCGCGGCGGCGACGTCGTTCGCCTGATGGCGATCGACCTCGCCGATGAAGCGCAGCGTCAGGTGAAGCTGCGCGTCCGACTGCCAGCGCGCGCCGGCGACGCCGCCCATCAGGTCGACGAGCTGGTCCTTGATCGCCTCGGGCGGATCAATCCCGACGAACAGCCGGTGCACTGGTCGCTTTCGGCGAGACCACGCTCGGCACCGGGCGGGGCGCCGGCAGCTTCTGCAGTTCGGCCTTCACCGTCGGCAGCATGTTGCGCGCGATGACCGCGACGCCCTGGCGGTTGGGGTGGAGGCCGTCGTCGAGCAGCAGCGGCTTGTTGAACACCACGCCCTTCATGAAGAAGGGATAGAGCGTCGCGCCATGCTTCTTGGCGAGCGCCGGGTAGATCGCGTTGAACTCGTCGAAATAGCGCACGCCGAGGTTCTGCGACGCGAACATGCCCGCCAGCACCACCGGAATACCGCGCTTCTTGAACTCGGCGAGCATCGCGTCGAGGTTGGCCTGGGTGATCTTCGGGCTCTGGCCGCGCAGCATGTCGTTGGCGCCGAGCTGGAGGATCGCGAGGTCGGGCTTCTGCTTGAGGCCCTCGAGCACCCAGCCGAGGCGGTTCTTGCCGCCCGTCGTGGTGTCGCCCGACACGCCGGCATTGTGGACGCGCACCTTCTGCCCCTCGGCGCGCAGCATCGCCTCGAGCTGCGCGGGGAAGCTTTCGGCGGGCTTGAGCCGGTAGCCGGCGGTGAGCGAATCGCCGAAGGCGAGAATCAGCCGCTCGCCGGCCGCGGGCGCGGCCTGCGCGACAGGAGACATGAACATTGACGCTACCACAACTAAGAGGGTGAGGTGGACAAGACGCGGCAGCGCCTCATATGCACGTGTAACGATACGCATTCGTCGGGAACCCCGAACAATCCATGGATAATCCAGATATGGTGATCGATGCGCGCGATGTCACCCTCGCGCTCACCAGCGGTGCCGGCCGCGTCGACATCCTGCGCGGCGTGTCGATCGGAATCGCTGCCGGCGAGAGCGTCGCCATCCTCGGGCCGTCGGGATCGGGCAAATCGTCGCTGATGGCGGTGCTCGCCGGGCTCGAACAGGCGACCGGCGGCACGATCCGCGTCGCCGGGCAGGATTTCGTCGGCCTCGGCGAGGATGCGCTGGCGCAGGCCCGCCGCGGCCGCATCGGCATCGTCCTCCAGGCCTTCCACCTCATTCCGACGATGACCGCGCTCGAAAATGTGGCGGTGCCGCTCGAGCTGGCGGGGCATGCCGACGCCTTCGAACGCGCCGGTCGCGAGCTCGCCGCCGTCGGTCTCGCCCACCGGCTCGATCATTATCCCTCGCAGCTGTCGGGCGGCGAGCAGCAACGCGTCGCCATCGCCCGCGCCACCGCGCCCGGCCCGGCGATCCTGTTCGCCGACGAGCCGACCGGCAATCTCGATGCGGCCACCGGCCATTCGATCGTCGAACTGATGTTCGACCGCCAGCGCGATACCGGCGCGACGCTGGTGCTGATCACGCATGATACCGAACTCGCCGGCCGCTGCGGGCGCATCGTCGAGATGCGCGACGGGCTGATCGTCAGCGACCGGGCGGCCTGATGCCGCTGGCGCTTCGTTTCGCGTTGCGCGAGCTGCGCGGCGGCCTCACCGGGCTGCGGCTGCTCGCCGTCTGTCTGTTCCTCGGCGTCGCGGCGCTCGCCGGCGTCGGCAGCCTGTCTGCGGCGATCGTCGAGGGGCTGTCGCTGCGCGGCCAGGAAATCCTCGGCGGCGACGTCTCGATCGAGGTCGGGGCGCGGCGCGGCACCGACGCCGAGCGCGCCGCCTTCGCCGACTATGGCGAGGTCTCCGAAGGCGTGCGCATGCGCGCTATGGTCGGCGAGGTCGGTGCCGAAACGCGCGTGCTCGGCGAACTGAAGGCGGTCGACGGCCGCTATCCGCTCTACGGCGACTTCCGCCTCGTCGGCGGCCGGCCGCTCCAGCCGGCGCTGGACGGGCAGAGCGCGGTCATCGCGCAGGCGCTCGCCGATCAGCTCGGTCTCGCCGTCGGCGACCGGATCGAGCTCGGCAGCGCGACGCTCACCGTCGCCGGCGTCATCGAGCATGAGCCCGACCGCGCCGGCGTCGGCTTCTCGCTCGGGCCGACGGTGATGATCTCGACCGAGACGCTGCCCGCGACCGGCCTCGTGCAGCCGGGCAGCCTGTTCAGCTACACCTACCGGCTGCGTATGCCGCCCGGCGCCGACTTCACCGCGGTCGAGCCGGCGATCAAGGAACGCTTTCCCGAGGGCAATTTCGACGTCGACGACCGCAGCAACGGCGCGCCGGGCGTCAGGCGGTTCGTCGAGCGGCTGGGCCAGTTCCTGACGCTGGTCGGGCTGACCGCGCTGGTGGTGGCGGGGGTCGGCGTCGGCAACGGCGTGGCCTCCTATCTCGACGCCAAGAGCGGTACGATCGCGACGCTGAAGAGCGTCGGGGCGACCTCGGCGCTGATCTTCCAGAGCTATCTGCTCCAGGTCGGCCTCGTCGCGCTCGCGGCGGTCGTCGTCGGATCGGCGGTCGGCGCCGTCGTTCCCTGGGTCATCGTGCTGCTCGCCGGCGACGCGCTGCCGGCGCCGCCGGAACTCGGCCTCTATCCGGTGCCGCTGCTGTCGGGCGCCGCCTACGGCCTGCTCATAGCCGTCGCCTTCGCGCTGTGGCCGCTCGCCAAGGCGCGCGTCGTGCCGGCAGCGCGGCTGTTCCGCGCCGGTGTCGAGCCGACGCGCTGGCCCGGCTGGCCGGTGCTTCTCGCGGTCGGCGGCGCGGCCGCGGCGATCGCCGCGCTGGCCATCCTCCAGGCGCGCGAGAAGATGTTCGCGGCCGCCTTCATCGCGGCGGCGCTGGGCCTGCTGCTGCTGCTGACGCTGCTCGCCGCCGGGGTGCGCTGGCTGGCGGCCCGGCTGCCGCGGCCGCGCGACACGCTGCTGCGCCTCGCGCTCGCCAACCTGCATCGGCCGGGGGCGCTCACCCGCCAGCTCGTCGTGGCGCTCGGGCTCGGCCTCACGCTGTTCGCGACGCTTGCGGTGATCGAGACCAATCTTTCGGGGCAGATCGATCGCAGCATCCCGGCGCGCGCGCCCAGCTTCTTCTTCCTCGACATCCCGGTCGCCGACGTCCCGGCGTTCGAGGCGCTGGTGCGCCGCAACGCCCCCGAGGCCGAGCTGCGGCTGGTCCCGTCGCTGCGCGGTCCGGTCGTCGCGGTGAACGGCACGCGCGTCAGCGAGATGAAGGACATCCCCGACGGCGCCTGGATCCTGCGCGGCGACCGCGGGCTGACCTACGCGGACGCCATCCCGCAGAGCAACCGTGTGGTGGCCGGCCGCTGGTGGCCCGCCGGCTACGAGGGCCCGCCGCTCGTCTCGATCGACGTCGAGGCGGCGCAGGCGCTCGGCATCGGCGTCGGCGACACGCTGACGGTATCGGTGCTCGGCGTCGAGGTGACCGCCGAGATCGCCTCGCTGCGCGAGATCGACTGGGATTCGCTGGGGTTCAACTTCGTGATGGTGTTCTCGCCCAACACGTTGCGCGGGGCGCCGCACAGCTTCATGGCGACCGCGGCGGTCGCGGCGGCCGACGAGCGCCCCCTGTACCGCGAGGCGACGCGCACTTTCCCGACGGTCTCGGTCATCCGCGTCAAGGACGTGATCGAAACCGCCGCCGGCATGCTGACCCAGCTCTCGGCGGCGGTCCGTTCGGCGGCGAGCGTCGCCGTCGCCGCCGGCATCGCGGTGCTGGTCGGCGCGCTCGCCGCCGGCCGTCGCGCCCGCACCTATGACGCGGTGCTGCTCAAGGTGCTCGGCGCGACGCGCGGCCAGGTGCTGCGCGCGCTGCTGATCGAATATGGCGTGCTGGCGGCGATCGTCAGCGGGCTCGCCTTCGTTATCGGCACCGCCGGCGGCTGGTATGTCGTCACGCAGGTGTTCGATCTCGAGTGGCAGCCCGACTGGATTCCGGTGGTGGCGACGGTGTTGATCGGCGCCGCCGTGACGGTGCTCCTCGGGCTCGCCGGATCGTGGAATTCGCTCTCGGCACGGCCCAACCGGGTCCTTCGTACGTTATGATGCGTTCGGTTTCGCTTGAAAGCGTAACCGTTCGCACCGATATTTCGGGTAACCGGCATCGCGCCGGCCATTTGGGAGAGAGCTGAGATGGCTAATTTCGACCCTCGCACCGGTTATGGAGCGACCGCGTCGGTTCCCCGTTCGGGCGCCGTGGCCCGCGACGAGGGCCTGCGGACCTACATGCTGTCGGTCTACAACTACATGGCTTCGGGCGTTCTGCTCACCGGCCTCGTCGCGCTTGCCTTTGCGGCAAGCGGTATGGCGGCGCAGGTGTTCATGAGCCCCGGCCCGCTCAAATATGTCGTGATGTTCGCCCCGCTCGGCCTCGTGCTGTGGCTGAGCTTCGGCATCAACAAGCTGTCCGAGGGCAGCGCTAAGGCGCTGTTCTGGGGCTATGCCGTTCTCATGGGCCTGTCGCTGTCGACGATCTTCCTCGCCTATACCGGCGCGTCGATCGCCAGCACCTTCTTCGCGACGGCCGCCTCGTTCGGCGCGCTGAGCCTCTATGGCTACACGACGAAGAAGGATCTGTCGGGCATGGGCACCTTCCTGCTCATGGGCCTGGTCGGCCTCATCGTCGCCAGCGTGCTCAACATCTTCATGCAGTCGAGCCAGCTCGGCTTCGCGATCAGCCTCGTTGGCGTGCTGCTGTTCGCCGGCCTGACGGTCTACGACACGCAGAAGATCAAGAACATGTACGATCATGTCGCGAACACCGACTTCCGCGGCAAGTCGATCATCATGGGCGCGCTGACGCTCTACCTCGACTTCATCAACCTGTTCCTGTTCCTGCTGCGCTTCATGGGCAGCAACCGCGAATAGCCCTCGCGGCACGAGCCGAAACGGATGGCCCGGCGGGAAACCGCCGGGCCATTTTTTGTCCGCGCCGATGGCCGGGCTATTTGACGAGCGTCTTGCGGAAAAAGTCGATCGTGCGCTTCCATGACTGCTCGGCGGCCATCTTGTCGTAGCGCGCCGCCGAGGTGTCGTTGTGGAAGGCGTGCTGGCGTTCCTGATACATGTGCAGCGTCCAGTCGACGCGCGCCTTGGTCATCGCCCGCTTGTAGGCGGGCAGGCCGGCGTTGATGCGTTCGTCGTTGCCGGCGTAGTGGAGCATCATCTTCGCGCGGATCCGGCGCACCTGATCGAGATCGGCGGGCACCGGGCCATAATAGGGCACCGCCGCCTGCAGCTTCGACCCGGCGGCGACCGCCAGCGCGTTGACCATGCCGCCGCCCCAGCAGAAGCCGACCGCGCCGATCTTGCCGGTGGACCGCTCGTGGCGATCGATGAAGTCGAGGCTCTTGATGCCGTTGGCCACCGTCTTCGCGCGGTCGAGCTTGCCGATCATCTCGCGCGCCTGATCCTCGTCGTCGGGGGTGCCGCCCATCGGGGCGAGGAAGTCGGGGGCGAGCGCGCCGAAGCCGGCGACGGCGACGCGGCGCGCGACGTCGCGGATATGCTGGGTGAGGCCGCGGTTCTCGTGAATGACCAGCACCATCGGCACCTCGGGCGGCGCATCGGCGGGCAGCACGAAATAGCCCTTCATCTCGTCGCCGCCGGCGCCCTTCCAGAAGGTGTCGACATGCGTGATGCGCGGATCTTCGTGCGCGACGATCGCGGCCTTCGCCGGGCTCGCCTCGAGCAGCGGCAGCACCGCATAGGCGGCCGCGCTCGATCCGGCGAGCGTCGTCAGCCGGGCGAGCAGGCCGCGGCGGTCGAGCGTTACATGCGTGTAGGCGTCGTAGGCGTCGATCATCGCCTGGGTGATCGGCGGTACCTTGTCGGTCATGCAAACTCCCTCACGGTCGCTGGCCCCCCGGCTGCGGCCAGCATGGCGGCGCGACGTGCGCCTGTCGACCACGAAAAACCCCCGCCGGCGAGGGCGGGGGTTGGTCGTCGTACGGAAGCGCGTCAGGCGTCGACGGTCGACGCCTTCGGCTTCTTCTTTTTGGGCTTGGGCGCCGCCGGCGTCACCTCGAAGGCGAGCGCATCGTCCTTCATGTGGACGCGGACCTCGCCGCCATGGACCAGCTTGCCGAAGAGCAGTTCCTCGGCGAGCGGCTGCTTGATCTTCTCCTGGATCAGGCGCGCCATCGGGCGGGCGCCGTACAGCTTGTCGTAGCCGCGATCGATCAGCCACTGCTTGGCCTCGTCGGTCAGCTGGATATGCACCTCGCGGTCGGCGAGCTGCAGTTCGAGCTGGAGGACGAACTTCTCGACCACCATGCCGATAACCGGCACCGGCAGATAGTCGAACGGCACCACCGCATCGAGCCGGTTGCGGAACTCGGGCGTGAACATCCGCTTGATCGCTTCCTCGTCCTCGCCCTCGCGGGTGAGGCTGCCGAAGCCGACGCCCTCGCGCGCCATGTCGGACGCGCCGGCGTTGGTCGTCATGATGAGGATGACGTTGCGGAAATCGACCGTCTTGCCGTGGTGGTCGGTGAGCTTTCCGTTGTCCATCACCTGCAGCAGGATGTTGAACAGGTCGGGGTGCGCCTTCTCGATCTCGTCGAGCAGCAGGACGCAATGCGGCTGTTGATCGACGGCATCGGTCAGGAGGCCGCCCTGGTCGAAGCCGACATAGCCCGGCGGCGCGCCGATCAGCCGGCTGATCGAATGGCGCTCCATATATTCCGACATGTCGAAGCGCTGCAGCGGGATGCCGAGGATCGAGGCGAGCTGGCGCGCGACCTCGGTCTTGCCGACACCCGTCGGGCCCGAGAACAGATAGTTGCCGATCGGCTTGTTGGGCTCGCGAAGGCCGGCGCGCGACAGCTTGATCGCCGACGAAAGCACCTCGATCGCCTTGTCCTGGCCGAACACCACGCGCTTCAGGTCGGGCTCGAGCGTCGACAGCACCTTCTTGTCGTCGGTCGACACCGATTTCGGCGGGATGCGCGCCATCGTCGCGATCACCTGCTCGACTTCCTTGGCGGTGATCACCTTCTTGCGCTTGGCGAGCGGCACCAGCATCTGCGACGCGCCGACCTCGTCGATCACGTCGATCGCCTTGTCGGGCAGCTTGCGGTCGTTGATGTAGCGCGACGACAGCTCGACCGCCGACTTGATCGCATCGCCGGTGTAGCGAACCTTGTGATGCTCCTCGAAATAGGGCTTCAGCCCCTGCATGATCTTGATCGTGTCCTCGACCGACGGCTCGTTGACGTCGATCTTCTGGAACCGGCGCAGCAGCGCGCGATCCTTCTCGAAATGGTTGCGGAATTCCTTGTAGGTGGTCGAGCCGATGCAGCGGATGCTGCCCGAGGACAGCGCCGGCTTGAGCAGGTTCGAGGCGTCCATCGCGCCGCCCGAGGTGGCGCCGGCACCGATCACCGTGTGGATCTCGTCGATAAACAGCACCGCATGCGGCATCTTCTCGAGCTCGGTGACGACCGCCTTCAGCCGCTCCTCGAAGTCGCCGCGATAGCGCGTGCCGGCGAGCAGCGCGCCCATGTCGAGCGAATAGATCACCGCTTCCTTGAGCACGTCGGGGACCTGGCCCTCGACGATCTTGCGCGCCAGGCCCTCGGCAATGGCGGTCTTGCCGACGCCGGGATCGCCCACATAGAGCGGGTTGTTCTTCGAGCGGCGGCACAGGATCTGGATGGTGCGGTCGACCTCGGCCATGCGGCCGATCAGCGGGTCGACCTTGCCGGCCTTCGATTTCTCGTTGAGGTCGACGCAGAATTGCTTGAGCGCCGACTCGCCGCCCTTGGCGTCCTTGCTGCGCGGCTCCTTCGATTCGGGTTCCTCGGTCGCCTTCTCGGCACCGCGCACCGCCCGGCCCTCGGTCAGCCCGGGCGTCTTGGCGATGCCATGGCTGATGTAGGAAACCGCGTCGAGGCGCGTCATATCCTGCTGCTGGAGGAAATAGACCGCATGGCTCTCGCGCTCAGAAAACAGCGCGACCAGCACGTTGGCGCCGGTGACTTCCTCGCGGCCCGACGACTGGACGTGGAGGATCGCGCGCTGGACGACGCGCTGAAAGCCGGCGGTCGGCGAGGGATCGACGCCGCCTTCGGCCTTCAGTGAATTGAGTTCGGTGTCGAGGTAGAGCGTGACCTGGTTGCCCAGCTCCTCGATATCGACGCCGCAGGCGCGCATCACCGCCGACGCATGCTGGTCGGCGACCAGCGCGAACAGCAGATGCTCGAGCGTCGCATATTCGTGCGAACGGCGGCTCGCCTCGGCAAGCGCATTGTGAAGCGTATGCTCCAGCTCTCGGGCAAAGGATGGCATGGTCAAGCTACTCCGATCCTACAGATCAAAGGTGAACGAACGATTTCCGCAAAAGGCCGTGGGTTCGAAACAAATTTTTCACCCCCAGTCGGGGAAACCGTTGGAACGCGAACGGTCCCGGTAGCGAAAGACTGTTGCGGAGATCGCCGCCCCAGTGTCAGTTGAACACAGTGAACATGGGGTTGGCAAATGCGTTCGACAATCGGCCTTACGGTTATGCTGCTCTCATGCGCCGCCTTGCCGCAGGCCGTTGCGGCACAGCCACAGCCCGCCGCGCCCCAGGGCTATCTCACCGCCGACCAGCTGCCCGATCCCACGGCCTATCTTCAGCCGCCGCCGCAGCCGGGGACGCCAGCGTTCGCGGCCGACCGCGCCGCCTATGAAGCGTCGCTGGCCGGCCGGGACGGCCCGGCCTGGAAGCGCGCGCAGACGCAGCTCAGCGTCCGCTCGCCAGCGGTCCAGGCGCAGCTGATGTGCGCGATCGGGGTCAGGGTCGACCCGACCCCGGCCAGCGCTTTCGGCCGGCTGATGCAGCGCACCGCGTTGACGCTCGGTACCGCCAGCGAGCAGTCGAAGGCGGTCTGGAACCGCGACCGCCCCTATGTCGGCGAGGGCGCGCCCGTGGCCTGCGACCCCGAGCTCGACTTCGGCGCGCACAGCCCGAGCTATCCGAGCGGCCATGCCGGCCTCGGCTGGCTGTGGGGGATGCTGCTCGCCGAGATCGCCCCCGAGCGCGCCGCGGCGGCGCTTGCCTGGGGCAGCGAGATCGGCAGCAACCGCATCGCCTGCCGCGTCCATTATCCGTCCGATGTCGCGGCCGGCCGCCAGCTGGGCGCCGCGCTCTACGCCCGGCTGCAGGGCGATGCCGGCTTCCGGGCCGACATGGCGGCGGCGAAAGCCGAGGTCGCGGCCGCAAGGGCGGCGGGCGCGACGGCGGTCTGTCCGGCCGAATAGGGCGCGACGCCGACGCCACGGAACGCTAAGCGCTGCGGCTCGCTTGACGTTCGATGAGTTGCCCCCGGTGAAATGGCTGGTCTCGATCCTCGCGCTGGCGTTTCTCGCCGTCGCCACCCTGCTGTCGCCGTCCCCGGCGCTGGCGCCCGGCGCCGTCCCGACCGCGGAGGCGGTGCGCCGGGCGCGCGGTAGCGCCATCGAACTGGCGATGGTCATGGCGGCCGACGGAACGCCGCGGCGCATGCGGCTGGCGCGGCGCGATCTGCAGGCCTCGGCGACGCTCCTCGAACATGGCGTGGACGGCGTGCGGCTTCATCCGCGGCTGGACGACGGCACGGTCGCGCTCGACGCCAGCGTCCGGATCGCGGCATCGACCTGGGCGAACCTGCGGTTGCAGGCGGTTCCGCGCCCCGGTGGCGGCTTTCCCGAAGTGTCGCTGACGCTCGGCGCGTGGCGCGTCCCCGCGCGGCTCGTCGACGGCGCGATCGGGCTGATCGATCGCGGCCTGCGCCGTCGCGACGCCGGCTTGCCGCCGATCGGCTCGATGGTCGCCGATCTCGCGGTCACCGAGGCCGAGGTGGCGGCGACGCTCGCGGTGCCGCGCCGCTTCCTGAGCGAGCTGCGCGATCTCGGCGGCGCGGCGCCGCCGCGGGTCGACGAGACCCTGCTGCGCCTCGTCTATGGCCGGCTGCTCGCCTTCGAGGTCCGCCAGCCGCAGGCGAGCTTCGCGATGACCTTGCGGCGCGCGTTCGGCGAGCGTCCGCCGGGCGTCGACGCGGTGGCCTACAACCGCGCCGCCTTCGTCGCGCTGGCGATGCATGTCGTCGGCCCCGAGGCGCGCAGGCTGGCCGGATCGTCGGCCATGCACGACGCGATGATGAAGGCTGAGCCGCCCGAGCTGCGCGTCGGCGGCCGGCCCGACCTCGCCAAGCATTTCGCGCTGTCGGCGGCGCTGACGGCGACCTTCGACCCGCGCTTCACCCGGGCGATCGGCGAATGGAAGGAACTCGACGACAGCCTGCCGGGCGGCAGCGGCTTCTCGTTCGTCGACCTGACCGCCAATCGCGCCGGCATGCATCTCGCGCGCGCCGCCACCGACCCGGCGACCGCGGCGCAGGTCGCCGATCTGCTGGCCGACACCAACGACGCCGCGCTGTTCCCGACTGCCGCGCACACGATGGCGGAGGGCCTCGGCGCCGCCGAATTCAGCCGCCGCTACGGCGGTCTCGCCGGCGCCAATTATGCGCAGGCGGTTCGGCGCGTCGACCGCCTTCTCGCCCGCCTGCCGCTCTACGCGGCCTTCGTCGATCCTAGTTGAGCCGCTCGACCGCGAGCGCGGTCGCCTCGCCGCCGCCGATGCACAGCGAGCCGACGCCGATGGTCTTGCCGGTCCGCTTCAGCGCGTTGAGCAGCGTGACGAGGATCCGCGCGCCCGACGCGCCGATCGGGTGGCCGAGCGCGGTCGCGCCGCCGTGCATGTTCACCGCGTCGGGGTCGAGATCGAGATCGCGGATCGCGGCCATCGCGACGACGGCGAAGGCTTCGTTGATCTCGTAGAGGTCGACCGTCTTCGCCGTGAGCCCCGTCTTGGCGAACAGCTTCTCGAGCGCGCCGATCGGCGCGGTGGTGAACCAGGCGGGCGCCTGCGCATGTACCGAATGGCCGAGGATGCGCGCCAGCGGCGTCAGTCCGCGCTCGCGGGCGGTTGACTCGCGCATCAGGACGAGCGCCGCGGCGCCGTCGGAGATCGACGAGGCGTTCGCCGCGGTCACCGTGCCATCCTTGGCGAAGGCCGCCTTCAGCGTCGGGATCTTGTCGGGCCGCGCCTTGCCGGGCTGTTCGTCGATGCTGATCTCGACCTCGCCGCCGCGCCCCGGCACCGTCACCGGCACGATCTCGTCGGCGAAGGCGCCCGAGGCGATCGCACCCTGCGCGCGGCTGAGCGAGCGCAGCGCATATTCGTCCTGCGCCTGGCGGGTGAACTGATAGTGCCGGGCGCACTCCTCGGCGAAGCTGCCCATCAGCCGGCCCCTGTCGTAGGCATCCTCGAGCCCGTCGAGGAACATGTGATCGAGAACCTGCCCATGGCCCATGCGATAGCCGCCACGTGCCTTGGGCAGCAGGTAGGGCGCGTTGGTCATGCTCTCCATGCCGCCGGCGACGACGACGTCGGCCGATCCGGCGCGCAGCGCGTCATGCGCGTCCATCACCGCCTTCATGCCGCTGCCGCACATCTTGTTGACGGTGGTCGCGGAGACGCTCTCGGGAAGCCCCGCCTTCAGCGTCGCCTGGCGTGCCGGCGCCTGGCCCTGGCCGGCGCCGAGCACGCAGCCCATCACGCTCTGGTCGACCGTCGCGGCGTCGACGCCGGCGTCGGCGAGCGCGGCGCGGATCGCCGCGCCGCCGAGGTCGCTGGCCGTCAGCCCGGCGAGATCGCCCTGGAAGCCGCCCATCGGCGTCCGCCGGGCGCCGACGATGACGATCGGGTCTGCGGTCATTTTTCGTCTCCCATGTCCTGGGGCAGCACGTCCAGCCGCGAGAGCGGATGTGCGCCCGAAATATTGTCGTTCCAGCCCGATACGCGCGGATGGACGAGCGACCAGCGCACCGGCACGAACAGCATGATCGCCGGCTGATCGGCGGCGAGCAGCGCCTCTGCCGTCTGCAGCGTGCGCCGGCGGGCGTCGAGATCGGGCATCGTCCGCGTGGCGTCAAGCAGCCGGTCGGCCTCGGGGTTGCAATGACCGGCGGTCTTCTTGGCGCAGCCGAACGGCGCGAGGAAGAAATAGCCGCTGTCGACCGGCGACAGCCGCTCGATCAGCGCCAGCTCATAGTCGCCGTTCGCCAGCGCCTTGGCATGGGCGGCCGACGATCGCGTCACGGTGCGCGTCTTTACGCCGATCGCCGCCCAGTCGCGCGCCACGGCGGTCGCGATCGCCGCATGCTCGCGCGCCGCCGGCAGGCTGATCTCGATCTCCAGCGGGCGGGCGGCATCATAGCCCGCCTCGGCAAGCAGCGCCTGCGCCTCGGCGCGACGTCCCTCGAGGGGGAGCGTGATCCACGGCGGCGCCGGCGGCGCGCCGTAGGAGGGAAGATTGGGGGGGACGAGCCCGTTCACCGGGGCGACCAGTGGCAGGTCGAACAGGTCGCCGACCAGCGCGTCGCGGTCGATCGCGATCGACAGCGCGCGACGGACGCGCACGTCCTTCACCGGCGCCTTGCGGCCATTGGCGAGATAGCCGTAGACGCCATAGCTCGGCTCGATGCGCAGCGCCTGCGGCACCGGCACGGTGCGCGCTTCAATAATGCCGGCGATCGTGCCGCCGGTCACCACGTCGGCGGCGCCGCGGCGGAAGCGGCCCACCGCTTCGACGGCTTCGGCGGTCGGGGTGAATTCGATGGCGGAGACCGCGACGGCGCTCCGGTCATAATAGGCCGGATTGGCGGCCAGCCGGATCGGTCGTGCCTCGCCGTCGATGACGCGAAACGGCCCCGCGGCGGGCGGGAACGCCCCGCGGCGCAGGATCGCCATGCTCGAATGCGCCAGCATCTGCAGCAGCTGCGGCTGCGGCGACGCCAGCCGGATCTCGACGATGTTGGGAAGCGGATCGAACACGCCGAGCGCCTTCGGCGGTTGGCGACCGGCCATCACGTCGGGGGCATTCTCGATGCGGCGCAGAATCTCCTTGAGCGGATGCCGGCTGTCGGGCGCCATGATCCGCCGCATCACCGCGACGACGTCGCCGGCGGTGATGACGCGGTCGTCTTCCCACCGCGCCTCGCGCAGCCTGAAGATATAGGACAGGCCATCGTCGCTCACCCGCCAAGAGGTGGCGAGTCCGGGGACGACCCGGCCCTCGGCATCGAAATCGACCAGCCCGACCTGCGTGGCGTTCACCAGTACGTCGCGCGGTCCGCCGATGACGGTTCGCGAGGCCGCCGCGTCGAACTCGCCGATGACGTCGATCTTGAGCGTCGCGCCGGGGGCCTTGGCATCGCGGTCGCCGTCGCACGCGGCCAGCAGCGCCAGCAGAAGCGCGGGGAGGGCGCCGATGCGCATCATGCAGGCCCGTTTCCGGCGTCGATCGCTGGCATGAAGTCCGACCTTTCCATCGTCGCGCGCCCCTCATAGCCGCTGCCCCGGCGCCCGCCCAGCCGGCGCGGCGCCAGAAATCCGTCGTCGCGACTTCATCGGCGTGGCGCGCCGCGCTTTCAGAGATATTTAACCGATAAGCTAAATAGATAATTCGCTATGAACATGATCTTCGAAGCGCTGGCCTCGGCGACACGCCGCCGCATCCTTCTCTATCTCGCCGAGGACGATCTGACCGCCGGCGCGATCGCCGCGCGCTTCGACATGAGCAAGCCGGCGATCTCCAAGCATCTCCAGCTGCTCGAAAGCGCCGGGCTGGTCGGCAGTCGCAAGCGTGGCCAATATGTGCATTACTGGCTGGTGCGCGGTACCCTGGTCGACGCGCTCGAGGATTTCGTGCGGCGGGTCGTCGCGCCGTCGGTTTCGCCGTCGCCGCCGGCGCCGCCGCCGCCGCCGCCGCTCCGCGAGGCTCCGGCCGAGGCGGGGGCCGCCAACGCGCTGTTCGTCGAACAGCTGCAGCGCGCGCGCGACGCCTATGCCGCCGACATGGCGCAGCGCTTCGGTTGACGGCTGGCAAGCGCGCGGCGAAGGCGCTAAGCCAGCGATCATGAGACCGGCCGACGATGTCATCCGCCTGATCGGCAACACCCCGATGGTCAAGCTGCGCAAGGCGTCCGAGCTGACCGGCTGTACCATCCTCGCCAAATGCGAGTTCATGAACCCGGGCGGGTCGGTCAAGGACCGCGCCGCCAAGTTCATCGTCGAGGATGCGGAGGCGCGCGGCATCCTGAGCCCCGGCGGCACGATCGTCGAGGGGACCGCGGGCAACACCGGCATCGGCCTCGCCGTCGTCGGCAACGCCAAGGGCTACCGCACCGTCATCGTCATGCCCGAGACGCAGTCGAAGGAGAAGCAGGACACGCTGCGCGCGCTGGGCGCCGAGCTCGTGCTGGTCCCGGCGGCGCCCTACAGCAATCCCGGCCATTATGTGCACACCTCGCGCCGCCTCGCCGAGGAGACGCCGAACGCCGTCTGGGCCGACCAGTTCGACAACACCGCCAATCGCTTCGCGCACATCAAGACCACCGCCCCCGAGATCTGGGCGCAGACCGACGGGCGCGTCGACGGCTTCACCTGCGCGGTCGGCACCGGCGGAACGCTCGCCGGGGTGGGCATGGGCCTGAAGGAGTTCAGCGCCGACGTGACGATTGCCCTCACCGACCCCGAGGGCGCCGCGTTGTTCAACTATTATGCGGAAGGCGAATTGCGCGCCGAGGGCAGCTCGGTTTCCGAAGGCATCGGCCAGAGCCGGATCACCGCCAATCTCGAAGGCTTCATGCCCGACACGCAATTTCGCGTTCCCGATGCCGAGGCGCTGCCGATCGTCTACGATCTGATGCAGCACGAAGGGCTCAACGTCGGTCTTTCCTCGGGGATCAACGTGGCCGGCGCCATTCGGCTCGCCCGCGCGTTGGGGCCGGGAAAGACGGTCGTGACGGTGCTGTGCGACAGCGGAACACGCTATCTTTCGACGCTGTTCAACCCGGGCTGGCTGGCGTCCAAAGGTCTGGCGCCGCCGCCCTGGATGCGATGAAATGGTGGACAATGGCGACGGAATTCCTTAACTGTTGCCTTTCGTGGCGATCGCCGTCGTGAGAAATCAGGGCGAGTCATGAGTGGATACTTGAGTAGTGAGGCTCCGCAGAGGGCCAGTCCGAACCGCACCCCGGCTCGGGCCAACGACAACAAAAGAGGGTCTATGCAACGCGTCCGTGTCGGCATGACAGGCCTGGCTTTCGTATTCATGCTCCTGCTGGTGGCCGCGGCGGGCATGCGTCCTGACCGCTCGGTGGCGCCGGCCAATGCGCAGGGCGAGACGCTCGCGCTTCTCGGCGTCGCGCCGGGTTCGACCGACATGCTGCGCCGCGCCGCGCATGACCGGGTCGCTGCGGCGCAGGCGAAGAAATCGACGCGCCGCATCTGAGGCTTTCCACCGTCAACCCACCGACCTCCACCCTCCGGCGCCTGATCGCCATCGGCGCGGCCCTGCTGCTGCTCGCGTTGGCCGCCGGGGCCTGGCGCATGGGCTGGTTTGCCGGCACGCCCGACACGCCGCCGCACCCGCTCGCGCTGATCGAGGCCGGTGACATCGCCACGGTCGCCGTGCTGACGCCCGACGGCGCACTGCCGGTGACCGGCGCACCGTTCACCGCAACCGCCGCGGCGATCGCCGCGCTCAAGACGATGCCGCCGCTCGACAGCCGCGCAGTAACCTGGGGAAGCGCAACGATGCTGCGTGCGGTGACGCGTGACGGTCTGGCGCTCTCGCTCCAGGTCAAGCCCATCGACGGCGGGGCGGCGGTGCGGGTGACGGCCGACGGGGCGCCGGGCAAGGCGATGGCGGAGGCGGCGGCCATCCGCGGCCTGCGGCTCAACGCCTATCGGGTGGGTCCGCAACTGGCCGATACGCTGCTGCAGCGCCCGCCCGCTTCCGTGCCGGTCCCCGCCGGACGCTGAGCCTCGACACGCATCACGTCCTTGTTTACCATTGTTAACGGCCGACGCGCGACATGGGCCGAACCGGGCGGCCGTGGGGGATTCGAAGTCTCCACCGACTTATCCACAAGCCCGGGGTCGGATCAAATCAGGAACGATAAATTCGCCAGCAAAAACAAAGTCGAGGAATTCCGCGGATTTGGATCGAATTCCCGCCTCCGCCCATAAAATCCCGTTGCTGCCCATGAAAAACCCATGCTATTCCTATGCACAGGGAAGGCGGGCGTATTTCCACCTTTGAGAGCTGACGACGCGCAAAACGACGGTTTTGCGCGGACGGGAAAGCTTTGCGCACCGCTTCCCTGGGTGAGGGATGGGCACACGCGTGACGCGCGATTTCTTCCACGGCTACGCGATGAATGCGGTCGACGCGAAGAACCGGCTGTCGGTGCCTGCCGCCTATCGCGACGTCATCGAACGCCGCACCCAGAGCCGCACCGTCGTTCTCGCGCCGCACCCGCGTGGCCTTCCCTGCCTCGTCGGCTACGACATCGGCCGTACGGCTCGCCTCCAGGACCAGATCGATCAGAAATACGGCGCCGACTTCGGCGAGGCGCGCGAGAATGAGGCGCGCGCGCTGTTCGGCGTGTCCGAAGACGTCACCTATGACGAAAATGGCCGCTTCATCCTGTCGGCCGACCTTCGCGACTGGGCCGAAATCGAGAAGCACGTCTTCTTCATCGCCATGGGCGACTATTTCGAGGTGTGGAACCCGCACATCCTGCTGCGCGAGCGCAGCGATGACCTGGTGATCGCCCGGCTGGTCCGGCGTCAGCTCGAGGCGAAGGGCGCGGCATGAAGGCGCCGCACCTTCCCGTCCTCCTCGACGAGGTGATCGACGCGCTCGCCCTCCAGGCGGGCGATCTCTATGTCGACGGCACCTTCGGCGCCGGCGGCTACACGCGCGCTGCGCTGGCGCAGGGCATCGCGCATGCCTATGCGTTCGACCGCGATCCCACCGCGCTCGCCGAAGCATTCCGCGACGAACGCCTGACGCTGATCGAGGACCGCTTCAGCCAGATGGACGAGGCGCTCGCGGCGCGCGGCGTTTCGACCGTCGACGCGATCGCGCTCGACATCGGCGTGTCGTCGATGCAGCTCGACCGCGCCGAGCGCGGCTTTTCCTTCCAGTCCGACGGCCCGCTCGACATGCGCATGGGGAATGACGGGCCGAGCGCCGCCGACTTCCTCAATTCGGCCGACGAGGCGGAGATCGCCGACATTCTCTATCGTTATGGCGAGGAGCCGAAGTCGCGCCGCATCGCGCGTGCGATCGTCGCGGGCCGTCCGCTCGAGCGCACCGGCCAGCTGGCCGACATCGTCCGCCGCGCCGTCGGCTATCATCCGGGCGCCAAGGATCCGGCGACGCGCGCCTTCCAGGCGATCCGCATCCATATCAACGGCGAGCTCGACGAGCTCGACGCCGGGCTGCGCGCGGCCGAGCGGCTGCTGAAGCCCGGCGGCCGGCTGGCCGTCGTCAGCTTTCACAGTCTTGAGGATCGGGTAGTGAAGCGCTTCCTGCGCGAGCGTAGCGGGAGCAATCCGCGCGAGAGCCGCTACCTGCCCGAGGCGCGGGGTCGGGGCCCCGCGCCAACTTTTCAGACGCCGGCCAAGGCGGTGCGCGCGAGCGACGCCGAGCTGTCGTCGAACCCGCGCGCGCGTTCGGCGACGCTGCGCAGCGGCATTCGTACCGACGCGCCGGCGTGGCAGTGAGGCGGGGGTAGCTATGGCTTTTCGATTGGGTTCGGTCACGATGATGGCGGCGACGGCGGTCGCCATCCTCGCTTTCAACACCTTGTCGCTGCACGTGTCGGCGGAGCGCGCCAAGGTCGATCGCCTCCAGGCGAGCATCGCACGCGACCTGCGCGACATCCGGGCGCTCGAAGCCGAGCTTCGCACCCGCGCGCGGCTCCCGGTCCTGCAGAAGTGGAACGACAGCGTGCTCGCGATGTCGGCGCCCACCGCCAAGCAGTTTGCCGACTCGCCGGTGCAGCTTGCCGCCTTCGCCCCGGGGGCGGGCGCCGCCGCCGCCGGCGCTCCTGCGGTGCAGCTGGCGCTCGCCACGCCCGAGACCCGCGTCGTGCCGCAGCCGGGCATCGTCAAGGCGGCCTACGAGCTGCCGTCACCGGGTGCGCTGCCCCGCGAGGTGGTCATCAGCTACGGGACCACGCCGGTGGCCAAGGCCGCGCCCGCCCGGGCGGAGCCGAAGCGGCCGGAGCCCGCGGCCGCGTCCGCCAAAGCCGAGGCGAAGCCGGCGGCGCCGGTCAAGCTGGCCGAAGCCAAGCCCAAGCCCGCGGCCAAGCCGCCGGCAAATTCCGCCGATCTCGATGCGCTGCTCGGCGCGATCGACGATGCGGCGGCGCACGGCAGCGGCTTCCAGAAAGTCTCGATGCAATGAGTCCGCTGGCGCTCCGTCAGCAGCGCATCCAGGTTGCGGGCCAGCGTCAGCTGGCCCTCGGCCGTTCGCGCCAGCGGCTGATGATCGGCGTCCTCCTGTTCGTCGCTCTGTTGGCGGTGGTGGCGTTGCGTCTCCTCGATCTGGCGATGCTGCAGGGCGCCAAGCCCGCCGGTCAGCGCGACCTGTTCGCCGCGCTGGTGCCGCCGCGCGCCGACATCGTCGATCGTAACGGCGCCGAACTCGCGCGCACCTTCGACGCCTATTCGATCGCCATCCGGCCGCGCGACGTCGTCGGTGACAAGCGCGAACTCGCGGCGCGGATTGCCGCGGCGCTGCCGGGCATGACCTATGAAAAGGCGCTGGCGACGCTCAACCACCCGGGCAAATATCGTTATCTGCAGCGGCGCGTGCTGCCGACCGACGCCAAGCGCATCAACGCCATCGGCGAGCCGGGCATCCTGCTCGAGCGCGAGCCCGAGCGGCTCTATCCCAACCTCGGTCTCGCCTCGCACGTGCTCGGCTACACCGATATCGACGGCAAGGGCGCCGCCGGCGCGGAGCGCGCTTTCGAGGAACGGCTGTCGCGCGAAGACCTGCGCGGCAAGCCGCTGGTGCTGTCGGTCGACAGCCGGATCCAGCAGGCGATGGAGCATGAGCTGGCCACCGCGATGACCAAATTCTCCGCGGTCGGCGCGGCAGGCATCGTGCTCGACGTCAGGACCGGCGAAGTGCTGGCGATGACCTCGCTGCCCGAGCTCAATCCCAACGACGCCGGCCGCGGGTCGCTCGAGGCGCGCTTCAATCGCACGACGCTCGGCGTCTACGAACTCGGCTCGACGTTCAAGCCCTTCACCGTGGCGATGGCGATGGACGCGGGGACCGTCCGTTCGATGGGCCAGATGTACGACTGCCCCAAGGGGCTGCGCGTCGGCCGCTTCACCATCACCGACACGCACCCGTTCAACCGCCGCTGCTCGGTCGCCGAGATCATGCAGGAATCGTCGAACATCGGCACCGCGCAGATCGCGCGCGAGCTCGGCGGCGCGCGCCAGAAGGCGTTCCTCGAGAAGATGGGCTTTCTAGAGCCCGTCTCGATCGAGCTGAAGGAGCGCGGACGCACGCTGTCGCCGGGCGCCAACTGGGGCGAGATCGCGACGATGACCGTCGGCTACGGCCATGGCATCGCGGTGACGCCGCTGCATCTGGCCACCGGCTATGCGGCGCTGTTCAACGGCGGCGTCTGGCGTCCGGCCACGATCCTGAAGGTCGGCAAGGACCAGCCGCTCGCCCCGGGGCGTCGCGTGTTCAGCGAGGAAACCTCGTACAAGATGCGATCGCTGATGCGCGTCGTCGTGACCGACGGAACCGGCCGCAAGGCCGATGCGCCGGGCTACCGCGTCGGCGGCAAGACCGGCACCGCGGAGAAAGTGGTCAACGGCCGCTACAAGAAGAACGCCGTCATCAACACCTTCGCCGGCGTCTTCCCGATGGACGACCCGCGATATGTCGTCGTCGCCATGCTCGACGAGCCGCAGCCGCTCAAGGAGACCTATGGTTTCCGCACCGCCGGCTGGAACGTCGCGCCGGTGGTTTCCAAGGTCATCACCCGCATCGGTCCCGTGCTCGGCGTCGTTCCCGACGAGCAGCGCGAGCCGAACATGGCCGAGGTGCTGCCCTATATCGAACCCAAGGCGAAACGCTAGCGATGCGGCTCGCCACGCTCCTTGACTCGGAATCCGATTCACCCGGGCTCGACGCCGCGGTCACCGGCTTCGCGATCGATCACCGCAAGGTGGCGCCGGGGACGGTGTTCGGCGCCTTCCAGGGCACGCAGGTCAACGGCGAGGATTTCATCCCGGCCGCCATCGCCGCCGGCGCGGTCGCGATCGTCGCGCGCCCCGGCCTGACGGTCGACGGCGCCGCCTATGTCGCCGACGCCGAGCCCCGCCGCCGCTTCGCGCGGCTCGCCGCCCGATATTTCGCTCCCTTCCCTGGGACGACGGTCGCGGTCACCGGTACCAACGGCAAGACCTCGACCGTCGAACTCACCCGCCAGCTGTGGCGGATGGCCGGCTTCCATGCCGCGAGCATCGGCACGCTCGGCGTGACCACCGGCGACGACCAGGTCAGCACCGGGCTGACGACGCCCGACGTCGTCACCTTCCTGTCCAACATGGCCGGCCTGCAGCGCGAAGGCGTGACCCACGCCGCGTTCGAAGCGTCGAGCCACGGGCTGGCGCAGTACCGCACCGAAGGGTTGCCGGTGACCGCTGCCGCCTTCACCAACCTCAGCCGGGACCACCTCGACTACCACGGCACGATGGCGTCCTATCTCGACGCCAAGCTGCGGTTGTTCAGCGAAGTGGTCGACGCCGGTGGCACCGCGGTCGTGTGGGTCGATGACTCGGCGTCGCGCGATGTGCTCCGCGTGGCGCGCGAGCGCGGGCTGAGGACCCTTACCGTCGGCGCGCACGGCGAGGATCTGAAGCTGGTGTCGCGCACCCCGACCCAGCTCGGCCAGGAATTGCAGGTCGAGGCCGGCGGCCAGGTCCACCGGATCATGCTGCCGCTGATCGGCGCCTATCAGGCGGCCAACGTGCTCTGCGCGGCCGGGCTGGTCGTCGCCACCGGCGGCGACCTGCCGACGACGCTGCAGAATCTCGCGCGCGTCCAGCCGGTGCGCGGCCGGCTCGAACGCGCCGGGCTCACCCGGGCGGGCGCGCCGATCTATGTCGATTATGCCCACACCCCCGACGGGCTGCGCGCCGCGATCGAGGCGCTGCGGCCGCACACCGGCGCGACGCTGCACCTGGTGTTCGGCGCCGGGGGCGATCGCGATACCGGCAAGCGCCCCGAGATGGGCGCGATCGCCGTCGAGCTCGCCGACAAGGTCTATGTCACCGATGACAATCCGCGCTCCGAGGATCCGGCCGCGATCCGCGCCGCGATCATGGCGGCGGCGCCCGGCGCCATCGACATCGGCGGCCGCCGCGAGGCGATCCGCGCCGCGATCCGCGCCGCGGGGCCGCACGACGTGGTGCTGATCGCCGGCAAGGGGCATGAGCAGGGTCAGATCGTCGGCTCCCAGGTGCTGCCGTTCGACGACGTCACCGTGGCGCGCGAGGAAGCGGCGGCATGAGCGCGCTCTGGACCTCGGCGGAGATCGCCGCCGCGACCGGCGGGACCGCGAGCCGGGACTTTTCGGTCGACGGCGTGACCTTCGATTCGCGCGAGGTCATCGGCGGCGAACTGTTCATCGCGTTGCGTGGCGAAAGCACCGACGGCCACCGGTTCATCGGCCAGGCACGCGAACGGGGCGCGGGCGGCTTTCTGGTGAGCGAGCCGGTCGAGGGTGCGCATGTACGCGTAGCGGACACGACGGCCGCGCTCGAGGCGCTGGGGAGCGCTTCGCGCGGCCGGAGTGGCGCGCGGGTGATCGGCGTGACCGGCAGCGTCGGCAAGACCAGCGTCAAGGAAGCGCTGAAGCTGGCGCTCGAACGCTTCGCACCGGGCCGCACCCACGCCTCGGTCAAGTCGTACAACAACCACACCGGCGTGCCGCTGAGCCTGGCGCGGATGCCGGCGGACAGCCGCTTCGGCATTTTCGAAATGGGGATGAACCACCCCGGCGAGCTGGCGGCGCTCACCCGGCTGGTCCGCCCGCACGTCGCGATCGTCACCTGGGTGACGAGCGCGCATCGCGAATTCTTCGCGACCGAGGGCGATATCGCCGACGCCAAGGGCGAGATTTTCGCCGGTCTCGAGCCCGACGGCACCGCGATCATCCCGTTCGACAGCGAACATCGCGACCGGCTGCTCGGCCATGCGCGGCCGCATGCCGCGCACATCCTGACCTTCGGCGAAGGCGCCGGCGCCGACGTGCGCGCGCGCCGCTTCTCGCTGCAGCCCGACTGCACGACGGTGACCGCCGACGTCGCGGGCGAGGTGCTGACCTACAAGGTCGGCATGGCCGGCCGCCACTGGCTCAACAATTCGCTGGCCGTCCTCGCCGGGGTGAAGGCAGCGGGCGGCGACCTGGGTCTCGCCGGGCTCGCGCTCGCCGCGCTGACCGGCCTGCCCGGCCGCGGCCGCCGGCTGCGCGTGGCGCGCGGGAGCGGCCAGGCGGTGGTGATCGACGAGGCCTACAACGCCAATCCGGCGTCGATGACCGCCGCGCTGGCGGTGCTCGGCGAGGTCGTGCCGCTCGGCGAGGGGCGGCGGCTCGCCGTTCTCGGCAGCATGAAGGAACTCGGCAGTCTGTCGGACGAATTCCACGCCGGTCTCGCGCCCGCCGTCGAGGCGGCGCATGTGACGCATGCAATTCTCGTCGGCCGTGAGATAGAGCCGCTCGCCGACGCGCTGAAGCGTCGAATCAAGGTCGAACATGTCGGCGACGCGACGGCTGCCATCGAGGCGGTCGAGCGGGCGCTGCGTGCCGACGACGTGCTGCTCGTGAAGGGGTCGAACTCGGTCGGCCTCGGGCGGCTGGTCACGCATTTCCAGGGGGTGGACGCCTGATGCTGTACGAGCTTGCCGAAGCGATGGGATTCCCCGGCGTCCTCAATCTGTTCCGCTACATCACCTTCCGTGCCGGCGCCGCGGTGATGACCGCGCTGCTGCTGTCGCTGGTGTTCGGTCCGCAGCTGATCGCCTGGCTGCGCAAGAAGCAGGGCAAGGGCCAGCCGATTCGCGAGGACGGCCCGGCGTCGCACCTGCTGACCAAGCGCGGCACGCCGACGATGGGCGGGCTGATGATCCTGCTGTCGCTGACCATCTCGACGCTGCTGTGGGCGGAGATGAAGAACAGCTTCATCTGGCCGTGCCTCCTGGTGACGCTGGCGTTCGGTGCGATCGGCTTCCTCGACGACTATTCCAAGGTGACCAAGCAGGCGCATGCCGGGCTGTCGGGCAAGGTGCGGCTGCTGCTCGAGTTCGCCATCGCCGGTCTCGCCTGCTGGTGGATCGCGCAGACCACCGGCACGACGCTCTACCTGCCGTTCCTCAAGGACGTCGGCATCGAGCTCGGCTGGTTCTACATCGCCTTCGCGGCCTTCATCGTCGCGGGCTTCGGCAATGCGGTCAACCTGACCGACGGGCTCGACGGCCTCGCCTCGATGCCGGTGATCATCGCGGCGCTGACCTTCGGCGTGATCGCCTACATGGTCGGCAACATCAACTTCGCCGAATATCTCGGCGTCCACTACGTCAAGGGGGCGGGCGATCTGGCGGTGTTCTGCGGCGCGCTGATCGGCGCGGGCCTCGGCTTCCTCTGGTTCAATGCGCCGCCGGCGGCGGTGTTCATGGGCGACACCGGCAGCCTCGCGCTGGGCGGCGCGCTCGGCTCGATCGCCGTCGTCACCAATCACGAACTGGTGCTGCTCGTCGTCGGCGGGCTGTTCGTGCTCGAGACGGTGTCGGTGATCGTCCAGGTGGTCAGCTTCAAGCTGACCGGCAAGCGCGTGTTCCGCATGGCGCCGATCCACCATCATTTCGAACAGCTCGGCTGGGCCGAATCGACCGTCGTGGTGCGCTTCTGGATCGTCAGCCTCGTCCTCGCCCTCACGGGCCTCGCGACGTTGAAGCTGCGGTAGCGGTGATCACCGCGCGCGCCTTTGCCGGAAAAAGCTACGCGGTGTTCGGGCTCGCGCGCACCGGGCTGTCGGTCGTCGCCAGCCTGACCGCGAGCGGCGCGCGGGTGACCGCGTGGGATGACAACGAGGCGGCGCGCGCCGCTGCCGGCGACGTGAGCTTCGCCGACCTCAACACGGCCGATCTGTCGGTCTTCGATGCGCTGGTCGTCTCGCCCGGCGTGCCGCTCAACACCCATCCGCTGGCGCGGCGCGCCCGCGACGCCGGCGTGCCGATCATCTGCGACATCGAGCTGTTCGCGCAGGCGCGCGCCGAACTGCCGCCGCACGAGGTCGTCGGCGTCACCGGCACCAACGGCAAGTCGACGACCACCGCGCTGATCCATCATCTGATCGCCTCGACCGGCCGCGCAGCGCGGATGGGCGGCAATATCGGCCTGCCGATCCTCGGCCAGGACCCGCTGCCCGAAGACGGCGTCTACGTCCTCGAGCTGTCGAGCTTCCAGATCGACCTCACCCAGAGCCTCGACTGCGACGTGGCGGTGCTGCTCAACATCACCCCCGACCATCTCGACCGCTACGATGGCTTCGCGGGCTATGCCGCGTCGAAGGCGCGACTGTTCGAAATGCAGTCGCCCGGTCATACGGCGATCGTCGTTGCCGAGGACGAGGAGACGCGCCGCATCGAGGACGACCTCGACGCGCAGGGCAGGTCGGTTGTCTCGCTGACCGACACCGATCGCGTCGATCAATCCGAGTGGCCGACCCTCCAGGGACCGCACAACGCGCAGAATGCCGCGGCGGCGATCGCGGCGGCGATTGCCATCGGGCTGACCGACGCCGAGATCGAGGCCGGGCTGCGCACCTATCCCGGGCTGCCGCACCGCATGGAGCGCGTCGCCGAGAAGCGCGGCGTGCTCTACGTCAACGACAGCAAGGCGACCAATCCGACCTCGACCGCGCCGGCGCTCGCCGCCTATCCGGCGATCCACTGGATCCTCGGCGGCAAGGCCAAGACCGACGAGCTCGACGCCTGCCTGCCGCATCTGTCGCACGTGCGCCGCGCCTACACCGTCGGCGAGGCCGAGGAGCTGTTCGCGACGCTGCTCGAACCGCATGTTCCCGTCTGGCGCGCCGGCACGATCGACAAGGCGGTTCGCCTCGCCGCCGAAGCGGCACGGCCGGGCGAGGTGGTGCTGCTGTCGCCGGCCTGCGCCAGCTACGACCAGTTCAAGGATTTCGAGGCGCGCGGCGCGGCGTTTCGCGACGTGGTTGGGGGGCTGCCGTCATGACGCCATTGGGGCGCAACGATCGTACGTTGCTGGGTCGCTGGTTCTGGACGATCGACCGCGTCCTGCTGCTGATGGTGCTGATGCTGATCGGCATCGGCCTCGTCGCCGTCGCCGCGGCGTCGCCCGCCGCCTCGCACCGCTATTCGGGCGGCAGCGTGCAGCTCGGCGACCTCCACTATTTCAAGCGGCAGGTGTTCTGGGTGCTGGCCGGCCTGCCGGTGATGCTCGGCGTGTCGATGCTCAACATTGCCTGGGCGCGTCGGCTGGCGATCGCCGGCACCATCGTCTTCATCGTGGCGCTCGCCGCGGTGCCGGTCATCGGGTCGGAAGCCAATGGCGCGATGCGCTGGCTGAGCTTCGGCGGCTTCCAGATCCAGCCGTCGGAATTCCTCAAACCGCTTTTCATCGTCTTCACCGCCTGGCTGCTGGCGACGCGCTACGACGATCACAGCATCCCGGCGCTGCAGCTGTCGTTCGGCTTTCTCGTCATCATCGCCGCGCTGCTGATGAAGCAGCCCGACCTCGGCCAGACCATCCTGTTCGCGGGCGTGTGGCTGGCGCAGGCGTTTCTCGCCGGCATGGGCGTCGGCACGCTGGTCGGCGCGCTCTGCTTGGCGCTCGCCGGGCTGGGCATGGCCTATCTCTTCGTCCCGCACGTCACCAGCCGGATCGACCGCTTCCTGACCGGCGGCGGCGACACCTACCAGATCGACCGGGCGCTCGACTGCTTCAAGTCGGGCGGGCTGTTCGGCGCCGGCCCCGGCGAGGGCCAGATGAAGTTCAGCCTGCCCGAGCCGCACACCGACTATATCTTCTCGGTGATCGGCGAGGAGTTCGGCGCCATCGCCTGCTTCGGCGTCGCCGCGCTGTTCCTCGCGATCGTCGTGCGCGTGCTGCTGCAGCTGCTCGAGGAGGATGATCCCTTCGTGTTCCTCGCCAGCGCCGGCCTCGTCACGCAGTTCGGCGCGCAGGCGATGATCAACATCATGGTCAACCTCAGCCTCCTGCCGTCGAAGGGCATGACGCTGCCGTTCATCAGCCACGGCGGCTCGTCGTTCCTCGCGCTGTCGATGGGGATGGGGCTGCTGCTGGCGCTGACCCGCCGCAACCGGTTCCTCAAGGCGTCGCCCTACGTCCAGCGCTGGCGGGCCGCCTGATGCCGAAGCGCCCGCATCTCGTCATCGCCGCCGGCGGCACCGGCGGGCACATGGTGCCTGCGCACGTGCTCGGGCAGGAGATGACGGCGCGCGGCTATGCGGTGTCGCTGATCACCGACGAGCGCGGGCTCAAATATCCCGGCTTGTTCGACGGCAGCCCGCGCCACGTCGTGCCCAGCGGCTCGCTCGGCGGGCTCAACCCGATCGGTTGGATCTCGGCGCTGCTCAGCATCCGCAAGGGGCGGGAGGCGGCCAAGGCGATCTATCGTCGCGAGCATCCGGTCGCCGTCGTCGGCTTCGGCGGCTACCCGACGCTCCCGGCGCTGCTCGCCGCCTTCGCCATGGAGCTGCCGACGGTCATCCATGACTCGAACACCGTGCTCGGACGGGTCAACCGGACGCTGGCGGGGCGCGTCAACGTCATCGCCACCGCCTTCCCGAACATCCGACGCCTGCCGGTGCGGCAGGGCGGCAAGGTGGCGCTGATCGGCAACCCGGTGCGCCCCGAGATCGTCGCGTTGCGCGACCGGCCGTTCCCGGCCGTCGACGGCGACCTCAACCTGCTCGTCATCGGCGGCAGTCAGGGGGCGACCGTGCTGTCGAAGGTGGTCCCCGGCGCGGTCGAGCGGTTGCCCGCCGAGCTGAAGTCGCGCCTGCGCGTGACGCAGCAGTGCCGGCCGGAGGATCTCGAGGAGGTGCGCGCCGCCTATGCAGCGGCAGGCGTGCCCGCCGACCTCGCGACCTTCCTGCAGGACATGCCCGAACGGCTGGCGAAGGCGCACCTCGTGATCGCGCGTTCGGGCGCCTCGACGGTGTCGGAACTCGCCGTCGCCGGCCGCCCCGCGATCTTCGTGCCGCTGCCGACCTCGACCGACGATCATCAGGTCTACAATGCCCAGGAGATGGTCGACGCCGGCGGCGCGCGGATGATTCTGCAGTCCGATTTCACGCCCGCTGCGGTCGCGACGGCGATCGAGCAATGGCTGGGTTCGCCGGCGGCGCTGGCGGCGGCGGCCGCAGCGGCGCGCTCCACCGGTCGCCCCGATGCGGCGGCGAAGCTCGCCGACATCGTCGAGGCGCTTGGCAAACGCGGTCGCGCTCAGGCATCGGGTGCGGCAGTGACGTTGCAGAAAGTTTCCGCATGACCGGCCTCGCCCACGACATCGGCGTCATCCATTTCGTCGGCATCGGCGGCATCGGCATGTCGGGCATCGCCGAGATCATGCACAACCTCGGCTACAAGGTGCAGGGCTCCGACGTCGCCGAGGGCTATGTCGTCGAGGGGCTGCGCGCCAAGGGCATCCCCGTGGCGATCGGCCACCGGCCGGAGAATCTCGGCGACGCGGCGGTCGTCGTCACCTCGACGGCAATCAAGAAGACCAATCCCGAGGTCGAGCTCGCCGTCGAGCGCCGCATCCCGATCGTGCGCCGCGCCGAGATGCTCGCCGAGCTGATGCGGCTGAAGAACTGCGTCGCGATCGCCGGCACCCATGGCAAGACCACGACGACCTCGATGGTCGCGGCGCTGCTCGACGCCGGCAACCTCGATCCGACCGTGGTCAACGGCGGCATCATCAACACCTATGGCTCCAACGCCCGACTCGGCGACGGCGAATGGATGGTGGTCGAGGCCGACGAGAGCGACGGCAGCTTCCTGCGCCTCGGCGGCACGATCGCGGTCGTCACCAACATCGATCCCGAACATCTCGACCATTATGGCAGCTTCGATGCGGTGAAGGACGCCTTCGTCCAGTTCATCGAGCATGTGCCCTTCTACGGCGCGGCGATCCTCTGCCTCGATCACCCCGAAGTGCAGGCGATCATCCCGCGCATCCGCGACCGCCGCATCGTCACCTATGGTTTCTCGGGGCAGGCGGACATCCGCGGCGACAACGTCACCCCGGTGCCCGGCGGCAACGAATTCGACGTCACCGTTCGCGACCGCCACGGCGACGAGCGCCGCATCGACAGGCTGATGCTGCCGATGCCCGGCCGCCACAATGTCCAGAACGCGCTGTCGGCGGTCGCCGTGGCGATCCAGCTCGGCATCGACGACGCGGCGATCCGGACCGGCTTCGCGCGCTTCGGCGGGGTGAAGCGGCGTTTCACCAAGGTCGGCGAGATCGACGGCGCCACGATCATCGACGACTATGGCCACCATCCCGTCGAGATCCGCGCCGTGCTCGCCGCGGCGCGCGAAGGCGCGCGCGGCCGGGTCATCGCGGTGGTCCAGCCACACCGCTTCAGCCGCCTGCACGACCTGATGGGCGATTTCCAGACCGCGTTCAACGACGCCGACATCGTCATCGTCGCGCCGGTCTATGCGGCGGGCGAGGCGCCGATCGCGGGCATCGACGCCGACGCGCTCGCCGCCGGCCTCCGGCGCTCGGGCCATCGCTTCGTGATGACCACCGAGGGCGCCGCCAACCTCGCGGTCCAGCTCGCCGAGATCATTCGCGCCGACGACATGGTGATCTGTCTCGGCGCCGGCGACATCACCAAATGGGCGGCGACGCTGGCCGACGAGATCGCCCGGCAGCGCCAGGGCGGCGCGACATGAGCGCGCTCGCCGCCTCGCCCGCGTCGGCGCTGCCGCCGGTTCGCGGCAGCCTCGAAGCGCAGGCCTCGCTCGCCGACTTCATCTGGTTCCGGACCGGCGGCCCCGCCGAATGGATCTTCCGTCCGGCGGACACCGACGACCTCGCCGCTTTCCTCAAGGCGCTGCCCGCCGGGGTGCCGGTGCTGGCGGTCGGGGTCGGCTCGAATCTCATCGTTCGCGACGGTGGTCTACCCGGCGTCGTCGTGCGGCTCCCCAAGGCGATGGCGAAGGTCTCGGTCGATGGCGACCGCGTGCGCGCCGGCGGCGCGGCGATGGGGATCACCGTGGCGAGCGCCGCGCGCGACGCCTCGCTCGCCGGCCTGGAATTTCTGCGCGGCATCCCCGGGACGGTCGGCGGTGCGGTCCGGATGAACGCCGGCGCCTACGGCCGCGACACCGCCGACATCCTCGTCGAGGCGACGGTCGTGACGCGCGACGGCAAGGTCGAAACCTGGCCCGCCGACCGCTTCGGCTTCACCTATCGCCATTCGTCGCTGCCCGACGGCTTCGTCGTCGTCGAGGCGCTGTTCCGTGGGCTTCCCGGCGACACGGCGGCGATCACTGCCGAGATGGACCGCATCGCCGCCGAGCGCGAGGCGTCGCAGCCGCTGCGCTCGCGCACCGGCGGATCGACCTTCAAGAACCCGCCCGGCGCGAAAGCGTGGGAGCTGGTCGACCGCGCCGGCTGCCGCGGGCTGATGGTCGGCAAGGCGCAGGTGTCCGAAAAGCACACCAACTTCCTCATCAACACCGGCGGCGCCACCAGCGCCGACATCGAGGCGCTGGGCGACGAGGTCCGCCGCCGCGTGCGCGAGAGTTCGGGCATTGATCTGGAGTGGGAGATCGAGCGGGTGGGGGTCGCGTCGTGAAACATGTCGTCGTTCTGATGGGCGGCTGGTCCGCCGAGCGCGAGGTGTCGCTGACCTCGGGCCGCGGCATCGCGGCGGCGCTGCGCGAGCTCGGCCACCGCGTCACCGAGATCGACATGGGTCGCGACGTGGCGGCGCGGCTGCTCGAAGCGAAGCCCGACGTGGTGTTCAACGCGCTGCACGGCACCCCCGGCGAGGACGGCACCGTGCAGGGCATGCTCGACCTGATGGGCATCCCCTACACGCACTCGGGCCTCGCGACCTCGGTGGTGGCGATCGACAAGGATCTGACGAAGAAGGTGCTGAGCGGCGCCGGCGTGCGGTTGCCGGGCGGCAAGGTCATCGACGCCAAGAGCGTCCACGACGGCGACCCGCTGCCGCGCCCCTATGTGCTGAAGCCGGTCAACGAGGGATCGTCGGTTGGCGTCGCGATCGTCACCGACGCCAGTAATTACGGCAACCCGATCTCGCGCGACGTGCCGGGCCCCTGGGCCGACTATGACCAGCTGATGGCCGAGCCGTTCATCGCCGGCCGCGAGCTGACCGTCGCGGTGCTCGACGACGAGCCGCTGGCGGTCACCGAACTTCGCGCCAAGGGCGACTTCTACGACTATGACGCCAAATATACCGACGGCATCACCACGCACATCTGCCCCGCCGAGCTGCCCGAGGCGGTAACGCAGGCGGCGCTGGCGATGGCGCTCAAGGCGCATCGCGTGCTCGGCTGCCGCGGCGCCTCGCGCTCCGACTTCCGCTTCAACGACGCGCAGGGCGTCGCCGGGCTCTACCTGCTCGAGGTCAATACCCAGCCGGGCATGACGCCGCTGAGCCTCGTGCCCGAGCAGGCCAAATATCGCGGCATCGACTATGTCACGCTGGTCGGCCGCATCCTGGAGAGCGCCGCATGAGCGAACGCGTATCCCTTCGTCGCGGCCAGGTGCCCAAGCCGGCCAAGAAGCGCCCCGCGCGCCGCCCGGTGCGCAACGAGCCGTCGGTGCGGCTGCCGGTGGCGCCGCGCAGCCTGCGTCGCTGGGTCGGCGGCGCCGTGGCCGCGCTCGTCGCGGTCGGCGGCGTCACCGCGCTCTGGCTGCTGGAGCTGCCGCAGCAGGCCTGGTTCGAGACGGCCCGAAGCGTCGGCGAGGCGGGCTTCGAGGTGCGCCGCGTCGAGGTTACCGGTCTCACCAACATGGCCAAGCTGCCGGTCTATGGCGCGGCGCTCAACGGCCCGACCAACTCGATGTTGCTGATCGATCTCGACGAAATCCGTACCCAGCTGCAGGCGCTGCCGTGGGTGGCCGACGCGAGCGTCGGCCGGCGGCTGCCCGATACGCTCGTCATCGACATCGTCGAGCGCAAGCCGCTGGCGATCTGGCAGCACCAGCGCAAGCTCGCGGTCGTCGACCGCGAGGGCAAGGTCCTCGATACGCATCGCATCGAGCGCTTCGCCGCGCTGCCGCTGATCGTCGGTCCGCGCGCCAACCTGCAGGCGCATCCGCTGATGACGATGCTCGCCGACTTCCCCGAGGTCCAGCAACGCGTCGACAGCGCCATCTGGATCGGTGACCGGCGCTGGGACCTCCGCCTGAAGTCGGGCGAGACGCTGGCGCTGCCCGAGGGCTATGCCGCGGCGACGGGGGCGCTCAAACAATTCCAGAAGATGGAGCAGGACAATGGCCTGCTCGATCGCGGGTTCGTCCGCTTCGACCTTCGCTTGCCCGACCGCATGGTGGTGCGGATCTCGGGCGAGCCGGGGGCGCAGGCACTGCCGTATGTCGGCACCGAGATTTAGGCGAGGAGGGTCTTGATGGCTACGCAACGGGGAGAACGCATCGTCGCGGCGCTCGACGTCGGCACGTCGAAGGTCGCGGCGCTCATCGCCATGGTCGGCGGTGACGGCGCGCCGCGCGTCATCGGCGTCGGCCAGCGCGTCTGCCAGGGCGTCCGCCAGGGCCTGGTCGCCGACATGGAGCGCACCGAGAATGCGATCCGCGCCGCGATGGACCAGGCCGAGCGCAACGCCGGCGTCCAGGTCGAGGACGTGTTCGTCAACCTGTCGGCGGGCGGTCTCGACAGCGACATCGTTTCGGTCGAGGTCGACATCGCCGGCCATCGCATCGAGCGCGCCGACATCGAGCATGTCCAGGCCGAGGGCCGTGCCAGCATCAATCCGGGCAACCGCACCGTGCTCCACGCGCAGCCGGCGCTCTACACCATCGACGGGCTGACCGGGGTGATGAACCCCTTGGGCTTCCATGCCGAACGGCTCGGTGTCGACATCCACCTCATCACCGCCGACACGCCGCCGATCCGCAACCTCGACGTCTGCGTGCGCAACGCCCATCTCGGCGTGCAGACCATCGTCGCCTCGCCGGTCGCCGCCGGCCTCGCCTGCCTGGCGCCCGAGGAACGCGAGCTCGGCGTGGCGCTGGTCGAGATCGGCGCCGGGGTGACCAACGTCGCGATCCACTGCCGCGGCATGCTCGTCGGGCTGGCGTCGATCGCGATGGGCTCGAACGACATCACCGACGACATCGCCTCGGCCTTCGCCACCAAGCGCAGCCACGCCGAGCGCATGAAGACGCTCTACGGCTCGGCGACGACCTCGCCCAAGGACAATCACGACATGATCGAGGTGCTGCCGATCAGCGACGACGACGGCGTCGAGCCGACGCGCTGCACCCGCGCGCAGCTGATCGCGGTCATTCGCCAGCGGCTCGACATGCTGTTCGGCGAGGTCGCCGCGCGGCTCGCCGAGATGGGCTTCGTGGGTCCGTCGGGCCGCCAGGTCGTGCTCACCGGCGGTGGCGCCGAACTGAAATCGATCGCCGACTTCGCGCAGGGCGTGCTCGGCCGGTCGGTACGGCTCGGCCGGCCGCGCGGGCTGACCGGCCTGCCCGAGGCGCAGGGGAGCTGCGCTTTCTCGACGCTCGCCGGGCTGGCGCTCTACGCCGCCGACGGCGCCGAAGACATCATGAATGCGTCCTCTCCGGCCCAGATCAAGGTGATCCGCGACTCGGGGAGCACATGGGGCCGAATGGTGGCGTTGCTACGCGGAAGCATTTGATTCAAAGTGTAGGGGCGGGGGGCAAACCCGCTTCAGGGAACATCAACCGAAATGCGCGAAAGCGCGGGGATTCGAGGAGGTTAAGATGGGTCTGGAACTGAAGCGGCCGGAGCTGACGGAGCTGAAGCCGCGTATCACCGTCATCGGCGTCGGCGGCGCCGGCGGCAACGCGGTCAACAACATGGTGGCGGCGGGCCTGCAGGGCGTCGATTTCGTCGTCGCCAACACCGACGCGCAGGCGCTCGCCGCCGCGTCGGCCGAGAACCGCATCCAACTGGGGCTCAAGATCACGCAAGGGTTGGGCGCCGGCGCCCGCCCGGAGATCGGCCGCGCCGCGGCCGAGGAGACCATCGACCAGCTGGATAACAGCCTCGAGGGCAGCCACATGTGCTTCATCACCGCCGGCATGGGCGGCGGTACCGGCACCGGCGCGGCGCCCGTCGTCGCCCGCGCGGCGCGCGAGAAGGGTATCCTGACCGTCGGCGTCGTCACCAAGCCCTTCGCCTTCGAAGGCGCGCGCCGCATGCGCGCCGCCGAAGAGGGCATCGCCGAGCTGCAGAAGCACGTCGACACGCTGATCATCATCCCGAACCAGAATCTGTTCCTGATCGCCAACGCCAACACCACCTTCAAGGAAGCGTTCGCGATGGCCGACCAGGTGCTGCACCAGGGCGTGCGCGGCATCACCGACCTGATGATCATGCCGGGTCTCATCAACCTCGACTTCGCCGACATCCGCACCGTGATGTCGGAGATGGGCAAGGCGATGATGGGCACCGGCGAGGCCTCGGGCGACAACCGCGCCATCGAGGCGGCCGAGAAGGCGATCGCCAACCCGCTGCTCGACGAAGTGTCGATGCGCGGCGCCAAGGGCGTCATCATCAACATCACCGGCGGCGAGGACCTCCGCCTGATGGAGGTCGACGAGGCCGCCAACCACATCCGCGAGATGGTCGACCCCGACGCCAACATCATCGTCGGCTCGGCGTTCAACGCCGACCTCGACGGCATGATGCGCGTCTCGGTCGTCGCCACCGGCATCGACGTTCAGTCGGGATCGCAGGCCGCGCCGCTCGTCGCGCGTCCGACGATGAGCTTCGGCGGCGTCGCCGGGTCGTTCCACCCGGCGCCGGCCCGCGTCCCCGCGCCGGTCGAGCCGGCGCCGGCCCCCGTCGTCGTCGCGCCGCCGCCGGCGGTCGCCGAAACGCCGGCGCCGGCGGTCGAGGCGCCGCTGGCGCTCGACCTCGCCGACGAAGCGCCGGCCGAGGAGCTGGTGCTCGACATGACGGCGTCGATCGACGACGAGCCGACCAACGTCACGCCGCTGCTTCGTCCGGAGCCGGCGATCGCGCCGGCCGCGGTCGTCGAAACCGACGTTCGTCCCTACGTCGAGGCGGCGGCCGCCGCGACACCGGTCGCCGAGGAAGAGAGCGACGAGCGTCCGCTGACCCTGTTCGAGAAGATGATGAACCTCAGCCGCGGTCCGGCCAAGGCGAAGCCCGCCGCCGAGCCGATGGTCGCGCCGCCGTCCTATGCCAGCGACGCGGGCGAGGATCCGCTGGAGATCCCGCGCTTCTTCAAGCGGCAGGTCAACGACTGACCCGCCGGCCCGGATCGAAAATAAAGAAGCCCCCGGACGATGTCCGGGGGCTTCTTTCATGCATGGCTGCGGCGGCTCCGGCCGGGAAGGGCGTCAGCCCTTCGTCTTGCGATAGGGCACGAACTCGCCGAGGTTGACGAAACCGGTGCCCATCCTCGATCCGGAATCATAGAGCCTGACGATGTCGATGCTGCACAGCTGCGACGAATGGGTGTCGGTGACGAGCACGTCCCACTTGTCGAGCGAACTGGCGCCGCCCTTCGGCGTGTTGACGTAGATCACGCCGCCGGCGGTCTCGTAGACGATCGCAGTTCGGTCGATGATCTTCGTCGATCGGATGTCACGCAGGTTGAGACACCTTACCGGCTCGCCCGCCGTACGGCCTTCGATAGCCTTGGCCAGGTCGGTTTGGGCCCGCGCCGCGCGGTCCTCCTGCGCCAGCGCCGGGGACACGGCCAGCAGCGCCGCCACCGTAGCGAAATGGATTGCCGAGCGCATATTCTCGTCCTCCTTGTACAGTACTGACTGAACATAGGCGATCCGACGTGCTTTTTACAGTGCGGCACGATCACCGATGTCGATTGTCCGCCCGCCGCCCCGGCAAAGCGGCGCGCCGCGGCGCGATGCAAGCTTGACGTCACCCGGTACCGTGGCAAGGGTAGACGTCAGGGGCAAACAGGGGAGTAGCGAATGGCAGGGCCACTCGCGGGCGTGCGCATCGTCGAGATCGCAGGCATCGGGCCGGGGCCGTTCTGCGGCATGATGCTCGCCGACCATGGCGCCGAGGTGATCCGCGTCGACCGGCCGGGCGGGCCGAAGGCCGGACCGGAGACGCGCGCCTCGAAGGACCCGCTCGTCCGATCGCGCAAGACGATCGTCGTCGACATGAAGACGCCGGAGGGCGTCGCCGTCGTTCGCGACCTCTGCCGCACCGCCGACGGGCTGATCGAGGGCTTCCGGCCTGGCGTCATGGAGCGGCTGGGCCTCGGTCCCGATGCGCTGCTCGCCGACAATCCGAAGCTGGTCTACGGCCGCATGACCGGCTGGGGGCAGACCGGCCCCTATGCGCAGGCGGCGGGCCACGACATCAACTATATCGCGCTCGCCGGAGCACTCCACGCCTACGGCCGCGCCGGCGAGAAGCCGACGCCGCCGATCAACATGGTCGGCGACTTCGGCGGCGGCGGGATGATGCTCGCCTTCGGCATGGTGTCGGCGATCCTCGCGGCGCGCGGCACTGGGCGCGGCCAGGTGATCGACTGCGCGATGACCGACGGCGCCGCGGTGCTGATGTCGATGATCTGGGGCTTCCGGGCGATGGGCATGTGGCGCGACGAGCGCGGCGTCAACCTGCTCGATACCGGCGCGCATTTCTACGACACCTATGAATGTGCGGACGGTCGCTACGTCTCGATCGGCTCGATCGAGCCGCAATTCTACGCCGAGCTGCGGCGGCTGGCCGGACTGACCGAGGATCCCGACTTCGACCGGCAGATGGACCCGGGCGCCTGGGCGCCGCTCAAGGCGAAGCTCACCGCCCTCTTCAAGGCGAAGACGCGCGACGAATGGTGCGGTCTGATGGAGCATAGTGACGTGTGCTTCGCGCCGGTGCTGTCGATGGCCGAGGCACCCGACCACCCGCACAACGCCACCCGCGGCACCTTCGGCACGGTGGCGGGTACCGTCCAGCCGATGCCCGCCCCGCGCTATTCGGGCACGCCGACCGCGCCGCCGTTCGCGACGCCGGCGGCCGGCAGCGACGGCGACGCGCTGCTCGCCGGCCTCGGCTACGACGAGGCGCGCATCGCCGCCCTGCGCGCGGCGGGAGCGTTCGGATGAGCCGCGTCGTGCTCGCCGCGCTCGTGGCGCTGCTCGCCCTTCCGGCGGCAGCGCAGCGCAACGCGTCGGGCAACGACGATCCCGCGCGCCTCGTCGCGCTCGGCGAGCGGCTCGAGCGGCAGGGCGAGCTGACCGGCGCGATGGTGTTCTACGACCGTGCGCTGCTGTTCGATCCGGCCTATCCGCTGGCGCTGCGCGCGGCGGCGGCGAACGCCATGGCGCGGGGGGCCGCGCCCGAGGCGGCACGCTATTATTCGACCTGGGCGAACGCCGAGCCGCGCAATCCCGAGGCGCTGATCGGGCTTGCGGGCACGCTCATCGCCCAGCAGAAGCCCGACGAGGCGCTGGCGCTGCTGCAGCGCGCCGAGGATCTCAACGGCAATCGCGGCCGCATCGCGGCGCAGCGCGGCATCGCGCTCGATCTCCAGGGGAATACCGCCGGCGCGCAGGCCGCCTATGCGATCGCGCTCGACGCCAATACCGGCGACGCGGTGACGACGCAGCGGATGGCGCTGTCGCTGGCGCTCGGGCGGCAGGGCGGTGCGGCGCTGACGCTGATGAAGCGCTTCGGCAGCGAACCCGAATCGGCCGAAGTGCGGCGCACGCTCGCGCTCATCCATGCGCTCGGCGGCCGCCAGGCCGACGCCGCGCAGATCGCCGCCTCGCTGTATCCGATCGCCGATGCACAGAAGATGCGCGCCTTCTATGCGCAGCTGCCGCGGCTCACGCCGCGCGAGCGTGCCGTCGCGGTCCATTTCGGCATGCTGCCCGGCGGCGCTCCGGTGACGCTCGCTGCCGCCGCGGCGGCACCGGCGCCGGCCCCCGCGCCCGCGCCCGCGCCGGTCATTCCCACCGGGCCGGCGCCGTCGACGATCACCGCGACGGCGGTCCCGCCGCCGCCGCCGCGCGAAACGATTTCGCCGCCGGTGACGCCGGCGCGCGTCAGCCCCACGCCGGTCACGACCGCGGCGCCGGTCGCTGCGCAGCCGATCGCCGCCAACCTGCTCGCCGCGCGGCCGCGCGTCTGGGTGCAGGTCAGCAGCCTCGGCGATGCGTCGCGCCTGGGCATCGAGTGGCGGCGGATCAGCGGCGCCGCGGGCGACGCGCTCGCCGGCCAGCAAGCCTATGTGCAGCGCACCGGCGCCATCAACCGGCTGCTCGTCGGCCCCTATGCCACCGATGCGGCGGCGCGGCAGGCGGTCGCCAGGCTGAAGGCACGCCGCATCGACAGCTTCATCAACCGTACCCCGGCAGGCGCAAATCTGGTACCGCTCGCGCCGTGACGCTTGCTCCTCTTGCTCCTTACGCGACAGATCCCCGCCGCTCGCGCGGCCGCCAGTATCCGCAGCCCCCCAGCGAGGTGCGCGATCCGTTCCAGCGCGATCGCGATCGCATCGTGCATGCGACGGCCTTCCGGCGCCTCAAGCACAAGACGCAGGTGTTCGTGTCGCCCGACGGCGACCATTTCCGTACCCGGCTGACGCACAGCCTCGAGGTAGCGCAGATCGGCCGGGTCATCGCGCGCACGCTCGGGCTGCACGAGGATCTGACCGAGGCGCTGTGCCTGGGGCACGATCTCGGCCACCCGCCGTTCGGCCATGTCGGCGAGGACGTGCTGACCGGGGCGATGCAGCCCTATGGCGGCTTCGACCACAATGCCAACACGCTGCGCATCGTCACCCGCTTCGAGCAGCGCTACGCCGATTTCGACGGGCTCAACCTGACCTGGGAGACGCTCGAGGGTCTCGCCAAGCACAATGGCCCGATCTACGAGCCGACCTGGGCGCTCGCCGAGATCGACGCGGCCTATCCGCTCGACCTCGCCAGCTATGCCAGTCTCGAGGCGCAGGTCGCCGCGCTCGCCGACGACATCGCCTACGACAATCACGACCTCGACGACGGCCTGCGCGCCGGGCTGTTCACGCTCGAGGACGCGATGGAGGTCCCCTTCGTCGCCGAGACCTGGGAGATGGTGCGGGCGCGCTTTCCGAACGGCGCGCCCGAGCGGCTGCCCGCCGAGCTCGTGCGCCACCAGATCGGCCGCATGGTTGCCGACGTGCTCGCCGAGACGCGCCGTCGGCTCGCCGAGGTCGATCCGGGCTCGGTCGAGGACGTCCGCGCCGCCGGACGAACGCTCGTCGCCTTCTCGCCGCCGATGAGCCGCTGCGAGCGCGACCTCAAGACCTTCCTGCGCACGCGCATGTACGCCCACCCCTACAATCTCGACATCCGCCGGCCCGCGCGCGAGGTCGTCGCCGGGCTGTTCGCCCGCTTCCATGCCGATCCCGCCGCGATGCCCGACGGCTGGGGCGCGACGACCCCCGCCGAGGAGCCGGCGCGCGCGCGCCACGTCGCCGACTTCATCGCCGGCATGACCGATCGCTATGCGATCCGCACCTATCGGCGGGTGGTGGGCGAGATCGAGTTCCCTGGCGAAGGGCTGATCTGACGCATGCGTTCCGACCCTGAGGGGTGACGTGCGCGCCAAAGCCGATTAAGCGCAGCCGCATGTCGAACCTTTTCGAACGATTTTCCGGGCGCGTGCGCGACGCGCTCGATGCGCTCGTCGCCGATGGCGTGCTGCCCGCCGGCCTCGACCTCAAGCATGTGACGGTCGAGCCGCCGCGCGACGCCAGCCACGGCGACCTCGCGACCAACGCCGCGATGGTGCTGGCCAAGCCCGCCGGCACCAACCCGCGCGCCATCGCCGGCCCGCTCGCCGCCAAGCTGGCGGCGCTGCCCGAGGTGGCGTCGGCCGAGGTCGCCGGTCCCGGCTTCCTCAACGTCCGCCTCGCGCCGGGGACTTGGGTGGACGAGCTGCGCGCGATCGAGGCGGAGGGCGACGCCTATGGACGGTCGCAGCTCGGCGCCGGGCAGACGGTCAACGTCGAATATGTCTCGGCCAACCCGACGGGGCCGATGCACATGGGCCATTGCCGGGGCGCGGTGGTCGGCGATGCGCTCGCCAGCCTGCTGCAGCACGCCGGCTTCGGCGTCATCCGCGAATATTACATCAACGACGCCGGCAGCCAGGTCGATACGCTCGCCCGCTCGGCGCACCTGCGCTACCGCGAGGCGCTCGGCGAGGACATCGGCGAGATCCCCGAGGGTCTCTATCCCGGCGACTATCTGAAGCCGGTCGGCGAGATGTTCGCCGCCGAATTCGGCGATGCCTATGTCGGCCAGCCCGAAAGCGCGTGGCTGCAGCTGTTCAAGAAGCGCACCGCGGCGGCGATGATGGACCTGATCCGCCACGACCTCGGCCTGCTCGGCATCCATCACGACAAGTTCGCGTCGGAAGCCGAGCTGCAGGCCTCGGGCGCGATCGAGGCGGCGGTCGAGCGGCTGCGCGCCAAGGGTCTGGTCTACGAAGGCGTGCTCGAGGCACCCAAGGGCGAGACGCCCGACGATTGGGAGCCCGTCGAGCTGACGCTGTTCCGTGCCAGCCAGTTCGGCGACGACGTCGACCGGCCGATCAGGAAGTCGGACGGCAGCTGGACCTATTTCGGCGCCGACCTCGCCTATCATGCGCAGAAGGCCGAAACCGCCGACCATCTCGTCGACATCTGGGGCGCCGACCATGCCGGCACCGTCAAGCGCCAGGTCGCGGCGGTCACCGCGCTGACCGACGGCAAGGTCGATCTCGACGTCAAGCTCGTCCAGATGGTGCGACTGCTGCGCGCCGGCGAGCCGATCAAGATGTCGAAGCGCGCCGGCAATTTCGTCACGCTCGCCGATGTCGTCCACGAGGTCGGCAAGGACGTCGTTCGCTACATCATGCTGACCCGCAGGTCCGACGCGCAGCTCGATTTCGACTTCGCCAAGGTCGTCGAGCAGTCGAAGGACAACCCCGTCTTCTACGTCCAATATGCCCACGCCCGTATCCACTCGCTGCAGCGGCGGATGGTCGAGGCCGGCATCGAGCCGGTCGCGCCGGCGCTCGACCGGCTCGACGACGAGGAATTGGGGCTGGTCAAGCTGGCGGCGCAATGGCCGCGCATCGTCGAGGCGGCGGCGCTGTCGCACGAGCCGCACCGCATCGCCTTCTACCTCGGCGACCTCGCCGCCGCGTTCCACGCGCTGTGGAATCGCGGCAACGACGATCCGTCGCGGCGTTTCCTGATCGCCGATGACCCCGCACTCACCGCGGCGCGGCTGGCGCTGTCGCGCGCCATCGGGCAGGTTATCCGCAACGGGCTGTCGATCATGGGGGTGACGCCCGTCGAGGAGATGCACTGAGCATGTCGCGTCGCGGGCGGGCCGAAGATGACGATGACGACGATTCGCCGCCCTGGCTCGCGCCGGCCGCGCCCGACCATCGTCGCGGTACGATCGTTTCCAGCCGCAAGTTCAACATGTGGCTGCTGCTGCTCGCCGGCCTGCTGCTGCTCGTCATCGGGCTGATCTACGCGCAGATCGCCAAGCCCGAGGATGACGGCCCCGTCTATGCCGGCGCCGACGGCGAGGTACCGCTGATCCGCGCCCCCGACAGCCCCTTCAAGATCCGCCCCAAGGATCCCGGCGGCCTTACCCTCGAGGGCGACAAGCAGAGCGCGTTCGAGGCGGCAGGCGGGCTCGATCCGGGGGGCGAGCTCAATTTCGACGCGCTTCCCGAAGAACCGATCGACCGGACCACGCTGGCCGCCGCCGCCGCGCCCGCGGCGCCCGCCGCCGCGGCGCCGGACGCGCCGCCGGCCGCGAAGCCCACGGTCGAGGCGCCGAACCCCGCTTCGCCGCCGCCCGAGCCGAAGCCGGCGGCCAGGCCCGAGGTGAAGACCGCGCCGCGCAACGAGACCAGCGAACCCGTGCCCGCCGAGGGCGGCGGCAGCTTCGCGCTCCAGCTGGGCGCCTTTTCGAGCGAATCGAAGGCCAACGAGGCGTGGAAGAGCTTCAGCGGCCGCTATTCCTACCTCGCCGATCTCGGCAAATCGGTGGTGCCGGTCGAGCGCGACGGCAGCAAGCTCTACCGGCTGCGCGCCACCGGCATCGCCTCGCGCGCGCAGGCGGACAATCTCTGCGCCCGGCTGAAGGTGGCTGGCGACCAATGTTCGGTGGTCGATTAGATGCTGCCGATCATCTTCGCCTTCTCGGGGCTCGCGCTCACCGACGACGAGCGGGCGCTGTTCAAGGCGAGCGACCCGGCGGGCTATATTCTCTTCGGGCGCAACGTCGATGAGCCCGACCAGGTGCGCGCGCTTACCGACTCGCTGCGCGATCTCGCCGGGCGCGACGAGCTGGCGATCCTCATCGATCAGGAGGGCGGCCGCGTCGCGCGGCTGCGCCCGCCGCACTGGCCGGTCTTCCCGGCCGGCGAGGCGTTCGGCCGGCTGTACGAAACCGCGCCGCTCTCGGCGCTCGAAGCGGCGCGAGTCAATGCGCTGGCGCTGGCGCTGACGCTTCGCGACCTCGGCATCACCGTCGACTGCCTGCCGCTGCTCGACGTGCCGGTTCCCGGTGCGCACGACGTCATCGGCGACCGCGCCTATGGCACCGATCCGGTGCGCGTCGCCGCGCTCGGCGACATGACGCTGCGCGGGCTGCGCGAGGGGGGAGTGGTCGGAATCGTCAAGCACGTCCCCGGGCATGGGCGTGCCGCCGCCGACAGTCATGAGGAATTGCCCGTGGTGACGGCGACGCGCGAGGAGCTCGAAGCCGACATCGCGCCGTTCCGCAAGCTCCGCGCCGCGCCGATGGCGATGACCGCGCACGTCACCTATACCGCGCTCGATCGCGATCGCTGCGCGTCGCTGTCGTCGACGGTGATCGGCGAAACGATCCGTCGCGACATCGGCTTCGACGGCCTGCTGATGGCCGACGACCTGTCGATGAAGGCGCTCGGCGGCAGCTTCGCCGAGCGCGCCCGCGGCGTCATCACCGCCGGCTGCGACGTGGCGCTGCATTGCTCGGGCGATTTCGCCCAAATGCGCGAGATCGCCGAGGCCGCGCCGCCGATGACCGCGGCGGCGTCCGACCGGCTCGCACGCGCGATGGCCTGGGCGGACGGACGGTCGACCGCCGATGTCGCCGAACTCGCGGCGAAGCGCGACGCCCTGCTGGCGCTGGCGTGACTCTCGCCCCAACCCTTACCGTCATTCCGGCGAAAGCCGGAACCCAGGACAGTGGACGTCCTGGGTTCCGGCTTTCGCCGGAATGACCGAGCAGGGAAGCGAGGTGGACACACCTGAACTCTTCGACGCCCCGGTGCGGGCGCAGCCCGAGGAGGAAACGCTCACGCTGGCGCTCGACGGCTGGGAGGGGCCGCTCGATCTGCTGCTCCAGCTGGCGCGCCATCAGCGCGTCGATCTGGCCAGGATATCGATCCTGGCGCTCGTCGAACAATATCTCGAATTCGTCGCCAGCGCCCGCAAGGTCCGGCTCGAACTGGCCGCCGACTATCTGGTGATGGCGGCATGGCTCGCCTATCTCAAATCCTGTCTGCTGCTGCCCAAGGAGGCGCAGGAGGAGCCCTCGGCCGAGGAACTGGCGCTGCGCCTGCAGATGCAGCTGCAGCGGCTCGACGCGATGCGCGAGGCGGGGGCGCGGCTGATGGCGCGCGACCAGCTCGGGCGCGACATCTTCCCGCGCGGTGCGCCCGAGGGGTTGAAGGTCGTGCAATCGGCGGCGTTCGACGTGTCGCTCTACGAGCTGCTGCGCGCCTACGGCGACATCCGCAGCCGCACCGAGCACCGGGTCTACGAGATCAGGCGCCGGCCGATCTTCGCACTCGAGGCGGCGCTGGAACGGCTCGAAGGGCTGCTCGGCGTCACCTTCGGCTGGACCGACCTGCTGCGCTTCCTTCCCGAAAGCGAGGACGAGAGCTACCGCCGCTCGGCGATCGCCAGCACGTTCGTCGCGGCGCTCGAACTCGCCCGCCTCGGACGCGCCGACCTCCAGCAGGCGGAGCCGTTCGGAACGCTCCAGCTGAGGGCGGTGCGGTGATCGATCCCGAAGCGATCCGGATGGTCGAGGCGATCCTGTTCGCGGCCGACAAGCCGCTGACCATCGACGAGATTGCCGCCTTCCTGCCCGAGGGGGCCGCGGTCGAGCTGCTGCTCGGCGAGCTCGCCGCCTCCTACGAGCCGCGCGGCGTCAACCTGGTCGAGCGCGGCGGCCGGTGGCTGTTCCAGACCGCGCCCGACCTGTCGCACATCCTCAGCCGCGAGCGGCCCGAGGCGCGCAAGCTCAGCCGCGCCGCGCTCGAGACGCTGGCGATCATCGCCTATCACGAGCCGGCGACGCGCGGCCAGATCGAGGAGATCCGCGGCGTTTCGATCTCCAAGGGCACGATCGACGTGCTGATGGAGGCGGGCTGGATTCGCCCGGCCGGGCGCCGCGAATCGCCCGGGCGGCCGCTGCAGTTCGCCACCACGCCGGCGTTCCTCGCCCAGTTCGGGCTGACCAGCCGCCGCGACCTGCCCGGCCTGGCCGAGCTGAAGGCGGCCGGGCTGCTCGATCCGATCGATCTGTCGATGACCGGCCAGCCGCGACCCGACGCCGAGGACGAGCAGCCCGAACTCGATCTCGACGTCGATGAATTCGACCACGACAGCGACGAAGAGTCCGCCGACGCCGACTAGCGCCTGTCATGCGGCTGGGCTAGAAACCCGCGACCGCGCCCCCCACTTGGGAGCCACGGCAATTTGAGGAGGCTGCGTCATGGGTTCGTTCAGCATCTGGCACTGGCTGGTCGTGGCGGTGATCGTGCTGCTGCTGTTCGGCAAGGGCCGCATCTCCGACATCATGGGCGAGACCGCCAAGGGCATCAAAGCCTTCAAGAAGGGCATGAGCGAGGACGAGACGCCGCCGGCCGACGCGCCGCGCCAGGTGACGACCGCCCCTCCCGCCGACCCCGTGCCGACCGCGTCGCGCGAGGAAGCCAACCGGCCGTAACGCCGGACCATGTTCGATATCGGCTATTCCGAGCTGCTGCTCATCGCGATCGTGACCCTGCTCGTCGTGGGGCCGAAAGAGCTGCCCAATCTGCTGCGCACCGTCGGCAAATGGACCGCCAAGGCGCGGTCGATGGCGCGCCACTTCCGATCGGGCTTCGACACGATGGTGCGCGAGGCCGAGATCGAGGAGATGAACAAGCAATGGGCGTCGCATAATGCGGCGATCATGGGGGCCTCGGGTGCCGTCCCCGATCTGACCGACCTGCCCGAGCCCGAGCGTGACGCCGATCTCCACGATATCGCCGACCTGCCCGCGCCGGCCGGTGCCACGCCTGCCGCGCCGGCAGGCGCCATTCCCGCCGCGCCGACCGCGCCGCTGCCCCCCGCCGGCCAAGCCGCGCCGGCCAAGCCCAAGCGCGCCCGCACCAGGAAGCCGGCGGATCCGCCGACCGTGCCGCCCGCGCCGTGAGCGAGATCGACGACAGCAAGGCCCCGCTTCTCGACCATCTCATCGAGTTGCGGCAGCGCCTCTTCAAGAGCATCATCGCGCTGGCGGTCGGCTTCGGCATCGCCTTCTATTTCGCCGGCGACATCTTCCGTTTCCTCGCCCAGCCCTATGTCGAGGCCGTCGGGCCCGATGGTGCGAAGAACCTCATCTACACCAAGCTCTACGAGGCCTTCTTCACCGAGGTGAAGGTCGCGCTGTTCGCGGCCTTCTTCTTCGCCTTTCCGGTGATCGCCAACCAGATCTGGGCCTTCGTCGCCCCCGGGCTCTACCGCCACGAGAAGCGGGCGTTCCTGCCGTTCCTCATCGCCACGCCGGTGCTGTTCACGATCGGGGCGGCGCTCGCCTATTATGTCGTCATGCCGACGGCGTTCCGCTTCTTCCTCGGCTACCAGCAGACGACCGGCACCTTCTCGGTCAGCGCGCTGCCCGCGATCGCCGACTATCTGTCGCTGGTGATGAACTTCATCTTCGCGTTCGGCATATCGTTCCTGTTGCCCGTCCTGCTGATGCTGCTCGAGCGCGCCGGGATCGTCAGCCGCAAGCAGCTCATGGCCGGCCGCCGCTACGCGATCGTCGCCGCCTTCGTCGTCGCCGCAGTCATCACCCCGCCCGACGTCATCTCGCAGCTGATGCTCGCGATCCCGCTGGTCATTCTCTACGAACTGGCGCTGATCGGCATCTGGTTCACCGAGCGCGGCCGCGCCAGGAAACGGGCGATCGCCGCCACCGAACAGGAAGCCCCATGACCCGCGAGACGATCGAACTGACCCGCCCCGACCTGCTGCGCGAGGCGGCCTATGTCGCCGGCGAATGGATGACCGCGGCGACCAGCATCGAGGTGCTCAACCCCGCGACCGGCGGGCTGCTCGCGACGGTGCCGCGGCTCGGGGCGGCCGAGACGCGCCGCGCGATCGAGGCGGCGCAGGCGGCGATGCCGGCCTGGGCGGCGAAGACCGCCAAGGAGCGGGCGACGGTGCTGCGCCGCTGGTTCGACCTGATGATGGCGAACCGGGAGGATCTGGCGCGGATCATGACCGCCGAACAGGGCAAGCCGCTGGGCGAATCGCGCGGCGAGATCGCCTATGCGGCGAGCTTCATCGAATGGTTCGCCGAAGAGGGAAAGCGCATCTACGGCGACGTCATCCCGAGCCATGCGCCCGACAAGCGCATCATCGTGCTGAAGCAGCCGATCGGCGTCGCGGCGGCGATCACGCCGTGGAATTTCCCGGCGGCGATGATCACGCGCAAGGCGGGCCCGGCGCTCGCCGCCGGCTGCGCGATGGTGCTCAAGCCCGCGACGGCGACGCCGCTGTCGGCCTTCGCGCTGTGCGTGCTCGCCGAGGAGGCCGGGCTGCCGAAGGGGCTGCTCTCCTGCCTCACCGGCGGCGCGCGCGACATCGCCAGCGAGATGACCTCGAACCCGCTGGTGCGCAAGCTGAGCTTCACGGGCTCGACCGAGATCGGGCAGCAGCTGATGGCCGCCTGCGCCGAGAACGTCACGAAAGTGAGCCTCGAGCTCGGCGGCAACGCGCCGTTCATCGTCTTCGACGATGCCGACCTCGACGAGGCGGTGAAGGGCGCGATCCTCTCCAAATTCCGCAACGCCGGCCAGACCTGCGTGTGCGCGAACCGCATCTATGCGCAGGCCGGCATCTACGACGAATTCGTCGCACGGCTCGCCGCCGCGACCGAGAATCTCAAGATCGGCAACGGCGCCGATGCCGGAATCGACGTCGGGCCGCTGATCGACGCCGCCGCGGTCGCCAAGGTCGAGGAGCATATCGCCGATGCGCTGGCGAACGGCGGGCGCATCGTCTCCGGCGGCGCGCGGCACGCGCTCGGCGGCACCTTCTTCACCCCCACCGTCATCGCCGACGTCACCGCCCGGATGGCGGTGGCGAAGGAGGAAACCTTCGGACCGGTCGCGCCGGTGTTCCGCTTCAGCGACGAGGCGGACGTCATCGCGCAGGCGAACGACACGCGTTTCGGCCTTGCCGCCTATTTCTATTCGCGCGACCTCGGGACGGTATGGCGCGTCGCCGAGGCGCTCGAATATGGCATCGTCGGCGTCAATACCGGCATCATCTCGACCGAGGTGGCGCCCTTCGGCGGCGTCAAGCATTCGGGCATCGGCCGCGAGGGGTCGAAATATGGCATCGAGGATTATCTCGAGCTGAAATATGTCTGCCTCGGCGGCATCTGACCTCCGCTTCGGACGCGATTGCGACCAGCCGACGTAAAAACTTCGATATGCTGAACTTGGAAGCCGGGGCGGGCCTTCCTATCTCTGTCTTGCGAGCCGCGGTCCCCCCCTTTCCGCGGCGCGTACGCGCCGATTGGCGTGTTTTCCTCCCTGAACCCTCGGCCGCCCTTCGGGGCGGCCTTTTTCTTGGGTGGCGCGAGTCGCGCTCGCGAGGCGCCTACTCCGCCGCCTCGCGCCATTCGGGCCCGAGCGACAGGGTCGGCGCTGCTGCCAGCAAGTTGGCTACCAGCGTGGCGAAGGTCGCCGCGACGGCGGCGAACCCGCCGTGCGTCGCCAGCCGCGCCGGGTCCATGTAGAGCGCCCGGTCGACCTCGATCTGAACGACATGGACGCCGCGGCCGCGGTCGGCATGGTGGTGCGTGGTATAGCCGCCGGCATAAGGCGCGTTGCGCGAGACGCGGAAGCCGCCGGCGGCGATCGTCGTCGCGATGGCGTCGACCAGCGACGGTGCGGCGCTCCGGCCATGGAGGTCGCCGATCACGAACTGCGGCGCGCCGCTGCCGCCCGCCGGCGTCGGCATCGAATGACAGTCGAGGAGGATCGCGTAGCCATGGTGGCGCAGCGCCCTGTCGACGAGCATCCCGATCGCGGCGTGATAGGGGCGGTGCAGCGCACCGACGCGCGATTCGACCTCGGACAGCCGGAGACGGCTCGCATAGATGTCGAGCCCGTGCGCCGCGATGCGCGGCACGACGCCGAGACCGGCGGCAACGCGGTCGCTCGCCTGGCCCGCCGACGGCGGCAGCGGGCCGGCGATCATCGTCGGATCGATCTCGTCCGAATCGCGGTTGAGGTCGAGATAGGCTCGTCCGTAGCGGGCGGCGATCAGCGGCACGCCCTGCGCGACCGCGTCGCCGAGCAGCTCGTCGACATAGGCGTCCTCGGCCCGTCGCAGCTGGCCCAGCGACAGTCGCGACTGCGCCAGGAACGCGCCCGGATATTCGCGGCCGCTGTGCGGGCTGGCCAGGACCAGCGGCGGCGGCGGCTCGGTCGGGCCGAGAATCCGGTAGGGAAGGGCATCGGGAGCGGGCAGGGGCATGGGGCGCAAATTTCCGGGGCTGTCGACTCGAAGCTAGCGCGTGCGGACGGGAACGGCCAGCGGTGCGCATGGTTGCCGGCCAATTCGCGACGAATGACAGATTAATTAACGCTTTGGGGGCTAGATGCCGGCCGCCGCCGCGCGCAATATGTTCGTCCACCGCAATCGACGCAGCTGACCCATGCCCCGGATCCTCCTCGCCGAAGACGATGAATCGATGCGCACCTTCCTGGTGCGCGCCATCGAGCGCGCGGGCTACGACGTCGTCGCGGTCGACCGCGGCACCTCGGCGCTGCCGCACATCGCCGGCGGCGACTTCGACCTGCTGCTCACCGACATCGTGATGCCCGAGATGGACGGCATCGAGCTCGCGCAGCGCGCTGCCGCGCTGGCGCCGCGGATGCGCGTGATGTTCATCACTGGCTTCGCGGCGGTGGCCCTCAACCGCGGCTCGGGTGCCCCCGCCGGCGCCAAGGTGCTGTCGAAGCCCTTCCACCTGCGCGACCTCGTCAACGAGATCGACCGCATCTTCGCCGAACCCGTCGTCAGCGCGTCATAAGCGCTTGCACGCGCCGCATCGCCCGACTATCTAGCCCTCCGCGTGGGCGCGTAGCTCAGTGGTAGAGCACTGTGTTGACATCGCAGGGGTCGCAAGTTCAATCCTTGCCGCGCCCACCATTTTCCCCCTCACATCGTCGACCGGCTGACCGGGCGCCGTTCGGAGCCGCCCGGCCGCCGGCGCGCTACGGCCGTGCCGGCGCGGCGAACAGGCCCGGCTCGATCGGCACGTCGACCTGCGTCCGCGTCCAGAACACCTCGTTGGCTTTGACGCCATTATAATAGAGCGTGACGTGGCGGGCCTGCAGCCAGCGCGGACGCTCTATCTTCTCGAAGTCGTCGTACACCCGCTCGTGCCAGCCGCGCGGACTGGCGAACCCCATGCGGCGGATCGCATAGCTCGTCTTGTCGATGCCGAACAGCGTCGCGGTGCCGGCCGGATCGGTGAGACGCACGGTGTAGACGGGGTGCGCCCCGACGCTGTCGTCGGGAAGGCGGGCCAGCGTGAAGCCGGGCTTGCGCGCGTGGCGGATGATGCCGAAGCCGAAATTGCTCGCCCAGAAGGCGTCGGCCTGCGCCTTGGGAACGGGGCCCTTTTCGTTCCAGGTCTCGACGCCGTCGAAGCCCGCCTGGAACAGCAGCCGGTCGCCGCTCCTGGCGTCGATGCGCACCTTGCCCTCCGCACCGTGCGCCGCCTGCCGGCCCGGATCGAACACCCGCCACATGCGGTAGCTGTCGGCGGTGCTGCGCGGCGCGGCGCCTTCGGGGCCGTAGAAGACCGCGCGGCCTTCGAGCACGAGCGTCCTGGCATTCGCCCAGCTCTCGCCGCCCGCCGCCGCGAAGGCGCGGGCGATGATCGTCTGCGCGTCGGGTGTCTCGGCCGGCGCCGCCGCGATGACCAGCGCGGCGGGCGCGACGAAGGCGGCACGGATCAGTCGGTGCATGGCGGCCCTCTCAGCGGTCGGGAAACACCGGCTTGCGCTTGCCGAGGAAGGCCTCGACGCCTTCGCGGAAGTCGGCGCCGTCGAAGGCGGCGTCGAACTGCGCGCTGCTCGCCGGATCGTCGTCGGCGGCGCCGTCGAGGATGCGCCGGATGATCGCCTTGGACATCTGCTGGCTGTGCGGCGACGCGGCGGCGATCGCGCCGGTGAGCGACGTCACCGCCGCCTCGAGATCGTCGGCCACGACATCGGCGAGGCCGATGCGCTGCGCCTCGGCGGCGTCGTGCAGCAGGCCGGTGAACAGCATGCGCTTGGCCTGCGCCGGGCCGACGACGTCGACCAGCAGCTTGGTATCGTGCAGCGGATAGACCAGCCCGAGCTTCGCCGGGGTGATGCCGAAGCGCGCGCGGGGCGAGGCGACGCGCATGTCGCAGGCGAGTGCGATGCCGCAGCCGCCGCCGACGCAGTCGCCGTCGACCGCGGCGATCGTCGGCTTGGCGGCGCGGGCCAGCGTCACCTGCGTGCGCCGGATCGCCGCCTGGTTGAGCTTCCGCCATTCGGGGTCGCGCGACATCGTCGAGAATTCGCCGATGTCGGCGCCGGCACAGAAGATGCCGGGTTCGGCCGCGGTGACGACGAGCACGCGTACCGACGGCGCCGCCATCGCCTGCTCGACGAGGCCGGGGAAGGCCTCCCACATCGCCTGGTTGAAGGCGTTGCGCTTGGGCGCCCGGTCGATCAGCAGGCGGGCGACGGCGCCGTCGACGACGAGCTTCAGGTCGTCGCTCATCGCGCGGCGATCGCGTCGGCGAAGGCGAGCAGGCGGCGCGCGGCGGCGACGTGCAGCACCTCGACCATCTTGCCCTTGAAGGTGGTGACGCCGCGGCCTTCGGCCGTTGCCGCCTCGTGCGCCGCGATCAGCCCGCGCGCATCCTCGATCGCCGCTTCGTTCGGTGAGAAGGCACGGTTTGCGGGCGCGATCTGGTTGGGATGGACGAGCGTCTTGCCGTCGAATCCCATCGCCGCGCCTTGCCGGCAGGCAACCTCGAGTCCCTCCAGATCCTGGATGTCGGCATGGACGCCGTCGAGCGCGAGGATGCCGGCGGCGCGCGCGGCGATCAGCATGCGCTGCAGCGCATAGATCAGCTCGAGGCGGTCGACGCCCGGCGTCGCGCCGATGTCCTTGGCGAAATCGGCCATGCCGGCGACGAGCGCGGTCACCCCGTCGACCGCGGCGATGCGGTCGCAGTCGAGCACGGCGCGCGGCGATTCGATCATCGCCCAGACCGGGATACCGGCGGCGAGGCGCGCCGCCGCGCGCGCCTGCGCCTCGGTATCGACCTTGGGCACGACGATCGCGTCGGGCCGCGCCGCGACCGCGGCGGCGAAATCGTCGGCCATCCATTCGGTGCCGAAGCCGTTGACGCGCAGCGCCATCTCGCGGTGGCCAAAGCCGCCGGCCTTCAGCGCCTCGACCGCCGCGGCGCGCGCCGCGCCCTTCGCATCGGGCGCGACCGCGTCCTCGAGGTCGAGGATCACCGCGTCGCAGTCGAGACCGCGCGCCTTTTCGATGGCGCGCGGGTTGGACGCCGGCATGTAGAGGACGGAACGGCGCGGACGGTCGGCACTCATGAGGCGGAATTCACTTTCATCGCTGGAGCTCGACGAGCTCGTACCATGTCTGCATGTAGCCGCCGACGCCGCCCTGCACGAACACCGCATCGTCGTCGGCGGTCACCCACATGTCATAGGGCGGATGCGGCGTGCCGCCCATCGCGCCTTCGTCGACGAAGCGGAAGCGGCGGCAGTCGAAGCGTCCCGCCGCGACGGCGACGCGTTCCTCGCCGAGATATTCGAGGTCGATCTTCACCTCGGCGATCATCGGCGGCGTCGCGCCGCGATGGTCGGGCGAGGGCAGGAACACGCGCAGCGTGCGACGGTGCGGGCCCTTCGACAGGTCCATGCAGCGCGTGAGGTAGCCGTCGCCGACGATCGGGTGCGTGCCGAAGCCGTCGAGCGGCCCTTCATAGTCGACGCGCTGCGACAGCCGGCCGATCGACGGGCCATGGCTCTCGCACTCGACGAAGCCGTCGCCGTGGCGGAGCCAGCCCGATCCCATGAAGGCATCGCCGACCGTCAGCCGGACGTGGAGATCGATCGGCCGGCCGGTCGCGTCGAGCGAATAGATCACGTCACGCAGAACCGTCGGCTCGGGCTCCTCGATCTCGCACTGCGCGCGCAGCGTCGTCGTGCCGTCGCCGTGATGCGTGAAGGCGAACCACTCGCGGCCGCGTTCCTGATCGAGCCGCTCGGGCTTCTTCGACGTGTAGCGGATACGGCCGCGGACGGTGCGATGGCGCATGAGGGCTCCTAGTCCAGGATCTGGTTGAGTTCGAGGAAGGTCCCGTCGGGATCGAAGAAATTGCAGCCCATGACGCGGATCGTCGGCGCCCCGTTGCGACCGGGATATTCCTGCAGCCGCGCCTCGGAGGTGAAGGTCACCCCCGGTACCTGCTTGGCCATCGCGCAGCGTTTCTGGGCATCGTCGGTGTTGGCGACGATGACATGGCCGCCCACGCCGAGCCGGGTCGGATAGCCGCCGGGATCGGCGAGCGGCGGGTCGGTATATTGCATCAGCCCGATCCAGCCGAGCCAGGGGTCGTTGCCGTTGAGCAGCACCAGCCGCGTCTTGTTGCCGGGAACGCCGGCCGGCAGCGCCACGCCCGATACGGTGACGGGGACGTCGTAGTTGACCTTCAGCCCGAGCACGTCGCGGTAGAGCTTCAGCGAGCGTTCGATGTCACGCACCAGGATCGTGACGCGGCGGATATCGGTGGGGATGCGCTCGGCGGGCCGTTCGACTCCCGCCGCCGCCTTCGGCGGCTCGGCGAGGGCGGGCGCCGCGGCAAGCAGCGCGAGGACGGTCGATATCATGGGCCAGTCTCCTGTGCCGCGCCCGGCGCGGTCGCCGATCTCACGCGGCTTCGAGCGATCGCCAGTCGGTCGTCACCTGCCGTTCCTCGATCGCGGTGCGCGTTTCCAGCAGACCGTTGCGGATCCAGTGCCAGGTGCGGCAGCGCGTATCGCCGCCGTCGGCGAGCTGGATCATTTCGTAGAGATAGAGGCTCGGGTCGCCGGTACGCTGCCAGTAGAGCATCATCGTGCGGTTGTTCGCGTCGAGCCCGACCTCGGCGGCCCAGCCGACGATCAGCTCATTGTCCCACCAGATACGCCCGTCGCGATACTCGGCGGGAAAGTCGCGTACCTCGGTGCGGCCGTCGGCCCAGGTGTAATGGTTGGTCTGGTGATACAGGTGCGGCCCACTGTCGTGCAGCCGGCAGAACAGCCGCGACCGGTGTTCGTCTATCTTCTCGCCGGCGGCATTGTAGTAGCGGTAGGTGCCGTCCCAGACGCCTTCGTGGCGCGCCAGCAGCGGCATGTCCTCGCGAATCCCCATCACGCTTCTCCTTCGGGTCTCCAGATATCGATGCGCGCGCGCGCCCAGTCGGCCAGCGGCCAGGCCACCGGCACGTCGACGGCGCGGCGCAGGGCCTGCCGGTCGGCGGCGATCAGCCGCGCGAGCAGCCGCCGGCCGCCGCGCGCCTGCATCGCCGCCAGATGTTCGGCGCGAAGCGCCGCGGGGGTGACCTCGGCCGTCGCGAACGGGATGGCGGTGGCGGCGCTCGCGTCGAACCAGGGCCAGAAGAAATGCCGGGCGCGCGCCGCCTGCCAGGCCGCCTGGAGATAGGCGCCGAAGCGGTCGGGGGTGAGGTCGGTGAGTTCGTCGATCCAGCGCGCCGCGTCCGCCGGCGGCGGCAGGTGGCCGTCACGAACCTCGACCGCGGTGACCTGCGGCGCCTGCGCGGCCACGGCCAGCGCCAGCAGCCCCGACCAGCCGTGGCCGATCAGCCGGACCGGTGTGGCGGGCAGCATTTCCGCCACCGCGCCCGCCCATTGGTCGAGCGTGACCCCGGCGCCGTCGGGCCAGTCGTCGGACAGCCCGTGGCCAGGGAGGTCGAGGCGCAGGACATCCGCGCCGCCGATCAGCGCCGCCGAGCCGCCCGGCGCGTGCAGCGCCACGACGCCGGCGTCGCGGCGCCCGCGATAGTGCAGCAGGCCGTCGAACCCGCCGCCCGCCACCGCGGCGAAGCCGCGATCGCCGGCGTCGTCGATCACCGGCGGCGGCGGGGCGGCGTGACGCAGCAGGTGCTCCCGGCACGCCCGCTCGACCGCCTCGGGAGTCGGCAGCGCGCAGGCCTGCCAGGTCGGGGGCAGCGGCCCCAGCCGCGCGAGATGCGGCTGCAGCGGGTCGCCGTCGTAGGCGGTGATCAGCGTGGGCGGCGTCACCGTGCCGGCCGGGATGTCGCGGTCGGCGCGCAGCACCGCGCTGTAGCCGCGGCGATAGTCGTCGCCCGCCTCGAGCATTTCCATGACGATCTGGTGCGCCAGCGCCGGATCGTCGTGCGGGCGCCCGAGCCGCGCCTCCGGGTCGGCGCGATACCAGGGGAAGAACCAGCTCTGCTCGAGCACGCGCGACCACAGCCAGGCGAGATGCTCGCCATAGGGCTGCGGCACGAACGGCGGCGTATAGGCCTCGGCGAACGCCGCCTTCTCGGCCTCGGTCCACACCGCGTAGCCGACGGCGGCGATCGCGGCGAAGCGCGCGGGATGGCGCGCGGCGGCGGTGATCAGCGTGATCGCGCCCGAATGGAAGCCATAGGCGCCGACGGGGCCGAGCCCGAGCGCATCGACGAAGCCGACCGCCGCATCGGCATAGTCGGCGACCTCGGGCCGCTCGATCGGCAGCGGGTCGGAGGCGCCGAAGCCCGGCGTATCGGGCGCGAACAGCGTGAAATGCGCGGCCCAGCGCCGCATCAGCGGCTCATATTCGAGGCTCGAGCGCGGGCTCTGGTGGACGAGCAGCAGCGCCGGACCGCTACCGGCGCAGCGGTAATGGACGCGCCGCGCGCCGACATCGACGAAATGGCGGCTGATCATTCGGCTTCGATCAGTTCGATGAGTTCGCCCGCGGTGCCGCGCACGCAAGCGCTGCGACGGCCGGCGTACATCGGACCGTCGTGCCGCGCCGGCGGGGCGATCAGCGCGACGGCGATCGCGTCGAGCGAGCGGGTGATGAAGCTGACCATCGCATTGCCCGGCGGCAGTTCCCCGCCGATCGTCGGGCGTTCGACCGTGCCCTCGGGATATTGATCGACCTCGGTCGCGGGCAGCCGGCCGACGCGCGTCATCGTCATCCGCGTCTTGTGGTCGGGCGGAAGGCCGAAGGCGTTGTTGATGACGCTGTAGGGGATGACATAGGTCTCGCCGGCCTCAAAGCCGAGCCGGTCGACATGGAAGCGCACCGCCGCGTCGGCATCGGGCGCCGCGAGGATGGCGATGAAGGTGAAGTCGACCGCCGCCTCGGCGGTCGGCAGGTCGAGCCCGCTCATCGAGCTCTGCAGCACCTCGTTGAGGTAGAGAATTTCACCGGCGCGGCCGGTCACCTGGAACGGGATGAAATTGTCGAAGCCGGGGACGAGCTTCGGCGCGCCGATCACCTCGAAGCCCTTGCCGGCGATACGGTCGTGCAGCGCGAACACCGTCTGGCAGGTCAGCTCGTAGCTGGCCCAGCCGAAGCTGCGCAGCGGCCGGTAGCCCGGGACGGGCGTCGCTTCGACCAGCCGGACGAAGCCCGGCGATGCGCTCGACGACGCCAGCAGCGCGACGCGGCGCCCGGCGCTGGCCGGCGCGCCCCAGCTCGCGGCGAGTTCGGGCGAGACGCGGCCTTCGTTGACCACCTCCAGCCCCAGCCGGTCGACATAGTCGGTGCGCGAGTCGGCAAAGCTCGGCGTCGTCACCGTTGCGCACTTGATGCGGCCGTGCGTGTCGAATCCGTCCATGCGCCATATTTGTCCGGACAAATGACTCTCGACAAGGGATAAACGTCATGCCAGTCGAGGGGGAGGAGGAGGAGCCACCGCATGAGCAGCAACGCCGCGCGCCTGCACATGCCGGCCACGCCGGCATGAGCCTCGCCGTCCGCAATCCGCGAACCGGCCTGTCCGACCATCGCATCGAGCCGCTCGACGCCGCCGCGATCGGCGCGCTGGCGCGGCGGTTGCGCGACGGCCAGCGTGGCTGGCAGGCCAGCGGCGACGCGGCGCGCGCCACCGCGCTCCGCCGCTGGGCCGCGGCGATCGAGGCCGAGGCCGACGCGATCGCGGCGGCGCTGGCGACCGATACCGGGCGCGGCGCCATCTCGCGCGTCGAGGTGCGCAGCGTCGTCGGCATGCTGCAGCGCTGGGCGGCGAGTGCGCCCGGGCTGATCGCCGATGCGGCGCGGCGTGGCGCCACCGCGATCCCGGGCATCAGCTATTCGACGCGGCTGGTGCCCTATCCGCTGGTCGGCGTGATCTCGCCGTGGAATTTCCCGCTGATCCTCGCGCTGATCGACGCCATCCCGGCGCTCGCCGCCGGCTGCGCGGTCATCGTCAAGCCGTCGGAGGTGACGCCGCGCTTCATCGTGCCGCTGCGGCGCAGCATCGACGCCGCCGGGCTCGGCGAGGTGATCGCCGTCGTCGAGGGCGACGGCGCGACCGGCGCGGCGCTTGTCGAGGCGGTCGACTTCATTTGCTTCACCGGCTCGGTGCCGACGGGCCGCAAGGTCGCGGCGGCGGCGGCGCACGCCTTCATTCCCGCCAGCCTCGAGCTCGGCGGCAAGGACCCGATGATCGTGCTGGCGAGCGCCGATCCGGTGACGGCGGCGGCGACGGCGCTGCGCGCCAGCGTCGTCAACAGCGGCCAGGCCTGCCAGTCGATCGAGCGGCTCTATGTGGCGCGCGCCATCTACCCGGCCTTCATCGAGGCGCTGGTCGCCGGCGCCGACGCGGTGCGGCTCAACCATCCCGACATGCGGCAGGGCGAGATCGGGCCGTTCATCTTCGAGCGGCAGGCCCGGATCGTCGAAGCGCAGATCGCCGACGCGCTGGCGCGCGGCGGGAAGCTGCTCGCCGGCGGCACCGTCGAAAACCTCGGCGGCGGTCTGTACCTGCGGCCGACCGTGCTCGCGGAGGTGACCCCCGACATGGCGATCATGCGCGAGGAGACCTTCGGTCCGGTGATGCCGGTGAGCGTTTTCGACACCGTCGACGAGGCGGTCGCGCTCGCCAACGGCGGCGACTTCGGGCTGTCGGCGGCGGTGCTCGCGGCGACGGTGGAAGAGGCCGAGGCGGTTGGCGCACGGCTCGAGGCCGGCGCCGTCTCGATCAACGACGGGGCGCTGACCTCGATGGTGTGGGAGGCGGAGAAATCGAGCTTCCGCGCCAGCGGCATGGGGCCGTCGCGGATGGGCGACAGCGGGCTGCTGCGCTTCTTCCGCCGTCAGGCGCTGATCCGTCAGAGTGGGCAGGCGCTGCCGATCGCCGCCTATGCCGAGGAGATGATGGGATGATCCGCGCGCTGCCGATCGCCGCGCTGGTCGTGGCCGCGCCCGTCGCCGCCGCCCCCGTCGAGACCTGCGACGCCAGGCCGGTCTATATGGTGGTCGCGGGGCCGACGCATGATCGCGCCCGGATGATGGCCTATGCCAGGGCGATCGCCGACAGCGGCCTCTACGCCAGGCTCGGCGGCTATTATGTCAACGTTCCGCGTCCCGTCGCGGTGTTCGAGGGGACGCCGCCGGCCAATTGGTCGACGCTGATCGTCCGCTTCCCCTGCCTCGCCAATGCGCGCGCCTTCTGGAATTCGCGGGTCTATCAGCAGGCGATCAAGCCGCTGCGGCTCAACCCGGCGGCGGGGGACTATAGCGTCACCGTCTATCCCGAGGCCGAGCTGCCGGCGCATATGGCCGGCAAGGTCGAAGGCGGCGGCTATACCGCGCCGTTCAGCGCCGCCGGCGTCGAACAGCTCGCGCCGGAGAATTAGCTCTCCTCGAGCTGCCGTGCGACCTCTTCCATCGGCGGCTCGATCTCGGCGAGCGCTTCCATGTCCTGTTGAACGCCGCGCAGGATGCGCGCGATATATTCGCGCGTCGCCAGCCCGCGCTCATAGCCGGCGTCGCGGTCGGGGCGGAAGGCCTCGATATCGGCGCGGCTCAGCGTGCCCTTGGCGTCGAGCAGCCGCTCGATCGTATCGAGCCGCTCGCGCGTCACCGACAGCTCGCCGGCGATCGCCATGACGATCGACAGCAGCCGGTCGACCGCCGGATCATCGAAATAGGCGGGGCGCTTGCCCCTGGCCTTCTTGCCGGCCAGCCCGATCCAGTCGACGTCGTCGTTCATGCCGCCGGCTTCCACGCGCCATAGGCGTGCCAGGAGGCGGCGCGCCCATAATCCTCGCCCTCGCCGGTCGCCGCCTCCGGAAACACCGTCGGGTCGATCACCGCGCGTACCTGCGCGACGAACTGGCTGTCGCGCGGGAAGCCGGCGTCGGCGAGGATATCGTGCAGGTCGGTGCCGTGCATCGACGTCCAGAAGGGCTCGTTGTTGTTGTAGGCGTCCCAGTCGCGCATGAACTGCTCGAACAGCGGCATGTCGGGCGTGTACTGCGGCTGCTCGAGGTGGAACATCAACCCGCCCTCGGCGAGCACGCGGTGGCCCTCGCGGATGATGCGCGGCAGCGCCTTGCCGCTGGTCTCGTGCAGGAACATCGTCGTCTGCACCCAGTCGAAATGGCCGTCGGGGAAGGCCGACAGGTCCTCGGCGTTCATCTGGACGAAGCTGATGTTGCGCGCGCCCAATGACTGGGCGCGGGCGTGGCCGTAGCGCAGCACCGGCGCGGCGGTGTCGATGGCGATCACCTCCGCATCGGGGAAGGCGAGCGCCAGCGGCACGGCGTTGTGGCCGATCGTGGCGCCGATATCGAGGATGCGCCGCGGCTGCCAGCCGGGCCGCTCCCTGGCGATCCATTTGACCAGCGCCTGCCCGCCGCCGTCGGACAGCGCGCCGAGGCCGCCGGCGGTTGTCGCGAACATGCCTGAATCATAGTTGGCGCCGGCCGACACGTCGCCCGGCCGCGCCTCGCCATGATAGCTGCCCGGCATGCAATGGATGTCGACCGCGGTCTGGTAGCGCGGCTGCTCGATGCGCGGGTCGAGCTTCAGCGTGTCGCGTCCCTCATTGTACTGGCGCGCCTTGGCGTCGAGCTCGTCGAGCTGGCGCAGCACCATCGAACGGCCGTTCTGCTGGCGCATCTCCATCGAGTTGCGCTTCAGCGCCGACCAGAAGCGATGATAGGGATCCTTGTTCATCGCGCGTCGCACCTCGTGCCGGTCGGCGGGCGTACGACCATGCTCGGCGACGAAGCCGGGCTCGACGCGGCGCTCCCAGGCGAGCTTGTTGCCGGGGCCCAGCGCCAGCGACAGATGCTTGTTGAGGTTGGCCAGGAAGTTGAACCGCGCCGCCTCGTCGTGCCGCGGCAGCGGCGACACGCCGTGGAAGGTCAGCTCGCTATAGGCGGGTGGGATGTCGTCCCGCTTCGAGCTCGAAGGCTTCATATCAGGCCGTTCTTCGCCAGGCGTTCGATCACGTCTTCCTGCACCTTGCGGAAATGGTCGCGATCGGGCGTCGCGACAACCCCGTCCTTGACCAGGCTGTTCGCCGGCTGGACCACGACTTTGTAGCTTTCGGCGAACAATTCGGTGCGCTGGCGCGAAAGATAGTTGGTCATGCCGGGCTTGCGGCGGGCGCGGCGCAGCGCGACGAGATCGATCTCGCCGAAGGCGGTGAAGGTTTCGCCGCTGTTCGATTCGGCGAGCACCACGCCCTTCCAGTCGATCAGCGCCGAATTGCCGTCGGCGCTGGCCAGCGGCAGCGACGTCCCCTCGATCCCCGCGGTGTTCGCCGAGACGACATAGGCGAGATTCTCGAAGGCGCGGGCGCGGCGCGCGATCGTCTTGTGCGTCGCCACCGGCGAGCCGATTTCCGACGAGGAGTGGACGAAGACCTCGGCGCCGCGCAGCGCATGGGCGCGCGCGATCTCGGGATAGAGGATCTCCTCGCTGGCGATCGCCGCGAGATTGCCGATCTCGGTCCGCGCCACCGGGAACACGCCGTCGAGCCCGTAGACGTCGAGATATTTCGACCAGACGTCATGCGGCGTCGGCGCGAACATCGAATTGAGTCGGCGGTAGCGCAGCACCACCTCGCCCGACGGCGCCACGATGAAGCTCGTCTGGAAGTAGAGGCCGGGGAAATGCCTGTCGGTCTCGTAGGCGTTGCCGGCGAGGAACAGCTTGAGATCGGACGCCACCCTGCCGAGCGCTTCATATTCGGGACCGTCGGGGGCGATCGCCGCCTGCTCGGCGAAGGCCGGGATCGAGATGCGTCCCGGGTAGGAGGTGAACAGATACTCGGGCAGCACCGCCAGCCGCACCGGGCTGCCGCCATATTGCTCGATGAAGATGCGCGCGCTGCGGATCTTGCCGGTGATCTCGCCGATCATCGCCAGCATTTGCGCCCGCGCCGCGGCACGGTCGGGGACGCGTTCGACCGAGCGCGCCGCGAGCTGCATCGCCACGGCGGCATAGAGGGGGGCGTCAGCCATGCGCGCGCCCCACGCGGGCAGCGGCAGCGCGGCGGCGAGCGCGGCGGCGAGCGTCTGTCGTCGGTCGAACAGCATCCATGCCTCAATCGATCCCAAGGTTGCCCGGACTGATCCGGTGGTGCGGATCGAGATGATCCTTCAGTGCGACGACGACCGCGCGGGCGCGCGGGTCGAGCCCGTCGAGATAAGGGTAGGTGCGCCCGATCTGCAAATGCGCCGCGTCCTGCGCGCGAAAGATGTCGATGACGCCGCGCCGCAGATCTTCGACCAGCGCCCGTGCCGGCGGATTGGCGGCAAAATCCTTCAGCCGGGCGAGATGCGCCGGTTCGACCGCGCGCCGATGAAGCGCTTCCATCGCGTCGGGCCAGAAGAAGACCGGCTCGATCAGCAGCCCGGTCGTGCCGACGATCGCGAACATGTAGCCGGCACCGACGCCCTCGGCGTCCATGGCGGCGCTGTTCGCTTCGTAGAGCGCCACGATCGCATCGATCGTCGCTCCTCCCTTCGAATGCGGCAGCAGGCCGTGTACCGGCACCCAGCGCTCGCCCTCGGGGCCGAGCATCGAATTGACCGGGCCGAACGGGTTGGCGCGCAGGATCTTGGGAATGCTGTTCTCGACGACGCGACCGCCGTTCGCGGCGACGACCGATTCGATGGCGGCGAGGTCCGCATCGACCGCCCCCTGGTGCCGCCCCTCGCAGATGACGTGGCAGCTGAACGGCACGTCGTCGAGGAACGAGCGGCCGGCGGCGACGACCCTGGCGCCCTCCTTCACCGCCCGCCAGAACGACCCCTGCGCCTTCATCATGCCGAGCAGCGCCCTGGCGTCCGTCGCGACGCTCTCGCGCTTCATCCGCTGCGCCTGCAGGAACGGGTCGAAGCCGAAACATTCGCTCGCGAGGCCCTCGCGCGCGATCGCGCTCATCGCGGCGAGCAGCTGGTCGTGGCGGTCGAAGGCGAAGCTGCCATAGGCGAAGGCGGTCGCCTCGCGCATCAGCCGGAGCGTGACGCTCGCCTTGATGCCGAGCGCGCCGGTGTCGGCGGCGAACAGCCCGGTCAGGTCGGGACCATAGGGGCGGAAGAAGTCCGGCCCCGTCTTCATCAGCGTGCCGTCGGCGAGCACGACCTCGAACGACAGCGCGCTGTCGACCGCGGTGCCGTGGCGTCCGCCCCAGAACAGCCCGTTCTGGCTCATCGCGCCGCCGACGCTGGCATAGCGCCCCGACAGCGTCCCCCAGAAGGGCGTGCGCAGCCTGAGCGGCTTAAGCGCGGCGTGCAGCGCCGCCCAGGTGCAGCCGGCCTCGACGGTGACCGTCATGTCGGCCTCGTCGATCGCGAGGATGCGGTCCATCGCCGACATGTCGATCAGCACCGCGCCGGCGTCGCGCGGCACATAGCCCGAGGTATAGCTCATGCCGCCGCCGCGGATGCTGACCGCCAGGCCATGCGCCGTGGCCGCCGCGACGGTCCGCGCCAGCGCCGCCTTGTCGGCGGGACGGACGACGGCGATCGCGCGCGGCCCGATCGTGAACACGTCCTGCGTGTAGAAGGCGCAGGCGTCCTCGTCGGTGCGCACCGCGCCGTCACCCGCCGCGCCGATCAGCGCCGCCAGCGGGTCGCCGGGCCGGGCGCGCGTCGCCATCTCAGGCGCCTTGCGGCAGCGCGTCGGCGGCGACGCGGTTCTCGGGATAGCGGCCGAGCGTCAGCAGCAGCAGCGCGCCGACCGCGAAGAAGCCCATCGCCGCGAGCAGGATCGCGTCGTAGCTGCCGGTGCGGTCGCGCACCATGCCGTAGAGCGCGGGCGAGATCGCCGAGCCGATGCCGAACGGCATGTAGAGCATGCCGTAGATCTTGCCGTAATTGGCCATCCCGAAATAGCGGCTGGCGAGATAGGCGATGAGGTCCGATTCGGCGCCTGCGGCGAAGCCGAGCAGGAAGGCGGCGAACAGCATCGCGTCATAGGCGGTCCCCGTTCCCATCAGCAGCCACATCGCGATTGCCGGCAGCAGCAGGATCGGGAAGCAGACCATCGGCGCCCAGAAACGGTCGATCAGGAAGCCGGTGATCAGCCGCCCGGCCAGGATCGACACGCCGACCATCTGCATGATGCCGGCGGCGCGCTCGGGCGCGAAGCCGTGCATCTTGACGATCTCGGGCATGTGGAGGTGCGCGCCGCCATAGGCGATGGCGACGCAGGCGATCGACAGCCAGATCGTCCAGAAGCGCCGGTCGCGTAGCGCCTGTCGCAGCGTCAGGCCGACCGCCTTGCCGACCGCGGCGACGCCCCTGGGCCGCTCGTCGTCGCGCGGCTCGCGGAACAGCAGATAGGCGACCGGCAGCCCGATCAGCAGCGGCAGCAGCGACAGGATCGTATAGGCGCCGCGCCAGCCATAATTCTCGATCGCCCAGACAGTGATCACCGGTACGAAGATCGCGGCGATGCTGGTGCCGAGCAGCATGATGCCGAGCGCCAGCCCGCGGCTCTTGAAGAACCACAGGTTGACCGCACGCGACCAGGTGACCGGCGTCGAGCCGATGCCGACGAGGCCGACGACCAGCCAGAGCAGGTAGAATGACGTCAGCGAGGGCGGCATCAGCGCGAAGGCCGCGAAGCTCAGCGCGAAGGCGAGCAGCGACAGCAGCGCGACCGGCCGTACCCCGAAGCGATCGGCCATCGCGCCGTACACCGGCGCCAGCAGCGAGGCGGTGATGCCGAAGATGGTGACGCCGAGGCTGATGTCGCCGAACGACCAGCCGAACTCGGCGTTGAGCGGCCCCATGAAGAAGCCGATCGAGTTGAACGGGATCGGCGAGGCGCCGCAGGCGACGCCGAGCAGCGACGCCAGCAGCACCGGCCAGCCGCGGCGGAATTCGGACGCGTCCGCGTTCTGACTCAATCGGCCCTCCTCTCGATCACCATGCGCGACGCCTGCCCGGCCGCCTCAGAATTTGGTCCGCGCCCGGATCATCCAGGTCCCCGGCTGGTTGATGTAGCGAAAATTGCCGAGCGTCGACTGCGTGTAGGTCGTGCCGAAGCAATTCTCGCATTCGACCGACACCAGCCAGGCGCCGTCGTCGGTACGCATCGCCAGCCCGGCGTTGACCAGCGCGTGCGCCTTCGACAGCGATCCGGTGACATAGTCGCCGTTGCCGAACGGGTTCACCGGGAAGCTGCCGTTCGAGCCGGTCACCGGCGCATTGTAGAAGGTGAGGTTGGCCGTGCCGGTCTCCGCCTTCGACTGATAGGCGACGTTGACCGTCGGGCTCAGGATGATCCCCGCGGCCGGCAGCGCCCAATCGTAGGTGGCGCCCGCCGACAGCGAGAGGTCGGGACTGCGCACCGGATCGGAAATGTCGCCGTTGGCGGTGACGATGCCCGCCGCGCAGGCCGGCGCATTGTTGACCGGCTGGCCGGCGGCGGCGGTGTTGGGAGCGGCGGGCACCTGGCCGGCGGCGCGCTGCGCCAGGCAGGCCGCCTGCTGCGCCGCCACCGACTGGATGCCATATTCGTCGAGCGCCGGCGCGCCGCGGTTGATCTTGTACTTGTCGTCCTGGAAGCCGGCGTTGAGGTAGAGGTTGAGGCCGTCGACCGGAATGAAGTTCAGCTCGACCTCGAGGCCCTTGTTCTCATAGTCGGCGAAATTGCGCGTGATGAAGGTGATCGCGCCGGTCGGCGCCACCAGTGCCGACGGCGTCTGCAGGTCCGAGACGTCGAGCAGGAAGGCCGTCAGGTTGACGCGCAGCCGGTTGTCGAGCCAGTCGGACTTGAGGCCGGCCTCGTAGCTCCACACCGTCTCGGGGCCGAACGGCAGCAGCTGGCTCGCGGCGGTGCCGCGGGCGTTCCAGCCGCCCGACTTGAACCCGCGCGTCGCGCTCGCGAAGAACAGCAGGTCGTCATTGGGTTCGAAGCTCGCCGCGAAGCGCGGCGTCCACAGGTCGGTGCCCTGCTTGCTCGGAATCGCGCGGCCGTTGCCGGCGACGAGGTTGCGGTTGTCGAGGCAGGTCGCCGGCAGCGGCGTCACCTGGCAGGTCGCCCGGTTGTCGAACAGGTCGAAGCTCTTCTTCTCGTCGGTGTAGCGGAGGCCCGCGGTCAGCGTCAGCTGATCGGTGACGTTGAAATCGGCCTGCGCATAGCCGGCGGACGCTTCGGTATCGTTGTCGAGCGTACGGTCGGCAAGCAGCAGCGGCGTGCCGCCGGGCGCGCCGGTGAAGATCGAGAAGACGTCGGCGAAGTCGGTGCGGTTGCTCTCGTCGTAGAAATAGAGGCCGGTCACATAGTCGATGAAACCGCCGAACAGCTCGCCGGTCAGCTTGATCTCCTGCGTGAACTGCTCGTGCTTGGCGTCGTTGAGGATGGTGAAGCCGCCGCGGGTGAAGCCGCGCACCACCGGGTTGGGTACCGCGAGCGTCGGGCCGGCGCGGCCGTCGAAGAAGTCGAGCGCATATTGCTGCTTCAGGTTGAGCACGCCGGTGATCAGGTTGAGCGTATGGTTGTCGCCCTTGAACTCGAAGTTCGAGGTGAGCAGCAGGCTGTCGGTCTGGTTCTCCTGGCCGTAGTTCGCCTTGCGACCGGCGATCACCAGCGGCGCGAACTGGCTGCCGCTCGCGACCTTCTCGCGCAGGCCGGTGCTGACGAAGCGCCCCTTGCACTGCGTCGGATTCGCCGGGTCGCATTCGAAGTTCGGCAGGTTCTCGCCGTCGGCACGGATATAGGCCGCCGACACGTTCCAGCTGATGGCGTCGCTGATCGTGAAGCGCGCGGCGCCGCGCAGGCCGGCGCCGTCGCCGTCGTTGAGGCGTTCGCCGGTGATCGAGTTCTTCGCGTAGCCGTCGTCATCCTGATAATAGCCCGACAGCTTGACGGCGATGCCCGGCCCGAACGGAATGTCGAGCGACGCGCGCGCCATATATTTGTCGTAGCGGCCGTAGCCGAACTCGGCATAGCCGCCGAGCGCGTCGCCAGGCCGCTTGAGGATGAGGTTCACCGCGCCGCCGGTGGTGTTGCGGCCGAACAGCGTGCCCTGCGGACCGCGCAGCACCTCGATGCGCTCGACGTCGAAGAAGCCGAAATTATTGGCGTTCTGCCGGCTGATGTAGATGTCGTCGATGTAGGTGGCGACCGGCGGGTCGAAGGTCGCCACCGTCTCGGTGCTGCCGAGGCCGCGCAGGTAATAGGCGTTTGCCGACCCCAGCCCGGTGTTGTTCGATCCGAACAGGTTGGGGACATATTGGATCAGGTCGAGCGTCTCGGTGACGCCGCGGTTCTCGAGCTCGGCGGCGGAAAAGGCGCTCACCGCGATCGGGATCTCCTGGAGGTTCTGCGACCGGCGCTGCGCGGTGACGACGATTTCCTCGAGCCCGGTTTCGCCGATACCGCTCGGCGCGTCGGGCGCCGCCGGCTCGACGGTCTGCGCCCGTCCCGCACCCGCCATGGCCACCGCCATCAGCGCCGTCGTCGACAGAATCATTCCGAGTCTGGACATCTTAACCCTCCTCGTGTCGCCTCGCTGCGCCGTCCGGCGCGCCACTCCCTCAGGCGAGTCGTAGCTCAAACCATCGCAGTTGTCCGGACAAATTTTTGACACACGGGTTTTGGCGTGAAATATTGCAGCCGCGCAACACGGGGGCTTCGATGACCGACGGCCGCGATCGATCCGCCTATCTGCTCGTGACGGCCACCGTCGCCGACCGCGTCAGGATGGCGGCGTACACGCAGGCGCTCGCCGCATCGGGTCTCTACGCCAAATATGGCGGGCGATATCTGTTCGCCGGCCCGCCGGCGCGGCCCGCCGAAAACTGGCCCGAGGGCCAAAGCGCGGTGCTGGCGCTGTTCCCGTCGCGCGCCGCCGCCGAGGCCTTCTGGAACGACGACATCTACCAGCGCGAGGTAAAGCCGCTGCGCGATGGCGCCGGCGAGTTCAGCGTCGCGATCTTCGAGGCGGTCGCGGGATGAGCGCGGCCGACGCCCTCTACCCGACGCTGGTCTATCTCCACCTGCTGCTGTTCGTACTGTGGCTGGGCGCCGACGTCGGCGTGTTCCTGCTCGGCCAGCATTTCCGCAAGCGCGACCGCTACAGCCTGCCCGAGCGGCTGACGCTGCTGCGCCTGCTGGTGATCGTCGACATGGTGCCGCGCACCGCCTGGGCGCTGATGGTGCCGCTGTCGCTGTCGCTCGCCGACCTGGGCGGCTGGTGGGACGCGCCCGACCTGCTCGTCGCCGCCGCATGGCTGGTCGGCGCCGGCTGGCTGTGGCTGGTCTGGGATGCGCACCTTCACGACCAGACGCCGCGCGCCGCCCGCGACCGGCGGATCGAATTCCGGCTGAAGCTGGTCATCACCGCCTTCTATCTCGGGCTCGGCGCCGCGTCGGTGCTGACCGGCGCCCCGATCGAGCCGGCGTGGCTCGCCTGGAAGGCGCTGCTCTTCGGGCTGATCTTCGTCGCCGCGATCATGATCGACGTCGCCTTCAAGCCGGTCGGGCCGCTGCTCGGCCGGCTGATCGCCGAGGGATCGAACGACGCGACCGAACTGCCGCTGCGGCGCACGATGGACCGGACGCGCCGCTGGGTGTGGGCGGTCTACCTGCTGCTGCTGGCGACGAGCTATCTCGGCAATGTGAAGCCCTTCTGAATCGTTGCAAGCCCGACACAGTATGAAAGTTGTCCGGACATATATTCAGATTTGTCTGGACAAATCGATATCGCGTGGGACTTTTACGGTATCGGAGGGAGAATAAGACATGATCACGCGCAAAGCCGCTCTGCTCGCCGCGACGGCGGCCATCCTGCTGCCCGCGACGACGATGGCCCAGGAGGCTCGCGAGTCCACGCTGCAGACCGCGCAGGTCGGCAGCGCCACCGCCGATGCGGACAGCGGCATCGAGGAGATCATCGTCACCGCGCGAAAGACCGAGGAGCTTCTGTCCGACGCCCCGGTGTCGGTGTCGGCGCTCTCGGAAGCGCGGATCACCGAGCTCGGGCTCAACTCGATCGACGATTTCGCCAAGCAGGCGACGGGCATCAGCTTCAGCCAGGCCTTCGGCCGCTCGTCCGACCGCCCCGTCATCCGCGGCCAGTCGAACGTGCTCGCCAACGTCCAGTTCGGCGTCGAGACCGGCGCCGCCTATTTCGTCGACGGCATCTACTATCAGGGCGACATCCAGGGTTTCGACCCCGAGAGCCTGGCGCGCGTCGAGATCATCAAGGGGCCGCAGTCGGCGCTGTACGGCCGCAACACCTACGCGGGCGCGATCAACTACGTCACCAAGGATCCGGGGCGGGAATTTTCCGCGTCGGCACGTGCGAGCGCTGCCGAGCATGACGAATATTCGATCGCCGGCTCGGTATCGGGGCCGATCATCGCCGACGTCCTCGGCTTTCGCGCCGGCGGCCGCTTCTTCACCTATGGCGGTGAATATACCAACCAGCTCACCGGCAAGAAGGTCGGCAGCGAGGAGAGCCGTTCGGGCTATCTGCTGCTCAACTTCACCCCGGGCGACAATGTGAAGGTCCGCGTCCGCGGCCAGTATCAGGAGGACGACGACGGTCCGCTGGCGCTGTTCCTGACCGGCGCACAGAACAATAATTGCAAGCCGGGCTTCCGATCGATCGGCTTCCGCCAGCAGAACCTGCCCGCCGGGCTGGTCTTCCAGCCGGCGATTGCCGGCACCTCGACCAACACCAACCAGTATTTCTGCGGCGTGATCCAGCCGCAGCCGAACAACGTGCGCCTCAATACCGATCCGGTGACGACGCCGTTCGGCGTGCGGGACGGCACCGCCTTCGACGGCATCGAGAACAAGCAGTGGCTGTTCTCGTCGATCGTCGACTGGGACATCGGCGGCTCGGGCTGGGTGGCGTCGAGCCTCACCGGCTACCGCGAGAACACCAATCTGTTCGGTACCGATTCCGATCATTCGGAAGGCTATTTCTTCCTGTTCCCGCCGGTCCCGCCGGCCACCTCCGAGCCGGCGTTCGCCAACACCACGCGCAAGGAAACCTGGGACGTCAGCCAGGAAATCCGCATCGCCAGCCCGGCCGGCAACCGCGTGCGCTTCCTGCTCGGCGCCTATTATTTCAAGCAGGAGTTCGAGCTGACCGACCTCACGTTCGGCAGCGGTCGTGCCGGGCTCGCGCTCGGCACCGACGGCTCGCAATATTCGACGATCGAGGATCGCGCGGTCTTCGGTCTGGTGGGCTTCGACGTCACCGACAAGCTGACGGTGACGGGCGAGATCCGCTATGCCGAGGAGGACAAGACGATCATCGACCGCGCCGCCGCCACGCAGATCTTCTGCGCGGGCGAGGACGGCCGCCGCGCGCAATTCGGCCTGGCGGCCGCCTGCCTCGACAAGGCGACGTTCGAAGGCTGGGACCCGCGCGTCACCGTCGACTACAAGGTCAGCGACGACGTGCTCGTCTATGGCGTCTATGCGCAGGGCCGCAAGCCGGGCGGCTTCAACGGCACCGGCGGCGTCGCCGCGACGGCGCTGACCGGCACCGACCAGACGCGCTACCTGCCGGAGAAGGCGCGTGGCGGCGAACTCGGCGCCAAGTTCGATGCGCTCGACGGCACGCTGCGCGTCTCGCTCGCGGGCTTCTACAACGAACTGACCAACGTCCAGCTCACGCGGTCGATTCCGCCGACGGTGCCGAGCCAGGCGACGACGTCGATCGTCACCAACCAGGGCGATGCGACGACCAAGGGCTTCGAAATCGAGGCGCAGGCTGTGCCTACCGAAGGGCTCAACCTGTCGCTCGGCGTATCCTATGTCGATGCGCGCTTCACCAGTGGTTGCGATGCCGACTTCTTCACGCTCAACTCCGGCGGCCTGCGGCCGAACTTCGACTCGACCAATCCGCCGGCCGCGGCGCTGCCGCTCTGCTCGATCAAGGGCAAGAAGCTGCCGCTCGGCTCGCCCTACCTCGTCAACGGGTCGGCGACCTACGAGATGCCGCTCGGCACGGGTGACCTCAACTGGTTCACCAACGCCAATTTCAGCTACGAGGACCAGAAATTCGTTCAGACCGACAATCTGGCCAAGGTCGGCGACACCTTCCTGCTCAACGGCCGCATCGGCGTCCGGTCGGAACGGTTCAGCGTGTCGCTGTTCGGGCGCAACCTGCTCGATGAGGATTCGGTGCCGCTGGCGACGCGCTGGTTCGACTATCGCTACGGCAATGCCGGTCGGGGCCTGCCGGCGGGCAACCTCAGCAGCTTCAATGGCCTGCCCGCAGCGATCGATACCGGCGCTCCGCGCGCCTTCTTCGCGGCGCTGCGCAAGGGGCGGACCTTCGGCATCGAGGGCAGCTTCAAATTCTAGGATGAGGCGATCCTGAGCGGGGCGGCGTCTCTCGGCAGCGAGAGGCGCCGCTTCGCCGCCGGGCGGCGTCGGGCGCCGCGCGTGATCGCGCCGGCGCCCCGGCCAATCCGCCTGGAAACGCCGCGTCCCGCGCGCCGCCGGGCGGCGCCGGGCGCGCGATCACTTGGCGGCTTGCGCCCGCGCGGCGTCGGCTTTCTTCTTGAAATAGGTCCAGCTGGTCTCGTTGGGCCGCGCGTCGTCGAGCGGCGGCGGCGCGGCATATTCGGGATAGTTGGCGGCGATCTCGTCCTTCATGATCTTGGGCAGTTCGTCGAAGCTGCCCAGCATGCGCCCGGTCGCGTTGGTGATCATCAGCCCCTCGCGCGACCCCATGCGCATCCACGGCAGCCACTGCGCGATGCGCACCCAGGCCACCGCCGGATCGCCCGTCGGCTTGGTCGAATCGAGCAGCGTCTTCGCGTCGGCGATGAAGTCGAAAATCTCCATCGCATGATATTTGTTGCCGACATTGTCCTGATAATCGCCGGCCAGCGGGTTGGTGTAGAACAGCGGGATCTCGCTCGCCTGGAACACCCGGCCGCCGTCGACGCGGCCGCTGAACCTGTACGGCTGGCCCTTGTCGTCGCGTTCGAAGGTCGGCCGCATGTTCACCGGATCATTGGCGACGTGCAGCACCTCGACCTGCTCGTTCGACCAGGGGTTCGACCATTGCCGCAGGATTCGGCCGGTCGCGGGATCGAGGTAGAGCATGATCTCGCGCGACACGAGGCGATAGCCGGTCCCCCGCTGCGCGTCGGTGACGGTTCCGCACTGCCGGATGTTCATCCCCTCGACATTGTAGAGGTGGCGGTCGCGTTCGCCCGCGACGCGCGAATAGACCCGCCCCGACCAGTGGAACACCACCGGCGCGCCGTCCTTCAGCGAACAGGCGATCTTGCGGCTGGCCGCAAGTGCGTCGGCGGGCTTCGACAGGTCGAGCGTCCGTGCGCTCGCCGCGCCGGCGAGCATCGCCGCGGCGGCAGCTGTCGCCAGCATGAGTGGCTTCATCATGATTTCCCTGCCCCTATCAATCTATCTGTTGACTTTAGAGTTGTCCGGACAAATTAGTGGATCGTCAAGTGTGCATTGGGCAGGGGGGGCGGATGCGTCCGGGAGCGATCGAGGTTGGGCCGCAGCGGTATCGCGAAACCTTCGGGCGATATTTCGAGGATTTCACCGTCGGCGACGTCTACGAGCATCGCCCCGGCCGGACGATCACCGACCAGGACAATATCTGGTTCACGCTCCTGACGATGAACACGCACCCGGCGCATTTCGACCATGTCTATGCGGCGAAGACCGAATTCGGGAAGCCGATCGTCGCAAGCCCGCTTACCGTCGCAATCCTCGTCGGCATGAGCGTGTCGGACGTCAGCCAGAAGGCGGTCGCCAACCTCGGCTGGAAGGAAATCCGCATGCCGGCGCCGGTGTTCGCCGGCGATACGCTCTACGGCGAGAGCGAGGTCATCGAGAAGCGCGAGTCGAAATCGCGTCCGGAACAGGGACTGGTGACCGTCAAGACGGTAGGCCGCAATCAGCATGGCGTGGTGGTCTGCGATTTCCTGCGGACGATGCTGATCTGGAAACGCGGCTTCGGCCCGGGCGACGAATAGCGCGTCGCATCTGCTTGGGGAGCTGAGATGGCAACCGCCTACAACCAGGTGCGCACGATCGACGCGGCGTTCGAGCGCCAGTTGCTCGATGCGATCGACAAATGGATCGAGCGCGATCTGCGCCCGGTCGTCATGGCGCATGACCATGGCGACATCTGGCCCGCCGAGACGGTCGCCCAGATGGCCGAGCTCGGCCTGTTCGGCGCGACGATCGGCGAGGAATATGGCGGCCTCGGCCTGCCCGCGACCACCTATGCCAAGATCATCGCGCGCATCGCCTCCTACTGGATGGCGCCGACCGGCATCTTCAACTCGCACCTGATCTGCGCGGTGGCGATCGAGAAGTTCGGCACGCCGGCGCAGAAGGCCAAGTGGCTGCCGAAGATGGCGTCGGGCGAGCTGCGCGGCGGCCTCGCGCTCACCGAGCCCGACGCCGGCACCGACCTGCAGGGCATCCGCATGACCGCGCGCCGCGACGGCGACGACTATGTCATCAACGGCACCAAGACGTGGATCTCGAACGGCATCAAGGGCCAGGTGTTCGCGCTGCTGGTGAAGACCGACGCGTCCGCCGATCCGCGCTACAAGGGCATGAGCCTGTTCATCGCGGACAAGCGGCCGGGATTCCGCGTCGGCAAGAAGATCGAGAAGCTTGGCTATAATTCGATCGATTCGGCCGAGCTGATCTTCGAGGATTATCGCATCCCCGCCGACCAGCTGATCGGCGAGGTCGAAGGGCAGGGCTTCTATCAGGCGACGGGCGGGCTCGAGCTCGGGCGGATCAACGTCGCGGCGCGCGGCGTCGGGCTGGCCGAAGGCGCGCTGCGTCTCGCCACCGACTATGCGCAGCTGCGCAAGACCTTCGGCAAGCCGATCGTCGAGCATCAGGCGATCCAGCTGAAGCTCGGCGAGATGGTGACGCGCGCCCGCGCCGCCCGGCTGCTGACGCAGGACGCCGCCGAGGCCTACGACCGCGGTGAGCGCTGCGACATGGAAGCCGGCATGGCGAAATATTTCGCGTCCGAGGCGGCGGTGCGCAATTCCGAAGAGGCGATGCGCGTCTTCGGCGGATATTCCTATTCGAAGGAATATGACATCGAGCGCTTCTACCGCGACGCGCTGCTGATGTGCATCGGCGAGGGCACCAACGAGATGCAGCGCATGATCATCGCCAAGCAATGGGTGAAGCGGAACCCGGCATGACGCAGCCGCTGCCGCTGGCCGGCATCCGCATCCTGTCGGTCGAGCAATATGGCGCCGGCCCCTACGGCACGATGTTCCTCGCCCAGCTCGGCGCCGAGGTCATCAAGATCGAGCCGCCGGGCAGCGGCGAGTCGAGCCGCGCGACGGGGCCGTTCTTCCTCGGCGACAACGACAGCCTGTTCTTCCAGACCTTCAACCTCAACAAGCGGTCGCTGACGCTCGATCTCAAGTCGCCCGACGGTCGGGCGATCTTCCACAAGCTCGTCGCGACCGCCGACGCGGTCTGCAACAATGCGCGCGGCGACCAGCCGGCGAAGCTCGGGCTGACCTATGACGCGCTGAAGCATCTCAATCCGCGTCTCGTCTGCGCCCACCTGTCGGCCTACGGTCGCGGGACGCCGCGCGAGGCCTGGCCGGGTTACGACTATCTTATGCAGGCCGAAGCCGGCTTCATGAGCGTCACCGGCGAGCCCGACGGGCCGCCGACGCGTTTCGGCCTGTCGATCGTCGACTTCATGACCGGCGCGATGCTGGCGATCGGCACGCAGGCGGCGATCATCGGCGCCCGCGACACCGGCCTCGGCCGCGACGTCGACATCTCGCTGCTCGATACCGCGCTGCACCAGACCAGCTATCCAGCCTATTGGTATCTGAACGAAGGCCACGTCATCGGGCGCGCGCCGCGATCGGCGCATCCGGCCGTCACTCCCAGCCAGACCTTCCGCACCGCCGACGGCTGGGTGTTCGTGATGGCGCAGCTGCCCAAATTCTGGACGCTGCTCGTCGACCGCATCGGCCGCCCCGACCTCGCCACCGATCCGCGCTTCGCGAGCGTGCCGCTGCGGCTCGAACATCGCGATGCGCTGACGCAGGAACTCGACCGGACCTTCATGACCCAGCCCACCGCGCACTGGATCGAGGTCCTCGGCGGCACCGTGCCGGTGGCGCCGGTCTATGATCTCGCGCAGGCGCTCGACAGTCCCTGGCAGCAGGCGATGGGGATGATCGACGTCGTCGACCATCCCACCCGCGCGGCGATGCGCATCCTCGCCAATCCGATCCGCATCGACGGCGCGCGCCTGCCGAACCGCGTCGGCCCCTCGCTCGGCGCCGATACCGAGACGCTGCTCGACGAGATCGGAGTCGATGCGGCAAGGATCGCCGAGCTGCGGGCGAACAAGGTCATCTGACGTCATGGGAAAGCTGTCGGGCATCAAGGTCGTCGACCTGTCGCTGTTCCTGCCCGGACCGATGCTCACCGTCATGATGGCGGACCAGGGCGCCGAGGTCGTCAAGGTCGAACCCGCCGCGGGCGATCCGGCGCGCGACATGGCGCCGTTCGAGGCGGGCCAGTCGGTATGGTTCCGCAATCTCAACCGCGGCAAAAGGTCGGTGACGCTCGATCTGAAGAGCGAGGCGGGGCGCGCGGCGCTGTGGGCACTGATCGATGACGCCGACGTCTTCGTCGAGGGGTTCCGGCCGGGGGTGATGCAGCGGCTCGGCTTCGCCTATGGCGCGGTGTCGGCACGCAACCCGCGCATCGTCTATGCGTCGATCTCGGCCTTCGGCCAGCAGGGGCCGCTGAGCGACCATCCGGCGCACGACATGGCGGTGCAGGCGCTCGCCGGCTTCCTGTCGGTCAACGACGCCGCCGACGGCACGCCGGTGGTGCCCGGCGTTCCCGCCGCCGACCTCGCCGCGGGCCTCACCGGGCTCGCGGCGGTGCTGATGGCGCTGCTGGGGCGCGAGCGCAGCGGGCGCGGCGACTATATCGACATCGCGATGTTCGACAGCCTGCTGCCCTGGTGCAGCCACACCGCGGGAAGCGCGATCGCCGGCGGCGCCGCGCCGCGGTCGCAGGCGCAGCGCTCGCTCGGCGGCGCGGCCTTCTACAACATCTACCGCACCGCCGACGGCCGCCACGTCGCGCTCGGCGGACGCGAGCCCAAGTTCGTCCGCAACCTGCTCGAGGCGCTCGGCCGGCCCGATCTGATCGCGCTCGGCGAAGCCGAGGCGGGGCCGGCGCAGGCGCCGCTCACCGCGTTCCTCGCCGCGACCTTCGCGACGCGCACGCGCGACGAATGGGTCGCGTGGTTCCACGACAAGGACGTCGCCTTCGCGCCGGTGCTCGATTTCGCCGAGGCGCTCGCGCAGCCGCATGTCGCCGAACGCGGACTGCTGGTCGAGGCGGCGGGCGCCCACCAGATCGCCCCGGCGATCCGCTTTGCAGGCGAGCCGGCGTGGACGCCGGCCCGCGCGCCCGACCTCGCGGGCGGCTAGACCCTAGGCGTCGGCGTCGATGTGCATCGAATAGGTGAACAGGTCGCCGGGATGCACGCTCACCGACATTTCGACGAGTTCGCCGGCGCTGTCATAATAGAGCCGCATGATCTGGAGGCAGGGGCTGCGGCGCGGAATGCCGAGCTGCGCCGCGTCGGTGGCGCTGGCGCCGATCGCACGGATGTCCTGCGTGACGCGGGCGATACGCCGGCCCGAGAGCCGTTCGAGCTGCGCGAAGATCGACCCTTCCGGCTTGAGGCTCGGAACGACCGAGGCGAAGTCGCGGTGGACATAGGCTTCGGTGGCGGCGATTGGGCGATGATGGCCGGCCATGGTGCGAAGGCCGGTGAACAGGAACCAGCGCGCGCCAGCCTCGACGCCGAGTTCGCGCGCGCGCTTCGCCGTGATCGCGACTTCGCCCATCGCATCGAACTGAAAGGTCGATCCGGCGGCATATTGCAGCAGTTCCTTCAGATCCGACAGCGACTGGCGCAGCGAGTCGCCGCCATTTGCCTCGACGACCGTGCCGGAGCCGCGCTTGCGGCGAATCAGCCGTTCGTTCTGAAGCTGGCGCAACGCCTCACGCACCGTGAAGCGGCTGACGGCGTAGGTGGCGCAAAGCTCGGCTTCGGTCGGGATCTGCTCGTCGGGGCCGAAGTCGCCGCGCCGTATGGCGGCGCGCAGATCGGCGGCGACTTGGGCGTAGCGCGGTTCCTTGCTCTGGCGACGTTCAGGCATATGCTCGATGAACTCCTCGCAGCGCTTATGCGACAGTTGATCGCGATCGCGAAACATCTCAATATGTCCGGACAACTTTCAACGGAGCTCCAGCGAAATTGACTTCGGCGTCGCCCAGCCTGACGACCCAGCTCGTGCGCCGGCTCGCGCAGCCGGTCGACGATGCGAGCCTGGCGCGCGCGCGGCTGCACCTGCTCGACTGGCTGGCGTGCGTCGCTGGCGCGCGGCGTTCGCCGGTCGCTGCAGCGGGCGACAACGCCGTGGCCAGCGCGGCGCTGCTCGGCAATCTGCTCGAAATGGACGATGTCCACCGCGCGGCGATCCTGCATCCGGGGCCGGTGGTGTGGCCGACGCTGCTCGAGGCACGGCCCGGCGCGACCTGGCGCCAGCTGCTCGCCGCGGCGGTGCGCGGCTACGAGACCGCGATCGGCATCGGCTCGGCGCTCGACGCGCGGCATTATCGCTTCTTCCACAACAGCGCGACCGCGGGCACCTTCGCCGCCGCCGCCGCCGCCGCCAGCCTGCTCGAACTCGACGAGGCCGGCATCGTCGCGGCGCTCGGCCTTGCCGGCTCGGTGACCGGCGGGCTGTGGCAGATGCGGCTCGAACCGGTCACCGCCAAGCAATGGCATATCGACCATGCCCGCACCACCGGCCTGGCCGCCGCGCGCTATGCGGCGCGCGGCCTGACCGGGCCGCACCACATCCTCGAAGGACCGCTCGGCCTGTTCGCCGCCACCTGCGCCGCGCCGCGGCCTGCGCTGGTGGTGGGCGGCGGGCACTGGCGGATCCACGACGTCAGCTTCAAGCCGTGGGGGGCCTGCCGTCATGCCCATCCCGCGATCGACGCGGCGCTCGACCTGAAGGCCGGCGGCGCGCTCGACGGCCCGCTGACCGTCGCCACCTATCGCGACGCGCTGACCTTCTGCGATCGCCCCGATCCGCGGACGGTCAGCGACGCCAAATTCTCGCTGCAGCACGCGGTCGCGGTCGTGGCGGTGCGCGGCGAGCCGCAGCTCGCCGATTTCGAGCCCGACGCCATCGCCGATCCGGCGCTCGCGGCGGCGCGCGCACGGGTAACGGTCGTCGAGGACAGCACCATGACCGGGCGCTTTCCCGATCATTTCGGGGCGCGGGTGTCCGCCGGCGATCGCAGCATCGAGCTGATCGACGCACGCGGCGATCCCGAGCGGCCGCTCGGTGCGGCGGGGATCGTCGCCAAGGCGCGTGCGCTGATCGCCTGGGGCGGGCTCGAGGCGAGCGAGGCCGACGATGCGGTCGCGCTCGTGCTCGACAGCGACCTCGACGACAGCTCGGCCGCGATCGTCGACCTGCTGCGGCGCTGGCTGGCATGAGCGCCACCGCGCGCCTCCTCGATTTCGCGGCGGCACGCCATGCGCTGCCGCCCGAGGTGACGGCCGCCGCGCGGCGGCTGCTCGGCGACACGCTTGCGGCGGGCGTCGCCGGATCGACGGCGCCCGGCGCCGATGGCGTGCTCGCCGCGGCGCTCGGCTGGGGACGCGGCGACGATTGCCGGGTGATCGCGCGCACGCAGCGGCTGCCCGCGCCCGCCGCCGCCTTCGTCAATGGCTTCCAGATCCATTGCCTCGAATGGGACGCCGTCCACGAGCCGGCGGTGGTGCATGCGATGTCGGTGGTGACCGCGACCCTGCTCGCGGTCATCGACCGGCGCGGCGGCTGCGCCGTCGGCGAGGCGCTGGAAGCGCTCTGCGTCGGCGTCGACATCGCGGCGGGTCTCGGCCTCGCCGCGACCAGCGGGCTGACCTTCTTCCGGCCGGCGACGGCGGGGCTGATCGGCGCGGCGCTCGCCGCGGCGCGCATCGACGGGCTGCCGCGCGAGCGTTTCGGCGACGTGCTCGGCCTCGCCTACAGCCAGGCGCAGGGCACGATGCAGGCGCATGTCGAAGGATCGATCGCGCTGCCGCTGCAGATCGCCGCCGCCGCGCGCGCCGCGGTCACCGCGCTCGATCTCGTGACCTATGACCTGGCCGGCCCGCAGCAGGCGCTCGAAGGGCCGTTCGGCTATTTCAAGCTGTTCGACCAGGGCGACCTCGCCACCTACACGCGCGACCTCGGCACGGTGTGGCGCATCGCCGAGATCAGCGTGAAGCCCTATCCATCGGGTCGCGCCAGCCATGCGGTGCTGAGCACGCTCGACGCGTGGCGCGCCGAACATGGCTTCGGCGCCGACGATGTCGCGACGATGACCGCGCGCGTGCCGCCGCTCATCCACCGGCTGGTCGGCCGTCCGTGGATCGACGACATGACAACCGCCTATGCGCGGCTGTGCCTGCGCCTCCTGGCGCCGCTGATGCTGACCGACGGCCGCATCGATCCGCGCCGCTTCACGACGGCGACCTTTGCCGACCCGGTGCTGCGCGCGCTCGGCGCGCGGCTCGACATCGTCATCGACGGCAATCGCGATCCCAACGCGCTGTCGCCGCAGCGGCTCGAGGTCGAGCTGAAGGATGGCCGGCGCTTCGCCGCCGACATCCCGGCGACGCTCGGCCATCCGGCCAATCCGCTGTCCGAGGCGCAGCAGGCCGCGAAGCTCGCCTTGTGCGCCGAGCTCGCCGCCGAGCCGGTCGCCGACGCGCGCCTGTTCACCGCTCCCGAAGCCTATCTCGCCAACGAGGCCGCATGACCTTCCCGACCTATTTCGACGCGCTCGATACCAGCCAGCTGCTGCGCGACTATCCGATCGGCGACGACTTCACGAAGCGCTATACCGGCATGAGCCGCGACGAGCTGCGCGCTCTCCAGGAGGCGCAGTTCACCCGGCTGATGAAGCGCGGCTGGGAGATTCCTTTCTACCGGCGGCTGTGGTCGGCGAAGGGCATCGAGGCGGGCGACATTCGCGGCCTCGACGACATCACCAAGCTGCCGACCTACGACAAGTCCGACCTGATGGCGTCGATCGAGATGCATCCGCCCTACGGCGATTTCGGCGGCATCGACTCGTCGCCCGATCGCGCGCCCGCCGTCATCCACACCACTTCGGGTACCACCGGCAAGCCGCAGGTGCTGCTGTTCGGGCCGAAGGGGCGCGAGGTCGGCAACCTGCTCGTCGCGCGCATGTACCGCTGGCAGGGGCTGCAGCCCGACGACGTCGTCCAGTCGGTCTACGGCCACGGCATGATCAACGGCGGCCATTATATCCGCGAGGCCTTCCTGCACTTCACCAACTCGCTGTTCCTGTCGGCGGGCACCGGCATCGAGACGCGCTCGGCGACGCAGGTGCGGCTGATGGCCGACTTCAACGTCAGCGTGCTGGTCGGCTTCGTCGACTATATCAGGAAGCTCGCCGAGGTCGCCGAGGCCGAGGGGCTGACGCCCGGCGAGGACATCAGGATCCGCATGATCCTCGGCCATCTCGGCACCGAGGACCGGTCGAGCGTCGAGCAGGCCTGGGGCGGGGCGAAGGCCTATGACTGGTACGGCGTCGGCGACACCGCGACCATCGCCGGCGAGGGGCCCGAGCGCGACGGCCTCTACGTCTGGGAGGACGCGCAATATCTCGAGCTGCTCGACGTCGACGACGGCACCCCCGTCGCCGACGGGCAGAAAGGCGATATGGTGGTCACCTGCCTCTACAAGGACGACCTCGCGCCGTGCATCCGCTTCAACACGCACGACGTCTCGGCCTACCGCACCGACGACAACGCCACCGGCATGGCCTTCCACCGCATCGAAGGCTTCCTCGGCCGCTCGGACAACATGGTGAAGCTGCGCGGCATCAACGTCTTCCCGCATGCGATCGGCGCGCTGATCGAGAAGCGCGGCGACGTCACCGGCGAATATGTCTGCCGGGTCAGCCGCGATGCGGCGGGGCGCGACGAGATGCTGGTGATCATGGAGCATCGCAGCGGCTCGAGCGACGCGAAGGGCGAGCTCGCCGACCTGCTGCGCCGCGGCCTGTCGGTCGAGGTCGGCGTCGAGCTCGTCGCGCCGGGCGCCACCGCGCAGCTGACGCAGATCGACGTGCGGCAGAAGCCGATTCGCCTGATCGACGAAAGGAAGCTGTGACCGAGATCCATCGCCTGTCGATCGCCGGGCTGACCGACGCCTATCGGCGCGGCGCGCTGACGCCGCGTGCGGTCACCGAACATTATCTGGCGCGGATCGACGCGTACGACCCGGTGCTGCGCGCCTTCACGTGGGTCGACCGCGCGGCCGCGCTCGCCGCCGCCGACGAAAGCGGCCGCCGCTTGGCTGCGGGGGCGCCCGCCGCGCTCGAAGGCGTGCCGGTGGCGGTCAAGGCCAACATCGACGTGGCGGGGCTTGCCACCAACGCCGGCGTGGCGGCGCGGCGGGAGGCGGTCGCGACGAGCGACGCCGAGGTGGTCACGCGGTTGCGCACCGCCGGCGCGATCGTGCTCGGCAACCTCAACATGCACGAGGCGGCGCTCGGCGCGAGCACCGACAACGAGGCCTATGGCGTCGCGATGAATCCGCACCGCCTCGGCCATTCGCCCGGCGGCTCGTCGGGCGGCAGCGGCGTCGCCGTCGCCGCCGGCCTGTGCGTCGCGGCGCTCGGCACCGATACGCTCGGCTCGGTGCGCATTCCGGCGGCCTACACCGGCGTCTACGGGCTGAAGCCGACCCACGGGCTGGTGCCCGATGCGGGGCTGGTGTCGCTCGCCGCGCGGCTCGACAGCATCGGGCCGCTGGCGCGCTCGATCGGCGATCTGCGCGTGGTGATGGCGGCGATGGCGGCGCTCGCGCCGGCCGAGCCGATCGCCAAGGTCGCCCGCCTGTCGGTGGTCGACGCGCACGAGATGGATCCCGCCGTGCAGCGCGCCTACGCGCTCGCCGCCGACCTGCTCGAAGGCCTCGGCGTCAAGGTCCAGCGCTTCGCGGCGCCCGACGTCGACCTCGTCAAGATTCGCCTTGCCGGTTTCGTCGAGGCGGCGCGCGAGGCACCGCTGCATTTCCCCGAGGTCGCGACCGCTCCCGGCGGCTTCTCCGAGCGCTTTCGCTCCTATCTCGGCTTCGCGGCGAAGTTCGACGAGGCGGCGATGGCGAAGGGGCGCGCGACGCTCGACACCGCCGCGGCGCGGCTGCGCGCCGTGCTGCTCGATGCCGAGGCGATCCTGATGCCGACCGCGCCGCAGGGCGCCTTCGCACACGGCCAGGCGCCGGTCAGCCAGGCCGACTTCACCGGCCTCGCCAACATCGCCGGGCTGCCGGCGCTGTCGCTGCCCGCCGGCTGGGACGGCGACGGCCTGCCGGTCGCGGTGCAGGTCGTCGGCCGCCCCGGATCCGAGGCGGCGCTGCTCGACCTCGCCGCACGGCTCGACACCACGCTCAATGCCTATGCCCCGCCCCCCGCTTACGCCTGAAGGAGACGCCCCGTGCGCATAATCGTGCTGTTCAACCTCAAGCCCGGAACCGACGTCGCCGCCTATGAGCAATGGGCGCGCACCCGCGACCTGCCCAACGTGCGCTCGCTGACCTCGATCGACGACTTCCAGATCTACCGCGCCACCGGCCTGCTCGGCAGCGATGCCGCGCCGCCCTATCGCTATGTCGAGATCATCGACGTCGCCGACATGGCCGATTTCGGCAAGGACGTCGCCAACGAGGCGATGCAGAAGGTCGCCGCCGAATTCCAGACCTTCGCCGACAATCCCCAGTTCATCCTGACCGAGCAGCTGGCGTGACGCGGCGCTTCGACGGCAAGGTCGTCGTCGTCACCGGTTCGGGCAAGCAGCGCGGGCTCGGCCAGGGCATCCTGCAGCGCTTCGCCGACGAGGGCGCCGCCTGCGTTGTTTCCGACCTGCGCCTCGACGACGAGGCCGAGGCGGTGGCAGCCGAGCTGCGCGCGCGCGGTGCACGCGTCGAGACGATCGCCTGCGACGTCGCCGACGCCGCGCAGTGCCGCGCGCTCGTCGCGACGACGGTCGAGCGGCTCGGCCGCATCGACGTGATGGTCAACAACGCCGGCATCGGCTTCATGATGAAGCCGATGCTCGAGGTCGCTCCCGAGGACTGGGATCTCGTCATCCGCGTCAACCTGTCGGGCGCCTTCTATTGCACGCAGGCGGCGGCACGCGCGATGATCGCCGCCGGCGCGGGCGGGCGCATCATCAACATCGCCAGCCAGGCCGCGAAGACGGGCTTTCCGCATCTCCCCGCCTATGTCAGCTCGAAGCACGGCATGATCGGGCTGACGCGCGCCAGCGCGGTCGAGCTCGGCGCGCACGGCATCACCGTCAACGCCGTCTGCCCCAACCATGTGACGACCGGGCTCGGCGCGCAGCAGAACGAGTATTTCTCGAAGCTGCTCGGCTTCGATTCGGTCGAGGCGTACCTCAACAACATGGCGGCGAAGAACCCGATGGGCCGGCCCGGCCTGCCGTCGGACACCGCGGCGGCCTGCTCCTGGCTGGCCTCGGACGATGCCTTCTACGTGACCGGCGAGGCGCTCAACGTCAGCGGCGGCGAGGAGATGCACTGATGAGACAGGAACGCATCGACTGGCCGGGCGGCGCGAAGATCGCGCTGTCGATCGTCGTCAACGTCGAGGAAGGCTCCGAGATGACGGTGGCGCGCGGCGACCGCGGCATGGAGCCGGTCGACGAACTCGGCATCCACCTGAAGTCGCCGATCCGCAACTACGGCAACGAGTCAAACTATCTCTACGGTATCAAGGCCGGCGCGCCGCGCATCGTGAAGCTGCTGCGCGACTTCGGCGTGATGGCGAGCTGGACCGTCGCGGCGATGAGCCTCGAGAATCACCCCGAGATCGCCGAGGCGATCGCCGACCTCGGGCACGAGCCGGTCAGCCACGGCTGGCGCTGGATCCACCAGTTCAAGATGGACGAGGCCGAGGAGCGCGACTTCATCGCGCGCGCGGTCAGCTCGATCGAGAAGAGCGTCGGCGTGCGCCCCTACGGCTGGCTCAGCCGCTATCTCCACACCGACAACACCCGCCGCCTGCTCATCGAGGCGGGCTTCGACTATCATATGGACGATTATTCGGGCGACGTGCCGTTCTGGGACCGGACGACGGTGCCCGGCAGGCCGATCGTCGTCGTGCCCTATCAGCTCGACACCAACGACATGAAGATGTGGACCGATCCGGCAATGACGCCGGCGCAATGGCTCGATTATGCCATCCGCTGCTTCGACCAGCTCTATCGCGAGGGCGAGGCGGGCGATCCCAAGATGATGTCGCTCGGCCTTCACCTGCGCATCATCGGCCGCCCCGGGCGCATCTGGGCGCTGGAAGAATTCCTGCGGCACGTGGCGTCGAAGCGCGACGTGTGGATCGCGAGCCGACGCCAGATCGCCGCGCATTTCGCGGGGCTGGCCGCCGCCTGAGCGACGCGCCCGTCGCCGGCGCTAGGCCCGATAGCGCGGCGCCACTTCGCGGCGCGACAGGTGCGGCGCGAGCGCCAGCCGCTCGCGCTGCATCGCCTGCCACCCCGACTCGTCGTGCAGTGGCGGGATGGTGACGGTTTCGCCGCGGTCGAAGCCGGCGAGCGCCGCATCGACGAGGTCGCCCACCTCCATCAGGATTTCGGCCGGCAGATCGTCGACGTCCTTGCCCGAGCGCTCCCAGATCTCGGTGCGCGTCGCGCCGGGCAGCACCGCCTGGACGTGGACCCCGTGGCCGCCGATTTCCGCCGCGAGCCCCTGGCTCAGCGTGAGGACGAAAGCCTTGGTCGCGCTGTAGCCGGCGTCGAACATTTCGGGCGCGAGCGCGAGCACCGAGGCGATGTTGACGATCGCCCCGCCGCGTCGCGGTGCGAAAGCGCGCGCCGCCGCGGCGGCGAGCAGCGTCGGCGCCGTGACGTTGAGCGCGATGAGCCGCTCGATGGCGGCAGGCGAAGCCGTCGCGACGGTGCCCGCCAGCGACATGCCGGCATTGTTGACGAGCAGCGTGATCGCCGGATCGGCGGCGAGCCGGTCCTCGACGACGGCGAGCCGTGCCCGGTCGGTGAGGTCGGCGCGCAGGACCTCGATAGTGCGGCCCGTTTCGGCGGCCAGCCGGTTGGCGAGCGCCGCGAGGCGGTCGCCGTCGCGCGCCACCAGCACCAGATCGTAGCCGCGTCGGGCGAGGCGGTCGGCGTAGGTCGCGCCGATTCCGGCCGAGGCGCCGGTGACGAGGGCAACGGGGGCATCGTGAGCCATGAGCGATCCTTTCGGGGTCCGGAAACGGCGGGCCGGCCAGGGGAGGGGGGAAGGCCGGCCCGCCTGAGGCGCATCCGGGGTCGAAGGATGCGCCGGAACGACGATCGGGGGGACGTCGTCGTGCCCTCGTTGTGCACCTTCGCCGGTGCTGCGCCCATCATCCGAGCGGTCGCGCGACCTATATCTTGGTATAGGAAAGCCCCGGCGGAGCGGGCTTCGCCGGGGCTGGGTCGGGGGGCGTGCGCGCGATCAGGCAGCGCGGCAGAACTCGGGCAGCGCGGGGCGGTGGCCGAGCACCGCCTCGAGCCAGCGCAGCACCGTGTCGGCGACCTCCTCCCAGCCGGGTTCGGCGGTCAGGAAATGCGACCGGCCGGCGAACAGACGATGGTCGGTGCGCGCCCGCGATCGCTTCTGCAGCCGATAGGTGAGGTACGACATGAAGGGGGTCACCAGCCGATCGCGGCTGCCGCCGGTGATGAGCAGCGGCACGCTGCGGCGGCGCGGCCTGACCCAGGTGCCGAGCATGAAGGCGGCCTGGTAGAAGATGCGGCCCGGCGTCGGGATGGCGACGCTGCGATGCGCTTCGGCCTGCTGGCGGGCGGGCGCGGCATTGGCGAACTTCGCCGCGAATTCGTCGAGGCTGAGCGCATAGGGGCGGTTCCAGCCGTTCCAGCGCGCGAGGATCGGAAAGGCCGAGACCAGCGCGCGAAGACCGGCGGGAACGCCGCCGATCGGCGCCGGGTCGATCGCGACGCCGGCGGCGCCGAGCCCGCGGTCGAGCAGCAGCTGGACGATCAGCCCGCCGAACGAATGACCGATGAGGATCGGCGGTTCGGGCAGCGCGCGGATGACGTCGGCATAATGATCGACGATCTGGCCGAGGCGCAGGCCGCCGAAGCCGGCGGGCGGTGCGGCATTGATCTCGGCGGCGCTCAGGCCCTCGAGGCCGGGCCAGGTCGGGACGTGGACGTGGTAGCCGGCCGTTTCGAACGGGGCGATGAAATTGTCCCACGACTGCGCGGTCATCCAGGCGCCGTGGACGAAGACGATGCTGTTGGTCGTGCCGGTCATGGGTTCCTCCTGCTCCAGTGCGGCCAGTCTAGGCTGGCGGTCGCACGGCGGAATCAGACGTGCGGCCGGGCGTGATCACCCATTGGTATTATCCGTCATCCCGGCGACGGCCGGGATGACGGATTGGCGGCGTCAGACCAGCTGCGCGTCGAGGCTGATGTCGGCCTTCAGCACCTTCGACACCGGGCAGCCGGCCTTGGCCTTGGTCGCCAGCTCCTGGAACGTCGCGTCGTCGACGCCGGGGATCGTGGCGCGCAGCGTCAGCGCGACCGCGGTGATCGCGAAGCCGCCGTCGGCCTGCTCGAGCGACACCTTGGCGGTGGTTTCCATGCTCGTGGCGGTCAGCCCGGCCTCGCCGAGGATCAGCGACAGCGCCATGGTGAAGCAGCCGGCGTGCGCCGCGCCGAGCAGCTCCTCGGGGTTGGTGCCGGCGATGCCTTCGAAGCGGCTCGAGAAGCCGTAAGGATAGTCGCTGAGCGCGCCGCTCTGCGTCGAAATCTTGCCGCGGCCGTCCTTGAGGCCGCCGGTCCAGCCGGCCGATGCGCTGCGGATGATCTTCATGGGGAATCCTTTCTCGATGGTGTCGGCAAGCTAACGCCTGGGCGCCGCCCGCAAACCCATACGTCCGGATGATCGCCCCCACCCCAAGGGGCTAGCCGGTGATATCGCCGTAGCATTCCGGCTGTCGCCGCCCTGTCGCATCATGCGGCCATCATTCGGCCAGGAGGAGGACATCATGGCGACGATCACCACCAAGGACGGCACGCGCATCTTCTACAAGGACTGGGGCAGCGGGCAGCCGATGCTGTTTTCGCACGGCTGGCCGCTGACCGCCGACGCCTGGGACGGCCAGATGGCGTTCTTCGGCGCCCAGGGCTTCCGCGTCATCGCGCACGACCGCCGCAGCCATGGCCGCTCGGACCAGACCTGGGACGGCAACGACATGGATCATTATGCCGACGATCTCGCCGCGCTGATCGAGGCGCTCGATTTGAAGGACCTGATCCTCGTCGGCCATTCGACCGGCGGCGGCGAGGTCGCGCATTATATCGGCCGCCACGGCACGGCGCGCGTCGCAAAGGTCGTGTTCGTCGGCGCGGTGCCGCCGCTGATGCTCAAGACCGAGGCCAACCCCGGCGGCCTGCCGATCGAAGTGTTCGACGGCATCCGCAAGGCGACGTTCGACAACCGCGCGCAGTTCTTCAAGGATCTGGCGACGCCCTTCTACGGCTATAACCGCGACGGCAAGGTCCTGTCGGAGGGCGTGCGCGACAGCTTCTGGCTGCAGGGCATGATGGGCGGAATCAAGGGCCAGCTCGATTGCATCCATGAATTCTCCGAGGTCGACTACACGCCCGACCTGAAGAGCATCGACCGGCCGACGATCTTCCTGCACGGCGACGACGACCAGATCGTGCCGATCGGCGCTGCCGCGCTGACCGCGGTGACGCTCGTCCCGGGCGCGCGCATCAAGATCTATCCCGGCGGCGACCATGGCCTGCCCGTGACGCATCAGGACCTGTTCAACCGCGACCTGCTGGCCTTCGCCCGCGGCGAACCGGTCGACGGCGAGCGCGGCTGAAGCTGCCTGCCGCTGCCGATAACACCATGGTATGATCGGCAGCGGCGCCGGCTCCGGCTATGGTTCCCGCGCCCCAACGGAGTGGAAGCCATGGCCGAGGCCGCGCCGGTCCCACCGATCGTCCATGTCGTCGACGACGACGAATCGCTGCGCGACGCGCTCGGCAGCCTGTTCCGTTCGGTCGGGCTGACGCCGCGCCTCTACGGCTCGGCGAAGGAGTTCCTCGACGAGATCGACCCCGCGGTCCCCGGCTGCATCGTCCTCGACATCCGGTTGCCCGGCACCAGCGGGCTCGATTTCCAGGTCCAGCTCGCAGACAGCGGTATCGGCCTGCCGGTCATCCTGATGACCGGTCACGGCGACATTCCGATGTCGGTGCGCGGCATGAAGGCGGGCGCGATCGACTTCCTCGCCAAGCCGTTCCGCGACCAGGACATGCTCGATGCGGTCGCGGTGGCGATCGAGCGCGATGCGAAGCGCCGCACCGAGGAAGGCGGCACCGCGACGATCAAGCATCGCTTCGCGACGCTGTCGCCGCGCGAGCGGCAGGTGATGGCGCTCGTCACCGCGGGCAAGATGAACAAGCAGGTGGCGGGGGACCTCGAGCTCAGCGAGGTGACGGTGAAGATCCACCGTGGATCGGCGATGCGCAAGATGGGCGCGCGCACGCTCGCCGACCTCGTCCGCATGGCCGACACGCTCAGCCTGCGGCAACCGGCCTAACACCATCGGATTATATCTGGCCGTTGCACGATATGCGACGGAACGGCTGACGTAGGCGTCGCGCATTTCCGCGCGGGCGTCGGCAAGAAGGGCGTTGCGTGCCGCAGGTATCGATTATCGACGACGACGATTCGCTGAGGGGCGCGCTGGTGAGCCTCGTCCGCTCGCTCGGCTATGGCGCGCAGGGCTTCGATTCGGCCGAGCAGTTCCTGGCGGCGGGCGGTGCGAGCGGCTGCGACTGCATCGTCACCGACATCCATATGCCGGGCCTCAGCGGCATCGAACTGAAGCAACAGCTTGCCGCCGAGCATGACGCGACGCCGGTGATCATGATCACCGCGCGCAGCGAGCCGGCGCTCCAGGAGCGCGCGCGCGACAGCGGCGCCCTCTGCCTGCTGACCAAGCCCTTCGAGGCGAGCGAGCTGATCGCCTGTATCGAACGGGCGCTGGCGGCCTGAGGTCGGCGCGATGGGCGGCTTTGAGGGCGCGACCGACTCGGATAGGCTCGCGCCGCCCGCCATGATCGACGCCGCCACCAACAGCGACATCATCGACCTCGTCCACGAGAGCATCTTCCTGCGCGACCGCGCCGGGCGGATCACCTTCTGGAACGCGGCGTCGGCCGACCTCTACGGCTGGAGCCGCGACCAAGCGGTCGGGCGGCTCGCGCACGAGCTGCTCCACTCGGTGAAAGCGACGCCGATAGCGACGATCGAAGCGCAGCTTGCCGAGACCGGCCGCTGGGAGGGCGAGATTCGCCGTACCAATTCGCGCGGCGAGGAGGTGGTGATCGACGCGCGCTGGACGGCGCGTCGCAACGCCGACGGCGCGGTGGTCGAAATCATCGAGACCGGGCGCGACATGACCGAGCGCTACCGCGTCGAGGAGGCCTTCCGGCGCAGCGAATATCGCTACCGCAACCTGTTCCAGGCGATGGCGGCGTCCTTCTGGGAACTCGACTTCACCGGCGTCGGCCACATGCTCCGCCAGCTGCGCATCGGCGGCGTCACCGACTTCGCCGCGCATTTCGCCGCCAACCCCCAATATGTGCGCGAGATGATCCGCGCCACGCGCATCGTCGACGTCAACGAACAGAGCGTCGCGCTGTTCGGCCGCGGCGACAAGGCGGAGCTGCTGCGCGATCTCGAGCTCTTCTGGCCCGAAAGCAGCTACAAGGTGTTCGCCGACAGCGTGATCGCGGCGGTGAGCGGCCGGCCCAACTATGTCACCGAAGCCAAGCTGCAGAGCCTCGATGGTCGCGTGTTCGACGCGCTGTTCACCGCCTGCTTTCCGCCCGAGTCGGTGGCCAAGGGCACGCTGCTGATCGGCGTCATCGACATCTCCGACCGGGTCGCGGCGCAGGCCGAATTGAAACGCAGCGAGACGCGCTACCGCAACCTCTTCCACCATATGCCGATCGCGCTGCTCCAGCTCGACATGCGCGCGCTGTTCGCCGAAATCGCGCGGCTGAAGGCCGACGGCGTCGATGTGGTGAAGCTGGTCGGCGAGGACGATGCGTTTCTGCAGCGCAGCTTGAACCTCGTCACCGTCGACGAGGTCAACGAGGCGGCGATGCAGCTGTTCGGCGTCGCGGCGCCCGCCGAGCTGTTGGGCGCGATCGAACCGGCGTGGCGCGTGCGGCCCGACACCATCCGCCGGTCGCTGCTGGCGCGGCTGCGCGGCGGCAGCGGCTATGCCGAGGAGACCAAGATCTCGACGCGCGATGGCCGCGTCGTCGACGTGCTCTACAATATCGCCTTCCCGCCGACCTTGACCGAGCTCGGCATCAACGTCGTCACCTTCCTCGACCTCACCGACCGGGTGCAGGCGCAGGAGGCGCTGCAGCGCGTGCAGGCCGATTTCGCGCGCGCGGCACGGATCGCGACGCTCGGCGAGCTGACCGCGTCGATCGCGCATGAGGTCAACCAGCCGCTCGCCGCCATCGCCACCAACGGCGAGGCGGGGCTGCGCTGGCTGGCGCGCGACGAGCCCGACGTCGAGGAGGTGCGGGGGCTCACCGCGAAGATGGTCGCCGACGCGCGCCGCGCCGCCGACATCATCAAGCGCATCCGCGGCATCGCCACGCCGAATGCCCCGGCGCGCGCGCCGCTGTCGATCAACGCCGTCATTGAGGAGGCGTCGATGTTCCTGCGCCACGAGTTGCAGGCGCAGGGCGTGGCGCTGACGCTCGAGCTCGCGCCGGCGCTGCCCGAGATCGTCGGCGACCGCACGCAGCTGCAGCAGGTGCTCGTCAATCTGATGGTCAATGCGATGCAGGCGATGACCGGGGCGGGCAGTGCGACCCGCACGATCGCCGTACGCAGCCGCGCCGACGGCAGCAGCGGCGTGGCGGTCGAGGTCGAGGACAGCGGCCCCGGCTTCGATTCCGCGCATCTCAACAGCCTGTTCGCCAGCTTCTTCACCACCAAGGCCGAAGGGATGGGCATCGGCCTGTCGATCTGCCGGTCGATCATCGACGACCATGGCGGGCGCATCTCGGCGGCGAGCGCCGCGGGCAGCGGGGCATTGTTCAGCTTCAGCCTGCCGGCCGACGGCTCACCATAAGGTATAGTTGGCGCCCCGGTGGCGCTCGGGCATGGCTCGGCGATGGCCAGTCTCTCCGATACGCTCGCGACGCTCCAACTCGACGACGGCATCTACCGCGCCTGCCCCGGCGACGACTGGCGGCAGGGCCGGACGCTCTATGGCGGCATCCAGGCGGCGCTGGCGGCCGAGGCGGCCCGGCAGGCCTTTCCCGACCTGCCGCCGCTGCGATCGGCGCAATGCGCCTATGTCGGTCCGTCGACCGGCGCGGTCGCGATCGCGCCGACGATGCTGCGCGCCGGCAAGTCGTCGGCGTTCGTGTCGGTTGCGGTGACGGCCGAGTCCGGGCCGGCGGCGCAGCTGCTGTTCTGTTTCGGCGCGGTGCGCACGTCGGCACTGGCCTACGCCGCGCTGCCGATGCCCTCGGTCGCGGCGCCCGAGGCATGCGACAATTTCTTCGAAGGGCCGCACGCGCCGACCTTCTCGCAGCATTTTGAGGCGCGCGTCGCCGGCGGCAGCCGCGTCGTCACCGCGGCGCGCCGGCCCGAGCTGCTGCTGTGGCTGCGCCATCGCGACGGCGCGGCGCCCGACGGCGAAGCCAGCCTGATGGCGATCGGCGATACGCCGCCGCCTGCGGCGATGACGATGTTCACCGATCGCGCGCCGATCAGCACGATGACCTGGTCGGTCGACGTGCTGGCGGACCGCTTCGCCGGCAACGCCTGGTATCTGCTCCACGTCGTCGGCGACACGGTGGCCGACGGCTATTCGAGCCAGACGATGACGATGTGGGACGCCGGCGGCCGTCCGGTGACGGCCGCGCGGCAGACGGTGGCGATCTACGCGTAGCTAACCGAGATGTGCCTCGACGAGCCAGAGCTGGTTGTCGAGTTCGCGCGACACGCCGGTCAGCAGATCGGCGGTGTTGGCGTCGCCGGCATCGGCCGCCGCGTCGATCGCGGTGCGGGCGCGGCCGCCGACGGCGGCGATCAGGTCGGCGACCTTGGCGACCCAGGCGGCCTCGGTGCGCGCGGTGTCGACGACGTCGGCGTCGAGTTTGGTCGAAGCGGCGACGCTCTGCACCGAGGCGTCGGCATAGCCGCCCAGGGTGACGAGGCGTTCGGCGACGGTGTCGCCGAAGTCGCGGACGTCGGTGGCGACGCGGTCGAACAGCTCGTGCAGCGCGATGAAGCTATGGCCGCGGACGTTCCAGTGCGCGGCTTTCACCTGGCGCTCGAGATCGACGAGATCGGTGAGCGTCGCAGCGAGCAGCTCGATCGACCGTTGGCGGATGTTGTCGCCGAGCGTGATGCGGGTCATGGCCTTCCCTTCCTCAAGCAGATTCGAGCAGCACCGCGGTGCCCTGACCGCCGTCGGCACAGATCGAGACGATCGCGCGGCGGCCGGGCCCGAGCGCGGCGAGCTCCTTGACCGTCTGGCTGAGGATGCGCGCCCCGGTGGCCGCGAACGGGTGGCCGAGCGCGAGCGAACCGCCATTCGGGTTGAAGCGCGCCCAGGGAAAGCTGCCGAGATCGGCGTCGACCCGGGCGTTGGTGCGCCGGTAGGCGGGGTCGCTCGCCGCCTTGACGTTGGCGAGCACCTGACCCGCGAAGGCTTCGTGGATCTCGAACAGGTCGATGTCGGCGAAGGTCAGGCCGTTGCGCGCCAGCAGCCGCGGGATGGCGCGCGCCGGCGACATCAAGATGCCTTCCTCGTGCCAATCCATCGCGGCGAGCTGCCAGTCGACGAGCCTGGCGGCGGGCTTGTCGCCCAGCCGCGCGCGGCCTTCGGCGTCGGCGACCCACAGGCCGGCGGCACCGTCGGTGAGCGGCGAGCTGTTGCCGGCGGTCAGGCTGCCCTCGCCGCTGCGGTCGAACACCGGCGGCAGCGACGCGAGCTTCTCGAGCGTCGAATCGGCGCGCGGAAAACCGTCGGCGGCGATGCCGTCGACCGCAACGATCAGGTCATCGAAGAAGCCGCTCGCCTGCGCCGCGACGGCGCGCTGGTGGCTGAGCAGCGCCAGCTCGTCCTGCGCGGCGCGGCCGATGCCGAAATGCTGCACCGTATCCTCGGTATGCTCGCCCATGCTGCGCCCGCTGATGCGGTTGGCCCAGCCGCGGACCGGCAGGTCGAAGTCGGCGAGCGTCAGAGTCTTTGCCGCCTCGGCGATCGCGGCGGGATCGCGCGCGGCCGCCAGCGTCATCGCCGTCTCGGGCTTGAGCGCGATCGGCACGCGGCTCATCGTCTCGACGCCACCGACCAGCGCCACATGCAGGTCGCTATGGCCCACCATCGCCGCGGCCTCGATCGCCGCCATCATGCTCGTCGAACAGGCCATCGTCGTCGACAGCCCGGGGATCTCGGGGTCCAGATTCGCCTCGAGCACCAGCTCGCGGCCGATGTTCGACACGCGGGTGCTCGGGATGACCTGGCCCCAGACGACCATGTCGGGCCGCGCGTCGGCGGCCATCGCCCGGGCGACGGGAACCGACAACGACAGCGCGTCATGATGCGCAAAGGCGCCGCCCGCCTTCATGAACGGGGTGCGGACGCCGGCGATCAGGTAGCGATCGGTCATGCAATGTCTCCTTCGACCCGATGTGCGTCGCCGGCCGACGGCGCGCCATCGTCCGCAGGCGTGGACGGATCATCCATTGGTATGCCGGCTCAGCGCGCCGCGGTGGCGAGCAGCGGCGCGAGCAGCGCGAAGAATGTGCTGCCGATGATGAGGCCGATGGCGAGGCCGTCGAAGCTCTGCGCCGCGATGACCCCGACGACGGTCGACACGACCAGCGCGACGATGACCGCGCCGCGGTCGACGGCGTCGCGGCTGCGGCGGAAATCTTCGCCGACGGCGGGCATCTCGGCGGGGGAGGGGGTGTTCATGGCACGTCCTTTCGCGGCTCGGATCATGCCGGCGAAAATGCGCGCACCGCGGCGCTCGCGATATTCTACGCGGGTGTCGGGCGATCGGCTGTGCGGATGGGAGGGATCATACGCGGGGATAGGTCCCGCGCGCCGCGCTATTCCTCGAGCGCGGTGTCGATGCAGCCGATCAGCATCTCGCAGTCGAACGGCTTCTTGAGCAGGCACTGCGCGCCGGCGGCGGCAGCCTGCGCCTGGACCTTGTCGTCGGCGAAGGCCGACATCAAAATGACGGGCGTCCCCGAGGGGGTGACCTGCTGCGCCAGCTCGATGCCGCTCATGCCGCCGGGGATCTGCACGTCGCTGATCACGCAATCGCTGGCGACGCGCGCCGTCGAGCCGAGGAAATCCTCGGCGCAAGCGAAGGTCTCGACGCGATAGCCCAGGCTGCGCATCAACCCGTCGAGCGAGTTGCGCAAGCCGTCGTCATCTTCGACGACCGAGATCAGCGGACAATTACTCACGGTACGCATCCTTGCATCGGACGGCGGCATGCCGTCCAGCACGCCCCCTAGATGGGCTAACGCCGCACGATGCGAAACTATACCCGAGGATAGCCGACCTCATGCCTGCATCAGGCGGGCAGCTTCAGGGTTTCGGCCATCCGCACGAAGTCGGCGAGCGTCTTCGCGCCCATCTTGCGCATCGCGTTGCCCCGGTGGATCTTCACCGTGATCTCCGACAGGCCGAGGTCGAAGGCGATCTGCTTGTTCATCTTGCCGGTGGCGACACGGCCCATGACGTCGCGCTCGCGCGCCGACAGGCTGTCGAAGCGCTGACGCAGGTCGTCGCTCTGGCTGCGCTCGGCGCGCGCCGCGGCGTCGCGCGCCAGCGCGGCGGCGACGGCGTCGAGCATGTCCTGCTCGCGGAACGGTTTGGGCAGGAAGTCGACCGCGCCCGCCTTCATGCCGCGCACCGTCATCGGGATGTCGCCGTGCCCGGTCATCAGGATCACCGGCATGGTGACGCCGGCGTCGGCGAGCTGCTGCTGGAAATCGAGCCCGCTGGTGCCCGGCAGGCGGATGTCGAGGACGAGGCAGCCGGCGGCGCCCGCCGCGCCCGACGCCATGAATTCGGCGGCGCTGCCGTAAAGGCGCGTCGGATAGCCCATCGACCGGAACAGGCTGTCGAGCGCGGTGCGCAATCCGGCGTCGTCGTCGACGACATGGACGGCCGGGACGTCGGCATCGGTGACCATAGGACGCGGATGCTGGACGAGGGCGCCGCGATCGTCAATCATCGCGCGCGATGGCAGACCATGATCAACAGGAGTCGATGCGCGCCGCGCTCGCGGCGGACGCCAACCTGCGCAAGATCGCCGATGCGCTCCCCGCGCTGATCGCGATCTTCGACGCCGATCATATCTGCCGCTTCGCGAACGCGCATCATCTCGAATGGCATGGCCGCGCCCCCGACGAGCTGGTCGGCCTGCACATGCGCGAATTCTTCGCGCCCGAGGTCTATGCGCACCGGCTGCCCTATCTCGAGCGGGTGGCGAAGGGCGAGCAGGTGTCGTTCGACGCCCCGATGCCGCATCGCGACGGCATGATGCGCGACGCGGCGATCCGCTACGTGCCCAAGATGGGGCCCAACGGCTTCATGGGCTTCTACGTGCTGGCGTTCGACGTGGCGTTGCACCAGCATCGCTTCCGCAGCGTCTTCGACGGCAACGCCGTCGCCTTCTGGGAGATCGACGTCTCGGGAATGACCGCGATGCTCGAGGCGCTGCAGGCCGAAGGCGTCGCCGACCCCGTCGCGCACATCGCCGCCGATCCGGCGCGGGTGCGCGCGGCGATGGAGGCGATGCGCATCATCGACGTCAACGACAAGGCGGCGGCGCTGTTCGGGCTCGACCGCGCCGCGGTCGCCGGCACGAGCGTCGCGCGCTTCTGGCCGCCGGCGAGCGAAGATGCGTTCATCGGCAGCGTCGCCGCCTCCTTCGCGGGCGAGGCGACCTATGAGGTCGAGACGGTGCTGCTGCGCGCCGACGGCAAGCCGCTCGACGTGCTGTTCGCCAGCGCCTTTCCCGACGACGCCGATGCGGCGCATCACGTCACCGTCGGCTTCGTCGACATCAGCGAGCGCGTCGCCAAGGAGCAAGCGCTCGCCAAGGTCCAGGCCGACCTCGCGCATGCCGCCCGCGTCTCGACCTTGGGCGAGCTGACCGCGTCGATCGCGCACGAGGTCAACCAGCCGCTCGCCGCGGTCGCTGCCAACGGCAATGCCGCGCTGCGCTGGCTCAACCGCGCCGAGCCCGACCTCGACGAGGCCAAGGCCGCGATCGCCCGGGTGATCGAGGAGGCGACCCGCGCGTCGGAGATCATCGCGCGGACGCGGGCGCTGGCGATCAAGGGCGAGAGCGTGCGCGAGCCGCTCTGTCCCAACCTCATGATCGACGATGCGGTGGCGATGGTGCGCCGGCAGCTCGATGCCCAAGGCGTCGAGCTGCGGCTCGAGCTTGGCTCCAAACTGCCCGAGATCGTCGCCGACCGGATTCAGCTCCAGCAGGTGACGATCAACCTGATGATCAATGCGGCGCAGGCGATGGCCGGGCAGCCGGCGGGCACGCGCCGCGTGACCGTCAGGTCGCGTGCCGAGGGGGCGATGGTGGTGTTCGAAGTCGCCGACACCGGCCCGGGCTTTCCGGGCTGTGACTCATCGAAACTGTTCGGCGCCTTCTACACCACCAAGGAAACCGGCATGGGCATGGGCCTGTCGGTGGCGCGCACCATCGTCGAGGCGCATGGCGGCACGATCGAAGCGGATTGCCTGCCCGAAGGCGGCGCGATCTTCCGCTTCACCGTGCCCGGCGGCGGCGTCTGCGAGATGCCGCCGCTGCGCCATACCGACGTATAGGCCGGCCACCCTCGCGTAGAATGTCGCGCGGGCGTGTCATCGGGCATCTACGGCGTCGAGAAGGCGTCGCCCGCAGCGGCGCTGTACCGATCCGGAGCCTGGCATGACCTATTCGACGCTTCTCGCCGTTGCCGGTCGCCTGCTGCGAATGGTGGCGCCCGGCGTCGCCGGCCGCCAGGCGCGAGCGGTGCTTGCCTGACCCTGACTCCGGGACGGCTCTTTCCCCCTTTGCAGCCTCCCGGATCTCCGCGCGATCTCTCCCCCTCCCCGATCCGCGGATCACTGGCGGGCGGTGCCCCCCGGCACCGCCCGCTTCTTTTTCACCGCGGGCGCGCGGCGCGGCGCCATAGGGCGCAAGTCCATTAAACCTAAGTATAAGGTCCCGAACCGCGCGTCTGAATGAACGCCGTCCGCCCGCGGCGTAGATACAGCCATCGACTGGCGAGCCGTCCCCCCCGCGGCACCCAGGATGGAGACGCAAGATGGCCTACCTCGATCTTTCCGACCCGCCGCGCTGGACGCCCAACCGTGCTGCCACGCTGCCGAGCTTCGACCGTCTCGACGAGGCGGCGCTCGATGTCGCGGCGCATGACGGCCTCGCGACGCTCAGCGTCGGTCGCTGGACGCGCGTCGTCGGGCAGTTCCTCGGCCTGCGTCTCGCCACCCCGCTCGCCGATCCGCGGCTCGAGGCGCTCCGCCGCCTCGGCGTTGCCGCCCGGCTCGGCACCCGCCGCATCGTCGAGCGCGAGATCGACCGCGCCCGCACCAGCGGCTTCACCGCCTTCCAGATCGACGCGGTCCTCGGCCGCTTCGGTCTCACCCCCGCCGAATTCCACAGGAGCTAGCGATGCTCGAGTCCCCTCTGCCCATCCATCACGACAGCCACGACCGCGATACCGGCCTGTCGGTGACGCGCCCTTCCACCGATCCGTCGACGCCGGTCACTCCGGCCTCGCGCCGCCGCAAGGCGCTCGTCGCGGTGCCGGCCGGCGTCCTCGCGCTCGCCATCGGCTATGCGCTGCTCGGCCAGAACCCGGCGCCTGCCGCGCCGGCGCCGGTGCCGGTGGTGACCGTCGCCGCGCCGCTCGAGCGCGCCGTCACCGAATGGGACTCCTATGTCGGCCGCTTCGCCGCCAGCGAGAGCGTCGATATCCGGCCGCGCGTCGGCGGGCCGATCACCGCGATCCATTTCCGCGACGGCCAGAACGTCGCCAGGGGCCAGCTGCTCTTCACCATCGACCCGCGCCCCTACACCGCGGCGCTCGCCGAAGCGCAGGCGCGCGCCTCGCAGGCGCGTACCGCCGCGGCGCTCGCCCGCGCTGAACTGGCGCGCGCCGAGCGGCTGATCGCCGACGAGGCGGTCTCCGCGCAGGAGATCGACACGCTGCGCGCCGCGGTGCGCGCCGCCGAGGCGCAGGTCGCCGGCGCCGTCGCCGCGGTCCGCACCCGGCAGCTCGACGTCGAGTTCACCGCGGTGCGCGCGCCGATCTCGGGCCGCATCTCCGATCGTCGCGCCGACATCGGCAATCTGGTGGCGGGCGGCGAGGCGGGCAGCGCGACGCTGCTCACCACCATCCACAAGCTCGACCCGCTCTACTTCAACTTCGACGGCTCGGAGGCGCTGTTCCTGAAGGCGCGCCGCGCCGGCGCCGGCACCGGTGGCGAGGTCGAAGTTCGGCTGCAGGACGAGGCCGCCTACAAGTGGCGCGGCACGCTCGACTTCACCGACAACGGCATCGACCCGCGCTCGGGCACGATCCGCGGCCGCGCCGTCGTCGCCAACCCCGACGGTTTCCTGACCGCTGGCATGTTCGGCAACATGCGGCTGGCGAGCGCGGGGACGCGCGACGCGCTGCTGGTGCCCGACACCGCGATCGTCACCGACCAGGCGCGCAAGGTCGTCTATGTCGCCGGCGCCGACGGCACCGTCACTGCCCGTGCCGTGACGCTCGGTCCGGTGATCAACGGCCTGCGCATCATCGCCGAGGGGCTGTCTCCCGCCGACCGCGTCGTCATCCGCGGCCTCCAGGCGGTGCAGCCCGGCCAGAAGGCCGAGCTTCGCCCCGGATCGATCGCTCCCGTGGTGATGGTCACCGCCTCTGCCGAACCGCTGCCGGTCCCCGCCGCGCAAGCGACCTTCGCCCGCTAAGCCAAAGGACGTCCGATGAGCCTGTCCCGCCTCTTCATCGACCGGCCGATCTTCGCCGCGGTCATCGCGATCGTCATCACCATCGTCGGCGGCATCGCCTACTTCGGGCTGCCGGTCGCGCAATATCCCGACATCGTGCCGCCGACGGTCACGGTCACCGCCACCTATCCCGGCGCGTCGGCCGAGACCGTCGCCGAGACGGTGGCGGCGCCGATCGAGCAGGAGATCAACGGCGTCGACGACATGCTCTACATGTCGTCGCAGTCGACCGGCGACGGGCGGGGGGTGATCACCGTCACCTTCGAGCAGGGCACCGATCTCGATAACGCGCAGGTCCTCGTCCAGAACCGCGTCGCGGTCGCGCTGCCGCGGCTTCCCGAAGAGGTGCAGCGGCTCGGCGTGGTGACTCGCAAGACCTCGCCCGACTTCCTGATGGTCATCAACCTGATCTCGCCCGACGGCTCGCTCGATCGCGGCTATGTGTCCAACTATGCGCTGACGCAGATCCGCGACCGGCTGTCGCGCATCGACGGCGTCGGCGACGTCCAGCTGTTCGGCGCGCGCGACTATTCGATGCGCGTATGGATCGACCCGGCGCGCGCCGCCGCGCTCGACCTCACCGCCGGCGAGATCGTCGCGGCGCTACGCGGGCAGAATGTCCAGGTCGCTGCGGGCGCGATCGGCCAGCCGCCGCGCGACAGCGGCGCCGCCTTCCAGCTGTCGGTCGAGACGCAGGGCCGGCTGAGCGACCCGGCGCAGTTCGCCGACGTGATCGTCCGCACCGACGCCGACGGACGACAGGTGCGCGTCCGCGACGTCGCCCGCGTCGAACTCGGCGCGCAGGACTATACCACCAACACCTATCTGTCGGGGCAGGAGGCCGTCCATATCGGCATCTTCCAGCGTCCGGGCTCGAACGCGCTTGCCGCTTCGGACGCGATCAAGGCCGAGATGGCCGCGCTCAGCGCCGACTTCCCCAAGGGGATGGCCTATCGCATCATCTACAATCCGACCGAATTCATCGAAAAGTCGATCGAGGCGGTCAACGCCACGCTGTTCGAGGCGGTGGTGCTCGTCGTGCTGGTGATCCTCGTCTTCCTGGGCAGCTGGCGCGCCGCAGTCATCCCGGTGATCGCGATCCCGGTGTCGCTGATCGGTACCTTCGCGGTGCTGGCGGGTCTCGGCTATTCGATCAACAACCTTTCGCTGTTCGGGCTGGTGCTGGCGATCGGCATCGTCGTCGACGACGCCATCGTCGTCGTCGAGAATGTCGAGCGCAACATCGCGCGCGGCCTCGCGCCGATCGACGCGGCGCGCCGCTCGATGGACGAGGTGGCGGTGGCGCTGGTGGCGATCGTGCTGGTGCTCTGCGCGGTGTTCGTGCCGACGCTGTTCCTGACCGGCATCTCGGGCCAGTTCTACAAGCAGTTCGCGGTGACGATCTCGGCCGCGACGATCATCTCGCTCGTCCTGTCGCTCACCCTGTCGCCGGCGCTCGCCGCGCGGCTCCTGAAGGCCGGCCATGCCGAACCGGTCGGCGGCTGGCGCGGCATTGGCGGCCGGGCGTTCGCCGCCTTCAACCGCGGCTTCGACCGGCTGACCACCGCCTATGCGCGGCTGACGCGCAAGCTGGTGGCGATGCCGAAGAAGATGATGGCGGCCTATGCCGGGCTCGTCGTGCTGACCGGTGCGGTGTTCCTGGCGACGCCGACCGGCTTCGTGCCGGCGCAGGACCAGGGCTATTTCCTCGCGGCGATGCAGTTGCCCTCGGGCGCCTCGATCGAACGGACCGACGCGGTGCTGCGCAAGGTCTCGGCGCGGCTCCTGAAAGTGCCCGGCGTCGAGGGCACGGTGATGCTCGCCGGTTTCGACGGGCCGTCGCAGACGCTCGCGCCCAACTCGGCCGCTTCCTATGTGGCGCTGAAGCCGTTCGACGAGCGCCGCGCGATGGGTCTGACCGCCGCCGGCATCCAGGCCGAGCTGCAGAAGGCCGCCGCCGAATTCGACGAGGCGCGCATCTTCATCGTGCCGCCGCCGCTGATCCAGGGCATCGGCTCGGCGGGCGGCTGGCGGATGATGGTGCAGGACCGCTCGGGCAAGGGCGTCGTCGAACTGGCGGCCGATACCGGTGCGCTGATCGGCAAGGCCAACGCCACGCCGGGCCTGGCGATGGTCTATACGCTGTTCGACCCCAACACGCCGCGCATCTTCGCCGACATCGACCGCGCCAAGGCGGAGATGCTGGGCGTCGCGCCGGCGCGCGTGTTCGAGACGATGTCGGTCTATCTCGGCTCGGCCTTCGTCAACGACTTCAACCTGCTGGGGCGCACCTACCGCGTTAACGCCCAGGCCGACGCCGCGTCGCGCACCAGCGTCGCCGACATCGCCAATTTGAAGACGCGGTCCGACAGCGGCGCGATGGTGCCGCTCGGTGCGGTCGCCAACTTCGAGGACCGCGCCGGGCCGTATCGCGTCGTGCGCTACAATCTCTTCCCGGCGATCGAGGTCGACGGCGATACCGCGTCGGGCTTCTCGGCCGGCCAGTCGCTGGCCGCGATGGAGACGCTCGCCGGCGAGGTGCTGCCGCAGGGCTATGGCACCGAATGGACCGGCATCGCCTATCAGCAGAAGGCGGCGGGCTCGACCGCGGCGATCGTGTTCGGCCTCGCGGTGCTGTTCGTCTTCCTGGTGCTCGCGGCGCAGTTCGAGAGCCTGACCCTGCCGCTGGCGATCATCCTGATCGTGCCGATGACGCTGCTCGCGGCGATGGTCGGCGTGAACCTGCGCGGCATGGACAACAATATCCTGACGCAGATCGGGCTCATCGTGCTGATCGCGCTCGCCGCCAAGAACGCGATCCTCATCGTCGAATTCGCCAAGCAGGCGGAGGAGCGCGGCCGGTCGATCGTCGACGCGGCGGTCGAGGCGGCGGAAACCCGGCTGCGGCCGATCCTGATGACGAGCTTCGCCTTCATCCTCGGCGCGGTGCCGCTGGTGATCGCGACGGGGCCGGGCGCCGAGCTGCGCCAGGCGCTCGGCACCGCGGTCTTCGCCGGCATGATCGGCGTTACCGCCTTCGGCCTGATCTTCACCCCCGTGTTTTACGTGGTGGCGCGGCGTCTGGGCGAGCGGTTCGGCAACAGCCGTGCCGCGACCCCGGTGCTGCAGCCCGCTGTATAGGAGCCGATCGATGCTTCGGAAACTCATTCTATCCGCCAGCCTGCTGGCGCTCGCCGCCTGCAGCGTCGGCCCCGACTATGCCCCGCCGGCGCTCGCCGCGCCTGCGCCGGCCTTCGCCACCGCCACCCCGGCGGTCAGCGCCGAGCTCGCTGCCGACCGGTGGTGGACGCTCTACGGCGACCCGGTGCTCGACCGGCTGGTCGACGACGCGCTGGCGCACAACACCGACCTGCGCGAGGCGGTTGCCAACGTCGCCGTCGCCCGCGCCGGGTTGCGCGAGGTCGGCGCCGACCGGCTGCCGCAGACCGCGGTCTCGGCGGGCGCCGACTATGGCCGGCTGCCCGCCTCGCAGCGCGCGCCGGGCGCCAGCCGCGAAGACTGGAATGTCCAGGGCGGCTTCAGCGTCGCCTATGAGGTCGACCTGTTCGGCCGGGTGAGCCGCAACATCGAGGCCGCGCGCGGCGACCTCGGCGAGGCGGAAGGCCTCGCCGACACGGTGCGCGTCGCGGTGATCGCCGAAACGGTGCGCGCCTATTTCGACCTGACCAGCGCTGCCGAGCGCCTCGCGGTGCAGAACCGCATCGTCGACCTGATCGGCCAGACCGCGACGCTGACCGGCAAGCGCTTCGAGGCCGGCCGTACCGACCGGCTCGACGTGGCGCGCGTCTCAAGCCTGCGCGAGCAGCAGCGCGCCGCGATCTCGCCGTTGCAGGCGGAACGTGACCGCGCCGGCTTCCGCCTCGCGACCTTGACCGGCCGCCAGCCGCAGGATCTGCCCGCCGAGGTTGCCGGCCGCACGACGACACCGCGGCTCACCCAGCCGATCCCGGTCGGCGACGGCGCGTCGCTGATTGCAAGGCGTCCCGACGTACGCGCCGCCGAACGTCGGCTCGCCGCCGACAGCGCGCGCATCGGCGTCGCGACCTCGGAACTCTATCCGCGCATCACGCTCGGCGGCTCGGTGACCTCGACGAGCAGCGGCGTCGGCAACATCTTCGGCGCCGGCCCGCTCGGCTGGCTGCTGGGCGGCCTCGTCAGTTGGAACGTCCCCGACCAGACCGCGGCGCGCGCGCGCATCGAGGCGGCGCAGGCCGGCCGCGACGGCTCGCTCGCGGCGTTCGACGGCGCGGTGCTGCAGGCGCTCGAGGAGACCGAGACCGCGCTCAACGCCTATGCGCATGAGCTCGACCGCCGCACCGCGCTGGCGGCGGCGCAGGAGCAGGCATCGGTCGCGGTGCGAATCGTCCGCGCGCAGCTTCGCGAAGGCCGCGCCGATTCGCTCGCGGTGCTCGACGCCGAGCGCAGCTTCGCCGAGACCGAGGCAGCGCTCGCCGCCGCCGACGCGCGCATCGCCAGCGCGCAGGTAGACCTGTTCCGCGCATTGGGCGGGGGGTGGTCCGAACGCCGGTCCTAGGGAGTTCAGGCCCCAGCCGGAGGTGTATCTCGCAGACGGATGGCAAACTCCAGGAACCGTTCTGCAATCCTTCCGCGCTGGTCTCTCGGCACCGCCAGCGCCAGTCCGATGCGATCCGTGTGGGAGGAGCCGGTGATCTTGAGGAACTTGATGTTGCTCGCCGAATAATGGCTGGTGACGCTTGCGACGAGCGCCACGCCGATGCCGCTTTCGACCAGCGAAATCATCGTCTGAGCCTGAATCGCCTCCTGGACCACGTTCGGCTGAAACCCCGCCTCGTGGCACATCAACATCATCAGGGCGCGCATGTTTGGAACATTGGCCTCCGGATGGGTGATGAGCGGCACATCGCGAAGCTCGCTGATATCGATGCTCGTCCGGTCGGCGAACGGGCCTGGTGACGGCACGACAGCCACGAACGAGTCGCGTTCGATGACGTGTATCTCGGCGTCGACATCCTCCAGAACCGGGGTGCGGATGAGCGCGACATCGATGTCGCGGTGGGCCAGCTTCTGGAGCAGCGCGGTCGTCCAGGATTCCTCGAGCTTCAGATCGACGTTGGGATATTCCGCGCGGAACCCCCGCAGCAGCTTCGGCAGGAGGCTGTAGGTCGCCGAACCGACGAAGCCCACGCGCAGGCAACCGGTTGAGCCGAGTATGCTTTCCCGAACAACCGCCTTGACCTGATCGACGTGGAAAAGCGCCTGGATGGCATCGGGCAGCGCCGCGGCGCCCGCCGCCGTGAGCTCGACCTTGCGCCGGCTTCGGGCAAACAGCTGCACGCCCAGTTCGGTCTCCAGCTTTGCCAGCGAGATCGATAGCGGCGGCTGCGCCATGTTGAGCTTTTCGGCTGCGCGATGAAAATTCAGGGTCTCGGCCAATGTCACGAACTGGCGCAATTGCTGCAGGTTCATTGATATCTCGCAGATATTATCAATCGGAATTCCGATATTGGACCGCAAAATCCCGCCTGGCTAGTCTCGCGCCAACTAACCATTGAGCGGGTTCAAGCAAAACATGCTTCCTTTAGCGGGCGTAAAGGTCGTCGACCTGGGATCGGTCCTCATGGCTCCCTATGCGGGCCAGTGGCTCGGCGATCTCGGCGCCGATGTCATCAAGGTCGAAACGCCGCTCGGCGACTCCACGCGCCATACCGGTCCGGCGGCCGAGGCCGGAATGGCCGCGATTTTCCTCGGCTGCAATCGCAACAAGCGCAGCATCGTGCTCGATCTGCGCGATCCCCTCGGCCTCGCGGCCCTGCTGAAGCTCGTCGATAACGCCGACATCTTCCTGCACAATATCCGGCCTCAGAAGCTCGAAAAGCTCGGCATCGCGCCCGACGCCCTCCTCGCGCGCAACCCGCGCCTGGTCTACGCGGGGCTGCAGGGTTTCGCCGAGGGAGGGCGTTACGCCGGCCGCCCCGCCTACGACGACATCATTCAGGGCATGTGCGGCAATGCCGATCTCATGCTGCGCCAGACGGGCAAGCCCGGCTATCTGCCGACGGTCAGTGCCGACAAGACCAGCGGACTGGTGGCGACGATCGCAATCCTTGCGGCGATTGCAGCACGCGAACGCACCGGACGCGGCGGCTTTGTCGAAATTCCGATGTTCGAGACGATGGTCGCCTTCAACCTCGTCGAGCATCTCTACGGCGGGCATTTCGCACCGCCGCGCGGCGCCTCCGGCTACCCGCGCGTGTTGGCGTCGACGCGCGCGCCATTTCCGACGCTCGACGGCTTCATCAGCGTCATGCCTTACACCGATCGTCACTGGGCCGATCTCTTTTGCGAGCTCGGTGCCGACGACATGGTCAACGACGAACGCTTCGCCGGCATAAGCGCGCGAACCGTCAACATCGCGCTTCTATATGATCGACTTGCTGAACTGATCGCCCAGAAGTCGACCTCCGAATGGGTCGAGATTCTCGGCCGGCTCGACATTCCCGCGGCGCCCGTAATCAGCCTCGAACAACTGCGCGACGACCCGCATCTCGACGACATCGGATTCTTCAGTTCGCTCGACGATTCGGCGATGGGCGAGCTCCGCTTCCCCGGGGTCCCCGTCCGCTTCGACGGCGTGCGACCCGACGTCCGCGTCCCGCCCCGGCTCGGCGAGCATACGCGGCAGATTCTGGCGGAGGCGGGCTTTAGCGCGGTCGAGGTGGAGCAGCTCATCTCCCGTGGCGCGGCGCGCGAGCACGACTGGCTCGGCGAGAACCAGCCGAACCCAACGCAGGAGAATGGAACTCCCGATGTCTGATCTTCTCCTGGTCGAGCGACGCGACCATATTGCGATCGTCACCATCAATCGCGCCGAGCAGCGCAATGCCCTCGGCTTCGGCGATGATGGCGACGTCGTGCGTGCCGCGGTGAGGGCGCTGAACGCCGATCGCGATGTCAGATGCGTCGTCCTGACCGGGGCCGGCAGCGCCTTCTCGGCCGGCGGCGACCTCAGGCAGCTGCGTCAGTGGGCGCATGACGCCGATCTGCGACCGCGCGACTTCCTCAAGCTCTACGAGGCGGGGATCCACGAGGTCGTCCGCGGCTTCTGGGAGCTCGAGATGCCGCTCGTCGCGGCGATCAACGGTCCGGCGATCGGGCTCGGCAACGATCTCGCCTGCCTCGCCGACATGCGCATCGCGGCGGCTTCGGCAAAATTCGGTGCGACGTTCCTGAAGATCGGTCTCGTCCCCGGAGACGGCGGCGCGTGGCTCCTGCCGCGGATCATCGGCTGGGAACGCGCCGCCGAACTCTACTTCACCGCCAAACTGATCGATGCGTCGACGGCGCTCGATTGGGGCCTCGTCGGGCGTGTCGTCGCCGATGCCGCGCTGATGGACGACGCGATGGCGCTCGCCGAATCGATCTGCCTGCAGCCGCCCGAGGTCGTCCGGGCAACCAAGAAGCTCATGCGCGCCGGCATGATGCAGAGCTTCGGCGATATCATGGCGCTGTCGGCCAGCTACCAGGTGATGGCCCACCAGACGGAAGATCACCGCGAGGCGCTGGACGCCATCCACGAGCGTCGCCCTCCAATATTCGTCGGTCGCTGAATCGCATGTCGCCACCGCGCGCCAGACCATCGCCCCGGCGATCGATGAATGATCACTCACTGATCATTGACTCATCGTGTCTGGCGCCATATCGTTCCGCCAACGCAGGCTCGCAGGCGAGGGGGCGGCCCGCGGCAGGTTGGGGGGCGGGATGTCGATCTGGATGATCGAGTTCACTGGTTCATATTAGATATCAAAAACACAAAATCTAATATTAGACATAATGATCTTCGCAAATTAGCGTCACCATAAAAGCAAAGCATCCCGCGACGCGGGATGATGCTGAATAGAATAAGCACGAATGGGGAGGAACCGATGAATATCCTGAAGATAACGCTTCTGTGCACTGCGGCGACTATTGCGAGCATTGCGCAGGCGCAGACTTCTGCACCTTCCTCGACGCCGTCGGACGTGGAGTCGGCTCCCGCGGCAGCTTCGACCCCCGCCGCTGATGTATCCGAGTCCGCCCAAGCCGCCGCCGAACCGGCGGCAGCCGCGCCCGCCGATGAGGTCGAGGTGGGCGAGATCGTCGTCACGGCGCGCCGCCTCAGTGAAAATCTTCAGGACGTGCCGGCGGCCGTGACGGTGTTGACGACGCAGGCGCTGGAGCGCACCGGCGCCCGCATGGCGCTCGACTTCGCCGAGCTCACCTCGGGCGTCACCATGCAGGTCGGCGCCACCGAGCCGGGCGACGCCTCGATCAACATCCGCGGCCTCAACGGCGCGCGCGATGCCGAGAACAACGTCGCGCTGGTCATCGACGGCGTCCTTCGCACCAGTGCCGTCGCCACCACCCAGCCGCAGGGCGTGATCTCGCAGGTCGAGATCATCAAGGGACCGCAGGGCGCCCTTTATGGTCGCAACGCCTCCGCCGGCGCCATCGTCATCACCACCCAGAAGCCGACCGACCGTTTTTCGGGGCAGGCCAAGGCCAGTGCCGGCAACGACAACACCTATCTGCTGTCGGGCCTGCTGAGCGGGCCGATCACCGACCAGGTCGGCTTCACCGTCAACGCCGAATATTCCAAGTCGGACGGCTTCTACCGCAACAGCTTCATCCAGTCGGACAGCAACCAGCGGGTCTATCCGGGCAACAGCCGGAACGCGGCCTCGATCGACAATTACGAGAAGATCTACGCCTTCGGCCGCCTGCTCATCACGCCGAGCGACGAGACCGAGATCGATATCAAGGCCAACTACGGTTATCAGGAGGCCGGATCGATCAACTATAACGCGGTCTTCCATCTGCCCGGGCTCGCGGCGGCGTTCGGCGATCCGGTGTTCGATCTGCCGGTGAGCGACCACAAGTTCGTGTTCACCAACAACACCGAGGCGGAGAGCTGGCAGAAGAGCTATGGCGGCTCGGTGCGGCTGTCGCAGGATCTGGATTTCGGATCGCTCATCGGCTTCGCCGCCTACAGCAATATCCGCAGCGATTTCATCGGCGGCGGCACCAGCGGTGCGTTCGGCTTCTTCGCCAACCAGCCAACCTGCATCGCAACGCGTGCGGCCACGGCGCCGGCGGTGACCGGCCTGCCGAACCAGGAGCCGTTCACTACCTATTTCGACGCGTTCGGCTTCGCGCAGCCCTATTCGCCGAGCACCTGCGACGGCATCCAGTACAATGATCGTCGACAGAAGGACGTCGTGACCGAGCTGCGCCTGGTGAGCCCGGACAACGGATCGGCGCTGTCGTGGCAGGTCGGGTCGAGCTACATCTACATCGACCGGCGCGTGTGCATCAATCTCACGCTCGACACCGGCCTCAGCGCCTCGCGTCAATGCTACACGACCGATCCCCGCTTTCCGACCGAGAGCCTCGTCGACGACAATTTCGAGACCGACGTCTACGCGGTCTTCGCCTCGACCGAATATGAGGCGACCGACGCGCTGACGCTCGGGCTGGCGCTGCGCTATGACGTCGAAGCGCGCAACACGTCCAACAACGTGCCGGTGAACGCGCGGACGCGGTGGGTCGGCAACGCACGCACCGGCTACCCGACCGGAACTGCGACGCGGCCCGCCAATTATTTCCTCAATCCGGGCCTCGACCCCGCCTACAATCCCAGCGGCATCCTCGCGCCCCGCTCGAAGACCTTCAAGCAGCTGCAGCCCAAGGTCTCGCTGACCTATCAGCCCAGCGACGACACCACGCTGTTCGCGAACTGGGGCATCGGCTTCAAGGCGGGCGGCTTCAACAACGCCGGCACCGAGGCGATCGTCAACGGCTACTTCAACGCGCCGGTATCGGCCGGCGGCATCAATGCCGGGCTGACGGTCGGCGACGTCTTCCAGAAGGAAGTCGACAGCGCATATGAAGCGGGCATCAAGGGCCGGCTCTTCGATCGCCTGAGCTACGAACTGGTCGGCTTCTATACCGACGTGAAGGACATGCAGTTCTTCGAATTCTTCGTCGGCGAATTCGGCCTGCTGCGCAGCGTGTCGAACATCGACAAGGTCCGCATCTTCGGCGCGGAGACGACGCTGAACTTCAGGATCGTGCCGGGCTACAGCCTGTTTGCCTCGGCGAATTACACCGACAGCAAGATCAAGAAAAACAGCTCGCGGCCCTACACCGTCGGCAACAAGTCGCCCTACACCCCCGACTATACCATCAATTTCGGCGCGGAGGCGCTCGAGCCGATCACCGACGACCTCAGCTTCGTCAGCCGCGTCGATGTCCGCGTGACGGGCCCGACGCCGTTCCATACCGTCCAGAACAACAATGTGCCGACCATCTTCGGCCTGGACGGCAACTACAAGAATTCCACCCGCGATACCTTCACGACCGTCGATGTCCGCGCCGGTGTCGAAAGCGGATCGTGGTCGATCACCGCGTTCGCGAGCAATCTCTTCAACAAGGCCTATCTGAACGACGATGTGGTCGCACCCGAATTTGGCGGCGATTTCGTCGCCCCGGGCAACCTTCGCCGCTATGGTATCGAAGCCTCGGTAAAATTCTGAACCGAGCCTTCTGAGCGGCGCATCTGTGGGATGGTCGGACGGCGAGATGCCGTCCGGCCGCCACACCAACCGCGGAGAGGTTGAACCATGTTGCGCTCATTTGCGCTGACCGGCATTCCCGACGAAGACGAAGCCTTGCGCCCCGAGATTCGGGCGTTTCTCGCCACGGCGGTTCCCGGCATCTCCGCCGATCTTCGGGCGCGATCGTGGATGGGCTACGATCCTGCCTTCAGCCGGGCGCTGGCCGAGCGCGGCTGGGTCGGGATGACGCTGCCGACGCAATATGGCGGGCAGGGGCGAAGCTATTTCGCGCGGTTCGTCGTCGTCGAGGAACTGCTCGCGGCCGGCGCGCCCGTCGGGGCGCACTGGGTTGCCGAGCGCCAGAGCGGCCCCGTCATCCTCCACTATGGTACCGAAGAGCAGCGCCAATATTATCTCCCGCGCATCTGCCGCGGCGAAGCCTTCTTCTGCATCGGCATGAGCGAGCCCAACGCCGGTTCCGACCTCGCCAGCATCAAGACGCGCGCGACGCGCAGCGATGGCGGCTGGCGTCTCAACGGCGCCAAGATCTGGACGACCTACGCCCAGGGCGCCCACTATATGATCGCCCTGGTCCGGACCTCGGGTACCGCCGACGATCGCCATCACGGGCTCTCGCAGGTCATCGTCGACCTCTCGCTTCCCGGGGTGACGGTGAAGCCGATCGTCGATCTCGCCGGCGACAGCCATTTCTGCGAGGTCCACTTCGACGACGTCCACCTCGCGGCGGAGGCGCTGATCGGGGTGGAGGGGGAGGGCTGGGCGCAGTGCATGGCCGAGCTCAGTCTCGAGCGGAGCGGTCCCGAGCGCCTCTATTCGAGCATTCTCGTCCTCGATCTGTGGCTCGATCATCTTCGCGCCGGCGAGAGGCGCGACGAGCGGACCCTGGCGCTTGTCGGCACATTGGTGAGCCAGCTGGCGGTGCTGCGCGCCCTGTCGCTCGCGCTGACCGGCCAGCTGGTGCGGGGCGAGCGACCCGAGGCTGCGGCCGCGCTCTACAAGGATCTCGCGACCGCCTTCGAACAGGCGGTTCCGGCGCTGATTTCGGACGCGGTCGCCGCGCAGCCCGAGGTCGTTCCGCCCGTTCAGCTGGCTCGGGCGCTGGCCTACACAACGATGATGGCCCCCGCCTATTCCCTGCGCGGCGGCACGCGCGAGATCCTGCGCGGCATGGTCGCCCGCGGACTCGGGCTGCGATAGGAGCGCGATCGGTGGAATCAATCATCGAAGAGATGTTCGACCGCCTGCTGTCGAGATCATGCACCCCGGCGCTGGTGCGGGCGGCCGAGCGAGACCCGCGCGATGCGCAGCTCGCCTCGTTCTGGGAGGAGCTGGACGGCGCCGGCTTTGCCGACGCGCTCGTCGACGAGCGGCAGGGCGGTATCGGCCTCTCGTTGCGCGACGCCTTGCCGCTCATCCTCAAGACCGGCGAGCATGCGGTCCCGGTACCGATTGCCGAGACCATGATCGCGCGTGCCATGCTGCGCGCGGCTGGCCTTGCGCCCCCCGCCGGATCGATCATTCTGGCGACCGGCCTGCCTTCGGGCGCCGACGGGCTCGAAACGGCGGAGCTCCCGCATGCGCGAACGGCGGCCTATGTCCTCGCCGATAGCGGCACGGCGCTCGAACTGTTCGCGATCGCCGACGCGACGCAGACGTCGCCGCTCAGTGCCTTCAGCCTTTCGGCCGGCCTGCAACTCCGGCCGCGGACGGCGCTGCTCTCGCTGCCGTTGCCGGAGGTGCCGCTTCGCGAAGTCGCGGCGCTGCTGCACGCGGCCAAGCTCGCCGGTGCGATGCGGCGAATGCTCGATATGACCGTCGACTATGCGAATACCCGTGTGCAGTTCGGCCGGCCCATCGGCAAGCTGCAGGCGATCCAGCAGCAGATCAGCGTCATGGCCGAGCATGTCACCGCCGCGCTGGTGGCGGTCGAATTGGCCTTTGCCAGCGGCAAGCTGCTTCCGGACCCGCTCGTCGCTGCGGTTGCCAAGGAGCGTACCAGCGCCGCCGCGCAGATCGTGGGACCGATTGCACACGCCGTTCACGGCGCAATCGGCATCAGTGCCGAACACGACCTGCAGCTTTACGCGAGGCGGCTGCATGAATGGCGATTGGCCGAAGGCAGCGAAAGCTTCTGGGCGATCCGCATAGGCCGCAGCCTGATGGCGGCCGGTTCGGTCACGTCGGTCGAGTTCATGCGCGCCCGGCTGGCGAGCTGAGCCGGCCCGCCGATGCCGACGCTCTCAGCCATGATATTTCAAAGATATCAGAAAGCAAAAAAACGATATTTGATTAACCTTGGTGGGTTGATAGCTTCGTCATCGACACGCTCGACTGGCACGACGGTGGAACCGCATTTGTTATGATCACAGGCCTGAATTTCATCGGTGGCCGTTGGTGCGAGACCGCGCGATCGGAGCCGAACCTCAATCCATCGAATCTCGACGATGTCGTCGGCGTCTATCACTGGAGCGACGTCGACGATGCGGTCCAGGCTCTCGAGGCGGCCCGCGCCGCGCAGGCGGCCTGGGCGAACGGCAATTTGCAGGCGCGATCGGACCTGCTGCATCGCATTGGCGGCCTGATCCACGCGCGCGCCGGCGCTCTGGCGGAGCTTCTGTCGCGCGAACAGGGCAAGCTGATCGGCGACGCCTTGGCAGAGGTGACGCGCAGCGGTTACATCTTCCAATATTTCGCGGGGGAAGTGCTGCGCAACAGCGGTCAGTTCGTTCGGGGGCTGCGCGACGGCTTCACGATCAGCGTGGAGCGCGAACCGGTCGGCACCGTTCTGCTGATCACCCCCTGGAACTTCCCGATGGTGGTGCCGTCGTGGAAGATCGCGGCAGCGCTCGCCTTCGGCAATTGCGCCATTCTCAAGCCGTCGGAGTTCACCCCCGCCATCGCCGTCGCACTGGTCGAGATCATTGCCGAGGCGGGCACGCCGCCGGGCGTGGTCAACCTCGTCATGGGCGACGGCCAGCGCTTCGGCGAGCAGCTCATCGCGCATGTCGATGCCGTCAGCTTCACCGGCTCGAACGCCATCGGCCGCGTCATTCTCAACCAGGCCGCCAAGAGCATGACCAAGGTGCAGCTCGAGCTCGGGGGCAAGAACCCGCTGGTCGTGCTCGACGATGCCGACCTCGACCATGCCGTCGATGTAGCGCTGCAGGGCAGCATCCTCCAGATGGGCCAGCGGTGTACGGCGTCGAGCCGGCTCATCGTGACGCGCCGCGTCCATGACGCCTTTGCCGAGCGGTTGGCGCGGCGCGTCGCGGGCCTGCGTATCGGCGCTGCGCTCGATCCCAATTCCGAACTCGGCCCGGTCGCGACGGATCGGCAGCTGGCCCGCAACATCGAGTTCGTCACCGAAACGCAGGCGGCGGGAGCAGAGCTGCTGCACGGCGGCGGCGTCGTCGATACGGCGACGCGCGGATATTATATGCAGCCCGCGCTGTTCGTCGGAACGCGCCGCGACATGAGGATAAATATCGAAGAGGTATTCGGGCCTGTCGTCGGTATAATGTCGGTCGAAGATTCCGATGAAGCGATAGAGGTAGCAAATGATACCGAATATGCGCTCTCATCAGGTATTTGCACCCGCAGTATAAAAGAAGCTGAAAAGTTCAGGCGCGCATCACGCGCCGGCCTGGTGACGATCAATGCACCTACTGCGGGTATCGACTATCATGTTCCTTTCGGCGGCAAGAAGCCATCGGGCTATGGCGGTCGCGAGAATGGCCCAGCCGCGCAGGAATTCTACACTGAAATAAAGACGAGCTACAACGCATGTAGCCCATGATGCTTCGAACATAATCAAAGATAATCGCGTAACTTGGGGAATGGTGAAATGGCTACTCAGCAGGTTTTTAAAGAGGCGGTCGCAGGTTCGTTCGCGACTGATTTCGACATCGTCGTCGTGGGCGCCGGCTATGCCGGTCTCTACGCGCTCCACCATTTCCGCCGCATGGGCTACAGGACGCGCGCCTTCGACAAGGCCAGCGGCGTCGGTGGGACATGGTACTGGAACCGCTATCCGGGCGCCCGCGTCGATATCGAGAGCATGGAATATTCCTACTCCTTCTCCGAGGAGATCCAGCAGACCTGGCGCTGGTCGGAGCGCTACGCATCGCAACCCGAGCTCCTGCGCTATCTGAACTGGGTCGCTGAAAAGCTCGACCTGTTTCCCGACATCGAGTTCAACACGGCGATCGAATCGGCGGAGTTCGACGAGCGCGCGAACTGCTGGAATGTCCGAACCGATACCGGCAAGGCCTTCACCGCCAAGTTCGTCGTCATGGCGACCGGCATTCTGTCCGCGACCAAGGATCCGCAATTCAAGAACGTCGAGCTCTTCCGGGGCGAGACCTATCTGACCTCGAAGTGGCCCAAGGAGGGCGTCGATTTCACCGGAAAGCGCGTGGGGATCATCGGCACCGGCTCGTCAGCGATCCAGGCCATCCCCGAGATCGCCAAGCAGGCCGCGCATTTGACGGTGTTCCAGCGCAGCGCGAACTTCGCGGTGCCGTCGTGCAACAAGCCGATGGACGAGGAATTCGAGCGCTGGGTGAAGGAGAACTACACCGAAATTCGCGAGCGCGAATTGCGTACCCATGTCGGGTGCGCCATCGTCGGCAACGAATTGCGCGCCACGCCGACCAAATCGGCGCTCGAGGTGTCCGAGGAACAGCGCCTCGCCGCGTTCGAGAAATGCTGGAACGCCGCCAACTTCTCCTTCTACACCGTGTTCACCGACGTCCTCACCAACGCGAAGGCGAACGAACTGGTCGCCGACTTCGTGCGCGAGCGCATCAAGCGGCGGGTGAATGATCCGGCGGTCGCGGAGCTGCTGACCCCCAAGGATCACCCCATCATGACGCGCCGCCTGTGCGCCGAGACGGGCTATTACGAGACGTTCAACCGCGACAACGTCAAGCTCGTCGATATCAGCAAGGCCGAGATCGACGAGTTCACCGCGACCGGGCTGCGGGTCGGCGACGATCATTATGAGTTCGACGTGGTGATCTTCGCGACCGGCTTCGACGCGATGACGGGCGCCATGACGCGGGTCGATTTCCGCGGCCGCAACGGACGCTCGCTGCGCGACGAGTGGGCCGAGCAGGGGCCGCGCACCTATGCCGGCATGATGAGCGAAGGCTATCCCAACCTCTTCATGATCAACGGTCCGACCAGCCCGGGCGCCTTCTTCCAGCCGGTGCTGCTGGGTGAGTGGCAGGCGCGCTGGATCGGCCGGCTGATCAACAGGATGAAGACCGACGGCCAGCAGGCGGTCGAGCCGTTGCCGGAAGCCGAAAGCGAGTGGATCTCGCACAGCGCCGAGGTCGCGGACCAGACGCTCTTCCCGTTGGCGAAGTCCTGGTACATGGGCGACAACGTCCCCGGAAAGCCGCGGGTGATCCTGTCGTATCTGGGCGGGTTCGCGCCGTATCGCGCCAGGCTCGAGGCGTGCGAGGACAACGCCTACGAGGGTTTCAAGGTCATCGGATAAGCCGCGCCGGCAACGGATGCAGCGACGCGTCCGTGCAGACGGACGATCTCAAAACACGCGCCAAGGGGATGGTAATGGCAAGCAGACAGGCAAATGTTCTGACCGAGCTATATGCGGACTGGAGCGAGCGAATGCAGGCCGGGACGATGGACCTCGCCGCCACGCGCGAGATGTTCGAATCCTGGGGCGATCTGGCCACCGAGCCGGCCGGCATCAGCTATTCCGACGTCACGCTCGGCGGCGTGCGCTGCCTCAAGGCGGTCGAGAGCGGTCGTCCGGACAACGGCCGCGCCATTCTCTGCTTCCACGGCGGCGGCTTCGTCTGCGGATCGATCGAAACCCATCGCAAGATGTTCGCCCATATCGCCAAGGCGGTCGGCTGCGCGGCGATCATCGTCGACTACACCCGCACGCCCGACAATCCGCACCCGGGCATCGTCAAGCAGTGCACCGACGTCTACGCCGCGATGCTGGCCGAGGGCTACACGCCCGAGCATGTGGCGACGCTGGGTGACTCGGCCGGCGGCAACCTCGCGACGGCGGTACCGCTCTACGCCCACAGCATCGGGCTGCCGATGCCCGCCGCGAGCGTGCCGCTGTCGCCCTGGTACGACATGGAGCCAACCGGCGACACGATGATATCGAACGCCGACGTCGACGCCTTCGTCACGCCCGACGCCGTGCGCTTCATGGCGAGCATGTATCTCGGCGGCGCCGATCCGAGCGACCCGGCGGTGAGCCCGCTCTACGCCGATCCGTCGCCGATGCCGCCGATGCTCATCCAGGTCGGCAGCTATGAGGCGCTGCTCGACGACAGCCGCCGCTTCTACGACAAGGCGAAGGCGGCAGGGGTGGACGTGGAACTCCAGATCTTTCCCCAGATGCAGCATGTCTTCCAGCTCATGGCCGGGAACGCGCCGGAGGCCGACGACGCCGTCACCAAGATCGCCGAATGGCTGCGGCCCAAGCTGGGCCTGTAGCGCGCAAGGGAGTCAGGGATGATCTATGAGCTCCGCATCTATCATTGCGCGCCGGGCCGGCTGGGCGCGCTCCATCGCCGCTTCGAAACCGCCACGCTCGCGCTCTGGAAGCGGTTCGGCATTCATCCGGTCGGCTTCTGGACGACGTTGGTCGGGCCGAGCAACCAGACCCTGACCTACCTGATCCGCTGGGAGTCGCTGGCGGCGCGCGAGGAAAAATGGGCCGCGTTCATGGCGGATCCGGACTGGGTCGCGGCCCGTATCGATTCCGAACGCGACGGCGTCATCGTCGAACGCGTCGAGAACTGCTTCCTCGAGCCGACGACTTACTCGCCGCTGCAATAGGACGGGATTCGCGAACGGCGGGTGCGAAGCCACCGGCGCCCATCGGTGCCGGTGGCTTCGGCGCTTCGCTCGGCAGCAGCCTTCCGAATGAACGACTATTCACTGACCATTGACTCATCGGAATGCGACGCCTAGCGTCGGGGTGTTGAACGGCCGGTGGACGCATCTTCTCGAAGCCATGTTGAACGATGGGATTGCTGATGAACTTCGAAGCCTATGAGACCATCCTGTTCAAGCGTCGCGGCCGGCTGCTCGAGATCACACTCAATCGGCCCGAAAAGCTCAATGCCGTCGACGAACTGATGCACACGGAGCTCGCGCGCCTGTTCAGCGACGTAACGAACGATCCGGATAGCGATATCGTCGTGCTCACCGGGGCGGGACGCGCCTTCTCCTCGGGCGGCGACATCGACTGGATGCAGAGCATGATCGACGAGCCCGAGAGGTTCGAGAAGACCGCTCGCGAGGGGCGGCAGATCGTCTACGGGCTGCTCGAATGCGAAAAGCCGGTTATCGCCAAGGTGAACGGTCATGCGACCGGCCTCGGCGCCACGATCGCGCTGCTGTGCGACATCATCTTCGCCGCCGAAGGCGCCAAGATCGGTGATCCGCATGTGTCGGTCGGCTTCGTCGCCGGCGACGGCGGCGCGGTCATCTGGCCGCAACTGATCGGTTACGCCCGCGCGAAGGAGTTTCTGCTCACCGGCGATCTGATGACCGCCACGCGCGCCGCGGAGATCGGACTGATCAACCACGCCGTTCCAGCAGGCGAGCTCGACGCGCGGGTCGACGCCTTCGCCGACCGGCTCGCCACCGGCGCGACCAAGGCCATCCGCTGGACGAAGATGTCCACCAACATCGGCCTTCGCCAGCTCGCCCAGACGGTGATGGACGCGTCGCTGGCGTATGAGGCGCTGTCGAACATCAGCCCCGACCATCAGGAGGCGGTGAACGCCTTTCGCGAAAAGCGGGCGCCGGTCTTCGGCCGCGCCGCAGCGCACGCAGCGGCGCGATGAATTTCACCGAAAGCGACACCATCCGCCAGCTGCGCGAAACGCTCGGGCGGTTCGTCGAACGCGAGATGCCGCGCGGCCTCGCCGCGCAATGGGACAAGGCCAATCACTTCCCCCGCGACGTCTTCCAGAAGCTGGCGCAGCTCGGCGTCACCGGGCTCACCGTCCCCGAAGAATATGGCGGCGCGGGCCGCGACATCCTCGCGACGATGGTCGTCATCGAGGAACTGTCGCGACGGAGCCTCGCGGTGTCGGTCCCCTACATCATGGCGACATGCTACGCCGGGATGAACCTCGACGAGTGCGGCTCGGAAGCGCAGAAGCGCGAACTCCTGCCGCGGGTGGTCGATGGATCTCTGCTGTTCGCCTATGGCCTTACCGAACCCGATGTCGGTGCCGACCTGGCGAGCGTCAGCACCCGCGCCGAGCGGATCGGCGACACCGTTCGAATAAACGGGGCCAAGCGCTTCTGCTCGGGCGCGGCGATCAGCGATTTCATCTACACGCTGGTCCGTTCGGGCGCCCCCGACGCGCGCTACCGGAACCTGTCGATCGTGCTGGTGCCGCCGGACACCGCGGGCGTCACGATCACGCCGATCCACAGCCTCGGCATGAAGGGCGCCGCAACCACCGACGTCAGCTTCGACGATGTCGAGGTGCCTGCCGCCAATATCCTGGGCGGCGAAGCCGGGTGGAACGCCGGGTGGCAGATGCTCGCCGGCCCCGGTCTCGACGTGGAGAAGCTCGAGGTCGCCGCGATTGCCGTCGGCATCGCTCAGGCGGCGCTCGACGACGCCTGGGCCTATGCCCGCGAGCGCCGGCAGTTCGGCAGGCCGATCATCGACTTCCAGTCGATCCAGCACAAGCTTGCGCAGATGCAGACCGACCTCCACGCCACCCGCCTGACCCTGTACCAGGCGGCATGGCTCGCGAACGAGAAGCTGCCGTGCAGCATGGAAACGTCGATGGCGAAACTCCATGCCACCGAAGCGGCGAAGTCGATCGCGCTCGAGGCGCAGACGGTCATGGGCGCCTACGGCTACGTCAAGGACTATGACGTCGAACGCTATGTGCGCGACGCGCTGCTGATGCCGATCATCGGCGGGTCATCCGCCGTCCAGAAGAACAATATTTTCAAGAGCGCCAACCGTTCGAGGGCCTAGCCCCGATCTGCCGATTCCGAGGGGAGAGCATAATGGTCGCGGATCAGAGCATTTTGAGCGATGCCGGCGTCGTCATCGTCGGCGCGGGATTTGCGGGGCTCTACGCTTTGCACCATCTGCGCCGGCTCGGTTTCGACGCGGTCATCGTCGAAGCCGGCAGCGACGTCGGCGGCACCTGGTACTGGAACCGATACCCGGGCGCCCGGGTCGATATCGAGAGCCTGGAATATTCCTATTCCTTCGACGAGCAACTGCAGCAGGAATGGGAATGGTCCGAGCGCTACGCCTCGCGGGCCGAGTTGCTGCGCTATCTGAACCATGTCGTCGACCGCTTCGATCTCCGCCGGTCGATCCTGTTCGACACCCGCGTGAAGGCGGCATCCTTCGACGAGACCGCCGATCGCTGGGTGCTCGAGACCGTCGACGGCCGCACGCTCTCGGCACGGGCCTGCGTGATGGCGACCGGCTTTCTGTCGGCGCCCAACCAGCCCGATTTCCCCGGGCTCGATAGCTTCAGCGGCAACCGCTATCACACGGCGTTCTGGCCCGAGGAGGGCGTCGATTTTTCCGGCAAGCGCGTCGGCGTGGTCGGGACCGGCTCCTCGGCGATCCAGTCGATCCCGCTGATTGCGGAGCAGGCCAAGCACCTCACGGTGTTCCAGCGCACCCCGGCGTTTTCGGTGCCGCTGCGCAACTGCGCGATGCCGACCGACTATCAGGAGATGGTCAAGCGCGATTATGCCGAGTGGCGGCGCCGCGAGCGCGAGGACAGCGGCGGCGGCTGGATCGCCGTGAATTTCGAAGCGGCGGAACGCGTCACGAAATCGGCGCTCGAGGTGTCGCCGGCGGAGCGCGCCGCGCTCTACGAGGATCGCTGGCAGTCGGGCGGCCTCGCCTTCTACAATGTCTATCCCGACGTGTTCACCTCGCTGGAGGCGAATGCGACCCTCGCCGATTTCCTGCGCGAGAAGATCCGCCAGCGGATCGACGATCCGGCAGTGGCCGAGCTCCTGGTCCCGCAGGGCTATCCCGCGCTCGGCAAGCGGCTCTGCGCCGACAGCGGCTATTATGAGACCTACAACCGGTCGAACGTCACGCTCGTCGATATCCGTCAGACCCCCATCGAGTTCACCGCGAACGGTGTGAAGGCCGATGGTCGCGAGCATGTGTTCGACAGCGTGGTCTTCGCCACCGGCTTCGATGCGCTGACCGGCGCGCTGACCCGCATCGACATTCGGGGGCGCGATGGCGTCGCGCTCAAGGATCGCTGGCGCGACGGCGCGCGCACCGCGCTGGGCTTGATGACCGCGGGCTTCCCGAACCTGTTCTTCCTCAACGGGCCCGGAAGTCCATGCCCGTTGTTCCAGCCGGTCCTGCTCTGCGAGGAGCAGGTCGACTGGATCGGCGACTGGCTGCTCCACATGAACGTCAATGGCCTGACGCGCATCGAGCCCGAACAGGATCTCGAGGATGCGTGGGTGGCGCATTGCACCGAGGTGCTGAACGCGACGATCTTCCCGCACGCGGCGAGCTGGTACGTCGGCAGCAACATCCCCGGGAAGACGCCGATCGGCCTCGCCTATTTCGGCGGTATCGTGAACTACCGCGACCGGTGCGCGGCGGTGCTGCGGTCGGGGTTCGAAGGCTTCCGGCTCGGCCGAAACGGGGGGGCGGCGCGCGACGGCGGACATGCCGTCGCGATGACCGGCAACTAGCGCGTGCCGGCTCTCGTCACGGGCTCGCACGGCCGGTGGAAGACGCGGCTGAGCGACGCCATGATCGCGGCGCATACGCGCGACGGTCATTGGCGAGGGCGCACGCTCGCCCTCAACGCCGCCGCGCGCGTTCGCACCACTCCCGACGCCGTCGCGGTGATCGACGATGCGCTGCGGCTGACCTTTGCCGAGGTCTGGTCGCGCGCCGCCCGGCTCGCGACCTCGCTCGAACGGCGCGGGCTGCAGGCCGGCGACGTGATCAGCTTTCAACTGCCCAACTGGCACGAAGCCGTGCTGATCAATCTGGCGGCGGCGATGAAGGGATATGTCTGCAATCCCATCGTGCCGATCTATCGCGACGGCGAGGTCGAGTTCATCCTCCGGGACGCCCGGACCAAGCTGTTCATCGTGCCGTCGACCTTCCGCAACTTCGATTATGCGGCGATGGCGGAACGGCTGCGCCCGCGGCTCCCCGATCTGCGGCACGTCATCGTCGCTCGAGGCGAGTGCGGCGCCCCCGACGGCCTTGATGCGCTGATCGAGGACGCCTCGACCGCCGCCAAGCCCGCCCTCGTCGATGCGAACGAGATCAAGCTGCTGCTATACACCTCGGGCACGACCGGGGCGCCGAAGGGCGTCCTGCACAGCAGCAACACGCTGGGTGCCGAGCTCGACGCGGTGGTGGACACCTGGGCGATCCGGACGACCGACATCGTGCTGATGCCGTCGCCGGTGACGCACATCACCGGCTATCTGTACGGGCTGGAACTGCCGTTCGCGGCCGGCTGCGCCGTCCTGCTGATGGATCGCTGGACGGCCGACGCCGCCGTTTCGCTCGTCGCCGCGCATCGCGCGACGCTGACGATCGGCGCGACGCCCTTCCTGACCGAGCTCGTGGAGGCCGCGGGCCGCCAGGGCGTCACCCTGCCGTCGATGCGGCTGTTCGGGTGCGGCGGATCACCGGTGCCCCCGTCGGTCGTCGTTCAGGCGCGCGCCTCGCTTCCGAACTGTGCCACCTTCCGCATCTACGGGAGCAGCGAAGCGCCGACGGTGACGCTCGGCCTGCGTCGGGACGATCCGCCCGAACTCGGCGCGACGACCGACGGCCGCATCGTCAACCACGAGGTGATGATCGTCGATCCGGTCAGCGGCACGCCGATGGCGCCCGGGGCGGAGGGCGAGATCATCACGCGCGGACCCGAGGTCATGCTCGGCTATACCAGCTGGGACGAGACCTGCGCCGCCTTCGACTCGAACGGCTTCTTTCACACCGGCGACCTCGGCTTCCTCTCCCACGGCGAATTTCTGACGATCTCCGGGCGCAAGAAGGACCTGATCATCCGCGGCGGCGAGAATATCAGCGCCAAGGAGATCGAGGATATATTGCACCGCCACCCGGCGATCCTCGAGGTGGCGATCGTCGCGGCGCCGCATCCGCGCCTCGGCGAGACTCCCGCGGCATTCGTCGTCCTTCGCGACGACATGACGATCGATCTCGCCACGCTGACCGGCTATCTCGACGAGGCCCGGCTCGCCCGCCAGAAGTTCCCCGAGGCGCTCTACGTGGTGGAGTCGCTGCCGCGGACCGCGTCCGGCAAGGTGCAGAAGCACGTCCTGCGCGATCGCTGCCGCTGATCGTCGCGCCGCTTACCGGAGTCCATTCCGAACGAGCTTCATATAGGCTTCGACGACGATCTCGGGCGGCTCGGCACGGTTGGGCCCGTCCTTGAGATAGTGGAGATAGACGTAGCTGCGGCAGGCCATCAGCATATATGCGATCGCCTCCACCTCTTCGCCGGCGAGCGTTCGGATGTCGCCCTGCGCGACCGCGCGCAGCAGCGCGCGCCGGTAGTGCGATGCCAGCAGATTGAAGTGTCGCCGGTGCGCGACCGGTGCGGCCCACTCGGCCTCGTTGAGGATCCGCATGAACGCGGGTTTCAGATGCACATAGTGGAAAAAGGCGCGAAAGCCGCGTTCCTCGGCGTCGTAGAAATTGTCGGCGCCTTCGACGCGCTCGCGAATGAACCTGAGCATGTCCGAGCCGATATGCGGCAGCAGCGTGTCGAACAGCGCCTGGCGCGAGTCGAAATACAGATAGAAGGTACCCTGGGCGATGCCGGCCTGCTCGGTGATGCGCTTGATGGTGGCGCCGACATAGCCGTGCTCGCCGATGACGGAGGCTGCCGCGGCGAAGATCGCGTCGCGCGCCTCGGGCGTCAGTTCCTCGCGCGAGAGGCGTCGCGCATGCCGCGCGCTCGTCGGACCGCGCTGAGGAGGCTCCCGCCCTGCGGGCTGGTCGGTCGCTTTGCTCATCCGTCTTTCGTGCCTTTTGCCGTTTCCGTTGTCCATGCGGGTGTTGGGGGAGTTTCACCTGCTGTCAATCCACTGAATATATAGTCAGTGGGCGTTGATTCAGTGTTGCTGTCGATCGGCGGCTCGCCTAGACTGCGGCTCTGTACGATAATGCAGCATCTCCTTGAATTTCAAGGGGATGGCCGCCGTCGGCGGTGAATCGTGGAACCTAACGAGCGAGGCACGCGCAGATGGCCGCCTACATCATTTTCAACCGCCTGGAGACGATCAACGCTACCGACCTGCAGGCTTATGCGCCCAAGGTCGGACCGAGTCTCGAAGGCCACAACGCCGTCAAGCGGGCCGGCGGCGGGCAGGTCAAGGTGCTGGAGGGCGCCCCGAGCGAAGCGGTCGTCGTCCTGGAATTTCCCTCGGTCGCCGAGGCGGAAGCCTGGTACAACAGCCCGGCCTATCAGGAGGCGTCGGTACAGCGGCTCAGCGGTGCCAGGTGGCACGTCATGATCGTCGAAGGCGCCTGACGGCGCGGCGCCGTTGACGCGGCCTCAGCCCTCGATCTCCAGGACGATCTTTCCGCCCGCGCCCCGCTCGACACGCTCATGTGCCTCCGCAATCTGCGCGAGCGGGAGGGTCGCGGCCACATTGTGCCGCAGCCAGCCCTCGCGCAGACCGGCGAGCGTCGCCGCCACTGCCTCGTCATGGGCCTGACGGTCCATGACGTAGACCAGAACGAAGCGGATCGTCGCGTCGAGCATGATCAGCGGCCAGAATGGGATGGCGGGTTCGGGTTCGGCGTCCGAGGCATAGGTCGCGACGACACCGCGGGGCTTCAGCACGCGCATCGTGGTGGCGAGGTTGGCCCCGAAAGCCACCTCGACGATGCGATCCACGCTGCGCGTCTCGCCGTTCGATGCCGCCGCGATCTCGGCGACGACGTCGGAGGTGCGGCGATTGATGATGACGTCCGCCCCCGCGCGCCGGGCGATCGCCGCCTGTTCGGCGCTACCGACCGTCGTGAACACGCGCGCGCCACCCCATTTGGCGAACTGGATGGCGTAGAAGCCGACGGCTCCCGCACCGCCGGTCACGAGGATGGTCTTTCCGTCGACGGCGCCATCGGCGAAGACGCAGCGATGCGCGGTGAGCGCTGGAACGCCGAGGCACGCGCCTTCCGCAAAGCTCGCACCGTCGGGCAGAGGGACCGCCTTGTCGGCCGGTACGCTGGTGAACTGCGCCGCGGTCCCGGACGGGCGCCCGAGTTGCGCCTCATAGACCCAGACGCGTTCGCCGATCCGCGTCGCGGGCACCTCCGCCCCGACGTCCACGATCACGCCCGCACCGTCCTGATGGGGCACGATGCGCTCGAAGGGCATCGCCGTATTCCCGCGGCTGCCCGAGCGGGTTTTCGTGTCGGAAGGGTTCACGCCCGACGCGCGAACGCCGACCAACACCTCGCCCGCGGCGGGCTGCGGCTTGGGGATCTCGCCGATCTCGAGGACGTCGCGCGCCGGTCCTTTTCGTGTGTAGAATGCGGCTTTCATGCGCGTCCCCAACCCTGTGCCAATGCGGTGACCACGCACCCGGGAGGGCACGCACGTCAACCCTGAATCGCAGCGGATCGCTGCGATCCCGGGTCCTGCCAGGCGCCTGGACATGCCAGCCTGGCGCCGCCGAGCGAAGCGTTCTCCGCGTAAGGTGTCGTGCGCGGCTGCGCCGCCGCCGGCGTCAATGCCGATCCGGGTGGGGCGGCGGCGGATGGGCGTCGGACTGCTGCAAATTGTGCCAGCGCTCGAAGCGCCGATCGGGGACCAGCCACATCAACGAAACGATGATGTAAAGGGCAATGGCAGCCCAGGGCAGGACGAAGGCGGCGGGGATGCCGAGCGCGTACAGACCGAAGCTGACCCATTCCTTGCTGCGCGAGCCGACCACCGCCCGGATCCGCGACTCGCTGCCTTCTGCCACGATCAGCTCGCGTTCCAGCCAGATGTAGCCGAACGCCGCCATCACGGTCACGGCCCCGTAAGCGGCAACGGGATGCGGCGCGAAGCCGACCACGCCGATCCAGCGGATCACGAATGGTATCAGGCTCAGCCAGTAGAGCAGGAACAGATTGGCCCAGAGCGCACGGCCGCTCGCCCGGCGGGCCGCGGCCAGCATATGGTGATGGTTGGTCCAGAAGATGCCGACGTTGATGAAGGCCAGCGCATAGGCGGCGAGCTGCGGGATCACCGGTTCGAGTTCTTCCCGCGCGTCGGCGGCGGGAACGCGCAGGTCGATGACCATGATCGTTATGACGATGGCAAGAACCCCATCGGTGAACGCCGTCAGCCGCTCGGTCTTCATCGTCAGTACACCCATGAAATGGATGGAGGCCGATCTCCATCGCGCATAGCCCGAGCGGTTGGCTCGTCACGCTGGCGGAGCTGTTCCGCCCGTCAGATCATCGGCAACCGACGGGGACGCGAACCCCGCGGAAAGACGGCATCGATCCGGGCGATCTCGGCCTGCGACAGCTCTATCTCGGACGCGCCGGCATTCGCTTCGACGTGTGCGACGGTGGACGCCTTGGGGATCGGGAAGACCGAAGGCCGCCGCATCAGGAAGGCCAGCGCGATCTGCCGCGCGGTCGCGCCGTGCGCTCGCGCGATCTCCGCAAGCAGGCGGCCGCCCGGCATGTGCTCGCCGGGGAAATCGCCGTGCCCGAGCGGACTGTACGCCGTGACGGCGAGACCGTGCTGCTCGCACCAGGGCAGCACCGCATGCTCGATCGCGCGTTCCTGCAAATGATAGAGCACCTGGTTGCAGACGATGCGCGCCTCGCCGGCGATCTTCCATGCCTCTTCAAGGTCCGGCACGTCGAAGTTGCTCACGCCCCAGGAGAGTATCTTCCCCTCGTCGCGCAGCCGCTCGAAGGCCGCGAACGTCTCCTCCAGCGGATAAGGGCCGCGCCAGTGAAGCAGGTAGCAGTCCAGCCGGTCGGTCCCGAGGTTGGCGAGCGATCGCTCGCAGGCGGCTTTCGTGCCCTGTCGCGACGCATTCTGTGGCAGCACCTTGGAGACCAGGAACACCTCGTCGCGCCGGCCGGCGATGGCGTCGCCGACCAGTTCCTCGGCGGCGCCGTCGCCGTACATCTCCGCGGTGTCGATGTGGGTCATCCCGAGGTCGATGCCGCGCCGCAAGGCGGCGATCGCGACGGCGGGGTCGCCGTCCTCGATATACCAGCTTCCCTGGCCGATGATGCCGACCTCGCGCTGCAGCGGACCGAAGCGCCGCCGCCGGACGCCGGTCGTCGGCGCGCCGTGGCCGGCATCACGCAGCATGACGTCGGCCATGTGCGTCGCTGAACAGCCTGATCATGTCCCGGTTGAAGGCGGGGATGTCGCCGGGATTGCGGCTCGTCACCAGGCCCTTGTCCACCACGGTTTCCTGGTCCACCCAGTTCGCTCCGGCGTTCGTGAGGTCGGTTCTGAGCGAGGGCCATGAGGTCATGCGGCGGCCGTTCGCCGCGCCGGTCTCGATCACGGTCCAGGGCCCGTGGCAGATCGATGCCACCGGCTTTCCGGCGTCGAAGAACGCCTTCACAAACGCAACGGCATCGGGGTCGATGCGAAGCGAGTCCGGGTTGATGACGCCGCCCGGCAGCAGCAGCGCGTCGAAATCGTCGGGCTTGGCCTGGCCGAGCTCCACGTCGACCGGCAGGTCGAGGCTCCAGTCGGTGAAGTTCCACGCGCGGACCCGGTCCGGTTTCGGCGACACGATCCTCGTCGTGGCGCCTGCCGCGTCGAGAGCCTGGCGCGGATCGGTGAGCTCAACCTGCTCGAAGCCGTCGGTGACCAGGATCGCCACCGTGAATCCCTGAAGGCTGTCCTGTGTCATTCGCTCGTTCCTTTCCTTTCCTGGGGTCGGGGGCAGGGGGGGTGGGCGCGGTAGGCGGTTGCGGCTCACCGCCAGCGCTGGTCGACACAGGCCTTGGGCTGTTCGCCGCGATCCTGGGCCAGCGACGGATAGTCGGTGTATCCCTTCTCGCCGCCGCCATAGTAGGTCGTCGGATCGTCGGCATTGAGCGGCGCGCCGGTGCGCAGCCGCTCCGGCAGATCGGGATTGGCGATGAATTTGCGCCCGAAGGCGATCAGGTCGGCCTTGCCTTCGCGAAGCCACTGCGCCGCGGTGTCGGGCTGGAAGCCGCCCGCCACGATCAGCGTGCCGTCGAATTTCTTCCGGATCGTCTCGACCATGCGTAGCGCGCGCGGGTCCGGCTCGTCGCCGCTTTGCATCTGCTCGATCGCCGGGTTGACGATATGCAGATAGGCGAAACCGTAGTCGCTGAGGCGCTCGGCGACATGGCCGAAGGTTGCTTCCGGCTGGTCGTCGTCGATGTCGTTCATCCGGCCCATCGGCGACAGCCGCACGCCGACGCGATCGGGTCCCCAGATCCGCATCACCGCCTCCGCCACCTCGAACAACAGTCGCGACCGGTTCTCGACCGGTCCGCCATAGGAGTCGGTTCGGCGGTTGGTGCCGCTCTCGATGAACTGATCGAGCAGATAGCCGTTCGCGGCGTGGACCTCGACGCCGTCGAATTCGGCGGCGCGCGCGTTGCGGGCCGCGCGTTCATATTGCGCGACGATGTAGGGCATCTCTTCGATGTCGAGCGCGCGGGGTCGCACGAACGGAACGAGCTCGCCTTCACCGCGCTCGTTCTCGATGAAGGCCTTGCCATCCGGCGTGATGGCCGACGGCGCGACCGGCAGCATGTTGTCGGGCTGCAGGGCGGGATGCGAAATGCGCCCGACGTGCCAGAGCTGGTTGAAGATCAGTCCGCCGGCCTGATGCACCGCCTGCGTGACCCGACGCCAGGCCTCGACTTGCTCCCGGCTGTGAATGCCGGGCGTCCAGGCATAGCCCTGGCCTTGCATCGAGATCTGCGTTGCCTCGCTGACGATCAGCGCCGCGGCGGCGCGCTGCGCGTAATAGCAGGCGGCAAGGGAGCCCGGCACATTGCCCGGCTGGCGCGCCCGCGAACGCGTCAGCGGCGCCATGACGATGCGATGCCGCAGGTCGAAGGGACCAAGCCGGTACGGCTGGAACAGCACATCCGCGTCCCGCGCCGCGTCGGCATGGGTGGGCGGCGCAATCGTAGCGGCCTCGTCCATCGTTCCTCTTTCAGCGGGCGGGGTGGCCGGCCCTCTGCGTGCGGAAACCTTAGAGGCGAAGCGATCCGTCTCAATTGACGTCCGTCAGCAAATGCAGCGAATCGGTGTCGCCGCACCGGATCCACGCGCAAACTGCGCCCACCGCCGCATGTCCATGCGCCGGAAGGCACGGCCCGGCGGCGGCAGGAAGGGCGAGCTTCGCCGCAGTGGGCTGCGCGCTCGCTTGAGATCGCTTGGTCGCAGCTCGGCCCTCGCCGGCGCCTTCTGAACCGTCGGATCGCTTTACAAACCCTGGATGCCGAGACGTCGGCGCCGTCGACCGCACGCCGCGATCCGCACATTTGGCGCGCTTCGTGCTTGCACTCCGAAGAGCCGCCATCTCACCGCGAGTTCCAGGAAACGCGCATGAAAGGACGAAGGGCAGCGCGTTTAGCGGCAGCATTGAGCGCGATGCCCCTTCCCGGCGTGCAGGCATACGCCCAAACCTGGCTGTACGCAGGGACCGACTATGGGACGGGTGCCAACTGGAGCACCGATATCGCCCCGGGAGCCGGCCAGACCGCTACATTTGACCAGGGCAGCGCCGACCAGCCGATCATCGCCGGAAACTTCGTCATCGGCACGGTCAACATGACGGCCGGTACGCTTACCATCAATCCCACCCGGACCTTGACCGTCCAGTCCGCCTACAATCTCACCGACGCTTCGATCCTCGGCACCGGCGCTCTGTCGTTAGGGGGCGGGGCAACGCTTCGCGCAGCGGGCAGCGCGGCGGTGGGAATTGCGCCCGTCATCTCGGGGAGCGGCGCAATCCTGGTCACGGGATCGAACGTCAGCCTGACCGGCACCAACACCTATACCGGCACGACGACGATCGACCCGGGTGGCCAGCTGACCGTGGGCAATGGCGGCACGACGGGCACGCTCGGCGCTGGCGCCACCACCAACAATGGCGGCCTGGTGTTCAATCGTTCGAATGCCCTGACCGTGGCGAGCGCGGTCGGCGGCACCGGGTCGGTCACCAAGGCAGGCGCCGGGACGACCACGCTGACCGGTGCCAACAGCTACAGCGGCACCACGACGATCTCGGCGGGCATCCTGAGCGTCGGTGCGGCCGGCGCGACGGGTACGCTCGGCACCGGCAACGTGATCAACGACGCAACGCTGCAGATCAACCGCTCCGATGCGAGCGTCACGCTGGGCAACAATATCTCGGGCAGCGGCGCGCTGACCAAGACGGCCGCCGGCACCAGCACGACGCTGATCCTGACCGGCACCAACAGCTATGCCGGCACCACGACGATCACCGAAGGCACGCTGCAGGTCGGCGCGGGCGGCACCAGCGGCACGCTCGGCAGCGGCGGCGTCGTCACCACCGGCGGGATCCTGGCGTTCAACCGCTCGGATGACGTCACCGCCGCCAATGCGATCAGCGGCACCGGCGCGCTGAGCAAGCTCGGCGCCAACACGCTGATTCTGACCGGTGCGAACAGCTACAGCGGCGCGACGACGATCGCCGCGGGCACGCTGCAGGTCGGCGATGGCGGCACGACGGGCGTGCTCGGCACCGGCGCCATCACCAACAACGGCAGCTTGCGGTTCAGCCGGTCGAACGCCCTGACCGTGGCGAGCGCGATCGGCGGCACCGGTTCGGTCAGCCAGTCAGGGGCCGGGACAACCTCGCTGACCGGTGCCAACAGCTACAGCGGCGTCACAACAATCTCGGCCGGGGCGCTGAGCGTCGGCGCCGGTGGCACGGTGGGGACGCTCGGCACCGGCGCCATCGCTAATGACGCCAGCTTGATCTTCAATCGTTCGAACGCCCTGACCGTGGCGAACGCGATCGCCGGCACCGGGTCGGTGACCAAGGCGGGCGCCGGGACGACCTCGCTTACCGGAGCTAACAGCTACAGCGGCACCACGACGATCTCGGCGGGCATCCTGAGCGTCGGTGCGGCCGGCGCGACGGGCACGCTCGGCACCGGCGACGTGATCAACAACGCGACGCTGCAGATCAACCGCAGCGATGCGAGCGTCACGCTCGGCAACAATATCTCGGGCAGCGGCGCGCTGACCAAAACGGCTGCCGGCACCAACACGATGCTGATCCTGACCGGCACCAACAGCTACGCCGGCACCACGACGATCACCGAGGGCACGCTGCAGGTCGGCGCGGGCGGCACCGCCGGCACGCTCGGCACCGGTGGTGTCGTCACCACCGGCGGGATCCTGGCATTCAACCGGTCGGACGACGTCACCGCCGCCAATGTGATCAGCGGTACCGGCGCGCTGAGCAAGCTCGGCGCCAACACGCTGATCCTGACCGGGGCGAACGCCTACAGCGGCACGACGACGATCGTCGCGGGCACGCTGCAGATCGGCGATGGCGGCACGACGGGCGCGCTCGGAACCGGTGCGACCACCAACAATGGCGGTCTGATCTTCAATCGTTCGAACGCCCTGACCGTGGCGAGCGCGATCGGCGGCACCGGCTCGGTCACCAAGGCGGGCGCCGGGACGACCTCGCTGACCGGAGCCAACAGCTACAGCGGCACCACGACGATCTCGGCGGGCACGCTGAGCGTCGGTGCAGCGGGCGCGACGGGTACGCTCGGCACCGGCAACGTGATCAACGACGCAACGTTGCAGATCGACCGCTCCGATGCGACCTTCACGCTCGGCAACAATATCTCGGGCAGCGGCGCGCTGACCAAGACGGCCGCCGGCACCAGCACGACGCTGATCCTCACCGGCACCAACAGCTACGCCGGCACCACGACGATCACCGAAGGCACGCTGCAGGTCGGCGCGGGTGGCACCACCGGCACGCTCGGCAGCGGCGGCGTCGTCACCACCGGCGGGACCCTGGCGTTCAACCGGTCGGACGACGTCACCGCCGCCAATGCGATCAGCGGCACCGGCGCGCTGAGCAAGCTCGGCGCCAACACGCTGATTCTGACCGGTGCGAACAGCTACAGCGGCGCGACGACGATCGCCGCGGGCACGCTGCAGGTCGGCGATGGCGGCACGACGGGCGTGCTCGGCACCGGCGCCATCACCAACAACGGCAGCTTGCGGTTCAGCCGGTCGAACGCCCTGACCGTGGCGAGCGCGATCGGCGGCACCGGTTCGGTCAGCCAGTCAGGCGCCGGCACGACCACGCTCACCGGTGCAAACAGCTATACCGGCACGACGACGATCGCCGCGGGCGTGCTGCAGATCGGCGATGGCGGCACGACGGGCGCGCTCGGCACCGGAGCGACCAGCAACGACGGATCCCTGATCTTCAACCGGTCGAACGCCCTGACCGTGGCGAGCCCGATCACCGGCACCGGCTCGGTCACCAAGGCGGGCGCCGGGACGACCAGCCTTAGCGGCACCAACAGCTATAGCGGTACTACGACGATCTCCGCGGGCATCCTGAGCGTCGGTGCCGGCGGCGCGACGGGCACGCTCGGCACCGGCGACGTGCTCAACGACGCGACGCTGCAGATCGACCGCAGCGACGCGACCTTCACGCTCGGCAACAATATTTCGGGCAGCGGCGCGCTGACCAAGACGATTGCGGGTGCCAGCACGACGCTGATCCTGACCGGCACCAACAGCTATGCCGGCACCACGACGATCACCGAAGGCACGCTGCAGGTCGGCGCGGGCGGCACCACCGGCACGCTCGGCAGCGGCGGCGTCGTCACCACCGGCGGGATCCTGGCGTTCAACCGCTCGGATGACGTCACCGCCGCCAATGCGATCAGCGGCACCGGGGCGCTGAGCAAGCTCGGCGCGAACACCGTTATCCTGACCGGGGCGAACAGCTACAGCGGCGCGACCACGATCAGCGCGGGTACGCTGCAGATCGGCGCCGGTGGCATGGTGGGCACGCTCGGCACGGGCGCTATCACCAACAATGCCAGCCTGGTGCTCAATCGTTCGAATGCCCTGACCTTGGCAAACGTGATCACCGGTACCGGCTCGGTCAGCCAGTCGGGCGCCGGCACGACCACGCTGACCGGTGCCAACAGCTACAGCGGCACCACGACGATCGCCGCGGGCACGCTGCAGATCGGCGCCGGTGGCACAGTAGGGACGCTGGGCACGGGCGCCATCACCAACAATGCCAGCCTGGTGCTCAATCGATCGAATGCCCTGACCTTGGCGAGCGCGATCGCCGGCACCGGCTCGGTCAGCCAGTCGGGAACCGGCACGACCACGCTGACCGGTGCCAACAGCTACAGCGGCACCACGACGATCTCGGCGGGCATCCTGAGCGTCGGTGCGGCGGGCGCGACGGGGACGCTCGGCACCGGCAACGTGATCAACGACGCGACGTTGCAGATTGACCGCTCCGATGCGACCTTCACGCTCGGCAACAATATCTCGGGCAGCGGCGCGCTGACCAAGACGGCCGCCGGCACCAACACGACGCTGATCCTGACCGGCGCCAACAGCTACGCCGGCCCCACGACGATCACCGAAGGCACGCTGCAGGTCGGCGCGGGTGGCACCACCGGCACGCTCGGCAGCGGCGGCGTCGTCACCACCGGCGGGACCCTGGCGTTCAACCGGTCGGACGACGTCACCGCCGCCAATGCGATCAGCGGCACCGGCGCGCTGAGCAAGCTCGGCGCCAACACGCTGATTCTGACCGGTGCGAACAGCTACAGCGGCGCGACGACGATCGCCGCGGGCACGCTGCAGGTCGGCGATGGCGGCACGACGGGCGTGCTCGGCACCGGCGCCATCACCAACAACGGCAGCTTGCGGTTCAGCCGGTCGGATGCGTTGACCGTGGCGAGCGCGATCGGCGGCACCGGTTCGGTCGTCCAGTCGGGCGCCGGCACGACCACGCTGACCGGTGCCAACAGCTACAGCGGCGTCACAACAATCTCGGCCGGGGCGCTGAGCGTTGGCGCCGGTGGCACGACGGGCGCGCTCGGCACCGGCGCCATCGCTAATGACGCCAGCCTGATCTTCAATCGTTCGAATGCCCTGACCGTGGCGAACGCGATCGGCGGCACCGGCTCGGTCACCAAGGCGGGCGCCGGGACGACCTCGCTTACCGGAGCTAACAGCTACAGCGGCACCACGACGATCTCGGCGGGCATCCTGAGCGTCGGTGCGGCCGGCGCGACGGGGACGCTCGGCACCGGCGGCGTGCTCAACGACGCGACGCTGCAGATCGACCGCTCCGATGCGACCTTCACGCTCGGCAACAATATCTCGGGCAGCGGCGCGCTGACCAAAACGGCTGCCGGCACCAACACGATGCTGATCCTGACCGGCACCAACAGCTACGCCGGCACCACGACGATCACCGAAGGCACGCTGCAGGTCGGCGCTGGCGGCACCGCCGGCACGCTCGGCACCGGGGGCGTCGTCACCACCGGCGGGACCCTGGCGTTCAACCGGTCGGACGACATCACCGCCGCCAATGCGATCAGCGGCACCGGCGCGCTGAGCAAGCTCGGCGCCAACACGCTGATTCTGACTGGGGCGAACAGCTACAGCGGCGCGACGACGATCAGTGCGGGCACGCTGCAGATCGGCGATGGCGGCACGACGGGCGCGCTCGGCACCGGTGCGACCACCAACAACGGCAGCCTGCGGTTCAGCCGGTCGGACGCGTTGACCGTGGCGAGCGCGATCGGCGGCACCGGTTCGGTCAGCCAGTCAGGCGCCGGGATAACCTCGCTGACCGGGGCCAACAGCTACAGCGGCGTCACAACGATCTCGGCCGGGGCGCTGAGCGTCGGCGCCGGTGGCACGACGGGCGTGCTCGGCACCGGCGCCATCGCTAATGACGCCAGCCTGATCTTCAATCGTTCGAATGCCCTGACCGTGGCGAACGCGATCGGCGGCACCGGCTCGGTCACCAAGGCGGGCGCCGGGACGACCTCGCTGACCGGAGCCAACAGTTACAGCGGCACCACGACGATCTCGGCGGGCATCCTGAGCGTCGGTGCGGCCGGCGCGACGGGGACGCTCGGCACCGGAGACGTAATCAACGACGCGACGCTGCAGATCGACCGCTCCGATGCGACCTTCACGCTCGGCAACAATATCTTGGGCAGCGGCGCGCTGACCAAGACGGCCGCCGGCACCAACACGACGCTGATCCTGACCGGCGCCAACAGCTACGCCGGCACCACGACGATCACCGAGGGGACGCTGCAGGTCGGCGCGGGCGGCACCGCCGGGACGCTCGGCAGCGGTGGCGTCGTCACCACCGGCGGGACCCTGGCGTTCAACCGGTCAGACAACCTCACCGCCGCCAATATGATCAGCGGCACCGGCATGCTCCGCAAACTCGCTGCCGGCACGCTGATCCTGACCGGGGACAATGATTACAGCGGCGCGACGACGATCAGCGCGGGCACGCTGCAGATCGGCGATGGCGGCACGAGCGGCGCCCTCGGCACCGGTGCCACCACCAACGACGCCAGCCTGGTCTTCAATCGGTCGGACGCGTTGACCGTGGCGAGCGCGATCGGCGGTGCCGGCTCGCTCGTCCAGTCGGGAATCGGGACGACCTCGCTGACCGGTGCCAACAGCTACAGCGGGATTACGACCGTTTCGGGGGGAGTCTTGAGCATAGGTGCCGGCGGCACCGTTGGCCAGCTCGGCTCCGGCAATGTGATGACCACGGGCGGCACGCTGGCGTTCAACCGGTCGGACAACATCACCGTCGCCAACCTGATCGGCGGCACAGGCGCGCTGAGCAAACTCGCCGCCAACACCGTGGTCCTCACCGGTGCTAACAGCTACAGCGGCCCGACGACGATCGCGGCGGGCACGCTGAGCGTCGGCGCCGGTGGCACGGCGGGCACGCTCGGCACCGGCGGCGTGATCAACGACGCAACGCTGCAGATCGACCGCTCCGATGCTACCTTCACGCTGGGCAACAATATCTCGGGCAGCGGCGCGCTGACCAAGACGGCCGCCGGCACCAGCACGACGCTGATCCTCACCGGCGCCAACAGCTACGCCGGCATCACGACGATCACCGAAGGGACGCTGCAGGTCGGCGCTGGCGGCACCACCGGCACGCTCGGCAGCGGCGGCGTCGTCACCACCGGCGGGACCCTGGCGTTCAACCGGTCAGATAACCTCACCGCCGCCAATGTGATCAGCGGTACCGGGGCGCTGAGCAAGTTCGGCGCCAACACGCTGATCCTGACCGGGGCGAACAGCTACAGCGGCGCGACGACGATCGCCGCGGGCACGCTGCAGATCGGCGATGGCGGCACGACGGGCGTGCTCGGCACCGGCGCCATCACCAACGACGCCAGCCTGGTGTTCAATCGTTCCGATGCCCTGACCGTGGCGAACGTGATCACCGGCACCGGTTCGGTCGGCCAGTCAGGGCCCGGTACGACCTCGCTGACCGGCGCCAACAGCTACGGCACCACCACGATCACCGAGGGAACGCTGCAGGTCGGCGCGGGCGGCACGAGCGGCACGCTCGGTACGGGCAACGTCATGACGACCGGCGGCACATTGGCGTTCAACCGGTCGGACGACGTCACCGTCGCCAACATGATCGGCGGCGCTGGCGCGCTGAGCAAGCTCGCCGCCAACACCGTTGTCCTGACCGGCGCCAACAGTTACGGCGGCACGACGACGATTTCCGGAGGCACGCTGCAGGTCGGCGCCGGCGGTACGGCGGGCACGCTCGGCACCGGCGATGTCGTCACCACCGGCGGCACGCTGGCGTTCAACCGCTCGAATAGCCTGACCGCCGCCAATGCGGTCAGCGGCACCGGCGGGCTGAGCAAGCTCGGCGCCAACACGCTGATCCTGACCGGGGCCAACAGCTACAGCGGCCCCACGACGATCACCGCCGGCACGCTCCAGATCGGGAGCGGCGGTACAACGGGAACGCTCGGCACCGGAGCGACCACCAACGACGCCAGCCTGGTCTTCAACCGTTCCGATGGGCTGATCGTGACGAGCGCGATCGGCGGGAGCGGCTCGGTCAGCCAATCCGGCCTGGGCACGACCTCGCTGACCGGTGCCAACAATTACAGCGGTACGACGACGATCGCCGCAGGGGCGCTGCAGATCGGCGCCGGCGGCACGACGGGCACGCTCGGCACCGGCGCGACCGCGAACAACGGCAGCCTGTTGTTCAACCGGTCCAATGGACTGACCGTCTCGAGCGCGATCGGCGGCACCGGCTCCGTCAGCCAGTCGGGACCGGGCACAACCTCGCTCACCGGTGCCAACACCTACAGCGGAAGTACCACCGTCTCTGCCGGTGTGCTGCAGGTAGGCGCAGGCGGAACGACGGGCACGCTCGGTAGCGGCGGGGTCATCATCGCCGGTGGCACGCTGGCGTTCAACCGGTCGGACGACTTCACCGCGGCGAACATGATCAGCGGCACCGGCGGGCTCAGCAAGCTCGCCGCCAATCTGCTGATCCTGACGGGTAGCAACAGCTACAGCGGCCCCACGACGATTTCCTCAGGAACCCTCAGCATAGGCGCCGGCGGCGCGGCGGGCACGCTCGGCACCGGCGACGTGCTCAACGACGCGACGCTGCAGGTCGACCGCAGCGACGCGACCTTCACGCTCGGCAACAATATTTCGGGCAGCGGCGCGCTGACCAAGACGGCCGCCGGCACCGACACGACGCTGATCCTGACCGGCGCCAACAGCTACAGCGGCCCCACGACGATCACCGAAGGCACGCTGCAGGTCGGCGCTGGCGGCACCGCCGGCACGCTCGGCACCGGGGGCGTCGTCACCACCGGCGGGACCCTGGCGTTCAACCGGTCGGACGACATCACCGCCGCCAATGCGATCAGCGGCACCGGCGCGCTGAGCAAGCTCGGCGCCAACACGCTGATTCTGACTGGGGCGAACAGCTACAGCGGCGCGACGACGATCAGTGCGGGCACGCTGCAGATCGGCGATGGCGGCACGACGGGCGCGCTCGGCACCGGTGCGACCACCAACAACGGCAGCCTGCGGTTCAGCCGGTCGGACGCGTTGACCGTGGCGAGCGCGATCGGCGGCACCGGTTCGGTCAGCCAGTCAGGCGCCGGGATAACCTCGCTGACCGGGGCCAACAGCTACAGCGGCGTCACAACGATCTCGGCCGGGGCGCTGAGCGTCGGCGCCGGTGGCACGACGGGCGTGCTCGGCACCGGCGCCATCGCTAATGACGCCAGCCTGATCTTCAATCGTTCGAATGCCCTGACCGTGGCGAACGCGATCGGCGGCACCGGCTCGGTCACCAAGGCGGGCGCCGGGACGACCTCGCTGACCGGAGCCAACAGTTACAGCGGCACCACGACGATCTCGGCGGGCATCCTGAGCGTCGGTGCGGCCGGCGCGACGGGGACGCTCGGCACCGGAGACGTAATCAACGACGCGACGCTGCAGATCGACCGCTCCGATGCGACCTTCACGCTCGGCAACAATATCTTGGGCAGCGGCGCGCTGACCAAGACGGCCGCCGGCACCAACACGACGCTGATCCTGACCGGCGCCAACAGCTACGCCGGCACCACGACGATCACCGAGGGGACGCTGCAGGTCGGCGCGGGCGGCACCGCCGGGACGCTCGGCAGCGGTGGCGTCGTCACCACCGGCGGGACCCTGGCGTTCAACCGGTCAGACAACCTCACCGCCGCCAATATGATCAGCGGCACCGGCATGCTCCGCAAACTCGCTGCCGGCACGCTGATCCTGACCGGGGACAATGATTACAGCGGCGCGACGACGATCAGCGCGGGCACGCTGCAGATCGGCGATGGCGGCACGAGCGGCGCCCTCGGCACCGGTGCCACCACCAACGACGCCAGCCTGGTCTTCAATCGGTCGGACGCGTTGACCGTGGCGAGCGCGATCGGCGGTGCCGGCTCGCTCGTCCAGTCGGGAATCGGGACGACCTCGCTGACCGGTGCCAACAGCTACAGCGGGATTACGACCGTTTCGGGGGGAGTCTTGAGCATAGGTGCCGGCGGCACCGTTGGCCAGCTCGGCTCCGGCAATGTGATGACCACGGGCGGCACGCTGGCGTTCAACCGGTCGGACAACATCACCGTCGCCAACCTGATCGGCGGCACAGGCGCGCTGAGCAAACTCGCCGCCAACACCGTGGTCCTCACCGGTGCTAACAGCTACAGCGGCCCGACGACGATCGCGGCGGGCACGCTGAGCGTCGGCGCCGGTGGCACGGCGGGCACGCTCGGCACCGGCGGCGTGATCAACGACGCAACGCTGCAGATCGACCGCTCCGATGCTACCTTCACGCTGGGCAACAATATCTCGGGCAGCGGCGCGCTGACCAAGACGGCCGCCGGCACCAGCACGACGCTGATCCTCACCGGCGCCAACAGCTACGCCGGCATCACGACGATCACCGAAGGGACGCTGCAGGTCGGCGCTGGCGGCACCACCGGCACGCTCGGCAGCGGCGGCGTCGTCACCACCGGCGGGACCCTGGCGTTCAACCGGTCAGATAACCTCACCGCCGCCAATGTGATCAGCGGTACCGGGGCGCTGAGCAAGTTCGGCGCCAACACGCTGATCCTGACCGGGGCGAACAGCTACAGCGGCGCGACGACGATCGCCGCGGGCACGCTGCAGATCGGCGATGGCGGCACGACGGGCGTGCTCGGCACCGGCGCCATCACCAACGACGCCAGCCTGGTGTTCAATCGTTCCGATGCCCTGACCGTGGCGAACGTGATCACCGGCACCGGTTCGGTCGGCCAGTCAGGGCCCGGTACGACCTCGCTGACCGGCGCCAACAGCTACGGCACCACCACGATCACCGAGGGAACGCTGCAGGTCGGCGCGGGCGGCACGAGCGGCACGCTCGGTACGGGCAACGTCATGACGACCGGCGGCACATTGGCGTTCAACCGGTCGGACGACGTCACCGTCGCCAACATGATCGGCGGCGCTGGCGCGCTGAGCAAGCTCGCCGCCAACACCGTTGTCCTGACCGGCGCCAACAGTTACGGCGGCACGACGACGATTTCCGGAGGCACGCTGCAGGTCGGCGCCGGCGGTACGGCGGGCACGCTCGGCACCGGCGATGTCGTCACCACCGGCGGCACGCTGGCGTTCAACCGCTCGAATAGCCTGACCGCCGCCAATGCGGTCAGCGGCACCGGCGGGCTGAGCAAGCTCGGCGCCAACACGCTGATCCTGACCGGGGCCAACAGCTACAGCGGCCCCACGACGATCACCGCCGGCACGCTCCAGATCGGGAGCGGCGGTACAACGGGAACGCTCGGCACCGGAGCGACCACCAACGACGCCAGCCTGGTCTTCAACCGTTCCGATGGGCTGATCGTGACGAGCGCGATCGGCGGGAGCGGCTCGGTCAGCCAATCCGGCCTGGGCACGACCTCGCTGACCGGTGCCAACAATTACAGCGGTACGACGACGATCGCCGCAGGGGCGCTGCAGATCGGCGCCGGCGGCACGACGGGCACGCTCGGCACCGGCGCGACCGCGAACAACGGCAGCCTGTTGTTCAACCGGTCCAATGGACTGACCGTCTCGAGCGCGATCGGCGGCACCGGCTCCGTCAGCCAGTCGGGACCGGGCACAACCTCGCTCACCGGTGCCAACACCTACAGCGGAAGTACCACCGTCTCTGCCGGTGTGCTGCAGGTAGGCGCAGGCGGAACGACGGGCACGCTCGGTAGCGGCGGGGTCATCATCGCCGGTGGCACGCTGGCGTTCAACCGGTCGGACGACTTCACCGCGGCGAACATGATCAGCGGCACCGGCGGGCTCAGCAAGCTCGCCGCCAATCTGCTGATCCTGACGGGTAGCAACAGCTACAGCGGCCCCACGACGATTTCCTCAGGAACCCTCAGCATAGGCGCCGGCGGCGCGGCGGGCACGCTCGGCACCGGCGACGTGCTCAACGACGCGACGCTGCAGGTCGACCGCAGCGACGCGACCTTCACGCTCGGCAACAATATTTCGGGCAGCGGCGCGCTGACCAAGACGGCCGCCGGCACCGACACGACGCTGATCCTGACCGGCGCCAACAGCTACAGCGGCCCCACGACGATCACCGAAGGCACGCTGCAGGTCGGCGCCGGCGGTACGACCGGCACCCTCGGCACCGGCGTCACCACGAACGGTGGCAGCCTGACCTTCAATCGCTCCGACGCGCTGACCGTGGCGAGCGCGATCAGCGGCACCGGCTCGGTCACCAAGGCGGGCACCGGTACCACGTCGCTAACCGGCGCCAACAGCTACGGCGGCAGCACAACGGTCTCGGCGGGCGTCCTGAGCGTCGGCGATGGCGGCACGATCGGCACGCTCGGCACCGGCACCATCATCAACGACGCCAGCCTGCTGTTCAACCGGTCGAATGTCCTGACGGTGGCCAACGCGATTTCCGGCACCGGTTCGATCGGCCAGGTTGGCATCGGCACAACCTCGCTGACCGGCGCGAACAGCTACAGCGGTATCACGACGATCTCGGCGGGTATGCTGAGCGTCGGCGCGGGTGGCACGACCGGCACGCTCGGCACCGGCGGCGTCGTCACCACCGGCGGGACCCTGGCTTTCAATCGCTCGGACGACATCACCGCGACCAATACGATCAGCGGGACCGGCGGGCTGAGCAAGCTCGGCGCCAACACGCTGATCCTGGCCGGGGCCAACAGCTATAGCGGCCCAACGACGATCGCCGCGGGCACGCTGCAGATCGGCGATGGCGGCACAACGGGCGCGCTCGGCACCGGCGCGACCAGCAACGACGGATCGCTGGTCTTCAACCGGTCGGACGACATGAGGGTTGCCAGCGCGATCAGCGGCACCGGTGCGGTGACCAAGCTCGGCACCAACACGGTGATCCTGACGGGAGACAGCAGCTACACCGGCGGCACGACGATCAGCGCGGGCACGCTGCAGGTCGGCGATGGCGGCACGACCGGCAGCATCACCGGCGATGTCGTCAACAATGCCGTGCTCACCTTCAACCGCAGCAATGACTTCACGCTCTCCGGTGTCATCTCGGGCACCGGCACGGTCAATCAGCTGGGCGCCGTCGCGGCCACGCTGACCGGAGCGAACAGCTATAGCGGCACGACGACGGTTGGCGTCGGCACGTTGCTGGTCAACGGCGATCAGCGTGGCTCGACCGGTCTGACCGACGTGCTTTCGGCGGCGACGCTTGGCGGCACCGGGATCATCGGCGGCGACGTGAGGGTCGCCGATGGTGCCGCTATCGCGCCCGGCCAGAGCCCCGGGACGCTGACCATCAACGGCAGCCTCAGGCTCTCGGGCCACTCGGTTCTCGATTTCGAGTTCGGACGCTCCAATGTCGTCGGCGGCGCGCTCAACGACCTCCTGCAGGTCGGCAGCGATCTCGTTCTCGACGGGACGCTCAACCTCTCGGTCTCGCCGGGCGGCAGCCTGGGGGGCGGCCTCTACCGGCTCATCAACTATGGTGGTGCGCTGACCGACAACGGGCTGGTGATCGGCACGGCGCCGGCGGCCGGCAGCCTGTTCGTCCAGACCTCGATCGCCAACCAGGTCAACCTGATCAGCACCGGCGGTCTGACGCTCAACTTCTGGGACGGCGCGGCCGGACCGACGTTCAACTCGAGGGTCGATGGCGGCGACGGCAGCTGGCAGGGCGGTGCCGGCAACACTCATTGGGCCGATGCCGACGGGGTGACGAACGGCACCTATTCGCAAGGCGGCTTCGCGGTGTTCACGGCCGCACCAGGGACGGTCATCGTCGACGACAGCCTGGGGGCGGTGACGTCGGCGGGGATGCAGTTCGCCAGCAACGGCTATCGGATTGCCGGCGCCCCGCTGACGCTGACCGGTTCGCAAGCCACCATCCGGGTCGGCGACGGCACGGCGGGCGGCGCCGGTCACACCGCCACGATCGCCGCGGCGCTGACCGGATCGGCCCGGCTGGTGAAGACCGATCTCGGCACCCTCGTCCTGGCCGGGGCCAACAGCTACAGCGGCGGTACGGCGATCGACGGCGGTACGCTGCAGGTCGCCAGCGACGCCAGCCTCGGCGCGGCGGCAGGCGGGCTCAGCTTCAACGGCGGCACGCTGCGCACGACCGCCGATCTCGCCAGCACGCGGGCCGTCGAGCTCCCCGGCAGCGGCACCATCCTGACCGATACGAACACCAGCGTCATGATGGCGGGCGCGGTGTCGGGAGCGGGCTCGCTCACCAAGGATGGCGGCGGAAGGCTGATCCTGACCGGTACCAACAGCTACACCGGCGGCACGACGATCAGCGCCGGCACGCTGCAGATCGGCAATGGTGGAACCACCGGCAGCCTCAGCGGCGACGTGACGAACAACGGCACGCTCACCTTCAATCGGGCCGATGCGCTGACCGTGGCGGGCGCGATCGGCGGCACCGGCTCGGTCACCAAGGCGGGGGCCGGCACGACCACGCTAACCGGTGCCAACAGCTACAGCGGCACGACGACGATCGCCGCGGGCACGCTGCAGATCGGCGATGGCGGCACGACGGGCGCGCTCGGAACCGGCGCCACGACCAACAATGGCGGCCTGGTGTTCAATCGTTCGAATGCCCTGACCGTGGCGAACGCGATCACCGGCACCGGCTCGGTCAGCCAGTCGGGCAACGGCACGACCACGCTGACCGGCGCCAACAGCTACAGCGGTACGACGACGATCTCGGCGGGCATCCTGAGCGTCGGTGCCGGCGGCGCGACGGGCACGCTCGGCACCGGCAACGTGCTCAACGACGCGACGCTGCAGATCGACCGCAGCGACGCGACCTTCACGCTGGGCAACAATATTTCGGGCACCGGCGGGCTGACCAAGACGATTGCGGGTGCCAGCACGACGCTGATCCTGACCGGCACCAACAGCTATGCCGGCACCACGACGATCACCGAGGGGACGCTGCAGGTCGGCGCGGGCGGCACCAGCGGCACGCTCGGCACCGGCGGTGTCGTCACCACCGGCGGGATCCTGGCGTTCAACCGGTCGGACGACGTCACCACCGCCAATGCGATCAGCGGCACCGGCGCGCTGAGCAAGCTTGGCGCCAACACGCTGATCCTGACCGGGGCGAACAGCTACAGCGGCGCGACGACGATCGCCGCGGGCACGCTGCAGGTCGGCGACGGTGGCACGACAGGCGCGCTCGGCACCGGTGCGACCACCAACAACGGCGGTCTGCGGTTCAGCCGGTCGGATGCGTTGACCGTGGCGAGCGCGATCGGTGGCACCGGTTCGGTCAGCCAGTCAGGCGCCGGGACAACCACGTTGACCGGGGCGAACAGCTATAGCGGCACGACGACGGTTGGCGTCGGCACGTTGCTGGTCAACGGCGATCAGCGTGGCTCGACCGGTCTGACCGACGTGCTTTCGGCGGCGACGCTTGGCGGCACCGGGATCATCGGCGGCGACGTGAGGGTCGCCGATGGTGCCGCTATCGCGCCCGGCCAGAGCCCCGGGACGCTGACCATCAACGGCAGCCTCAGGCTCTCGGGCCACTCGGTTCTCGATTTCGAGTTCGGACGCTCCAATGTCGTCGGCGGCGCGCTCAACGACCTCCTGCAGGTCGGCAGCGATCTCGTTCTCGACGGGACGCTCAACCTCTCGGTCTCGCCGGGCGGCAGCCTGGGGGGCGGCCTCTACCGGCTCATCAACTATGGTGGTGCGCTGACCGACAACGGGCTGGTGATCGGCACGGCGCCGGCGGCCGGCAGCCTGTTCGTCCAGACCTCGATCGCCAACCAGGTCAACCTGATCAGCACCGGCGGTCTGACGCTCAACTTCTGGGACGGCGCGGCCGGACCGACGTTCAACTCGAGGGTCGATGGCGGCGACGGCAGCTGGCAGGGCGGTGCCGGCAACACTCATTGGGCCGATGCCGACGGGGTGACGAACGGCACCTATTCGCAAGGCGGCTTCGCGGTGTTCACGGCCGCACCAGGGACGGTCATCGTCGACGACAGCCTGGGGGCGGTGACGTCGGCGGGGATGCAGTTCGCCAGCAACGGCTATCGGATTGCCGGCGCCCCGCTGACGCTGACCGGTTCGCAAGCCACCATCCGGGTCGGCGACGGCACGGCGGGCGGCGCCGGTCACACCGCCACGATCGCCGCGGCGCTGACCGGATCGGCCCGGCTGGTGAAGACCGATCTCGGCACCCTCGTCCTGGCCGGGGCCAACAGCTACAGCGGCGGTACGGCGATCGACGGCGGTACGCTGCAGGTCGCCAGCGACGCCAGCCTCGGCGCGGCGGCAGGCGGGCTCAGCTTCAACGGCGGCACGCTGCGCACGACCGCCGATCTCGCCAGCACGCGGGCCGTCGAGCTCCCCGGCAGCGGCACCATCCTGACCGATACGAACACCAGCGTCATGATGGCGGGCGCGGTGTCGGGGGCCGGCTCGCTCACCAAGGCCGGCGGCGGAAGGCTGATCCTGACCGGTACCAACAGCTACACCGGCGGCACGACGATCAGCGCCGGCACGCTGCAGATCGGCAATGGCGGAACCACCGGCAACCTCACCGGCGACGTGACGAACAACGGCACGCTCACCTTCAATCGGGCCGATGCATTCACGCTCTCCGGGGTCATTTCGGGCAGTGGCACCCTAAACCAGATCGGCCCAGTCGCGGCGATGCTCACCGGCGCCAACAGCTACACCGGGACGACGACCGTCGGCGCCGGGACGCTGCTGGTCAACGGCGATCAAAGCGCCGCGACCGGGCTCACCGAGGTATTGGCGGGAGCGACGCTCGGCGGCATCGGCACCATCGGCGGCGATCTGAGGGTCTCCGATGGCGCGACCGTGGCACCCGGCCAGAGTCGCGGCACGCTGACCGTCAACGGCAACTATATCGCATCGGGGGGTGGACTTCAGGTCGAGGTCGACCTCGGCGCCGCGTCGTCGCCATCCGATCTTCTCGTCGTCAAAGGCGCAACTTCGGGCCGGACGATCGTCGACGTCGTCAACGCCGCCGGCACGGGTACCTGGCATCCGGACGGCATCAGGATCGTCGACGTCGGCGGCGCTTCCGATGGGCAGTTCACGCTCGCGGGCGACTATATGCTCCGCGGCGAGGCGGCGATCATCGCCGGCGCCTTCAGCTATACGCTCGGCAAGAACGACGCTTCGACCGCGAACGACGGCGACTGGTATCTGCGCTCGACGCGCAACGGCGCCCTGGGACGCGCCGATGAACGCGATGCGCCGCTCTACCAGCCGGGCGTTCCGGTCTATGAAGCCTATGGAGACGCGCTTCTGACGCTCAACACCTTGCCGACGTGGCGCGAGCGGACCGCCGGCCGGCAATGGGCGCCGACGAGTTCGGGTCCGGCCGTCTGGGGCCGTACCGGCGTGGCGCGCCATCGGCACAATGCACATATCTCGGCGAGCCTCGCCGACGTCGACACCGAGCTGCGGTCGCTGCAGGTCGGGCTGGACCAGTCCGTCGTCGACGACAGCAACGGCGCGATGCGCGTCGGCATCTCCGCCCATTATCGCCAAGCGAACGCCATCGCATCATCGCCGTTCGGCGGCGGCAGGCTGAAGATCGACGGTTACGGCGTGGGTGCCTCACTCAATTGGCGGAATGGCAGCGACGTCTACGTCGACGTCCAGGCGGAGGCCAGCCGCTACCAGGCCGACCTCCGTTCGCAGATCCTGGGGAATCTGATCGAGGCCAACAACGGCGCGGGCCGGGCGCTCAGCATCGAGACGGGCACACCGCTTACGGCTGGCGGTCTCACCATCACACCGCAGGTTCAGCTCGTGTATTCGCACGTCGCCTTCGACCGCTTTACCGACCCGAACGGCGTGGTCGTCGCGATCGGCAAAGCCGAGAGCCTGGAAGGCCGGTGGGGGGCATCGTTCCAGCGAGCGATCGAGCCGAACCATCCCACGCGGGGCCACGCCTATGGCCTGGTCAATTTCAGCTACGCGATGCTCGCCGCGACCCGGACCGAGGTGGCGGGCAGCCGCATCGAGCGCCTCAACCATCGGCTATGGAGCGAGTTGGGGATCGGGGGGACGTACAGCTGGGGGCCGGTTACGCTTTATGGCGAGGTCTCGACAAGAACGGCACTGGGCGACTTCGCTGACAGCTACAGCCTCAAAAGCCAGGCGGGCGTGCGGATAGCGTTCTGAAGCGACGAGCTGACAAGCGAGGCGCAGCCGGCGCATGCCGCTCGGGAATTCAGACACCGCAGGCTTCCACGAACAGACTCGCGAGCCGCTTCGGGGACATGCGGAGCGACTGTACCCCCTATTTCCGGCCGCCGTTGAGCGGCCAAGTTCCGCCGGTCGTTCTCAACGGGCTGCGAAATCGGGAGTTCGGCCTCCGGATAGGCTCGCGGGGCTTATACCATGTCTCACGCGCTGAATTGGCACCACTCCCGTGATGCTAAGTCGCTGCAGTACATGGATATCTTTTGTGGTTAACCCTTGAGCGGGTTCTTATTCCCACGTTGGTGACCCCTACGGGAATCGAACCCGTGTTTTCGCCGTGAGAGGGCGACGTCCTGACCGCTAGACGAAGGGGCCGCAGCGCAAGAGGGCGTCACCTATGCGGCGGCGGCGCAGGTGTCAAGACGCCCGCGCGTGCCGCCGCGGATCGTCGCCTCAGAAGATGATGGCGACGACGATGATGATGAGGATAAGCGCGCCGAGGCTGATGCTGACGTTGCGTCCCATGCGTATCTCCTTTGGTTGTTCTCTCTGCCAACACGCAACCAACGGATAGCGTTCCGCGAGAACAACCAAAGTCCGCGCCATGGGTCAGGCGGCGCGCGCCTCGCGCTCGGCGATCTCGGCCTTCAGCTGCTCGGCGAGCAGGAAGGCGAGCTCGAGGCTCTGGCCCGCGTTGAGGCGCGGGTCGCAGTGCGTATGGTAGCGGTCGGCGAGCGCCTCGTCGGTGATCGCCACCGCGCCGCCGGTGCATTCGGTGACATTCTGTCCGGTCATCTCGGCATGGATACCGCCGGCATGCGTCCCCTCGGCGCGGTGGACGGCGAAGAACGCCTTCACTTCGCCGAGGATGCGCTCGAACGGCCGCGTCTTGTAGCCGTTGGGCGCCTTCACCGTGTTGCCGTGCATCGGGTCGCACGACCAGACGACCTCGCGGCCCTCGCGCTTGACGGCGCGCACGAGCCTGGGCAGCGCCGCTTCGACCTTGTCGTAGCCGAACCGCGTGATCACGGTCATGCGGCCGGGCTCGTTGGACGGATTGAGCGTGTCGAGCAGCCGCAGCAGCCCGTCGGGCTCGAGGCTGGGGCCGGCCTTGACGCCGATCGGGTTGAGCACGCCACGCAGGAACTCGACGTGCGCCGAGCCCTCGGCGCGGGTGCGGTCGCCGATCCACAGCATGTGCGCCGAGGTGTCGACCCAGTCGCCGGTCAGGCTGTCCTGCCGCGTCATCGCGCTCTCATAGCCGAGCAGCAGCGCCTCGTGGCTGGTGTAGAAGTCGGTGCCCTTGAGCTGCGGCACCGTCTCGGGCGACAGGCCGCAGGCCTCCATGAACGCCAGCGCCTCGCCGATCCGCTCGGCGACGACCTCGAACTTCTTGGCCCAGGGGCTGCGTCCGACGAAGTCGAGGTTCCACTTGTGCACCTGCGCGAGATTGGCGTAGCCGCCCTGCGCGAAGGCGCGCAGCAGGTTGAGCGTCGATGCCGACTGCATGTAGGCGCGCAGCATGCGCCGCGGATCGGGGGCGCGGGCGCCGGCCTCGAACGCCATGTCGTTGACGATGTCGCCGCGGTAGCTCGGCAGCGACACCCCGCCCAATTCCTCCATGTCCGACGAACGCGGCTTGGCGAACTGGCCGGCGATGCGGCCGACCTTCACCACGGGCAGCTTCGACGCATAGGTCAGCACCACCGCCATCTGCAGGATGACACGGAAGGTGTCGCGGATGTTGTCGGGGTGGAATTCGGCGAAGCTCTCGGCGCAGTCGCCGCCCTGCAGCAAGAAGGCCTTGCCGGCCGCGACCTGCGCCAGGTCGCGCTTGAGCTGGCGCGCCTCGCCGGCGAACACCAGCGGCGGATAGCCGCGCAACTCGCGCTCGACCTCCTCGACCGCCGCGGCATCGGGATACTTGGGGAGCTGCTGCGCCTCGAACGCGCGCCAGCCGTCGCGCGTCCAGGCGGCGCGGGGGAGGGGGCGGGGGCTGAGGCTCGTTGTGGTCATGTTGTTTCTTTGCGTAACCCGGGGCGCGAACGCAAGAAACCTTATGTCGCGTCGGTGAAACGAAAACTCCGCCGCGCCGACGCCGCCGTTCAGTGCGTGCAGTCGGCGACGAGGAAGGTGGCGCGCGTTTCGTCGCGCGGCGGCAGGTGGCTGCGCACCGAGGTCCACACCAGCCGTCCCGTTCCGTTGGGCAGGAAGGTGACCTGGAAGGTGTCGACCTGCGCCTGCTGATAGACCGCGGTGAGGATGAAATAATTGAGGTCGCGCGCCTGATGCGTGAGCGTCAGGCGGGCGCCGTCGCGCACCAGGCTGACCGAGCGCGTGCGGTCGCGGATGACGACGTCGGGGCGGCCGGCCCGGTCGCGGCTGAAGGTCAGCACCGCACCCTTCAGCCGGTTGAACACCCAGCCCTTGGCTGGGCTGGTCTCGAAGCCGCGCCCCTTGGGGTCGGTGCACACCGCCATCACCGTTTGCGCCGCGGCGGGCGCCGCCGCGGCCATCGGCAGCGCCAGCGCCGCCGCCAGGACGAACCGCGGCGGGCGCATCGCGATGAAGGTATTCCCGCGCATCACGCGGCGTGCGGTCGCGGTTGCGGGAAATGCCGGTCCACCGCCGCGGCCAGCTCGCGCGCGCCGAACGGCTTGTGGAGGATCGGCGCGCCGGGGCCGATCGCCGTTGCCAGATCGTCGGTATCGGCATGCCCGGTCACGAAGACGATCGGCAGCTCGGGGTGGCTGGTGCGGGCGCGGCGCGCGACGTCGGCGCCGTTCATGCCGGGCATCGCATAGTCGACGAGCATCAGGTCGGGCGTCCGTTCGTCGAGCAGCCGCAATCCCTCTGCGGCGCCCTCGGCGGCGCGGACCTCGTAGCCCAGCGCCTCGAGCGTCGAGACGAGGAAGTCGCGGACGTCCGCATCGTCGTCGATGATCAGGATGTGGCCGCTGCGCGGGCCGATCTGAACCGGCGTCTCGCGCGCGGCGGCATCCGCCGGGGCGGCGTCGCCCGCGGCGGGCAGCAACATGCGGATGGTGGTGCCCACGCCGACCTCGCTTTCGATCCGCAACGTACCGTTGAACTGCTGCGCGACGCCATAGACCTGCGCCAGCCCGAGGCCGGTGCCCTTGCCGACCTCCTTGGTGGTGAAGAAGGGCTCGGTGGCGCGCGCCAGCACCTCGGGCGACATGCCGCTGCCGGTATCGGCGATCGCGATCGCCACATAGTCGCCGGCGGCGAGTTCGCCGTCGACGGTAACGACCTCGCGCGAGGTGGCGATGGTGAGCGTGCCGCCTTCGGGCATCGCATCGCGGGCGTTGATCGCCAGATTGAGCACCGCATTCTCGATCTGGTTCGCATCGCCCAGCGCCACGCCGCAGTCGGGGTCGAGCGCGAGGCGCACCTTCACCGACGGGCCGATGGTGTGGCGCAGCAGCTCCTGCATGTTCTCGATCAGCTCGTTGACCGGTACCGCCGCGGTGCTCAGACGGTGCGTGCGCGAAAAGGCCAGCAGCTGGCCGGTGAGCTTGGCGCCGCGCCGTGCCGCCTCGAGCGCGTTGGCAGCGAGCGAGCGCGTGCGCGGTTCGGCGGTCACCGTGGTGATGATCTCCAGACCGCCGATGATCGGCGTGAGCAGGTTGTTGAAATCATGCGCGATGCCGCCGGTCAGCTGGCCGACCGCCTGCATCTTCTGTGCCTGGCGCAGGCGCTCCTCGGCGGCCTCGCGCTCGGCGATCTCGGCGCGGAGCGCCGCGTTGATGCGCCGCTGCGCGGCCGCCGACACCGCGACGACGATCGCGACGAGACCCGCCATGATCGCCAGCAGCATGATGGCGCCGTAGCGCGCCAGCCGCTGCGCGAAGGGCTCGACCGAGGTGCGGACATAGGCGCTGCCGATCCGCTCGCCCGACGCGAACACCGGAACGGTGATCGACAGCCGATCGCCGACCGTCGTTTCGCCCAGCGGCGGGCTGATCGGCAGCGGCCGCCCGTCGCGGGCATAGCCGGCGATGCCGCGCCCGGCCGAATCATAGACGCCCGCCGCGTCGATCGACGGATTGGCGCTGAGCGAGCGGACATTCTCGCGCGCGATCGAGGCATCCTCGAATTCGAGCGCCACGCTGACGCTCGCGGCGAGCATCGCCGCCTGGACGGCCGCCTCCTGCCGGCTGCGCAGCTGGAACTGGCGCTCGCTGAACGCCGTCACGCCGAGGCCGAGCGCGAGCAGCAGGATCACGCCGACCAGCGCCACCGACGGCGCACGGCTCAGCCCGGCGGACAGGCGCGCGCGCCCGTTCATCCGACTGTCGCCCGGCTGGCGCGGCGCATGATTGTTCCCCATCGACTGTGCGCTCATCGCCTGAAAGCTTAGCGCGGCGCGGCGGTCAAGGGTATCTCGCAGCCACGGCCCGCCCCGGCAACGGGTCGGTCCGGCGAGGCATTGGCACCGATCGTCGCATCTGCAACGATGGCGGCATCGGCGCGATCGTTAGCAGCCCGTCGCGGAAAGAGTCCGAGAATGCGAATGCCGTGGCCCGCCCTTGTCCTGTTGCCGCTCCTGGCAGCGGTGCCGGCCTGTACGCCGCCGCCGACGCAGGAGCTGGCGCTCGCCGACATGGTACCGCGCGGCGACGGGCCGCGCCCCGACGCGCCGCTCTTCACGCTGTATTTCGCCAGCGGGAGCGCGGCGCTGACCCGCGATGCCGAGGCGATCCTCGATCGCCTGCTCGCCGACCCGGCCCGCGCCGGCTGGACGCGCATCCGCCTCGCCGGCCATGCCGATACCTCCGGCCCGGCGCGGCTCAATCGCCGGCTGTCGGCGGCGCGGGTCGAAGCCGTGCGGCACCGCCTCGTCGCTGCCGGCGTTCCCGAGGCGATCATCGACGTCAGCGTCGTCGGCGAGCGGCAGGCGCGCAGCGGTTCGGCCGCCGACGATCGTCGCGTCGAAATCTTCGTGACCGGCTGATGGAGAAAAAGCCGGCGTGGCGACTTCTTGCAGCATGATCCTTCGCCGCCGCGCCGCCTGAATGACTGCACCGGCGAACGCCTCGCCCCGGCGCGCGGTGCTGGTGGTCAACACCAAGTCACGCAAGGGGCGGCATTTATTCAAGGATGCCAAGCGCATGCTGCGTGCGCGCGGCGTGACGCTCGACGGGGCCTATTCGGTGCGCAATCCCGAGCGGCTTCCCGAGATCGTGCGCGAGGCGGTCGCCGCCGGCAGCGAGTTCATCATCGTCGGCGGCGGCGACGGGACGGTCAGCTCGGTCGTCGACCATGTCGCGCACAAGCCGGTGACGCTCGGCATCCTGCCGCTCGGCACCGCCAACTGCTTCGCGCGGACGCTCACGGTGCCCTTCGATCTCGAAGGCGCGATTGACGTGCTGCTCGACGGCAAGGCGGTCGAGGTCGATCTGGGCCGCGTCGGGACCGACCTGTTCGCCAACGCGCTGGCGATCGGCATGCCGTCGATCGTCAACCAGGGCATCCCGCCGAGCCTGAAGAAATATTTCGGGCGCGTCGGCTATGCGATCTACGGGCTCGTCGCGCTGCTCCGGTTCAAGCCGTTCCGCTGCACGGTGATCACCGACGGCGACAGCCGCGAGTTCAAGGCGCTCGAGGTGCGCATCGTCAACGGCAGCTTCCTTGGCGGGCTGCGCGTCGCCGACGATTCGAACGTCGAGAGCGAGGACATGGTCGTGCAGGTGGTGCAGGGCACCAAGCGCCGCCATCTCGTCGAGACCTGGCTGCGCTCGATGGCCGGCCGCCCCCCGGCGCGCAAGCGCATCGTGTCGCTGCGCGGCCGCAGGATCCGGATCGAGACCGAGCCGCGCGAGCCCGTCTCGGTAGACGGCGAAGTCCTCGCCCAGACCCCGATCGAGTGCGCGGTCGAGCGCCAGTCGCTGCGCGTGATGGTCCCCGCCGATCGCCACGATCTCGAATAAGGTCCGAACGCTAGCTTTCGTGCCAGCGGCCGTCGGCGAAGCGATAGCTCTCGTCCGCCGCCTCCTCGAAGCCGCCCTCTGCCCAGGCCTGGACCGCGACGCGCAACGCGTCGCCGTCGCTCTCGATGAGGTTGAAGCTGTTGGCGTGCTCGCGCAGCCGCGTCGACGTCGTGGTGCCCGCCTGGACGACGAGCAGCGAATGGCCCGCCGCCAGAAAGGTGGCCGCCGACCCGCTGAACGGCCGATGATGGTGTCCGGCGAGAAGCAGGTGGACGCCGGCGTCGAGCGCCGTCTGCACCGCCGCCGCCGACCGTCCGGCGGCCTCGAGCGGCTCGCCCTTTTCGCCCCACGGAAGCTGGACGAGCGGATGATGCGTCACCAGCATCCGCCGCGCCCCGCGCGGTACCTCGGCGAACCGCTCGCGAATGCACGCCAGCTGTTCGCGCGATACCCGCCCATCCTTGATCGTCAGCGATCGCGCGGTGTTGATGCCGAGGATCGCCACCTTGTCGTCGGCAAACAGCGGATAGGGATGCGGCTCGATATAGCGGCGAAAGCGTGCCAGCGGCCGGAAGAAGCGGCGCGTGACGTCCCAGAGCGGGACGTCGTGGTTGCCCGGCACGACGATGACCGGCAGGCCCGCCGCGCGCAGCCCGTCGACGAACACGCGCGCCGCTGCGAACTGCGCGCGGCGCGCGCGCTGCGTGAGATCGCCGCTGATGACGATCGCGTCGGGTCGAATCGCGGTCAGCGCCGCCGACAGGCCGTCGACGACGACGCGGTCGTGCCGGCCGAAATGCAGATCGGACAAATGCGCAATGCGCCGCATGACGTCTCCTCGCTAGCTGGCCGTTAAGCGCGCGAAGCCGGCCAAGGGTTGCCAAGGGAACGGGCGGTGCGACGCATCGTTGGGGAAGGAGCAGGAGAGAAGCGCCATGACCGGCTCCCCGAAACGCCCCGCGCGCGACGACGCGTCACTCTATGGCGACCACGCCAGCGGTCGCTACGGCGATCAGGCCTATGGCCGCGTCGATGCGCCCGGCTCTCCGGCCTCCGCGTCGCACGACAGCACCAATGCGCAGGTGACCGGCGGCGCCCCCGCCACCGGCGTCGAAGGCGCCGACGACGAGCTGAGCTCGCCCGGCATCTCGACCGACAAGAAGAGCGACGACACCAAGCCCGAGGCGGCGCCTACAGCGGCTTCGCCTCGTTGAACGGCGTGTCCTTGTCGGGCCGCAGGTCGCCCGGCAGCCCGAGCACGCGCTCGGCGATGATGTTGCGCAGGATCTCGTCGGTGCCGCCGGCGATGCGCAGCCCCGCCGACCACATGTAGCTCGACCGCAGCCGCTCGAGGTCGCCGCCCCCCTCGGTCATGAAGCCCGCCGCTTCCGACAGGTCGAGCGCGAACGCCGCCATATCCTGCATGTTCTTGGCGACGACGACCTTCGAGATCGACTGCTCGGCGCCGGGGATCTGCCCCTTCGACAGCGCCGACAGCGCGCGCATCTGCGTCAGCTTGATGCCCTCGTCGGCGAGATAGACGTCGGCGATCTTCTGGCGGACGTGCGTCGCCTCGATCGCCGGACCCGTCTCGGTCTCGATCTGGCGGGCGAGGTCGATGAGCGTGTTGTAGTCGGGCGAATGGCGCGGCTTGCCGCCGACCGCCAGCCGCTCGTGCATCAGCGTGGTCAGCGCCACCTTCCAGCCGTCGCCGACCTCGCCCAGCCGCCAGGCGTCGGGCACGCGGACGTCGGTGAAGAACACCTCGTTGAAGTCGGCGCCGCCCGACATCTGCTTGAGCGGCCGCGCCTCGACGCCCGGCGCATGCATGTCGACGATGAACATCGTCAGCCCCTTGTGCTTGGGCTTCGACGGGTCGGTGCGGGTGACGACGATGCCATAGTCCGACAGATGCGCGTTGGTGGTCCAGACCTTCTGGCCGTTGATCACCCACTCGTCGCCGTCGCGCACCGCGCGGGTGCGGATGCCGGCCAGATCGGAGCCCGCCGCGGGCTCGGAGAACAGCTGGCACCAGATCTCCTCACCTTCCAGCGCCTTGGGGACGAAGCGCTGCGTCACCTCGGCCGATCCGTGGGTGAAGACGGTCGGGATGCACATGCCGAGGCCGATCGCGTAGAGGCCGGTCGGCGCGGCGGTCTTCGCTTCCTCCTGGCTGAAGATGATCGAATGCATCGGGGTCAGCCCCTGGCCGCCCATCGCCTTTGGCCAGGTGATGCCGGTGTAGCCGGCGTCATGCTTGGCCTTCTGCCAGTCCTTGGATCGGCGCACGAACTCGTCGTTGCGCCCCTCGACGTCGGGAAGTCCCTGGTATTTGGCGGTGGCCTCGGCGAGCCAAGCGCGGACCTTGGCGCGGAACTCGGCCTCGGGCGGGGTATCGTTGAAGTCCATCTGGGCTCTCCCGGTCAGGCGGCGCGCGCGTTGCGGCGCTCGAGGGTGCGGACGAGGCGGTCGGCCCACCAGTTGCGCGAGCCGAGCGCGAAGGCAATCTGGCGGGCGCGGCGATAGTAGAATTGGCAGTCGCTCTCCCAGGTGAAGCCGATGCCGCCGTGCAGCTGGACATTCTCCTCGGCGGCGAACTTGAGCGCGTCGAGCGCCGCGACGCGCGCTGCCGCGGCGGCCTGGCCCAGCTCGGGCGCATCGGTCGCCATCGCCCAGGCGCCGTGCATCGCGTGGGCGCGTGCCAGCTCGAGCTTGACGTACATGTCGGCGCATTTGTGCTTCACGCCCTGGTAGCGGCCGATCTTCTGCCCGAAGGCGACGCGTTCCTTGGCATAGGCGACCGCCATCTCCATCGCGACCGAGCCGGTGCCGATCGCCTCCCAGGCCGACAGCACCGCGGCGCGGTCGAGCCAGGCATGGAAGGCGGCGGCGTCGCCGAGCGGCTCGGTCGGCGCGCCGTCGAGCGTCAGCCTGCCGTGGCGGCGGACGAGGTCGAGCGTCGGCGCCGCTGCCACGGTCACGCCCGGGCCGGCCAGCTCGACGAGGTAGAGCGACGGCCCGTCCGGGCCGGCGGCGGAGACGATCGCGATGTGCGCCGCCTGAAGATCGGGAACCGGGACCTTGGTGCCGACGAGCCTTCCCGCGTCGGCGCGAACGCCGCGTGTCGTCGCGGGGGTCGCGCTGTCGCCTTCCGCCCAGCCGGTCGTCGCGATGACCGATCCGTCGGCAATGCCGGGAAGCCACTTCGCCTGCTGCGCGTCGGAGCCCGCGACGAGCAGTGCCTCGGTCGCCATCAGCGTCGAGACGAACGGCACCGGGACCAGGCTGCGCCCGACCTCCTCGGCGAGGACGCAGGCCTCTTCGGCCGACAGGCCGATGCCGCCATGCGCCTCGGGGACGCGTGCGGCGGTCCAGCCGAGCTCGACGATCGCCGTCCACAGTCCCGCATCATAGGCGGCGTCGCCGTCCATCGCCTTGCGGGCCACCCCGGCCCCGGCGCGTTCGTCGAGGAAGCGTCGCGCCTGGTCGCGCAACGCCTTGGCGTCGTCGGAAAAGTCGAAATTCATGTCTTCCCCTCCCCAGGGACCGGGCCGTCCGGGACCCGAATTGGCCACGAGGTTTACGTTTACGTCAACCTGCGACGGCTAGCGGCTATCACTCCCGCTAGTCCGGTTTGAGCGACAGCGCCGGGATCAGCCTGGCGACGTCCTCGCCGATCGATATCTGCGGCTCGGAGGGCGGCGTCAGCTTCTCGGCCTTCTCGCGCGCCGCCACGCAGGTCTTCGTTGCGCTCGCGAGCGCGGTGAAGTCGCTTGCCTTCGGCAGCGCCTTGAGCACGCAGGCGTCGAACACCGGATAATCGAACCCCGAGCCGCACCCGAAAGAGCTTCGGTCCGACCGTGACGCGGTGACGACGAGGCGGTTGGCATGCGCCAGCGCCGGGATGAACGAACCCGAATAGCAGGCCGACAGCACGACGACGGTCGGCCGGTCGGCGCAGGTGAAGTCGAGCATGAAATCGATGTCGCGCGGCTTCAGCTCGCGCTTGCCCATCACGATCTTGCCGGGCGTCCCGTGCGAGGTGACGTAGAGCAGGCAGCCGGCGGGCGCCTGCTTCGTCAGTTCGAACCAGTGCCGCGACAGCCCCTCGGGAGTCGCGTCATGGACGCCCTGCCGCGCGTCGGGCGAGAACTGCCTGACGTTGGCGGCGTCGAACCCCGCGCCGACCAGCGCCTCGGCGAGGTCGCGCCGCGCATTGTCGAACGCGTCGATGCGCAGCCCGTTGGCGCCGCGCCAGTCCCCCGCCACCACCGCCGCCGCCCAGTCGCCGAACGACGCCTTGCCCGCCGCCGCCGGTCCGGGCAGCAGCGCGACGAGCAACGCGACGAGCAGCGTTGCCGGCCGCATGATCAGCCCTTCTTGAACAGCGAATCGGCGACCGACCGGAACGATCGCGCGCCGTCGCGCTTCGACCGGGTCCGTTCGATCTCCGCTTCGAGCGCGGCGATGCGCGCCTCGAGCTCGTCGACCGACAGCGGATCGAGATCCTGGCGGGCCAGCGCGGCCAGCGGATCGTCGCCCGCGCGGCGGGGCATCAGCTCGTCGAGGTCCATCCTGTCCTCCTTTGCGGCGCAGCGTCCATCTGCTCTAAGGGGCTGTCAACCCTGACCGGAGTGTTCATGGCCAGCCTGCCCGCGACGATGACCGCGATCGATCCCGACAAGCCCGGCGGACCCGAGGTGCTGGTGCCGGTCGAGCGGCCGGTGCCGCAGCCCGGACCGGGCGACGTGCTCATCCGGGTGCGCGCCGCCGGCGTGAACCGTCCCGACGTGCTGCAGCGGCTGGGCCTCTACCCGATGCCGCCGGGTGCGCCGACGATCATGGGGCTCGAGGTGGCGGGCGAGATCGTGGCGCTCGGCGAGGGGGCCCGGCGCTTCGAGATCGGTCAGCGCGTCTGCGCGCTCGTTGCCGGCGGTGGCTACGCCGAATATTGCCCCGCGCCCGAAGGTCAGTGCCTGCCGGTACCCGCCGGGCTCAGCCTGATCGAGGCGGCGAGCCTGCCCGAAACCTATTTCACCGTCTGGTCCAATTTGTTCGAGCGCGGCTACGCCGACGAAGGCGACACCGTGCTGGTGCACGGCGGCACCAGCGGCATCGGAGTCACCGCGATCCTGCTCGGCAAGGCGCTCGGCCTGCGCGTGTTCGTCACCTGTGGCAGCGACGCGAAATGCGCCGCGGCGCGGGCGCTCGGCGCCGATCTCGCGATCAACTACCGGACCGAGGATTTCGCCGAAGTGGCGCAGCAGGCGACACAGGGGCGCGGCGTCGACATCGTGCTCGACATGGTCGGCGGCGACTATCTGCCGAAGAATCTCGTCGCGCTCGCCGAGGACGGCCGCCATGTCTCGATCGCCTTCCAGCGCGGCCCGCGCGCCGAACTCGATTTGACGCAGGTGATGCGCAAGCGGCTGACGCTGTCGGGCTCGATGTTGCGGCCGCGCCCGGTCGCCTACAAGGCGGCGCTCGCCGACAGCCTGACGCGCGACGTCTGGCCGCTGTTCGGCGAGGGCCGGCTGCGCGCGGTCGTCGATTCGACCTTCCCGCTCGCGCAGGCAGCCGAGGCGCACCGCCGCATGGAGGCCGGCGACCATGTCGGCAAGATCGTCCTGGAGGTGCCATGAGCGGCCAGATCGTCCTCCACGAATATGCCGATTCGGGAAACTGCTACAAAATCCGCCTGACGCTGGCGCACCTCGGCATCGCCTACGCGCGCCGCCAGTACGACATCCTCAAGGGCGAGACGCGGACTCCCGACTTCCTCGCCACCGTCAACGCCAACGGCCGCATTCCGGTGCTGCAGGTCGGCGAGCGCTTGCTGCCCGAATCGAACGCGGCGATCTGGTATCTGGCCGAGGACAGCCCGCTGCTGCCCGACGATCGCTGGGGCCGTGCCGAGGTGCTGCGCTGGATGTTCTTCGAACAATATAACCACGAGCCCAACGTGGCGACGATGCGCTTCTGGAAGGCGTTCGTCGGCGAGGCCAACTGGACCGACATGCAGCGGCTGCTGGCGCCGGTGAAGATGCAGGCCGGCGAGGCGGCGCTCCAGCTGATGGACGAGCATCTCGATGGACGCGGCTTCTTCGTCGGCGACGCGCTGTCGATCGCCGACATCGCGCTCTACGCCTATACGCATGTCGCCGCCGACGGCGGCTTCGACCTCAAGGCCTGGCCCAACGTCATGGCGTGGTGCGAGGCGGTCAGGCTCCAGCCGGGCCATGTCGAGATCGGCGCGTAACAACCCGCGCTGCCGCGTCTTGAAAACTTGATCGCCAGACCGTCCCGGCCTATATGCCGGCACATGCACCGGCCGCCCGAGAAGGGCGGCCCTTTCTATTTCTGGAGGTTTCCATGGCCCAGCCGCTCATGCCGCACGCGACCGCGTCCTGGATGGTCGACAACACGTCGCTCAGCTTCGAACAGATCGCCGATTTCTGCGGCCTCCATATCCTGGAGATCCAGGCGATCGCCGACGAGAACACCCCGACCAAGCTGATCGGCCGCGATCCGATCCGCGCCGGCGAGCTGACGCAGGCCGAGATCGACAAGGGCCAGGCCAACCCCGACTATGTGCTGAAGATGGAGAAGGGCCCCGAGCAGCTCCGCCGCACCAAGGGGCCGCGCTACACGCCGGTGTCGAAGCGCCAGGACAAGCCCGACGGCATCGCCTGGATCATCCGCAACCACCCCGAAGTGACCGACGCGCAGATTTCCAAGCTGATCGGCACCACCAAGACGACGATCGCCGCGATCCGCGACCGCAGCCACTGGAACATCGCCAACATCACGCCGAAGGACCCGGTGACGCTCGGCCTGTCGTCGCAGCGCGAGCTCGACGCACTGATCGCCGCCGCGGCCAAGAAGGCGGGCATCAGCATGGAAGACACGCGTTTCGACGCCGACCGCGCCGAGCTGATCGACCAGCTGCGCGCCGAGCGCGACGCCGCCGAATATGCCGCCGAGCATGGCGAGGTGCAGGCGCCGGTCGAGCTCACCGCCGAGAATTTGTTCAAGCGCTGATCCTGTTGAAGAGGGCAGGGACGGCGTTCCGACCCTCGACTTGACGCTTACGTAAACCTAAGCAGGGCAGCGAAGGAGTTCGCCGCCCATGCAGGATGCATCGCTCGCGTTCGAGGCGCCGCCGTCGGCGGCGCAGGAGCTGCGCGGCCTGTCCTACCCGCTCGGGCGCTGGACGCCCGAGCATGGCAAGCTCCACCCGGTCGCCGATGGCGTGTTCTGGCTGCGCATGCCGCTGCCGTTCAGCCTCAATCACATCAACCTCTGGGTGATCGACGATGGCGACGGCTGGGCGATCGTCGACACCGGGCTGGCCGCTCCGTCGTGCAAGGAGCTGTGGCGCGCGTTGTTCGAGGGGCCGATGGCGGGGCGGCCGGTCACGCGCGTCATCGTCACCCATTATCATCCCGATCATCTCGGCCTCGCCGGCTGGCTGACGCACAAATGGGGCGTGCCGCTCGAGATGACGCGCGGCGAATATCTGCTGGCGCGCGTGCTCACGCTCGACGTCGCCGCCGGGCCGCCGGCGGCTGCGGTGGATTTCTATGTGCGCGCCGGTTGGAGCGACGACGCGATCGCCAATTTCAAGGCGCAGAGCTGGGGTCGGTTCGGGCGCGCGCTGACGCCGCTGCCGGGCGGCTACAAGCGCATCGTCGACGGTGAGGTCCTGAGCCTCGGCGGGCGGGCATGGCGCGTCGTCACCGGCAGCGGCCATTCGCCCGAGCATGCCTGCCTGGTCTGCGACGAGGCCGGGCTGATGATCTCGGGCGACCAGTTGCTGCCGCGCATCACCTCGAACGTCTCGGTCTATCCGACCGAGCCGCGCGCCAATCCGCTCGCCGAATGGTTCGCCAGCCTCGACAAGCTCGAGGCGCTTGATGCCGACCTGACGGTGCTTCCCGCGCACAACGAACCCTTCCAGCGGCTGCGCGTGCGCACCGCGCAGCTGCGCGACGACCATCTCCAGAAGCTCGATGCGCTCGAGACACTGATCGCGGCGGCGCCTGCCACCGCCGTCGACAGCTTCGGCACGCTGTTCGGCCGCGCGATCAAGCCCGACGAGCTGATGATGGCGACCGGCGAGGCGGTGGCGCACCTGCACTGGCTCGAACGCGCCGGCCGCGCCGTGCGCGTCAGCGACGGCGGCGTCGACCGCTTCGCGCGCGCCTGAGGGAGAGACCCGTGAGCGGAACGTCGGTCTGGGACAGCAGCTACGGCCATCCGGTGCCGTGGCGCAGCAGCTTCGAGACGATGCCGGTGTTCGAGCTGCTCGAACGCACGGCCCGGCGCCTGCCCGGGGCGCCGTGCATCGAATTTCTGGGCCGCACCTTCAGCTACGAGCGCGTCGCGGCGCTCGTCGACCGCGCGGCCGAAGGCTTTCGCCGCCTGGGGGTGACGAAGGGCGTCAAGGTCGGGCTCTACCTGCCCAACTGCCCGCAATATGTCGTCGCTTACTATGCGGCGATGAAGGCAGGCGGTACCGTGGTGAATTTCTCGCCGCTCTACACCGTCGACGAACTGGCCTCGCAGGTCGAGGACAGCGAGACCGACATCATGGTCTGCCTCGACGTCGCGCAGCTGTACCCGACGATCGCCCGGGTGCTCGAAACAACGCGGCTGAAGATGCTGGTGGTCGGCAACCTCGGCGAGGTGCTGCCGCGCGGCAAGGCGCTGCTCTACCGCCTGTTCAAGCGCCGCGAGCGCAGCCGCTTCACGCTCGATGCCGCGCATGTGAAATTCGCGTCGCTGCTCGCGCACGGGCCGATCGCCGACGCGCCGGCGATCGACGCGCACGCCGACATCGCGCTGCTGCAATATACCGGCGGCACCACCGGCACGCCCAAGGGGGCGATCCTCACCCACGCCAATCTCAGCGCCAATGCGCTGCAGGTCGATGCCATCGATCCGAACCATGATGCCGAGGACCGCATCCTCGGCGCGCTGCCGCTGTTCCACGTGTTCGCCAACACCTGCGTGCTCAACCGCACGGTGCTGCGCGGCGGCGAGATGGTGCTGCTGCCCAAGTTCGAGCTGGGCGAGGCGCTGAAGACCATTCACCGCCGCCGCATCACCGCGGTGCCCGGCGTGCCGACGATGTATCAGGCCTTCCTCGATCATCCCCGGATCGGCGACTTCGATCTGTCGTCGATCCGCATCTGCATCTCGGGCGGCGCGCCGATGCCTGCCGAGCTCAAGGCGCGTTTCGAGGCGAAGACCGGCGCCACCGTGGTCGAAGGCTATGGGCTGACCGAAAGCTCGGGCGTCGTGTCGGTCAACCCCTATGAGGGCGTCGCCAAGGACGGGTCGATCGGCCAGCCGCTGCCGGGGACCGAGGTCGTGCTCGTCGACAAGGACGACCCGACCCGGCTCGCGGCGCCGGGCGAATCGGGAGAGATCACGGTCACGGGCCCGCAGGTCATGCGCGGCTACTGGAACAAGCCCGCCGAGACGGCGAACGTGTTCGTCGACGGGCGGCTGCGCACCGGCGACGTCGGGACGATCGACGCCGACGGCTATCTCTATGTCGTCGACCGGCTCAAGGACATGATCGTCGTCGGCGGCTTCAAGGTGTTCCCCAGCCAGCTCGAGGCGCATCTCTATGCGCACCCGGCGGTCAAGGAGGCGATCGTCATCGGCGTTCCGGATTCCTACCTCGGCGAGCGCCCGAAGGCGTTCGTGACGCTGCAGCCGGAGGTCCATGCCGACGGCGCCGCGCTGCTCGCCTGGCTGAACGGACATGTCGGCAAGCATGAGCGCGCCGTCGCCGTCGAGATCCGCGATTCGCTGCCCAAGACGATGATCGGCAAGCTCAGTCGCAAGGAGCTCGTCGCCGAGGAGCGGGCAAAGGCTTCCGGCCTCAACGCGGCTTGACCCTCTGTGCCCGCCCCGCCACAAACGGTCGACGGCTGGGGAAGGTGCGTGGGTTGATGGACGGCACGGCGGGTGACACGATCGAAGCGCTGACCTTCGAGCAGGCGCTCGGGCGGCTCGAGGCGATTGTGAAGAAGCTCGAGGCCGGCGAGGCCAGCCTCGAGGACTCGATCGGGCTCTATGAGGAGGGCACGAAGCTGAAGCGCCAGTGCGAGACCAAGCTCGCGCAGGCGCAGGCGCGGATCGAGAAGATCCAGGTGGGTTCCGACGGGCAGCCGAGCGGTGTCGCACCGTTCGACGCCGCCTGATGCACGCCAGCCTGAGCCTCAAGCCGGCGCTCGACGCGATCGGCCATGCCATCGACCAGCGCTTCGACCGGCTGCTGCCGGTTCCCGACGACGCGCGCGGACGGCTCTACGAGGCGATGCGCTACGCGGCGATCGGCGGCGGCAAGCGGATGCGGCCGCTGCTCGTGGTCGCCGCCTGCGACCTCTTCCACGTCGACAAGGAGCGGTCGCTGCGCGTCGCGCTCGCCGTCGAATGCATCCATTGCTACAGCCTGATCCACGACGATCTGCCCTGCATGGACGACGACGACATGCGGCGGGGCAAGCCGACGCTGCACAAATTCTACGACGAGGCGACGGCCGTGCTCGCCGGCGACGCGCTGCACGCGCTCGCCTTCGAGATCCTCGCCGACGATTCGACGCACGAGGACCCGTTCGTGCGGTCCGAGCTGGTGCTCGAACTGGCGCGGGCGTCGGGCCCGGCGGGGATGGCCGGTGGCCAGATGATGGACCTGGTGGCCGAGAGCGAGCCCTTCGACCTGCCGACGACGACGCGGCTCCAGCAGCTCAAGACCGGCGCGCTGATCGCCTTCTGCCTCGAGGCGGGCGCGATCATGGGGCGGGTCGGCGAAAGCCAGCGCAAGCGGCTGCGCGGCTACGCCAAGGATCTGGGCTTGGCCTTCCAGATCGCCGACGACGTGCTCGATGTCGAAGGCGACAGCGCGCGCACCGGCAAGGCGGTACGCAAGGACGAGGATGCCGGCAAGGCGACCTTCGTCTCGTTGCTCGGGCTCGAGCGCGCCAAGCAGCAGGCGGGGATGCTGATCGACCAGGCGATCGCGCATCTGTCGAGCTTCGGCCAGGAGGCCGACCTGCTGCGCGCCATCGCGCGCTTCGCGATCGAACGCGATCGCTGACACAAGGACACGGGGGCAAGCGATGCGCGTCGGAGTCTATCCGGGAACCTTCGATCCCGTCACGCTGGGTCATATGGACATCATCCGGCGCGGCGCGAAGCTGGTCGATAAGCTGGTGATCGGCGTCGCCACCAATCCGTCCAAGTCGCCGATGTTCACGCTCGAGGAGCGCGTCGCGCAGGTCAAGCGCGAGACCGCCGATCTCGGCGGGACGGTCGAGGTGGTGGCGTTCGACGCGCTGTTGATGAAGTTCGCCGAGGCCCAGAAGGCACAGGTCATCGTCCGCGGCCTGCGCGCCGTCGCCGACTTCGAATATGAATTCCAGATGGCCGGCATGAACCAGCAGTTGAACGCCGATATCGAGACGGTCTTCCTGATGGCCGACGTGGCGCTGCAGCCGATCGCGTCACGTCTGGTTAAGGAGATCGCGATGTATGGTGGCAACATCGCACCGTTCGTGCCGGCGAAGATCGCCGTCGAAGTGGCGGAGCGCGTCGCCGCGACGCGGTGACTTGGGGCGTCGGCGCTGCTAGAGGCGCCGCCGTGTTTCGCGGTTTCCTGGGAGGGCCCATGCGCAAGCTCGTCGCGCTGATTTTCGGTTTCCTGTTCGCCTCGGCGGCGGTTGCGCAGACGCCGACGGCGCCGGCCGCGCCGGCGCTCGATCTCGAGAATGTCCTCTATCTCGACCTGTCGAGCGGCGGGCGCGTCGGCATCCTGATGCGGCCCGACAAGGCGCCCAAGCATGTCGAGCGCATCAAGACGCTGACCCGCCGCGGCTTCTACGACGGGCTGATCTTCCACCGCGTCATCGAAGGCTTCATGGCGCAGGGCGGCGATCCGAAGGGCGAGGGCTCGGGCGGCTCCGACCTTCCCGACCTCAAGGCCGAGTTCAACGACATTCCGCACATGCGCGGCGTCGCCTCGATGGCGCGCGCGCAGGGCGAGGACAGCGCGAACAGCCAGTTCTTCATCGTGCTGGCGCCGAGCTTCATCCTCGACGGCGCCTACACCGCCTGGGGCCGGGTGTTCGAGGGCATGCAATATGTCGACGCGCTCGAGCGCGGCGAGCCGCCGGCCAATCCGTCGAAGATCGTCAAGGCGTCGATCGGCAGCGACCGCGTGCCGCCGCCGGCGCCGGCGGCCATCGCCGCTACGCCGGTCGCGCCGGCCGCGTCCGCGCCGACCACGACCGCCGCGGCGCCCCAGGCGACGCCCGCCAAGAACTAGGTGCGCGTCGACGATTTCGACTTCGAGCTGCCGCCCGGGAATATCGCGCTGCGCCCGGCGGCGCCGCGCGATGCGGCGCGGATGCTCGTCGTGCGGCCCGGCGCCCTCGAGGATCGCGGCGTTCGCGATCTGCCGAGCCTGCTGCGCGCTGGCGACGTGCTGGTGTTCAACGACACCAAGGTGATCCCCGCGCAGCTCCACGGCCGGCGCGGCGAGGCGCGGATCGGCGTGACCTTGCACAAGCGCGCGGACGCCTGGCGCTGGCACGCCTTCGTCAGGAACGCCAAGCGGCTGAAGCTCGGCGATCGCGTCGACTTCGGCGCCGGCCTCGCCGGCCTCGTGGAGGATCGCGGCGACGACGGCTCGATCCTGTGGAAGTTCGAGGCCGACGTGCCGCTCGAGCAGGCGCTTGCCGCGGCGGGCACGATGCCGCTGCCTCCCTACATCGCCGGCAAGCGCGCCACCGACGCGCGCGACGCCGAGGATTATCAGACCACCTACGCCGCCGAGCCGGGCGCCGTCGCGGCACCGACGGCGGGCCTGCATTTCACCCCTGCGCTGTTCGCCGCGCTCGACGCCGCGGGGATCGGCCGCGAGACGCTGACGCTGCATGTCGGTGCCGGCACCTTCCTGCCGGTGAAGGCCGACGATACCGACGATCACCGGATGCACGCCGAATGGGGCCGTATCGACGCGGCGACCGCCGACCGGCTCAACGCGGTGCGCGCGGCGGGCGGGCGCATCATTCCCGTCGGGACCACCTCGCTGCGGCTGCTCGAAAGCGCGGCGGCGGCGGACGGCGCGCTGCGCCCCTTCGCCGGCGACACCGCGATCTTCATCACGCCGGGTTATCGCTTTCGCGCGATCGACGGGCTGATGACCAACTTCCACCTGCCGCGATCGACCTTGTTCATGCTGGTCAGCGCGCTGATGGGGCTCGACACGATGCGCGCCGCCTATGCGCATGCCATCACCGACGGCTACCGCTTCTATTCCTACGGCGACGCCAGCCTGCTGCTGCCGTAAGGGAAAGGCGCGGCGCCGGCCGTACAGGATCGAAGGGTATCACCATGCGTATCGCGACATCGACGATCCTGGCGCTCGCCGTCGTGGCCAGCGCGGCGGTGGCACAGCAGGCGCGGCCGACCAACGCGCCGCCGCCGCCGGGCAGCACGATCAACGGCCGCAGCGTCGCGCCGGTCGGCGTGCTCATCGCCGGCTTCGACGCCGATGGCGATGCGCGGACGACGCGCGACGAGCTGCGAGCGGGGACGACGCGGTCCTTCGCGCTCGCCGACACCGACAAGGACGGCAGGCTCGGGCTGATCGAGCTGTCGAACTGGGCGGCGGTCTGGCTGGGCGACGTCAGCGCGCTGCCCGGCCGCTTCGACTTCGACCGGGACTTCGACGACGCGATCTCGCCCGCCGAGTTCGCTGCCGAGCTCGACCGGCGCTTCACCCGCTACGATTCCGACAAGGACGGCGTGGTGGTGCGCGGCGACCTGCTGCAGGATCAGCCGCTGCGCCAGCAGCGCGACGACAAACGCCCGCGCCTGCCCGAGCCGCCGCAGCGCCAATAGGCGACAAGCCGGCCGCACTGGGCTAAACGCCCGCGCCATGCAGCCCCGTTTCGATTTCGACATCCAGGCCACCGACGGCGCGGCGCGTACCGGCGTCATCCGCATGAAGCGCGGCGAGATCCGCACCCCCGCCTTCATGCCCGTCGGGACCGCCGCCACCGTCAAGGCGATGCGCCCCGCCGAGGTGCGCGCCGCGGGCGCCGACATCATCCTCGGCAACACCTATCATCTGATGCTGCGCCCGACCGCCGAGCGCATCGCCGCCCTCGGCGGGCTGCACCGCTTCATGGGCTGGGACCGGCCGATCCTCACCGATTCGGGCGGCTATCAGGTGATGTCGCTGTCCGAGCTTCGGAAGATGAGCGAGGCGGGGGTCCAGTTCGCCTCGCACCTCGACGGCTCGCGTCACATGCTGAGCCCCGAGCGATCGATGGAGATCCAGCGGCTGCTCGGTACCGACATCGTCATGGCGTTCGACGAATGCACGCCGCACCCGGCGACGCATGCCGAGGCGGCGTCGTCGATGGAGCGGTCGATGCGCTGGGCGAAGCGGTCGCGCGAGGGCTTCGATTCCGGCGAGGACCATGCCGCGGTCGCGGCGCTGTTCGGCATCCAGCAGGGGTCGATGTACGAGGACCTGCGCCGCGTCTCCGCCGACAAGCTGATCGAGATCGGCTTCGACGGCTATGCGGTCGGCGGCCTCGCCGTCGGCGAGGGACAGGCGGCGATGTTCGGCGTGCTCGATTATGCGCCCGCCATGCTGCCCGCCGACCGGCCGCGCTACCTGATGGGCGTCGGCAAGCCCGACGACATCGTCGGTGCGGTGCTGCGCGGCATCGACATGTTCGACTGCGTGCTGCCGACGCGCTCGGGGCGCAACGGCCAGGCGTTCACGCACGTCGGCCCGCTCAACCTGCGCAATGCCAGGTTCAAGGACGACGCCGGACCACTCGACCCCGACTGCGCCTGCCCGGTCTGCGGCCAGTGGAGCCGCGCCTATCTCCATCATCTGATCAAGTCGCAGGAGATTCTCGGCGCCATGCTGATGACCGAGCACAATATCTGGTTCTATCAGCAGTTGATGGCGGGGCTGCGCGCGGCGATCAGCGAGCAGCGGCTGACGTCGCACGCCGCGGCCTTCCTCGGCCGCTACAAGGGAGGCTGATCATGGCGGTACTCGAGGTCGAACGGTGCGACGGCTATGCCGTGCTGACGCTCAACCGGCCGGAGGCGATGAACGCGCTGTCGGCCGAGCTCCGCACCCGGCTGGCGCAGGTCGTCCGCGAGCTCGAGGCCGATCCCGCGATCCGCGTGCTGATCCTCACCGGCGCGGGCGACCGCGCCTTCACCGCCGGGCTCGATCTGAAGGAGCTGGGCGCCGGTGCCAGCATCGCCGACGCCGTCGACATCGAGGATCCGGTCAAGTCGATCGAGCAATTCTCCGGGCCGGTCATCGGCGCGATCAACGGCGTCGCGATCACCGGCGGCTTCGAACTGGCGCTCGCCTGCGACGTCATCCTCGCTGCCGACACCGCGCGCTTCGCCGATACGCATGCGCGCGTCGGCATCATGCCGGGGTGGGGTCTCAGCCAGAAGCTGTCGCGCGCCATCGGCATCTATCGCGCCAAGGAACTGTCGCTCACCGGCAATTTCCTCAGCGCGCCGCAGGCCGCCGACTGGGGCCTCGTCAACCGCGTCGTGCCCGCCGCCGATCTGCTGCCCGCGGCGCGCCAGCTCGCCGAGGACATGCTCTCGGTCGTTCCCGAGATGCTCGTTAGCTACAAGCAGCTGATCGACGACGGCTTCGCCGCGAGCTTCGGCGACGGCCTGGCGATCGAGGCCGCGCGCGCCGCCGCCAACAAGGGGGTCACCGCCGCGGAGATCGAGCGCCGCCGCGAGGCGGTGCGGGCGCGCGGGCAGGCGCAGACGGCCTAGCCGACAGCAGCGTCAGCGCACGAAGTCTGCGAGGAAGCGGGCGGCGATCGGGCTGTTCTCCACCTCGGCACGGACCAGCGAATTGCCCCACCACAGACCCTCGGTGTTGGCGAGGACGATGAGCGTGATCCGCTTCTCGGGTAGCTTCAGGTAGAGCGCCGAATAGGCATCGGGCTCCCAGCCCGAATGCCAGACCAGTCGATGTCCGTGCCAGGTCTGGCGAAACCAGCCCCAGTCATAGCCGTCGCGCGTCGCGGTTTCGCCACGCAGCTGCGCGGTACGTTCGCGCGAGAGTAGCCGGCCCGCGTCGAGCGCGATGTCGAACTTCGCGAGGTTGGTCGCGCTGGTGTAGACCCCGGCGGCGCCGCGGAAATCATCGTCGGGAAAGACCGTCTTCTGCGGCCCGTCGGGCGTGATCTTGAACGGCGGTGCCATTCGGGTCAGTGCGAGGCCGCCTTTCTCGTCCTGCCAGCCGAGCGCGGTATGGTCGATGCCGGCGGGGTCGAGGATGTTGTCGCGGACGATGTCGCGCAGTTCGCGCCCGCCTGCACCGCTGACGATGCGGCTGAGCCTGGCGTAGGCGATCGGGTTGTAGACGAAGCGGCTGCCGTCGCCGTTGACGCGCATCGACAGCAGGTCGCGGAGCGTCGCCTTGCGGTCGCAATTGACCGGCGGGATGTCGGTGCCATCCGCGTCCCGGCCGCCGCTCCCGAACGGGATGCCCGAGTCGCGCAGCCATTCGCACTGGCGTCCCCAGCGCGGATCGGCGGTCATCGGCGTGTCGAGCGACAGGCGGCCGGCGTCGACCTCGGCCAGCACCGCCGCCGCGGCGATCGGCTTGGAGACCGAGGCGATCCAGAACACCGTGTCGTTGGTGGTCGCGATCTCGCCCTCGTCGTCCGAGGTGCCATAGGCGTTCTGCCAGGCGATGCGCCCGTCCTGCACGATGACCGCCGTCATCGCGGGGATGCGGTGTTGCTTGCGATATTGCGAGAGGAACGCGTCGAAGGTGTCGAAGCGCCCGGCATGCGCCGGCGCTGCCGTCAGCACGAGCGCCAGCAGCGCAGTGAGCAGCCGCGTGACCATCTCCGCCCCTCCATCGTGGACGGAAAAATCCGCTGCGCCCGGGCGCTTGTCAAATCCGGCGCTAGCGCCCCCTGAACGCCGCCGGGCGCTTCTGCAGGAACGCGCCGACGCCTTCCACGAAGTCCTCGGTACGGCCGGCGTGCAGCTGGTGGCGCCGCTCGATCATCAGCCCTTCGGTCAGGCTCGAGTCCATGCAGCCGCGGATGCCCTGGCGGATCAGCGCGTAGGAGCGCGTCGGGCCCTTGGCGAGCTTCGCCGCGATCTCGCGCGCCGTCGGCATCAGCTGGTCGTCGTCGACGCATTTCCAGATCATGCCCCACGCCTCGGCGGTCTCGGCGGGAATGCGCTCGCCGAGCATCATCATCGCCTGCGCGCGTGCCTTGCCGACGAGGCGCGGCAGCAGCCAGGTCGAGCCGACGTCGGGGACGAGGCCGATGTTGACGAACGCCTGGAGGAAATAGGCCGAGCGCGCCGCGATAACGATGTCGCCGCTGAGCGCGTAGGAGCAGCCGGCGCCGGCGGCGACGCCGTTCACCGCGGTGATCACCGGAATCGGCAGCGCGAACAGCCGCTCCATCAGCGGATTGAAATGCGTTTCGAGGACGAGGCCGGCATCGATCGGCCCCGAGCCGACCGGGCTGCCGCCGGCGCCGCCGCCCGCAAGGTCGGCGCCGCTCGAGAAGCCGCGCCCCGCGCCGGTGAGCAGCAGCACGCGGGCGCTGCCGCCGTCGCGCAGCCGGTCGACCGCGTCGATCATCTCGCCGATCACGCCGACGTGCAGCGCATTAAGCATCTGCGGGCGGTTGATGGTTAGCGTGGCGACGCCGTCTTCCTCGTCGAGCAGGATATGTTCATAGGCCATGCGTCGCTTCCCCATCGCTGTAATGGCGGGCACCATAGCGACTTCGCGGCGCGGCTGAAGCGCTGTCAAAAGCGGGGGGCCGAGCGACCGCGCGGCCCGGGCTGGCAAAAGTAGCAGCCGTTGCGACCGCGCAACAGCACGACCGCGTTAACCCTTTTACCGCGCGTTAACCTTTGTGGACGTAAATAAACAGGGTTAACAATCCGCCGTGCGCCTGCTCAGGGGGCTGGCGCGGACCTAAGGGGGCGAACCACATGCGCGTTCTTTTGATCGAGGACGATGCGAGCACCGCACGCAGCATCGACCTGATGCTGTCGAACGAGGGCTTCAACGTCTACACCACCGATCTCGGTGAGGAGGGCGTCGATCTCGGCAAGCTCTACGATTACGACATCATCCTGCTCGACCTCAACCTGCCCGACATGCACGGCTACGACGTGCTCAAGAAGCTGCGCGTCGCCAAGGTCGGCACGCCGATCCTGATCCTGTCGGGGACCAGCGAGATGGAATCGAAGGTGCGCGGGCTCGGCTTCGGCGCCGACGATTACGTCACCAAGCCGTTCCACCGCGAGGAACTCGTCGCGCGGATCCACGCCGTGGTGCGCCGCTCGAAGGGCCATTCGCAGTCGATCATCCGCACCGGCAAGCTCGGGGTGAACCTCGACACCAAGACGGTCGAGGTCGACGGCGCGCGCGTCCACCTGACCGGCAAGGAATATGCGATGCTGGAGCTGTTGTCGCTCCGCAAGGGCACGACGCTCACCAAGGAGATGTTCCTCAACCATCTCTACGGCGGCATGGACGAGCCCGAGCTGAAGATCATCGACGTCTTCATCTGCAAGCTGCGCAAGAAGCTCAGCCAGGCGTGCGGCGGCGATTCCTACATCGAGACCGTGTGGGGCCGCGGCTATGTGCTGCGCGATCCCGACGATGTGATCCAGCCCGTCAAGGTGCCGGCGGCGGTCGCCGCCTGACCGATTTTCGCGCGGTGACGAACGGTGGCGGCCCCGGCAACGGGGCCGCCTTTTTCGTGGCGCCCGCCCCATTCGGGTGATGCGCGCCGGGCCGATCCCAGTCAGGTTGATCGCGCGGCGGGAACGCTGCAGCGAAGGTCATTTCGGTCGACAAACAAGCTGGCAGGGGCGAAGGTTTTTGCGAAACGAATCAGGGAAGGGGACCCCCGTGCGTTCATCCATCAGCAAACTGGCGGCGCTTGCCGCGCTGTCGCTCGTCGCGGCCTGCTCGACGACGACCGACTATGTCGCGCCGCTGCCCGTCGAAGCGACGGTGACCAACTACACCGGCAAGACGATCGCCCGCATCGACTATCAGAGCTGCGGCGATTCCGCCGACAGCTGGTCGCCGCTCGCCATCTCGCCGGTGGCGCCGGGCGGCAGCGCCCAGTTCCAGCTGCCCGCGCCCTGCGTGAACATGAACGCCTATTATGAGGATGGACGGACCGCGGGTTCGCAGACCGGCGTGAAGCGCGAATTTCCGTTCAAATGGACGCTGTCCTGAGCCTTTCGAGGGAATAGATCATGCATAAACACATCGTCCGCGCGATTGCGCTCGGCACCGCGGCTGCCGGCGCGCTGGCGCTCTACGGCTGCGCGTCCGGCCCGACCTACGACTATTACAAGGTCAGCTCGCGCTTCGTCGCAAGCGCGCAGGACCAGGCGGCGCCCGAGGTGATCGCCACGCCGTCGTACAACCAGCTCGCCGGCCGCGCCGTGACCGTCGCGGTGCGGGCGCCCGACAGCTGCATCAACAATACCGCCAACCAGGCGACCGGCGGCGCGGCCGCCGGCGGCACGATCCTGCAGACCAACTGCGGCGTCGAGATGGGCGAGATCGAACGGGCGCTGACGCGCGCCGGCTACAACGTCATCTCGTGGAACGTGCTCCAGCGCGAGATGGCGCGCGAGGCCTCGGCGACGCAGGTGGCGAGCGCGCTGGGCGCGCAGGTGCTGTTCCAGGTCAACTCGCTCGAAAAGTCGCAGAAGACGCTCGGCACCGACGCGCGCTGGGAGCGCACCTATTTCCGGACCGATTCGAGCGGCCGGACGATCGCGCCGCTGCCGCTCACCGAGGCGCAGCGCGCCTATATCGGCCGAACCTATCTGGCGCCGGTCGAAGCGAACATGAACATGCGCTCCTACGCGGTGACGCTCGACGCCGCGGCGGTCTGGGTCGCGACCGGCCAGTCGATCTGGTATTATCGGTGGACGCGCGCCGCCGAGCCGAGCGGCATCGCCCGCGGCTATGACCTGCGGCTGACCTGCGATGTCGCCTATGGCTTCCTCGGCTCGTGCCGCGCCTTCCAGCCCACCGCGCCGCAAGGACCGCAGGGCACCGTCACCGCGGCGGGCGAGTCGGTCGCGATCAGCGCCTCGGAACGGCCGGAGGATCTGCAGCGCGCCGCCTATGACCAGCTGTCGAGGGAGGTCATCAACGACTTCGTCGATTCTTTCGCCAAGGCGCGCCAGTTCGCGCGCTGAGGCCGGCAGCGGCCGCGATCGGCGGGGCGGGGCGACGACCGTCGCCTCGCCCCGCGTCGTTTGCGGCGAAAGGAGCGCGATCGCCTTGACAGGCCCGCGCCGCTGGTGTCGGTCTGCCGTCATCGTCGATGACAGTTCGGGGGAATGGTCGTGCGCGCGTTCGCTTTCGCTTTTCTGGCAGCCTTGACCGCGGCGGTCGCCGCGCCGGCGCAGGCCGCGGACCCCTATGCCTTCTGCTACGCCGATCCGCCCACCTATCGCAGCGGCACCTTCGTCTACACCCGCGTCCGCTTCGTCAGCGTCGGCGAGATCGACCTGTTTGAGGTCGGCAACGCGCTCGCTGCCACATCGCCGCAGGTGCGCGGCCGTCAGGTCAGCTGCTGGCGCTACCCCAGCGAGCAGATTGCCGAAGCCAAGCGGCAGGAGGGCATGGCCCGCGACCGCAGCCGCGGCTACACCGTCGTCGAAAGCGAATGGCAGCCAAGCAGCGTGAGCAACGTCGCGGTGCCGATGCCGGCGCCCGTCGCGCTGCCGTCGGCGCCGCCGCCCCCCGCGCCGGCGACCGCCGCGTCGGTGCCGGCCACCATCACCGCGTCGCCGGTTGCCGACGCCCCCAGCCAGCCGACCGCCGAGCTACCGCCGGTCTCCGCGCCCGCGGCCGAAGCGAACATCAGCGCCGACATCGATCGGGCGATCGGCGCGCCGGCATCGGCCGAACCGGCATCCGCGCCCGTCGCGGCGGCCCCGCCGCCGGCCCCGGATCCGCAGACCGGCGCGGTCGCCAATCTCAACGCCGGCGTCGTCGCCGCCGAAGCGGCGCGGCTCAACGCGGCGGCGCAGGTCCAGGCGGACTATCAGCGTCAGCTCGCCGAACATGCCCGCCAGGTCGCCGAGATTCGCGCGCGCAACGAGAAGGCGCAGGCGGATTATCAGGCTGCGGTGAAGGCCTGTGCGGCGGGCGACTTCTCGAAGTGCGGCGGCCCGCCGGTGCCGGTCAAGAAGCAGGACTAGGTCCGCAGGCCATAGACGACGCAGGCGTCGGCGTTGAGCCACTGGCGTGGCGGCTGCAGCGTGATCTGCACCGATTCGTCGACGGCCCCGCCGCGCGCCCGCGCCGGCGCGGGCGGCGGTGGGGGCGCGGGCGGCGCCATCGCCGGCCGCGCCGCATAGTCGACGTCGGTCGGCAACGTGCCGCCGCCATAGCTCGGCCAGCCCGCGAGGACGTCGGTTTCGCAGGCGCGGCCGGTCGGGTCGATGACCTTGACGCCACCAAGCTGCGCGCCCGCCGCCGAGGCGGCGAGCCGCGCGCGCCGTGCCGCGTCCTTGACCGCTTCGGTGAACAGCCAGGTCTTCGCCTCGTTGTCGGGCTCGAGCCGGAAGCTCACCGCGCTCGTCGAGGTCGGGCGCGCGTCCTGAACCGCCGAATAGACGCGTTCGAGCACCGCGAGGTCGCGCACCTCGATGCGCAGATTGGCCGATACTTCATAGCGTTCGACCTGGTCCGGGCGCTGATTTTCGAGAATGCGACCGTCCTTGTCGCGATATTGCTCGTAGAGCGGGCGCGTCGCGAAGGTGGTTTCGAGCCGCGCCTTGTCGGCGCCGAGCGCGCGGATGGCGGCATCGATGTCGCGGACCTTGCGCGCCGCCGCTGCCGTCGCCTCGGCGGCGGTGCGCTCGACCGACTGGAACTGCGCGCCGAATTGCGCGCGGTTGGCGGTGAGCTCGGTGCGCACCTCGCCGATCGAGGCGATCACCGGCTCCAGCATCCACCAGGGCGCGGGGACATGGCGCGCACCGATCTGCGCCGGCGGCACCTGCGCCAGCGCAGCGGCCGAGACCGAGACGGCGAGCAGGAGCGTTGCGGTGCGCAATAGAGCCGGAGCCATGGCTATCCCCTTGAAGTGGTGCGGGGATGCTATCGCCTGCGCGCGAGCGGGGCTAGCCCAGCCTGAAGATCTCGGCGAAGCTCGCGTCGCCGAAGGTCATCGGCTTGCCGATCTTGAAGATGCCGCTCGCGCGCAGCGCGGTCACGCCGTCGGCGGTGACGGTGCATTGCGCGAAGGCGAGGTTGCGCGTCGTGCGCAGCACCTCGGTTTCGCCCTCGACCCAGCTGCCGAGCTTCGCCGGGCCGAGGAAGTCGACCGACAGATTGACCGTCGGCATGAAATTATCCTCGAGCCCATGCCCCTGGAAGCGGATACCGAACGGCAGCTGCATGTCGGCGAAGGTGACCAGCATGCCGCCATGCGCCATCCCCATCGGGTTGCAGTGACGCTCCTCGACGCGGAAGCCGAGCCGCAGCCGCCCATCGGCGTCGCGCCTGCCGTAGAGCGGACCGTTGACGCGGATGAAGCCGAAACTGAGCGGCAGCTCGGCGAAGCCGTCGGGGATGTCTGTCATCTTCGCACCTTAGCGGCGGCGCGCGCCGGCGCGCGCTCTCAAAGCAGCTAATTGTCGAAGATGGAGCGGTAGTGCTGGACGCGCGTGACGCGCAGCCCGGGCATGCCGACGCGGTCGACGGCGCGTTGCCACGACGCGAATTCCTCGAAACTCAGGCCGTAGCGCTCGCAGGCTTCGTCGACGGTCAGCAGTCCGCCGGCGACGGCGGCGACGACCTCGGCCTTGCGGCGCACCACCCAGCGGGTGGTATCGGTCGGCGGCAGCGTCTCGAGCGTCAGCACCTCACCGAGCGGGCCGATCACCGAAACGGGCCTAAACTTCTGATTTTCGAGCATTCGAACCTCTACACGTCCGCATCTCAACGCCGATGCGATGCTTTTAGGCCGCGAACCCTTACGGAAACCTAAAGCCGCGGGGTAAAGCGCGTCGAAACCGGGACGACGTGCCGCCTTGAGGCGGGCGCATTCGCCCGCTACCTCGTCGCCGATGATCGACCTGGGAACCGGAAAGCCGCCCGCGGCCAGCCGCGTCGTCGTCGCCATGTCGGGCGGCGTCGATTCCGCCGTCGTGGCCGCGCTGTGCGCCGAGGCGGGCTACGAGACGATCGGCATCACACTTCAGCTCTACGATCATGGCGCCGCGCTCGCGAAGAAGGGCGCCTGCTGCGCCGGCAGCGACATCCACGACGCCCGCCGCGTCGCCGAGGCGATCAACATCCCGCACTATGTGCTCGATTACGAGAGCCTGTTCCGCGAGAGCGTCATCGACGATTTCGCCGACGCCTATGCGCGCGGCGAGACGCCGATCCCCTGCGTGCGCTGCAACCAGACGGTGAAGTTCCGCGACCTGCTCGACGTCGCGCGCGACCTCGGTGCCGACTGCCTGGCGACCGGCCATTATGTGCGCCGCGTGATGGGGCCGGCCGGGGCCGAGCTGCACCGCGCCGCTGATACGAGCCGCGACCAGAGCTATTTCCTGTTCGCCACGACGGCGGCGCAGCTCGACTATCTGCGCTTTCCGCTGGGCGGCCTGCCCAAGACCGAGGTGCGCGCGCACGCCGACCGGCTTGGCCTCGTCGTCGCCGCCAAGCCCGACAGCCAGGACATCTGCTTCGTCCCCAACGGCAATTATGCCGACATCGTCCGCAAGCTGCGCCCCGAGGCGGGCGAGGCCGGCGAGATCGTCGACCTGGCGGGGCGTGTGCTCGGCCGGCACAAGGGGCTGATCCACTATACCGTCGGGCAGCGCCGCGGCATCGAGATCGGCGGGCAGGCGGAGCCGCTGTTCGTCGTCCGCCTCGAGCCCGCGGCGCGGCGGCTCGTCGTCGGGCCGCGCGAGGCGCTCGGCGTCGCGGCGACCGAATTGTCGGAGATCAACTGGCTCGGCGGCACGCTGCCGCCCGACGGGCTGGCGGTGCAGGTGAAGGTGCGCTCGGCGGCCCCCCCGGTGCCGGCGCGCTGGTTCGGCGGCGAGGTGCGCTTCGACCGGCCCGAATATGGCGTCGCGCCGGGGCAGGCCTGCGTCGCCTATGACGGCGACCGTGTGCTCGGCGGCGGCTGGATCGCCCGCACGGTGAGCGCGCTCGCCGATGCGGCTTAGCGGCTAGATCCGGAACACGCCTTCGATCACCGTCACGCAGCTGCCGTCGAGCCAGACGCGGTCGCCCGCCAGCGTGCAGTCAAGCGCGCCGCCGCGCTTCGACGCCTGGAACGCCGTGAAGCTGGCGCGGCCCAGCCGCTCGGCCCAATAGGGCACCATCATCGCATGCGCCGATCCGGTGACCGGATCCTCGTCGATGCCCGCAGCAGGCGCGAACACCCGGCTCACCATGTCGAAGCCGCCGTCGCCGGGCGCGGTCGCCATCGCCAGCACACCGCCCAGCGCCGCCAGCGCGCGGAAGTCGGGGGCCAGCGCGCGCACCGTCGCGGCGTCGGGATAGACCGCCATCAGGCTGGCCTCGGGCGCGTCGGTGGTGCGGTAGACCGCTTCGGGCGTCGCGCCGAGCGCCGCGGCGAGCGCGCCGCCGTCGACCGGCGCCGACCGCCAGACCGGCAGTTCGAGCCGCAGCTTGCTGCCGTGACGGGCGACGACCAGCACGCCGACATGGCGCGTGAGGAAGCGCACCTGCGCAAGCCCGGCATCGCGCGACAGCACATGGTGACCGCTGGCCAGCGTCGCATGCCCGCACATCTCGACCTCGGTGGTCGGCGTGAACCAGCGGAGGTCATAGTCGGCGTCGCCGGTGGCGTTCGGCACGATGAAGGCGGTCTCGGAGAGGTTGTTCTCGAGCGCGATGCCCTGCAGCGTCGCGTCGTCGAGCCAGGCGTCGAGCGGCATCACCGCCGCCGAATTGCCGGTAAACGGCCGATCGGCGAAGGCGTCGATCTGGAAGAAGGGCAGGTCAGCGGCCATCGGATGCCTCTTCGTCATGGGGCGGATCGTCGTCGCGGTCGGTATTTCCCGCCGGGTCGACGTGGACGATGATGTCGGCGTGCGGGAAGCCGGACTCGACCGCATCCTCGAGCTCGTCGACGATGCGGTGTGCGTCGATCACGCTCATCTGCGGATCGACCCAGACATGGAACTGGATGAAGTCCTGCGTGCCGCTGCTGCGCGTGCGCAGCGCGTGGATGCCGCCGGCATAGCGGCTGGCAGCGAGCAGCCCGTCGAGCCGCTCGCGCTTCTCGGCCGGCCATTCGCGATCCATCAGCATGTCGAGCGCGGTGCGGGCGCTACGCGCCGCGCCGGCCATCAGGTAGAGCGCGATGAGCAGGCCGAACAATGGATCGGCACCGCTCAGCCCGACGAGCGAATCGAGGCCCAGCGCCGCGATCACCGACAGGTTGAGCAGCAGGTCGGACTGATAGTGGAGCTGATCGGTCTGGATGGCGATCGAGCCGGTCGCGCGCGCCACGCGGCGCTGATAGGCGACCAGCGCCAGCGTCGCGGCGATCGCGACGAGCGAAATGCCGATGCCGAGTTCGGGGGCGTCCGGAGTCGCCGGGGCGGCGAGTCCGAGGCCGGCGCGCCAGCCGATCAGCAGCGCCGACGCCGCAATCAGCAGCGTCTGCACCAGCGCGGCGATCGCTTCCGCCTTGCCGTGGCCGAAGCGGTGTTCGGCATCGGCGGGCTGCGCCGCGAGCCCGACGCCGAGCAACGTCACCAGCGAGGCGACGAGGTCGAGCCCGGTGTCGGCAAGCGAGCCGAGCATCGCCACCGAGCCGGTTTCGACCGCCGCCCACAGCTTGAGCCCGAGCAGCGAGAGCGCCATCGCCACCGACGCCAGCGCGGCGCGGCGCGTCAACCGGCCGTGCGCCTGCAGCCGGCGGCTCACGGGTACAGCAGCCCCGTGGTCCAATGCGCGCCGGTGCGGCGATAGACCAGTCGGTCGTGGAGACGGTTGGGGCGGTCCTGCCAGAATTCGATCTGCGCCGGCGTCACGCGCCACCCCGACCAGTGCGGCGGGCGCGGGACCGGGCGGCCTTCATATTTGGCGGCGAAGGCGACCATGCGCCGCTCGAACGTCTCGCGATCGCGCATCGGCCGCGACTGGTCGGACGCCCAGGCACCGAGCTGCGACTCGCGCGGACGGCCGGCGAAATAGGCGTCGGCCTCGGCCGGCTCGACCGGCGTCGCGGTACCGTCGATGCGGACCTGGCGCTTCAGCGTCTTCCAGTGGAAATTGAGGTGGACGCGTGCATTGGCGGCAAGCTCGTCGCCCTTGCGGCTCTCGAGGTTGGAATAGAAGACGAAGCCTCGCGAATCGAAGCGCTTGCAGAGCACGATCCGTACCGCCGGCCGGCCGTCGGCCGTCGCGGTCGCGAGCGACATCGCGTTGGGGTCGCTCGGCTCGGCGGCGGAGGCCTCGGCGAACCAGGCGGCGAACAGCTCGAACGGATCGGTGGGGATGGCCAGCGTCATGCCGCTGCTGTAGTCGCCGACGCCTATGGGGGCAACGGCGACGGCGGGCGGCAGCAGGCGCGGTGCGGCGATCGCGCAGGCGCTGCTGGTGACGTTGCTCTGGTCGTCGTCGTGGGTGCTGATCAAGCGCGGCCTCGGCGATATTCCGCCGTTGCAGTTCGTCGGGCTGCGCTACGCGATCGCCTTCCTCTGCCTCGTCCCCTTGGTGCTCACGCCGGCGCGGCTCGCGGCGCTGCGCGGCCTGACCCGCCGCGACGTCGGCCTGCTGCTGGCGCTGGGGCTCGTGCAATATGCGCTGACGCAGGCGGCGCAGTTCCTCAGCCTCGCCTATCTGCCCGCGACGACCGCCAGCCTGCTGCTTGCCTTCACGCCGCTGCTGGTGGCGCTGATGAGCGGCATCCTGCTCGGCGAGCCGATCCGGGCGCGGCAGTGGGTGGGCATCGCCATCTTCCTCGCCGGGATCGCCGCCTATTTCTCGCGCTACTCGCTGAGCGCGGCGGCGCAGATCGGCATCGCGATCGGCCTGTGCGGCGTCGTCGCCAATGCCGGCCAGGCGCTGCTGGGCCGCTACGTCAACCGCAGCGCGCACCTGCCGCCGACGGTGGTCACCACGGTCAGCATGGGCATCGGCGCGGCGATCCTGCTGGCGACGGCGCTCGCGGCAGAGGGCGTGCCGGTGCTGGCGCGCGACAGCTGGCTGACCATCGCCTGGCTCGCGGTGGTCAACACGGCGTTCGCCTTCACGCTATGGAACCACACGCAGCGCACGCTGGGGGCCACCGACTCGAGCCTGATCAACAATACGATGCTGATCCAGATCGCCATCCTCGCCTGGCTGTTCCTCGGCGAGCGGCCGACGGCGCTGCAGCTGACGGGGCTTGCAGTGGCGGCCGTCGGCATCCTGATCGTGCAGTTGCCGCGCCGCCGCGCGCGGTGAGGGCCTTTTCGCAGGGGGTCACGCCCCCTATCTCCAGTCTGTTGCCGACCGGCAACAGTAGATTTCGACCCCTTCCTGTGGTGACTGGCAAGCGATGAAAGATCTCTATTCCATTTTGGGAGTCGCGCGCGGGGCGAGCGACGCTGAGATCAAGAAGGCGTATCGCAAGCTCGCCAAGGAGCTGCATCCCGACCGCAACAAGGACAATCCCAAGGCCGCGGAGCGCTTCAAGGAAGTGTCGTCGGCCTACGCGATCCTGAGCGACAAGGACAAGCGCGCGCAATATGACCGCGGCGAGATCGACGAGAATGGCAATCAGAAGGCGCCGTTCGGTTTCGGCGGCGGCGGCGGCGGTGGTGGGGGCGGCTATACGCGCAGCGGCGCGCCGGGCGGCGGCTTCGGCGGTGGTGGCGGCGGCGCGACCTTCGACTTCGGCGGCGACCCCAGCGACCTGTTCTCCGAGCTGTTCGGTCGCGGCCGCGGGCGCGCCGGTGGCGGTGCGGGCGGCTCCGGCGGCTTCGGTTTCGATTTCGACGAGCTGCGCGCGCGGCGCCCGGCACCCAAGGGCGCCGACGTCGCCTACCGGCTCTCGGTGCCGTTCGAGGATGCGGCGAAGCTCGAGACGCAGCGCATCTCGCTGCGCAACGGCAAGACGCTCGACCTCAAGCTTCCCGCCGGCTTCGCGAGCGGGCGGCAGCTCCGGCTGGCGGGGCAGGGCGACGTCGGCCCCGGCGGGGCCGGCGATGCGCTGGTGACGCTCGACATCGCGCCGCACCGCTTCTTCGTTCGCGACGGCGACGACGTGCGGCTCGACCTGCCGGTTCGGCTCGACGAGGCGGTGCTCGGCGCCAAGATCAAGGTCCCGACGGTCGACGGCCCGGTGATGTTCAGTGTCCCCGCCGGCTCGACCAGCGGCAAGGTGCTGCGGCTGCGCGGCAAGGGGTTCACCAAGGCCGACAAGAGCCGGGGCGACCAGTTCGTCACACTGATGATCGATGTTCCTGCCGACGATGCGGAGCTTCGGGCGTTTGCCGAGCGTTGGACCGGCGACAAGGCGCGCAATCCGCGCGCCGCGCTGGGCGTCGACTGAGGCGCGTCACGGGGACGGATGGCCACATCAGGCGATAGCATCACCGACGAGGTCGAGGCCGAGGTCGGCCGGTTGGCTCGCGTGCTCGGCTTCTGCCGTGCCAAGTTCACCCGCACGATCGCGGTGCTCACGCGCGTGGCGGTGCATACCTGGGACGATGGCTTCATCCATGCCGGCAATCTCGCCTATCTGTCGCTGCTGACGCTCTTTCCCTTCTTCATCATCGTCGCGGCGATCGCCGGCACCTTCGGGCAGAGCGACGACGCGCTCATCGCGATCAACAATTTCCTGCTGACCTTGCCGCCCGACGTCGCCGACCTGATCGCCAAGCCGATCAGCGACGTGCTCACCGCGCGGTCGGGACAGCTGCTGGGAATCGGCATCATCGTCGGCCTGTGGTCGGTCGGCAGCTTCATCGAGACGATGCGCGACATCCTGCGCCGCGCCTACGACATGCGCGGCGGCGGGCTGCCGATCTGGCGTACCCGGCTCGGCAGCTTCGCGCTGATCATCGGCTCGGTGCTGCTGATGCTGGTCGCCTTCGCCGCGCAGGTGATCCTCACCGGCGTCGAGCAGTTCGTCGAGCGGATCATTCCCTGGGCAGACGAGGCGCTGTCGCTGATCGCCTGGGGACGCATCGCCCCCGTCGTCGCGCTCTTCGTCGCGCTCTACATCCTGTTCGCGTCGCTGACGCCGATGAAATACCGGCGCGGCTGCGCCAAATGGCCCGGCGCCGTGCTGACCACGACGGTGTGGATCCTGACGACGATGCTGCTGCCCGTCGTCCTCGGCAGCCTGCGGCCCTACGACCTGACCTATGGCTCGCTCGCCGGCGTGATGATCGCGCTGATCTTCTTCTGGATCGTCGGCCTCGGCTTCGTGCTCGGCGCCGAACTCAACGCCGCGCTGGCGCAGACCCCGCAAAACCGACTAGAGGATGCGGCGGATCAAACGACGGGATGCGAATGATGGCCGGATTGATGGCGGGCAAGCGCGGGCTGATCATGGGCGTGGCGAACGATCGCTCGCTCGCCTGGGGCATCGCCAAGGCGCTCAACGCCCAGGGCGCCGAACTGGCGTTCAGCTATCAGGGCGAGGCGCTCGAGAAGCGCGTGCGGCCGCTCGCCGAAGAGGTCGACAGCGACTTCCTGATCGAGTGCGACGTCAGCAGCAAGGAGGGTCTCGACAGCGCCTTCGCGCGGCTCGCCGAACGCTGGCCGACGATCGACTTTCTCGTCCACGCCATCGGCTTCTCGGACAAGAACGAGCTGCGCGGCAAATATGTCGACACCAGCCTCGACAACTTCCTGATGACGATGAACATCTCGGCCTACAGCTTCGTCGCCTGCGCGCAGCGCGCGCTGCCGCTGATGCCCAACGGCGGCGCGCTGCTCACGCTGAGCTATTACGGCGCCGAGAAGGTCATCCCGCATTACAACGTCATGGGGGTCGCCAAGGCGGCGCTCGAGACCAGCGTCAAATATCTGGCCGTCGATCTCGGGCCGTCGAACGTCCGCGTCAACGCCATCTCGGCGGGCCCGATCAAGACGCTGGCGGCGAGCGGCATCGGCGACTTCCGCTACATCCTCAAGTGGAACGAGCTCAACTCGCCGCTGCGCCGCAACGTGACGATCGACGAGGTCGGCGGCGCCGGGCTCTACCTGCTGTCCGACCTCGCCAGCGGCGTCACCGGCGAAATCCACCATGTCGACGCCGGGTACAACGTCATCGGCATGAAGGCCGAGGACGCGCCGGACATCGCGCTGCAGTGAGCTTCAACAGCTTCGGCCGCGTCTTCCGCTTCTCGACCTGGGGCGAAAGCCACGGGCCGGCGATCGGCGCGATCGTCGACGGCTGCCCGCCGGGGCTGTCGCTCGGCGAGGCCGACCTGCAGCCGTGGCTCGACAAGCGTCGCCCCGGCCAGTCGCGCTTCACCACGCAGCGGCAGGAGCCCGACCAAGTGCGCATCCTGTCGGGCGTCTACGAGGGGCGGACGACGGGCACGCCGATCGCGCTGCAGATCGAGAATGTCGACCAGCGGTCGAAGGATTATTCCGAGGTGGCGGCGAAGTACCGGCCCGGCCACGCCGACTATGCCTATGACGCGAAATATGGCTTCCGCGACCCGCGCGGCGGCGGCCGCAGCTCGGCGCGGGAAACGGCGTCGCGTGTCGCGGCGGGCGGCGTCGCGCGGTTGGTGATTCCCGAGGTGCGCATCCGCGCCTATCTGGTCGAACTGGGCGGCATCGCCATCGACCGCGCGCGCTTCGACGACGCCGAGATCGACCGCAATCCCTTCTTCTGCCCCGATACCGCCGCCGCCGCCGAATGGGAGACCGCGCTCGACGCCGCGCGCAAGTCGGGCTCCTCGCTCGGCGCGATCGTCGAATGCACCGCGAGCGGCGTTCCGGCGGGGTGGGGGGCGCCGCTCTATGCCAAGCTCGACAGCGAGCTGGCGGCGGCGATGATGAGCATCAACGCGGTGAAGGGCGTCGAGATCGGCGACGGCTTCGCCGCGGCGCGGCTGCGCGGCGAAGACAATGCCGACGCGATGCGGCCCGGTGAGGATGGCCCGGTGTTCCGCTCGAATCACGCCGGCGGCGTCGCGGGCGGCATTTCGACCGGCCAGGACGTCGTCGTGCGGATCGCGCTCAAGCCCACCTCGTCGATCCTGACGCCGGTCGAGACGATCGATCGCGACGGCGCGGCCGCGCAGATCGTCACCAAGGGCCGCCACGATCCCTGCGTCGGCATCCGCGCCGCGCCGGTCGCCGAGGCGATGATGGCGCTGGTGCTCGCCGACCAGAAACTGCTGCAGCGGGCGCAGTGCGGTGGCTGACGAACTGCTTCCCGAGGGCCATGTCGCGCGCCGGCTGCGCATCACCGGGCGCGTGCAAGGCGTCGGGTTTCGCGACTGGGCAGTGAAGATCGCCGACATGCTCGACCTGACCGGCTGGGTGCGCAACCGCGTCGATGGCTCGGTCGAGGCGCTGGTCGTCGGCGAGGAGATCGGCGTCGAGGATTTCGTGCGCCGCTGCCACAGCGGGCCGGGGAGCGCGGAAGTGGAGAAGGTCGACGTGCAGCCCGCGCAAGGCATCGTCGGCGAGGGCTTCCTGCAGAAGCCGACGGTGTGATGTGATGACGCGTCCCTCACCCCTTTTTGTCATCCCCGCGAAGGCGGGGACCCACTAGGAGGCTTCGGTCGAGCGTCGAAATGGGCGGCTACGTCTACCGTATCGAGGATGCCATCGCGCGCGAGAAGCAGCTCAAGCGATGGAATCGCGAGTGGAAGATCAATCTGATCGAGCGTGACAATCGCCGCTGGTACGATCTTGCCGCAACATGGTTCGCCGAACCCGAACAGTCGAGGTGTCCAGGAGTGGGTCCCCGCCTTCGCGGGGATGACGACTAGAAGGGGAAAACGGGCGCGCCCGCCCTAATCCTCGAACGGGTCCTTCACCAGGATCGTGTCCTCGCGCTCGGGGCTGGTCGACACCAGCGCCACCGGACAGTTGACCAACTCCTCGATGCGGCGGATGTATTTGATCGCCTGCGCGGGCAGCTGCGCCCAGGAGCGGGCGCCGGCGGTCGACTCCTGCCAGCCTTCGAAGCGCTCGTAGATCGGCTCGACCGCTGCCTGCTCGCTCGGATGCGCCGGGAAATAGTCGAGCGTGCGGTCGCCGATCCGGTAGCCGGTGCAGATCATCACCTCGTCGAAGCCGTCGAGGATGTCGATCTTCGACAGCGCGATGCCGGTGACCCCCGACACCGCGACCGACTGGCGGACGAGCACCGCGTCGAACCAGCCGCAGCGGCGCTTGCGGCCCGTCACCGTGCCGAACTCATGCCCGCGCTCGCCGAGCCGCTGGCCGATCGCATTGTCCTGCTCGGTGGGGAAGGGGCCCGAGCCGACGCGCGTCGTATAGGCCTTCACCAGCCCCAGCACATAGCCGATCGCCGACGGCCCGAGCCCCGAGCCCGCGGCGGCCTGGCCGGCGACGACGTTCGACGAGGTGACGAACGGATAGGTGCCGTGATCGACGTCGAGCAGCACGCCCTGCGCGCCTTCGAACAGGATGCGCTTGCCGGCGCGGCGCGCCTCGTTGAGCGCCAGCCACGCCGGATGCGAATAGGGGAGCACGAACGGCGCGATCGCCTCGAGCTCGGCCATCAGCTCGGCGCGGTCGATCGGCTCGACGCCGAAGCCGGCGCGCAGCGCGTTGTGATGCGCGAGCAGCCGGTCGACCTGCGGCCCCGCCATGTCGAGATGGGCGAGATCGCAGACGCGCAGCGCGCGCCTGCCGACCTTGTCCTCATAGGCGGGGCCGATGCCGCGCCGCGTCGTGCCGATCTTGCCGGCGCCCGACGCGTCCTCGCGCAGCGCATCGAGGTCGCGGTGGAAGGGCAGGATCAGCGGGCAGGTGTCGGCGATGCGCAGGTTGGCCGGGGTGATCTCGACGCCCTGGCCGCGCAATTTCTCGATCTCGTCCTTCAGATGCCACGGATCGAGCACCACGCCGTTGCCGATCACCGACAGCGTCCCGCGCACGATGCCCGACGGGAGCAGCGACAGCTTGTAGGTCTGGTCGCCGACAACGAGCGTATGGCCGGCATTGTGCCCGCCCTGGAAGCGGACGACGACGTCGGCGCGGCTCGACAGCCAGTCGACGATCTTGCCCTTGCCCTCGTCACCCCATTGGGCGCCGATCACCACGACGTTGGCCATAGCTAATCCTTCTGCCCGTCTCCCGGCGTGGGGAGCGGGATTTAGAGCGGAACGGCCTCTACACCGTTCCAGACATGGGTGCATCTGAAAGACCGGGCATCGCCGGTGTCCTCGAGTGCGGCGACGGTCGCCCATCCGTCGGCACGAAGCCGGGCAGCCGCCTCGGCCGGGGTGCCGAGCGGCAGCAGCACACGCCGGTGCTTGACCTCGCCGAGGCCGGCATCGACCAGCCCGTCGACGTAGAGCGAGAAGCCGACCGCCGGCTCCTCGCGGCCGTCCGGATGAATGATCGTGTAGGCGCCGCCGCGGCCGACCTCGCCGCGCACGCCGGCGGCGAAGATCGCGAAGCCGATCCAGCTCTGGAACTCGAAGCCGTGGCGTTCGGTGGGGTCGAGCGTCGCCGGCGTGTCGCCGAGCGTGGCGATGACCGCCGCGGCGTCGTCGAGCATCGTCGCGAGACGGCCGGCAAGACCGAGCGCGCGCAGCCGGGCGAGCGCCGCGTCGGCCGGCCCGGCGGCGGCAATCAGCGCATCGTAGCGGTCGGCGCCGACCGCGCGCAGCGCCGCGATATCCTTGGCGTCAAGCGCCGCCTGCACGTCGGCCAGCTGCGCGCCGGCCAGCGGCCAGGGGCCGGCGGCGAGTTCGCCGACGAACTGCGGCAGCGTGATGTCGACGGTGAGCCCGGTGAGGCCGGCCTGCGTCAGCGCCTCGACGGCGAGCCGCAGCACTTCGGCGACCGCCGCGACCGAATCGCGGCCGATCAGCTCGGCGCCGGCCTGCAGCGCTTCGCGTTCGGGCCGCAACTGGTCGCCGCGCACGCGCAGCACCGGGCCGCCATAGGCGAGCCGGAGCGGCCGGGCATAATGGGCGAGACGGGTGGCGGCGATGCGGCCGACCTGGCCGGTCATGTCGTGGCGCAGCGCCAGGTTGGCGCCGGAGACCGGGTCGATGAAGCGCAGCAGGTCCTGCCGCCGCGCCGAGCCCAGCCGCCCGACCAGGCTGTCCTCGAACTCGACGAGCGGCGGCTGAACGCGCTCATAACCGTGCGCCGCGACGCTATCGAGGAGCCCGCGCAGCAGGTTGGCGGCGGCCTCCGCCTGCGGCGGCAGCCGGTCGCGCAGGCCTTCGGGCAGCAGGCCCTGGGTGATGGCGTTGGTCATCTTGGCCGCGGTCTTAGCAGCCCCTCTCCCGGGAGGGGAGAGGGGTTGGGGAGAGGGTGGCCGGAGATTGGCGCGAACGCGGAGGCCACCCTCTCCCCGCTCGCCGGCGCGAATCGCCCTCTCCCCTTCAGGAGCGGGCAGCGTTCAGAAGTTCAGTGACTTCACCGTGCGAACGCCGGGCAGGCGGCAGATCGCCCACATCAGCGGCTCGCTGACCGGCTGGTCGACCGACAGCAGCACGATCGCCTCGCCGCCGGCGTCGCGCCGGCCGAGGTGGAAGGTACCGATGTTGACCGAGGCCTCGCCAAGCGTGGTGCCGAGCCGGCCGATGAAGCCCGGCTTGTCCTCGTTGACGACGTAGAGCATCGGCCCGGCCATGTCGGCCTCGACCTTGATGCCGAAGATCTCGACGAGCCGCGGGATGGCGTTGCCGAACAAGGTGCCGGCCACCGACCGCTCGCCGTCGGGGGTGCGCACGGTGACGCGGACCAGCGTGTGATAGTCGGTTTCGCGCTCGTGGCGCACCTCGGCGACGTCGATGTTGCGCTCGCGCGCCAGATGCGGCGCGTTGACCATGTTCACCGTGTCCGAATGCTGGCGCATCAGCCCGGCGAGCACGGCGGCGGTGATCGGCTTGATGTTGAGCGCGGCGGCCGCCCCCTCGACCTCGACGGTGACGCCGCGGACTTCCTCCGACACCAGCTGCCCGACGAGCGTGCCCAGCTGCTCGGCGAGCGCCATGTAGGGCTTGAGCTTGGGGGCTTCCTCGGCCGAGAGGCTCGGCACGTTGAGCGCATTGGTGACGCCGCCGCTGACCAGATAGTCGGCCATCTGCTCGGCGACCTGGATCGCGACGTTGACCTGCGCCTCGGCGGTCGAGGCGCCGAGGTGCGGCGTCGAGATGAAATTGGGGGTGCCGAACAGCGGCGAGCTTTCGGCCGGCTCCTCGACGAACACGTCGAGCGCGGCGCCGCCGATGTGGCCGCTGTCGAGCCCGTCCTTGAGCGCCGCCTCGTCGATCAGCCCGCCGCGCGCGCAGTTGATGATCCGCACGCCCTTCTTGGTCTTGCCGAGATTCTCGCGGCTGAGGATGTTGCGCGTGCTGTCGGTCAGCGGCGTGTGCAGCGTGATGAAGTCGGCGCGGGCGAGCAGGTCGTCGAGCGTGACCTTCTCGATGCCGAGGTCCTTGGCGCGCTCGGGCGTCAGGAACGGATCATAGGCGATGACGCGCATCTTGAGGCCGAGCGCGCGGTCGGCGACGATCGAGCCGATGTTGCCGGCGCCGATCAGACCGAGCGTCTTGCCGGTGACCTCGACGCCCATGAAGCGGTTCTTTTCCCACTTGCCGGCCTGCGTCGAGGCGTCGGCCTCGGGCAGCTGGCGGGCGAGCGCGAACATCAGCGCGATGGCATGCTCGGCGGTGGTGATCGAATTGCCGAACGGCGTGTTCATGACGACGACGCCGCGCGCCGAGGCGGCGGGCACGTCGACATTGTCGACGCCGATGCCGGCGCGGCCGACGACCTTCAGATTGGTGGCGGCGGCGAGAACGTCCTTGGTGACCTTGGTCGCCGAGCGGATGGCGAGGCCGTCATAGTCGCCGATGATGGCGATCAGCTCGTCCTTGGTGAGGCCGGGCTTCTCGTCGACCTCGACGCCGCGCGCGCGGAAGATCTCGGCCGCCTTGGGGGACATCTTGTCGGAAATCAGGACCTTGGGCATGGGATTCATCCCTTCCTTACCTGCCATCCCCGCGAAGGCAGGGACCCACTTTCGACCATCGCGATCGTTGGTGAGTGGGTCCCCGCCTGCGCGGGGATGACAATATGATGATCAGTTGGAGCTGGTGACCTCGGCGAAGGCCCAGTCGAGCCAGGGGCCGAGCGCCTCGATGTCCGAGGTGTCGACGGTGGCGCCGCACCAGATGCGCAAGCCCGGCGGCGCGTCGCGATAGCCGGCGATGTCGAAGGCGACGCCCTGCTTGTCGAGCAGCGCCGCGATCTTCTTGGGCACGTCGGGATTGTCGGCATGCGCCGGGTCGACGACCTTGAGGCAGACGCTGGTGTTCGAGCGCGTCGCCGGCACCACGGCGAGATTGTCGATCCACGCCGTCCGCTGCACCCAGCGGTCGAGCGCCTGCGCATTCGCCGTCGAGCGCGCAATGAGCTCGTCCAACCCGCCGATCGACTCCGCCCATTCGAGCGCATCGATATAATCCTCGACCGCCAGCATCGACGGGGTGTTGATCGTCTCGCCCTCGAAGATGCCTTCGATGAGCTCGCCGCCCTTGGTCATGCGGAAGATCTTGGGCAGCGGCCAGGCCGGCTTGTAGCTTTCGAGCCGCTCGACGGCGCGGGGGCTGAGGATGAGCACGCCGTGGCCGCCTTCGCCGCCCAGCACCTTCTGCCAGGAATAGGTGACGACATCGAGCTTGTCCCACGGCATCGGCATCGCGAACACCGCCGAGGTGGCGTCGGCGATCATCAAGCCGTCGCGGTCATCGCGGATCCACTCGCCGCCCGGCACGCGAACGCCCGAGGTGGTGCCGTTCCAGGTGAAGACGACGTCATGGTCCTGCGGGACGCGCGTCAGGTCGGGAAGCGCGCCATAGGGCGCCTTCATCACGTTGGCGTCGAGCTTGAGCTGCTTGACGACGTCGGTCACCCAGCCTTCGCCGAAGCTCTCCCAGGTCAGCAGCGTCACCGGCCGCGCGCCGAGCATCGACCACAGCGCCATCTCGACCGCGCCGGTGTCCGACGCGGGAACGATGCCGATGCGATAGCCGTCGGGAACGCCGAGAATCTTGCGCGTCAGGTCGATGGCGTGCTTGAGGCGCGCCTTGCCGAGCTTCGACCGGTGCGAGCGGCCGAGCACTTCGACGTTGAGCTTGTCGGGGGACCAGCCGGGGCGCTTGGCGCACGGGCCGGAAGAGAAATACGGCCGTGCGGGACGCACGGTCGGCGGGGTATTCGTCACTATAGACTCTCCTCACAGAGAGCTCGCGCCGCGTTGGGACGGCGTGGCCCGCCGCCGGTTCTAGGGGCCGGGCGCCGCGTGTCAAACGCTTTCGGCGCCGCCGGTCAGCCGATCGTCAGCCGATAGAGGATGCCGACCGCGGCGCAGGCGCCGAGGACGGGCAGCACGCCCGCCCTGAAGCGGAACACCGCGACCGCCGCGGCAAGGGCGAGCGCCAGCGCGGCGCCGTCGAGCGTCGACATGACCGGAATATCGACCGTGCCGCTGAGGAAACGCAGCTCGCCGACCTCGCCGAACAGCGTGTGGATCGCGAACCAGATCGCCAGGTTGAGGATGACGCCGACCACCGCCGCGGTGATGGCGGCGAGCGCCGCCGACAGTGCGCGGTTCTGCCGCAGCCGCTCGACGAACGGCGCGCCGAGGAAGATCCACAGAAAGCAGGGCAGGAAGGTCACCCAGGTGGTCAGTATCGCGCCGAGCGTCGCGGCGACCAGCGGTGCGAGCGGCCCGGCGTCGCGATAGGCGCCCATGAAGCCGACGAACTGCGTCACCATGATCAGCGGCCCCGGCGTCGTCTCCGCCATCGCCAGCCCGTCGAGCATCTCGCCGGGCGCCAGCCAGCCGAAGCCGTCGACGGCTTCCTGCGCGACATAGGCGAGCACCGCATAGGCGCCGCCGAAGGTCACCACCGCCATCTGGCTGAAAAAGACCGCGATGCGGCTGAACACGTCGTCGGGGCCGAGCCAGAGCAGCAGCGCGGCGACTGGACCGAGCCACAGCGCCAGCAGGATGGCCGAGACTCGCACCGACCAGCGGAAATTGGGCCGCGCGTGGTCGGGGAGGCCCTCGCCGAGCGCGGTTTCGGCATCGGCGACCGTCGGGCCGTGGCCGGCATGGCCGCCGCCGCCGGCCTGGAAAGCCGCGACCCCGGCCCGCCCGCCGGCATAGCCGATCAGTCCCGCCGCGAGCACGATCGCCGGAAAGGGTGCGTCGAGCAGGAAGATCGCCACGAAGGCGGCGGCGGCGATCCCGCGCATGACGTTGTTGCGGAGCGAGCGCCCCCCCACGCGCACGACCGCCTGCACCACGACCGCCAGCACGGCGGCCTTCAGCCCGAAGAACAGCCCTTCGACGAGCGGCACGCTGCCGAGCAGCGCATAGACGTAGCTGAGCGCGAGGATGGCGACGAAGCCCGGCAGCACGAACAGCGTGCCGGCGACCAGCCCGCCGCGCACGCCGTGCAGCAGCCAGCCGACGTAGACCGCCAGCTGCTGCGCCTCGGGGCCGGGAAGCAGCATGCAATAGTTGAGCGCGTGCAGGAACCGCGCCTCGCCGATCCAGCGCTTCTCCTCGACGAGGATGCGATGCATCACCGCGATCTGGCCGGCGGGTCCGCCGAAGGACAGCGCCGCGATCCGCGCCCAGGCGCGCGTCGCTTCCGCGAAGGAAATGCCGTGGGTGGGAGGAGCAGCCATGTCCGGTCCTGTCAGAAGTTCGCGAGCAGCGCGAGCGAGAGATAGCGGGTGTCGCCGGTCGTCGGCGCGTTCGGCGCCTCCTCGAGAAGCCCGCGCTTGGCGAGCCAGGCGGCATTGGCCTCGGCGCGCAGCCGGTCGCGAATCCACCACCAGCGCAGCCGCGCATCGACCTGATGGCCGGCGAAGCGCCCGGCCGCGCCGGTCGGGTCGCGTACGCCGGTGGTGGCGAAGCCGTCGGTCGCCGACGCCGCCCACAGCGCCCGATAGGTGATGAAGCCGTCGATCCGCTTGCTCGGACTGGCTTCGACGCGCGGGCCCACGGCGGTCAGGTTGGTCCGGCCGATCGCGGCGTAGATTCCGGCCGGCCCGAGATCGGCGCGCCGCATGCCGAACAGCGTGTCGAAGCGCCCGTATCGGCCGCCGGCGCGGTCGCCGCTGGCGTGATCGATCTCGACGGCGAGACGCGGCTTCCAGCCGCCGGCGAAGCTGTAACCGACTTCGGCATGCGCGAACCAGGCGGCGACGTCGAGCGCGGGGGCGGCCGCCGCCAGGCTGGCGCGTATCCGCCCCGTCTGCCGCAACGCTTCGATCTCATAATCGAACGCGCCCGCGCCGGGCTCGCGGATCACGCGGCCGCCATAGGTGTGGAGATGGCGATTGCGCGTCGGGCGGGCGGGGTCGTCGCGTTCGGCAAAGCCGTAGTAGCTCGCCTCGAGCGTGGCCGGCCCGAGCGCGCGACGCCTGGCGACCAGCCCGCCCCACAGCCGCAGGTCGAAACGCTCGCGGTCGAGGCCGACCCGATTGTCGAGGATCGACGGTTGGTCGTCGGGCAGGCGGAGCTGCGGCAGCACGTAGATCAGCGTCGCGGCGGTGCCGTCGCGCAGCGACAGGTCGGCGCGCAAGCCGGTGTAGCCATTGGTGGTGTTGCGATAATCGTCGGCGGCGACGAGCCGGCGCGACCCGAGGTTAAGCGTGAAACGACCGGCCTGCAGCGCCGCTCGGCTGCCGTCGCCGAACGGCTCGGGGATGTCTACCGCCGCATATGCCTGCACCAGCTCGAGCGTATTGACCTCTCCGGTGCCGATCGCGCTGCCGGGCTCGCCGCCATAGGCGCGGCTGTCGTAGATCTCGGCGGTGACGCTGACCGCTTTCGCGGCATAGCGTGCAAGCAGCGTGGTTCGCAGGCTGAACAGATCGTCGCGGGCGTCGAAGCCGGGTCGGAACTGCCCGTCGAGCGCCTCGTATCGCGCGCGCAGGCTGCCCGACAGGTCGAGCGTGCCGGCGCGGGCGGGATCGACCTGGCCCAGCAACCCCAGCGTCACGGTCGCGACGGCAAGGTGCCGTGGCGCCTTGCGGCGAACCGCTGCTGATCCGCGGCGCGTCATTTGGGGCCGCCGGGTGACCGGCTGAAGTGCGCATAGAGGCCGTCGAGCGCCGCGCCGGCGCGGGCGATGCGCTCTGCATCTTCCGGGGTCGCCGCACAGACGCCGGCGATCAGCGCGCCGACGCCAGCCGCCTCGGGGCGACCGAAAGCCGGCGTGGCGGTGTCGAGGTCGTGGATGATCTCCGAGAGCACGACGAGCGCTGCATCCCCGGAGAGTCCGGCGCGCAGGACCAGCGTCTCGAAGGTGCAGCGGTCGCCTTCGTGGGTGAATTCGGCATCGGCCATGTCGAAGCGAAGCTCGTGCGGCTCCGGCGCATAGCCGTGCCCGTCGACGAACTTGAAGCGGGCTTCCGGATCGATGAACCGGCCGATCAGCCAGGCCGAGGCGATCCGATCGACGTGGACCCCGCGGCGGGTCACCCAGGTGCGCGCCTGCAGGTCGGCGATGGCGATCGGTGGTGGGGGCGCGCGGCGGCTGACGTCGGGATGCTGGCGCGCGCGCTCGTCGAGCTGCGCGATCAGATCGTCGACCATCTGACCGCCATGCGCGGCGAAGAAATCGATCGCGCCGACCTCGGCCCGGCGCGCGGCGAGGCGGGCCACGTCGCCGACGGCGATCTCGCCGCGCGCAAGCAGGTCGCGCGCATCGGCGGCGATCTCCTCATAGTCGGCGTCGCGTGCCGCGTCGAACAGCGCGCGAACCTCGCCATCGTCGATGCCGCCCGCCAGCCGCGCTTCGAGGATCAGCGCATCGCCGCCTCCCGCGATGATCTCGCGCCGCAACGCTTCGAGCGCGGCCGATGTATCGCGGCGGAGCGGGAGCGCATGGACGGCGTTCTTCAACGTTGCCGCGCCGAGCGCCTGCAGGCGCCGCCATATCTTCACGCGCAGATAGGCCGGCTTGGCAGGCAGCTGCGGTACGAGCAGCAGCCAGGGAAGATCGTCGCTCATGATATATATGTATCACGATATAAGGTTCGTGAAACGATTATATCATGATCACCGACCGGCGGCGGCGGTCGCCGGCCCGGGGCCGCTCAGAAGCTGAACTTGATCGTGCCGCCCCAGGTGCGCGGGTCGCCGAGCTGGCCTGCGACAAGGCCGACGTTGCTCGGCGCCACCTGCAACAGCTCGAAATATTTCGTGCCGAAGGCGTTGCGGACCCATGCGAAGACGTCGATCCCGCCCTCTGTACGGAAGCCGGCCCGGAAGTTGGTGATCGCGTAGCCGTCGACCTGGGTGTAGATCGATTCCGACGGGTTCGACGAGAAGTTCGACCGGTAGTTGCCGTCGACGCCGACATAGGCCTGACCGTCCTTTGCCAGCAGCGTCACCGGCGCATTGACCTCGGCCCCGTAGGAGAAGGCCCATTCGGACACGCCGGGGAGGCGCTGACCGGAGATGTCGCAGTTGGCGGGGCTGAAGCCGCCCGGCGTTCCCGGGGGACTGGCCGGGTTCGCGGCCGTCGCCGCGGTGCCGCCCGAAAGTTCGGGCGGGCAGGGGGCATCGACAAAGCGGACATAGGACGCGTCGGTGTAGGCGCCGTTGACGTAGGCGGTGAGCCGTTCGCTTGGCCGGATCGAGAAGTCGGCCTCGACGCCTTGCGAGCGCACTTTGCCCGCATTGGCGAGATAGCCGCGCAGAACCCCGAGCTGGCCGTTGAAGACCGTGGCTTGGTAATTCTTGATGTCGGTGCGGAACGCCGAGAGGTTGAGCGTCGCCCTGCGGTCCCACAATTGCGTCTTGAGACCGGCCTCATAATGGTTGACCGATTCCGGCTTGATGACGCCCGCGCCGAGGATGGGATTGCCGGCGGCGTCGGTCGGCAGGCCGTTCTGGTTGATGCCGACCGTCTTGAAGCTCTTGGCATAGGTCGCGTAGGCGAGAACGTCGTCGGCGAGTTCGTAATTGGCGTTGAGGTCGTAGCTGAAGTTCCAGTCGCTGACCGACGGCCCGCTCGTCTGGGGAGAGAACACCCCGCACTGCGCCGCACCGATCGGATTGGTCGTTGCCGACTGCGGGCAGGTCAGCAGCGCGCCGGCGCCCGTCGTGACCACGCGCTGATAGAAGCCCGACTTCTTGTCGTAGTTGATGCGCGCGCCCGGCTGGATCGTGAAGGCGTCGCTGACCTTCCAGCTCGCCTGCCCGAACAGCGCGGCGCTCGTGCTCTTGAGGAACTGCGTGTTCCGCGCGGTCAGCCCGGCGAGCACGGCGGGGTTGGCCGCGAGCGCCCCGGTCAGGTTCCAGCGGCTCGACGCCGCGCCCTGCTGCTCGAAGCCCTGCGTATCGATGCGCTGCTTGAAGCCGAAGGCGCCGAGCACGAAATCGATCCGGTCGCCGGAATAATTGTAGCGGAATTCCTGCGAATACTGGTCCTGCTGCGAGGGATTGTTCGACGCGGTCACGATGTCGAGCCCGGTGAAGTCGCGATCATTCTCCGGCCGCCAGTCCCAGAAGCGCCAGGCCGAAATCGAGGTCAGCGTGCCGGCACCGAGCTCCCAGTTCGCCTTGAGCGAAACGCCGCCAATATCGTTGCCCGCGCGCAGATTGGCGTCGATGTCGGTCAGTCGGTCGAACGGGTTGCGGCTGACGACGGTATAGTTTTGCAGCGCGGCGAGCGCGTCATATTGGCGGGCCAGCGGCCGCTGGGTGAGGCCGGTGCGAACGAACACCGTGCCGCAGCATTCGGGCTCCTGCTCGCTGTAGTCGCCCGCGAGCGTGACGCTGAAGTCGTCGCTGGGCCTGAACAGCAGCTGGCCGCGGATGCCGAGATTGTCCTGTTCGTTGATGTAGCGGTCGCTCGTCACATTGTAGACGGTTCCGCGGCGGCTCGTCGTGGCGACCGCGATGCGTGCGGCGACGGTATCGGACAAGGGCCCCGACACCGCAGCCTTGGCCTGCTTATATTCGAGGTTCCCGACGGTCACCTCGGCCCGGCCCTCGAAATCGAAGGTCGGCTGGTTGGTGGTGATGTTGATCGCGCCGGCGGTGGTGTTCTTGCCGTAGAGCGTGCCCTGCGGCCCGCGCAGCACCTCGACCTGGCGCACGTCGAGAAAGTCGAAAGTCGCTGACGCGACCCGGGCGTTGTAGACGTCGTCGACATAGATGCCGACGCCCTGCTCGAAGCCGTCGCTGGTCAGGCCGTAGGGCACGCCGAGACCGCGGATGTTGACCGCGGTGTTGCGCGGGTTGGACGAATAGACCTGCAGCGTCGGCGCGAGCTGCTGCAGCTTGACGATGTTGAAGTTGCCCGTTGCCTCGATGCTGTCGGCGGTGACGACCGAGATCGCCAGCGGCACGTCCTGCGCGGTTTCCTCACGGCGACGCGCGGTGACGACGATCTCGTCGCTCGGCGCGAGCGGTGGCGGAACGGCCTGTGCCACTTCGGCCGCGGCAGCGGGCGGGGGCGCCGGCGCCTCCCGCGCGAGGGCGAGGCTGGGAAGGCTGGCGAGCGCGCTGCTCGCGAAAAGGATCGTCTTGAAGGTCACGTGAAGGTCCCCGTTCTCGCTTGCGCTGCCGGCACGCGGCAGCGCCCGGGCGCGCGGCCCGTGCCGGCGTCCGTCGTCGATGGATCGATGGATGAGGTGATCGGCCGGGTCAGGCCGTGACGGCGTCTCGCATGCCGTCGGCGATGCTCAGGGCGCGACATCGCGCCGAGGCTGGCGCGAAGGGCGTCTGGCGATTGGATGCAAGCTCTACTGTCGACAGGGTCGGGTATCGGCGGCGCATGTTCCCTCCAGATTCGTCTGGTGCTCCCAATGCCCCGATAGAATACCCTATCGTTCCGGTAGACAAACAAGAATGACTTGGGCTGCCCTACAGCCCAGCTATGCCATCGGTCTCCTTGCGCACCGCGTCGTCGAGCGTGAAGCCGTCGAGGATACGGGCGGATTCCTCGCGGACGACGAGCATGGCGCGGCGGATGGCGCAGGTCGCTTCGTCGGCGCAGTCGCCGCAGGGCGCATAGGCCGAGGCGCTGGCGCAGGGCACCAGCGCGAGCGGGCCTTCGAGGAGGCGGATCACCTCGCCGAACGAAATGCTTCCGGGCAGGCGGGCCAACCGGTAGCCGCCCATGCGGCCGCGCACCGAATCGACGAGCCCGGCGCGCTTCAGGTCGAGCAGGATCAGCTCGAGAAATTTGCGCGGGACGTTTTGCGTGGCGGCGATGGTGGCAATCTGGACCGAGGCGCCAGCGGGCTGGCCGGCGAGCATGATCAGCGAACGGAGCGCGTAGCGGGTGCGTTGAGCGAGCATCGTCGCGCAGCAATAGCGGTTGGCGCGACCGCGGCAATGGCCGCGGCGCGCTGATTAAGGCCGCGTCAGTGCGGTCGGCACCCAAAGAGACTGTCCTCGGCCAGTCGTTCGGCGCGAAGCTCGGCGGCGCGGGCGACCGCGACGGCATTGCTGCCACCGAGCAGGCCGTCGAGCAGCACCTGCCCGAAGCCCCAGGCGCCGAGGCCGGAATCGGCATTGATGTGGCCCGCCTCGCCGACGTCGACGAAGCTCGCGCCCCAGCGCTCGCCGAAGCAGCGCGCACGCTCGAGACTCAGCCAGGGATCGTTGCGGCTGGCGACGACGATGCTGCGGAACGGCAGCGGCGTGCGGGCGACGGGGAAGCGTGCGATCGCCTCGCGCACGCCGGGCCGTTCGGGATCGCACGGCGCGACGAGCAGCGCGCCGCGGATGCGCCCCTGCCAATGGCCGAACAGCGCCGTCGCATAGTCGACGAGCAGGCAGCCGAGACTGTGCGCGACGAGGACGACCTCCCCCTCGGCGGCGCGGACCGCGCGATAGAGATTGCCTGTCCACTCGTCGGGATCGGGGTCGGACCAGTCGCGTTGCGTGACGCGCGTGCAGTCGCCGCGCTCCTGCTCCCAACGCGTCTGCCAATGGTCGGGACCCGATCCATCGATGCCGGGAATGATGAGCGCGGTGGCGTGGCTGGTCATCGATCGCTCCTGTGCGAAGGTCAGTGCGGCGGCAGCAGCATCAACAGCGCGGCGCCGGCGGCGGCGGTGGCGAAGGCGAACCAGGCGAGCAGCTGCTCGGCGCGTTCGCGACGGGAGGGATGGTTGCGCATCAATAGGGCCTGTCGCCAGCGACGGTGACGCGCTCGACGATCCGTTCTTCGGGCCAATAGTCGAGCACGGCGTAATGCTGCGTCGAGCGATTGTCCCAGAACACCACGGCGTTGGGGGTCCAGCGCAGCCGCACCTGATATTCCGGCGCCTTCACGCGGTCGATCAGCTGCGCGAGCAGCGCCTTGGCATCCGCCTCGGGCAGCCCGACGATCTTCGTCGTGAAGACATGGTTGACGTAAAGCGTGCGTTCGCCGGTTTCGGGGTGCGTGCGGACGATCGGGTGAAGCTGCGGCGGATATTCGGCGCGCAACGCCTGACGCTTCGTCTCGTCGACGCGATAGCCATAGCTCTGGATGATGTCGTGCTCGGCCTTCAGGCCGTCGATTTGCGCTTTCAGGCTGTCGGGCAGGTCGCGGTAGACGGCGGCCATGTCGGCAAACAGCGTGTCGCCGCCCGCCGAGGGCATCTTGCGCATGCGCAGGATGCCGCCCATCGACGGCGCCTCGCGGAAGGTGACGTCGGTGTGCCATTTGTTGGCGGCGCGGACGATCGGCGCGATCCGCTCGTTGAGCTTCAGCCCGTCCGCCGCCTCGATGTGGAGGATCTCGGGATAACCGGGAACGGTCGCGGTGACGGGATGCCCCTCGAGCTCGCCGAAATAGCGGCCGAAGCGCAGATGATCGTCGTGGCTGATGTCCTGGTCGCGGAACACGATCACCTTGTGCTTGAGCAGCGCGGCGCGGATCGCGGCGACGGTGGCCGGCGACAGCGGGCGCGTGAGATCGACGTTTTCGATCTCGGCGCCGAGCACGGGGCCGAGCGGCACGATGCGCGGCGAGTCATCGACGGCGGGCGGGCGTTTGAGGGAGGCGACGGTCACGGTGAACCTCGTCAGATATTCGGCCCGCCCGCAAACGCGCGGGCCGGTAGGGGTCAGGAAGCGGAAGAACGGGGCGTCGCGTCAGCGACGATCGTCAGGCGCGGGCGGCAGCAGGAAAGCGGCTTTGTACATGTCGTCATCCCTTCCGGACGATGGCACGAACGGCGTCGACGCCCGCTGCCTGGGTCGGGGCCGGGCAGCGGTAGGATCAGTGTCAGCGAGGCGGCGGTCGCCGTCCATCGGGCGGAATCTTTGCCCCGGCAAAGGAAAACTATCCGGAACCCCGCCGCCGAACCTGCGCATGGTCCGCTAAGATCTTGGGACGCGAACGATTTGCGCGGCGGCGCCGACGATCCGGCCGCGCAAGGTGGTCACCTAGAGCTGCAGCGGACCGTGCTCCAGCTGCGGCAGAACGTGTCGCGCGAACAGATCGGCCTCGGCGGCATGCGGATATCCCGACAGGATGAACGCCTCGATGCCGGCCGCCTGATAGGCCTGCAGCTTGGCGAGCACCTGGTCGGGATCGCCGACGATCGCCGCGCCGCAGCCCGAGCGGGCGCGGCCGATGCCGGTCCACAGATTGTCCTCGACATAGCCTTCCTCGCCGGCGGCCTCGCGCAGCTCGGCCTGGCGGCGCACGCCGGCCGAGGTGGCGTCGAGCGACTTGGCGCGGATCGCGTCGCCGGTTGCGGCGTCGAGCTTCGAAAGCAGGCGCGACGCATAGGTGCGCGCCTCGGCCTCGGTCTCGCGAACGATCACATGGGCGCGATAGCCGAATTTGAGCGTGCGCCCGCGCTTGGCGGCGCGCGCGCGCATGTCGGCGATGATCTCCTTCACCGCGGGCATCGTGTCGGGCCACATCAGATAGACGTCGCAGCCCTCGGCCGCCGCCTCGCGCGCATCCTCGCTGAGCCCGCCGAAATAGAGCGGCGGGCAGTTGCCCGACACGGTCGTCGCGCGCGGCGGCTCGAGCTTGAGCTTCCAGAACTCGCCGTCGAGGTCGAGCGGCTGGCCGTTGAGCAGCGTCTTGAGGATGTGCATCGCCTCGACGGTGCGGCGATAGCGCGGGCCGCTCGCCAGCTGTTCGCCGGGCATGTCGGACGAGATGATGTTGACGGTCAGCCGGCCGCCCAGCATCTGGTCGAGCGTGGCGATGGCGCGCGCCAGCTGCGGCGGCCAGGTCTCGCCGACGCGCACCGCCATCAGCAGCCGGATGCGCCTGAGCAGCGGCGCGATGGCGCCGGCGAACATCTGCGTGTCGATGCCGATCGCATAGCCGCTCGGCAGCAGGATGTTGTCGAAGCCGCCCTTCTCGGCGGCGAGGACGATATTGCGGCAATGTTCCCAGCTCGACTTGAGCATCGGATCGGGAACGCCGAGGAATTCATAGTCGTCGTCGCACAGCGCCGAGAACCAGCTGACCTCGCAGCGGCTCATGGCAGCGGCTCCCCGCGTGCGGCGATCAGCACGGCGTACCAGTCCTGCCGCGTCCATTCGACCTTGAAGGCGTCGGCCGCCTCGCGGATCCGCGCCGGGGTCTGCGTGCCGACGATCGGGATCGGCCGCGCCGGATGCGCCATGATCCAGCTGTAGGCGGCCGCCGCGCGCGACACGCCATATTTCGCGGCCTGTGCGTCGAGCGCGGCGGCGACGGCGCGCGAGCGATCGTCCGCCGGGGTGCCGAGCCGCCCCTGGCCGAGCGGCGACCAGGCGAGCACGGTCAGCTCCTCCTGCATCGCCATGTCGAGCGTCCCGTCCTCGATCGGCGCCAGCGCCAGCGGCGACAGTTCGGGCTGGATCGAGGCCAGCGGCACGTCGAGGAACGCCGACAGCGCCTGCGTCTGCGGCACCGTGTAGTTGGAGACGCCGATCGCGCCGATCTTGCCCGCGGCCAGCGCGGTTTCGAGCGCGCGTGCGGCCTCCTGCGGATGCGTGAGGATGTCGGGGCGGTGGATCTGCCAGAGGTCGATACGCTCGATGCCGAGCCGCGTCAGCGACGCGTCGATCGCCCGGGCAATATAGGCCGCCGAGGAATCATAGGGCACGCCCATCGAAATGCCGCCCTTGCTCGCGAGCACCATGCGCAGGCGAAGCGAAGAATCGGCGGCGAACAGCCGCCCGAGCAGCGCCTCGGCGGCACCGAAGGGCTCGCCGTTGTCGGGCCCATAGATGTCGGCGGTGTCGAAGAAGGTGATGCCGGCCTCGAGCGCGGCATCGATCTTGGCACGCGCGGCGTGCAGATCGTCACCGGCGAAGCGCCACATCCCCCAGGCGAGCGGTGAAACATCGAGGCCACTCTTGCCGAGAGGCCGCGCATCGGCTGAGAAGGAAAGTACGGACATGGACAATATCTTTGCACAGGGGCTGACGTGATGGGAGAGGCAATTCGGTACGGCATCGTCGGTACCGGGATGATGGGCGTCGAGCATATCCAGAACCTGCTCATCACCCCGGGGGCCGAGATCGTCGCGATCGCCGATCCGACGCCGTCGTCGCTCGACTGGGCGCGCGCCGCGCTCGGCGACAAGGCGAGCGGAGTCGCCGCCTATGACAGCGCCGCGGCGCTGGCGCGCGACGCGCAGGTCGACGCGGTGATCATTGCGTCGCCCAACTTCACGCACCGCGCAACCGTCGAGCCGCTGTTCGACAAGGGGGTGGCGATGCTGTGCGAAAAGCCGCTCGCCACGACGATCGAGGATGCGCACTGGATCGCGCGCAAGGCGGCGGGGCACCCGGCGCCCTTCTGGACGGCGATGGAGTATCGCTACATGCCGCCGGCGGCCGAATTCATCCGCCAGGTGCATGCCGGCCGCGTGGGCCGGCTGCGCATGCTCAGCCTGCGCGAGCACCGCTTCCCGTTCCTCGTCAAGGTCGGCGACTGGAACCGCTTCAGCCGCAACACCGGCGGCACGATGGTCGAAAAATGCTGCCACTTCTTCGACCTGATGCGGCTGATCGTACGGTCGGAACCGGTGCGCGTCTATTGCTCGGGCGCGATGGACGTGAACCATCTCGACGAGAGCTATGACGGGCGCCGTCCCGACATCATCGACAACAGCTATACGACGGTCGATTTCGCCAACGGCGTGCGCGCGATGCTCGATCTCAGCATGTTCGCCGATGGCGCCGAAAATCAGGAGGAGATCACCGCGGTCGGCGACGCGGCGCGGCTCGACGTGCTGATCCCCGAAGGCGCGATCGTCTACAGCCCGCGCGTCGGCTTCATGAATCCCAAGAAGGTCGAGCGCACGCATGTCGAGGTCGATCGGGCGGCGCTCGATGCCGGCAGCCACCATGGCGCCACCTATTACCAGCATCAGGCCTTCATCCGGGCGGTCCGCGGCGAGGGGAGCGTCGAGGTCACTGCCGAAGATGGCCTGCGCGCCGTGGCGATCGGCGCGGCGGCCGAGCTGAGCGCGCGCGAGAAGCGCGTCGTCGAGATGAGCGAACTCGGCCTCTGACGAGCAGGGGCGCGGCCGCGCGGCCGCGCCCTCTTGCGCGCTTCGTCCGGGCTCAGCGCGCGCCGAACGCGACCCGCATGTTGACGCCGAAATAGCGATCGACGTCGCGCGGCAGCAGATAGCGGATCGAGCCGCCCGGCCCGCCCGGCGTGAGCAGCGTCGCATAGCTCTCGTCGAACAGGTTGCGCACGAAGAAGTTGAGCCGCCAGCCGGCATCGCGATCGACGAGCGCGACATTGGCGTCGACGATCGAATAGCCGTCGATGGTGATCTGGCGGCGGGTGACAGGGTTCGCCTCGAGCGACGAGACCTGGTCGCCGGTCAGCGAGACCTGCGTGCCGAGCTCGACGTCGAACATGCCGCCGGTCTCGATCTTCCAATTGGCGCCGACATTGCCCTTCCACTTGGGCGCGAGCGGCAGCGGTTCGCCCTTGCGCGTGCTCGAGCCGGCCGGCGCGCCCGGCGGCACGTTGAACTCGTCGATGTGCGCGTCGGTATAGGCGATGCCGCCGGTGACGGTGAAGTTGCGCGTCGGCCGCGCCAGCGCGTCGACCTCGAAGCCGCGCGTCGACACGGTACCGGCGTTGGTCAGCTGCGTGATGACGCTGTTGTTGAGATTGACGAAGCTGTTGGCCTGGAAATTGTCGTACTTCGCATAATAGACCGCGGTGTTGACGATCAGGTCGCGGTCGGGCGAGCTGTACTTGAGGCCGCCCTCATAGGCGTCGGCGGTCTCGGCCTCGATCACCCCGGTCTGGTTGGCGTTCTGGTTGAAGAAGACGTTGAACGCCGGCCCCTTGTAGCCCTGCGCATAGGTCGCATAGGTCATCAGATTGTCCGACAGGTCGAACTGCGCGCCGCCGCGCCACGAGAAGTCGTCGTTCTCGGTCTTCATCCGATAGCCCGAGCCGATCGTCAGCACGCCCGGGCCGGCGATCGGCGACGGCACGCGGTCATGATAGGCGCTGACCTTGTCGTTGGTGAAGCGCGCGCCGCCCAGCAGCCGCAGCCGCTCGGTGAGGTTCACCGTCAGATTGCCGAAGGCGGCGAGGCTCTCGATGTCCGAGCCGAATACCGCGCGCGATGTCGGGAAGGTCAGCGTCGACGCGCCTGCCGCGCAGGGTGCAAGCCCCGGCGACACCGGTGCGAGCGTCGTCGCCGAGCAGACGATGTCGTCGCGCTGGAAGGTGCGCTCCTGCTCGGCGTTGTAGTAGAAGCCGCCGATCACATATTCGAACAGCTGGCCCGACGGCGAGGTGAGCCGCAGCTCCTGCGTCAGCGTATCGGACGGTTGCGGTCCGAAATCGTCGAGCTGATGGCCGCCGGCGACCGCATAGACGCGATCGATGAAGTCGCCGTCGCGGATGCCGAAGTTGCGATAGTCGCGATAGGCGGTGATCGAGGTCAGCGTCCCGGCGGTGCCGACGTCCAAATCGGCCTGCAGCGAAACGCCCCACGAGCGCTCGCGCGTCTCGGTGAGCGTGTTCTGGCGGATCTCGCGCGTCTCGTCGCCGGCGAGCGTGATGCCCGACAGCGAGCCGGCGAGCGCGCCCGCGGGCGCGGTGCCGACGACCTCGGCGCAGCAGTCGCTGTTCTGCTTGCGCCAGTCGGCGATCAGCGTGAGCGTCAGCGCGTCGGTCGCCTGCGCCTCGAGCAGGCCGCGCACGCCGTAGCGCTCGTAGCCGTTGACCGTGCGGTCCAGCGTCACGTTGCGGATGGTGCCGTCGAAGCGCGCGTAGGAGGCGGTGAGCCGGCCCTTGATCATCTCCGACAGCGGCAGGTCGAGCGCGGCGCGCGCGCGATATTCCTCGTCGTCGGTCGCCGTCGCCTCGACATAGCCGCCGAGCTCGTCGCCCGGCCGCCTGGTCACGACGTTGACGACGCCCGCCGAGGCGTTCTTGCCGAACAGCGTCCCCTGCGGGCCGCGCAGCACCTCGATGCGCTCGATGTCGTAGAGATCGCCGAACGCCTCGGCGGCGCGCGCCTGGATGACGCCGTCGACGACGAAGCCGACGCTCGGCTCGGCGGCGATCGAGAAGTTGATCGTGCCGACGCCGCGCAGGAACAGCGACGAATCGAGCATCGTCGGGCTGTCCTTGAAGTTGAGGCTGGGCACCAGCTGCTGCAGCGACTGGATGTTGACGCCGCCGCGCGATTCGAAGGCTTCGGCGGTCACCACCGATACCGCGGCGGGCACGTCCTGCAGATTCTGCTCGCGCTTCTGCGCGGTGACGATGATCTCTTCATAGCCGTCGTCGGCGTCCGCCGCGGTCGCTTCCTGTGCCGCGACGGTGCCCGGCATCGCCAGCGCGATCAGCCCGGCGACGGTGGCCAGCGAAGATCCGTTCCTCAACGTGAATTTCCCGATGCGCGTCATGCTCGCCCCCAAGTTTCCCGGTCCGTTGGTCCGGACCTTTCGCGGCGCATAGTCCGCGAACCCCAACATCTGTCAACGCGTCGAACACGGCCGGCGCCTTGCTGAAGCGCGGGTGTAGCGCGGATGTAACAGGCCCCAGTGGCAAGAAAAGCCAGCGCATCGGCAAAGAAATGTTTTTTCAGGGAGTGTCCGATGCCGGCGCGTCGCGCTCGATGTTGGGCAGCAGCAGCTGGATCCAGCCGACGGCGAGGAGATAGGAGATCGCCGCGAAGAGGAACATCGGGAGGTAGCCGTAGCCCGCAACGAGCAGCAGCCCGGCGATCTTCACGATCGCCATGCCGCCGAGATTGCCGCAGAAGGCGCCGAAGCTGGTCACGCGCCCGACCTTGGCCTGCGGGGTCACGTCGGCGATCAGCGCGAACAGATTGGTCGAGAAGGCCTGGTGCGCGCCGATGACCAGCGCCAGGAACGCTACCGCCGTCCAGTAATTGTCGACATAGAGCGCCAGCGGCAGCGGCAGCACGAGCAGCGCCGCCACGAGCAGGATGCCCTTGCGCACCTTGTTGACCGAATGCCCCTGCGCGAGCAGCCGCGACGCCACCAGTCCCGAAAACAGCGAGCCGATCGCGCCGCCCGCGTAGGCGACCGCGAGCGGCGGGCCGAGGTCGAGCCCCGAAAGCCCGAAGTTGCGGTTGAAGAAATCGGGCATCCAGAACAGCAGGAACCACCAGGTCGCGTCGGAGAGCACCTTGGCGATGGCGACCGCCCAGGTGCGGCGCTCCTTGAGGATGGTACCCGACGGCGCGGCCGCCGCGAGCGGCACCGGCTTCGCGCCGTCGCCGAAGTCGACGCCGCGCGTCGTCGCGAACCACGCCAGCGCCCACACCACGCCGAGCAGGCCGGCGATGATGAACGCGGCGCGCCAGCCCCATAGCGCCCCGACCAGCGGGATGAGCAGCGGCGTGAGGATCGCCCCGACGCTGCCGGTGGCGTTGGCGATGCCGTAGCCGGTCGATCGCGTCGCCGGGGGAAAGATCGCGGCGATCGTCTTGATCGCGGCCGGCGTTCCCATCGCTTCGGTGGCGCCGAGCGCGATGCGACAGACGATGAACTGCGCCATCGTGCGCGCCCAGCCGTGCGCCATCGCGGCGAGACTCCACGCGACGACCCCGATGGGGTTGGCCCATTTCACGCCGAGCCGGTCGACGATCCAGCCGGTGAACAGGAAGGCGAAGGCGGCCGCGCCCTGGAAATAGGCGGCGAGCGTGCCGTAATCATTGTCGTCCCAGCCGAGCTCGGCGGAAATCTGCGGCTTGAGCACCGCGATGATCTGCCGGTCGACGAGGTTGAGCACCCCGGCGGTGAGCACGAGCGCGAAGAGCACCCAGCGGCGGCGCGGCGACATCAATCCGCCATTGTGACTAGGCAAAGGTGACCTGCTCTCCGTGGCGCAGCAGCGCGATGGCGTTGCGGCGAAGCTGGCGCGTGCCCGGGTCGAGCATCGCCTCGGGGGTATATTGCGCGAGATAGACGCGGCGCGGCCGGTCGGTGCGGTTGGCACCGGTCGCGTGCAGCAGCCGGCTCGAGAAGGCGACGACGCTGCCCGCCGGCGCCTCGACCGTCACGCCGGCCTCTTCGCCGGGCCAGCCGACCAGATCGTTGGTGCCGGGCTGGCGATCATGCGGCAGGATCGCGTCGCGCGACTGCGGCGCGCGGCTGAAGGGAAGCACCCGCACGGTGCCGTTCTCGACCGTCGCGTCGTCGAGCGGGCACCAGCAGGTGAGATAGGGGGCATGATCGGCGGGGCCGCCGTTGCCGACGACATAGCCCGAATCCTGATGCCAGGAAAACGGAAGGCCGCCCTCGGGGCCCTTCACGACATATTGGTCGAAGAAGAAATAGGCGTCGGGACCGAGCGTCGCGCGGCAGATGTCCGCCATCACGCGACCGAAGAGCACCGATCGAAGCGAGGGGCGCTCGCGCTGGCACTCGTTGGCGAAATAGCGTTTGCCGCGGTGGCTGATCCCGATCGTGTCGACCCCGAGCGCGTCCATCCGCTGGTTCTCGCGATCGACGAAGGCATCGCATTCGGCGCGCAGCAGCTCGAGCGCGTCGCCGATCAGGACGCGCTCGAAGACCGCATAGCCTTCGCGCGCGAAATGCTCGCCCTGCGTCTCGAACATCGCCCCCCCTCTTGCGGCTTTCGCCGTCTGCCGATCAAATCTATCGCTTGTGGGCACTGCCGCAAGCTATTCCTGCGGATGTCGAGGAGGGGGCGCCGAATGGCTTTCGAAACGAGCAGATCGATGCCCGCCGCGGCCGACCTCTACGGCGACCTCATCGACGAGCCGCCGCCCTCGGGATGGCGCACGCTGGTGCCCGGCCTGGTCGTCACCGCGCTGGCGACGCTCGCCGCCGCCTATCTCGCCGAACATTATGACGCACCGGTCACGCTGATGGCGCTGCTCGTCGGGCTGGCGCTCAATTTTCTCGGCAGCGATGCCCGGCTCGGGCCGGGGCTCGCCTTCGCGTCGCGCACGCTGCTGCGCGTCGGCATCGTTCTCGTCGGCCTGCGCGTTACCGTCGGGCAGATGGTCGATCTCGGCCCGCTGGCGTTCGTCGCGCTGGCGGCGATCGTCGCCGTCACCGTGGCGGCGGGCGCGCTGCTCGGCCGCGCGATGGGCTTCGGCGCGGCGTTCGGGACGCTCGCCGGCGGATCGGTGGCGATCTGCGGCGCCTCGGCGGCGCTCGCCTTCGCGACGCTGCTCGGCGAGAAGCGCATCGACCGCGCGCAGCTGGCGCTGGTGCTCGTCGGCGTCGCCTCGGCGAGCGCCTTCGCGATGTTTGCCTATCCGATCCTGTCGCACCTGCTCGCCCTGAGCGACCGTCAGGCCGGGTTTATGCTCGGCGCGTCGATCCACGACGTCGCGCAGGCGCTCGGCGCCGGCTATGCGGTGAGCCCCGACGCCGGCGGCACGGCGGCGATCGTCAAGCTGACGCGCGTCGCGCTGCTGGCGCCGGCGCTCGCCATCGTCGCGCTCTACCTGCCGCGCGAGAAGGGCGGCGGCGGGATCGGCACGGTGCTGCCGTGGTTCGTCATCGGCTTCTTCGTCGTCGCGGCGATCAACTCGCTGCTGCCGGTCCCCGCCGTGGTGTCGAGCTGGGGCGGCGAGGCGGCGACCGCGCTGCTCGCCGCGGCGGTCGCGGCGACCGGCATCCGCTCGCCGATGCAGGATCTGCTGCGGCAGGGGGCAAAGCCGCTGCTGGTGATCGCCGCCTGCTCGGTGCTGCTGCTGCTGCTGGCCGGCGCTGTGGGGATTCTGCTGGTCGACTAAAGCCTAGAGCACGATGCGGAACAGCGCGCCGCCGCTCGGCGCCGGCTGGTAGGTCAGCGACCCGCCGTGTGCGAGCACGATCTGGCGCGCGAGGCTGAGGCCGACGCCCGTCCCGGTCGGCTTGGTGGTGAAGAACGGCAGGAACATCTCGCCGGTCTTGTCGGCGGCGACGCCGGGGCCGTTGTCCTCGACCTCGATCACCGTGCGGCCGTGGCGGTTGCGGTGGCCGCGCAGGGCGATGCGCGGCGTCGGCGCGTGGCCGATGCTCGCCTCGGCGGCATTGCGGAGCAAATTGATGACCACCTGCGCGATGAGGTCGGGGTCGGCGAAGAGTTCGAGATGCTCGGGCGAGACCTCGGCGTCGAGCGCGATCGCGGTGAACTCGGCTTCGAACAGCCGTACCAGTTCGCCGAACAGCTCGGCGGCATTGATCGTCTGGCGGCGCAGCGGCGGCGAGCGGCTGATCTGCCGGTAGGTCTGCACGAAATGCATGACGCCGTCGGCGCGGCGCGCCACCGTCTCGATCGCCGCGCGCGCGTCGCCGATGCGCTCGTCGCTGCCGTCGTCGGCCTCGGCGATCACCTCGGCGGCGGTCTTGGCGAGCGAGGTGATCGGCGTCACCGAATTCATGATCTCGTGCGTGAGCACGCGCACGAGGTCGCGCCAGGCGTTCATCTCCACCTGGTCGAGTTCGCCCTGGATCGGCTGGACCGCGATGAGGCGCAGCGGCAGGCCGCGCGGCTGGCGCACGTCGGAGACGGACAGCGAGGCGGTCTGCGGCGTCTCGTCGATCAGCAGCTGCGACGTCCGCCGCTCGCCGACCGGCGCGTTGGCGAGATCGTCGGCGAAGCCTTCGCCATAGGCGGTCATGTCGGCGAGCTGCGTCGCCTTGTACTGGCTGAACATGCGCCGCGCCGACTTGTTGAGCAGCTCGATGCGGCCCTCGGCGTCGACGGTCAGCAGCGGAATCGGCACCTCGTCGACGAGCGCCGCGAGCGTGCGGTTGGTGTCCTGCGCCTTGCCGCGTTCGTCGCGCAGCTTGGCGACCGCGGCGTTCATCGCCGATCCCAGCTGCTCGAAGCCGAAGCCCTCGCGCTTGTGGCCGAAGCTCGCCGAGAAATCGGCGTAGGTCAGCGCTTCGACGAAACGCGCGACCTCCTGGTTGGTGCGCTGGACATAACTCCACAGCGACGAGATCAGCCCGACGCAGGTCGCCCAGGCGACCAGCGTCGCGGCGTGCATCCCCGGCTCGACGGCAAGATAGATCAGCGCCGCCAGCGCCAGCACCAGCGCGATCAACCGCCAGGACAGCCCCAGCAGGAAGATGCGGTCGAAGATCATTTTCAATCCTCCCCTGCAAGGGGAGGGGGACGCTGCGCCGCAGGGTGGAGGGGTGCAGCAGCGCCGGTTACCCCCCCACCGCCTGCGGCGGTCCCGCTCCCCTTGCGGGGGAGGACGCGCGAGTCCGGGTTCATATCCCGTATTTCTCCATGCGGCGGTACAGCGACGCCCGCGTCAGCCCCAGTTCGGTGGCGGCGAGCGAGATGTTCCAGCCGTGCTTTTTCAGCGCGCGCTCGACCGTCTGGCGCTCGAGGCGGTCGAGGTTGAGGTCGTCGGTCGGCGCCAGCTCGACGCGCGCGTCGCGCTGCGCATTGGGCAGCGGAAAATCGTCGATCGCGAAGCTCGGCCCCGACGACAGGATCACCGCGCGTTCGGCGGCATGGCGCAGCGCGCGGACGTTGCCGGGCCAGTCATAGTCGCGCAGCCGGCGCATCACCTCGGCGGGAACCTCGCGTACCTCCTTGGCATATTTGCGCGTGTAGAGCGTGAGATAGTGCTCCAGCAGCGTCGGAATGTCCTCGCGCCGCTCGCGCAGCGGCGGCAGCACGATCTCGACGGTGTTGAGCCGGAACAGCAGATCCTGGCGGAACACGCCCTCGTCGGCGAGCTGGCTCGCCGACAGGTTGGTCGCCGAGACGACGCGCACGTCGATCGCCACCTGCTTGTTGCTGCCGACCGGCATCACCCTGCGCTGTTCGAGCGCGGTGAGCAGCTTGGGCTGGAGATGCACCGGCAGATTGCCGATCTCGTCGAGGAACAGCGTGCCGCCGTCGGCCGCCTGCAGCCGGCCGATGCGGTCGGCCTTCGCGTCGGTGAAGGATCCCTTCAGATGGCCGAACAGCTCGGAATCGAACAGGCTCTCGGAGACCGCGCCGAGGTCGACCGACACCATCACCTTGCCGGCGCGCCGCGAGCGGCGGTGGATCTCGCGCGCCACCAGCTCCTTGCCGGTGCCATTCTCGCCGAGGATCAGCACGTTCGCGTCGGTCGGCGCGGCGCGCTCGATGAGCGACATCACGCGCTGCATCGCCGCCGACGACCCCAGCAGCGGCGTCTCGCTGCCCGCGACCGGCGCCGCGATCACCGTCGCGCGCTGCCGCTCGACGTCGGCGCTGCGGCGAGTCGAGCGCAGCGCCGCCGCGGTCTTGACCGTCGCCAGCATGCGTTCGTTCGCCCAGGGCTTCGACACGAAGTCGGTGGCGCCGCGCTTCATCGCCTCGACCGCGATGTTGATCCCGCCATGCGCGGTGATGACGATCACCACCGCCTCGGGATCGATGTCGATGATCTCGCCGAGCAGGCGGAATCCCTCGTCGCCGCTGGTCGCGCCGCGCGAGAAATTCATGTCGAGCAGGATCACGTCGGGCTGGTGCTCGCGTACCATCGCCGCGACCGCCGACGGGTCGCCGGTGCTGAGGATCTGCCCGAAGGTCGAGCGTAGCAACATGCGACCGGCGAGCAGGATGTCGGGGTCGTCGTCGACGATGAGTACGATGCCGTCTGCCATGTCCGACTGCGTACACGGCCTGTCCGATAATGAACAGACCATGCGTGTCCGTCACGCCGCCGCCCCGATCGCATCGAGCCAAAACAGCGACTTAGCGGCTTGGCACGCTCCCTGCTGATGAAGCGGCATGACGGCGGTCCGCCCGCCAGCCACTGGAGACCGACATGACTTTCACCGTCCGCACGCTGATGTGCACCGCCGCCACGCTGGTCAGCAGCGTGATGCTGCTTTCCGCCTCGCTGTCCGCCGCCGTCTGAAGGTAGCCGGGGAGATGAGCGTCGTGACGTTGAAGAAGGAAGAGCGCGCCGTTTCCGGCAGCGGCATGGACCGCGTCGTCGAAAAGAAGGGCCTCTCGCAGCGCGTGAAGATGATGATGGGCGGCGGCGCCGCCGCCGTGGCGCTCGCGGCTTTCCTGGTCTTCGCGCCGAGCGGCGACAGCCAGACCGTCGAGGCGTCGCGCATCACCGTGTCGACCGTCTCGAAGGGGGTGTTCGAGGACTTCCTGCCGCTGCGCGGCCGCGTCACCCCGTCGCTCACCGTCTTTCTCGATGCCGTCGAGGGCGGTCGCGTCGAGCAGATTCTCGTCGAGGACGGCGCCAACGTCCAGAAGGGCCAGCTGCTGGCGGTCATGTCGAACGCGCAGCTGCAGCTCGACGTGCTGTCGCGCGAGGCGCAGGTCACCGAGCAGCTCAACATCATGCGCGGCCAGGAGCTGGCACTCGAGCGCAACCGCCTCGAGAGCCGCAGCAGCCTCGTCGAGGCCGATTATCAGCTGTCGCGGCTTAAGCGCCAGCTCGACCGCGATGCCGCGCTCGTCGAGAAGGGCTGGGTCCCGCGCAAGACCTTCAACGACAGCCAGGACGAGTTCACCTACCAGCAGAACCGCAAGCAGGTGCTGCTCGAGAGCCAGCGCACCGACGAGCGGCTGCAGGCGAGCCAGCTGGCGCAGCTGCGCGCCGCGGCCGGCACGCTGCAGAAGAACCTCGCCGTGGCGCGGATGAACCTCGACAGCCTCAACCTGCGCGCGCCGGTCACCGGCCAGCTGTCGGGCTTCACCTTGCAGGTCGGCCAGTCGATGGGCCGCGGCGAGCGTCTCGGCCAGATCGACTCGCCGGGCCGCAACAAGCTGCTGGCGGGGGTCGACGAATTCTATCTCGGCCGCGTCCAGGTGGGGCAGCAGGCGACGGTCGACGTCGGCGGCAAGAGCTACGGTCTGAAGGTCATCAAGATCTACCCGACGGTGCGCAACGGCGAGTTCGAGATCGACCTCGCCTTCACCGGCGACGAGCCGACCGGCATCCAGCGCGGCCAGACCATCCAGACCAGGCTGACGCTCGGCGATCCGGTCCCGGCGACGCTGATCCCGGCGGGCAGCTTCTACAACGACACCGGCGGCAACTGGGTGTTCGTCGTGTCGCCCGACGGCGACAGCGCCGAGAAGCGCAACGTGCGCCTCGGCCGCCGCAATGCGCAGTTCATCGAAGTCCTCGACGGGCTGCAGCCGGGCGAGAAGGTCGTCACCTCGCCCTACACCGGGCTGACCGACAAGGACGAACTCGACATTGCGTCAAAAGATTGAGTTTCAAGGGAGAATGCAAATGCTTTCGATGCGAAACCTCAGCAAGGCCTACCGGACCGACGAAGTCGAGACGACCGCGCTCGACTCGATCGACCTCGACATCGCCGACGGCGAGTTCGTCGCGATCATGGGCCCGTCGGGCTGCGGGAAATCGACGCTGCTCAACATCATCGGCATGCTCGATAGCCCGACCAGCGGCGAATATAATTTCAAGGGCCAGAACGTCGCCGGCCTGCCCGAGGCGGAACTCGCCAAGGTTCGCAAGGCGAACATCGGCTTCATCTTCCAGAGCTTCAACCTGATCGACGAGCTCACCGTTCGCGAGAATGTCGAGCTGGCGCTGCTCTATCACGACATCTCGGCCGCCGACCGCCGCACCCGCGTCGACGCGGTGATGGACAAGGTCGGTATCGCCCACCGCGCCAAGCATCGGCCGAGCCAGCTGTCGGGCGGTCAGCAGCAGCGCGTCGCCGTGGCGCGCGCCGTCGTCGGATCGCCGGCGATGATCCTCGCCGACGAACCGACCGGCAACCTCGACACCGCGCATGGCGAGGAGGTGATGCAGATGCTCCGCCGCCTCAACCAGGAAGGCTCGACGATCGTCATGGTCACGCACTCGCCGGCGCACGCCGACTATGCGGGACGCGTCGTCAACATGCTCGACGGCCGCGTGCTCGTCGAGCAGCGCCGCGCCGCCTGACGCCGGCGCAACAGGGGCAGGAAATCGGGGAGACCGAAGATGTGGCGCAACTATCTGACCGTCGCGATGCGCGCGCTGGCCAAGAACAAGACCTATACGTTCATCAACATCTTCGGCCTCGCGATCGGCATGGCGGCCTGCCTGATGATCCTGCTCTTCGTCCGCTACGAGCTGACCTATGACCAGCATCTCGAACGTGCCGAGGACGCCTACCAGTTCCAGACCTATTACAAGGATCCGGATACCGGCGAGGAGGGCAACCTCCAGATGGCGGCCTATGTCAGCAAGGGCGCGCTGCTGAAGGACTTCCCGCAGATCGAGAAGGCGGTCTATCTCCAGTCGGCCGGTCCGGTGGTGATCCGCAACGGCGAAGCCTCGCCGGCCCCTGAGGCGATGCGGTTCACCGACGGGCCGATCTTCGACATCGTCAAATTTCCCTTCGTCAAGGGCGACCCGAAGACCGCGCTCGCCGAGCCGGGCTCGGTCGTCCTGTCGGAGACCGAAGCCGCCAAGCGCTTCGGCGGCGAGGATCCGATGGGCCAGACGCTGACGCTCGTCGCCGTCGGCAAGTCGGTCGACTATCGCGTAACCGGGATCATCAAGGACCTGCCGAAAAACACGCATTTCGCCGCCGACATGATCGCGCGTTACGATCCGCAGAGCTTCTGGGTCGACAATCCCGACTTCCTCGATTCCTACGGCTGGCAATCGGGCTGGCTCTACGTCCAGCTGAAGCCCGGCACCGACGTCGCGCAGCTCAACGCCGAGATGCAGGCCTGGGAAAAGCGCAACATCCCCGACCAGGTGTTCGGCGGCCAGCGCTTCAACCAGGGCGACTTCGCCGAGTTCGCGCTCGTCAACATCCGCGACGTTCATCTCGGCCATGCGCAGGACGCGGCGATGACGCCGGGCAATGATCGCGGCACGATCATCACCTTCGCGGTGGTGGCGGCGCTGATCCTCGGCATGGCCTGCGTCAACTTCACCAACCTCGCCACGGCGCGCGCGTCGCAGCGGGCCAGGGAGGTCGCGCTCCGCAAGGTGCTCGGCGCCAGCCGCCAGCAGCTCATCCTGCAGTTCATCGGCGAATCGATTCTCGTCGCCGCCTTCGCGATGATGCTGGCACTGACGCTGGTCGAGCTGACGCTGCCGGCCTTCGCCGCCTTCCTCGATGCCGACTTCACGATGAGCTATGTCGGCGAGGGCGGCCTGCTGCTGCCGATCATCGGGCTGGTGCTGCTCGTCGGCGCCGCCGGCGGGCTCTACCCGGCCTTCTACCTGTCGCGCTTCCAGCCCGCGAAGGTGCTCAAGGCCAACAAGTCGAGCGCCGACGCCGCGGGGTCGGGGCGGCTGCGCAACGTCCTCGTCGTGGCGCAGTTCGCGGTATCGATCGGCCTGATCATCTGCACCGCGGTCGTCTATGCGCAGACCGTTTACGCCCGCACGGTCGATCCCGGCTACCAGCGCGATGGACTGCTGCAGATCGACGGCATCGGCCGCCGCCAGCTGCTGCCGATGATGGACACGCTGCTCAACGAAATCCGCTCGGTGGAGGGCGTGAAGTCGGTGGGCCGCACCGGCATCGGCGTCGCAACGCAGAACAACTCGAACACCGGGCTGCTTATCCCCGGCCGCAGCGAGCCGGTGACCATCGGCAACTACAATATCGACAGCGGCTTCTTCGATACGATGGGCATCAAGCTGCTCGCCGGCCGGACGTTCGACGACAGCCGCGCGATGGACGACGCGACCACGCCCTTCCCCGAAGTCCCCGAGGCCGAGCGTGCTTTCGCGGCGCGCGGCGTCAACGTGGTGATGAACGAACTCGCCACCAAGCGCCTCGGCATCCGCTCGCCGCAGGAAGCGATCGGCAAGACCTTCAAGGCGGCGCTCGTCGACGAGGACTATGGCGGCGTGGTGCCGGTGACGATCGTCGGCGTCGTCCAGGACTCGCGCTTCCGCTCGGTCCGCGAGCCGGTCGATTCGATCATGTTCCTGCTCAATCAGGCCGGCCACGGGCAGCTGCTCGTCCGCTACGACGGCAACCCGAGCGAGATCCGTTCGCGCATCGAGGCGGTGTGGAAGAAGGTGGCGCCCGAAGTGCCCTTCGAAGCCGAGTTCAGCGACGACATCGTCCGCGAGCTCTACGAAGCCGAGGAAGCGCGCGCGACGATCTTCGCCGCCTTCGCCGGCCTGTCGGTGATCGTCGGCTGCCTCGGCCTGTTCGGCCTCGCCGCCTTCACCGCCGAGCGCCGGACCAAGGAGATCGGCATCCGCAAGGTGCTGGGGGCGCGCACCAAGGACATCGTCCGGCTGCTGGTGTGGCAGTTCTCGCAGCCGGTGATCATCGCCAACCTGATCGCCTGGCCGATCGCCTGGTGGCTGATGCGCGACTGGCTCAACGGCTTCGACACGCGCGTCGCCCTCAACCCAGGGCTGTTCGTCGGGGCCGGACTGCTGGCGATGGTCATCGCCGCCGGCACCATCATCGGACACGCGGTGAAGGTGGCGCGCGCCAACCCGATCCACGCGCTCCGCTACGAATAGGGCGGGGGCGGCGGATGAACCTCGATCGAGCGGGGCGGGCGGCGCGGGCGAGGTCGTTGCCTCGCCGGGCCATCGCCCGCGCCGCCGATCGCACCCAGGCACGTCGTGACGAGTAGGGGATCCTCGAAATGTGGCGCAACTATCTGACGGTCGGTGTCCGTTCGCTGGGGAAGAACAAGACCTACAGCGCGATCATCATCGGCGGCCTGGCGATCGGCATGGCCGCCTGCCTGATGATCCTGCTCTTCGTGCGCTACGAGCTCAGCTACGACCGCTGGCTCCCCGATGCGGAGCATGTCTACCAGGTCCAGAGCTGGTACCCCAATCCCGACGACGGCGATCCCGCCTTCGTGCAGATGGCGCCCTATGTCTCGGGCAAGCTGCTCAAGAAGGACTTCCCGCAGATCGAGCAGGAGGTCTACGCGCTCCCCTCGGTTCCCGTCGCGATCAAGGACGGCCTCGCCTCCTCGACCGAGGATTATATCTACACCGACGGCGACCTGCTCGACGTGCTCGAGTTCGAGGTGGTCGCCGGCGATCCGGAAGCGCTCGAGCGCCCGGGAACCATCGCGCTCAGCGCGACCGAGGCAGAGAAGCGCTTCGGCACCACCGACGTCGTCGGCCGGACGGTCACGCTGATCAGCAAGGGCATCACCACCGACCACCGCGTCGGCGCGGTCTACGCCGATTTGCCCAGGAACTCGCACATGGAAATGGCGGCGATCGTCCGCGTCGACATGAACAGCTACATGTCGCGCGAGCCCAATTTCATGACCTGCTGGGGCTGCCAGAACGGCCACGTCTACGTGAAGCTGAAGCCGGGCACCGACGCCAAGGCGCTCGAGGCGCAGTTCCCGGCCTGGGAAAAGCGCAACATCCCCGACGAGAATGCCGGCGAGGCGCGCTTCAACGCCGGCGACGACCAGGACTGGCACCTCGTCAACGTGCGCGACGTCCACCTGGGCAAGGCGCAGCTCGGCGCCATGAAGCCCGGCAACGACCGCCGCTCGATCGTCACCTTCACGGTGATCGCGCTCCTGATCCTCGGCATGGCGGTGGTGAACTTCACCAACCTCGCCACCGCCCGCGCCAGCCAGCGGGCGCGCGAGGTGGCGCTGCGCAAGGTGCTCGGCGCCCACCGCAAGCAGCTGATCGTCCAGTTCGTCGGCGAATCGCTGATCGTCGCCACCGCCGCGATGATCGTGGCGCTGGCGCTGGTCGAGATCCTGATGCCGGGCTTCGCCGCCTTCCTCGATGCCGACATCGAGGCGAGCTACTTCAGCGGCGACGGCATCCTGCTGCCGGTCGTCGTCCTCGTGCTCGCGGTCGGTATCGCCGGTGGCCTCTATCCCGCCTTCTTCCTGTCGCGCTTCCAGCCGGCGCAGGTGCTCAAGGCCAACAAGTCGTCGGCCGAGACGCCAGGGTCGGGGCGGCTGCGCAACCTGCTCGTCGTCGCGCAGTTCGCGGTGTCGATCGGCCTGATCATCTGCACCGCGGTGGTCTATGCGCAGACCGTCTATGCGCGCACCACCGACCCCGGCTTCAGGCGCGAGGGGATGATCCAGATCGACGGGCTGTCGCGCTACCAGCTGATCGACAAGGGCGAGATGATCGCCGAGCGCATGAAGCGCGTCGACGGCATCACCGCGGTCGGCCGCACCGCGATCGGCATCGGCAACAACGGCAACAACAACACCGGCGTCATGGTGCCGGGCAATCCCGAGCCGATCGGCATCGGCATCTACCCGATCGACGAGGGCTTCTTCGACGCGATGGGCGTCAAGCTCATCGCCGGGCGGCAGTATGACCCGTCGCGCCCGGCCGACGATTCGACGATCCCGTTTCCGGCGACGCCGGAATCGCAGCAGGCGCTCGCCGTGCGCGGCACCAACGTCGTCATGAACGAGCTCGCCATCCGGCGGCTCGGCTTCAAGACCCCGCAGGACGCGATCGGCAAGACGCTGCGCGCCGCGATCGTCGACAATGAATATGGCCTGGTGCCGATCACCATCATCGGCGTCGTCCAGGATGCGCGCTTCCGCTCGGTACGCGACCAGCTCGACCCGATCATGTTCATGAACAGCGAGACCGGCCATCAATTCCTGATGGCGCGCTACGACGGCAATCCGGCGCAGGTCCGCGCCAGCCTCGAGGCGGCCTGGAAGGGCATCACCAACGAGGTGCCGTTCGAGGCCGAGTTCAGCGACGACATCATCCAGGAGCTGTACGAGGCCGAGGATGCGCGCGCGAAGACCTTCGCCGCCTTCGCGCTGCTGTCGGTCGCGGTCGGCTGCCTCGGGCTGTTCGGCCTCGCCGCCTTCACCGCCGAGCGGCGCACCAAGGAGATCGGCATCCGGAAGGTGCACGGGGCGCGGACGCAGGACATCGTCAAGCTGCTGGTGTGGCAGTTCTCGCGCCCCGTCATCGTCGCCAACCTGATCGCCTGGCCGGTGGCCTGGTGGCTGATGCGCGACTGGCTCAACGGCTTCGACACGCGGATCGGGCTCAACCCCGGCCTGTTCATCGGGGCGGGGCTGTTGGCGATGATCATCGCCGTCGGCACGATCATGGGACACGCGCTCAAGGTGGCGCGCGCCAATCCCATCCACGCACTTCGTTACGAGTAGGAGCCGACGACCATGTGGCGGAACTATCTGACCGTCGGGCTGCGCTCGCTGGCGAAGAACAGGACCTATACCTTCATCAACATCTTCGGGCTGGCGATCGGCCTCGCCGCCTGCCTGATGATCCTGATCTACGTCCGCTACGAGCTGAGCTTCGACCAGAAGCTGCCCAACGCCGAGAACATCTACCAGGTGCAGAGCTGGGCGCAGGACCCCGAAACCGGCGACGAGTTCAGGCTGCAGATGGCGCAATATGTCGCCGGGACCGCGCTGCAGAAGGACTTTCCGCAGGTCGACAAGCGCGTCTACGCGCTCGCCAGCGCGCCGGTAGTGCTGCGAAACGGCGAGGCGCTTTCGACCGAGGACGTGATCCGCGTCGACGGTCCCTTCTTCGACATCTTCGGGCTGCCGTTCGCCGAGGGCAACCCCGCCACCGCGCTGCTCAAGCCGGGTTCGCTGGTGCTGAGCGAGAGCGAGGCGAGGCGGATGTTCGGCGCCGAGAACCCCGTCGGCCGGACGCTGACGCTGGTCGAGCGCGGCAGGCATGTCGACTATGCGGTGACGGGGGTGATGCGCGACCTGCCGCGCAATTCGCACCTGCGGCTCAACATGGTGATCCGCTTCGACCCCACCTCCTACTTCACCGACTATCCGCAGTTCACCACGAGCTGGGGCGAGATCTCGGGCTGGACGTACGTCGCCCTGAAGCCGGGAACCGACCTGGCGGCGCTGCGCGCGCAGCTGCCGGCGTGGGAGAAGCGCAACATCCCCGACCAGTTCTTCGAGGGCCGGCGCGAGAACCAGGGCGACAACCAGGACTGGCATCTCGTCAACGTCCGCGATGTCCACCTCGGCACGGCGCAGGAAGCGACGATGAGCCCCGGCAACGACCGCTCGACGATCGTCACCTTTGCGGTGGTGGCGGTGCTCATCCTCGGCATGGCCTGCGTCAACTTCACCAACCTCGCGACGGCGCGCGCGAGCCAGCGGGCGCGCGAGGTGGCGCTGCGCAAGGTGCTCGGCGCCACGCGCCGGCAGCTGGTCGGGCAGTTCCTCGGCGAATCGATCCTCGTCGCGGCGATGGCGATGATCGTCGCGCTCGCGATCGCCGAGATTGCGCTGCCCTATCTGTCGGACTTCCTCGATGCCGGCCTGGCGCTTTCCTACGTCGGCGAGGGCGGGCTGCTGCTGCCGATCCTTGCGCTGGTCGCGGTCGTGGGCGCGGCCGGCGGCATCTACCCGGCGATCTACCTCTCGCGCTATCAGCCGGCGCAGGTGCTGAAGGCGAACAAATCGTCGGCGGAGGCGGCGGGCACCGGCCGGCTGCGCAACCTGCTGGTGGTGGCGCAGTTCGCGGTGTCGATCGCGCTGATCATCTGCACCGCGGTCGTCTATTCGCAGACCGTCCACGCGCGGACGGCCGATCCTGGCTACAAGCGCGAGGGCATCCTGCAGATCAATATCGGCTATCGCAGCCTGATCCCGTTGCAGGAGACGCTCGCCCGCCAGGTCGAGCGCATCGACGGCGTCAGCTCCGCTGCGCGCACCGCGATCGGCATCTCGACCGCGAGCACCATGGGCCGCGCGGTGCGCGTGCCGGGCCGCGACGACACCATCGGCATCGGCAACTACGCGGTCGACGAGAAGTTCTTCGGCACGATGGGCATCCGCCTCGTCGCCGGGCGCCTGCTCGACGACGACCAGGCGATGGACGTGATCTCGCTCTCCTATCCCGAGCCGGACCCGGAGGCCGAGCGGGCGCTGGCGGCCCGTGGCGGCAACGTCGTGGTCAACGAGCTCGCGGTGCGCCGGATGGGCTTCGCCAGTCCCCGGGACGCGGTAGGCAAGGACGTCCGGCTGGCGCTCAGCCTCGACGCCAGCCAGCCGCTGGTGCCGGTGCGCATCGTCGGGGTGGTGGCGGACTCGCGCTTCCGCTCGATCCGGCAGCCCGTCGAGCCGATCATGTACCGCCTCGGCGACGACTATGTCTCGGCGCTGGTGGTTCGCTACGACGACCCGCAGCCCAACGCGGTCCGCGACCGCATCGAGACGGTGTGGAAGCAGATCGCGCCCGACCTGCCCTACGACGCCGAGTTCGGGGAAGACATCGTTGCCGAACTCTACACTGCCGAGGCGGCGCGGGCGCGCATCTTCGCCGGCTTCGCGCTGCTCGCGGTGGTGGTCGGCTGCCTCGGGCTGTTCGGCCTCGCCGCCTTCACCGCCGAGCGGCGCACCAAGGAGATCGGCATCAGGAAGGTCCTCGGCGCCCGCACGCAGGACATCGTCAGGCTGCTGGTCTGGCAGTTCTCGCGACCGGTGATGCTCGCCAACCTGATCGCCTGGCCGGTGGCCTGGTGGGTGATGCGCGACTGGCTCAACGGCTTCGATACGCGGATCGACCTCGATCCCGGTCTCTTCGTCGGCGCCGGCGCGCTCGCGATCGCCATCGCCGCCGTCACCATCGTCGGCCATGCGCTCAAGGTGGCGCGCGCCAACCCCATCCACGCGCTCCGCTACGAATAGCCCGCGGCGGCGTGGCCGGCGCTCATCCGGGGCGTCGGCCGCCGCCGGTCGCCCCGAGTCCGATTCGCCTGCCGGCGGCGGCGCGCGCCCTTGCGAACGTGACCTTCGACTATAACTGACGCCCGCCGCGCATGAAAAAAGCCCGGCTGCGAGGCCGGGCTCCTTCCGTTGGTGCGCTGTAAAGCGCGCCGGTCGCTAGGCCTTGAGGTGGCCGGCGAGATGCTTGTTCATCTCGAACATCGACACCTTGTCCTTGCCGCCGAAGACGGGCTTCAGCTTGGCGTCAGCGAGGATCTCGCGCTTGTTCGCCGGGTTCTGAAGGTTGTTCTTCTTGATATATTCCCACATCTTGCTCACACACTCGCCGCGCGCGATCTGGCCGCTGCCGACGACGGCGGCGAGCTCAGGTGACGGCGTCAGCTTGGTCTGAAGCGCGTTGGGTTTCTTTTCGGCCATGCAGTCCTCCCACTCCGAAGTTTCGAGCCTTGTTCTGCGGCCCTCCGGAGACCGGTGAAACGCAGCGGGCTGTCATTTGGTAGGCGCGATGATGGCGGCTTAGCAATCCCCCTGTGGGAGGCGAGGGCCGCCCTTGTGCGTTTTTCATGCTTAAGGGGCATAAATCCGCGCCAAAACGCCCGGTTGCCAGCCCGGTCGCGCCTCGGCATAGCGCTCTGAACCACGCCAAGCAGGGGGAATCGCGCCATGATCGGCCGCCTGAATCACGTCGGCATCGCGACGCCGTCGATCGAAGAATCGGTGAAGCTTTACCGCGACCTGCTCGGCGCCACCCGCATCCACGCGGCCTTCGACCTGCCGCCGCAGGGCGTGCGCGTCTGCTTCGTCGACCTGCCGAACAGCCAGATCGAGCTGATCGAGCCGCTCGGCGCGGCGTCGCCGATCCACAAGTTTCTCGAGAAGAATCCCGCGGGCGGGCAGCACCATGTCTGCTTCGAGGTGCCGGACATTCACGCCGCCGCCGCCGACATGGCGGCCAAGGGCGCGACGGTGCTCGGCGAGCCGCGCATCGGCGCGCACGGCACGCCGGTGATCTTCGTCCACCCCAAGAACATGGGCGGGGTGCTCGTCGAGCTGATGGAAGCCCCGGCGAACGCCCACTGACGCGACCGCTGGCGGGCGGATCGCCGGGCCTGTATTGAGGACGCGCATGTCGCTTGGAACCCCTGTCGCCGACGAGGACGCGTATCCCGACGGTGCGCCGCCGCCCGAAGGCGCGCCGGCAAAGCGCTGGCCGTGGAAGCGCATCCTGCTCGGCCTCTTGCTGCTGTTCCTGCTGCTGGTCGCCTGGCTGGTGTGGACCGCGCCGCTCGGCCGCGCGCTCGAGCCGCTCGAGCAGCCGGCGCTCGTGCTGCTCGACGACGAGGGCACGCCGTTCGCGCGACGCGGCGATCTCAAGGAAGAGCCGGTCGATATCGCCCGGCTGCCGCCGCACGTCGTCGATGCGGTGCTGTCGACGGAGGACCGGCGCTTCTACGATCATATCGGCGTCGATTTCCGCGGCCTGACGCGCGCCTTCCTCGCCAACATGGAGGCGGGCGGCGTGGTGCAGGGCGGATCGACGATCACCCAGCAGCTCGCCAAGACCTCGTTCCTCAGCCACGAGAGGAGCTACCGCCGCAAGGCACAGGAGGTGATCATCGCGATCTGGCTCGAAAGCTGGCTCACGAAGGACGAAATCCTGTCACGCTACCTGTCGAGCGTCTATTTCGGCGAGGGTGCCTACGGGCTGCGCGCCGCGGCGCGCACCTATTTCGACCGCGAGCCCGAACGCCTCAACCTCGCGCAGGCGGCGATGCTCGCCGGGATCATCAAGGCGCCGTCGGCGCTCGCGCCGAGCCGCCATCTCAAGCGCGCGCAGGACCGTTCCGAGATCGTGCTGCAGACGATGGTCGAGGCCGGCAAGCTGACCCAGCGCGAGGCCGACCGCACCCGGCCGGCGCAGTTCGTCCGCGGGCGCCCGGCGCTTCCCAACGGCAGCTATTTCGCCGACTGGGTGATGCCGCAGGCGCGCGAGGCGATGGCGGGCGGGCAGTTCGGCGAGGTCCGCGTCCGCACCACGCTCGATCCCGATCTGCAGAAGCTCGCCGAGCGCGTCGTCCGCGAGGCGACCGACGGACCCGGCAGCTGGCTGCACGCCGGGCAGGGCGCGCTGATCGCGATGCGCCCCGACGGGCGGGTCGTCGCGATGGTGGGCGGCCGTGACTATAAGGAGAACCAGTATAACCGCGCCGCGCAGGCCAAGCGCCAGCCGGGGTCATCGTTCAAGCTGTTCGTGTATCTCGCCGCGCTCCGGAACGGCTACAATCCCAATTCGACCGTCGACGACCTCCCCGTCGAGATCGACGGCTGGAAGCCGCGTAACGACGAAGGCAAGTATCGCGGTCCCAACATCAGCCTCTATCGCGCCGTGGCGGCGTCGAGCAACGTCGCGGCCGCGCGCATCACCGAGGATGTCGGCACCCGCGAAGTGATCCGCGTGGCGCGCGACCTCGGCGTCAGATCCTATCTCAATCCCTGGCCGGCGCTGTCGCTCGGCACCTCGCGCATGACGCTGCTCGAGCTGACCGCCGCCTATGCCGCGGTTGCCGCCGAGCGCTATCCGATCACCCCGATCGGCCTCGCCGAGCGCCAGCCGGGCTGGCGCGAGCGCGTCAGCGGCGCGGTCCGCGCGACGCGCGGATTTCCCGAAGCCAAGGACATGAAGAAGCTGCTCGAGGTCGCGGTGCGCAACGGCACGGGCAACAGCGCGCGCCTCCCGGGCGTCACTGCCTATGGAAAGACCGGAACGACGCAGAATTTCCGCGACGCGCTGTTCGTCGGTTTCGCCGGCGATCTCGTCGTCGGCGTGTGGTTCGGCAACGACGACAATTCGCCGATGAACGGCGTCACCGGTCGCGGCCTGCCCGCCGAAACCTGGCGCAAGTTCATGATGCAGGCGCTGCCGCAGCTGCGGCAGCGGGCGGTCGCCGCCACGCCGGAGGTCGCGGCGCCCGATGCCGACGCCGTCGACGCGACCGCGGCGCTCAATGCCGCATCGGCCGCCGCGCTCGAGGAGCTGATCGGCCAGGCCGCAGACCTCGGTCCGGGCGAGGCCGCCGACATCGTCGACCGGGCGGCCGCGGCGGGCGAGGCGATCCGCAGCCAGATCGAGGCGGCGGCGCAGCAGGCCGAGGAGGCCGCGCGCGAGCCGCAGCAGCCCTGAGGTTTGCTGCGGGCAAGAATTTCTCCGTTGAGACGAGCGCGTCGCGCTCCGACACGGGCCGGGATATGAATGCCACCATGACCGCGCCGGCCGACTCTTCGCTCACCCATCTCCAGCGGCTCGAGGCCGAGGCGATCCACGTCATGCGCGAGGTGGTTGCCGAGGCCGCCCGGCCGGTGATGCTCTATTCGATCGGCAAGGATTCGGCGGTCATGCTGCATTTGGCGCGCAAGGCCTTCCATCCCGCGCCGCCGCCGTTCCCGCTGCTGCATGTCGATACGACGTGGAAGTTCCGCGACATGTATGCGATGCGCGAATCGAGCGCCGCCGCCGCCGGCATGGAGCTGCTCGTTCACCGCAATCCCGAGGCCGAGGCGCGCGGCATCAATCCCTTCGACCATGGCGCGCTCCATACCGACATGTGGAAGACCGAGGGGCTGAAACAGGCGCTCGACAAGTTCGGCTTCGATGCGGCCTTCGGCGGGGCCCGCCGCGACGAGGAGAAGAGCCGCGCCAAGGAGCGCATCTTCTCGTTCCGCTCGGCGAACCACCGCTGGGACCCCAAGAGCCAGCGCCCCGAGCTGTGGCGGCTGTACAATGCAAGGAAGCGCGCCGGCGAGAGCATGCGGGTGTTCCCGCTGTCCAACTGGACCGAACTCGACGTCTGGCAATATATCCGGCGCGAGAACATTCCGATCGTCCCGCTCTATTTCGCGGCGCCGCGGCCGGTGGTTGAGCGCGGCGGGCTGCTGATCATGGCCGACGACGAACGCCTGCCGCTACGGGCCGGCGAGACCCCGCAGATCCGCACCGTCCGGTTCCGCACGCTCGGCTGCTATCCGCTGACCGGCGCGGTCGAGAGCGAAGCGACCACCCTGTCGGCGATCATCCAGGAGATGCTGCTGACCACGACGTCGGAACGGCAGGGCCGGGCGATCGACCATGATCAGTCGGCGTCGATGGAGAAGAAGAAGGCGGAGGGCTATTTCTGATGGCGCCCCAAGGAACCCCGCATGTCTCCGAGCTCATCGCCAGCGACATCGACGCCTATCTTGCGGCGCACGAGACCAAGTCGCTGCTGCGCTTCATCACCTGCGGCAGCGTCGACGACGGCAAGTCGACGCTCATCGGCCGGCTGCTCTACGATTCGAAGATGATCTTCGAGGACCAGCTTGCGGCGCTGGCGGCGGATTCGAAGCGCCATGGCACGCAGGGAGGCGACATCGACTTCGCGCTGCTCGTCGACGGCCTTGCCGCCGAGCGCGAGCAGGGCATCACCATCGACGTCGCCTATCGCTTCTTCTCGACCGACCGCCGCAAGTTCATCGTCGCCGACACGCCGGGGCATGAGCAGTATACGCGCAACATGGTCACCGGCGCCTCGACCGCCGAACTGGCCGTCATTCTCGTCGACGCGCGGCAGGGCGTGCTGACGCAGACCCGGCGCCACTCCTACCTCGTCGCGCTGCTAGGGATCCGCCACGTCGTGCTGGCGGTGAACAAGATGGACCTCGTCGGCTATGACGAGTCGGCGTTCGACGCGATCGTCGACGACTATCGCGCCTTCGCGGCGAAGGTCGGCCTCGGCGCGGTGACGGCGATCCCGATTTCGGGGTTGAAAGGCGACAATATCGCCGCGGCGTCGCAGGCGATGCCCTGGTACCGCGGTCCGACGCTGCTCGAACATCTCGAGACGGTCGAGGTGGACGATGCGTCCGCCGCGGCGCCGCTGCGCTTCCCGGTGCAATGGGTCAACCGGCCCAACCTCGACTTTCGCGGCTATGCCGGGATGATCGCGGCAGGCAGCGTGGTGCCGGGCGACCGCGTCCGGCTGCTGCCGTCGGGTCGCGAGGCGGCGATCGCCCGGATCGTTTCCTTCGACGGCGACCTGCCGCGCGCGGTCGCCGGCCAGTCGGTGACGCTGACGCTCGACCGCGAGGTCGACGTGTCGCGCGGCGACATGATCGCCGCCGCCGAGGCACCCGCCGAGGTCGCCGATCAGTTCGAGACGGTGATCGTCTGGATGGCCGACGAGCCGTTGCTCGCCGGCCGTCCCTATTGGCTCAAGATTGGTACCAAATCGGTTTCCGCTACCATTACGGAAATCAAGCATCAGGTTAACGTCAACACGCTCGAGACGCAGCCGGCCAAGACGCTCGCGCTGAATGCCATCGGCGCCTGCAACGTGCAGACCGACCAGCCGATCGCCTTCGACCCCTATGAGTCGAACCGCGACACCGGCGGCTTCATCCTGATCGACCGCATGACCAACGCCACCGTCGGCGCGGGGATGATCCGCTTCGCGCTGCGCCGGTCGCACAATATCCACTGGCAGGCGCTCGACGTGAACAAGGCGGCGCGCGCCGCAATGAACGGCCAGCGGCCGGCGGTGCTGTGGTTCACCGGCCTGTCGGGCGCCGGCAAGTCGACGATCGCCAATCTCGTCGAGAAAAGGCTGCATGCGCTCGGCCGCCGCACCTACACGCTCGACGGCGACAACGTCCGCCACGGCCTCAACCGCGACCTCGGCTTCACCGACGCCGACCGCGTCGAGAATATCCGCCGCGTCGCCGAGGTGGCGAAGCTGATGGTCGACGCGGGCCTTGTGGTGATCACCAGCTTCATCTCGCCGTTCCGCGCCGAGCGCGCGCTGGCGCGCGAGCTGATGGCGGCGGGCGAGTTCATCGAGGTGTTCGTCGACACGCCGCTCGCCGAGGCCGAGAAGCGTGACGTGAAGGGCCTCTACAAGAAGGCGCGCGCCGGCGAACTCAAGAATTTCACCGGCATCGACTCGCCCTACGAGCCGCCCGAGGCGCCGGAGATCCGCATCGACACGACGCGGCTGACGCCGGTCGAAGCCGCCGAACTGATCGTCGACCGGCTGTTCGAGGATTTCAACGACGTGACGATCTGAGATCATCCTCCCCGGAACGGGGAGGGGGACCGCCGCAGGCGGTGGAGGGGTAGCCGGCGCCGGTGTACCCCTCCACCCTGCTGCGCAGGGTCCCCCTCCCCTTGCAGGGGAGGATAAGGGTCAGGGGCTCAGGCCTTCTCGAGCGTGCACTGCAGCGGGTGCTGGTGCTGGCGCGCGAAATCGATGACCTGGTTTACCTTGGTCTCGGCGACCTCGTAGGTGAACAGGCCGCAGACGCCGACGCCCTTCTGGTGGACGTGCAGCATCACGCGCGTCGCATCTTCCATGTCCATGCGGAAGAAGCGCTGCAGGCAGAGCACGACGAACTCCATCGGCGTGTAGTCGTCGTTGAGCATCAGTACCTTGTAGAGCGACGGGCGCTTGGTCTTGGGCGCGGTCTTGGTCGCGACGCCGGTCTGGCCGTCGCCCACGTCGGCGTCGTCGCCGGGACGCGCCATCGAAATCGGATGCACCGGATCGATCATCGATGGGTAAACTCGCACTAGCCTGGAACCGCCTATGATATGGCAGCGGGGCGGTCGGGGACAAGGGGCTGCGGCAAGCGTGCATCCCGATACGCGAACGGGCGGGCGCTTGCGCGCCCGCCCGAACCTTGCGCAACGCCGCAGGCGTTAGCGAGCGACGGCGGCCGTCTTGATCTTGTCGGCGGCCAGCGCGGCGCGGTTCGACAGCGGCTCGAACACTTCGCCCATGACCTTCATCGAGGTCTCGGTGACGCGCGACATCTCGGCGACGAGCGAGTCGAAGTAGGACTTCGCATATTCGTTCGACGCGGCGAAGAACTCGTTCGGGGTCTTGGCGGCAGTCAGCGTCTTGACGGCGGCGGTGCCCTCCTCGAGGTTCTTCTTCGAGAACTCCACGGCGCCCTGCGCCAGCTTCTCGAAGCCCTGCGCGGCGGCCTTGCCGGCCTGGACGAACGCCTCGACGTTGCCACGGTTGAAGTCGTTCATCTCTTCGATCGACTTGACGCTGCGGTCCATCACTTCACGCGCCTTGAGGCCGGCCTGCTCGAAAGCGGCCTTGCCCTGGTCGATCGCGGTCTGCGCGGTCGCCTTGACGGTTTCGGCGGTCTTCTCGGTCTTCGCGGCGGTCGTGGCCATGAGGATTTCCTTTGCTCGATAGGGTCGTAGCCGGAGGTTCCAACGGCTATGCTGCAGTGCAACATAACGCCGGTTTGTTACCGTTTCAAGGACTTTTTGTGCACTGCACAATAAATTGCGTGCGTCGCCGAATGACATGCACAAGATATTAATATGAAACGATATTAATGGCCGACCTCGACCGGGGAAACGCCCGACGCCGCAAGCTGCGCGTTGATCTCGTCCATCAGCCGTCCGAGCGCCGCTTCGCTCTTGGCTTCGGCGCGCGCCACCAGCACGTCCTGCGTGTTCGACGCGCGCAGCAGCCACCAGCCGTCGGCGGTGTTGACTCGGGCACCGTCGGTTTCGTCCACCTGCGCCCCTGCGGTGCGGAGCCGTTCGAGCACCTCGCGCACCACCTCGAACTTGCGCTCCTCCGAACATTGGAAGCGCATCTCGGGGGTGTTGACCAGCTCGGGCATCGCATCGCGCAGCCGCGTCAGCGAGCCGCCGAGCTTCGACACGGCGCGGATCAGCCGGACGGCGGCATAGAGCGCGTCGTCGAAGCCATAATAGTCGTGCGCGAAGAAGATGTGGCCGCTCATCTCGCCGGCGAGCGGGGAGTCGACCTCCTTCATCTTCGCCTTGATGAGCGAATGCCCCGTCTTCCACATCAGCGGCACGCCGCCGCGCGCCGCGATATGGTCGAACAGCGCCTGGCTCGCCTTGACGTCGGCGATGATCGTTCCGCCCGGCACCTCGGCGAGCACCGCTTCGGTGAGGATCATCAGCAGCTGGTCGCCCCAGACGACGCGGCCCTTGCCGTCGATCGCGCCGATGCGGTCGCCGTCGCCGTCGAAGGCGATGCCGAAGTCGAGCTTGCCGTCGGCGACCGCCTTCTTGAGGTCGACGAGATTGGCCTCGACCGTCGGATCGGGGTGGTGGTTGGGGAAATTGCCGTCGATCTGGGTGTAGAGCAGCTGGTGGCGGCCGGGCAGCCGCGCCGCGAGCATCTCGAGTATCTCGCCGGCGGCGCCGTTGCCGTTGTCCCAGGCGATGTTCAGCGGCAGCCCGTCGAAATTCTTGAGCAGGCGCTCGACATAGCGCTCCTTGATGTCGATGCTCTCGACGCCGCCGTTGCCGCTCTCCCAGTCGCCCGCCGCCGCCAGCTCGCCGATATTCCGGATGTCGTCGCCAAAGAAGGGCGCCGCGCCGAGCATCATCTTGAAGCCGTTGTAATCGGGCGGGTTGTGGCTCCCGGTGATCATGATGCCGCCGTCGCACGCGAGCGCATGGACCGAATAATAGAGCATCGGCGTCGGGCCCAGGCCGATGCGGACCACGTCGCAGCCCGTGGCGCGAAGCCCTTCGACCAGCGCCGCCTCGAGCACCGGCGACGACAGCCGCCCGTCATAGCCAACCGACACTTTGCGCCCGCCGTTGCGGCGCACCCGCGTGCCGAAACCGCGGCCGATCGCCCGGGCATCGTCTTCGCCGAGCGTCGAGCCGACGATGCCGCGGATGTCATACTCGCGGAGGGTAGTGGGATGAAAATGATGCGACATTCGGGGCTCCAATACGCAAGCTGCGGGCGCAGGCTGCGCACTTAGCCCGATCGCGGGCCGGACGGAAGCCGCTGCTATGCGTCGTTGTCCGGGGTGCGGTCGAGCGCCTTCAGCAGCGCGTCGCGCGCCGCGTTGACGCGGGCGGTGAGCTCGGCGGTGCCGCCCTTGTCGGGGTGGACCTGCGCGACGATGCGGCGGTGCGCGGCGCGGATCGCCTCGATATCGGCATCCGGCGTCACGCCGAGTACGGCGCGGGCCTCGTCGAGGCTGAGGCCGCTGCGCCGCTTGGTCAGCTGGCCGGTGAAATAGAGATAGGCGAGAACCGCGAGCCCGATGAGGACGACGAACTTGATCATGCCGCCGCCTGCGCGGCACCGTCCCACATCGGCAGGTTGAGGCTGCCGATCAGTTCGCGCAGCTCGGCGCGCGCCGCGACATGGCTCATGCTCACTTCCTCGATCACCCCGGTGTCGAGCAAGGTCAGGCCCTTGGGGAACAGCTCGCGATAGATCACGCGCTCCGACATGCCCGGAATGACCCGAAAGCCGATCCGCTTCGACAATTCGTCGAGCGCGCCGCCGACGCGCTTGCGGTTGCGCGCCTCGAGCGTCGACAACCGGTTCCTGAGCACGACCCAGTCGACCGAGCCGCCGTCGATCTTGGCGCGCGCCTTGCGCGCATCCCAGACCAGTTCGGCGTAGAAGCTCGGGCGCTTGACCTTGAAGGTGTCGGGGTCGACCTGGCCGATCAGGTCGAAGTCGACGAAGCTGTCGTTCAGCGGGGTGATCAGCGTGTCGGCGATGCCCATCGCGGTGCGGCCGAGCACCGAGTCGCGGCCGGGCGTGTCGATGACGATCGCATCCTTGACGCGGGCGAAGGCGCCGACCTGCTGGATCAGCCGCTCGCGGTCGAGCTCGGGCGTTTCGTCGGCGATCACCACCGTCTCGGGGATCGGCAGATCGACGCCCCGTTTCGCCGCATAGGCGCTGCGGTTCTCGATGTAGCGAGCGAAGGTGCGCTGGCGGCCATCGAGGTCGATGGCGCCGACGCGGAACCCGGCGTGCGCCAGCGCAACCGCGAGGTGCACCGCGGTTGTCGACTTGCCCGTGCCGCCCTTCTCGTTGCCGAGAACGATCACCTGCGCTGCCATCTGCCCCCACTCAACGCTTGATTTGCGGCCCCGTGTTTCGGACAGGGGACTCATCCTGTCAATCGAAGAGCCGGAGCCTCATGGACCCCGCCGTGCCGATGCCGATCGCCCGTACCGTTCGCGACCTGCGCGCCGCCGTCGCCAGCTGGCGCCGCGCCGGCGATCGCGTCGGGCTGGTGACGACGATGGGGGCGCTGCACGCCGGGCATCTGGCGCTCGTCGAGGAAGCACGCCGGCGCGGCGGGCGGGTGGTCGCGACGATCTTCGTCAACCCGCTGCAGTTCGGTGCTCATGAGGATCTCGATCGCTACCCGCGCCAGGAAGCGGCGGATGCGGCGGCGCTGGCGGGGATCGGCTGCGACCTGCTGTTCGCGCCTTCTCCCGACGAGATGTACCCGGCCGGCTTCGCAACGCAGGTCAGCGTCGCCGGGGTGACCGAGGGCCTCGATGGCGCCGCGCGGCCCGGCCATTTCGACGGGGTGGCGACCGTCGTCGCCAAGCTGCTCAACCAGGCGCAGGCCGACGTCGCGGTCTTCGGCGAGAAGGACTATCAGCAACTGCTCACCATCCGCCGGCTCGCGCGCGACCTCGATATTCCGACCGAGATCGTTGGCCATCCGACGGTGCGCGAGGCCGACGGGCTCGCGCTGTCGTCGCGCAACGCCTATCTCTCCGCCGACGAGCGCGCGCGCGCCGCCGAATTGCCGCGCACGCTGGGCGCCGCCGCCGATGCGATCCGCGGCGGGCAGGCGGTCGATGGGACGCTGCTCGCCGCGACGCAGCGGCTGCTCGGCGCCGGCTTCGGCGCGGTCGACTATGTCGAACTGCGCGATGCCGAAACGCTGGCCCCGCTGCAACGGCTCGACCGGCCGGCACGGCTGCTCGCCGCGGCGCGCATCGGCCACACCCGGCTTATCGACAATATCGCCGTTAACTAATCTTTATGCCGTTAACCTAAATAAAGACCCGCTCGCGCCGTTCACCATGACGAAGGCGCGAACGAGGGAGTTGGGTGATGGGTCACAGCGAAGCGATGCAGCGCCGCCTGGTGGCGGAACGGCTGCGCCGGGAGGTCGGCGGGACCGCCGGCACCTATTATGAACTGGGCGTCGACTATTCGGTCGGCCAGCATGGCGTCGAGGTCGACCTCGTCGCAGCGCATAAATGGTTCAATCTGGCCGCGCTGTCGGGCGACCGCCGGGCGCAGACCGACCGCGCCGAGGTCGCCGCCGAGATGTCGGCCTGGGAAATCGCCGAGGCGCAGCGCCAGGCGCGCGCCTGGCTCGACGCGGCTTAGGGTCTCAGCCGACGAGAATGGCGCGCGGAGCGCGAGCGCCGTTCCGGTCGCGGTCAGAATCCTAGGCCGACATATAGACGTACCAGGCGATCAACAGCACGACGCGCGGCGCGAACGCCGATCCGCTGAGCGCGGCGAAGGTCGCGGCTGTCAGCGATGCCGCGGCGCCCGTCGCCAGCGCCAGCGCCAGCCGATCGAGCGGCGCTGTCGCCAGGACGGCGGGGAGCGCGAGCAGCAGCGACCACAGCGTTCCGGCGACGACGAAGGCCAGCCGGCGCGCCATCGGCGCCATCGCGGCCGTCGACCCGAGCGGGCTCATCCCGCGTGCTTCCGCACGGCCGGCTTGCGCGGTCAGGCCGAAGATCAGCATCAGGAGGATCGCCGGGCTGACCGCATGGCGGAAATCCGCGAATGCGCCGAGCGCTGCAATTCCGGCAGCGAGCAGCCAGAACAGCCGCCCCCGGCCGATGAGCCGAAATTCGGCAGCGACGAGCCCGAGCGCGGGATAGGCGCTGTGACCGGCCGCCGGTGCCGCCGGATCGGCGGCGGGAGCGACCCCGGGGGCGAGCCAGCGCGACAGGCGCGACGGAGGCCGCGACCGCATCGGGAGGCGATGCGGGCGGTAGATCAATCCGGCGACGGCGGCGAGCGCGACGGCGATCGCCGCCCAGGCCAGCCGCGAGTCAACATAGCCCGGCGACATCAGCCCGGCCATGACGTCGAGCGGAATCCGCCCCGGTTCGACCGCTGCGCCGCCGATCTGGAAGCCCTGGTCGCCGTCGGGCGCCCCGAAGATCATCGGCCGCACGAAGCCGCCAAAGTCGACCATGTTGGCGGCAAAGCTCGGCGGCCGGTCGGCCATGCTGGCCGGGGCGGCGAGCGAGGCGATCCAGATGACGAAGTAGAGAAAGTCGCCGAACGGGCCGCGAGTCGGCGGCAGCGCATCGAACAGGATGCGGATCGCGGCGAGCCCCGTCACCGCCGGCGCGGCGACCAGCCAGAGCGCCAGCGCGACCGCGGCGAGATCGAGCTCGCTGGCGGGAATCATGCGCCAGGCGAGGAACCAGCCGGCGAGCGTGAGGGCAGCGAGCACCGCGAACAGCATCGCTACGTCGGCGCCGAACCGCCCGAGCGCAATGGCAACGCGCGAAGCGGCGGTCACTTCCTCGACCTGCCAGGGCTGTCGCCGCGTGGTATTGGAGCGGAGATAGATATAGCCGACAGGCAGCAGCAGCGTGGACACCACGATTCCGAGCGACACGCCGAGCATCGCCGAGGTCATCACCGGCAGCTGGTTGCCGACGGCGATGATGATCGTCGTGCCGTCGTCGCGCGGCACCCAGAACCGCGTGCCGACCAGCGCGACGAGCAGCAGCAGCCACAGGCCCCAGCTGCGCGAATAGCGGAGCAGCGACGTGGTGAGCGACGAGCGGGCGATCGCCGTCGCGGTCACGCCGCGATCACCCGGCCTGCGTCGACCCGCAGCACGGCCACCGCCTGCGGTGCCAGCGCGTCGGAAAGATGCGTCGTCATGACCACGGCGGCGGTCTTCGCCCGCTCGACGATCAGCGCGCCGACGCGGCGGGCGGTCTCATGGTCGAGCTCGGCGGTCGGTTCGTCGAGCGCCAGCAGCCGCGGCGCGCCGAGCAGCGCCTGCGCGAAGATCAGCCGGCGGCGCATGCCGCCCGAAAAGGTGGCGATGCGGTTGTTGACGTCGGCATGCAGGCCGATGGCGTCGGTGATGGCCAGAAACTGCTTGTCGGCCGCGGCCAGGTCGAGGCCTTTCAGCGCCGCGATGTGCAGCGCGAATTCGCGCGCGCTAAGGTCTTCGGGCAGGTCGACCGCCTGCGGAGCATAGCCGAGCGCCTGGCGCAGCGCTTTCCGCGCGCCGGGGAGCGCGGCTCCCGCCCAGCTCATCCGGCCGCCGTTCGGCTTCTCCGCCGTGGCCAGCAGCCGGAGCAACGTCGACTTTCCGGCGCCGCTCGGGCCGACCAGCAAGGTCAGCCCCACCGGAAACACCGCGGAGATGCCGTCGAGCACGACCTTGCGGCCATAGCGTTTGGTGACGCTTTCCAGCTCCAGCACCGGCACCCCCCCGATCAGAAAAAAACGCGAATCGACGAACCGGGATCAGACGATGGCCGGGCCTGCGGCGGCGGCGGTCAGGATGATGGTGACGATCATGGCGCCGAGGCTGCTGACCATCAGACGGTTGAAACTCGAGACGAACATGTGGCTCTCCTTGGCTTGGCATCGGTGGGAAATTCCGCCGATGCCAAGCGTAGAGCAACCACCGTGCCAACTCGCGGCATCAAAAATATATCGCGTTAAATGAATTGGTTATCGCCAAGAGATCGAGTTTCGCGGCGCCTCGGTCTCGCCAATGATTGGCAAAATACGCCAATCATTTCGGATCCTACACTAACCGTCCCGCCGGAACGGCGCATAGTCGGACAGGATCTCCATCTCGTGCGCCACCGCACGGCGCTCGGCGTCGAGGAAATTGGCGACCGCCTGCCGCAGCCCGGGGTGGGCGATATGATGCGCCGACCAGGTCGGCGTGGGCAGGTAGCCGCGCGCCAGCTTGTGCTCGCCCTGCGCGCCGGCCTCGACCCGCGCCAGGCCGCGGGCGATCGCCGCTTCGATCGCCTGATAATAGCAGAGCTCGAAATGCAGGAAGGGCCGGTCCTCGCTGCAGCCCCAGTAGCGGCCGTAGAGCGCGTCGGTGCCGACGAGGTTGAGCGCCCCGGCGATATAGCGTCCCTCGCGCCTAGCGAGGATCAGCAGCACCTGATCGGCCATCCGTTCGGCCAGCAGCGTGAAGAAGCCGCGTGTCAGATAGGGCCGTCCCCATTTCCGCGCACCGGTGTCCTGGTAGAAGGTCCAGAAGGCGTCCCAGTGCGCTTCGGTCAGATCGGCGCCGCCGACATGTTCGATCTCGACGCCCTCGACCGCCGCGGCGCGCTCGCGGCGGATGGCCTTGCGCTTGCGCGACGCGAGGTCGGCGAGGAAGCCGTCGAAGTCGGCATAGCCGCGATTGGTCCAGTGGAACTGCTGCCCGGCCCGGATCAGCCAGCCCGCCGCTTCGAACGCGGCGATTTCGTCTTCGGCGATGAAGGTGGCGTGTGCTGACGACAGGCCGAAGCGCTCGACCGCCGCCTCCGCTGCGCCGATCAGCGCGGGGCGCAGCGCCGGATCGCGGGTCAGCAGTCGCGGCCCCGGCACCGGGGTGAACGGCACCGCGATCTGCAACTTGGGATAGTAGCGCCCGCCGGCGCGCTCGAAGGCGTCGGCCCAGCCGTGGTCGAAGACATATTCGCCCTGGCTGTGCGACTTGAGCCAGCCCGGCAGGATGCCCGCGGGGCGACCGTCGTCGCCGTCGATGACCAGGTGCGCCGGCCCCCAGCCCGCCTGCGCGACGGCGCTGCCCGAATCCTCGAGCGCGCTGATGAACGCGTGGCTGACGAAGGGATTGGCGCTGCCGGCGCAGGCATCCCAGTCGGCGGCGCGGATGTCGTTGGCGCTCGAGCTCAGGCGCGCGCTGTGCATCGCTGGGTCGCTCAGGCCGGCGCGCCGGCCGGCAGGTCGCCTTCGAAGATCACCTGATCGGCGCATTTGGCAGCGACCGCGTGCGCCGCGTCGCCGCGCACCGTCCAGGTCAGGATCTTGAAGCCGCGCTCGCGCGCCGCCGCGATGAACGGCGAGGGGAGGCGGCGGATGTCATAGGCGATGAAGTGCGGCCTGGCCTTCAGCACGAGCAGCTGCCGCCGGATGCGCTTGCGGATATTATATTTCGAGAAGGCGCGACCGTCGTTCTCGGTCATGACCAGCCCGCGCACCACCTTGGGCGCATGCTCGGCAAACCAGGCGGGCACGCCGGGATGGAACGACATCACCGCGGTGGCGCCGCGATAGCCTTCCAGCGCGCGGCGCACGGCGAAGCAGGCCGGCAGAAAGCGGTTCTCGGTGGCCTTGACCTCGATGAGGATGGGCACGCGTCCGCGCACATGCATGAGCACGTCGTGCAGCGTCTTCAGCGTCTCGTCGCAGCCCTTGAGCTTGATCCCCTTGAGCTGCTGCCAGCTCATCAGCGCGATCTGGCCCTGCGCTTCGGTCATGCGGTCGAGGTTGGGGTCGTGGAACACGATGACGTCGCCATCGCGCGTCATGCGGACGTCGAGTTCGATCCCGTAGCCGCGTTCGATGGCACGATCGAACGCCGCCAGCGTGTTCTCGGGGATGCCGTTTGCGGCGTCGTGGAGGCCGCGGTGCGCATAGGGCTGACGCGCCAGGAAGCTCAGCGCCGACTTCTCAATGTCGAGTTTCGGCCACAGCATCGGGTCAGAAGGCCGACGCGTAAGCGACGATGGCATCGACCTCGACGGGCACGCCGAGCGGCAACACCGTGACGCCGACGGCGGAGCGGGCATGGCGGCCCATATCGCCGAAGACCTCGACCATCAGGTCGGAGGCGCCGTTGGCGACCTTCGGCTGATCGGTGAAGGCCGGCGTCGAGGAGACGAAGACGCCGAGCTTCACGATGCGCGTCACCCGGTCGAGCGTGCCGAGCGCCGCCTTCATCTGCGCGAGCAGGTTGATCGCGCACAGCCGTGCCGCCGCCTGGCCCGCTTCGAGCGAATAATCCTCGCCGAGCCGGCCTTTCAGCAGGCTGCCGTCGGCCTGGAAGGGGATCTGCCCGGCGATGTGGAGCAGGCCGTTCTCGAGCACGAACGGCACATAGTTCGCAGCCGGTGCGGCCGCCTGGGGTAGGTCGATGCCGGCACTGCGCAGACGCTCTTCGATGGTCATGGGTCGCTCCGAATTCGTCGCCTGTCAAAGCATCTGGCGGGTGAAAGTGCAAGCGGTCGGCCGCGGCCCGTCTCAGCCAAGGCCCAGCGCCTCGCGAATATAGGGCAGCGCGCTCGGCCAGTCGTCGATCCGCGAATGGGCGTCGGGCGCGGCGGGGATCAGCGCGCGAAGCTCCGGGTCCGCGACCATGTGCAGCCGGTGCACGTCGGGCGCGTGCTTGGCGACCGACCCATGGTGCGGCGGCAGGTCGTCGATGAAGATTGCGGCCGATGGTTGCCGCTCCGCCATCAGCGCCGCCACCGGCGGTCCCTTCGGGCCGCGGTTGCAGATCACCTCATAGGGCATGCCGTGGCGCGTCAGTTCGCTGCCGCGCCGCGTCCGCACCATGTCCTTGACGTTGGTGAGGATGACGATGTCGGCGGCGCGGCTCAGCTCGGCGAGCGCCTCTACCGCGCCGGCGGCCGGATACTGCCGGTCGATCCAATGCTCGAAGAAGCCGTCGAGCAGCGGCTCGACGTCGGCCTGGGTGATGCCGCTGCCGCAGGCGCGGCGGCGGATCGAGCCGGCGAGCGAGAAGCTGCCGAAATTCAGCTCCATGTCGTGCACGCTCGCCAGATAGCCGCGAAACGGCTCGGCGAAATGCAGCAGCACCTCGTCGCAGTCGCAGATGACGAGCGGTCGCGGCATCGCTAGGCGCCGAGCGCTGCGCGGGCGGCGACGAGCGCCTGCGGCGGCACGTCGAGCGCCTCGGCGGCGGCGAGCAGGCTGGCCTCATGCCCCTCGAGGAACGCCAGCGTCGCGCCGAGCAGCACGGGGTCGGCGGCACGGGTGCGCAGCGTGGCCACGTCGAGGCCGGTCAGATCGAGCAGCCGCGGGCCGAGCGCGGGATCGCCGACGACATAGGCCAGCGCGCGCAGCGCCAGCGTCTCGGCATCGAGCCGCGCGCTTTTCACTTTACCATAGCCTGTCATGCCGATTAGCGGTCTACTGTGCGCCGAAGGCCGCCGCCAGCCCCGTGCCGACGGCGATCCGGTTGTTGAGTAAAGCAGAGGATGTTGCGCGATCATGACGAAGACGGTGCTCGTCGTCGAAGACAACGACCTCAACATGAAGCTGTTCTGCGATCTGCTCGAGGCGCACGGCTATGCGACGATCCCGACGCGCGACGGCCGCGGCGTGCTCGAGCTGGTGCGCGAGCGGCGTCCCGACCTCGTGCTGATGGACATCCAATTGCCCGAGGTGTCGGGGCTCGACATCACCCGCCAGCTCAAGAACGATCCCGAGCTGAGCGGCATCCCGGTGATCGCCGTCACCGCCTTCGCGCTGAAGGGCGACGAGGAGCGGATCCGCCAAGGCGGCTGCGACGCCTATATCGCCAAGCCGATTTCGGTGGTTCGCTTCATCGAAACGGTCCGCCAGTTCGCCTGATCGCGCCGCAGGCCCGAAACGCGAACGGCCGCCCGAAGGCGGCCGTCACGAATCCCGAAAAGGTCGGGAAGCTACTTGATCTTCGCTTCCTTGAACTCGACGTGCTTGCGCACGACCGGGTCGTACTTGCGGAACGACATCTTCTCGGTCTGCGTCCGCGGGTTCTTCTTGGTCACGTAGAAGAAGCCGGTGTCGGCGCTGCTGACGAGCTTGATCTTGACGGTTGTCGGCTTGGCCATCTCGGCGCCCTTTGGTTCTGCAAAAAATAAAAGCGGCGAAGCCCGCCGCAGTTCGGCGCGCTATCTGGCGCAGCCGCCCCTCGAAGTCAAGACCGAAGCGCTTAACCTGGCCGCAATGTGCGCCCGCTATGCTCGTTCCGAACGAGCGAGGGACATGGCATGGCTTATCAGGATCGCAGCACCGCCGCGCGCGATATCGCGGCTCGGATCGACTGGCTCAACCGCGAGCGCCGGCGCGTGGCGCCGCGCGAGCTGATGCGCGAGCTTCGGACGATCCGCAGCCTGTCGCAGGTGGCGCAGCTGCGGGCGGTCGTCGGGCTCGCGCACGCGCTCGAAAGCGAATTGCTGGCGCGCGGCGACGAAGCGCCGATCCACGCCTATCTCGATCGCATGCAGGATGCCGTCGAGGTGCTCGACGACGATCAGCCGCGCTTCATCGCGCTAGCGCTTGCGACGCTGGGGACCCGGATGGCGCTGGCCTGACCGCGTCGGCCGCTGCCGGTCGCGACGCGGCCGGGGGCCGCGCGCCTCGTCGGGCGCGGCGTCGGGCAGTTCGAAGCGCAGGCCGCCGGTGATCGGGTTGGCCTCGACGAGCCGCAGATCGAGCCGCATGCCCGGCGTGAACGCCGTCCCCGTCTCGCTGCCCTCGAGCATCTGCAGCGCCTTGTCGTAGACGAAATATTCGCTGCCGAGCGTCGAGACGGGCACCAGCCCGTCGCCGCCGACCCCGACCACCGTCGCGAAGAAGCCGAATCCCGCGACGCCGGTGATCCGCGTCGGCATCACCTCGCCGACGCGCTCGGACAGGAAAGCGGCGACGTAGCGGTCGATGGTGTCGCGCTCGGCCTCCATCGCGCGCCGCTCCGTCAGCGAGATATGCTCGCCGGTGTCGGCCATCTTCGCCGCCTCGTCCTCGCTGAGGCCGCCTTCGCCGAGCCGATAGGCACGGACCAGCGCGCGGTGGACGACGAGGTCCGAATAGCGGCGGATCGGCGAGGTGAAATGCGCGTAGCTGCCGAGCGACAGGCCGAAATGGCCGAGATGCTCGGGGGTGTAATAGGCCTGCGTCTGCGACCGCAGCACCTGCTCGGAAATCTGCTCCTTCTCGGGCCGGTCGCCGACCTGCTCGAGCAGCCGGTTGAAGGTCGCCGGCCTGATCACCTGGCCGAGCGCGAAGCTGATCTCGAAGGTGTCGAGATATTCCTTGAGCGCCGTCAGCTTCTCGCGGCTCGGCGGCTCGTGCGCCCGGTACATGCAGGGCGCGCGCTTCGCCTCCAGCGCCTTTGCCGCCGCGACGTTGGCCGAGATCATATATTCCTCGATCAGCCGGTGCGCGTCGAGCCGTTCGCGCACCGCGACGCTCCTGATGCGGCCGGCCTCGTCGAGCTCGACGCGGCGCTCGGGGAGGTCGAGCTCGAGCGGCTCGCGCTTGGCGCGCGCGTGGGCGAGCGCCTTCCAGGCGCCCCACAGCGGCTTGAGGATGGTCTCGGTGTGCGGGCTGTCGAGCGTGCCGTCGATCGCCGCCTGCGCCTCCTCATAGGCGATATTGTCGACGCAGCGGATGACGGCGCGGGTGAAGCGCCACTTGCGCAGCTGGCCGTCGGGGGCGATCTGCAGATGACAGGCGAGCACGCCGCGATCCTGGTCGGCGACGAGCGAGCAGGCATCGGCCGACAGCGCCTCGGGCAGCATCGGCACGACGCGGTCGGGGAAATAGACCGAATTGCCGCGCTTGAACGCCTCACGGTCGAGCGCGCTGCCGGGTCGGACGAACCACGAGACGTCGGCGATGGCGACGATGGCCTTCCAGCCCCCGGCATTCGCGGGATCGTCGTCGGGCGCCGCCCACACCGCATCGTCATGGTCGCGCGCGTCGGCAGGGTCGATCGTCAGGATCTGCAGATGGCGCAGATCCTCGCGCTCGCCGAGCGCCAGCTGCGCCGCGCGCTCGGCCTCGGCGATCGCCTCGTCGGGAAAGCGGTGCGGAATGCCCTTGGCGTGGATGGCGATCAGCGAGAAGCTGCGCGGCGCGAACGGGTCGCCGAGCACTTCGACGACGCGCGCCGTCTGCCGGGGCGGGCGCCCCGTCGGCTCGACGAGCACGAGATCGCCCGCTTCGGCGTCGCCGGGATCGGAGACGTTGATCTCGAGCCGGGCGCGCTTGTCGACCGGCACCAGCCGCCAGGTCCGCGCCTCGCCGCCCTTGCGCTCCTCGCGCCGGTCCTCGCGCAGGATGCCGAGCACGAACTCGGAACTGCGCGACAATTTCTTCATCGGATGCGCGCGGTAGCCGCCGCCGGCTTCCTCGATGCGCGCCAGGATGCGGTCGCCGATGCCGAGCGCGCCGCGCTTGCCGCGCTCGACGATGCGCACCCGCGGCGGGATACTGCCCTTGTCCCACGCGTCGGGCACCGCGACCGGCCCCTCGTCGACCTCGACGATGCGCAGCACGGTGACCTTGGGAAGGCCGCCGCCCTTGTGGAAATTCTTGCCGGCGCCGGTCTCCAGTTCGCCGTCGCCCGCCATCTGCTGGAGCAGCGCCTTCAGCGCGATCTTGTCCTGCGCATGCAGCCCGAACGCCCGCGCGATCTCGCGCTTGCCGACGGGCGTCGGGCTTTCCTCGATGAACTTGAGGACCTGCTCGCGAGTCGGCAGACCGGGGATGGGACGACGGGCCATGATCTCGTTTCGGCGATTGGTGATGCCGACACAACCCGCGGCGAGCGCGGGCCGTTGCATGGACCGGGCGATCAGGCCTTCTTGGGGGCCTTCTTCGCCGCCGGCTTCTTCTTGGCGGCCGCTTTTGCCGGCGCCTTTGCCGAAGCCTTCGCCGGCGCCTTGCGCCCGCGTCCGCCCTTCTTCGACGGCCCCGTGGCCGCCCGCGCATCGATCAGCGCCGCGGCGTCGTCGACGCTCAGCGCCTGGATGTCCTGGCTCTTGGGCACCGTGGCGTTGGTCGTCCCGTCGGTGACATAGGGGCCGAAGCGACCTTCCATCAGCCGGATCGCCGCGCCGCTCACCGGATGCGCGCCGATCTCGCGCAGCGCCGCGGGCGCCTTGCGCTCGAACTTGCCGCGCGGCTCGGCGAGCTTGACGACGGCGGCGTTCATGCCCGTTTCGAACACCTCGGCGGTCGAGGTGAGCTTCGCATATTTGCCGTCATGCGCGAGATAGGGGCCGTAGCGGCCGATGCTCGCGGTGATCGGCAGCCCCGTCTCGGGATGCGTGCCGATGGTGCGCGGCAGCGACAGCAGCCGCAGCGCGAATTCGAGGTCGAGATCCTCGGGCTTGACGTCGCGCGGCAGGCTGGCGCGCGGCGGCTTCTCGCTCTCGCCGCGCTGCACGAACAGGCCGAAGCGGCCCGAGCGCAGCGTGATCGGCTCCTGGCTCTCCGGATCGAGGCCCAGCTCCTTCGGACCGGTGTCGCCGTTGGCGCCCGCCGCCTCGCCCTCGCCGAACGGCCGCGTGTAGCGGCAGGCGGGATAGTTGGAGCAGGCGATGAACGAGCCGAACTTGCCGCCGCGAAGCGACAGGCGGCCGTCGCCGCACGCCGGGCAGCGGCGCGGGTCGCCGCCTTCCTTCTCGGGGAACAGATAGGGCGCGAGGAACTCGTCGAGCGCCAGCGTCACCTCGGACGGCTTCAGCCCGATGATCTCCTCGGTCTTCGGCTGGAAATCCTTCCAGAAGTCGCGGAGCACCGTCTTCCAGTCGATGTCGCCGCCGGCGATCTCGTCGAGCTGCTCCTCGAGCCCGGCGGTGAAGTCGTAGCTGACATATTTCTCGAAGAAGCGCTCGAGGAAGGCGGTGACCAGCCGGCCCTTCTCCTCGGGATGGAAGCGGTTCTTCTCGGCGCGGACATAGGCGCGGTCGCGCAAGGTCTGCAGGATCGAGGCGTAGGTCGAGGGGCGGCCGATGCCGAGCTCCTCGAGCTTCTTGACGAGGCTCGCCTCCGAATAGCGCGGCGGCGGCTGGGTGAAATGCTGCTCGGCGCGCGCGCCTTCGAGCTTGACCGCGTCGCCCTGCGCCAGCTTGGGCAGCCGCTGGCCGTCCTCCTCGTCCGCCGGCTCGTCGCGGTCCTCCTGGTAGAGCGCGAGGAAGCCCGGGAACAGAATGACCTGGCCGGTGGCGCGCAAGGTCGCGCGGCCATGCTCGTCGATCATGTCGACGCTGGTACGCTCGAGCCGCGCCGACGCCATCTGGCTCGCCATCGTGCGCTTCCAGATCAGGTCGTAGAGGCGCTTGTGCTCGCCCGACAGCCCGGCGCTCTCGGGGGCGCGGCTCATCTCGGTCGGGCGGATCGCCTCATGCGCTTCCTGCGCATTCTTCTGCTTCGAGGTGTAGACGCGCGGCTTGTCGGGCACCGACGCCGCGCCGAAGCGCTTGCCGATCACGTCGCGCGCCGCGGCGATCGCCTCGCCGGCGATCGTCACGCCGTCGGTACGCATGTAGGTGATCACGCCCTCTTCGTAGAGCTGCTGCGCCACGCGCATCGTCTGCGTGGCGGTCATGCCGAGCTTGCGCGACGCCTCCTGCTGCAGCGTCGAGGTGGTGAAGGGCGGATAGGGATTGCGCATCACCGGCTTGGTCTCGACGGTCGCCACCTTGTAGCGGCCGGCGAGGACGTCGGCCTTCGCCTCGTTGGCGACGGCGGCGTTGCCGAGGTCGAACTTGTCGAGCTTCTTGCCCTGCCAGGTGATCAGCTTGGCACCGAAGGGCTGGCCGGCGGGCGAAGCCATGTCGGCGTCGACCGTCCAGAATTCGCGTGTGTCGAAGGTCTCGATCTCGCGCTCGCGGTCGACGATCAGCCGCAGCGCCACCGACTGGACGCGACCCGCCGACTTGGCGCCGGGCAGCTTGCGCCACAGCACCGGCGACAGCGTGAAGCCGACGAGATAGTCGAGCGCGCGGCGCGCCAGATAGGCGTCGACCAGCTCCTGGTCGAGCTGGCGCGGCGCCTTCATCGCGGTGAGGATCGCGCCCTTGGTGATCTCGTTGAAGGTGACGCGCTGCACGTCCTTGGGCAGCGCGCGCTTGCCCTTCAGCCATTCGTAGAGGTGCCAGGAGATCGCTTCGCCCTCGCGATCGGGATCGGTCGCGAGGATCAGCGTGTCGGCGTGCTTGGCCTCGTCGGAGATGGCGCGCAGCTGCTTCGAGCGGTCGGCCGAGACCTCCCACAGCATGCGGAAATCGTCGTCGGGGAGCACCGAGCCGTCCTTGGGCGGCAGGTCTCGGACATGGCCGTACGAGGCGAGGACCTTATAGTCCGAGCCCAGATATTTGTTGATCGTCTTCGCCTTGGCGGGCGATTCCACGATCACGAGCTGCATGCTGTTTCCCTTCGACGGCCCGCCGCGACGGGGGCGAGCCTCTACTCTCTATATAGGGCGCCCCGCAAGGGCGGCCCCAAGGACGGCGTCAGTCGGACAGAGCTACGCGCCCGCCGGCATGGCGGACGAGACGCCCGGCAATCTCCAGTTCGAGCAGCACCGTCTGTACCGAGGCGGGGGTCAGTCCCGACTGGCGGATGAGCTCGTCGATCGGCACCGGAACCGGGCTCAGCAGCTCGGTCACGACCCGCCGCTCGGCGTCGTCGGCCTCGATGGCGACGGGCTCGTTGAAGAAGCGCTCGACGGGGGCGGCGGCGTGCGGCGCGATCGGCTGCAGCGACTCGAGCACGTCGGCGGCCGACTGGACCAGCGTGGCGCCGTCGCGGATGAGCAGGTTGCAGCCCTGCGCGCGCGGATCGAGCGGGCTGCCCGGCACCGCCATGACGTCGCGGCCCTGTTCGCCGGCGAAGCGCGCGGTGATCAATGAGCCCGATTTCGGCGCCGCCTCGACGATCACGACGCCCAGCGACAGCCCGGAGATGATCCGGTTGCGCCGCGGAAAGTGCCGCGCCTGCGGCTCGGTGCCGAGCGGCTGTTCGGCCACCACCAGGCCCTGCGCGAAGATCCGGTCGTAGAGGTCGGCATTCTCGGGCGGGTAGACGACGTCGAGCCCGCCAGCGATGACGCCGACGGTGCTGTCGATCGCGCCGCCGTGCGCCGCCGCGTCGATGCCGCGCGCCAGCCCGGAGACGACGGCGACGCCCGCCGCCGCCAGATCGGCGGCCATGCCGCGCGCGAGGCGGATCGCCGCGGCCGACGCGTTGCGCGCGCCCACCATCGCGACCGTCGGCCGATCGAACAGCCGGATGTTGCCGCGCACCGCCAGCACCGGCGGCGCATCGTCGATGGCGGCGAGCAGCCGCGGGTAGGGGGCGAGGCCCCAGAACAGCATGTGGCCGCCGAAGCGCTCGACCGCCGCCATCTCGGCCTCGGCCTGCGCGGCGGTGGCGATGCGCAGGTTGGCCCGGCCGCCACGCCGCGCCAGCTCGGGCAGCGCTTCCAGTGCGGCGCGCCCGCTGCCGAAACGGCCGATCAGCTGGCGGAACGTTACCGGGCCGACATTCTCCGAGCGAATGAGGCGCAGCCGCGCCAGCTGCTCGACCTGCGGTGCCGACATCGTGTCAGCCATCCGTCTTGGCACCGATCCTGGATTCGGTGCCGGCGCGCAGGCGGCTGATGTTGTCGGCGTGCTTGACGAGCACGAACAGCGCCATGCCCCAGAACATGGCGGCGTAGCTGTAGTTCTGCTCGACGAGCGGCAGGATCGGCGCCGCGACCGCCGCCGACATGCCGCCGACCGAGGAGTAGCGCGTGGCGAGCATCGCGACGATCCAGACGGCGGCGAACACCAGCCCTGCCGGCCAGTAGACCGCCAGCGTCACGCCGAGCATCGTCGCGACGCCCTTGCCGCCCTTGAAGCCCAGCCAGGCGGGATAGAGATGGCCGAGGAAGGCGACGATGCCGGCGACGACGTCCATGTTGGTGCCGGGCGCGAAGTGGCGCGCCAGCAGCACGGCGGCAGCCCCCTTGCCGGCGTCGAGGATCAGCGTCGCGGCGGCGAGCCCCTTGCGCCCCGTCCGCAGCACGTTGGTGGTGCCGATGTTGCCCGATCCGATCTTGCGGATGTCGCCGCCGCCCGCCGCCGCGGTGAGGAGCAGGCCGAAGGGAATCGAGCCGAGCAGATAGCCGACGGCGATCCAGAGCCAGACGCTTTGCAGCAGCGAGCCTTCCATGCGCGCGAGCGTAGCCGACCGCCGCCCGAACGCAATCATGATAGCTGCGGGATCGCTTTCGCCGTGCCAATCTCGCCGCGAAGAGGAGTGCCGACATGCGCCTGGCCGAACCCCGGATCCCGCCGACCCGCGACGCCGACTGGACGCCCGAGCAGGCGGCGCTGATGGCGCCGCTCGTCGCGCACGGCACCGACTTCAACATCTTCCGGACGATGGTCCGCGACCCGGCGGCGTTTCGCGCCTTTCTGGCGTGGGGCGAATATATCCTGAGCCGGCGGAACGGCCTGCCGGCGCGCGAGCGCGAGATCGCCATCCTGCGCATCGGCTGGCTTTGCCGCGCCGGCTATGAATGGGGCCAGCATGCGATCATCGGCAGGCGGGTGGGCCTGACCGACGCCGAGCTCGCGGCGATCAAGCTCGGGGCGGGCGCCGACGGCTGGAGCGACGCCGACGCGGCGCTGCTCGCCGCCTGCGACGAGCTTCACCACGACCAATTCGTCACGACGGCGACCTGGGAGCGGCTGTCGGCGCATTTCGACGCGAAGCAGCGCGTCGACCTCGTCTACACCGTCGGCCAGTACACTCAGGTGTCGATGCTGCTGAACAGCCTGGGCGTGCCGCCCGACGACGGGCTGGCGATCGATCCGGCGCTCGACCTGCGCTGACCGGATCGGTTGAGCGGCGCGAGACGTTACCCTAAAAGCCCCGCCATGACCGACCGGCTCACCATCGCGCTCGCGCAATTCTCGCAGAATGTCGGCGACCTGCGCGGCAATGCCGACGCGATGCTCGTCGCGCGCAGCAAGCATGGCGCCGCCGACCTCATCGCCTTCCCCGAGCTTCAGCTGATCGGCTACCCGACCGAGGATCTGGTGCTCAAACCGGCGCTGCACGCCGCGGCCGAGGCCGAACTGCAGCGGCTCGCCAAGGTCACCGCCGACGGCGGGCCGGGCATGCTCGTCGGCACCACGCATGTCCGCGACGGCAAGCTCTATAACGCCGTCGCCGTCCTCGACGGCGGCGAGGTCACCGCGACGGTGCTCAAGCACGAGCTGCCCAATTACGGCGTATTCGACGAGAAGCGGGTGTTCGCGTCGGGTCCGCTGCCGGGGCCGGTCAATTTCCGCGGCGTGCGGCTCGGCGTGCCGATCTGCGAGGACATGTGGCTGCCGGCGGTCTGCGAATGCCTCGCCGAGACCGGCGCCGAGCTGCTGATCTCGCCCAACGCCTCGCCCTACGAACTCGGCAAGGACGACCGCCGTCTGTCGGTCGGGGTGGCGCGCGTCACCGAGACCGGGCTGCCGCTCGCCATGCTCAACCGCGTCGGCGGCCAGGACGAGGTGGTGTTCGATGGTTCCTCCTATGTGATGAACCCCGACCGCAGCCTGGCGGTCGGCTTTCGCGAATGGGACGAACAGATCGTCGAAACGCAGTGGACGCGCACCGCGCAGGGGTGGCGCTGCGCGCCCGTCGAGGTGGCGCCGCGCGAGGACGACATGACGTCGATCTACCATGCGATGGTCGTCGGCCTGCGCGACTACGTCACGCGCAACCGCTTCCCCGGCGTGGTGCTCGGGCTGTCGGGCGGCATCGATTCGGCGCTGTCGGCGGCGGTGGCGGTCGATGCGCTCGGCGCCGACAAGGTGTGGTGCGTGATGATGCCGTCGCGCTTTACCAGCCAGGACAGCCTCGACGACGCCGCCGAATGCGCGCGCATGCTCGGGGTGCGGCTCGACACGCTGCCGATCGAGCCGGCGATGGGGGCGTTCGATGCGATGCTCGCGCCGCTGTTCGAAGGGCGCGGCCGCGACATCGCCGAGGAGAATATCCAGTCGCGCATCCGCGGCGTCACGCTCATGGCGCTCAGCAACAAGTTCGGCCCGATGCTGCTGACCACCGGCAACAAGAGCGAGATGTCGGTCGGCTACGCGACGATCTACGGCGACATGGCGGGCGGCTATTCGGTGCTGAAGGACGTCTACAAGACGACCGTCTTCCAGCTGTCGCGCTGGCGCAACGCCAACCGGCCGCGGCTCGGCATCGTCGACGTCGGCGCGGTGATGCCCGAGCGCGTCATCGTCAAGCCGCCGAGCGCCGAGCTGCGCGACGACCAGAAGGATCAGGATTCGCTGCCGCCCTACGAGGTGCTCGACGCCATCCTCCTCGACCTCGTCGAGGCGGAGCGCTCGGTCGACGACGTCGTCGCCAAGGGCTTCGACCGCGACGTCGTCGTCAGGATCGAACGGCTGCTCAACGTCGCCGAATACAAGCGCCGCCAGGCGCCGCCGGGGGTGAAGATCGGCCGGCGCAGCTTCGGCCGCGACCGCCGTTACCCGATCACCCATGCGTTCCGGACGGTGACGTGAGCGTCACCACGCGCTTCGCCCCCTCGCCGACCGGACGGCTGCACGTCGGCAACATCTTCACCGCGGTTCACAACTATCTGCTGGCGAAGCAGGCGGGCGGGCGCTTCCTCCTGCGCCTCGACGACACCGACGTGGCGCGCTCGACCGAAGCGTTCGCGCAGGGCATCCGCGACGATCTCGCCTGGCTCGGCCTCGTGCCCGACGCCGAGGTCAGGCAATCGGATCGCTTCGCCGCCTATGACGCCGCGCTCGCGCGGCTGCACGCGATGGGGCGCGCCTACCCCTGCTACGAGAGCCCCGAAGAGCTCGACATCAAGCGCAAGGTCCAGCTCTCGCGCGGGCTGCCGCCGGTCTATGACCGCGCGGCGCTCAAGCTCACCGACGCCGACCGCGCGCGGCTCGAGGGCGAAGGCATTCGCCCGCACTGGCGCTTCAGGCTCGACCACGACGGCCATGTCGAATGGGACGATTTGATCCGCGGACGCAGCCATATCGACCCGGCGTCGCTGTCCGACCCGGTCGTGCGCCGCGCCGACGGCGGCTATCTCTACATGCTGCCGTCGGTCGTCGACGACATCGACCTCGGCATCACGCATGTCGTGCGCGGCGAGGACCATGTCGCCAATTCGGCGATCCAGCTGCAGATGTTCGCGGCGCTGGGCAGCCCGCCGCCGCGGCTGGCGCACTTCGGGCTGCTGACCTCGGTCGACGGCGAACTGTCGAAGCGGGTAGGGTCGGCGGGCACCGAGGCGCTGAAGGAGATGGGCGTCGAGCCGGTCGCGGTCGTCGCGATGCTGGCGCGGCTCGGCACCGCCGACGCGGTCGAGCCGGTGGCCGATCTCGCGACGCTCGCCGCGCGCCACGATCTCCGCCGCCTCGGCAACACGCACCCGCGCTTCGACCCCGCCGAGCTGCAGCATCTCAACGCCCGCATCGTCCACCAGCTGCCGTTCGAGGCGGTAAGCGACCGGTTGCCGGCCGGAATGGACGCCGCCGCGTGGGAGGTCGTCCGGCCCAACCTCAAGACCGTCGGCGAGGCGGCGGACTGGTGGGGCGTCGTCGAAGGCCCGATCGATCCGGCGATCGCAGCGGAAGACAAGGCCTATCTCGCCGAGGCCCGCGCCACGCTGGCCGAGCTGCCATGGCAGGGCGACATCTGGCACGCGCTCGTCGATGCCCTGAAGGCGAGCACCGGCCGCAAGGGCAAGCCGCTGTTCCTGCCGCTGCGCCGCGCGCTCACCGGCCGCGATCACGGGCCCGAAATGGCGGCGCTGCTGCCGCTGATCGGCCGCGAGCGGGCGCTGGCGCGGTTGGGACAAGCCGCCGCCTAGCGGCGGGCATTGCGAGCGCCTATGTAAAGGCTCGATCTTCACGGAGTTCTGCATGGCTTCGCTGCGCGCCCGACTGTCGGGCATCCAACGGCACCAGTGGCTGTTCGGCATCTTCTCGGTCGCGGTGACGGTGACCGTCATCGTCGGCTTTCTCGTCGAGAATCGCTGGGGCTACATGAAGCCCAGCCCGACGTTGATCTACGTCAGCAACTGGAAGGAAGGCCGCACGCGCGAAGAGGCCAAGGTCGCACAGGCCGAGGACATCGCCGAGCGCACCCGCGCCTATTATGCGCAGCAGGCCGAATTCGCCCGCGGCGACGCCATCGTGAAGGCGCGCGAAGCGAAGGCCAGGGCCGAATAGTGAACGACGACGAGCGCTGGATCGACACGGCGCTCGCGCTCGCCGGCCGCGGCATTGGACGTACCGTGCCCAATCCCAGCGTCGGCTGCCTCATCGTGAGCGAGGGCCGCGTCGTCGGACGCGGCTGGACCCAGCCGGGCGGACGTCCGCATGCCGAGGCGATGGCGCTGGCGCAGGCCGGCCCCGCCGCCCGCGGTGCCACCGCCTATGTGACGCTCGAGCCCTGCGCGCATCTCAGCGAACGCGGGCCGGCCTGTACCGACGGCCTCATCGCCGCCGGCGTGGCACGCGTCGTCGCGGCGATGGTCGATCCCGATGTCCGCACCGCGGGGCAGGGGATCGATCGGCTGCGCGCCGCGGCGATCGAGGTGACTGTCGGCGTTCGCGAGACCGCCGCGCGCCGGGCGATCGAAGGCTTTCTGATGCGCCGGCACGGCGGGCGGCCGTTCGTCACGCTGAAGCTCGCGATGTCGATCGACGGCCGCATCGCGATGGCCGATGGCCGCAGCCGCTGGATTACCGGCGAGCCGGCACGCGCGCATGCGCATCTGCTGCGCGCGCGCAGCGACCTCATCGTGGTCGGTCGCGGGACGCTGGAGGCCGACGATCCCGCGCTCGACGTGCGGCTGCCCGGGCTCGAGGATCGGGCGCCGCGCATCGCGGTGATGAGCCGCAGCCTGGCGGCGATCCCGGCCGCTTGCCGGGCGGCGCGGCCCGACTCGCTGGTCATCGACGGTCCGTCGGCGATCGACCGTATCGACCGCGTCGATCATGTGCTGGTCGAGGGCGGGGCCGGCGTCGCCGCCGCGTTCCTCCAGGCCGACCGGGTCGATCGCCTCGTCGTCTATCGGGCGCCGGTCGTGATCGGCGCGGGACGGGCCGGCGTCGGCGACATCGGGCTGGCCGACCTTGCCGACGCGCACGGGCGCTGGCAGGCGGCGCAGAGTCGCCGGCTTGGCAACGACCGGCTCGAAGTCTACGACCGCACGCGATAGCGGGGCTGGAAAGCATGTTCACCGGAATCATCACCGACGTCGGGACCATCGAGTCCGTCGAGCCGCGCGGCGACCTGCGCGCGCGCATCGCCACGCGCTACGACACCGCCGGAGTCGCGATCGGCGCGTCGATCGCCTGCTCGGGCGCCTGCCTGACGGTGGTCGACAAGGGGCCGGGCTGGTTTGCGGTCGACATTTCGGGCGAAACGCAGGCGAAGACGGCGAAGGGGCTGTGGACCGCCGGAACGCAGCTCAACCTCGAGCGCGCGCTGAAGGTCGGCGACGAGCTCGGCGGCCATATCGTCACCGGGCACGTCGATGCGGTCGCGACCGTGGTCGATACCCGCGCCGAGGGCGATTCGTGGCGCGTGAGCTTCGAGGCGCCGGCATCGGTCGCACCCTACATCGCCCCCAAGGGCTCGATCTGCCTCGACGGCGTGTCGCTGACCGTCAACGAGGTGGCTGGCACTTCGGAGGGTGGCGTGCGCTTCGGCGTCAATGTCATACCGCATACCGCGCAGGCGACGACCTTCGCCGAGCTGGCGGTTGGCCGCGAGATCAACCTCGAGATCGACGTGCTGGCGCGCTACCTCGGGCGCATGCGGCAGGTGATGGAAGGCAAGGCATGAAGCGGCATTTCCTGTCCTCGGTCGAGGAGATCATCGACGAGGCGAAGAACGGCCGGATGTTCATTCTGGTCGACGACGAGGATCGCGAGAATGAGGGCGACCTGGTCATTCCGGCACAGATGGCGACGCCCGATGCGATCAATTTCATGGCGCGGCACGGGCGCGGGCTGATCTGCCTGTCGATGACGCGGGCGCGCGTCGACCAGCTGGGGCTGCCGATGATGGCGCGGGCGAACGGCACGCGGCACGAGACGGCGTTCACGGTGTCGATCGAGGCGAAGGACGGCGTGACCACCGGCATTTCGGCCGCCGACCGGGCGCGCACCATCGCGGTGGCGATCGACGCGTCGAAGGGCCCCGAGCATATCGTGACGCCGGGGCATGTCTTCCCGCTGGTGGCGCGCGACGGCGGCGTCCTCGTGCGCGCCGGCCATACCGAGGCGGCGGTCGACGTGGCGCGGCTCGCCGGCCTCAACCCGTCGGGGGTGATCTGCGAGATCATGAAGGACGACGGCACCATGGCGCGCATGGACGACCTCATGTCGTTCGCGCAGCTCCACGGCCTCAAGATCGGCACCATCCGCGACCTCATCGCCTACCGACGACGCTACGATCACCTCGTCCAGCAGGTCGGCGAAACCAGAATCCTGTCCGAATATGGCGGCGACTGGACCGTCAAGACCTACATCAACAAGGCCGAATATGCCGAGCACCTCGTCCTGCAGAAGGGCAAGGTCGAGCCCGGCAAGCCGACGCTCGTGCGCATGCACGGCCTGTCGATCTTCGCCGACATGCTCGGCGAAGGCGGCCGCGCGGGCCAGCTGCAGAAGGCGATGGAGATCATCGGCGAGGCGGGCGCCGGCATCGTCGTCATCATCCGAGACAATACGCCCGACCGCCTGACGAAGATGATCGCCAGCCGCGCGCAGGGCGTGCCCTCCGACATGGAACAGCGCGATTATGGCATCGGCGCGCAGATCCTCGTCGACCTCGGCGTTCACGAGATGGTGCTGCTCACCAATTCGCACCGCACCTTCGTCGGACTCGACGGCTACGGCCTCGAAGTCGTCGGCGAACGGCCTATCGTCGTAGAGGAATGAAGAGATGCCGCACCTGCTGATCGTCGAAGCGCGCTTCTACGACGACTTCGCCGACGAACTGCTCAAGGGGGCGACGGCGGTGCTGAAGGCCGCGAACTGCACCTGGGACGTGGTCACCGTCCCGGGCGCGCTCGAGATCCCCGGGGCGATGTCGCTCGCGGTCGACACCGGTCGCTACGACGGCTTCGTCGCGCTCGGCACGATCATCCGCGGCGAGACCTATCATTTCGAGGTGGTGTCGAACGAGAGCGCGCGCGGGCTGATGGCGCTGACGCTCGATGGCCTCGCGATCGGCAACGGCATCCTGACCTGCGAGAACGATGATCAGGCGTGGGCGCGCGCGCGGGTGTCGGAAAAGGACAAGGGCGGCGACGCCGCCAGGGCGGCGCTGGCGATGATGGCGCTGCGCGAGAAGTTCGCGAGCTGAGCGACGCCCCGCCCGCCGGGCGGAGGCGGGCCCTCAGCGCCCGCGGCGGCGGCGAAGGCCGGCGAGGCCGATGAAACCGAGGCCGAACAGCCCCAGCATCCCCGGCTCGGGAACTTCCGCGGTGGCGATGTTGTCGAACTCGAACGAGTTGCCGCCGGCGCGGAACGTGACCTTGTTGAACAGCCCGCCGACGAAGAAGAAGCGGCGGTTGGTGTCGGGGCCGGTCCAGGCGCCGTTCGGCGTGGCGGTCAGCTCGCTGCCGGTGATCGTGCCGATCAGCGTGTCGTCGTTGTAGAAATCGATGAAATTATAATCGTCGAGCGAACCGATATCGACGCTGAGCGACTGCAGCATCTTGAGCGACTGCAGCGACGCCGACTGTCCGCCGAACACCGAGGCGAAGCGCGTGCTGTTGCCGGGAATGTTGCCGGCGTAGCTCGGTACCCCGGTGTCGAACAGATTGCCGAGCGGGTTGCCGGGGTTCGACCAGAGGGTACGGTTGAAGCCGGCCCATGAATAGCCGGCGGCGAGCGGACTGTCGAAATCCTCGACGATGGTCTCGCCGATCGCCGGACCCGGGCTGGGGAGCGCCTCGCTGCTGAACACGATGCTGATGGCATGCGCCGGGCCGCTGATCAGCGCCAGTGCCAAGACGACGCCGGCCAGCTTCGCTTTCGACATTGCACGATCTCCTCGAGATTCACGTCACCGTAGCAATCGGATTCACGTCACCGTAGCAATCGGCGTGCCAGCTCCGGGCCGCATCGACAACTTCTTGTCTCGCCATGGTAATTCTACGGTAGGGGCGCTGCCCGGCGCGAAACCCATAACGGAAACGTAAAGAATTCCGACTCTGCGGCCGCCGGCGGCGCGCAGGGGGTTACACAGCGCGCTTCGCGTCGCTACATGCACCGCCATGGCATCACGACCCTCCAAGAAACCCCGGACCGGCAACGCCCGCTCCGCTGCGCGCCTCGCGGCGGTGCAGGCGCTCTATCAGCGCGAGATGTCGGGGGCGACGATCCCGCAGCTGCTGAGCGAGTTTCACCACCACCGGCTGGGCGCCGAAATCGAGGGTGACCAGTTTCGCGAGGCCGACGTCGATTTCTTCAACGACGTCGTCAAGGGGGTCGACGCCCGGCAGGCCGAGATCGACAGCCTGCTCGGCGCGCACCTCGCCGAGGGCTGGACGCTCGATCGGCTCGACCGGCCGATGCGCCAGATCGTGCGGGCGGGCACCTACGAGCTGGCGGCGCGGCCCGACATCCCGACGGGCGCGGTCATCAACGAATATGTCGACGTCGCGCACGCCTTCTACGAACCGCGCGAGGCGAAGTTCGTCAACGGGCTGCTCGACGCGATCGCCCGAAAGCTGCGCGGCTAGCGGCGTCCCCCGCCCGGCGCGGCATCGCTCCCCCTTGCAAGCGGGAGCGATTTGCGGCTCTAAGGCGGCGACCGCGTTCGAGGACTTGCATGAGCTGGCTCAAGACGATCTTCACCTGGTGGAACGGGCCGACCTTCGGCACGTGGCTGAACACGCGCCTGACGGGCGTCGAGGTCGGCCGCGACGACCAGGGCAATGTCTATTATCGCTCGAAGAAGGGCGACCGACGCTGGGTGGTCTATTCGGGCGACGTCGAGGCGAGCCTCACGCCGCCCGAGTGGCATATGTGGCTGCACCGCCAGTCGGCGACTCCGCCGAGCGAGACCCCGCTTCCCGCCCGGAGCTGGGAAAAGCCCTGGCAACCCAACCTCACCGGCTCGCTCGGCGCGCATGCGCCGTCGGGCAGCCTCCACGCCAGCGGTGTCCGCGCCAAGGCGACCGGCGACTATGAAGCGTGGGTGCCCGAATAATGCGCGCGCTGTTCAAGGAAAACATCATCGAGGCGCTGATCGGCGCCGGCGTGCTGCTGCTGGCGGTCTGGTTCGTCACCTTCGCCTATGACCGCACGCAGCGCGGCGGCGTGAGCAACGGCTACACGATCAGCGCGCGCTTCCCCAACACCAGCGGCGTGTCGGTCGGCACCGACGTGCGCGTCTCGGGCCTCAAGGTCGGCACCGTCGCCGCGGAGACGCTCGATACCACTACCTATCAGGCGGTGCTGAAGCTCACCATCGACAGCGCGGTCAAGCTGCCGCTCGACACCAGCGCGGCGATCACCTCCGAAGGCATCCTCGGCGGCAACTATATCTCGCTGTCGCCCGGCGGCGATCCCGAGATGCTGCGCGCCGGCGACGAGATCACCGACACGCAGGGCGCCGTCGACATGATGGGGCTGATCGGATCGGTCATCAACCAGACCGGCGGCGACTCAGAAGACGCTGCGGCGCCCGCCGAAGAAGCCGGGCCGGCGCAGTGAAGCGGCCGCTGCTCGGCGCCGCGGCGCTGATGCTGATGGGCCAGGCGCCGGCGCCCGAGCCGGCCGCCGCCCCGGCGCCCGCGGCGATCGCGCCCGGCGCCAATCCCACCGCGCGCCCGGCGCCGTGGCCGCTCACCCAGCCGACGCCGATGGCGGAGCGCGTCGTCACCGTCGCGATCCTCAACAAGAACAACAGCCAGGCGCGCGACTTCAAGCTGCGCCCCGGCGGGACCGTGCGCTTCGAACGGCTGACGGTGCGCGTCCGCGCCTGCGAGGCGACGCCGCCGTGGGAGCGGCCATGGAGCGGCGCCTTCGTCCAGATCGACGACCAGCCGCGCCGCGGTGCGACCAAGCGGGTATTCTCGGGCTGGCTGTTCGCCGAGAGCCCGTCGATCAACAGCTTCGACCATCCCGTCTACGACGTCTGGGTCAAGAGCTGCGCGATGAGCTTTCCCGAAATCGGTCCCGACACCATCGTCGCCGGCCGCCCCGCGTCGGCGGCAAAGCCCGCCGCCAGCGACTCGAGCGCGAAGAAATCGCCCTCGACCGACAGCGCCGCGTCGAGCGACGATCGATAGGCGGCACGCGGCACCTCGAGCGCGCCGAAGCGCGCGAGGTGGTCGGTAAGGAACTGCGTATCGAGCAGCCGGAACCCGCCGACGCGCAGCCGCGCGATCAGATGCGCCAGCGCGACCTTCGAGGCGTCGCGCACCCGCGTGAACATGCTCTCGCCGAAGAAGGCGGCGCCGAGCTTCACGCCGTACAGGCCGCCCGCCAGCTCGCCGTCGACCCAGCATTCGAGCGAATGCGCAAAGCCCAGCCGGTGCAGCCGCGAATAGCCGTCGAGGATCGGGCCGTTGATCCAGCTCTCGTCGCGGCCGCGGCCCGGGCCGGGCGCGGCGCAGGCCTCGATCACCGCGTCGAAGGCGCGGTCGGCGGTTAGGTCGAACCGCTCCTGCCGCAGCAGCTTGGCCAGCGAGCGCGGCAGGTGAAATCGCTCGAGCGGCAGCACGCCGCGCTTCTTGGGCTCGACCCAGAACAGGTCGGCGGCATCGCGCCCGTCGGCCATCGGGAAGATCCCGGCGGCATAGGCGCGGAGCAGCAGATCGGGGTCGAGCGGGTGCATGCGCAGAGCCTAGGCCAGCTGGCGCCCTGTGCAAACCACGCCGTCGTCCCGGCGGCGACCGCGGTGCGGCTACAGGATTTCCTGCACCTTCTCCATCGGCCGGCACAGCCGCGCGCCCTTGGGCGTGACGACGATCGGCCGCTCGATCAGAATGGGATGCGCCGCCATGAAGCCGATCAAATCCTGCTCGCTCCACGTGGGATCGTCGAGGCCGAGATCGTCGTAGGGCGTGCCGCGCCGCCGCAATATGTCGCGCGCCGTGACGCCGAGCTTCTTCAGCAGCGCCTCGATGCCGGCGGCATCGAGCGGGGTCTTGAGATATTCGACGACGGTCGGTGCGTGGCCGGCGTCGCGCAGCGCCTGCAAGGTGTTGCGCGAGGTGCCGCAGGCGGGATTGTGATAGATGGTCGTGCTCATTCGCCCACCCATAGCGGCGGCTTGTTGCGATACCACTCCAATTCGCGCTCCAGCTCGAAGGCCAGCTCGAGGAGGACGCGTTCGCCGCCGGGCCGCGTCGCGAACTGGATGCCGATCGGCAAACCGTCGCGGCTCATTCCCATCGGGAGCGCGATCGACGGCGCCCCCGCGACATTCTCGATCGGCGTGTAGGCGACATAATCGTTGAGGCGCTGCTGCTGCAGCCCGAAGTCCTGCGTCGTCGCCAGATAGCCGATCGGCACCGGCGGCAGCGCCAGCACCGGCGTCATGTAGACGTCGATGGCCTCGAACTGCGCATTGTAGCGCGTCGCCACCTCGGTCAGCGTCGCGATCGCTGCCCGCACGCCGGCCTCGCCCGCCTTCTGCGCCACCGCCGCCATGCCGAAGGTCAGCGGCTCGAGGTCGTCGGGCCCCGGCATCCGGCCGAGCCGCTTTGCCACCCCCTCGATGTCGCGCGCCGCGCCGGCGCCCCACAGCGTGGTGAATGCCGAGGCGCTCTTGTCGCCGTTGAAGGCCAACGGCTGGTCGGCGACGCGGTGCCCGAGCCGCTCGAGCAACAGCGCCGCGTTGGAGAATATGTTCTGCACGTCGCCGTGCGGCAGCGTGCCGTCGCCGCGCGCCAGATGCACGCCGATCTTCAGCCGCCGCGACGACGGCCCGGTAACCACGCCGACCGGTGCGAAGCGCGCCCCCGCGCCGCTCGCCTCGGTGGCGGCGAACCACGCGGCGGTGTCGCGGACGGTGCGCGAGACGCAGTTGCCAACGCTGACCGAGGTGACGTCGCTGGCCGCCGGCGCCGGGCCGGCCATGCGTCCGCGCGACGGCTTCAACCCGACGAGCCCGTTGACCGACGCCGGGATGCGGATCGAGCCGCCGCCATCGGTCGCATGCGCCACCGGCACCACGCCCGCCGCGACCGCCGCGCCGCTGCCGCCCGACGACCCGCCGGCGCTGTGCGCGAGGTTCCACGGATTGCGCGTGGCGCCGGTAAGCAGCGGCTCGGTCGTCGCGGTCAGTCCGAATTCGGGAGTCGTAGACCGCCCGATCGAGATCAGCCCGGCGCGTTCGACGGCCTGAAGATAGGGCGAGCTCTCGGTCGGCACCCGCTTGGCATAGGCGCGCGACCCGGCCGTGTACGGCAGTCCGGCCTGCGGGCTGATGTCCTTGATGAGCGTCGGCACGCCGCCGAGCGGCCCGCTCGCGGATGCCGCCGCGGCGCGCGCGCGGTCGTAATTGGGATAGGCGACCGCGTTGATCTGCGGATTGGCGCGTTCCAGCCGCGCGATCGCCGCCTCGACGAGCGCCGGCGCCGTCGTTCTGCCGCTACGCACCGCCTCGGCCATCGCGACAGCGTCGTTGGGGGCGCTGCCCTTCGCACGCATGCATCCGCCGAGCGGCGCGGTCGCGGCGAGGAGCGCGGTCGCTTCGAGGAATCGACGGCGCGAGAAGATGGTCATGCGAAGGCTCCCCAGAATCTTGTTGGGGACAGCCTACGCGGTTGCGATGCAGCGTCCATCCTGACGAAAGTCAGCGCATCGCGCGCCGCTCAGGCGCCAGCCGCCGCCTTGTCCGCCAGCCACTTCTCCAGCCACTTGATCGAATAGTCGCCGTCGATGAACTCGGGGTCCTCGATCAGCGCCTGGTGCAGCGGGATCGTCGTCTTGGGGCCGTGGATGACATATTCCTCGAGCGCGCGGTGCAGCCGCGCCAGGCACTCGTTGCGCGTCGCGCCATAGACGATCAGCTTGGCGATCAGGCTGTCGTAATAGGGCGGGATCCGGTAATTGTCGTAGAGCGCGCTGTCGACGCGCACGTGCAGCCCGCCCGGCGCATGATAGTCGGTGACCTGGCCCGGCGACGGCGCGAAGGTCTTGGGGTCCTCGGCGTTGATCCGGCACTCGATGGCATGGCCCTGGAAGCGGATGTCGGCCTGCGTCACCGACAGCGGCAACCCCGAGGCGACGCGGATCTGCTCGCGAACGAGGTCGATGCCGGTGATCTGCTCGGTCACCGGATGCTCGACCTGCAGCCGCGTGTTCATCTCGATGAAGTAGAACTGGCCGTCCTCGTAGAGGAATTCGATCGTGCCGGCGCCCTGATAGCCGAGCTTGGCGATCGCCTGGCGGACGATCTCGCCCATCTCCTCGCGCTGCGCGGCGTTGAGCGCGGGCGAGGGCGCCTCCTCGAGCACCTTCTGGTGGCGGCGCTGCAGCGAGCAGTCGCGCTCGCCGAGATGGACGGCGCTGCCGAAATTGTCGCCGAACACCTGGAACTCGATATGGCGCGGGTTCGACAGATATTTCTCGATGTAGACGGTGTCGTCGCCGAAGGCGGCCTTGGCCTCCGACTTGGCCTGGCTCATCAGCGACGGCAGGCTCTCGGCATTCTCGATCACCTTCATGCCGCGGCCGCCGCCGCCCGAGGCGGCCTTGACCAGCACCGGATAGCCGATCTCGTCGGCGACCCTGAGGCCCTCCTCGACGGTCGCCACGGCGCCCGGCGACCCCGGGACGAGCGGCAGGCCGATCTCGGCGGCGGTCTTCTTGGCCTGCACCTTGTCGCCCATCATCCGGATATGCTCGGGCGACGGGCCGATCCAGCCGATGCGATGGTCGCGGACGATCTCGGCGAACTTGGCGTTCTCCGACAGGAAGCCGTAGCCGGGGTGGATGGCGTCGGCGTGGGTGATCTCGGCGGCGGAGATGATGTTGGCGATGTTGAGGTAGCTGTCGGTCGCCGCGGGCGGCCCGATGCACACCGCCTCGTCGGCGAGCCGGACGTGCATCGCGTCGGCATCGGCGGTCGAATGCACCGCGACGGTCTTGATGCCGAGCTCGCGGCAGGCGCGGTGGACGCGCAACGCGATCTCGCCGCGGTTGGCGATCAGGATCTTCTCGAACATGGGCGCGCCTTATTCGATGATGACGAGCGAAGTGTCGTATTCGACCGGCTGCTCGTTCTGGACGCAGATCTTGACGACCTTGCCCGCCTTGGGCGCGGTGATCGGGTTCATCACCTTCATCGCCTCGATGATCACCAGCGTGTCGCCGGCGTTGACCTGCGCGCCTTCGGTGACGAACGCCGGGGCGCCGGGTTCGGGCGTCAGGTAGACGGTGCCGACCATCGGCGATTTGACCGCGCCGGGATGGTTCTTCGTGTCGCTCGGCGCCGAGGGCGTGGTGCCGGCGGTCGAGGGCTGCGGCGGCAGCGCGACCGCGGCGGCGGCGGGCGCCGCGACCATCGTCGGCGTGGCGGCCATCGTCACCTGGCGAACGAGGCGGATGCGCCGCTCGCCGTCCTGCACCTCGATTTCGGTCAGCTTCGTCTCTTCGAGCACATTGGCGAGCTGACGGACCAGATCGGTATCGACCTGCATTGCCTGTCCGTTCGATGCCGGAGTTTTGTCGGCCATGCGCGTCCTCGTTTGTTATCGTTGAACGTTATGTCTGAATGGCGGTCTAACTGTCAGATGGCGGCGGCGGCGTCCAGCGCCAGCATATAGCCGCGGGCGCCGAAGCCGGCGATCGTGCCGCGCGCCACCGGGCTGACGAAGCTCTTGTGCCTGAATGCCTCGCGCGCGTGCGGGTTCGACAGATGCACCTCGATCACCGGCGTGACGATGCCCTTGACGGCATCGTGCAGCGCCACCGACGTGTGTGTGAAGCCACCGGGGTTGAGGATCACCGCCTTGGCCTGGCGCGCCTGCGCCTCGTGCAGCCAGTCGATCAGGTGGCCCTCGTGGTTCGACTGGCGCAGATCGATGCGCAGCCCGAGCGTGCGGGCATGATCCTCCATCGCCTCGGCGATGTCGTCGAGCGTGTCGGCGCCATAGACGTCGGGCTCGCGCGTGCCGAGCAGGTTGAGGTTGGGCCCGTTGAGCACGAGCACGAGCGGGCGGTCGTCGGGGGCCATTCGTCCTCTCGCGGTTGTGGCGGCACGCGTCGGCGACTTATATGGGCGCGACCAGGGGCTGAACAGTCCTGACACATTTCCAATGCCGTCGTTCCGGCGAAAACGTTCAGGGTTCGAATGTCCATGAGCAGCCAGATTTCCGTCACCGTCAATGGCGAGCCGCGCCGCGTGCCCGCGCCGGCGACCGTCGCCTCGCTTGTCACCGCGCTCGGCATCGATCCGGCGAAGGTGGCGGTCGAGCGCAACCTCGAGATCGTGCCGAAGTCGACCTATGCGGCGGTCGCGCTGAGCGAGGGCGACGCGCTCGAGGTCGTGCATTTCGTCGGCGGCGGTCAAGGCGACGCGACCGGCGCCGACGACGACCGCTGGACCGTCGCCGGCCGCAGCTTCAAATCGCGCCTCATCGTCGGCACCGGCAAGTACAAGGATTTCGCGCAGAACGCCGCGGCGCTCGAGGCCAGCGGCGCCGAGATCGTCACCGTCGCGGTGCGGCGCGTCAACGTCTCCGACCGCAACGCGCCGATGCTGACCGACTTCATCGATCCGAAGAAATATACCTATCTGCCCAACACCGCCGGCTGCTTCACCGCCGAGGACGCGATCCGCACCTTGCGGCTGGCGCGCGAGGCGGGCGGCTGGAACCTCGTCAAGCTCGAGGTGCTCGGCGAGGCGAAGACGCTTTACCCCGACATGATGGAAACGATCCGCGCCACCGAGATCCTCGCCAGGGACGGCTTCGACGTCATGGTCTATTGCGTCGACGACCCGATCGGCGCCAAGCGGCTCGAGGATGCCGGTGCGGTGGCGATCATGCCGCTCGGCGCGCCGATCGGCTCGGGGCTCGGCATCCAGAACCAGGTGACGATCCGGCTGATCGTCGAGGGCGCCAGGGTGCCGGTGCTGGTCGATGCCGGCGTCGGCACCGCCTCGGATGCGGCGGTGGCGATGGAGCTCGGCTGCGACGGGGTGCTGATGAACACCGCGATCGCCGAGGCGAAGGACCCGGTGCGCATGGCGCACGCGATGAAGCTGGCGGTCGAGGCCGGGCGCCTCGCCTACCGCTCGGGGCGGATGGCGAAGCGCAAATATGCCGACCCGTCGAGCCCGCTCGGCGGGCTGATCTAGGCGGCCGACCGCTTCGCAGCGGCGCCGACCGCATTGATCACCGCGCGGCTGAACGCCGGCACGTCGTCGGGCTTGCGGCTGGTGATCAGATTGCCGTCGATCGTCACCTCCTCGTCGACCACCTCGGCGCCGGCGTTGCGCAGATCGGTGCGGATCGACGGCCACGAGGTGACGCGGCGGTTGCGAATGACATCGGCCTCGGCGAGCAGCCACGGACCATGGCAGATCGCGGCGACCGGCTTGCCGGCCGCCATGAACTCGCGGACCAGCTGCACCGCGTCCTCGTTCATCCGCAGCGTGTCGGGATTGGCGACGCCGCCCGGGAGGACGAGCGCGTCATAGTCGCCGGCGTCGATATCGGCGACGGCGAGCGTCGCCTCGACCGTCTCGCCCTTCTTGTCGTGCACCATGCCCTGGATGTCGCCGGGCTCGATCGAGGCGATTTCCACCTCGAGACCGGCGTCGACGAAGGCGTCGCGCGGACCGATCAACTCAGACTGCTCGAAGCCGTCGGTGGCGACGATGAGGATGCGGGCGGTTTGCGAAGCGGCCATGATGTTCTCCGTGTGCGGGTTCGACACCCTCAACGGTCGCGCCGCCGATGCGTTGCCGCCGCGACGGCAGGCCGCGGCTAGCGCGGGACGATGCCCTCGAACGCCTTCAGCACGTCGGCGTAGAGCTCGCGCTTGAACGGCACGATCAGGTTGACGATCTCGCCCACCGGCGCCCATTGCCAGGCGCGGAATTCGGGGTGAGCGGTCTCGATCCTGACATCCGCGTCCGTGCCGAGGAAGCGCATCGCGTACCATTTCTGCCGCTGGCCGCAGTAGCGGCCCTTCCAGATCTTCCCGATCAGATCGTCGGGCAGGTCGTAGCACAGCCAGTCGTCGCTCTCGGCGATCAGCTCGGCGAGGTGACGCGCGACGCCGGTTTCCTCCTCGAGCTCGCGGAACGCCGCTTCGCGCGGGTCCTCGCCGGCGTCGATGCCGCCCTGCGGCATCTGCCAAGCCTCGAGCGTCGAATCGAGCCGCTGGCCGACGAATACCTCGTCGCGGGCGTTGAGCAGCATCACCCCGACCCCGGCGCGGTAGGGGAGGCCGGAGGGATGGGTCGAGGGAGTCGCGGGAGCGTCGGGCATGCGCGCTCCCTTAGGCGGCTTGCGCCGCCTGCGCCATCGTCGCTTCGCCCTGCGACTCGGTGACGATCTCGCGCAGCGCCGACAGGCAGCCGGCAAGGTCGCCCTGCGCGCTCGGGATCGCCTGGCGCAGCGTCAGGCTGCCGTGGATCTGCCCCTTGGCTTCGCGGAACACCGTCGGCACGCCATGTTCGATGAGCTTCGCCGCATAGGCGCGGCCCTGGTCGCGCAGCGGATCGAGGCCGCAGGTGAAGACGAGCGCCGGCGGCAGCCCGGCGAAACGGTCGCCATGAAAGGGCGAGGCGTGCGGGTGCAGCCGCTCGGCGCCGTCGCCGAGATAGCTCGCCATGAACCAGCTCATGCCGGCGTGGGTCAGCAGATAGCCTTCGGCAAACTCGACCATCGAGCCGGTCTCGGCGCTCATGTCGACGCCCGGATAGATCAGCCACTGCGCGAGGATCGGCACCGGCAGCTGGTCGTGCAGCTGCTGCGCGCAGACGGCGGCGAGATTGCCGCCGGCGCTGTCGCCCGCCACGATCAGGCCGCTCACCGCATGGCCGATGACCCCCGGCGAGCCGGCGATCCAGCGCGTCGCGGCGAGGCAGTCGTCGGCGGCGGCGGGGAAGGGATGTTCGGGCGCCAGCCGATAGTCGACCGCGATCACCGTCATGCCGAGCCCGCGCGCGATCTCGGCGCAGGCGCTGTCGTGCGTGTCGAGGTCGCCGATCACCCAGCCGCCGCCATGGTAGAAGACCAGCACCGGCGCCGGCGGCCCGCTGCGCTGCGCCGGGCAATAAAGCCGCGCCGGGATGACGTGGCCATGATCGCCGGGGATCGACAGTTCCTCGACGTGCGCCAGCTCGCCGCGCGGCAGTTCGACCATCGTTCCCATCATCCGGTACATCTCGCGCGCCGTCGGCGCGTCGACCTCATGCATCTGCGGCCCGGGCTGGCTGTTGAGGAAGTCGAGAAAGGCTTTCACGTCGGGACGGACGAACGGCATGGCAGGGCTCCCCATTATCGGTTGGCCGCAATCATAGGCGCGAAGGTCGAGCCGACAAGCCGCGGAAGTGCGAGGGCCTGAAGGCCGGCGCGGGCGACGAAGAACAGCGTGAAGGCCAGCCACAGCCCGTGGTTGCCGAGCGGCGCGGCGAGCGCCAGCGCCGCGGCATAGGCGAGGAACACCGCCGCCATCGTCGCCAGCAGCGCACGCGTCCAGGTGGCGCCGATAAACACGCCGTCGAGCACGAACGAGACGACGCCGACGAGCGGCATCAGCACCGCCCACGGCAGATAGGCGAGCATGACCGCGACGACCGCCGGATCGGTACTGAAGCTGGCGGCGAACGGCTGCCCGACGGTGGCGAAGGCGAGCGCGATGACGAGGCTGAGCGCCACGCCCGACACGAGGTTGCCGCGAACGAGGGCGGTGAAGCGCGACCGGTCGCGCGCGCCGACGGCCTCGCCGCACAGCACCTGCGCCGCGCTCTCGAAGCCGTCAAGCATCAGCGCCGACAGCATGAACAGCTGGTAGAGGATGGCGTTGGCGGCCAGCACCGTCGCGCCCTGGTCGGCGCCGAGCCGCGAGAACAGCAGCAGCGCGAAGGTCAGGATCAGCGTTCGCACGAACAGGTCGCGGTTGACGCGTAGCAGCTGGCCGAACGCCGCGCGCGTCCAGATCCCCGTCGATCCGATCAGCCGCAGCACGCGCTGCGCCGGCGGTTCGCGCGCGACGATCGCGGCGAGCGCCAGCAGCTTCGCCGCCTCGGACGCGAGCGTCGACCAGGCGACGCCCTCGACGCCCAAGCCCAGGCCGAGCACCAGCGTCAGGTTGAGGGCCACATGCGCGATGTTGGCGCCGACCTCGACCGCCAGCAGCGCGCGCAGCCGCCGACGCCCGATCAGCCAGCCGGCCAGCGCGGCGTTGAGCAGCCACAGCGGCCCGCCCCAATAGCGGATCTCGACATAGGCGCGCGCCTGCGCGGCGACCGCGTCGCGCGCACCGAGCCAGTCGAGCCCGAGCGTCACCGTCAGCGGCTTGGCTGCCAGCACGGCGGCGCCGATCAGCAGCGCAACGGCGATCGCCCGCGCCAGCGTCGCGGCCTGCGCGACCTCGTCGCCGCGCCCCGCCGCCTGCGCGGTCAGCGCCACCGTTCCGGTGCGGAGGAAGTTGAACACGACGAGCAGCCCGAGCATGAACTTGGCGCCGAGCTCGACCGCGCCCTGCGCCGGCGCGTCGCCGAGCCGGCCGATCACCCAGATGTCGGCGAGCCCGAACAGCGCCGTCGCGACGTTGGTGAGCATCGCCGGCAGGGCGATCGCCCAGATGGTGCGCTGAAGCGAAGCGGGCGGCATCTCGTTCATTTCCGTGTCGGGACCGGCTAGGGAGGGGCGGTGTTTCCGTTGGTCCACCATCCAGCATATGTCGCGCCGCTGCCGCCCGGCCACAGCTTTCCGATGGACAAATACGGCCTGGTGATGGTCGCGCTGCGCGAGGCCGGCGCCGAGTGGGACGAACATCTCCCCGCGCCGATGCCACGCGCCTGGATCGAGGCGGTGCACGGCGCCGACTATGTCGAAGCGGTGATGACCGCGACCGTCGACCGCGAGCGCGAGCGGCGGATCGGCTTTCCGGTGACCGAGCGGGTCCGGCTGCGCTCGCTGCTGGCGGCGGGCGGCACCTTCCTCGCCGCGCAGCTGGCGCTGGCGCGCGGCTTTGCGGCGAACAGCGCCGGCGGCAGCCATCACGCCATGCCCGACGGCGGTGCCGGCTATTGCGTGCTCAACGATCTCGCCATCGCCGCCAACCGCCTGCTCGCCGAAGGCGCGGCGCAGCGGGTGATGATCGTCGATCTCGACGTGCACCAGGGCGACGGCACCGCGGTGATGCTCGCCGGGCGGCCAGACGCCTTCACCTTCTCGATGCACGCCGCGAAGAATTTTCCGGCGCGCAAGGCACGGTCGTCGCACGACGTCGAGCTGCCCGATGCTCTCGACGATGCGGGTTATCTCGAGGTGCTGACGCGCGAGCTGCCGGCCTGTCTCGACCGCTTCGGACCCGATCTGGTCCTTTACCAGGCGGGCATCGATCCCCATGTCGACGACAGGCTCGGCCGGCTGGCGCTGACCGACGACGGGCTGGCGGCGCGCGACGGTTTCGTGATGGACGAATGCCGGCGGCGCGGCATCCCGCTCGCCAGCGTGCTCGGCGGCGGCTACGGCCGCGACGGCGACCGGCTCGAAATTGCACGGCGGCACGCGCGCTCGATCCTGGCGCTGGCGGCCGCCGCGGCGAAGCCAAGATAGGTTTCGCCGCACATTTTCTTCTTTGTTGCCCCCCGGTAGGGGGCGTAGGAACGCGACAAGCAATTCATAGCGGCGGAAAAAAGCGAGCAAATGGCAACCGCACTCAAGAACGCGATCTTCGGAGACGACAAGGTGCAGGCCGAAACCCGGGAAGCGGTCGTGGTCCGCTTCGCCGGCGACAGCGGCGACGGCATGCAGCTCACCGGCGGACAGTTCACGCTGTCGACGGCGCTCGCCGGCAACGACCTGGCAACCTTTCCCGACTTCCCCGCCGAGATCCGCGCCCCGCAGGGCACGACCTTCGGCGTGTCGGCCTTCCAGATCAATTTCGGATCGACCGACATCGAGACCGCGGGCGACGAGCCCGACGTGCTGGTGGCGATGAACCCGGCGGCGCTGAAGACCAACGTCGGGTCGCTGCGGCCCGGCGGCCTCGTCATCGCCGACAGCGGCGAGTTCACCGCGCGCAACCTCGCCAAGGCCGGCTACGAGGTGAACCCGCTCGACGACGGGAGCCTCGCGCCCTACCAGCTGCTCGCGTTCAACATCTCGCAGCTGACGCTCGAGGCGGTGAAGCCGTTCGGCCTCGGCAACAAGGAAGCGCTGCGCTGCAAGAACATGTGGACGCTGGGCTTGGCGCTCTGGATGTTCGACCGCGACCGCCAGCCGCTGATCGACTGGCTCAAGACCAAGTTCGCCAAGGCCGAAGTGCTCGCCGAGGCCAACATCGCGGCGCTCAACGCCGGCCATGCCTACGGCGAGACCGCCGAGATCGGCGGGCCGCTGAAGCAGTTCACCATTGCGCCGGCCGAGGTGGCGCCGGGTCATTATCGCACCGTGACGGGCGGCGAGGCGCTGTCGATGGGCCTCGTCGCGGGATCGAAGCTCGCCGGGCTGCCGATGTTCTTCGGCTCCTACCCGATCACGCCGGCGTCGTCGCTGCTGCACACGCTGTCGCGGCTGAAGGAATATGGCGTCACCACCTTCCAGGCCGAGGACGAGATCGCCGCGATCTGCTCGGCGATCGGCGCCTCCTACGCCGGGCAGCTCGGCGTCACCTCCTCGTCCGGCCCCGGCATCGCGCTGAAGGGCGAGGCGATGGGCCTCGCGATCATGACCGAGCTGCCGCTGGTCATCGTCAACAGCCAGCGCGGCGGGCCCTCGACCGGCCTGCCGACCAAGACCGAGCAGTCCGACCTCTATCAGGCGGTCTACGGGCGCAACGGCGACGCGCCGATGCCCGTGATCTCGGCACGCTCGCCCGCCGACGCCTTCGACGTGGCGATCGAGGCGGTGCGCATCGCGACGCAGTTCATGACCCCGGTCATGCTGCTCACCGACGGCTATATCGCCAACGCTGCCGAGCCGTGGCGCATGCCCGACATGAACGGCTTCGAGCCCTTCCCGGTGAAATTCACCACCGAGGTGCCGGCCGAAGGGAAGCAGAGCCCCTATGAGCGCGATCCCGAGACGCTGAAGCGCGTGTGGATCAAGCCGGGCACGCCGGGGCTGATGCACCGCATCGGCGGCATCGAGAAGGCCTATGCCACCGGCCACATCAATTACGAGCCGGCCAACCACCAGAAGATGACCGACACCCGCAAGGGCAAGATCGACGGCATCGCGCGCTACATTCCCGACCAGGGGGTCGAGCTGGGGCAGGCGGGCGGCAGGCTGGCGATCGTCGGCTGGGGCTCGACCTTCGGGCCGATCCACCAGGCGGTGCGCCGCGCCCGTGCCAGGGGGCTCGACGTCAGCCACATCCACATCCGCTATCTCTGGCCGCTGCCGCAGAATCTCGGCGAGCTGCTGAAGAGCTATGACCGGATCATCGTGCCCGAGATGAACACCGGCCAGCTGAAGACGGTGCTGCGTGACCAGTATCTGGTCGACGCCCGGCCGCTCAACAAGGTGTCGGGCCACCCCTTCAAGATCGCCGAGATCGAAGCTGCCATCGAGGAGGCGCTGTCGTGAACGAGATGACCAAGATCACCAAGCCCGACGACTGGGCGACCGACCAGGAAGTGCGCTGGTGCCCCGGCTGTGGCGACTACGCCATCCTGAAGGCGGTGCAGCGCACCATGCCCGAGATCGGCGCGACTCCCGAAAATACCGTGTTCGTCAGCGGCATCGGCTGCTCGTCGCGCTTCCCCTATTATATGGAAACCTACGGCTTCCACACGATCCACGGTCGCGCGCCGGCGGTGGCGACCGGGGTCAAGCTCGCCAATCCCGAGCTCGACGTCTGGCTGATCACCGGCGACGGCGATGGGCTGTCGATCGGCGGCAACCACATGCTGCACCTGCTGCGCCGCAATCTCGATTGCCAGGTGCTGCTGTTCAACAACGAGATCTACGGGCTCACCAAGGGCCAATATTCGCCGACCAGCCGCGTCGGCACGCGCTCGCCATCGACGCCGTTCGGCTCGGTCGACCGCCCGGCCAACCCCTGCGCCTTCGCGATCGGCGCCGGCGGCCGCTTCATCGCGCGCGCCATCGACACGCACAAGAACCTGCCCGCGGTGCTCAAGGCCGCCTATTACAACAAGGGCACCAGCTTCGTCGAAATCTACCAGAACTGCATCGTCTACAACGACGGCGTGTTCGAGAATTTCACCGAGAAGAAGAATTCGGCGAACACCCAGCTGTGGCTTGAGCACGGCCAGCCGATGCTGTTCGCGGCGGGCGCCAAGGGCATTACGCTCAACCGCCAGACGCTACGGCTCGAAGTCGTCGATGTCGTCGACGGCGACCTGTCGCAGGTCATCGTCCACGACGAGACCAACAAGTCGATCGCGCAGATGCTCGTCGACATGCCGTTTCCCGAATTTCCGGTGGCGATGGGCGTGATCTACAACGATCCGGCGCCGACTTTCGAGACCTCGGTCGTCGAGCAGAACCGCCAGCTTTCGGCCGGCAAGACCGCCGATCTCAACGCGCTGATCCGCAAGGGCCAGACCTGGGAAGTCAACCAGAAGCAGCCGCACGTCATCTAGCGGCGGCGGACCGGACCCTTTTTGAATCCGTCATCCTGACGAAAGGCAGAATCTCTCCGGGTCCTGGGAGATCCTGACTTTCGTCAGGATGACGGCCGAAATCTGCCGGTTGGGGATTAGGCCCGCTCGCGCCACCAGGCGGCGGCGAGCAGCGCGGTGAGCAGTCCCCACGCCGCCCAGGGCGGCAGCAGCGGCTCTTCGCGCACGCCGATCAGGCGCCCGCTGTCATTTCGTACCATTCCCAACCAGCCGCCCCCCTGCTGACGGTCGCCGGCGCGCGTGCGCCGGATATCGGGCAGCGCGTCGGCGAGCCGATAGCTGCCGCCGCCGGCGGCGCTCGCCAGCCCGGCCAGCGGCGCTTCGCGCGGGCGAACCTCCGCCAGTTCGGCGACGTCGCCCGCCAGCACGAAGCGTCGCAGCCCGCCGGCATCGGCGCGGTAGAGACCATCGGCCGCGACCGCTATCTGCGCCGCCCTGACGTCGCCGCGCGCGGTCAGCGGGATGGTGCGCGTCGCGCCGTCGGGGGCGGTGAGCTCGACGGCGGCCGGCGGGTTGACGCCGCGCGCGACGATGTCGAGCCGCCGGTCGCGCGCGCGGACCTCGAGCCGGTCCTCGGCCAGGTCGGGTTCCTGCATCAGCCAGTGTACCGTCCGCCGCAGCAGCTCGTCGCGCGGACCGTCGCCGGCCACCGCGCGCGCCCACCACCAGGTGTTGGTCGAGGCGAGCAGCCCGATCCGCCCCTTGCCCTGCCGGTCGAGCATAAGCAGCGGCCGGTCGTCGACCCCCGTCATCAGCACCTGCGCGCGCGAGGCGCGCACGTCGGCCTGCTCGCCCCATGCGCCCCACGGGCCGCGCAGCGTGGCGGTGACGGGATGGCGCCGTCCGATATCGCTGAGCGCCGGGGTGAACTCGCGCGCGACGACCGGGCCCGCCGGAAGCGCCGGCAGGATCTCGCGCAGCAGCGTGTCGGGCAGGCCGCCGGGGTCGGCATATTCGTCGCCCGCCACCACGAGCATGCCGCCGCCGTCGCGGACATAGGCGACGAGGCGGCCGAAATAGCCCGGGGACAGCAGCTCGGTCAGCCCGAAGCGGTCGAGGATGACGAGATCGAAGCGCGGCAGCTGCTGCTCAAACAGCTCCTCGACGGGGAAGGGGATCAGCGCCAGCTGCTCGGTCGGCGTCGGGTCGTAGGAGGACGGCAGCCGCAGGATGGTGAAGTGGACGAGGTCGATGTTGGGATCGGACTTGAGCGTGTCGCGCCACACGCGCCCGCCGGGGTAGGGCACTCCCGACACGAGCAGCACGCGCAGCCGGTCGCGCACGCCGTTGAGCCGGACGAGCGCGCGATTGTTGACGAGCGTCGCCTCGCCGCCGGCCATCGGCGCGACCGACAAGGCGACCTCGACGTCGCCGCGCCGCTCGACCGGCACCGGCAGCGTGAGCGTCTCGCCGACCTGCACCTCGCGCGGCGGCTGCGCGATACCGTTGACCAGCCAGTCGAGCCGCGCCGTCCCTGTGCCGCCGGGCCCGTCGTCGATGCGCAGGCTGATCGCCGCCGGCCGGCCGACGACGCTGTACGGCGGCACCCGGCTGACGATAAGCCGCCGGTCGCGCACCGCCGGATTGCCGGCGATCAGCAGGTGCACCGGGCGGTCGGGCGGCAGCAGCGACGCGTCGGCAACGTCACGAACGATGCCGTCGGTGAGGATCAGCGCGCCGGCCAGCCGGTCGGCGGGCACGTCGCGCAGTGCGCGGTCGAGCGTCGGCAGCAGCCGGGTCGGCTGGCCCGCCTCGGGCCGCGCCTCGACGATCCGCCAGTCGAGCTCGGGCGCGTCGCGCCGCAGCGCGGCCAGCGCGCGATCGGCCTGCGCCGCGCCGTCGTTGACGGTCATGCTGCGCGATCGGTCGACGATCGCCACCGCGATGTCGCGCTGGGCTTCGCGCTCCTCGATGCGGCGGACGGGATTGGCGATGAGCAGCAGCGCCGCGATCGCCACCGCGGCGCGCAACGGTGCGAGGCGGCGGGCGCGATAGGCCGAGATCGCGGCCGACGCGAACAGTCCTGCAGCGAGCAGGGCGATCGCCCAGAGCGGCAGCCAGGGATCGAAGCCGATCATCGACGGTCGTCGCTGCCGATACGGTCGAGCAGCGTGCGCGTGTGCACCTGATCGGCCTTGTAGGTGCCGGTCAGCGCGTAGATCACCGCATTGATGCCGAAGCGCCAGGCTTCCTCGCGGCGCGCCAGCGGCACGGCGGAGCGCTCCGACCAGGCGGTCGCCCAATCGGCGCTGCCGATGACGACCCCGGCGACGCGCCCGTTGCTGCCCGCGGTGCCCGCCTCGGTCCAGGTGCCCGGCGGCAGCCGGGGAATGAGGTAGAAGCTGCGCGCCAGCACATGCTTGTCGTTGAGCTCCTCGAGCTGCGGCAGGCCGAGCGGGCCGAGGACGGCACGCGCGGTGGCGCCGCCGTCGTTGCCGCCGACGAAGTCGAACAGGATCAGTCCGCCGCGGTCGAGATAGGCGCGAACCCGCGCGTTCACCGCGGGCGCGAGCGGCCGCGCGCTCGTCACCGGCCAGTAGAGCAGCGGATAGCGGCCGAGCGAATCACGCGCCGGGTCGACGGCCTGCGGCACGCTCGATGCGACCGCGGTGCGCAACCGCATCACTCGCGCCAGCGAGGCGAGACCGTCGGCACTGACCCGGTCGCGCGCCGCGTCCCCCGTCCGCACATAGCCCAGTTCGACCTGCGCCTGCGCCGCCTCGGCGGTCGACGGGTGGGTCGTCAGCAGCAGGAGCGCCGCAATGCGCGGCAGCGCGCCACGCAGGCCGAGCGCCACGAAACCGTCGGCGATCACCAGCAGCAGCGCCGCGAGCAGCAGCCAGCGGCCGAGATCGACCGGCGCGTCGGCGCGGCCGGCGACGCGCAGCCCGTCGAGCCGCAGCGGCGTGAAGGTGAAGGCGGGGCCGAGATCGAGATTGAGCGGCCGCGCCACGTCGCCCGCGCGGTAGAGGCCGGGCGGCGTCTGCGGCGAGGCGGCGGCGCGCTCCCAGTCGGCCGGCGCGATCCGCGCGCGGACGGGCGCCGCGACCAGCGCACCCTCGGCATCGAGCATGCGGTCGAGCGTCAGCGGCCGGTCGGCGGCGACGTCGAGCGCCGCGGGATTGGCGGCAAGCGGCAGCAGACGGCGCAGCATCGATTCGAACAGCCCGGTGAGCGGCAGCGCCGACCAGCCCGGCGCGGCGCTGGTGTGGACCATCACCAGCAGCCCGCTGCCCTCGCGGCGTGCCGTCACCAGCGGGGTGCCGTCGGCGAGCCAGGCCCAGCGCAGCACGCCGGCCCCTTCGTCGCGGCCGAGAATCTGGCGCGAGACGGTCGCTTCGGGCGGCGTGGGAAGCCGCGCCAGCGGACCGTCGGAGGCATAGCCGCCGATACGTTGCGGCGCCTGCCAGGAGAAGACCCCGCCGAGCGCGCGCGCGCCGGCGCGCAGCGGCACCGGGCTGGCGGTCGTGCCATTCTCGGCGAGGCGCGGGCCGGCGAAGCTGATCGCGACGGCGCCGCCCCGCACCCGGTCGAGCAGCGCCGCGGCGGCCGTGCCGGGGGGCACCGGCGTGTCGACGAGCAGGATGAGGTTGGCGGTGTCGCGCAGCGCCGCCTCGAGCGCCAGCGGCGCAACCTCGGCATGCGGCTCGAGCGCGCGCCGGAGATAGAAGGCGCCCGATTCGAGCGGCGCCGCGTCGCCCTCGCGTTCGCCGTCGACCAGCGCGACGCGCGGGCGGACGGCGGCGGCGTCGGCCAACACCACCGCGCCCGCGCCGGGGCCGTCGAGCTCGACGCGGGCGACGCGCCCCCGGTCGCCGGCATCGAGCGCGAGGCGCACCGTCGCGGTGGCGCCGTCGAAGCTGAACCCCGCCCGGCCGAGCACGGCACCGCGGGCGTCGCGCGCGATCAGCTCGCCGTCCGCGGCAGCGCCTTGCGGCCGAACCGCCTGCGCGGCCCAGCCGTCGGCATTGCGCCCGGCGAGCCGGAGCGCCGCCGACTGCGGCGCGACCAGCTCGACCGCGGCGTCGTCGAGCGCGTCGCGCAGCGCCGCGGCGCCGGCATCCTCGACGCCGTCGGCGATCCACAGCGCCGGGGCGTCGGGGAGGTTCCGGGCAACCGCGGCGCGGTCGGTCGGCCAGGGCCAGGGCTCAAGCGCCTCGACGGTCGCGCGCGCCGTCGCCACGTCGACGAAACGGGCCGCCGGTGGCTTGCCGCCGCGCCAGCCGCCCGGCGGCGCAGCGGTCGTGACGACGGCGACCTGGCTGTCGCTCTGCCGGAGCGCGTCGAGCCGCGCCAGCGCGGCGGCGCGGATCCGCGGCCACGCCGCACCGGCGATCCAGCCATTGTCGACGACCAGCAGCAACCGTCCGGGGGCGGTATCGGCGCCGGCGGGTTTCCAGGTCGGTCCGGCAAGGCCGACGATCAGCAGCGCGATCGCTCCGAGCCGCAGCAGCAGCAACCACAGCGGCGGGCGGCTGGCGGGCGGCGGCGGCTCGTCGCGCTGGCCGAGCAGGCTGAGCGACGGCAGCCGGACGCGGCGCGGCGCCGGCGGGGTCAGCCGCAGCAGCAGGTACAGCGCCGGCAACAGCAGCGCCGCGCCGAGCAGCCAGGGGGTGGCGAAGATCAGCGAGCCCATCAGCCGCGCAGCCAGGCCGCCGCCGCGGCGAGCGTCGCCGACGGCTCGCGATCGGTGCGGTGCCACAGGCTGGTCCAGCCGGCGATCGTGCCGATCGACTCGAGGCGGGCCCGGTGCGCGGTCCAGGCGGCGAGATAATCGTCGCGCACCGCCTCGGCGCGCGCGAATTCGCGCGGCGTGTCGGCGGCCTCGACCGCTTCGAACCGCGTTCGCCCGGCAAAGGGGAAATCGGCTTCCGCCGGATCGGCGACGGCGACCAGCACGCCGACCGCGCCCGCCGCGGCGGCCGCCTCTACCCAGGCGTTCGGGACGCCGTCGAGGAAATCGCCGATCAGCACCACCGCATCGCCGCTGCGCAGTGGCTCGGCGGGAAGCGCGCCGTCGGCGGCGCCCGTCGATGCCAGCAGTTCCTGCGCGGCGCCGCGCGCGCCGGGGCGCAGCAGGTCGGCGATGCGTTCGCCGCCGGCGACCGCCGCCAGTCCCAGCGCGCTGGCGATCAGCCGCGCCCGCGCCAGCTTCGACGGCAGCGCCGGCGCAGACGCGAAGTCCATCGACGGCGACGCGTCGACCCACAGCCACAGCCGGACGGGATCCTCGCGCTCGCGCTCGCGCACGTAGAGATGATCGGAGCGGCCCGAGCGCCGCCAGTCGACCCGATCGACCGCCTCGCCCGGTTGCAGTTCGCGATACTGCCAGAATTCGTTGCCGGCGCCGGCAACGCGGCGCGCGTGGCTGCCGTGAAAGCCGCGCGCCCGGGCGCGTGCACGACCGAGGATGAGCGGTCCGAGACCGGCCGCCGCGCCGGCCGCGGCGTCGAGGCTCACGCCAGCCGCTCTTCCAGCCGCGCGATCAGATCGGGGATGCCGCGGCCGCCGGCGCGCGCGCCGTAGGTGAGCGCCAGCCGGTGGCTGAGCGCCGGCGCGAGCAGCGCGGCGACGTCCTCGAGGATCGGCGCCGAGCGGCCGTCGAGGAAGGCCCGTGCGCGCGCGCCCATCAGCAGCGCCTGCGCGCCGCGCGGGCCGGGGCCCCACAAGATGTCGGGATTGTCGCTGCCGGGGCGGGCGGCGCGCACCGCGCGCAGGATCGCCTCGACCACGCCCTCGGGCACCGGCATGCGCGGCAGCAGCGCCTGCGCGGCGAGCAGGTCGGCGGGGGTCAGCACCGCCTCGGGGACCGCGTCGTTCGGCCCGGTGGTCGACAGCAGGATGTCGCGCTCGTCGTCGAGGCTGGGATAGTCGACGTCGATCTGGAACAGGAACCGGTCGAGCTGCGCCTCGGGCAGCGGATAGGTGCCGTCCTGTTCGATCGGGTTCTGCGTGGCGAGGACGTGGAACGGCGCCGGCAGCGGCCGGCTCTCGCCGGCGACGGTGACCTGCCGCTCCTGCATCGCCTCGAGCAGCGCCGACTGCGTGCGCGGGGAGGCGCGGTTGATCTCGTCGGCCATCAGCAGCTGGCCGAATACCGGCCCGGGAACGAAGCGGAAGGCGCGGCTGCCGTCGGCGCCGGTCTCCAGCACCTCGGCGCCGAGGATATCCGACGGCACCAGGTCGGGGGTGAACTGGATGCGCCGCGTGTCGAGCCCGATCACCGCCCCGAGCGACTTGACGAGCCGCGTCTTGGCGAGGCCGGGAAGCCCGACGACCAGCGCGTGGCCGCCGGCGAGCAGCGCGATGAGCGCGAGGTCGACGACCTCGCGCTGGCCGATGACCATGCGTTCGACGCCATCGCGTGCCGCGGCAAAGCGCGCCGCGAGCCGGTCGAACGCGGCTTCGGCCTCGGCCGGGCTGGCGGCGGCATTCGTCGAGAAGGAGGTCATGTCGGGGTCGAGCATCATCGCCAACGGTTACAGGGGCTGCGCACCATCCTATATGTGAGCAGGACATGCCCGACCGCAACGCGCAAAACACGCCGACCGACAGCCTCGGGCATTCGCTCGCCGACGCGGCGCGGCTGCTCGCCGAGAAGAAACTGCCGCCGGTCGACCGGTGGCAGCCGGCGCAGGTCGGCGACAGCCGCATGCGCATCGCCGCCGACGGGACATGGTTTCACGAGGGGCGGCCGATCCCGCGGCCGGCGCTGGTCAGGCTGTTCTCGACGATCCTGCGGCGCGAACCCGATGGCCGCCATGTGCTGGTGACGCCGGGCGAGAAGCTCGACATCGAGGTCGAGGATGCGCCATTTGTCGCGGTCGAGGCGACGGTCGAGGGTGCCGGGCGCGACCGGCGAATCGGCTTCCGGCTCAACACCGATGATTATGTCATCGCCGGTCCCGGCCACGCGATCCGCGTCGAAACCGGCGCGGACGGCGCGCCGCGGCCCTATGTCCATGTCCGCGCCGGCCTCGACGCGTTGATCGCGCGGCCGGTGTTCTACGAGCTGGCCGAGCTGGCGATCGCCGATGGCGGCGAGCGCGTCGGCCTGTGGAGCGCCGGCATGTTCTTCGACTTCGACGCGGGCACGGCGCCATGCTGATCACCCGCCTTCGCGAGGCGCTCGACCTTCCCGACGTCGACAGCCTGCGCGGCGACTGGGATTTTCTCGACGGCGTCGGGCGGCATGCCGGCGCGCTGACGCCCGCCGCGGTGCTGATCCCGATCGTCGCTCGTGCCGAGCCGACGGTCATGCTGACGCGGCGTACCGATACGCTGCGCCGTCACGCCGGGCAGATTGCCTTTCCCGGCGGCCGCGCCGATCCCGAAGACAGCGGGCCGATCGCGACCGCGCTTCGCGAAGCGCAGGAGGAAGTGGCGCTCGATCCACAGCGGGTCGAGGTGATCGGCACCGCGGGTCGCTACGAGACCGGGACCGGCTACAGCATCACGCCGGTGGTCGGGATCGTCCCGCCCGACCTGCCGCTGGTGCCGTGCGAGGCCGAGGTGGCGGCGCTGTTCGAGGTGCCGCTCGCGCATCTGCTCGATCCGGCGAACCACCAGCTGCGCGAAGCCGAACTCAACGGCCGGATGCGGCGCTATTACGCCATCGACTGGGGCACGCAGCATATCTGGGGCGCGACCGCCGGCATCATCGTCAACCTGGCGCGCCGGCTGGCGCGCGAGACGGCATGAAGCTGCCGCCGCAGCCGTGGATGCAGCGGGCGGGCGCCAGGCGCATCCTGGCGGCGCTCGACGGCGAGACGCGGATCGTCGGCGGCGCGGTTCGCGACGCGCTGCTCGGGCTGCCGGTTGCCGACGTCGACCTGGCGACGCGGCTGGTGCCCGACGAGGTCGTTCGCCGTCTCGAGACGGCGGGCATCAAGGCGGTGCCCACCGGCATCGCGCACGGCACGGTGACCGCGATCGCCGACGGCAGCGTCATCGAGGTAACGACGCTGCGCCGCGACGTCGCCACCGACGGCCGTCGGGCCGAAGTGGCGTTCAGCGAGGACTGGCAGGAAGACGCCAGCCGCCGCGACTTCACGATCAATGCGCTCTACGCCGCTCCCGACACGGGCGAGGTCTTCGATTATTTCGGGGGGCTCGCCGACCTCGACGCGCGCGTCGTCCGCTTCATCGGCGACCCGCTGCGGCGCATCGCCGAGGATCATCTGCGCATCCTGCGCTTCTTCCGCTTCCACGCGCGCTTCGGTGGCGCCGTGGACCAGCCGAGCCTCGAGGCGTGCGCGGCGCGCGCCAACGACCTGATGGCCCTGTCGCGCGAGCGCATCCGCGACGAACTGCTCAAGCTGCTCTGCGTCGGCGATCCCGTGCCGACGCTGCGCCTGATGCTCGACCGCGGCATCCTCGCGCCGGTGTTCCCCGAGGTGACGCCGGAGCGGCTGCCCGCGCTCGAGCGGCTGGTGGCGGTCGAACAGGCGCTCGGCGCGCCGTGCGTCGCGCTGCGGCGGCTGGCGGCGCTGCTGCCGGCCGACGCGGGGGTGCTCGGCGAGGTGGCGGCGCGGCTGCGGCTGTCGAACGTCGAGCGCAAGCGGCTGGTCGCGACGGCCGGACGGCTGCCGGTCATCCCTGAAACCGCAGGCCCGCTCGCTTACCGCCTCGGCCCTGACAGCGCCGCCGACCTGCTGTTGCTGGCGGCGGCGACGCCCGATGCCGTTGCCGCGCCGCTCGCCGCGCTGCGCGACTGGCAGGAGCCGCGGCTGCCGATGTCGGGCCGCGACCTCATCGCGCTCGGCGTGCCGATGGGCCCCGACGTCAGCCGGTTGCTGCTGAAGGTCGAGAACGACTGGGTCGCCGCCGGCTTTCCGCCCGACCGCGACGCGGTCCTCGCTCTCGCGCGTCAGGCGCTGGCGTCGGAGAGCAGATAGGCCTCCGCCGCGTCGGCGGTTAGCGGCCTGGCGTAGAGAAAGCCCTGGCCGGTCTGGCAGGCCAGTTCGGTCAGCCGGTCGGCCTGCGCCACCGTCTCGATGCCTTCCGCCACGGTCTCCATCCCGAGGCTCGCGGCAAGTCCGAGGATGGCGAGGACGATGTTGTAGCTGTCCTCGGTCTCGAACATGTTGCTGACGAACGACCTGTCGATCTTCAGCACGTCGATCGGCAGCTTCTGCAGATAGGTCAGCGACGAATAGCCGGTCCCGAAATCGTCCATCGCGATCGTGACGTCGAGCGCCTTGAGCTTTTCGAGGATCGCGCCGGCGCGCCTGGGATTGTCGATGATGACGCTTTCGGTGAGCTCGATCTTGAGCCGGTTGCCCGGCAGGCCGACGGCGTCGAGCGCCTGCGTCACCGCGTCGACAACGTCGTCGCGCAGCAGCTGCCCGCCCGACATGTTGACGGCGACGACGAGATCCTCGCGTCCCAGACGGCGGCGCCAGTCGGCGAGTTGACGGCAGGCCGTATCGAGCGCCCAGCGGCCGATCGGCACGATCAGCCCGGTCTCCTCGGCGAGCGGGATGAAATCGGTGGGCGGCACGATGCCGCGCTCGGGGTGCTGCCAGCGCGCGAGCGCCTCGAAGCCCGAGATCCGGCCGGTTCGCAGATCGATCAGCGGCTGATAATGGAGGCGCAGCTCGTCGCGCTCGACCGCGTGGCGCAGGTCGGTCTCGAGCTCGAAGCGGCTCTTGGCCTGGTCATGGGCATTGGGCTGGTAGATTTCGGTGCGCGCGACGCCCGCGGCCTTGGCGCGGTTGAGCGCGAACTCGGCATCGCGCAGCAGATCCTCGGCAAAGCTGCCCGAGGTGATCGTCGTGGCGATGCCGATGCTTGCGCCGATGAACAGCTCGCGCTCGGTGATCGCGAACGGCGTGGCCAGCGTCTCGTGGATGCGCTGGGCGACCTGGACCGCCTCGTCGGCGGCTTCGATCCCGCGCACCAGCACCGCGAACTCGTCACCCGACAACCGGGCGAGGACGTCGCCGCCGCGCACGCAGGGCAACAGACGCCGGGCGAACGAGATCAGCAATTCGTCGCCGGCGAGATGGCCCATGCCTTCGTTCACGGCCTTGAAGCGATTGATGTCGAGCGCCAGCACCGCGGCATGCTGCTTGCCTGCCGCGGCCGCGTCCATTGCGAACTCGATGGCACTCTCGGTCTCCTCGATGAACATCACCCGATTGGGAAGGCCGGTGAGCGCGTCGTGGAGCATCGTCTGGCGCAGGCTGCGTTCGGCCTGCAGTTCGGGGCTGCGGTCGCGCACCGTCATCAGCACGCGTGCGGGTTCGAGCGCCAGTCGGCAGAGATGGGCGCATAGATGGCGGTCGCGGCCGGCGATGGCGCCGACCCAGTCGACGTCGCGCGGACCCGCGCCGTCGAGCACCTCGGCGACGGCGGCGAGCAGCGCGTCGGCGCCGGAAAACGGTGCCAGCGCGGCGAGCGGCAGGCCGATCGCCGCCAGTCGCGGCACGCCGGCCCAGGCCTCGAGCAGGCTGTTGGCGGTACGGCAGACGGCGCCATCGGGGCCGTCCTGCACGATTGCCGCGCCGAGCGGCAACGCGTCGAGAATCGCCTGGGCTTCGTCGGGCACGGCGACGGATCGCGCGAACGCGACGGGCAGACGAGTCTTTGCGGCGCTGGTCGCCACCGGCCCTGCCTCTTGACGAACGAAGGCCGAGGGCGACCTTCTAGGTCAGGACAAGGTGCCGGCGCAGGCCTTAAGACCACGTAAACAAAGGGCCGGCGTTGCCGCCGGCCCGGGAGAGCGGTCGACCCGGCGGTCGATCAGGCGGCGTAGCGCTTCTTCATGGCCGAGAAGGTGTCGTGGCCGGCGCGCACCGATTCATAGGCGCGCTGGATCGCCTGCCGGACCTCGGGCGAGAGGTCGGCTTCGAGCGCCGTCTCATATTTCGCCTTGATGACGTCCTCGCCGCGCTCGACTTCGTTGACCGCGGTGCGCACGTCGCTGTCGAAGGCGGCGCGCAGGTTCAGGAACTGACGATGCGCCGCGGCGAGCAGCGTGCCGTCGTCCTCGGGATTGCCGCCGAGGCGAACCACATGTCCGCGCAGATCGGCGACGATCGTGCGGCGCTCCGACGCATATTGGCGAAAGGTCTGCGCGAGGTCGCCGGCGTTGGCGGTCTCCGCTGCCTGTTCATAGCCGTCGGCCGAATCGATCGTCGTGGCGATCAGCGAGTTCAGAACCGCGATATCCTTGTCGGTGTGCATGCTTTGGTCTCCGTGATGAGGCATCAGCCCCTTCAACGGCCGCCCGCCGGCCTCGTTCCGGCGCGCCGATGCGCTCAGCGGACCGGCGGGGCGGCCTGCCGCGCCGCCTCCTCGAGCATGGCCTCATAAAAGGCGACGGCGCGCGCGTAGTCGGCGATCGCGATGCGCTCGTCGGTGCCGTGGAAGCGCTTGAGCTCCTCGGGACCGGTGCGGACGGGGAGGAAGCGGTAGATGTTGGTCGCCACCGGCTCGTAATGGCGTGCGTCGGTCCCGGCGATCACCAGGCCCGGGGCGATGATCGCATCGGGAAAGACGCGGCTCGCGGCGCGTTCGATCGCCGCGAACGCCGGCCCGTCGGCCGGGGAGACCAGCGACGGGTCGCGGCCGCCGGCGATGGCGCGAACGCCGACCTGCGCGTCATCGATCAGCCGACGGTCGCGTGCGACGACGCCGGCCACCGTATCGCCGGGAAGCAGCCGGTGGTTGATCACGGCGCGCGCCGTCTGCGGCAGGACGTTGGCCTTGGTGCCCGCGTTGAACATCGTCAGCGCCGTCGTGGTGCGCACCGAAGCCGACCCCGACGCCGAATCGGCCATCGTCCGCAGCACCAGCGGCTCGGTGAGCCAGCGGTTCGCGAGGACGACGCGCATCGGCAGGTTCATCGCCGGCCCGGTCCGGTCGAGCGTGGCCGCCATCGGGCCGATGAGGCGCGGCGGGAAGGGATCGGCATCGAGGCGACCGACGGCGCGCGCCAGCCGGCCGATCGCCGTGTCGGCGGTGGGCATCGAGGAATGCCCGCCCTCGGCGTTGGCGACCAGTTCGACCGAGGCGTAGCCCTTCTCGGCGACGCCGATCAGCGCCACCGCGGGTTCGACGCCGGGAACGACCCCCTCGAGCACCATCGATCCCTCGTCGAGCACCAGCTCGAGCGCGACGCCCCGCGCCTTGAGCAGCGCCGCCATCGCCTGCGCGCCGCCACCGCCGACCTCCTCGTCGTGGCCGAACGCAAGGTACACGGTGCGCTCGGGCGCCCAGCCGGCGGCAAGCTTGCGTTCGACCGCCTCGAGGATGGCGATCACCGACGATTTGTCGTCCCAGGCTCCGCGCCCCCAGACATAGCCGCCGGCGGCGATGCCGGCGAAGGGCGGATGCGTCCATTTCGCCTCGGTGCCGGCCTCGACCGGCACGACGTCGAGATGCGCGGCGAGCAGGATCGGCCGCGCCGCCGCATCGCGCCCGGTCCAGCGATAGAGCAGGCTGTGACCGGCGACGGTCTCGCGCGTCAGCCCGGCGTGGGCGCGCGGGAAGCTCTCGGCGAGATAGGCGGCGAGGGCATCGAACGCCTCGGCGTCGTAGCGCCCCCCTTCGTAGGAGATCGTCGGGAAGCGCACCGCCCCGGCCAGCCGCTCGATGGCGGCCGCGTCGATCGGTGGCGGCGGCGGCGCCGCGGCGGCGCGTGCCGGCGCCGCGTCGCCGAAGCGCGCGGTGTTGATCCCCATCACCAGGGCCAGCACCAGCAGCGCGACCGCGAGTGCGAAGCCGATCCAGCGAAGTGCCCGCATGTTCAACCTCCTGCGCCCGGAGAGTGCCGGGGGTAGCCGGCCTCCGTCCAGTCCCTTGTCCCCATCCGCCAGCCGGCGCGGGGACGGCGCCGGCAAACAGCGCGTGACGGCCCCTGCGCCATCTGCCACCTTGCGACGATGTCGCCTGCCGTTCGCATGACGCTCTACAATATCGTCTATTTCGCCGGCCTCGCCGGCGTTTTGCTGTTCCTGCCCGTCTGGTTCGAAAAGGCGCGCGGCCTGTCGGGGGCCGAGATCGGCATCATCATGGCGTGCGCCGGCTTCGGCCGCATGCTCGCCGGGCCGCTCGCCGCGGCCTGGGCCGACGGCAAGCGCGATCGCCACGCGCCGCTCAAGCTGCTCGGGCTGGTGGTCGTCGGCGCCTTCCTGTTCCTCGGCGCCGCGCCGAGCTATCTCACCATCCTCGCGGCGGCGCTGGTCGGCATCACCGGCTATTGGCTGATCGTCGGCTACATCGAATCGGGGTTGATGCGGCTGTGCGATCCGCGCGCGACGCTCGACTATTCGCGGGCGCGCGGGCTGGGCTCGGCGGCGTTCGTCGCCGGCAGCCTCGGCCTGGGCTTCGCGATCGATCGCTTCGGCCCGCCGTCGGCGCTCGCGACCGTCGTCATCCTGTGCGCGATTCTCGCCGCCGGCGCCTGGCTGCTCGCGCCCGAGCAGGTCGATCGCGACGCCGAACCGCCGATCGGGGTGCGGCTGCGCGAAGGGCTGGGGCTGGTGAAGCACCCGGCCTTCTTCCTGCTGATCTTCGGCGCCGGCTTCGTCCAGGCGAGCCATGCCTTCTACAATGTGTTCGGCGGGCTGGTGTGGCTCAACCAGGGCATCTCGGGGAGCTGGGTGGGGGCGCTCTACAGCATCGGCGTCGCGGTCGAGGTGGCGTTTCTCATCCTCCTCGGCCGCTGGTCGGAGCGCTATCACGCCTCCGGCCTGGTGCTCGCCGGCGGCCTCGCCGCGGTCGCCCGGTGGATCATCCTCAGCCAGCAGCCCGAACTGATGTGGCTGATCCCGCTGCAGGCGCTACACGGGCTCAGCTTCGCCGCCACCTATCTCGGCACGATGCGGCTGATCCAGGGCTGGTACGGCAACGATCGCGCGCCGACCGCGCAGATGATGTACCAGAGCTTCGCCGCCGCCCCCGAGGCGGCGCTCGCCAGCCTGCTGGCCGGGCCGCTCTACGACAGCTTCGGTGCGCTCGGCTATCTCGGGATGGTGGGGCTGGCGGTCACGGGTGTGCTGCTGTCGCTCCGCCTCCGCAAGACGCCGCCGCCGATGCTGGCGACCACGCCAGCATAAGCGTTCAGAAGCGGTTCAGATCGCCCGCGCAACTCTCGCTTTCGTCGGCGGCCGATGTTGGGGTCCGTCGTTCGGGAGACGAGCCAATGAACAGGACCCTTCTGGCCTTGTCGGCGCTGTCGATGCTCGGCGCGACCGTGGCCGCGACGCCGGCGCTGGCCGGCGACCGCGACCGGGTAAGTCGCGGCGAGATCCGGCGTGACCGCCAGGACGTGCGCGAGGCGCGGCGCGACTATCGGCAGGCGCTGCGCTACGGCGACCGCCGCGACATCCGCGAGGAGCGGCGCGACTATCGCGATGCCAGGCGCGAGCTCCGCCAGGACCGGCGCGATCTGCAGCGCGCTTACGGCTATCGCGGCAACGCCTATCGAGGCGGCTATTACGCCGCGCCGGCCTATTATGGCGGCAATCCCTATTATGCTCATGGCGGCAACCCCTATGCCGCCGGCCCCTATTACGCGGGCTATCGCGGCGATCGCCGCGGCGCGCCGGGCGGCTGGTACGGCCGCAACGGCCGCTACTACGGCAACGACTACAATCGCTGCCGCCGCGATTCGGACACCAACGGCACCGTGCTCGGCGCGATCGCCGGCGGCGTCCTCGGCAACGTGATCGCGCAGCAGGGCGACAAGGCGCTCGGCACGGTGATCGGCGCCGGCGTCGGCGGCGTCATCGGCAACCGGATCGATCACGACGGTCGCGGCGGACGCCGCTGCTATTGAACGAGCTTACCGGGCCCGCCCCCCCAGAAAGGCCCGAAGGAAGGGCGCCGGCGATCCCCCTCTGCCGGCGCCCTTTTTCGTATCTGCCAGATTTCGTCTTGCCACCTGCTACATTTGTGGCATGCTACAAGTGTAGCAAGGAGCGAATCGGGTGATCGGCAATCTTCCGCGACGTGAGCGCGAACTCTTCGAGATCCTGTGCAGCGCCGGCGAGGCGACCGCCGCCGACCTGCGCGAGCGCATGATCGACCCGCCGAGCTATTCGGCGGTGCGCACGATGCTGTCGCGGCTCGCCGCCAAGGGGCTGATCAGCTACCGCGTCGTCGACCAGGCCTATGTCTACCGCAGCGTGCCGCAGGCTGCGAAGGTCCGCGAATCGGCGCTGCGCCAGATGGTGAAGAGCTTCTTCGACGGCTCGGCGGCGAGCGCGGCGACCGCGCTGCTCGGCCTGTCGCGCAACCTCAAGCCCGATGAGCTCGACGCGCTGCAGAAGGCGATCGACGAAGCCCGGGAGCGCCGCTCATGATCCTCGACATCGCCACCAGTCCCGACTTCTTCGTCGAAATGACGTGGAAGTCGGCCGCCATCGCCGGCGTCGCGCTGTTCGCACTGACGCTGCTCCGCTCGCGCTCCGCCGCCGATCGCGCCGCGGTCATCCGCCTCGCGGTGCTGCTGCTGCTCGCGCTGCCGGTCGTTTCGCTGGCCGTGCCGGCGCTGCAGATCGAAAAGCCCGTCGCGGCGATCGAGACGGCCAAGGACCAGGCGCCGCCCCCGCCGCCCGCCGCCGAGGCGCCGGTTGCGCCGGCGGATACGGCGACGGACGTCGCGCGGCCCGCCGAGCCGGCCCCGGTCACCGCCGTGCCGCTACCACCCAGGACCAAGCTGCCGACGGGCCTCATGCTGACGATGGTCTATGTGACCGGCGTCCTGCTGCTCGCGCTGCGCCTGTTCGCGGGGCTGTGGACGCTGCGCCGCTGGACCGCCGCCGCCGAGCCGGTGCGCAGCGTCGACTGGGCGGCGTCGCTGCGCCGCGTGCGCGCCCGCACCGGCACCGCCGTGCCGGTCGGGCTGCTCGCGTCGGCCGACGTGCCCTCGCCGCTGAGCTGGGGGCTCGGCTCGCCGGTCATCCTCATCGACTATGAGACGCTCGACCGCGCCGAGGATGCCGACGCGGTACTGGCGCATGAGCTGGCGCATGTCGTGCGCCGCGACTGGGCGATGCTGATGCTGTCGCGGCTGGCGGTGACGCTGTTCTGGTTCAACCCGCTGGTCTGGCTGCTCGAGCGCGCGCTCGTCCAGCAGGCCGAGGAGGCGGCCGACCTGCGCGCGCTGAGCGGCGTCGAGCCGGTGAGCTACGCCCGCACGCTCGTCGCCTGCGGCGCCCACGCCGGCGGCCATATCGTCCCGGCGAACAGCATTGCCGGCCAGGGCCTCGCGCGCCGCGTCCGCGCCGTGCTCGACGAGAAGCGGCGTGGCACGCCGTCGGGATCGGGTTGGACCGGCCTCGCCATGCTGCTGTGCGTCGCGGTCTCGGCGCCGATCGCCGCGATCGAGCTGGTGTCGCCCGAGGCGCCGAAAGCGCCTACGGTGCCGACCGCTCCGGTTGCGCCGCGTACGGCCACGGCACCGCTCGCAGCGATGGCCGCGCCGGCGCCGATCGCCGCGGTGGCCTGGGCCGACGACGAGGATATCGCTGACGCCGTCGATCAGGCGCTCGAGGCGTCGGAACTCTCGGAAGCGCAGCTCGAGGCGATCGGGGAAGCGGCCGAAGCTGCTGCGGAAGCCGCCGCCGACCGCGCCGAGGCGATGGCGGAGGCCGAAGTCGCGCGCGTCGAGGCCGAACAAGCCCGCGTCGAAGCGGAGCAGGCGCGGATCGAGGCCGACCAGGCTCGTGCCGAGGCCCGCGCCGCCACATTCGAAGCCACCCGGGCCGCCGCGCGCGCCAGCGTTGCCGCTTCCGCTCGCGCCGTCGCCAGGGCGCAGGTCGGCCCGCTGACCGCCGACGATCTGATCGCGATGAAGATCCAGGGTGTCGATGCACGCTATCTCAGCGAGCTGGCGGCGCTGGCGCCGCGCATCCGGCTATCGGCCAAGGAGATCGTCGCGACCAAGATCCACGGCCTGACGCCGGCACGACTGCGCGAGTTCGCCGACGCCGGCTACGCCGCGACCGACATCGACGACCTCGTCGCGATGCGCATCCACGGCGTGACCCCGCTGTTCATTCGCGAGATGTCGGCGGTCGGCTACCCCAAGCTCAGCCCCGACGACCTGGTCGCGATGCGGATCCACGGCGTCACCGCCGACAACGCCCGGCGCGCCGCGGCGCAGGGCAGGCGACCGACGCCCGAGGAGCTCGTCGAGATGAAGCTGCGCGGCAAGATCTAACCGAAGCGACCGACACCAGGTTGCGAGACGACCCGGCCTTCGCCTCCCGAAGCGCCGAACGGCGCCGCGCGACCGAAAGCCGCCCGAGGGCGAAGGAGACGAACATGTTGAAGAAGCTGCTGATCGCCTCAAGCGGACTGCTGCTCGCCACGCCGGCGCAGGCGCAGATACCCGACCGTATCGCCTTCACCGTCGCGCCGACGCAGAAGAGCGCGGGCGAGATCCAGCTCGAGTTGAGCTACCGGACGGCGAAGAGCCGCAGCAACAACTCCCGTCCGATCGCGCTCGCCGAGCTTCAGGGGCTTACCGCGGCGCAGCTCGCGTCGACGAGCGGCCGCCCGGCACGCTTCCGCATCGTTCGCGATGCGGGGTCGCTCGAGTGCGACGGCATCTTCCGTAACGGTCGCGGCACCGGCGACTGCCGCTTCGCGGCCAACGCCGGCTATGCGGCGGCGCTGGCAAAGCGTGGCATCGGCAATCCCAGCGCCGAACAGCAGTTTCAGCTCGCGATGCACGGTGGCGATCTCGCGGTGGTCGACGAGCTGGCTCGGCAGGGTTACCAGCGGCCATCCATCTCGAAGCTCGTCGAAACCGGCATCTTCAACGTCGATGTGCCGTTTCTGAAGGCGCTCGACGGCGCCGGCTACCGCGTCGGCAACGTGTCGAAGCTCGTCGAGATGAAGATCCACGGCGTCACGCCGGCCTATATTGCCGAGCTTGCGGCGATCAGTCCCAACTATCGCAAGCTGCCGGTCGACGCGCTGGTCGAGATGCGCATCCACGGCGTCACGCCGGCCCGCATCCGCGAATATGCCAAGGCGGGCTACACCGGCCTCAGCCGCAGCCAGATCGTCTCGATGGCGATCCACGGCGTATCGCCCGACTATGTGAAGCAGATGGCCGATGCCGGCTATCGCAACCTGACCCCCGAACAGCTGGTCAACATGCGCATTCACGGCGTCAACGCCGAGATGGCGCGCGTCGCCAAAGCTGCGGTGAGGACCAACTGATGCGGGTGATCGATGAGATCGGATGCGTAACGTCTGACGAAGGGAGTCGCGCGATGCACCGTTTTGGAGAATGGCTCTGCGACAATGTTCCCTTCGTGTCGATGGTGCTCGTCGCCGTGCTGATCGGCGGACTGGTGGCGCTCGGCTGAGCGCGCGCGATCGTGCCGCTGATGCGCTGGCCGAACGCCCTGCGCAGCGCGACGGCGGCTACGGCCTCCCGCGATGCGTCCCGGGGTGCCGCCGCGGCTCGCAGCATTGACCACGATCCATCGATAGGCCGCCCAGCCGTCCTCAGGCGCCGCGGGCAATGCAAGGCCCTTCGCCGGCGGGCGCAGCAGGGCGCCGGTTGAATGGTCCATCACCAACCGGTCGGTCCGGGGCCGGCTCCTAAATTTCCTTAATCGAAGCGATTATCGCGCGGGAAGCCGTTGGGCGGCAGCCGGCCGGCCTGCGCGCGGTCGCCCATCCAGTCGGTCAGCACATTCTCGGTGCGCATGCGGTCGCCCTTGCCGCCCATCTGCCACGACAGGCCGTCGGCGAGCGTGAAGGCGATCGCGTCGGAGAGGCCGCCGTCCTTGTACTTCTGCAAGGTGACGCCCTGGCCGCGGCTCATCTCGACGACCTGACTGATCGGGAAGATCAGCAGCTTGCGGTTGTCGCCAACCGCCGCGACGTGATCGGCGCCGGCTGGGAGGGCGCGCACCACCTTCAGTCGTGCGCCGGGACGCGGCGCCATGACCTGGCGGCCCTTCTTCGTCTCCGCAACGGTGTCGGCGGCGGGCACGATGAAGCCCTTGCCGTCCGAGGCGGCGAGCAGCAGCTTGGCGGCTGGCTGGTGCGCGAACAGCGCCACGATTTCGGCGGTCGATTCCATGTCGACCATCAGCCGGATCGGCTCGCCGAAGCCGCGGCCGCCGGGCAGCCGGTCGGCGGCGAGCGTGTAGAAGCGGCCGTTGTCGGCGGCGACGACGATCTTGTCGGTGGTCTGCGCGTGGAAGGCGAAGGCGGGGCCGTCGCCCTCCTTGAACTTTGCCGCCTCCGCCGAGGCCAGCTCGACATGGCCCTTCATCGCGCGGATCCAGCCCTTGGCGGAGGCGATGACGGTGATCGGTTCGCGCTCGATCATCGCCTCGAGCGGGATGTCGATGACCGTCGGCGCGTCGGTGAAGCTGGTGCGGCGGCGGCCGAGCGGCGTCTCGGGCCCATAGCGGGCGCGCAGCTGCGCGAGGTCGGCCTTCACGCGCTCGCGCTGCTTCTTGGGCGACTCGAGCAGCGCGCGCAGCCCGCTCGCCTCCTTGGTGAGCGCCTTGTTCTCCTTGCCGATCTCCATCTCCTCGAGCTTGCGGAGACTCCGCAGCCGCATGTTGAGGATCGCCTCGGCCTGGCGGTCGGTCAGCGCGAAGGTGCGGATCAGCTCCTGCTTGGGCTCGTCCTCCTCGCGGATGATGCGGATCACCTCGTCGAGGTTGAGATAGGCGATCAGGAAGCCGGCGAGCAGTTCGAGCCGGTCCTCGATCTTCTGCAGCCGGTATTTCGACCGCGCGACCAGCACCTCGACCTGATGGTCGAGATAGGCGAGCAGCGCATCCCTGAGGCTCATGACGCGCGGCGTGCGCGTCTTGTCGAGGACGTTGAGGTTGAGCGGGAAGCGCACCTCGAGATCGGTCAGCTTGAACAGGCTCTCCATCAGCACCTGCGCGTCGACGTTGCGCGACCGCGGTTCGAGCACCAGCCTTATCTCGGCATCCGATTCGTCGCGCACGTCCTCGAGGATCGGCAGCTTCTTCTCGGTGACGAGCGCGGCGATCTCCTCGATCAGCTTGCCCTTCTGTACCTGGAACGGGATCTCGGTGATGACGATGTACCAGCCGCCGCCCTTGACCTCGACCTTCTCCCAGCGCGCGCGCAGCCGGAACGAGCCGCGCCCCGTCGCATAGGCTTCGCGGATGCCGCCCTTCGATTCGATGCAGACGCCGCCGGTCGGGAAGTCGGGCCCCTGCACATGTTCGAGCAGCGCGTCGACGCCCAGGTCGGGATCGTCGATCAGCGCGGTCGCGGCGTCGATCAGCTCGGCGACGTTGTGCGGGGGGATCGAGGTCGCCATGCCGACGGCGATGCCGCTGGCGCCGTTGGCGAGGAGGTTGGGGAACAGCGCCGGGAAGACCTCGGGCTCCTCGTCCTCGCCATTGTAGGTGGTGCGGAAAGGCACGCAATTCTCGTCGAGCCCGTCCATCAGCTCGGCGGCGGCGGCGGTCAGCCGCGCCTCGGTGTAGCGCATCGCCGCGGCGTTATCGCCGTCGATGTTGCCGAAATTGCCCTGGCCGTCGACGAGCGGGTAGCGAAGCGCGAAGGTCTGCGCGAGGCGGACGAGCGCGTCATAGACCGACTGGTCGCCGTGCGGATGATATTTGCCGATGACGTCGCCGATGACGCGCGCGCATTTCTTGTAGCCCGATGCCGGGTCGAGCTTGAGCAGCCGCATCGCCCACAGCAGCCGCCGATGCACCGGCTTCAGCCCGTCGCGGACGTCGGGCAGCGAGCGCGCGGTGATCGTCGACATCGCATAGACGAGGTAGCGGTCGGACAGCGCTTCGGCGAAGGGGGTTTCGATGATGCGGTCGTGGAGATCGGTCATGGGGATAGGTTTCTAGCAAGCCCGTGCCGCTCGTGCAGCAGGGTTCTTTTTATGTTCTCGCCTTTTCGGCGCCAGGCAACAAGGGGAAGCGGATGGATCGGACGAACGGTCAGGGCGCGGGCGATCCGTGGCGCGTCGTCGAGCGCATGCTGGCGGGCTGGCATGCGCTCGATGCGGCGGCGGTGATCGACTGGTTCGCCGACGACGCGGTGATGCACAACATGATGATGGACCCGCTCGAAGGCAAAGCGGCGATTCGCGGGCTGCTCGACATGTTCTTCGCCAGGGCGGAAAAGGTCGAGATGGAGATCGTCAGCCGCGCGGTGGCCGGCGACACGGTGATGATCGAGCGGCGCGACCATTTCATCTGGGCGGGCCGCGCCGGGATGCTGCCCGTCGTCGGCGTATTCGAGGTGCGCGACGGGCTGATCCGGAGCTGGCGCGAATATTTCGACCGCGCGACCTACGAGCGCCAGGCTTACGGCTGATCCGCCGCGGCGGTGCGGGCGACGCGGCTCATCAGCCGCTCGCGCGCCGCGAGCATGTCGCCCCGACGGCCGCCGTTGAGCACGTCGCGCTCGAGGAAGAAGCCGGTCGTGCGCAGCCCGGCGGCGATGTCGCGCCAGCTGCTCACCCCGGCGAGGCCGAGCAGAAAGCCGGGGAGGGGCAGCAAGCGTTCGGCGTAGGGGAGACCGGCGTCGCGACTGACCGCCCGCGAGGATTTCGGGCTCACATAGGCGAGGTCGTCGCGCCGGCCGGTTGCGGCGCATTCGCTCAGGTCGAGCCCGAAGCCGAGCTTGCCCAGCAGCAGCAGTTCGTAGCGCACGACGCCGGCGACCCACAGGCGCGGATCGTCGCTGTGCTCCATCACGTCGAGCAGGCCACCGAGCGCCGGGTAGAGCTCGGGATAGGCCGACCCCTCCGACAGCGTCGTCGCGGTGACCCCGCAGAGCCACTCGACCGCCGCGGCCGCCAGCCGGTCCGTCGCCAGCCCGGCGCGCGAGTGAAGGAGTTCGACGGTGGCGCCGGCGAGCTGCTCCTCGACGCGCGACCGCAGCTCGGCCTGCACGAGGTTGCCGGGCTGAAGCACCGGGCGCATCCGCCGCGAGCGTCCGCCGCGCACATAACCCGCCGCGAGGCCCGCCGACCGCGTCAGCAGCCGCACCACCGCGCCATGCTCGCCATGGGGGAGAACCGCGCAGACGATGGCTTCGTCGGTCAGGTGCATCGGCTCACCATAGGGCGGCCGGCGCCGGCGGGTAAGGCGTCGCTATTCGACCCAGCCGAGCCCCATGTCGCGGTAGACGGCGCGGTCCTCGGCCCAGTCGGACTTGACCTTGACGTGCAGGAACAGGTGGACGCGGCGCCCGAGCTGTTCTTCCAGTTCCGCCCGCGATGCGGCGCCGAGCTTCTTGATCTGCGCCCCCGCCTTGCCGAGCACGATGCCCTTCTGGCTATCGCGCTCGACGAGGATCTGCTGGTGGATCGCCACCGACCCGTCCTTGCGTTCTTCCCACTTCTCGGTCTCGACCGCGGTGGCATAGGGCAGCTCCTCGTGGAGCTGGCGATAGATCTGCTCGCGGGTGATCTCGGCGGCGAGCAGCCGCGTCGTGACGTCGGACACCTGATCGTCGGGGAAGTGCCACGGCCCCTCGGGCATCGCCGCCGACAGCGTCGCCTTGAGATCGCCGACGCCGTCGCCGGTCTTCGCCGCGATCATGAAGGTCTCGGCGAAGGGCACGCGGCGGTTCGCTTCCTCGGCGAGCGTCAGCAGCTTGTGCTTGGGGGCGACGTCGACCTTGTTGAGCGCCAGCATCCGCGGCTCTTCGCGATCCTTGATCGCATCGAGCAGCGCCGAGACCTCGTCGTTCATGCCGGCACGCGCGTCGATCATCAGCACGACGATGTCGGCGCCGGTGGTACCCTCCCACGCGGCGCTCACCATCGCGCGGTCGAGCCGCCGCCGCGGCTTGAAGATGCCCGGCGTATCGACGAGCAGCAGCTGCGTCTTGCCGTCGATGGCGATGCCGATCAGCCGGGTGCGCGTCGTCTGCACCTTCGGGCTGACGATCGCGACCTTCTGCCCGACCAGCGCGTTGACCAGCGTCGACTTGCCGGCGTTCGGCGCACCGATGATCGCGACCACGCCGCAGCGCTCGCCCGTCCGGCTCATTTGCATAGCATATCCAGCATCGCCTGCGCCGCCGCCGTTTCGGCCTCCTGCTTGTTGGTGCCCTCGGCCTCGACCGGTTCCTGGCCGCGTACCGTAACCCGAACGCGGAAGACCGGTGCATGTTGCGGCCCCGAACGATCGACGACGAGATATTCGGGCGAGCGCAGGCCGCGCGCGTTCGCCCATTCCTGCAGCGCCGACTTGGGATGCTTGGGCGCATGCGCGTCGAGCGACATATAGGGCGCCCAGCCGCGGCGCACGAAGCGCTCCGCGGCGGCCATGCCGGCGTCGAGATAGAGCGCGCCGATCATCGCCTCGACGACGTCGCCGAGCACGTTTTCCGACTGGTGCGCCCGATCGCCGCGCGCCTGCGCGCCGAGGACGATGTGCGGCGTCACGCCGATGTCGCGCGCCACCGCCGCGCAGGTCTCGCGGCTCACCAGCTCGGCGAAGCGCCGCGACAGCTTGCCTTCGGCCTCGTCGGCGAGGTCGGCGTAGAGCCAGCTCGCGATGATGAAGCCGAGCACGCGGTCGCCGAGGAACTCCAGCCGCTCATAGTCGGGCTTGCCGACGCTCGAATGCGTCAGCGCGCGGTCGAGCAGGCGAGGGTCGCCGAACGCATGTCCCAGCGCCTGCGCGGCCCAGTCGGTTGGGGTCATGCGCTGAAGGTCCTGCCGACCCGCTCCCAGCGGATCGCCGAGAACCAGGTCCAGGGCTTGATCAGTTCGGCCGATCCATCGGTCGAGAAGAACATCAGCGAGGCGCGGCCGATCAGGTTTTCGTGCGGTACGAAGCCGATGCCGTCCTGCGCCACCGAAAAGCGGCTGTCGGCCGAATCGTCGCGGTTGTCGCCCATCATGAAATAATGGCCCTGCGGCACGACGTAGACGCCGGTATCGTCGCCGCTCGACCCCGTCACCTGGTCGAGGACATAATAGCTGGTGCCGCCCGGGAGCGTCTCGCGGAAGCGCGGGTAGCGACAGACCGGCTGGCCGGTCTCCGTCGCCGCACGAAAGCTCGGGCGCGCGAAACCGCCGAGACAGTCGCTGTTCGGGGTGACCGGCGCGACGAGGTCGCCGGCGCGCTCCTTGCGCACGGGCGCGCCGTTGATGTGGAGGACTCCCCCCTTCATCTGGATCAGGTCGCCCGGCAGGCCGATGACGCGCTTGATGAAGTCGGTGCGATTGTCGGCCGGCGTCTTGAACACCACGATCTCGCCGCGCTCGGGGGCACCGTCGAGGATGCGGCCGTCGAACAGCGGCAGGCCGAGCGGCAGCGAATAGCGGCTGTAGCCATAGGGCCATTTCGACACGAACAGATAGTCGCCGACCCGCAGCCGCGGCAGCATCGACTCCGACGGGATGTTGAACGGCTCATAGCCGAACGAGCGCAGGAACAGCGCGATCAGGATCGCGCCGAAGATCGTCTTCGCGCCCTCCTTGAACGACGCGTAGAGCGCTTCGGTTCGGGCGATATGGGCTGCGCGCGCCGCTTGCGTCTCGCTCATCGGCGCGTCGCTGACCTCGGGTTCCTTCATCGCGCGCCACTAGGCGGGGCGCCGAGCGCGAGTCAAGGATGGCGGATGCCGCAGGCGCATCCTATAGCGGCGGGCGCGACGAGGAGGACGACGATGCCCGATACGCTGCCGCAGACCCGCCCATGGCAGGCGCTCGCCGATCATGCGGCGACGGCCCGCGACCACGCGATCCTCGCGATGTTCGAGGCCGACCCCGACCGGCTGGCGCGGCTGTCGGTCGACGTCGCCGGGCTGCATTTCGATTTCGCCAAGCTGCGTGCCGATGCGCGCGCCATCGACCTGCTCGGCGCGCTGGCGGACGCGAGCGACCTCGATGGCTGGAAGCGCCGCCTGCTCGACGGCGAGGTCGTCAACGCCAGCGAGCGCCGTGCCGCCACCCACGCCGCCGAGCGGTCGCCGGCCGCCGATCATGCACCGATGCGCTCGCTCGTCGAGGCGGTGCGCGCCGGCGCGCATGGCGGTATCCGCCACATCCTGCACATCGGCATCGGCGGATCGGCGCTCGGCCCGGCGCTGCTGCTCGATGCGCTGGGGCGCCACGGCGACGGCCCCGAGGTTGCGGTGGTCGCCAACATCGATGGCGTCGCACTGGCCGAGGCCTGCGCCCGCTTCGATCCGCGGCACACGATGGTCGTCATCGTCTCCAAGACCTTCACGACCATCGAGACCATGACCAATGCGCAGGGCGCGCTCGCCTGGCTGCGCGCCGGCGGGATCGCCGATCCGGTGACGCGCTGCATCGCAGTGACGGCGGCCCCCGCGAAGGCGGCGGCGTTCGGCCTCGCCGCGGACCGCATCCTGCCGTTCGCCGAGTCGGTCGGCGGCCGCTATTCGCTGTGGTCGGCGGTCGGACTGCCGTTCGCGCTGCGCAGCGGCTGGCCCGCCTTCCAGGAGCTGCTCGACGGGGCCGCGGCGATGGACGCGCATTTCGCGTCGACGCGCTTTGCCCGCAACGCGCCGGCGCTGGCCGCGGCGCTCGACGTCTGGCACGCCACGCTGCTCGGCGCCGAGACGCGCGCGGTGTTCGCCTATGACGAGCGGCTGCGGCTGGTCCCGGCCTATCTGCAGCAGCTCGAGATGGAGTCGAACGGCAAGCGCGTGACCCGCGACGGCGTGCCTGTCGGCTGGGCGACCGCGCCGATCACCTGGGGCGGCACCGGCACCGATGCGCAGCATGCGGTGTTCCAGCTGCTGCACCAGGGCACGCATCTCGTTCCGGTGGAATTCCTCGCGGTGGTGGAGCCCGGGCACGCGCTGGGCGGCTCCTTCCATCGCCAGCTGCTGACCAACTGCTTCGCGCAGGGCGCCGCCCTGCTGAAGGGGCGCAGCCATGCCGAAGCGCTGGCGCTTTCGGGCGGCGATGCGGCGCTGGCGCATGCCAAGACCTTTCCCGGCAACCGGCCCTCGGCGACGATCCTGCTCGACCGGCTCGACGCGCGAACGCTCGGCGCGCTGCTCGCCTTCTACGAGCATCGCACCTTCGTCGCTGCGGTGCTGCTCGGCATAAACCCTTTCGATCAATGGGGGGTCGAGCTCGGCAAGGAGATGGCGAAGGCGATGGACGACGGCGCCCCGACGCGCTTCGATCCGTCGACCGCCGATCTGCTGCGCCGCGCGCTCTAGCGGGGAACCAGCCGCGCCGCCCGGCGGTTGACCTCGCGTAGGTAGCGTAGCGAGGCAGCGATGACGGTTCCCGACCCCGATGGCCCCATGCAGGGGCCACGCAACACGCGCGACGTCATGAAGCGGGCCCCCGCGCCGCCGGTCGCCGAGGATGACGCGCCCGAAGCCCCCGCCACCGACGCGGCGACGACGGCGGTCGAGGTCGGGCAGGAAGCGGCCTGATGCTGCTGCGCCTCGCCGAGCATCTGGTGTTCCTGTTTCTGATCGCGTGGACGGTGGTGTTTCCGCTGGCGACGCTGCTGTCGCTGGTGTTGACGCTGCCGCTGTGGCTTCTCGTCGGCCTGCATCTGACCGGACGGCAGCGCGCGCGCTTGCCGGCGGCGCGAACTTAGCGTCTCGTCTCACCGGCGTCGTTGCGGCATAGCGCGTGCCTCACTTCCGAACGACGGAGCGGCCGTGGCCACCGGACTGATCGCGCTGCTCGACGACGTGGCCGGGATCGCCAAGATCGCCGCGGCCTCGCTCGATGATGCGGCCGGGCAGGCGGCGAAGGCCGGCGGGAAGGCGGCGGGCGTCGTCATCGACGACACCGCGGTGGCGCCTGCCTATGTGGTCGGCTTCGCCGCCGAGCGCGAGCTGCCGATCGTCGGCAAGATCGCGCTCGGCTCGCTCAAGAACAAGCTGTTGTTCCTGATGCCCGCGGCGCTGGCGCTGAGTCTGCTCGCGCCCTGGGCGATCACGCCGCTGCTGATGGCGGGCGGCACCTATCTCTGCTTCGAGGGCGCCGAAAAGCTCTACGAGAAGCTCGTACCGCACCCCGAAGGCGACGGCGATACGATCGGCGAGCATATCGCCGATCCGCACAAGCTCGAGGCGGAAAAGGTGGCGGGCGCGATCCGCACCGATCTCATCCTGTCGGGCGAGATCATGGCGATCACGCTGGCGACCGTCGCCGATGCGAGCTTCGCGACGCGCGCCGCGGTGCTCGGCGTGGTGGGCATCGGCATCACCATCCTCGTCTATGGCGTCGTGGCGGTCATCGTGAAGGCCGACGACATGGGCATGGCGCTGGCGCGGCGCGACAGCGCGTCGCTGCGCGCGCTCGGCCGCGGCGTCGTCAGGGGCATGCCCTCGATCCTCGGCGTGCTCGGGGCCGTCGGCACCGCGGCGATGATCTGGGTCGGCGGCGGCATCGTGCTGCACGGCATGGAGGAATATCACCTGACCGGGCTGCCCAGCCTCGTCCACGCCGCTGCCGCCGCGGCCGGTGCCGCCGCGCCGGCGGCGCAGGGTCTGGTCGCCTGGGCGGTCGGCGCGCTCGGATCGGGGCTGTTCGGGCTGCTGCTCGGCGGCCTGATCGTTGCGATCCTGAACCTCATTCCGCGACGAGGCCATCGATCCTAATTGCGAGTCGATCGCGCGGAACCTCCGGCGCTCCGGGCCATTGGCCTCGCAGGAATGATCCGAGGAGAGTGCCATGGCAAGCAAGGGACATCAGGGCCGCAACGGCTGGTTCGACGGCAACGGTAAGCTGTGGGGCGCGGTCGCCGCCGGCGTGGTCGTCGGCTTTGCCGCCAATCTCGGCCGCAAGGCGGCGGTGCAGGCGGTGACCGGCGGCGCCACCGGCGACTGGTTCGAGGCGCTGAAGGCCGAACACCGGATCACGATGAAGGTCTTCGACATGATCGAGGCGACCGAGGACGACCAGACGGTGCGCCGCGGCCTGCTGCTGGCCAAGCTCAAATATTCGCTGAGCAGGCATGCGCTCGAGGAGGAGGACGTGGTCTATCCGGCGCTGCGCGACGCCGCCCGCAAGGAGGTCGCCGACAAGCTCAACCACGATCACGGGTACATCAAGACCTATCTCTACGAGCTGCTCGAGATGCCTAAGGATTCGCCGGCGTGGATCGTCAAGATCCGCGAACTGCGCGCGCTGATCGAGGATCATGTCCGCGAGGAGGAGGAGGACATCTATCCCGCCTTCCATGCCAGCCTCAGCGACGAGCAGAACGCGCGGCTGACGACGCTGCTCAACAAGGAAGGCTTCTCTTACAATTGAGGGCCGGCGCGGCGCCCGGCGATCAGTCGTCGAGCGCCGCGTAGACCATCGTGCGCAGTTCGCGGCGCACCGGATAGGTGCTCGACGGGATCAGCTGCGTCATGAAGATGGCGACCAGTTCCTCGACCGGGTCGATCCAGAAGAAGGTGCTGGCAGCACCCCCCCAATAATAGTCGCCGATCGACCCGGGGATCAGCGTCTTTGCCGGATCGACGTTGGTCGCGAAGCCCAGGCCGAAGCCCACCCCCGAATAGCTCGCCTCCGAGAACAGCGAGACCGACAGCGCCGGCAGGTCGACGCCGCCGGGGAGATGGTTGGCGGTCATCAGTTCGAGCGTCTTGCGCCCGACGAGCCGGTGGCCGTTCGCTGCCCCGCCGTTCGCCAGCGCCTTCGCGAACTTCATATAGTCGCCCGCCGTCGAGACCAGCCCGCCGCCGCCCGATACGAAGCCCGGCGGCTCGAGATAGGTCGAGGTCGCCGCGTCGTCCTGCAGCGCGATGCCGCCGTCGCGCGTCGGCTGATAGCAGCTGGCGAAGCGGCCGCGCGCCCCGTCGGGCACCTGGAAGCCGGTGTCGGTCATCCCGAGCGGCTCGAAGATGCGCCGCTTGAGGAAGGCCTCGAACGGCTCGCCGCTGATCTTCTGGACCAGATAGCCGACGACATCGGTCGCGACCGAATAGTTCCATTTCTCGCCCGGCGAGAATTCGAGCGGCAGCGTCGCGAGCGTTGCGATGAACTGGTCGAGATCGCCGGCCTTCTCGATCTCGCCGATCTTCGCCGCGCGATAGGCGGCGTCGACATTGGTGCGCAGCTGGAAGCCGTAGGTCAGGCCGCTGGTATGACGCAGCAGGTCGACGATCAGCATCGGCCGCGCCGGCCGCGTCGTCTGAAATCCGGTGCGGTGCGTGCCGCCGGCGAACACGCCGAGGTTGCGCCATTCGGGGATGAAGCGGTGGACCGGGTCGTCGAGCGCCACCAGCCCTTCCTCGACGAGCATCATGAACGCGATCGAGGTGATCGGCTTGGTCATCGAATAGATGCGCCAGATCGTGTCCTCGGCCACCGGCAAGCCGCGTTCGACGTCGGCGAACCCGCGAAGCCCGAGATGCGCGATCTCGCCACGATGCGCGACCATGGTCAGCGTGCCGGGCAGCTTGCCCGTGTCGATATATTTGCGCTGCAGGAAGTCGTCGACGCGCTGCAGTCGCGCGGGGTTCATGCCTGCGGAACCGGTCTTCATCAGCATTATCGGCCTTCCGTCGCGATGCGTTCGATCGCCTCGAGCGTGCGATCGACCTCGTCCAGGCTGTTGTAATGGCAGAGACCGACGCGCACGAGACCGCCCGAATTCGTCAGGCCGAGCCTTTCGACCACCTCGATCGCGTAGAAGCTGCCCGACCAGACGAAGATATTCTCCGCCGCGAGGCGTTCGGCGACGGCGCGCGGCTCGCGGCCGTTGAGCGTGAAGGCGAAGGTCGGCACGCGGTCTTCCATCGTGTCGGGTCCCCACAGCCAGAGCCCCGGAATCGCCAGCAGCCCGTCGAGCAGCCGCTGGCCGAGGTCGCGCTCATAGGCGGCGAGCGTCGCCATGCCGCCGAACGCCTCGAGATGTTCGATCGCGCCGAGCGTGCCGGCCTGCCCCTCGTAGGAGGGCGTGCCGGTCTCCCACTTGCGCGCCGGCGGCGTGGTCGGCGACGGGCGAACCTTGTAGGCGGGCAGTTCCTCGAGCAGCGCCGCGCGGCCCCACATCACCCCCTGGTGCGGCCCGAAGAACTTGTAGGGCGAGGCGACGAGCAGGTCGCAGCCGAGCGCCGTCACGTCGACGGGCAGGTGCGGCACCGACTGCACCGCGTCGACATAGACCAGCGCCGCCGGGTTGGCGTCCTTCGCCGCCGCGGCGATCGCCGCGACGTCGTTGACGGTGCCGAGCGCGTTGCTGGCATGGCCGACGGCGACGAGCGCAGTCCGTTCGCTGAGCACGTCGCCGAGTGTGTCGAGCCGGAGGCGGCCGCTGTCGGGATCGAAATCGATCCAGCGTACCGCCAGCCCGCGATCCTCGGCGACGCGCAGCCACGGCGCGACGTTGGCGTCATGGTCGAGCCGGGTCAGCACGATCTCGTCGGCCGGCCCGAAGCGCGGGGCGAGGCTGCGCGACAGCGCGAAGGTCAGCGAGGTCATGTTGGGCCCGAACGCCACCTCGCCGTCGTCGGCGCCGAGGAAGGCGGCGACCTTGGCATGCGCCTCGCTGCTCAGCCGCTCGGTGGCGATCGAGGTGGCGAAGGCGCCGCCGTCGTTGGCGGTGCCGCTGCGGATATAGGCGCACATTCGCTCGACCGCGCGCTCGCACACCTGCGTGCCGCCCGGTGCGTCGAGATAGACGCGGGCGTAGCCGCCGTCGCTGATCCCCAGAGCCGGAAACTGCGCCCGCACCGCCTCGACGTCGAACATTCGCGTCCCCTCCCTCGGATTCCGCCAACCGGATGTTAACCATCCGCGCGACAAAGTCTCGGGCAACTCGCATCAGGGGTCCGGAATGAAGCCCGAACTGTCGCTTGCGCCGTCGCTCGAATCCGCCGTCGGAACCGTCGCGGCCGAATGCGGCCGCTTCGCCATCGAATGCAGCGACGTCGCGGGGTACGTCAACGCCGTCGGCACGCGCATCGAGGAGCAGCTGGCGCTGCTGCGCGCGCTCGAACAGGTGTCGACGACCTTGCTTGCCGATCAGGCGAGCGTCACCGACGCCACCGACGAGGCGCATCGCTACGCGCAGGACACGCGCGACCAGCTCGAACGATCGGCGCAGGCGATCGGCGCGACGATCGACGTGTTCGGCGGGCTGACCGATCTCGTCCTTCATCTCGGCGACCGCATGCTCAACCTGTCGAGCGCGCTCGAGCAGGTGCGCGGCGTGTCGGCGGGGATCGACAAGATCGCGCGCCAGACCAACCTGCTCGCGCTCAACGCCACGATCGAGGCGGCGCGCGCCGGCGACGCCGGCCGCGGCTTCGCGGTGGTCGCGCAGGAGGTCAAGAAGCTCGCCGCCGACACGCAGCGCGCCACCGCCGAGATCTCGCGCACCGTCGAGCAGCTGGGCGCCGAGGCGGCCGGCATCGGCGAGGAGATCGAGGGCGGCGTGGCGCGCGGCAAGGCGGCGCGGGCGCAAGCCGCCGAGCTGCGCAGCGCGCTGCAGAATAGCATCAGCTTCGTCGACCAGCTCGACGACCGCACCAGCGACATCGCCGCGCGCTCGCAGACCATCCGGACCAGCGTGCGCGAGGTCCAGAACGGCCTGTCGGCCTTCGCCGTCGTGGCGCGCGAGAATACCGCCGAGCTGTCGCGCTCGGGCCAGCGGCTCGACCAGCTCGAATCGATGTCGAACACCATGCTCGACCTCGTCGCGCACTGCGGCGTCGCGACCGCCGACACGCCGTTCATCGAACGGGCGGTGGCCGCGATGCGCGAGATCCAGGCGACGGTCGAAGCCGGCATCGCCGACGGCGAGCTGCGCCCCGAGGACGTGTTCGACACCGCCTACCGGCCGGTCGCCGGGTCGAACCCCGAACAGTTCACGACGCGCTTCGTGCCCTTCGCCGACAAGGCGATCCGGCCGCTGCTCGACAAATGGGCCCGCGCCGCGCGCGTCGTCGGCTGTGCGATCGTCGACCTGAACGGCTATCTGCCGACCCACATCAGCGAGCGGTCGCAGCCGCAGGGGCCCGACCCGGTGTGGAACGCCGAGCACAGCCGCAACCGCCGCATCTTCATGGACACGCAGACGCGCGCCGCGCTCGACAGCGAGGCCGACTTCCGCCTCTACACCTATCGCCAGCCGCTCGGCGGCGGCCGCTATCGCGCCGTGAAGAGCCTGTTCGTGCCGCTGCGCATCCGCGGGCGCCGCTGGGGCAATTGCGAGCTCGCCTATCTCGACTGAGGCGACGGCTGGCGGCTGCCGGCTGATGGCGGCTGGCGCCGCGGCAGGTTGGGCCTGCCGGCGAGCGTGACGCCCCGGGACCTGCGCGATGGCGGAGGCGCGGCACGTGGCCCGGTCGCGCTGCCGGGACCCATCGCACTTTCGTGCAACAAAGCGCGCGGCGACCCGTTGGTTGAGTAGCAGGCGCCTGGTGTCTGCAGCCTGGCGCGGTGCGCGGCCGGCGACCCGCTGGAACCGTGAATGGGACACCACCCCCGCCGCGCCATCGCCGCTTCGGCGGCGCTCTTCGCGGTGCTTGCGCGCCGCTCAACAGCAGGAGAACAAGCCATGACCGTCACCCGTTCGGAATATCCCGAAGGTATCGACGACCGGCTGCCGACCGAAGAGACCGACCGCACCATTGCCTCCGACAAGGTGGAGGGGACCCCGGTGTTCGACGCTGAAGGCGAGCGGATCGGCAAGGTACAGAGCGTGATGATCGACAAATATAGCGGCAAGGTCGTCTATGCGGTGATGTCGTTCGGCGGCTTCATCGGCATCGGCGAGCGCTTCCACCCGCTGCCCTGGGCCGTTCTGCGCTACGACGAGAAGCTCGAGGGCTATGTCGTCGGCATCAAGCGCGAGGCGCTCGAAACCGGCCCGAGCTATAGCCGCGATCAGACGCCGGTGTTCGATCGGGCCTACGGCATGGGCGTCTACGGACATTATGGCATCGTCTAGCGATCGCGCGGCGGTCGCGGCGCACGGCGCTTCGAATGCCGCTCAGGGACGGGCGTAGCCGAGCGCCCGCAGAGCGACCGCATGCGTTTGCGGATCCTCCGTGAAGAACAGGCCGCCGCGCCGTTCGGAGTGACCGGGAACATAGTCGAGCGAGACCTGGCTTGACGCCAGTTCGCGACCGCCGCGGCTGAGCCGGCCGTCGATGAGCACGGCGGCAGCGGTCGACGGTGAACGGTTGACCGCGACGAATTCGACGACCCAGCCGCCGCCTGCGGCGACGATCCGCTCGGCGCGGACCTCGATCGCTGGCGGCGGCTCGTTGCCCGTGCCGGCACCGCGGTAGGCCTGCCAGCCGATGAAGCCGGTGATGGCGAGCGCGAGCAGCAGCCCGATCGACGAGGCGATCCACTCGAGCAGCGGGATGCGGGGCTTGCCGCCCGGCGGGCCGCCCGATGGCTGAAATTCGCTCACTGCCCGCTCCTCAGACGATCAGGCGCGCGAGCGCCGCCCCGAGCGCGGCCGGCAGGCCGAGCACGGCGGTCATCATCGCGATCTGCGCGAGGTCGGCGCCGTCGGTGCGGCCGAACGTCCACAGCGCGTAGAGGCTGACGAGCAGCGCCACGCCGTAGCCGGCGAGGCTGTAGGGCAGGAAGGTGGACAGGAAGCCTGCGCCGCCGCCGCGTTCCTGACCCGAGAAGCCCACCGAATAGACGAAAGCGTGCAGCATCAGCACCGACACGACGACGGTCGCCAGCCCGTGCCAGGGCGTCATCTTGAACGCGATGAGCATCATCTCCTCGGTCGGCGCGACGTTGAAGGCGAGGAACAGCGCGCCGGCGAGCATGAGGAACAGCTGGCCGGCATAGCCGGCGCGGCGCTCCTTCTCGTCCTGATCGTCGTCGTCGCCGCCGGTACCGAACTGCTTGCGGGCGACGATTGCGCCGATACTGGCCGGGACCGACTGGATCGCGATCTTGCCGATGATCTCGCCCGCCGGCATGCCGGGCCCGATGATTCCGAAGAGCGCCAGCGCGGCGGCCGATGCGAGCACGCCGACCGCATAGGCGGCGAACGCATCCATCGCGCTGTCGAGGAGATCGTCGGTCTTCTCGAAGCCGGCGAAATAGGCGAGCCCGATCAGCACCGCGCCGTTCAGCAGCAGGAACAGCAGCAGCCGGGACATGTCGATGTAGAAGCCGAGCCACCACATCTCCATCGTCATCAGCAGCGGAAAGGCGAACAGGATCGCGCCGCCGAAAGCGCGCATCAGCCCGACCGCATAGTCTCCGTTCGGCGATGCCCGGCGAGCGCTGTCGGCGTGGGGGAGCAAGCACGAGCCCTTCTGCTGCGTCGTTTCAGCTCCTCAACCACCGGAGCGAACCGCCGGTTCCCGCGGCGGGCTGGTCGCGAAATGCCTCGCCGCGTCGTCGACCTGCCTGGGCGCAACCGCGGCGCGCTGTGCGGACACGCGCCAGCGGGCTCAGGGCGGTGCGAGCCGCCCGGCGGCGAAGTCGCGCGCGAGCGCGATAAAGGCCTGGAAGGCCGCCGAGGAATTGCGGCGGTTCGAATAATAGAGGCACAGCGGCACAAGCGGCGGCGTCCAGTCTTCGAGAATGCGCACGAGCCGCCCCGACGCGATGTCGTCGCGGACATCGGCCTCCATGAAATAGCCGATCCCGACGCCGCTCGTCACCGCGATCCGGGCCAGCGAGGCCTCGTCGAGGGTGAGCGGGCCCTCGACGTCGAGCTGCAACTCTTCGCCGTCCTTCTCGAACCGCCAGCGGAACAAGGCGCCGTTGGGAAGCCGCACGCGAACGCAGGGATGGGTGAGCAGCTCCTGCGGCACCTGAGGGATAGGCCTGCTTTCGAAGAAGGCAGGGGAAGCGGCAACCGCCATGCGTCGCATCTGGCCCAGCGGTATGGCGATCGCGTCGCTGGGCACCAGATCCGCGCTGCGCACGCCCAGGTCGAAGCCCGACGCCACGACGTCGACGAGCCGCCCCTCGGTGACGAGGTCGATATGAACCTGCGGATAGCGCTGCAGATAGCTCAGGACCAGCGGCGCCATGATCGCGCGCGCCGCCGTCGCGAAGGCGTTGATGCGCAGGGTGCCCGACGGCGTCTCCTGCTGGGAGCGCGCCGTATTCATCGCTTTTTGGATGTCCTCGAGCGCCGGCTTGATCTGTGCGACGAAGATCCGCCCCGCATGGGTGAGCGAGACGCTGCGTGTCGTACGATTGAACAGCCGCACGGCCAGTTCGCGCTCGAGCTTGCCCACCGCGTTGCTGATGGCGGTGGTCGACATGCCGAGATCGAGCGCCGCAGCGCGAAACGAACCGCACCGAACGATGGCGAGAACCGCGTCGAGCTCGATGAGCGAATGCCGAGCCATTGTCCCGATCTCCGTGACACCTCATGCCGATTTGTCTCGATTATCAGGCGAAAAGTCCATCGCTAGACAAGTTTCGTCACCGTCGAGGAGATGAACATGTCAATGGACCTGCCCACGCCGATCGCCGACTATGTCGAGGCCAACGCGCGCCTCGATATCGACGGCATGTTGAAGCCCTTCTCGCGCGACGCCGTCTTCATCGACAACGGCAAGCGCTTCGAGGGACAGGCGGCGATCCGCCGGCTGTTCGAGGAAGAAGTGATCCCGGTGAAGGCGATCTTCACGCCCGATACCATGCGGGATGAAGACGGCGATGTCGTCGTCGAAGGCCTCGCGCATGGCGATTTCCCCGGCAGCCCGCTCCGCTTCACCTACCGCTTCACGCTGGCGCAGGGCGCCATCGAGACGCTGGAGACCACGGTATGAGCATCAAGGCCGATCCCACCGAGTTCGCCGGCAAGCGCGTGCTCGTCAGCGGCGGCACCAAGGGGCTGGGCCGCGCCACGGTCGAGCGCTTCCTGGCCGGCGGAGCCCGCGTCGTCACCGCCGCCCGCGCGATCGGCGATCCGATCGAGGGCGTCGACTATGTGCAGGCCGACCTGACGACCGCGGAGGGCGGCGAAGCGCTGGCCCAGGCGGCGCTCGGGCGGCTGGGCGGCATCGACATTCTCGCCCATGTCATTGGCGGTTCGGCTTCGCCGGCGGGTGGCTTCGTCGCGCTGACCGATGACCACTGGCTCGCCGAGCTGAACCTCAATCTGCTGGCGACGGTCCGGCTCGATCGGCTGCTGATCCCGCAGATGCTCGCGCAGGGCGAGGGCATTGTGGTGCATGTCACCTCGATCCAGTCCGTCCTGCCGCTGCCCGAATCCACGACCGCCTATGCCGCCGCCAAGGCCGCGTTGAGAACCTACAGCAAGTCGATCTCGAAGGAACTCGGTCCCAAGGGCGTGCGGGTCAACTCGGTGTCGCCCGGCTGGATCATGACGGCGGCCACCGGAGACTTTCTCGCAATGCTGCGGGCCGCCAATGGCGGCACGATCGAGGACGCGCGCCAGTCGGTGCTCGATGCCCTGGGCGGAATTCCGATCGGGCGGGGAGCTGAGCCCGAAGAGGTGGCCGACCTCATCGCCTATCTCGCTTCCGACCGTGCCGCCGCGATCCACGGCGCCGAGTTCGTGATCGATGGCGGGACCATCCGCACCGTCTGAAGGTCGCCCCGGCGCTCGCCTTCCCGGGAGGCGTCGGCGCACGACGGCGAATGGCGGAGCGAGAGGGATTCGAACCCTCGAAGGGCGTTAACCCTTACACACTTTCCAGGCGTGCGCCTTCAACCACTCGGCCACCGCTCCGTATGCGCGGCGATGTAAGCGCTGCCGCGGGCGCGGTCTAGTCGAATAGCTCTTCCAGGAAGGACTTGCGCCGCTTCTTGTATCCATAATGATGACGGTCGTCGTAGCCGCGATGCGGCTGCGGCGGATAGCCTTGCTGCGGCGGATAGGGCGGCTGCTGGCCCCACGGCTGTCCTTGCGGCGACTGGGGCGGCGGCGGCGGGGCCGGCGCGCGCGCGGCGCTCTCGGCGGCCGCCTCGTTGCGCTCGATGATCTTGTCGAGCTCGCCGCGGTCGAGCCACACGCCGCGGCACTGCGGGCAATAGTCGATCTCGACGCCCTGGCGGTCGCTCATCGCCAGTCCGACCTTGCAGACCGGGCAGAGCATCGCGGAAACGGCGGCGGCATCGCGCATGAGATCGTCCTTTGTCACGTCGGCGGGCCGCCGACGTGGGAGGTCAGGCGCGAAGGTTCAAGCCTACCACAGCCAGGTTCCCGCGTTGGCGACGGGCGCGTGCCGTTGCGCCGCCGATATCGCGACGACCGCGCGCACGATCATCCACAGCGGGATGACCAGCAGGATGAGGAAGCCGATGCCGAGCAGCGTCGTCACGCCGCCGATGAGGCCGTAGAGGACCGCCAGCCAGAAGGTGCGAATATGGTAGCGGTAGTGATTGTCCTCCCAGTCGGGATGCGCCTCGCCGCGCCAGACATAGGCCATGACCACGCCGATCAGCGTCGGCAGCGCGGTGACGACGCCGACGAGGTAGAGCAGGCTGATGATCGTCGACCGGTTGAGGTCGAAGCCCGACGCGGGCGGCTGGCTGGCCATGCGGAGTCCCTTCCGGTTGCGGCCGGGATGGTCGGCCGGATGCGGCGCGAAGGCAAGGGGGGCGGCGGGCGGGAGAGTGGCGGGCAGGGGGCGCCCCGGGCGCAGCCCGCATCGTCGGCCAAGTCGCCCGGCTGGGCCGGGCGCACGCCGGCCGGCTTTCGCGGCCGCTTCGACTAAGTCGGGACCCGCTTCGCGAATTCGCGCCTCAGCCGCGGTCGCTCAGCCCTCATCCCCCATCCGCAGCGCCGCGATGAAGGCTTCCTGCGGGATGTCGACCGACCCGTACTGCCGCATGCGCTTCTTGCCCTCCTTCTGCTTGTCGAGGAGCTTGCGCTTGCGGCTGATGTCGCCGCCGTAGCATTTGGCGGTGACGTCCTTGCGCATCGCGGCGATCGTCTCGCGGGCGATGACGCGGCCGCCGATCGCCGCCTGGATCGGGATCTTGAACAGGTGGCGCGGGATGAGGTCCTTCATCCGCTCGCACATGTGGCGGCCGCGCGCCTCCGACTGGCTGCGGTGGACGACCATCGACAGCGCGTCGACCAGCTCGCCGTTGACGAGGATCGTCATGCGCACGAGGTCGCCCTCGCGGTAGCCGGTCTGGTGATAGTCGAAGCTCGCATAGCCGCGGCTGATCGACTTCAGCCGGTCGTAGAAGTCGAACACCACCTCGTTGAGCGGCAGCTCGTAGGTCACCTGCGCGCGGCCGGCGACATAGGTGAGGTTCTTCTGGATGCCGCGGCGGTCCTGGCAGAGCTTCAGGATCGAGCCGAGATACTCGTCGGGGCAGTAGATGACCGCCTCGATCCACGGCTCCTCGATATGCTCGATATAGACCGGGTCGGGCATGTCGGCGGGGTTGTGCAGCTCGATCATCGAGCCGTCGTTCTTGAAGATCTTGTAGACGACGCTCGGCGCGGTGGTGATCAGGTCGAGGTCATACTCGCGCGTCAGCCGCTCCTGGACGATCTCGAGGTGGAGCAGGCCGAGGAAGCCGCAGCGAAAGCCGAAGCCGAGCGCCGCCGAGGTCTCCATCTCGAACGAGAAGCTGGCGTCGTTGAGGCGGAGCTTGCCGAGCGACTCGCGCAATTTCTCGAAGTCGGCGGCGTCGGTCGGGAACAGCCCGCAGAACACCACCGGCTGGACTTCCTTGAAGCCGGGCAGCGGCTGCGCGGTCGGGCGCTTGGTCTCGGTGATGGTGTCGCCGACGTTGGTTTGCGCGACTTCCTTGATCTGCGCGGTGATGAAGCCGACCTCGCCGGGGCCGAGGTCGCCGATGATCTCGATCTTGGGGCGGAAGACGCCGACGCGGTCGACGAGATGCTGCGTTCCCGCCTGCATCATCGTGATCTGCTGGCCCTTCTTGAGGACGCCGTCGATGACGCGCACCAGGATGACGACGCCGAGATAGGGGTCGTACCAGCTGTCGACGAGCATCGCCTTCAGCGGCGCGTCGCGATCGCCCTTGGGCGGCGGGATGAACTTGACGATCGCCTCGAGCACCTCGGGGATGCCGATCCCCGACTTGGCGCTGGCGAGCACCGCGTTCGAGGTGTCGAGGCCGATGACCTCCTCGATCTGCGCCTTGACGCGCTCGGGCTCGGCGGCGGGCAGGTCGATCTTGTTGATGACCGGCACGATCTCATGGTCGTGCTCGATCGACTGGTAGACGTTGGCGAGCGTCTGCGCCTCGACGCCCTGGCTGGCGTCGACGACGAGCAGCGCGCCCTCGCAGGCGGCGAGGCTGCGCGACACTTCATAGGCGAAGTCGACATGCCCCGGCGTGTCCATCAGGTTGAGCACATAGTCGAGCCCGTCGGACGCCTTGTAGTCGAGCCGGACGGTCTGCGACTTGATGGTGATGCCGCGCTCGCGCTCGATATCCATGTTGTCGAGGACCTGTTCGGTCATCTCGCGCGCCTGCAGCCCGCCGGTCTGCTGGATCAGACGGTCGGCGAGGGTGGATTTTCCGTGATCGATGTGCGCGATGATCGAAAAATTGCGGATGCGCGAGAGTTCGGCGGTCATGATGGCGACGGAATAGCAGCCAGCGCGCTTGACGCAAGCAAACCCGCCGTCGCAGCATGGCGGCGTGATGTCGGTATCCCGTCCCAAACTGTATCTCGTGGCGCTGTCCGGCATGGCGTTGTTCGGCGCGCTGGTGCTGATCGACGTGCTGCGGCCGGGGCTGTTTCCGCCCAATCTGGCGCTCGGCGCGTCGCTCGGTCTCGCCGTCTGCGGCGTGGCGGTGATCGCGCTGCGGCCGCGGAAAAAGCGAGTCCCGCCGCATGAGGCGGCGTCGCGCGACTTCAGCGCGATGATCGAGGAACGACGCCGAATGGCCGAAGAGGCGGCGAAACGACCGCCCCGGCTGCCGCCGGAATAGCGTCACACCGAAGGGGAGTCGCGGATGCTCAACGTCGCCATCATCGGTTCGGGCCCCGCCGGCTATTACACCGCCGAAGGCTTGCTGAAGAGCTTCGGCGACGGCGTCCGCATCGACATCATCGACCGGCTGCCGACCCCCTTCGGGCTGATCCGCGCCGGAGTCGCGCCCGACCATCAGTCGATCAAGGCGGTATCGCGGCGGTTCGAGGCCACCTCGCTGGCGGCGAACGTCCGCTTCGTGGGCAATCTGGCGGTCGGCGACGGCGTCACCATCGAGGAGCTGCTCGGCCTCTATCATGCCGTCGTCATCGCCACCGGGGCGCCGGCCGACCGCAAGCTCGGCGTGCCCGGCGAGGATCTCCCCGGCGTCGTCGGCTCGGCCGCCTTCGTCGGCTGGTACAACGGCCATCCCGACTTCGCCGACCTGGCGCCGCCGCTCGACGCCGAGTCGGTGGCGATCGTCGGCAACGGCAACGTCGCGCTCGACGTCGCGCGCATCCTCGCCAAGACCGCCGACGAACTGGCGGGATCGGACATCACCGCGCATGCCGCCGAGGCGCTGGCGCGGTCGCGGGTGCGCGATATCCACATCATCGGCCGCCGCGGCCCGCACCAAGTCGGATTCACGCCGAAGGAACTCGGCGAGATGGGCGAGCTGCAGCGCGCCGTGCCGGTGATCGAGCCCGCCGACTTTCCGCCGGCGGTCGCCGACGCAGCGCTCGATCCCGGGCTGCGCAAGGTCGTCGGCTTCCTGCGCGAGTTCGCCGGCCGGCCGCCGCGCCGCGATGCGAAGGTGCGCGTGCATTTCCATTTCTTCGCCAAGCCCATCGCGGTCGAGGGCGACGGGCGGGTCGAGCGGCTGCGGCTCGAACGCACCGCGCTGACGCAGGACGGACAGGCGATCGGCACCGGCGACACCTATGCGATCCCGTGCGGCATGGTCGTGCCGTGCATCGGCTATCGGACCAGCCCGATTCCGGGGGTGCCGTACGACGCGGCGCTCGGCCGCTTCGCCAACGCCGACGGCCGCATCGCGCCGGGGCTCTATTGCGTCGGCTGGGCGCGGCGCGGCCCGACCGGCACGATCGGCACCAACCGCCCCGACGGCTTCATGATCGCCGAGGAGATCGCCGCGGACGGCATCGAGGGCGACCGGGAAGGGCCGGCGGGCCTCGACCGGCTCGTCGCCGAGCGCGACCTCTATGTCGTCACCTTCCGCGACTGGCAGAAGATCGACGCGGCGGAGGTCGCGCGGGCCCGCGCCGGCGCGCCGCGCGAGAAGTTCGTCCGCGTCGACGAGATGATCGCGCACAGCCGGACCTGACCGGCGGCGCGGCGAAATAGCCGACGAAGCGCCCTTGCGGCGACCCGACCCCCCCGTTATATGCCGTCGTCCGCTGCCGGGCGGGGAATAGCTCAGCCTGGTAGAGCACTGTCTTCGGGAGGCAGGGGCCGGAGGTTCGAATCCTCTTTCCCCGACCATCTTTCGGCAGCGGAAAAGCCGACGGCCGTCCCGAGGGGCTGTCGAACAGGGGCCGCCGGTTCATCCGAACCGCGGCCCCTTTTTCTGTCTAGGCGATGCCGGCCCGGCTCTTCATCAAGGGCTGGATGCGCGTGCCGAAATTCTCGACGCCTTCGAGGAAGTCGTCGAAGGTCAGCAGCACGCCGCCGGTACCCGGCACCGTCGCCATCTCGTCGAGCATGCGCGCGACATTCTCATAGGAGCCGACCAGCGTCCCCATGTTGAGGTTGACCGCCGATTCCTTGTCGGCGAGCTGGCGGACGTTGGTGGTGGTCGAGGTCTTGTCGGCGGCGCCCTGCTCGCCGAGCCAGGCGACCGCGTCCTGGTCGACGCCGTCGCGATAGTGCATCCATTTGGCGTAGGCGGCGTCGTCGGTCTCGTCGGCGATCACCATCACGAGCACGAACACCGACACGTCGCGCCCGGTCTTGGCGGTCGCCGCCTTCAGCCGGTCGTTGTTGAAGGCGAAGGCGGTCGGCGTGTTGACGCCCTTGCCGAGGCAGAAGGCATAGTCGGCATAGCTGGCCGAGAAGGCGAGGCCGTCGTCGGAGCTGCCGGCGCAGATGATCTTCATGTCGCTGGTCGGCACCGGGCGGACGCGGCAGTCGTCCATCTGGTAGAATTCGCCCTTGAAGTCGGAGACTCCGGTCGCCCACAGCTCGCGCAGGATCTGCGCATATTCGGAGAGCATGTCGTAGCGGCGGCGGAAATGATCGTCGCCGGGCCACATCCCCATCTGGCTGTACTCGGGACGTTGCCAGCCGGTGATGAGGTTGAGGCCGAAACGGCCGTTGCTGATCGAATCGATGGTGTTGCACATGCGCGCGGCGAACGCCGGCGGGATCACCAGCGTCGGGCAGGTGGCGTAGATCTTGATCTTGCTGGTGACCGCGGCGAGGCCGGCCATCAAGGTGAAGCTTTCCAGCCCATATTCCCAGAATTCGGTCTTGCCGCCAAAGCCGCGCAGCTTGATCATCGACAGCAGGAAATCCAGCCCGTGATGCTCGGCGCGCTGGGCGATCGCCTTGTTGAGGTCGAAGCTCGGCATGTACTGCGGCGCGGTTTCCGAGATCAGCCAGCCATTGTTGTTGATGGGCACGAAGACGCCGACTTGCATGGCTTAGCTCCTCTCTTGGTCCGCGAGCCAGCCGAGGACGAGACGGTCGAATTCCTGCGGCCTGGTGACGTTGCACGAATGCGCCCCCCACGGCATCGACGCCAGCGTCGCGCCCGGAATGCCGGCGGCGAGGCGGTGCGAGCAGGGGGCGGGGACGAGCATGTCGTCCTCGGCGACGAGCAGCAGCACCGGCACCGCAATCTCGCCGAGCCGGTCGTCGATGTCGAAGGCGCGCAGGGCGGCGATGCGCGCCTCGACCATCTCGCGAGCCGGGAAATGCGCGAGATGGCCGCCCGCCTCGGCGTCGAGACGCTGGCTGTGCGCCGACGCCCAGCTTGCCGGATAAAGGAAGATCGGCTGTGCCCGCACATAGGCTTCGGGACCGCTGTCGCGCAGCAGCGCCAGCCGCGTCTCGAAGCAGCGCGCGAAATGCGGATCGGGTTTCGACCAGCCGTTGACGACGATGAGCGTCCTCAGCCGCCCGGGCGCGCGCAGCGCCAGCGCCAGCCCCATGACGCCGCCCGCGGCGTGCCCGATGACATGCGCCCGCTCGATGCCGAGGCCATCCATCAGCACGATCATGTCGTCGGCCATCGCGTCGACGCTCGCCGGCGGCGGGCTGTCGCGCTCGCTGCGCCCGGTGCCGCGATGGTCGTAGGCGATGACCCGGTATCGCGCGGCGAGCGCCGCGAGGTTGGGCGTCCAATAGCCACCGCTGCCGCCCAGCCCTGGCGACAGGATCAGCGGCTCGCCGTCGGCAGGGCCGTGCGTCTCGTAGTGAAGGCCCCCGACCTCGGGCATGTCAGCCGGCGAGGTGCGCGACGCTGGCGATCTCGACGAGGCTGTCGGGGCGGACGAGCCCGCAGACGATGCAGTAGCGTGCCGGCTTGTCGCCCGGAAAATATTCGGCGTAGACCTTGTTCATCGCCGGATAATCGGCCCAGTCCTTCAGGAAGATATGGTTGAAGGCGACGTCGCCCATCGTCGCGCCGGCCGCCTCGAGCGTCGTCTTGATCACCTCGAGCACATGCCGCGTCTGCGCCTCGGCATCGCCGACGTGCAGCACCGTGCCGCCCTCGCCGAGCGCCAGCGTGCCCGAGACATAGACGGTGTTGCCCGCCCTGGCGCCCGCCGAGAAGGGGGCGATCGGGGTCGGAAACTGCGGCGGGTTGATCGCGGTGAAGGGCATCGGCTCTCCTCAGGCCTCGGGAAGCTGGCTGAACGCCGCCGTGAAGTCAGCGACGCTGGTCACCCAGCCGAAAAATGTCTCGATATTGTAGACGGCGGCCTTCTGGACGAAGTCGGGGCCGGCCTGGTGCGTCGCATCCTCGAGCATCACCCCGAAATATTCGAGGTGGAAGGCGTCGCGCAGCGTCGATTCCACGCAGACGTTGGTGGCGATGCCGACGAACACGATGTTGCGGATGCCGCGCGACCTCAGGATGCTGTCGAGCTGCGAGTTGAAGAAGCCCGAATAGCGCGTCTTGTGCAGCCGGATGTCGCCGGGCTGCGGCTTCAGCGCGTCGACCAGCTCATAGTCCCAGCCGCCGCGGGCCAGCAGCTGACCGTGCAGCTCGGGGCGCCGGCGCATCGTCTTCAGCGCGTTCGACTTGAAATGATTGGGCGAGCCCGGCCCGCCCGCCTCGACATAATCGGCGTCCCAGCCGTTCTGAAAATAGATCACCGGCAGTCCGGCGCGCCGCGCGACGCTCAGCACCTCGCCGATTCGCTCGATCGCACCGGCGGCGCCCGAGATGTCGAAGCCGGCCAGGTCGAGATAGCCACCTGGCGAGGCATAGGCGTTCTGCATGTCGACGACGAGGACGGCGGTCTGCTCCGCGGCAAGGCGCAGCGACTCCGGACGCGCACGCAGCGTGACGACATGGTTGCCGCCCACCGCCGCTGCGGGCTCGATCAGCTCGTCGCTCGACATCGAGCGAAACTGGACCAAGGCGACTCCGGGTGCAAGGCCGCCTCCCGGCCCGGGAAGGCCGGCCGTCGATCGAGCGCAGCCACCCTTATGCCGGTTCGCCGATATCCTCGTTCCACAATTCGGGGTGGTCGCTGATGAAATCGGCCATCAGGCGGAGGCAGGTCTCGTCGTGCAGCACCTCGACCTCGACGCCGCGCGCGCGCAGCAGGTCCTCCTCGCCGAGGAAGCTATGGTTCTCGCCCACCACGACCCGGGGGATGCCGTAGAGCAGGATGGCGCCGCTGCACATCGAACAGGGCGACAGCGTCGTGTAGATGACCGATCGCCGGTACACCTCGGCAGGCTGCCGGCCGGCGTTCTCGAGCGCCGCCATCTCGCCGTGCAGCGTGACGCTGCCGCGCTGGACGCGCTGGTTATGGCCGCGGCCGATGATGCGGCCGTCGCAGACGATCACCGATCCGATCGGGATCCCGCCGGTGGCGCGGCCGCGTCGGGCCTCCTCGATCGCCGCGTGCATGAACTGGTCGATGGCCCTTCTCCCTTCGGGTGGCGCACGATGGCATCCGGCGGCCCGTCCGTCGAGCGTCGCGCGATCGGGCCCGCCAGACTCCGCTTGCGTCGCTGCCGATTCGATTGCAGCTTTCGGTGGTTGCCGCCCGCCGGCTCGGTGCAAGCAGGGAGTGAAGATGCGGACCAGATTGATCATCGGCGTCGTCGCGGCGGGCCTGGCGAGCGCGGCATTGGCGCAGGCGCCGTCGGTCGCCGACCAGATCAAGGCACGGCAGGCGGGCATGAAATCGGTCGGCGCGGCGTTCAAGGGAATCCGGGATCAGATGGCAGGCACGCCCGACGCCGCCGCGGTGAAGCGCCATGCCGCGGTCCTGGCGGGCCATGCGCCGAAGATCGTCGGCTGGTTCGGCCCCGGCACCGCCACCGCGCCGGGCGTCAAGACGGCGGCGCTGCCGGCGATCTGGACGCGCAACACCGACTTCCGCAAGGCGGCGGCGGCCTTCGATGGTGAAGCGCGCAAGACGCTCGCGCTCGCCAATGCCGGCGACATGGCGGGCGTTGGCGGCCAGGTCCGCGCGCTCGGCGGCACCTGCAAGGGCTGCCACGACGATTTCAAGGCGAAGGACGACTGAGTCTTGGGCGCCGTGCGCATTGCCCTCTGGGACCTGCCGACGCGGATCGTCCACTGGTCGCTCGTCATACTGATCCCCTTCTCCTGGTGGAGCGCCGAGAACCATGATCTCGAGCGGCATCGCTGGTCGGGCTATGCGATCCTCGGGCTGCTGGTCTTCCGGCTGATCTGGGGCGTCGTCGGCAGCTCGACCGCGCGTTTCGCCAACTTCGTTCGCGGCCCGCGCGCCGTGATCGCGCATGTGCGCGGCACCGGCGAGAGGCAGCTCGGCCACAACCCCCTCGGGGGGTGGAGCGTCATGGCGATGCTGGCGCTGCTTACGATCCAGGTGGGGCTGGGGCTGTTCGCCAGCGACGACGACGGGCTCGAAACCGGGCCGCTCAATCACCTCGTCACCTATGCGACCGCCGAGACGATCACCGAGCTTCACGAACTGCTGTTCAACCTGCTCGCGGCGCTGATCGCGCTCCATGTCGCGACGGTGCTGTTCTACCTGTTCGTCCGCCGCGACAATCTGATCGCGCCGATGCTCCGCGGCTCGAAGACGCTCGATGCCGAGCCCGCGGCCCGGCCGACGATGGCGCGGCCGCTCGTCGCGCTCGGGGTGGCGATCCTCGCCTTTGCGGTGATGGCGTGGATCTCCAAGGGCGCGCCGCTTCCGTAGCGCGGTGCCTCACCCGGATGGGTGAGGCCGTAACGATCGCGACCGACTAGACTCGCCGGCACTGACGGGGAGAAACGGATGCTGGCACGGATATTGGCGCTCGGCCTGGCCATCGGTCTGGCGGGCTGCGCGACCGACGGACGCAGCGTGCAAGGCGTGGAAAGGGATGCCTATGGCCGCCCCGTCCTTCGCTAGGCATCTCGCGTTTCGCTTCGCGCTGCCGCTCGCCGGCTGGGCACTGTCGATCGGCAGCGTGCTGCTTTTCGCGCTGCCGCCGCTCGCCGCGATCGTCATGCTGCTGCTCGCAACCTCGCCGGCGCTCTTCGCCCCGGCGGACCGGCGTCAGTAGAAGGGGCCGAGCTCGGCGAGGAAGGCCTGCAGGTCGGCCACCGAGCGGAACGGCGCCTCCTCCATCGGGAGATGGCCGATCCCGTCGTAGACGACCGCGCGGCTGTTCGGAATCTCGCGGTCGAACACCACCGCGGCTTCGACGGGCACGAGCCGGTCCTCGCGGCCCCACATCACCAGCGTCGGCGCACTGATCGCGGCGAGCTTCTCGACCGTCGCCACTTCCCGCGGCGTCGCGGAGCGAAGCCCGGTAGCGCGGCGGTTGCCCGGATGGCGGATCAGCTCCCAGTAGCGGTCGACGACGGCCGGCGTGACGCTCGCCTGCACCGACACCGATTGCTGGACTGATTTCTCGATCACCGACCGCGGCGTGATCTCACGCATCAGCTGATTGAGGACCGGGGTGCGGGCGATGCGAAAGCCGATCGGCGGCGCGGGCGTCAGCGACGGCGGCAGTTCGGGACCGCTGGCATCGACGAGCACCAGACCCGCGAGCCGCTCGGGATGCGCCAGCGCGTAGTTCCACGACACCCAGCCGCCCATCGAATTGCCGCCCAGCACGAAGCGGTCGAGCCTGCGGTTCTTCGCGACCGCCTCGACGACCTCGACGTAGCAGGCGGCGGTATAGCAGTCGCGCGGGTGCGGGCCGGTCAGCCCGTGGCCGGGCTGATCGTAGCTGATGACGCGGTGCGTCGCCTTGAGCTGCTCCACCCACGGCTCCCAGGTGTGCAGCGACGAATTGGAGCCGTGGAGCAGGATGACGACCGGGCCGAGCGCCGGACCTTCGTCACGCAGGTGGACCGTCAGCCCGGGAAGCACCTCGACGAATTCGGATTCGGCGTTGGCATATTTGCCGCGCAGCTCGGCGACGGGCAGGTCGGGCGTCCGCAGCCACAGGAAGATCAGCGCGATGACGACGCCGAGCGCGCCGACGACATAGGGCCACCGCGCGCGCCGCCGCGGCATCGGGCGCGGCATCTACAGCCGCTCCAGCCGGATCGGCAGCCCGTCGCGCGGCTTGGGCATTGGAAACATCTGGAAGTCGGCGGTGTAGCCGGGGGCGACGCTCACCCGGTAGTCGCGCAGCAGATGGAAGAAGAACGCCTTCGCCTGCATGTAGGCGAAGTGCAGCCCGAGGCACATGTGCGCCCCGCCGCCGAACGGCACCCAGGCATATTTGTGCCGCCCCTTCGACGCTTCCGGCGTGAAGCGCGTCGGATCAAAGCGGTCGGGATCGGGCCAGATCTCGGGCAGCCGGTGCGTCAGCATCGGGTTGACCCCGACCGGCGTACCGGCGGGGATATGGTGGTTGCGGAACACGAAATCCTTGATCGCGCGCCGCGGAATGCCGGGGACGGGCGCATTGAGCCGCATCGCCTCCTTGAAGCACATCTCGATGCGCTCGAGCTCACCGAGCCGCGCATAGCTCAGCGGATCCGGGCCGTAGGCGGCCACTTCCTCGCGCGCCCATTCCTGCCACTCGCGGTTCTGGGCCAGGTAGTAGACCGTCGAGGTCAGCGACGAGGTGAGCGTGTCGTGCGCGGCCATCATCAGGAAGTTCATATGGTCGATGACGTCCTGATCGGTCAGCAGCTCGTCGTCGTCGTCGCGGGCATTGCAGAACTGCGTGAAGAAGTCGTCGCCGTCGCGACCGCGGCGGCTGGGAATTTCGCGCGCGAAGAATTCGCACATGAACTTGCGGCCCCTCACGCCGCGCCACATCGCCGTCCCGGGGATGGGCGACCGGACGACGCCGACCGATGCCGCCACCATGTCGACGAAGGCGCGGTTGATCTTGTCGGCTTCGGGGCCCCATTCGATGCCGAGGAACGAGGTGGCGGCGAGATCGAGCGTCAGCGCCTTGATCGCCGGGTAGAATTTGAAATCGCCGCTCCAGCCGGCGATGCCGCGCGCGATGCCGTCGTTGAGCGCGCCGAAATAGTGGCGCATCGGCTCGGGCTTGAAGGCGACGCCGAGCGTCTTGCGATGGCTGCGATGCTCGGGATCGTCCATCAGCATCAGCCCGCGCGGGAAGAGGCGTTCGAGGACGGGATTCCAGCCCTGCTCCGACGAGAAGATGCGGTCCTTGTTGAACAGCACCAGCTCGTTCGCCTCCGGCCCAATCAGCGTGACGCCCCAGCCGCCGAAATCACCGCGGCGGAATACCGGGCCATAGGTCTCGTAATGGTGGCGCGTGTGCGCCAGCGGGTCCCTCAGAAAACGGATGGTATGGCTGAACGGGATGACCTGCTTCGCCTGGCCGGGAATATGCGTGAGATCTTCGAACTGCGTGATCGGCAGCCGCCGATAGCGGTCGCGCGGCGTCTCGAAGGCATGGGGCGGAACCGGAGCGTTCATCGCGAGCGGCCTCTTCTGAAAAGTACGGAGCGATGATACGCAGTTGCATTTCGAGCGCAACTTGATTCGGGGAATCGTCATTTGTTCTGTCCGCGTCGTCGCGCCGCACCCACGCTCGCCGACTTTTCCTCTTTCGCGGTGAAATCCGTCTGTTAGGATAGTTTAATCGGGCGGTCGGGGGGCCGGGGCATGGTCAAATTTTTCCTTTTTTTAGCGGGGTTTCTGGGGTTGGTCGCCGGTCCGCCGGCCATGGCGCGGCCGGTGGTCGCGGTGATCGACAGCGGCGTGGCCCGCACCGCCGAGCTCGGTGCGTCGGTGATTGCCGAATATGACGTTGCCGCCCCAACGCCGCGCGCGGCGTTCCAGCCCAAATTCGATCATGGCACGATGGTCGCGACGATCATCCACCGCGAAGCCCGCGGCAACGTCGACATCGTGTCGTTCCGGATGGACGACCCGGCGGGCTGCCCGCCGCGGTTCGATCCGCCGTGCCAGTTCTCGGCGCTGCCCATCGCGGCGGCCATCCGCCAGGCGGTCGATCTGGGCGTCGACGCGATCAACATCTCGCTGGCGCTGCAGGAGCACCCGGCGATCGTCGCCGCGGTCCGCGAGGCCTCGGAGCAGGGCATCCTGGTGGTGATGGCGGCGGGCAACAACGGCTACGACCATCCGTCGAACCGCAGCGCGGCGCTGGCGGGCGGCGCCAACGCCGTGCTGGTGGGCGCCATCGATTCGGCCGGCCGCCCATGGGACCGCACCAATCGCCCCGAGACCGCGACGGCCCCCGGCTATGCCTATGTGTGGCGGTTGGGGGTGATGGTCCCGACGGCGAGCGCCGCGGGCGCGGCCGTCGCGGGGACGGGGACGTCGTTCGCGGCACCGATCGAAACCGCCCACCGTGTCCTGGCCCTCGAGGCGAGGCGGGCATCGGGTACGGCCTGGAGCGGGATCGGCAGCGGCATCGGCGCGCACCGTTAGGGTCTGAACTCACTAACGATGGCGTTCGGGACGGCGTCAGGAAGGCCCTGGCAAGTAAGGTCGCGCAGACCCGCTAGCCTGAAGCTAGCGGGCCAGCGGCCGGCGCGTAGCCATGGCCTTCCTGGCGCCGCGCTCCGCGTGGCAGCGAGAAGGGGGGGGGGGGGGGGGGGGCCGCCAGCCGGGG